>BNJV01000040.1_pt1 | contig 459728 bp, 555 predicted proteins | sample 8540591 | NCBI WGS metagenome assembly BNJV01 (sample SAMD00202457, study PRJDB9452) | human saliva metagenome | host: Homo sapiens
TATTTCATTGAAAACTCCCTTAAGGCCTCATGGGACCTCTTAAAGGTAATATGAGAAGAGTGCTAGCACTCACTTTCTTTTCTATCATTATACGAGGTCATGAGCAAAAAGCAATGAAAATGTGGCGCTGCAAAAAAATGGGGCAAATTGCAAGTTTAATTGTCGCAAGATCTCGTTAAACTTTTAGATGGTTATATAATCGCAGCATACATATCGTTTGCTGACTTATATCCGAAAATCTTGCGCGGATAGTTGTTGACCCAATCCTCGATCCGCTGCAGTTCCTTTGGCTTCAATTTGCTGAAGTCCGTTCCCTTGGGAAGAAACCTGCGCAGCATCCGATTCCCGTTTTCGTTGCTTCCACGCTCCCAGCTGCTGAAAGGATGTGCATAAGCTTGCAGTACTTCTTTTTGGCTCTTGTTCTTTATCAGAACATAGAGTGATTTCCTCGTCTGCCGTTCGACCAATGTTAAGGAATCGCTGATAAATTCAGCCGCGCCATCTTGACGTATCTTTTTGCCCGCACTGTGCCCGAGAATCCTCCACATAGCCCTTGCTATGCGTCCGGTTTGTCTCCTTGTTCGGACCAAAAAGTGGCTCTACTCAAAACTAGTGGAAAAGTTATTTTCAGAACAGAACAGGTGTATCTAATTTTAATTTTCCTGCAACCAAGTAGATCATTGCGCCATAGCCCTCAAAGGTATGAAACCCTCTTGCCTTGCGCTTCGCCGCTTGAATCATCGCGTTGATTCCTTCGCAAATCGCGTTCGTCAGGCGCGTATGAAAATAGTTCAGTATTTCTTTGCTGTGATTCCTGAGTGTCAGGCGGCATCCTTCATCGGTTTCATTCGGCAGCGTCGCATCCATGAACACAGCTTGTCCAGTCGCTCCTGCGCCTCCACCATGGAGGCCGACGCATAGAAGTCATCCAGAGACTGGACAATCCGAAAAGCACGTCCCGTCTTCTTGTACTGCTTGGAAAGTTCCGCTACCATTGTCCGTTGCTTATCGCTCATGCGTCCTTGCGGCACCATGAACAGTTTGCGGCACAGGGACAGCTCCTTTTTCCGACCGGACTCTTTTTGCTCATCCTTACGCACCGTATCCAAGGCTTTGAGCAGCACCTGTTTGACGTGAAATAATGCAGCCGTCTTGTCTACACTCACATGTATATGGATTGCCGGCTCTTTCTCGTTAAATTCTGCTCCTATGATATACCATGGATCCTCTAGACGCAGTGATCCTGCGAGCATCTTGTCAAAATTCTCAACCATTTGTCATCACCCTAGACGATTATACCATTTCCACTACTTCGGGAGTAGAGCCAAGTTTTTCTGTTTGGCAGCGATGTCCGATAACGATCTTCCTCTCCACAAGCATTTTCCCGCTGATGCCCGGACTCAGCTTTTATCGGGCGGTTTACTTTTTGATGACGGGATCCGATGCTCTTGCCTATACCTATATGCGAAGCTGCTTTTTGTCTGCGTTTGCCATCGCAATCGCCATCAGCAGTGTACAGCAGATTCCGCTGCGTATACGGATGCCGCTGCGTCATCGCGGCTGAGTGCGTGTGTTCTGTGCTACCGCTGGAGTCTCCGAATTTGTATGTGTTTCACCACAAATACAGCTTTCCGAGAAAAATCTTCCTTTTTCTCGGAAAGCTGTTTCTTCAAAGCTCTTGGACGGTGAGCGATTATTCATCCCAACAAATCTTTTAGCATTTGTTCCGGCGCATCCATAAATCTTTTTGTGATAAAAAGTGTTCTGTTTCCTTGTAGTCAACAGATTTTATTTCTTCTTCGGTAATTTCAATAACTTCCGCATCCGGAAATGACATAAGGATGGGAGAATGTGTCGAGATTATGAATTGAGAGTTACGATCCACCAACTCTTTCATACAGTACATCAATCTCATGAGGCGCATGGGAGACAACGCAGCCTCCGGCTCGTCTAATATATATAATCCGTTTTCCACAAAATCGATTCTCTATCAGCGCCATAAAAGCTTTCCCCATGTGACTGTTCATGTAAGGATACGCCACCGTAACTTGATATAATCGGCGGACCGGGACATGGTTCATGATCCAAGTCGTCAATGTTTGATGCCACATTATATAGGCTTTTCCGCGCGTAAGAAAAAAATCCATCCTTTTGTCTTCTGTATCCTCGGCTCACGGTGATATACTCATGAAGCCTTGAATGTGATTCTCTTGTAGAAAAGCTAAAATTCACGCTTCCGCCTTCCGCATTAAATCCCATTGCTACTGCTATGCCTTCTATCAAGGTAGATTTCCCGACACCATTTTTCTCCCACAAAAAAATGTGACCTGCTTCGTTAACTTTAGGGCCTCTCATAGATTTGATATTACCGGCAATTTTCTAAGATAATTTCCTTTTGGAATTTCTTTCGACAAAAATACATTGTTCACATATAAACTATCCTTTATCGTTTCATAATCCATGCAGCAGTCTCCCTCATATTTGTCGATGGCAATGAACATGAAATCCGGAAGCACTGATAAATTCAGCCGCGCTGCATGAAAATGATTTTTCTTCCGCACACGTCGCCTCCGCTTTCACATTATTCTTTATCGTAAATGTTCTCCGTCCATCAAAACAGGAGCAGAGCGTCAATGCCTGCTGTGGACAATTCCCTGCACAGAGACCGCATGACGTACAGCGTTCCGCCCGAAAGGTGAGAATACTCTCCCCCTCGGACAGATCGAAGTGCAACGCGTTATGAGGACACAGTTTTTCACATAAACGGCAGCCATCGCAGGAGTTTGTCACCTCGATTCCCGAAAGGAGGATTCGGCTCGCCGTTGGCAGGTGCTCTCCGTGCTGTGCGAGCCAATGCTGCGGAAAAAAGGAATACACCGTGCCCGCCTCACGCTTCGCCACTGCTTCGACCTCCTGCCCCACCGTCTGAAGAAGTGCGCGGAAAAACGAACGACGGCTGACCGTCTGCTCCTTTTTCACATCACCAGCCTGCACGCACAGAACGGGGATTTCCCACACGAAAGCACTTCATTGCAGGCGGTAATTTCCTGCGACAGCCATTTTGCTACAGCAGGTCTACATGAGTGGCATGGGGCACAGGCGATGCGAAGCTCCCGCCGCATCCCCAGCTCCCATAGGATGTGACGCGTCAGGACGCCAAGACACGGAAAGCCGCTGGAAGAGACCTTCGTACACTGGAGCATAGGCTCCTCCATCTCTTGAATGCGTGTAAGTTCTGTTTCATAATCAATCTGTGTGCGAATGGCTCCCCATCGGACAAACAGCCGTGCACAGGCCGCAATCATCACAACGCTCCGGATCGATATGCGGGGGGCGGATTGCCTCCTGCGGGCAAATCGTTTCGCAGCGCGTGCACGTTCCTTTCTTGTAGCGTTGTAGACAACGCTCGCCATCAATGGTACGATATGACATAATAGGACGACTCCTTCAGCGGCTGAATTTGTGGAAGCACTGATAAATGAACGTCTATTTTTATCAGCGATTCCTTATCAGTGCTTTCTTCAACCATCATTATAGCATAGTATCATACTAACGGAGAGCGTATTTTTCAATGAAACCTCATCAACTCGGCTTTCAGATTGACCTGTCGCGCTGCATTGGCTGCCAAGCCTGCGTGCGTGCCTGCCGTCATAAGCATGCGGAAAACAACACTGCATTCCGTCATCTCAAATCAATAGAAGATTCCTATAACTATTTGACACTCGCCTGCAATCATTGTGCGACGCCGGAAATGTATGCGCGTGTGCCCCTCCCATTGCTACGACAAGCTACGCAACGGCATCGTGATCCATCACAGCACACGCTGCACGGGCTGCGGGCGCTGCGTCACCGCCTGTCCATTTCATGCGCCGCAGCTCATTCCACAAACAAAAAAAATCGATAAATGCGACTTGTGTTACGACCGCCTGCAACAGGAGCTTACACCCGCCTGCGTAAACGCCTGTCTGGTAGGAGCACTCCGTCTTGTTGATCTGCGCACCATTCCTCCTCATCTTTTGAAGATCCCGTCCAGCTATGCCATGACGCAGTATACACGTCCATCCATCTGCATTCTCCCCGCGCACCCCACCGTCTGCTTTTGGAGAAAGGAGACGCATCATGTCTGCGACTAATCCCCCCCTCTCTTCAGCAGTGTTTTCCATCGAAACACAGCTCCATAACGCATCACGCACACTAGGGCTTCCACTGCTCGTCCTCGATCCACGGGGAACACCCCTCGCCAAAGACGAGCACTTCCCGCCCGAAGTGCTCCGTCTTCTGCAACGACATCGGCAGTCTCTTCTTCAACAGGATGCCGACTACTTTTCCACACTCACCATGCTTCCGTTGGCACAAGAACACGATTCGTATGGATGGCTTATCATTCCGACTGCTCCGGCGAGCATTTCCACACAGCAGCGCGATCTTCTTGCACCGTTTCTTCGCAGTATCACGTTCTTGCTCTGGCACAAAAAGGAAATTGATGCCATTGAACGTCGTCATCGGGAACAGTTCCTCTACGACCTGCTCTATCATAACTTCGCATCGTCGAACGAAATGGTCGCCCTTGGACGCTTGTGGAACTATCACCTCGATCGACCGCATTATATCATGGTGATGGAGTTTGACCGGGAGCTTCCCGTCGAACAACAGGAATCGTATATTGCCATTCTCGAAAAGGAGATTATACGTTATCTCTCGCGGCACGTTCCACAGCCGATTTCCTTTATCCTGGGGGAGCAGATCGTTCTGCTTCTCGAAGAATCAAATCTCCGGCAATCGAACCTACGCGACATGGCGACGGGCTTTCAGAACGAAATGCAGACACGCGCCCCTTTTTGCCAACGTACTCCATCGGTATCGGGCGGCTTCACCACGCTCCTTCCGATCTTTGCCGCAGCTTTCAAGAGGCAAGACAGGCGGTAAGTCTGGGGGCGATACCGCTGTCCAACCGCAGGCATCACATCGTATGCCGACCTCAGTGTCTTAAAAACTCCTCTCCCATATCCCAACAGAGGAACTCGATGACTTTTGTCAGGAAGCACTCGGCGCACTCATCGCCTACGATGAGGAAAATGACGCCGACTATCTGCACACGCTGGAAGTCTTCTTTGAAGAAAAATGAATCTCTACCCGCCGCAGCAAATCGCCTTTTTATTCACGTCAATACACTGCGTAATCGAATCCGCAAAATCGGTGAGCTATTGCATACCGATCTCACGCTGACCGATCACCGTGTCCGTTTCTATGTCGCCTGTCAAGCACTGCGCGTTTTACGCCGTATAAACAGATAGCTCCTACCCCTATGTATTTTTCTCCAACCCCTACGGCCAATTCTTGGACAAACTGCACTAGTCAACAAAAACTGGACACAAAAACCTAAAAATTAGTCATTAGAATTGAGATACCGTACATAATCATCGAAGATGTGATACACAGAATATCCATGACCTCCATTCAAAGGACACGTATCAAGGAGCCGCACCTTCGTGCTTTGGCGCGAACTGCTCCCGATACTGCTTCGGCGTAAGGTATCCAAGGGCATATGCAGGGCGCTCCTCGTTGAAGAAGCGGATGTAGTCGGATACCTGAGCGGGGACATTCTCCGGCGACGTAATAGCAAATCTGTAAAGAGTTCGGCCCTGATCAACCATTAATCGCCTCCATCGCGGCATTGTCTGTCGGTGTGCCGGCTCTGGACATTGACCTGACAATGTAGTACGCGGGCAGGAGTTCGTTGTAGCTCTTGGAGGCGTAAACAGAGCCTTGATCGCTGTGCAGGATGAGCTTCTGATTCGGATACGCTTCTTGAACGCAAGCACGTCCTGCAAGCCGTCGAGGTGGGTCATACGATCGCCGCGCTTGGATGAGAGCGCATGACAATGAGCTCGTCATTCCACAAATCCATATATAGTGTGAGCTCGTAGTATGTGCGCTCCACATAAAAGGCGGTCATATCACTCACCACACATTCCATGGGGCCGGTAATGCTCACTCCTGCAAGCAGCAGGTTCGGATAGGTTCTGGACGGATCGCCCGCCTTCTTGTAGCTGTAATGTTTGCAAAAGGCTCTTGATCCCTGCGATCTTACAGCATTTATGGGCATAGGGATCGGAAAATACGATTCCTTTTGTCCAATCGTATCTTAACATTCAGCCAGCGGTAGCCATGGGAGGAAAGCGCCCATGGTATTCCTGAAATAATCCGATGCTCTGCACAAGCCGTTTCTTCTGTTCGGGTGGATGTTCACGCTCTTCTTCCAGTTGTAGAAGCTGCTGCAGTGATTCCGGTCTTTGTGAGACAGCCGGATGGGGAACTTTCCGGAAAGCTCCATGATTACTTGGTATTCTTCCTGCCGATAGGAATGAACGTCTTTTTCCGCACCAACTCCTTCCACCAGATAACCTTTTTAAGCGTGCCTCTGTGATCTTTGCCGCTAAGGAGGGCATCGATGAGTTCTTCTTTCGTCATGGACTGGAGATCTTCTAGGCCGGTGGGAACGGGTATGGATTTGGTCTTGGCAAGACCCAAGCAGCTACGCACACCCTTTTCGGCGGGAGCTGGTTGGCATCCCGGTAGTGGCGCATATAATCCCGTGCGGTCTGCTCGCTGATCCCGTATTCTTCTGCTGCCTCATATCTCGTGAGCTCGCCGCCGTAGATCCGACGGCCCTATGTCCAAACGTTGCTCCTTGGTGTACTTCACGTGGCAACCTCCTGTCTGCATTGGGCGATAGGGCTGTCCGCTGCCTGTCATCCTGTGTACAGGATACTGCAAGCAGTGTCCATTTTCTACCCCTCTGTGTCCAGTTTTTAGTTTACCACTTCAAACCCACAGAATTGGTCGTTTTTAATTTATGGTAAAAATAGTTTTTAGATAATTTGGAAAGGGGTGAAATGATGCCATTGCAAGACGTTGAAAAACGTGCCGCTCTCTACGAAGCACTCTCTTCGTACTACGGCGGCGACCGAACGGCAGGAGAAGCATTCCTCCGGCTCGTAAACGAGCATCTGCAAACAGAGTTGGTGTTGCCCCCGCCGGATGATGCGGCGATGTTTGACTTTAACCGCCTGTTCGTCGGTCCGCAGAAGCTCCTCGCACCTCCCTATGAGTCAGCATATCTCTCCCCCCACCATACGACCATGACAGAGCATACCATGTCCGTTCGCAGTGCTTACCGTGCCGTTGGGATTGAGATTGCCGACAAGGGACGCATCCCGGATGACCATCTCCAGTACGAGACGGCTTTGCGGCCTTCCTGCTGCGCGGACTTGCAAACGTACCGCAAGAGGCTGCAAACTTCCGCCAGGATTTTTGCAACCCACTATGCCGACTTCCTGCGCATCCACCTGCTCTGTTGGATATTTAGGGCACTTGAGAGGTCGCCCAACACAGCACGACGGAGTTTTGCCGCCAAGTCGCAGCGGCGATGCAGCTGTTTTTCACATCTGAAAAGGAGGCACTATCATGAGTTCATCGCATTCATTCAGCCGCCGAACATTCCTAAAGGGAAGTCTTGCCGCAGCGATCTCCGCCGGAATCGGCTCCTCGCTCCCCCTTTCCGGCACACCGTTTCGTCCAGTCGAGGCAGAAGCCCCCGAGCAGACCTTTCAAAGCGCCTGCCCACGCAACTGCTATGATACATGCTCCATCCTATCGACGGTAAAGGACGGCGTCCTGAAGCGCGTCGCGGGCAACCGCCAACAGCTATACGCATGGGCGTCTCTGTGCAAAGGGCTTTTCCTATACGCGCTCCGTCTATAGCCCGGATCGCATAAAATATCCAATGCGACAGATCGGGCGCGGCAGTGGAAAGTGGGAGCGCATCAGCTGGGATGAGGCGTTCGATGTGATCGCACGGCAGATCCTCTCCATCAAGGAGGAATACGGCTCTACGCTTCCCATCTGCCTCAACAAATACTCCGGCAATTTCAACCTGCTCAACTACTCCGTCGAGGGCATGATGTCAAGCATCGGACACACGACGCGGGCGACAGGTACGCCGTGCTGGCCTGCCGGCGTCGATGCGCAGACCTTCGACTTTGGAACAATTTGGAGCAATGACCCGGGAGGACATCGTCAACAGCAAATATCTGATCCTTTGGGGCGTCAACCCCGCGTGGTGCTCGGTACACACGATGTACTTCATCGGAGAGGCACAAAAACGCGGCTGCAAGGTCGTCGTCATCGACCCGACGCTCACGCAGACCGCATCCAAAGCTGATTGGTACATCCAAATCAAGACGAGTACGGATGGTGCGCTCGCACTCGGCATGGCGAGCTACATCCTGAATCACAATCTCGTCGACATGGACTGGCTCAGGCAAAACGCAAAAGGCTATGAGGAATACTTCCGCTATCTGCGTGAAAACATCACCGTAGAATGGGCGGCAAAAGAAACGGGCATCGAGGCAGATGTCATCGAAACATTGGCGCGGGAATATGCCGAGACAAAGCCGGCAAACATCTGGATTGGCTATGGCATGCAGCGCCACATAAACGGCGGACATAGCGTTCGCTGTATTGACACCCTCGCCGCGATGACGGGGAATGTCGGTAAGTCCGGCGGCGGAGCGCAGTACGCACAGATGGGAACGTGGGCCATCAAATACAACGCCATGAAAATGCCCCCGCCGCCGGATACAACGACGAAGAAAAACCGTATCATCAACATCAACGACTTCGGTCGCGAAGTCCTGGATGCACAGGATCCGCCCATCAAGATGCTTTTGGATCGCGTGCCGCAATCCTCTCGCACAGGATCCCGCACCGGCTGTTATCAAGCAGGTGTTTGAATCCATGGATCTCGTTGTGACAGCCGATCTCTTCATGACTGCATCGGTTGCCATGAGTGACATCGTCCTCCCCGTAACGAGTGCCTTCGAGACCACAGGGTTGAACGTCTCCTACTGGCATTATTGGCTCGCGCTCAACGAACAGGGCAATCAAGCCCATGTACGAGACGAAATGCGACCTCGATATCGCCATGGGACTTTCTGCGAAACTCAATGAGCTTGCACCAGGCAGCTGTACCTATCCGACCGCAGGGTCGCACGAGAATGGCTGGCCGCCGAGTTCACACCGGAATTCATGGAACGGTTTGGTCTCGCGAACTGGCAGGGAACTCAAAAAGGGTCCGCACAAGGCAGTCAAAGACCTGATCGGCTGGCAGAACGGCAAGTTCAAAACACCCTCTGGGAAATACGAATTCGCCTCCGAAACGGCAAAGGAAGAGGGACACGAACTGCTGCCCGTCTGGGCCGACAAGATGAAAAACCCCGATGCCTATCCGCTGCGCCTAATCTCCCCCATTGGAGCTCGCCATCAGCTCGCAGTTCCAGAACCTCGACTGGATCTCCGATATTCATCCCGAGCCGACGGTTGAGATCCATCCCGAAACAGCAGCGCAGTACAGCGTCGCGGAGGGCGATACCGTCCGCCTCTATAACGACACCGGCGAAGCAGTCCTGAAGCACACCTCACCCGCATGACCGCGCCCGATACCCTGGTTGTCTACCAGATGTGGCTGAAGGATCTTCCATTTAATATCAACGCAACCCCTACGTGCCATTCCCGCCGACATGGGAAAGAAAGCGACAGGTGCCCCGGGTGTGGCATTCCGCGACAACTTTGTCGCCGTGACAAAAGTCTGAAAGGAGTGATCCTCTTGAGCAAACGATATGCTTTTCTCGTCCATACGGATCGCTGCATTGGCTGCAACGCATGCGAAATCGCCTGCAAGAACTTCTACCAGCAGGAAGCATCCGTCCATTGGCGCAAGGTCTACTACATGCAGGAAAAGGATCTCGCCCAGCCCTGCCGGGTCAGCGTATCCCTCGCCTGCAACCACTGTGATGACCCCTCCTGTCTGAAGGCGTGTCCCACCAGTGCCTATGCCAAGCGTGACGACGGTATCGTCACACATGACAACGAACGCTGCATCGGCTGCAAACTCTGCACGATGGCGTGTCCTTATCGCGTCCCCTGCTTCGACAAAGACCTCGGTAAGGTCTCCAAATGTGAAATGTGCTACGAGCGCATAGACAAGGGCAGATGCCGATTTGTGTAATGAGCTGCCCGATGGAGGCACTGGAGATCATCGACCTGTCCGATCCGAAGAATGCAGCACATCTCGACAATCTGCGGGCTTCCACCGACCAAGATGACGCACCCCTCTACGCGATTCATCGAGGCCAGGATGGGAAAAACAGAACTGGAGGAAAACAAATGATGACATTCGACGGGTGCCACTCGTGTTTTTCACGACATTCTCCCCAAATTGCAATCGGCGCATTCCTCTTTCTGACCATTTTGGAAGCGCGGGAGTCACTGGAAAGAAATACCGTTCGTTTCTGCACCGTCGTCATCTTCTTTTTTTGCTGTGCTGTCGATGGCATGCTCCACGGCGCATCTTGGCGATCCCACCGGCGGATGGCGCGCACTCCTGGGGCTGGGGCATTCCTGGCTCAGCCGTGAGATCTTGGGCATCAGCACATTCTGCGGCATGGTCGTCCTCTATTTTTCTCACAACAGAAAAGCCTTCCCCGCATCGCCTCGTCGGCATTGTGGGAAGCGTTGCCGGCCTTCTCAGTATGCTGTCGACCTCCCTCGTCTACACCCTTCCCGCCCGCCCCGCATGGGATTCGCCATTCCCCTACTGTTCTTCCTGCTGACGACCTTCGCCGCAGGTCCCGCCCTCCTGCAGCTTTTTGCTCACGCGAAAGAAAACAGACCGTGCACATTCCCCTGCCACGCCTGATTTCAGTCGTCTTGATCGCAGGCATTATCGTCAGCATTGCCTATTCTGTGACACAGGCGGAATACCTTGTGCTCCCCAACGAGGCTGGCTTGTCGCTTCGCATCCTCATCGGTGCCCTCCTTCCGATCCTCCTGCTCGCTAAGATGCATGTGCAGAACACTGCGGCACGCTCCCTCTTCGCATTCCTTCTGATTACCGCAGGAGAGCTTCTGGGACATCAGATCTTCTATGCCTCGGTCGTTTCCCTTCCCCTTATTTCACTAATAGAAAAACGGAAACACATCCCAAGCGATGTGTTTCCTGTTGTTATAAATGAGGGTTTCCAAGATCATGCAGCAAACAGATCACATCTCTCACCATATATGTACGCGCAACTGCTATGACTCTTGTGCCATCATTGCCCGCAGCCGTGAGGGACGAATCACAGATCTCTACGGAGATGCACAGAATCCCATCACAGCCGGGCGTCTGTGCTCCAAACGCCAACATGTTCTCTCCTCGATCTATGACCCGCGCCGCATCCTCTATCCGATGCTCCAGCACGGGCGCGGCAGCGGCAGATGGTCACGCATATCATGGGAGCGGGCAATCGACCTGATCGCACACAAGATCTTGCAGATCAAGACCTCCTATCACTCCACGCTGCCGCTCTGCCTCAACAAGTATTCCGGAAATTTGGGACTCCTGCACCAATCCGTCGAAGGAATGTTCAACAGTCTGGGAGCGACGACACAGACCAGGGAACGCCCTGCTTTTCGGCGGGAATTGATGCGCAGTATTTTTGATTTTGGAAATCTCACCTCCAACATCCGCGATCTGGTACATTCTAGGCTCATCCTGCTCTGGGGTATAAATCCTGCTTGGACGGCCGTACACACTATGCCGTGGATCTACGAAGCCCGTCGCAGAGGCGCGATCCTTGTCGTCATCGATCCTGTCTTCACGGAAACGGCGCGAAAAAGCAGACTACTACATCCAGTTGCGCCCCGGAAGTGATGCCTTCTTCACACTGGCGTTGCTTCATCTGCTTGCAAGGCGCGGCATGCTGCGCGATGACCCCGCGCATATTGCAGACGGTACTCTGTTTCTGCGCGACCTTACCGCACTCGATCAACAGAACTTCTGCGCATATCGGGGCGGTCGCTCGATGTAGTTACAAAACTTGCCGAACTCATCGAAGAACACCACCCCTTGCATATATGGTGCGGCTTTGGCCTGCAGCGGCACCGCCACGGCGGTTTCACAATCCGCCTGATTGACGCACTCTCCATGTTTACGGGAAATATAGGATGCAGGGGAGGCGGTGTCAACTATGCGCATCTCAATATGCTCCCCTTTTCCGATGCAATTGTGCGGCGCCGCGGCGACACGCGTTTCATCGACATCAATCAATTTGCCGAGTCCCTCGCCGCCCTCCAAGATCCACCGATCCGCTTCCTGTGGATCGCCTGCCGAAACCCACTCGGTCGAGACGTTTCCCTGCAAAAACTGCTGAGTGCTTGGACGCAGCTTGATTTTTGTCGTCACCGCTGATAAATTTCTAACACAGAGCGCAGCACTTGCCGATGTATTTCTCCCCGTCACCACCGAGTTCGAGGGAGCTCGATGCCTATACAGGATACTTCCACCACTGGGTCGGACTGAATACACCTGTCATCAACGCCGTGTGAGAGGCAAAGAGCGATCTTGACATCGCCCGCTTGCTCACGCGCCGGCTGAACGAACTCGCGCCTGGTACGAGCAGCTTCCCATGGCGAAGGATGCTGCCGACTTTCTCGATGAGTATTTACTTCCACCGTATATGAACGCCTTTCCATCAAACATTGGCGTGAATTGGAAGAAAGCACACGCACATACGATATGGGCATACCGTGGAAAGACCACCGCTTCGCCACAGACGATGGAAAATTTCACTGCTGCTCTCTCTCTATATAAACGACATACTATTTCCGACATCGAAGTATCCATTTTTATTTTTTTGACACCACACGCACAGCAAAAACATCAACGGACAGCATCAAATGCCGGAAACACAGCTTCCCCGAACATCCTGTGGTCTTTTCTCCATCCAAAAGCCGCAGCAGCAAAGGCTCACGGAAAACAGTCCTGCCGTCCCTATGGAATGAAACGGCAGGGGATTGCCGTCACCGTCTGCCTCACAGAAACTGTCCCGGAGGATATCATTCTCTGCCCGCACGGGGAAAGCCGTTCTTCCTCGCTCAACCGGCTAACCGTAAGTCAATCCACTGACATGGGCGAAGTTCGGACAGGTGCACCGGGTGTCGCATTGTACGATGTCACCGTCGACATACGCCCGCAATTAGAATGCGAAACCCCTTCATTTTTATCAGTAATTCCTATATTTTTACCATTACAATACCCCAAAAGTTAGATCCTATAAGTCTAACTTTTGGGGGTCAGAATCAAGATCTGTTTTCATCATTTAATCTTACCCCCTCACATTTCCTCTTCACGTCATCGATACATCTTGGTCGACAGTGAAGTGGTAAACTAAAACTGGACACAGAGGGGGTAGAAAATGGACACTGCTTGCAGTATCCTGTACACAGGATGACAGGCAGCGGACAGCCTATCGCCCAATGCAGACAGGAGGTTGCCACGTGAAGTACACCAAGGAGCAACGTTTGGACATAGGCCGTCGGATCTACGGCGGCGAGCTCACGAGATATGAGGCAGCAGAAGAATACGGGATCAGCGAGCAGACCGCACGGGATTATATGCGCCACTACCGGGATGCCAACCAGCTCCCGCCGAAAAGGGGTGTGCGCAGCTGCTTGGGTCTTGCCAAGACCAAATCCATACCCGTTCCCACCGGCCTAGAAGATCTCCAGTCCATGACGAAAGAAGAACTCATCGATGCCCTCCTTATGGCAAAGATCACAGAGGCACGCTTAAAAAAAGGTTATCTGGTGGAAGGAGTTGGTGCGGAAAAGACGTTCATTCCTATCGGCAGGGAAGAATACCAAGTAATCATGGAGCTTTCCGGAAAGTTCCCCATCCGGCTGCTCTGTACAAAGACCGGAATCCCACGCAGCAGCTTCTACAACTGGAAGAAGAGCGTGGAACATCCACCCGAACAGAAGAAACGGCTTGTGCAGAGCATCGGATTATTTTCAGGAATACCATGGGCGCTTTCCTCCCATGGCTACCGCTGGCTGAATGCCAAGATACGATTGGACAAAGGAATCGTATTTTTCCGATCCCTATGCCCATAAATGCTGTAAGATCGCAGGATCAAGAGCCTTTGCAAAACATTACAGCTACAAGAAGGCGGGCGATCCGTCCAGAACCTATCCGAACCTGCTGCTTGCAGGGAGTGAGCATTACCGGCCCCATGGAATGTGTGGTGAGTGATATGACCGCCTTTTTATGTGGAGCGCACATACTACGAGCTCACACTATATATGGATTTGTGGAATGACGAGCTCATTGCCCATGCGCTCTCATCCAAGCGCGGCGATCGTATGACCCTACCTCGACGGCTTGCAGGACGTGCTTGCGTTCAGAAGCAGTATCCGAATCAGAAGCTCATCCTGCACAGCGATCAAGGCTCTGTTTACGCCTCCAAGAGCTACAACGAACTCCCTGCCCATGTACAACATTGTCAGGTCAATGTCCAGAGCCGGCACACCGACAGACAATGCCGCGATGGAGGCGATTAATGGTTGGATCAAGGCCGAACTCTTTACAGATTTCCATATTACGTCGCCGGAGAATGTCCCCGCTCAGGTATCCGACTACATCCGCTTCTTCAACGAGGAGCGCCCCTGCATATGCCCCTTGGATACCTTACGCCGAAGCAGTATCGGGAGCAGTTCGCGCCAAAAGCACGAAGGTGCGGCTCCTTGATACGTGTCCTTTGAATGGAGGTCATGGATATTCTGTGTATCACATCTTCGATGATTATGTACGGTATCTCAATTCTAATGACTAATTTTTAGGTTTTTGTGTCCAGTTTTTGTTGACTAGTGCAACAGGTATAACGATTCATCCCATTGCTTCCACGATGTCATTAAATATGAGCAACAATATTTTTATTTGCGTTAGTATAGGAATCACTGGTAAAATAGAGTCAATCAGGTTGGCACAGCTTTTTGGTCTGAACAAGATGAAAAAACGACCCCAAATTTTTGCTCTGTGGTGGATTTTTCCGCCGAAGTGCAGACAATAAAGATATGTCAAGAGCCGTACACTGAATTTATCAGTTATTCCATAAAAATGGAGGAATGAAACATGAAAAAGCTAATTTTGTTCATGATGCTGGTCGCAGTTGCTGCGATTTCCATGCCGATGAACAGCTGCGAGGCACAAGATGTATGGGTGGAACATTGGAACTACGAGGATGTCGATATCTATGTGATGGACGACACTCTGAAAACTGGCACATCAGGCACAGGAAAATTCTTCAAAGTTTCCGTCAAAGAAGTACGAGATGGAGAGCTTTTTGTCCGTCGTCGACTGGACGTTCAGTAAATATAAAAACGGATATGTGGCGATACGTCACCAGTGATATGAGAGGCACATACACCACGGTGGTCATTCCTCGAAACCAACTATTTGAATTCTGCATGAAATCCCTTGGCTGGAGCTATCGCTTACAGGGCAGCTACTACTACTGAACAAATTACGCATCTTCATGATTCCCCCGCTCCATGCGTGTCAGTTGCTGCCAGTGACGGTACATCGTTGACATAGCGAGGATAAAGGCGAGGATCTCGGCGATGGGTCCCGCGTACAGCGCGCCCTCCAGGCCAAAGATGTGCGGCAGGAGGATGAGCAGCGGCAGGAGGATGAGTCCCTGCCGCGAGAGGGAGAGCATGAGCCCCGTTCGCACACCGCCGATCGCCGTGAAGTAGTTGACGGTGAGCGGCTGGACGCCGCTGATGCAGACCATCATCAAATAGATGCGCAGATATTTTTCGGCAAAGTCAAAATAGAGCTCCGATCCGCCGCCGAAGATGGCGGTGATTTGGCGTGGAAAGAGCTGAAAGACCAGAAAGATTGCCATGCTCAGAAGCAGCGCAAAAACAAGCCCCTTGCGATAGGGTCTCCTTGATGCGCCCGTAGTTCCCCGCCCCATATTAAAGCTGAAGATCGGCTGACACCCCTGCGCAAGGCCGACGGTAAAGGCTATCAGCACACTGTTGAGCTTCGTGACGATCCCCGCCACAGCGAGCGGAATATCCGCACCGTAGACACTCGCCGCACCATAGTGCGTGAGGATATTGTTGAGCGTAATGCCGACAGTCATCATGATGATCTGATTCAAAAAATTCGATAAGCCCAGTTTGGCGATATGGATCGTCTCACGCCCCCGCATACGCAGCATGGTGCGCACGATCGGAAACGCCTGAAAGTGGGAAAAATAACGAATACATACGAGGAATGAGACGATCTGTGCCATAACGGTAGCGAGCGCTGCTCCCTCCATCCCCCAGCCGAATCCGAGCATGAAGAGAGCATCCAGCAAAATGTTCAGAACGGCACCGCTGACCATACACCGCATTGCATAGGACGGCGCACCATCCGCGCGGATGAGCATACTGTTCGCCGTGAAAAAGAGGAGAAACGGCAGTCCGCATGCCGTAATTCCGAGGTAACGCTGTGCATACGGAAGAACGTTCTCCGTCGCCCCGCAGAGCAGGAGTACAGGTGTCTGGAACATGAAAACAAGACAGCCGAGCAGGATGCCGAGTGCGGCGGACATGATGAGTCCCGTGCCGACGTAGCTGCGTGCGGCGTCCCGTGCCTTTGCCCCCATAGAGAGGTTGAAATTTGCCGCTGTCCCGATGCCCACGAACTGCGCCAGTCCCGTGGAGAGAATCACGATGGGAAAGGCGGTATTTGTCGCGGCGTTTCCCTAGGATACCGACCGTATGCCCGATGAAGATTTGATCCGTGATGTTGTAAATCGTATTGACGAGCATACTGACGATGGCGGGCAGGGCAAACCTGCGAATCAGCCCGCCCACGGGTGCGACAGCAAGCGCATTCTCCTTTGGTGTCACAATGGATTCCGTCATAACGCCCTCCTGACTAGCGCGGTATCATCAGTGTCCCTGACCACGGGCAGACAGCTCGCACTGTAAAAAAATGCATGTCCCCTTGGTGTTTCAATCTCATCAGTCCCTATATAATATCATAAAGATGTGAAAACTTCTGTGCATTTTGCACCATTTGATGGTTCACACGAGTGCATCCTTTTGCCGAACACCGACAGTTTGTGGTATATTACAAATAAGGAGGTGTCATTATGCCGTCACAGCTACCGAAATTTACATTCCGCGTCGATGCCGAAGTTCTCGAAAAACTCCGCTTCATCGCCGACAGCAACTTCCCGTACCGTGAACAAAGAACTTGAAATGATTGTCAATCAGCACATCGCCAAGTACGAAAAAGAACACGGTGCTATTCCTCTTTCAGCAGATGAGGACTAACCTCATAACACCGAAAACCCAACTCGATGAGGACAAGCAGGAACGCATTCTGACTGATGCCAAGATAGTCCGCCTTGTCCTTCGTCCTCTGGTTCAAATCACCCGCCATGCGGAGCGTCAGCTTGTCGCGTTCGCCCCGTTGCGCGGTCTCTTTTGCTTGCATTGATTCCCCTCCCTCCTCAGAAAGGCTGCGGTTCTCATGGAAATTCAGATTGGAAGCATCACCTACATTGGAACTCCCCGACCATTGCCCCTGCTGCAACAAAGGCACTCGGATAGATATTGTTGCCAAAGCTGCAAATGAGGGCGAAAAACGAACTTGGATTGATTTTTGCACTGCTCACGCTGCGAACAGTTCCATTTCCTTACCTACGCAACACTAGCAAGAGGTCTCGGACACCGAACAACCAGTCTTCAGGACGTCTTCCCGCCACCTATGCCGGATGTGCGAATCCCCATCGAGATGGAAGAACTCTACCCCGACTTTTGCAAAATCTACAAGCAGACAGCCTATGCCGAGATGCAGGGGCTAGACCATATCGTTGGTGTCGGCTATCGTAAAGCGTTGGAATACCTTGTCAAGCACTACTTATCCGAGCAGCTCCCTCGACGAGCGCGACGCCATCCCTATCCGAACCACTAGGAAAATCCATTAAACGGATTCCCCATGCTCAAATGCAAAACCTCGCAAAAGCCTCCACATGGATTGGAAACGACCAGACTCACATCATTCAAAAACATCCAAACCATAGCGTTCCTGAAATGAAACGGTTTATCCTTGCGTTTTTGTCATCTCATTGTGTTCGACAAGATCGACAGCGATGCGTCCACCTTTTTGTCGCAGGATTGATCTTCGTCAATCGAGCCGATGCAGCGTCCGTCTAACGTATAAAAAAACGCTGCCTCCGTTTCGTTTTTGAAATCCTCCTCTTGAAGGACATTCACCTCAATAACCGCCGAAATTTGCACCCCGGTAATGTTGAAGACGGTATCGGGGGCATGCTCCCCGAGCAAAAATTTTTCTTGAAACAAAGAGCGATAAAAATTCACCCGCCCCATCTTGTCCAGAAACTTTTCTGCCTCGCTAAGAGTCGGAAACCAGCTGAGCATTTTCGCTTCATTCTCCGGAACGGAATCTGCCGTGACGTTATCAATACGTCCTTCCACTAGCTTTCCATTTCCACCGAAGCGTGTTCTCACACTATAAAAAGTTGGCATGTTATTTCTCCTCTCGCGGTTGTTGCCCTCCTCCTCAGCACCATAGAACATACCCAATCCATAGCACGAGAACTGTATTTGCCGCCACTAGGAGCAGCTTTGTACGAAAAACTACCGTCGCAACGCTCAAAGGCAAGAAGAGCCGCAAGCATGAACAACGGGTTGAAAACTCATGAGAAGCTCCTTGTCGATCATCCCTCACCTCCTTCGCCTCGTTGTTTAACTTACTAAACTTACTTTGTAAAAATATTTGGAACATCCTCGTTTAACGCATTGGACAGTTTTAAGTAACGTGTCCGTTGTTGTAGTGCTAATCGCACCGCTCTCAAGCCCCGCAATAATAGTTCGCGAAACGCAGGCTTTATCCGCAAGTTCCTGCTGAGTAAGCCCTTTCCCCTTGCGGTATTCCTTAAGCCTATTGGTAAGCCCCATTACAGCCCCCTCCTTTCCTCTCCATGTTTCAAAGAAAGTTTAACATGCTAAACATTTCGTGTCAAGCACAGTAAACAAGATACTTGAAAAATGTTTATCATACTATACAATAGACTCTAACGAGGTGATAAAGATGACGCTTGGCGATGTAATAAAAACTTATCGAACGGAACATAGCCCTAAGCATGGATGAATTTGCAAAAGCGCTCAAGCTTAAGCAAGGGATACATATCCATGCTTGAAAAACAGAAATCCAAAAACAGGGAAACCTATCATCCCGTCTATTCTGACGTATCAGAGTGTCGCGAAAGCGATGTCTACCTCTGTTGACGTTCTAATGCAAACAGTCGACAAAGAGCAGCTTGTGTCATTAGAACAAACCTCCGCCCCCACCGCGGACAATCTGTCAACGTTCGCACAGCGCGATTCCGCCGCTCACTCCAGACGGGACATGAACGATCTCGCGAAGTTTCTTAACAAGACGGAAGTCTTGTTTGATGGTAACACCTATAACCTTAGTGAAGAAGATCAACAAAAAGTTGCGAAATGCTCTTGAGTTCGTTTTTGGGATGCGAAAAGGCAGAACAAACGAAAGAAGGACTGATGTGCTATGCTCAACATCAAAGTCCGCGTCAAGAATCTCGTCAACAAATACCGCACGGGAAACCCGTTCCAGCTCGCAGGTGACCTTGGCATAACGATCGTACGGCTTCCTCTCCCCAACGATATACGTGGTTTCTTTGTAAACGTACTGCGACGAAAAATATATCGTCCTAAATGATTCTCTATGCTATGCGGCGGAAAAAGGTGATTGTCTGCCATGAACTAGGGCATGCGCGGTTGCACACGGGCTATGGATACTATCTCCACCCTGACCGTACTTATTATGTTCGTAGCCGCCTGGAAGCAGAGGCGAACGAATACACTGCGCATCTGCTCGCTTACTCTACCGACATTGACAGTGACGAGATGGCGCGCATCATCAATCAACGCCACCCCTGACCCGCGCGAGGTGCATTTTTACTAGGTAGGTTTATTGATACACAGGTTTCGTAAGGAGTACAACATTATGGCAACAAGAAAAATCATCAACACAGAAACCACCTATTGATATTGACGAGAATCTTGATATAGATACAATACAACTTTCCGACACAAGAGCTTTACGAGTCTCATTGTTGAGTTCAAAAGGAAATCGTTACACATCCATCACGCGCCTCTACAAAACAAAATCCTCTGATACATGGAATCCACAGCGCGCTATCTGGATCCCCCTTTTTCAAGTACAAGAGAAATTGCAGAGATACTAACTCATGCTCATCAGTCAGGAGTAAAAATTGGATGGGATAAAACCATATCAGAAAAACAAAAGTCCGTACAGTACCCATCTCGAATGAATGTTCAGGAAGCTGTTGCCGACGCTCAAAAAGGCTCTTGATCGCTTAAAGGATTGTCTGAAAGCAACTTCACAGGAGCAGGAGATACAAGAACAGTTATCTTTGTTTGAGCGCTTGAGGAATAGACTTTTCAAAGAATGATAGAGAGATGTAGTGAAATGGAGTGCATAAAAAAGCCGCCATCGTAGGCGGTAGGAAGGTGAATACATGGACATAGAGTATGCCAAGGCCGCTGTGAAAGCCATTGGAGGTATGGACAAGCCAACAAAACAACGCCTCAAAAAAGCGATTGAGGGTTTGCCAAAAGGAGATGTAAAACCGCTCAAAGGAAGCGATTCAATGTATCGGCTTCGCGTCGGCGGTTGGCGCATTGTTTTCTTTTCCTGATACGAATACGATTCTGATTGAGAAAATCGCTCCACGCGGAGATGTCTACAAAGGAGGGTTATTGATATGACCGTAAAAGCACAGATTGTAGAAATGATGGACTTTGTTCCCGAGCGTGAACTCCCAATTATCTTGGAGGTAGTCAAGCGTTTTATTCCAAGCGATATTGATGACCGCATGACGGAAGACGACTTGAATTCCCACCGACGCGCCATGGATGAATATAGGAGTGGTGAAACCGTTTCTCATGGTGAAATCGACTGGAATTGACAAAACGCGTTGCCTCTCCTCGCAGAAAAAGAGGCTGCGTCCACATCCTCCTCTACCGCCGCCGCAAAACGGGCATAAAAAGCCGCCATCGTAGGCGACAACGTATTTCTTGCATCCCATCGGGGACTGTGCTATAATGTGCTTGGCAAACGAGGTTAGCATTACGATCACGAAAAGCCCCCTAAGGTTCCAGCTTGGGGGCTTTTCTATCCCATAATGCGAGCAGGGCTTAACGCCTAGGCTTTGTTGCCCTTTTTCTCATCCGTCAAGCCATTTGCAGAGATAGTGGCAGACTATCCCCGCCAGGACGGAGAGCAAAAACGAGATTAGCATACTTTGACACACCTCCTTCCCGTGCCGGTATGGAGGAGGCAACGCATAGAGTATAGCATAACGCAGAGCATTCCGCTACACGGTCTAATCGCCTCGAATTCGACGCGGTTAAAAATGCGGAGAAAAAAATAATGCTATCCGACGGATACCATGACACAATCATGCAATAAAAAACCGCCCCTCTGCGCCAACAGAGAGCGGAAGACACGACGCGAATCATGCCTTAGTTCATGTAAATCCTACCATGATTCGCCTCCTTTTGCAAGGAGGTTTTCTTTATGTCCACCAAAATCAGAACGCGAAAGCGCGGGAATACATATTCGCATAGTTTCGATATCTCGAAGCATCCGCGCCGCATGAAGGAGAAAGGGGCTTTGCCACCGAGGATGAAGCTATTTGAGGCGGGCATACAGGCGTACGCCGCATGGAAGAGCGGCAACATCGGTATCACCTTTGAGAAGGTGAAGCTGCGGGACTATCTCGCCTCGTGGCTGGAGAATGTCGTGCGCCCGAACGTGAAGCGGACGATCTACACGGGATATGCAAGCATTGTCCGCGCGCGTATTACGCCCTCATTTAGGCGAACATTACGTGCAAGAGTTACGGCCGCGTGATGTCGATCTATGGCTTAAAACGCATTGCGAAAGATGGACTCTCTCACGGTACGATCAAACAGACCCGAACTATCCTATCGGCTGCGCTCAAATACGCTGTATACCCGGCAGAGTTGATTGCTTCGAACCCGACAGCCGGAATTTCCATTCCGCGCAGTGCCCCTCGCAAAGTCGTTGAGCGTACGGTCATATCAAAGAGCAGTTCGCCGCCATCCCTCCCGACGGAAAATACTACACCGTTCTTAAGATACTCTATCATACAGGGGTTGCGTATCAGTGAAGCACTCGGGCTTACATGGGACGACATTGACCTAAATACTGGAAAAATCTCTGTTGTCCGTCAGCGTTGCATTGAAGATTTCTTCGACACAACAAAAACCGAGACGAGCGTCCGAACATTCTATGCTGATGCGTCCTTCCTATCCTATCTTCACACACTCAAGCGTAAACAGGCACAAGATGAGATGCAGTTTGGCGAGGCATATCAAGTCGTATACGAGAGCACAAACACTGATCGTGCCCTGCTCATACTCCCTAAAAAGTCCCACTCCAGATGGTTGTGTCCGGCATGCCTTGATCTGTATCCGCCCGAACGGTATTCCCTTTTCGTCACGAGCCTATTTTCCGACTTCTCAAAACAATGGGGCTCAACACACATAGCTTTCGTCATACTCATGCAACAAAGCTCATTGAGGCTGGAGCAAAGCCAGTGGACGTTGCAGCTCGGCTCGGTCATGCTGACGCAACGATCACGCAAAACCTCTATGCCCACGATACAGAAGAAATCCAACGCGAAACAGCCCGTATTTTCGAGGCGTTGTGAGACAAATGAATACTGTAGGCAAGTTGTGAGACAAGTCAAGAGCTGTGCTGTTTAGAGACACCGAAAACAAGGTGCTCTTGGGCTTAGTCATTTTTATGGTATACTACCGACAGAACAACACAGAGAAAGAATGCAGCACGACGGGAATGGGAGGTCATACTATGATAAAACTGCCAAAGATCGCACTCGGCACATGGGCATGGGGCAACGACGGCACATTCGGCACAGCGTACACGGAGGATCAACTGCGCCCCGTCTTTGACTCCGCCATGCAGCATGGGCTGACCCTCTGGGACACAGCTTATGCATACGGGATCGGCACAGCGGAGAAGACGCTCGGCGCATTTCTCAAGGGACGTGCACGCGACAGCTTTCTCCTCTCGGATAAGCTCACACCGCAGTGCATGGATGAGTCGTCCGCCAGTCCCGTCGCGGATATGTGGGCCATGCAGAAAAAGTTGCTCGGCACAGACAGCATCGACATCTACTGGGTGCACAACGCAACTGAGGCACCGCAGTGGATCGAGCGCCTTGCGGCATTCTTCGAGAAAGCGGAACACACGCCCATCATCGGCGTATCGAACCACAACATGGGACAGCTCGAGGAAGCAGATACCATTCTCCAACATCATGGACTGAAACTCGGCGCGGTACAGAACCACTTCAGCCTAATCAACCGCTCCTCCGAGGAAGCCGGTAGCCTTGACTACTGCCGCAAGAAGGATATCCCCTTTTTCTCCTACATGGTGCTCGAACAGGGCGCGCTCACAGGTCACTACAGCACGTTGTATCCGATGCCGGCGGACGCGGCGCGCGCAGCAATCTACAACCCGATCATGGACAAGATCGACACACTGAACCTCTCGCTAAAACTGCTTGCAGACAAGTACAAGGCGAACATCGCCCAGATCTCCATTGCATGGGCGATCGGCAAGGGTACGGTTCCCATCATCGGCGTGACCAAGGAACATCACGTCACTGATGCACTGCGCGCGACGGAGATCACACTCACCGCCGAGGAGATCACCCTCCTCGAGAGCACGGCGGACAAGCTCGACTTTGACATCATCCGTGACTGGGGAAAAAGAGATGGTATAGATCAGCGCAAATAAAAGGCTGCGGCACGAGGTATATCCCCGTACCGCAGTGCGTTTCAAAGCATTGCCTCAGGCAATATCTCCGCCGACGCAGACCGTCCGCGTATCGATGCTGCCGATGTGAACAGGCAGCTCACAGAGTTCCGTCATGCTCGTCTCATCAATGACATCCTCCACCGCGCCATGCTTCCAGCGTATCTTATCCTTCAGCACCAGAGTCTGTGCCCGGAGGTAGAGCGCATGATCCGGGAAATGCGTCGTCATGAGAATGCCGATGCCCTGTGCATGAAGACGCAGCACAAGATCGAGAAAGCGGTGTGCATTTCCTCGTTCTCGATGCGCCGTCGGCTCATCGAGAACGAGGTACTGAATTTATCAGTGCTTCCTTAAAACACGAGGGGTTCTATGAATATGAGAAAAAGAGCTGTTGGGCGAAGCTGGAAAACTTCGACTAACAGCTCTCGTCTTTACGCTAAGGAAGCACTCCCTCCTCCGCTTATACTTAACCTCTCCGTGCAAGTTCCTCGCGCAGAACGCGCTGCATGAGGTCGGTGTTTGGGCGGACACCAGTCCAGAGAGAGAACGCCTCCGCGCCCTGCATGACGAGCATGGTCTCACCGTTGATCGCCGTGCAGCCATGCGCCGCTGCCGCACGCAGAAATGCGGTCTCGGCGGGGGTATAGATGAGGTCGTAGACGGCGGCAGATGGTCGGATTGCCGCAGGATCGACAGGCGGCATCGCATCTGTCTGCGGACTCATGCCGATCGGCGTGGTCTGCACGACGATGTCCGCCGCGCAGAGTTCGTTCCGAAAGCGCGAATCGTCAAAGCAGTACGCGGCAAGTGTGCCGTCTGCCGCAAAGTCAGTGCAGAGTGCCTCGCCCTTTGCAAGATTCCGCACGCCAATACATACGGAGGATACGCCGCTGCGCAGGAGACCCCAGAGGGCGGCGCGCGCCGCACCGCCCGCGCCAATGAGGACGGCGCGTTTTCCCGCGAGCGCGATGCCGTGCGCAGCAAAGCCCGCGAGGAATCCCGTCACATCCGTATTGTGCCCCGTCATCTTCCCGTCCGCCGAAATGACAACGGTATTGACCGCCCGGATACGCTGTGCATCCTCGCTCAGCGCATCGAGGAGCGGCATGATCTCTGTCTTGAACGGAATCGTGACGTTGAACCCCGCTACGCCCGCGTCACGCAGTCCGCATACCGCCGAGGCGAGTGCCTCACGGCGCACGGGAAACGCCGTATAAACATAGTCCAATCCTGCCTCATGCAGTGCCGCATTCTGTATGATCGGCGACAAACTGTGTGCAATCGGCGCACCGATCACCCCCAGTATTTTGGTTTTCCCCGTAATCACGTGCATCCCTCTTATCTTTCCCGTCAGCTGTGCTTCCCACGCACCTCTTCGAGCAATCCCATCTTCAATTCGTAATAGTCCGGCGTCATATCGAGGTAGTGTCGATGGGGATTCTCAAACCGCTGCTCCTCCGGCCAGATCTCCTCGGAGAGCTGACGGCGCACGTATCCGCGAATCTCCTCCAAGGGCGGCAGATCCTCGACACGCTCCCCATCCCTGACATAGAGGCGGCGCAGGTTCACCGCTGACCCACCCTCGAAAAAGCGATTTCCACGGCTTACGCGGGTCAACATAGCGGAATGGCTGCGTAAGGTCGATCTGTTCGCCCATCACGGCAATCATGTCCGCAACCGCCTTGCCGTGATGGTCATAGATACGGTAGATATCCTTCAGTCCGGGATTCGTCAGTTTCTCGACGTTCTCCGACATCTTGATGCGCGGTTGGAAAACGCCGTCCTTCTCCACGGCGACGAGCTTATATACGGCACCAAAGACGGGATCGGATTTTGCCGTGATGAGTCGTTCGCCGACGCCAAAGCTGTCCACGCGTGCGCCCTGCAGGAGGAGGGATGAGATGGTGAACTCGTCGAGGCTGTTCGAGAGGATGATCTTGCAGTCCTCAAGCCCCGCCTTATCGAGCATTTTCCGAATGCACTTCGAGAGATAGGCGAGGTCACCCGAGTCCACACGTACGCCTGCGAGACGATGCCCCTGCGGCGCGAGAACCTCGTGGGCAATACGAATGGCATTTGGGATGCCCGAGTGGAGCACATCGTAGGTATCGACGAGGAGGACGGTGGCCTGCGGATAGATCTCTGCGTATTTTTTGAACGCCGTGTACTCATCCTCAAAGAACATGACCCAGCTGTGCGCCATAGTGCCCGAGATGGGGATATTGAACTGCTGCCCTGCCGAGACCGTCGCCGTCATGTCGATGCCGCCAATGTATGCCGCGCGTGCCCCATAGGTCGCAGCATCCATGTTATGCGCACGTCGCGCACCGAAGTCCGCAACCTTGCGCCCCTCGGCAGCACGCACGATACGCGATGCCTTCGTCGCGACGAGGGACTGATGATTGATCTGTGCGAGAATCGCCGTCTCCACAAGCTGTGCGTCGATGATCGGCGCGACAATCGTCATGAGCGGCTCATTCGGATAGATGATCGTCCCCTCGGGCATGGCATAGATGTCGCCGCGGAAGCGGAAACCGCGCAAAAAGTCCAGAAATTCCTCAGAGAAGAGGTTCTGTTTGCGGAAATAGGCAATGTCCGCATCGGAGAAAGGAGAGATTCTCCACGAACTCGATGACATGCTGAAGCCCCGCGAAGATGGCATAGCCCCCTTGGTCGGGGACGGAGCGGAAAAAGAGATCGAATGCCACGCGAACATCGCGGTTCGGCTGATGAAAATATCCATAGGACATGGTCATCTCGTAGAAGTCCATCATCATGGATAGATTTCGCTTATCAAACTGTGTCACAGCGCGCTCCCCCTATCGGGCATAGAAACAAGACAGATCAAATCGAATCTATTATATCATTTTCGCGATATTCACGCAAAGATTCTTTATGTTCTTTTGTTTTAGGAATCGCTGATAAAATGAAGTCTGTCAGATTGGTGTAGATTTTTTGTCCTGTCAAGGAGACAAACCGGACGCATAGCCAAAGCTATGTGGAGGATTTGTCGACGATGGCAGGGCGAAAAAGATGCGCCAAGATGGCAGGGCCGAATTTATCAGTGCTTCCTTCATTCTGCTGCTCTAAAAAAAAACTGATCTTCCTGTGACAGTGTAACGTGCGCAAGGAGCTCGGGACGATGCCGCAGCGTCGTGAGAAGCGCCTGCTCACGCCGCCAGCGGGCGATCTCTGCATGGTTCCCCGAGAGGAGGACGTCGGGCACGGTCTTGCCCTCGAAATCACGCGGGCGCGTGTACTGCGGATAGCCGAGCAGTCCATCGAAGAATGAGTCCGTCGTGGCGGATGCGGCATCACCGAGCACGCCCGGCAACATCCGCGCTGTGGCGTCCACGGTCAGCATGGCGGGAATCTCCCCACCCGTCAGGACAAAATCGCCGACAGAGATCAGACGATCTGCAAGATCGTAGATCCGCGCGTCAAATCCCTCGTAGTGCCCGCAGATGAGCACCAGCTGCTCATAGGATGCGAGTTCCTTTGCCGTCCGCTGTGTGAACACCTCGCCTGCAGGATCGAAGATGATCGTGCAGCGGTGCTCTGCATGGTCAGCAGTTTTCCCGTATACGTCACGCACGGCAGCGTACATGGGCTCGGGCTTCAGCACCATGCCTGCCCCACCGCCACACGGTGTATCGTCCACATGATGATGCTTATCCGTCGCGTAGTCGCGAAAATCTGTATAGTGGATGTCGATGATGCCGCGCTGCACTGCACGGCCGATGATGCTGCTGCCGAACACGCCCGCAAACATCGCGGGAAAGAGCGTCACAAGGTCAATTCTCATAGCTGCTTCATCCTACTTTCTGCATATCCTCCCCATTATAGCATGAAGCCCCGAGCAAATTGTGCCGTCTCTGCAAAATATTTGATAAATATATTCAGAAAACCTCCGCTTTGATATATAATATAGGGGTAAGACAATGGCAGTGATTCGGAGCAGTACCATGGAAATCAATCTTGCACATTTCAATGTCAGCATCGGACGGCAAAGCCAGAGAATATCCTCCACAGCGATGTCCCCTGCCCGTTCTGTGATACGTCAAAGCTGACGGGGATCATCGAGAGGGACGGCGACATCATCCTGCTCAAAAATAAATACAATGTGATTGAGGAAGCCGACCAATTTGTCCTCATCGAGGGGGCAGACTGCCACGCCGATATTCCCGATTATTCCAAGGAACATATCCGTCGTCTCATTTCCTTCGGCATGCGGCATTGGCAGCGAATGCGCGCGAGCGGCGCATACGATATGGTGCTCTTTTTTAAGAACTACGGGCCATATTCGGGCGGTACCATCCGCCATCCGCACATGCAGCTCGTCGGTTTTCCTCATTTTCGCCCGGAGCTTTCCTTCTCCCGCGAGGAGTTTGAGGGGCTGACGATTGACGAAACGAACGACGTGACATTCACGCTCTCCACGCATCCGCGCGTCGGCTTTCGCGAGCTCAATATTATCCCGTGGGATGCACGTGCGACCGATGTGATCGCCGACTACATACAGATTGCCGTGGATTTTATCCGACGACGCAACAACAGCTATAATATCTTCTTTTATCACGACGGTGCGGATGTCTTTATCAAGATTCTGCCGCGCTTTGCCACCTCCCCCCGTCTTTATCGGCTACAACATCCGCCTGCTCCCATCGAATCTTGAGGAGATGCGGGATGAGATTCGAACCATATATTTTGAAAGAGACCATACCAAATGCAGGACATGAACGACACGATTGAAGAAATGCCGCGCCGCAGGAAAACACGGCGCAGAAGCAGCGCTCGAAAGAAGCCATCGCGCAGAAAAAAAACGCCCCTTTCCATCGGGCGTTTTTTCATGATACTGATTCCTATACTTCTTCTCGTCTGTGCGGGGACGTTCTTCTTCGCTCCGCATACGTGGCAGGAGCTCGGTGCGCTGCTGCCCAAGGCGGAGCATCAAAAGCCTGCGAATCAGCTGCATGAGATCCGCGAGCCGGATACGGTCGATCGGATTCTGCGCGTGCTCTTTGTGCGCCGTGCCATCGATGCGCGTCTTGACCGTGCGGACTACGTCCCCATCGACCGCATCGCCCCCGATCTGCAGCACGCCATCGTCGCGGTAGAGGATCGCCGTTTTTATGAGCACCATGGCTTCGACATGACGGGCGTGGCACGCGCGACCCTCGTCAACATCCAACACGGGCGCATCGAGGAGGGTGCGAGCACGATTACGCAACAACTGGTAAAGAACCTTTTCTTCGGCAGCGAGCAGACCTTTGCACGCAAAGCCGAGGAGCTGCTGCTCGCCCTCGACATCGAGATCGCCTGCTCAAAGGAGGATATCCTCGAAATGTATCTGAATGTCGTCTACTATGGCGGCGGATTTTACGGCGTACAGGCGGCATCCGACGGATACTTTGGAACGTCTCCCGCTGCACTCGATCTGCCCGAGGCGTCCATGCTCGCGGGCGTTCCGAATGCACCGTCCGAAGTCTCGCCATTCGTGAACTTCATCGCGGCGAAGAAGCGACAGGCCATCGTGCTGGATACAATGCAGGCACAGGGAATGATTGATGCGCGGACGGCGGAGGATGCGAAGATGCAGGCTCTTATCCTGCGCCCGCGCCATTAGGAGGTTTAGGGAAGTACGGATAAATTCAGTATTTCCCTAGCGGTCGATGAGCGCTGTTCCCTCCGCAAAGAGACCCGTGCGCGTCACGTACGCCTTGGCGGGATCGACCGGCAGAGCAAAGTCCCGCGCCATCACGCTGAGGACCTCGATGGGCTTCACACTGCCCGCAGGGCTGACTACGAGATTCATCCAGAGAATGAGGCATCCATTTTCGTACTGAAAGGAAATGGGTGCCTTTATGTATTCCTTCGTCTCTATGCTGCGGCTCTTCTTCGGGGTCACGCGCTCCCACACGGCGTGCGCGGCACTGTTGTAGCGGCGTACGCTCTCACGTACGGGCGCGAGCTCTCCCTCGTAGGGGATCTTGAGCCGATAGCGTGCCTCATCCACGTCCGCCATCAGAGCGCGGTGCTTTCCCTCCTGGAGGCGCAGCCGGATGATCTCCGCCCCGCGCGGGAGCTGAGCACGCAGACGCTGCATGACCTCATGGGGCGGCAGTTCCTCGGTCATCTCAAAGTCCACATACTCCGCATCGCTCGCTGCGCCCAGCGAGAGTGCCGAGGCAAAGGCGACCTTCATGTGCGGGTTGAAGCCCTCCGAGTACGCCATGGGAAGCCCTGCGCGCTTGCACGCGCGGACAAAGAGGTTTGCATAGTCGAGATGGGAGACGTAGCGCAGCTCCTCCCCCCTTCGTGATCAGTCCGCGATAGCGTACGGTCATGCGTTCCTGCGGCGCGCCCCCCTGTGATGCAGGATCAGCAGTCACACCCGGTTCCCCATGCTCTTCCTGCCGTTCTTCCTCGCCGGCATAGTCGATCACATCGACGCCGAGCGTCGGACAAATTCCGCAGCCCGTACAGTGCGTGCGGCGGCAGTCCTCCGTGAGAGACGCTGTGAGTGCCTTCTGCCACTCCGTTTTCAGATAGCGTTCGAGTACGCCGGGCGAGGTGTGCGCCCACGGCAGCGGTTCACCGATCGTGCGCGTGCGGCGGCTGTAATACGTCCAGTCGATGCCGCAGTCCGCAAATGCGGCGAAATAGTGTGCATCGTCGAAGAGATCCGACCACCCGTCAAACTTTGCCCCGCGTTTCCATGCAGCATACAGCGCTGGCGCAAGGCGCCGGTCGCCGCGCGCAAAGATCCCCTCGATCACAGAGAGCCGTGCATCGTGATAGTGGAACGTGATGGCACGATCCGTGATATGCTCCTTCAGGAGCTGCTGACGCCGCTGAAACTCCTCAATCGAGAGCTGCCCGAACCACTGGAACGGCGTGTACGGTTTCGGCACGAAACAGGAGACGGAGACGGTGACCTTGCACCCGCGCCGTCCGCGAATCTCCGTATAGAGATCGACGACCTTCTTCGCGAGGCGGGCGATCCCGATGATGTCCTCATCCGTCTCCGTCGGCAGCCCCATCATAAAGTAGAGCTTCACCTGCTTCCACCCGTGGCGGAATGCCGCCCCGCACGCCGTGAGCAGATCCTCCTCCGTCACCCCTTTATTGATGACGTCGCGCAGCCGCTGCGTCCCCGCCTCAGGCGCGAACGTCAGCCCGGACTTGCGCACGCGCTGTACCTTCTGGGCGAGCTCCACGGAAAAGCTGTCAATGCGCAGGGACGGAAGGGAGACGCTGACCTTCTCGTCCCGATAGTCCCCGATGAGATCATCCACCAGACAGCCAAGCCCCGAATAATCCGCCGAGGAGAGCGAGGTCAGGCTCATCTCATCGTAGCCGCTGGAGGAAATCATCTCATGCGCCATCTTGCGCAGACGCTTCTCCGTGCGCTCACGCGCGGGGCGATAGGCAATGCCTGCCTGACAGAAGCGGCAGCCGCGCGAGCAGCCGCGAAACAGCTCAAGCATGGCACGGTTGTGCACGATGTCCATGTAGGGGACGATGGGATGTTCTGCCGAGACCGCATCGTTCATGTCCTTCACGACACGCTTGTAGATCACGGGGCGCGCATCGGGGTGAAGCGCATCCATGCGAACAAAAGCCCCTCGTGCATCGTAGACAGGCGCATAGAACGACGGTACATAGATGCCATCCACGCCGAGCAGCTGGGTCAAGAACCCGCACCGTCCGCCCGGTCTGCCCGCTGCGTTCCACCGGATAAGCAGTCGCAGATCTCGGGCAGTACCTCCTCCCCCTCGCCGATGACGAAGAAGTCGAAAAAGTCCGCTATCGGCTCGACATTGTAAACGCATGGGCCGCCGCCGACAACGAACGGCATATCCTCACCGCGCTCCTTCGCATACAGCGGAATGCCTGCCAGATCGAGCATATTCAGCACATTCGAGTAGATCATCTCATATTGGAGAGAGAAGCCGACGAAGTCAAATGCACGAACCGCGTGGCGAGATTCCAGTGAGAAGAGAGGTATCCCACGCGCACGCATCTCCTCTTCCATATCGATCCACGGAGCGTAGACGCGTTCTGCCGCGATATCCGCACGGCGATTTAGAATCTCGTAGAGAATGGCGAGTCCGAGGTTGCTCATCCCGACCTCGTAGACGTCGGGCAGAGCCAAGGCAAATTTGCAGCGAACGCCGTCCCAGTCCTTGTGGACGGCGTTCCATTCCCCCCCTGTATAGCGCGCAGGCTTCAGCACCGACTGGAGCATGCTGTGATCGAGATGTACCATTTCCTATCCCCCACATTGTGTCGTTCACAAGAAAAGGGGCTGCGCTGCACGAAGGCAGACAGCCCCGAAGTATCTAGGGAACCGCTAATTCCCTAAAAGAGTAGCTTTTGTCGCCGCAGCTGGATGTTCAGCAGGATGGCAATCGCCATGATGTTGGTCGTCAGTGAGCTGACACCGTAGCTCATGAGCGGCAGCGGTATGCCTGTAACGGGCATGATGCCCATCGTCATGCCCACGTTGACGAGAACGTGAAAGGCAATCATCGAGGTGATGCCGACCGCGAGCAGCCGTCCGAAGGTATCGCTCGCATTCTGCGCGATCCGTATCCCGCGCCAGAGGACGACGAGATAGAGGAGGAGCAAAACGGTGCAGCCAACGAAGCCGAGTTCCTCGCCCACAACGGAGAAGATAAAGTCCGTATGGTTCTCGGGCAGGAAGTTCAGCTGACTCTGTGTGCCGCCGAAAAGCCCCTTGCCAAAGAGCATGCCCGAGCCAATCGCAATCTTCGATTGGATGATGTGATAGCCCGCGCCGAGCGGATCGACGTTCGGATCCATGAACACCATGATGCGCATTTTCTGGTAGTCCTTGAGAAAATGCCAAAGCACAGGCATCGCTGCAAGTCCCGCGGCGAAGATGCCAAAGAGAAGGCGCAGTCGTATCCCCGCCGCAAAGACCATGCCGAAGAAGATCGCAAGAAAGACGAGCGACGTACCGAGATCCGGCTGCTTCAGAACGAGAAGGAACGGAACGCCGACATACGCCGCCACGGGGACGAGATCCACGATGGAGTCAATCTTATCGCGTTTTTCGATCATGGCGGCCAGCGCGATGATCATGATGAGTTTGGAGAACTCCGACGGCTGTATGCTGATCGGGCCGAGCGCAATCCATCGCTGTGCACCGAGTGCCGTCTGTCCGACGAGCATGACAAGGACGAGCAGCACGAGATTGAACACGTAGAAGTGATTCCCATAGCGCTGCAAAATCTTATAGTCAAAGTTCATCAGAAACGCTGCAAGGGCAATATCGACGATGATCGAGATACCCTGCCGCTGAACGAACCAATAGCGTTCCTCACTCGGCGTGTTGACATGGGTCGCACTGCCGATGATGACGAGACTCATGACGACAATCGCCGCAGCCGCGAGAATCAGCGTGACATCCGTACGGCGCAGAAGCCGTTTTGAGAGGATCATCTCCGATGCCTATGCGCGCCGCCATGCTGTACGCTGACAACGGGGATGTTGACAACGAGTGCCATGGCATCATTCTCGTTCTCAAGCGCGAACTCCATCTCGCGCGTGTCGATATACATATACTTTGAAATGACCTGCACGATCTCTGCCCTCATGCTGTCCATGATCTCGGGTGAGACATTTGCACGGTCATTGATGATAACTAGCTGCAGACGACGGCGTGCCACATCGCCTGAGCTCTCTTTCTTTCCAAGAAGTTTTCTCAGTGCTTCAATCACGCCAACGCCTCCTTACTTCTTCCCAAAGAGTTTTCCCTTGATCGTTTCCCAAAGGCTCTCTTTCGCCAGCTCGCGGAAGGGAACGTCCTCGCCGCAGAGCCGTGCAACGACATCGAGGTACGCCTGCCCCGCCGGAGAGTCCTTCATCGTAACACATGGCTCGCCGCGGTTCGTGCTCGTCACGACCATCTCATCATCGGGAATCTGCCCGATGCACGCGACCGAGAGGATCTCGTCGATGTCGTCCATATCGAGCATATCGCCCTTTTCGATCATCTTCGGACGGATGCGGTTGACGACGAGGCGGATGTCCTCCTTGTCCGCGCGCCCGAGCTCGCCGATGATCTTGTCCGCATCACGCACCGCCGAGATCTCCGGCATAGTGACAACGATCGCCGTATCGGCGGCAGCGATCGCCGTCTTGAATCCCTGCTCGATCCCTGCGGGGCAATCGATGATGATGACATCGTAGGAACGACGCAAATCCTCACAGAGTGCCGCGAGCTCCTCGGGATTCACGGCACTCTTGTCCTTGACCTGCGAGGTCGGCAGCAGGTAGAGTGAATCGTATTTTTTGTGGCGGACAAGTGCCTTTTTGTACGGCACATGCCCCGATGTCACATCGACGAGATCGTACATGATACGATTCTCGAGTCCGAGCAGGAGATCCAGATTGCGAAGCCCCGTGTCGGTATCAATGAGCACGACACTCTTGCCGCGCATAGCAAATCCGACGCCGATGTTCGCTGTCGTCGTCGTTTTTCCGACGCCCCCCTTACCCGATGTCACCACATAGATTTCACTCATACCTTAGAACCTACCTCTCTATTGGTTCAATGACGATCTGACCGTCTTTTACATAGGCGCGCTCTGCCTTGCCGCTGTCCTCCGGCTCATCCGGCGAGCGCGCCACATAGTTTGCGATACGAATCTGGGTCGGCATCAGTCGATCCGCGATGATGAATGCCGTCGAGTCCCCTGCTGCTCCGGCATGGATCACGCCGCGGCATGTGCCGCGCACATCAATGCTCCCCCCCGCCGTGATCTGCGCCCCGGGATTGACGTTGCCGAAAACGATGACCGAGCCCTCGGTCTCAATCGCCTGACCGCCACGCAGCGTCTTATCGACAACGACCATCTGCTGCAGCTCCGGCTCGCCCTTCTCTTTGGCGGACGGCGGCAGGGCAGATGTCTGCGGCGATGCAGTCGGCGCGGGCTGATCTGCCGCAGGCTTTGCCAGGCGGCAGATCAGCCCATGCGTCCGAAAGAGCTCCTGCACATCGGCGAGTTCCCCTGCGAGAAGCGATCACGCGGAACACGAACGAGCGTGCCGCGCAGAAAGAACCCCGCCCCCGAGTCCAGCTTCTTCCCCAGTTCCTCCATGATCTCCGAAAAGGGCATGGCGGCGGGAAAGGCAAGCGACAGGCCGCCGTTCTCCCCTTTGATCTTGATCTTTTCCTCACTCATTTCCATCCCTCACTTGCTCCCTGCGGGCTGCTCACGATCCAGACCAAAGGCGGCTTCCATAATCCTGCGCCCGATCGGCACAGCTGACATAGAGCCAAAACCACCCTGCTCCACAATCACGGCAACCACAATATTCGGATTCGCAAATGGCCCGTACGCCACGAACCAGCCGTGGTCGCGCCCCTGCGAGTTCTCCGCGGTCCCTGTTTTACCGGCAATATCAATCGGAAATCCGGCGAACACGCCGGCTGCCGTACCGAACTTCGTCACCTCGTGCAGTCCCTCCTGCACCTGACGAATAACCCCTGGATTGACATCCAGTTCGGAGAGCAGGACGGGCTGAAAGTCACGCACTGTATTGCCGTTGACATCGACAATACGCTGAACGAGATGCGGCTGATAGCGTCTGCCGTTCGCCGCAATCTCCCCCATGACCATCGCCGCCTGAAGCGGGGTTACGAGGTTGAACCCCTGTCCGATCGCCGCATCGAAGGTCTCAGAGAGATACCAGTCGCCGTCCTCGTAGTTGTCCTTTTTATACTGACGGTTCGGCACCAGTCCCTCCGCCTCAAAGGGGAGATCAATGCCCGTGCGCTGGCCGAGGCCGAACATCCGCGCATAGCGTTCGAGTGTATCGACACCGAGACGGTTGCCCATCTCATAGAAGTAGACGTTGTCCGAATGCGCCATCGCCTGCTGGAAGTTGATCCAGCCGAGCGCCTCGCCGCCCGCGTTCGTCTTGGGGATGATCCAGTGGCGGCCGGAGTCGAAAATCTTTTCCTGCGGCGTCACCTTGTGCTCTGCGAGCGCCGCTGTGCCCGTGACAATCTTAAAGGTCGAGCCCGGCGGGTACTCTCCCGTAATCGCCTTGTTATCCATGGGATGAAACGGGTTATTGTTCAGGACATTCCAGTTCTGCGTGGAGATGCCACCCGCGAAGAGATTCGGGTTAAATGCGGGGCGGCTGACCATGGCGAGCACCTCGCCCGTCTGCGGGTTCATGACGACAGCAGCTGCCGCATTCGCATGGACGATGGCTAGCTGCTCATCGACGGCGCGCTCCGCCGCCTCCTGGATGTGCTTGTCGATGGTGAGGACGAGATCATTGCCCGGCACAGGGGACTGACGTCCGAGGATCTGCACGGGGCGTCCCGATACATCGACCTCCACCTGATCGCCGCCCTTGACGCCGCGAATATCCTTATCGTAGACGCGTTCCAGTCCGAACTTGCCGATGATGTCGCCGGATTTATACCCCTCGTCCTTGCGCTTTTCAAGCTCCATCTCGTTGATTTCGCTCACGTAGCCAAAGACATGTGCTGCATACTCACCGTATATGTAGTCACGCACGGGGAGAACCTCGATGACGACACCGGGATAGTCGTCCTTCTGCTCCTCGATAATGGTGACGATATCGGGCAGAACGTCATTCTTGATGCGGATGGGGTCAAAGCCAACGTGAGCATCAATCTTCTTCTGAATCTCGGCGACAGGAACATTGATGAGCTTTGAGACGCGCGCGATTACCTCGGGGGAAATCGGCTCGGTCAGCGGCAGGAGTGATACCGTAAAACCGGGGCGGTTCGTGACCAGCAGTTCTCCGTTCCGGTCGAAGAATGTTCCGCGCGCCGCCTCCGCCGGGATGATGCGGATGCGGTTGCCCTCCGCCAGACGTGCATAGAGTTCCCCATCGTAGATCTGGAGATACGCCGCGCGCCCGATGAGAACAGCGATGATGAGAACGATCACACCGCCGAGGACTTGCAGACGTCCGCTGAAATCTTCATGTTCGTTCAAAATTACACTCCGAGAAAACTGTCTGAGGGATCAATGATACACTCCCTTATTGTGGTTCATTTATGCGCCGATTGATGTAAAAGGTCGCCCAGTGAATCGGATAGGCAAAGATCACCTGGAATAAGAGCAGGACAAAGAGCACACGCTCCATGTGCAAAAAGAGATTGAAGCGGTAGCCGAGCAAATACACAATCAGTGCCGAACACAGATACTTGCCAGTGTCGCTGCAACCGACGCTGTGAGCGGCAGGAAGAACTGTTCCTGCAGTACGCGATCCGAAAAGCGACCAAAGAAGAGTCCAATCAGCGTCAGCAGGAAAGCGTTCAGTCCGAAGAATGCTCCCGCACTGAGATCCTGCATGAGACCAAGCGAAAAGCCGATCAGCGCTCCCCATGCGCTGCCGCGCAGAAAGGAAAAGGAGACGGTTGCCAAAACGAGGAGATCAGGAACCACACCGTAGATGGAAATAAGCGGGAGAAAGGAAAACTGCAGAACAAAGAGGACGAGGAAAAACAGGACAAAAAGCCGATATTTCTTCACTGTGCCGCCGCCTTTGTCTGTGTTGCCGAGATCTGTGCCGCTGCCTCAGCTCCTGGGCTGAGGGGCGTCGGTTGGATCGGCGCCGGAGGTGCTTCGCGTGACGCCGTAATGATTGCGACGTCCTCAAGCCGCTGAAAATCCACCGCAGTCTCGATAACAGCGACCTTCAAAAGGCCGCTGTCATCGCTGTGCTGTGCAGCGACATGCCCTACGGCAATCCCCTTTGGATAGATGCCGCCAAAGCCCGATGTGACGACCGCATCGCCATCCTCCACGTCTGCATTGCGCGGGATATCGACCATTTGCGGCATATAGGGATTGTCCATCGTTCCCGTCAGAATGCCCGTCACGCGCGACTCCGGCCGCTGAACGATCGTACCGACCGAGGATCGCGCATCGAGGATGAGCTGCACCTTGGAGGAGACCGGGCCGACCTCGGTCACGTGACCGACGAGCCCCTTGCCCGTGACCACAGGCATATTCTCCCGCACACCGTCCTTGGAGCCGCGGTCGACGACGATCGTACTCGTCCACAGCTCCACATCTCTGCCAATGACGCGTGCGGCGAGGAGATCGAACTGATGTGCTCCCTGCTTGTATGCCAAGAGCTCGCGCAGGCGTTCATTCTCTGCGGCGTACTCCGCCGCTGTCGTGTTCTCCTGCCGCAGCTGCTCGACTTCATTTTTGAGCATCTTGTTCTGCTCATGTACCGTTGCAATCTCCCACACGTTCGCCGTAACGGTCTGGATCTGCTGTCCGATGAAGGACGCCGCCATCTCAAATGGGGCGAGCACCGTGCCCACCGTCCCCGTCGATGCCGTAACCTGAAATCGACCGCGTGCCGCAAAGAAAATGATGCAGAAGAGGGCGAGCAGAACAAAGAGCAGCGCCCAGATCTTACGTCCGGACTGCCGTGCCCGTTCGAGTCGGTCAATCATTGTTTCAATTTCTTCGAGGACATGACGACATTCTTGAGCAGCCCAATGTTCTCAAGCGTGCGCCCCGTCCCCTCACCGACGCAGGAGAGCGCATCCTCCGAGACAAGCACGGGCATCCCCGTCTCATGCGAGAGCAGCTTGTCGAGGTTCATGAGGAGTGCGCCGCCGCCCGTCATCATAATGCCGTGATCCATGACGTCCGCCGCGAGTTCCGGCGGTGTCTTCTCCAGTGTGTTCTTCACTGCATCGATGATCTTATAGATCGGCTCGTTGAGTGCCTCGCGGATCTCCTTGGCATGGATCGTCAGCGTCTTCGGCAGGCCGCTCACGAGGTCGCGTCCGCGGATGTCCATCGTACGGTCCGTATCGGGCGTCACAATCGCCGTGCCGACGGAGATCTTGATCTCCTCCGCCGTGCGCTCACCGATCATGAGGTTATACATGCGCTTGATGTACTGAACGATGGAGGAGTCCATCTCATCGCCGCCGATGCGGATGGAGCGGCTCGTGACGATGCCGCCGAGCGAGATCACGGCGATCTCCGTCGTACCGCCGCCGATATCGACGACCATGCTCCCGGTCGCTTCTTCGACGGGAAGTCCCGCACCGATTGCTGCTGCCATCGGCTCCTCGATGAGATATGCCTCGCGTGCGCCCGCCTGCTGTGCAGCATCAATGACGGCACGCTTCTCCACCTCGGTGACTCCCGAGGGCACGCCGACCACCACGCGCGGACGAACAAACGACTTGGAACGCATCGCCTTGCGGATGAAGTACTTCAGCATCGCCTGCGTCACGTCGAAGTCCGCAATGACGCCATCCTTCATCGGGCGAATTGCCACAATGTTGCCTGGTGTGCGGCCAATCATCTGCTTTGCTTCCTCGCCCACTGCGAGAACGTCCCCTGTATCACTTTTTATCGCAACCACGGACGGCTCACGCAGCACAATTCCACGTCCTTTGACGTGAACGAGCGTGTTTGCCGTACCGAGATCAATCCCCATATCGTGTCCACCAAAAAGACCAAACATTGTTAATGGAGTCTCCTTCCGCAATATGTGTAGCATGATATGCATTCGCGCATTGGCAGAATTTCTAAATTAAGAAGATATACTCCCTGCCATCTGTCAATGGACGTGCAGAATCAGTATAACATAAGAAGTGATTTTTTTCCATGTGACACGAGATTTTATCAAGATTTTATTTTATAGAAACAAAATCGCGTCCAATCTCTTGCTATCCATACGTATTCGAGCCTTCTGCGATATGCCTTGACGGGAACACCATTCTTCCTCTATAATGAGTGTAGGATTATATGTAAGAAGGAGACTGAAGCAGATGGAGATTCAATCAAGGCTGCTGACCGTGGATTTTTATGATTGTAAAGGCGATCGGTGCAGCACGGAAGAAGCCTGCGCGATCAAGTCTCTGATGCACTGCGCACAGTAGGGCTGTCGCCCATCGAGATCATCAGCAGCGGACAGGAGAGCGGCGTGCTCTCGCTGCTGGCGCTTGTGCCGGGCGGGCATGTCGCACTCCATGTGCATCCCGCCATGCGCCACGTTTCCCTCGACGTCTACCTCTGTCGGGAAAACGTGGCACTCGACCCCATCGCCCACGTTCTGCGCAAGTTTTTTCAGCCGGACAAGATCAAGAGCACGCATCTGCGGCGCGGTGATTTCCGTGCACCGACGGAGATCCGCCCCAAGACGACGACGCGCGTCGCCCCCATCCGCAAGATCAAGAGCACGGGCGCAAAGGTCATCCGCATCCTCGCACGCAGAAATCGTCACTGACGGATATACTTCAAAGGGACTGCTGCACGAAGTTTACGGCTTCGTACAACAGTCCCTTTTGCGTGGGTACGGATCATCTCAGAAGATCAGCGACCCCACCGCTATTTCACACGCTCCGCCTGCTTCATCGTCTGGCTGTAGCCATCGACGAGATAGTCGCCAAGCAGTCCGACCTTAAACTTGCCTGGATCTCCCTCAGGGAGTAGATCGTTTGCCGTCAGCAGCATATCGAGTGCCTCGGCCGTACGCGCCGCCGTTGCGCTCATGTGCATAACGAGGATCGCACCGCGCTTTACTGTACCGTCGTCCTCATGGGTGAGCCGGTGCAGGATGCCGACCAGCGATTCCATCGAGACGGCAGAGTAATCCTCTGTACTGCCGCTGCCGTTGACGATGTAGGTGAACCCGTTGTTCAAAATCGCCTCTGCGCCCATACGGCTGACGGCAAGCGTCGGCGGACGCAGCAAACGCGTCAGTGCCGGACGCCCCGACGGGAGCTTCATATCGCCGACGGTCATGAGGAGCTTCTCGTAGGAAGAACGCACATCCTCATCGTATTCCTGTGGACTCTGGACAGGAACCTGCCGCCCCTTTTCATCCTGAATTGTCATCGGTTTGTGTCGATTCGTATGGCTGCCGATCTCATTTCCTGCCGCAGCAATAGCGCGCAGGAGGTTCGGATTGTTGTGGATATTCCATGTGATGATGAAAAACGTCCCGTGGACACGGTGCTTGTTCAGCACGGAAAGCAGATGATTGATGGTGTCATCGCTTCCCCAGTCATCAAAGGTGAAAAAGACCGTATTGTCCGCCACCGTCTTGACGACGCCCGTATGATCTGCCCGACGCATCTCCGCGCGCGAAAAGCCGAGCATACGATCCGTCTCCCCTACCTCGGGCGCACCGATGTAGCGTTTCAAGAACTCGTTGAAAAATGTTTTGCCTGTTAGTTTAGGGTCACGGACATAGGGCTGCATCTCCTGCGGCAGTGCCGCAATGTTCACCGGATAGGTGTAGAGGTGCGCACGGTCGCTCAGCGCATCCTGCACCGAGCAGACCTGATAGCGAGACGCTGCACGTTCGCTCTCTGCCTGTGTATCGGAAGCGCGCGACGGGGCATAGGCGATATTGTCCACCTTCTGTGCCTTGATCGCGCGAAGCATATCTGCGGCAAGTCCCGGACGCGTATAGAAATCCATGCGCAAATAGACGATTTGCCCGCGGTTCAGTGAGGTCGTCCACCGCCCGAAATCTGCGGCATGATCTCTTCGGAGGACTGCGCATCCTTGTGCTTCGACTGAACGACATTCACGCTCTGCCCCACGAGGACACAGCCCAGCGCAGATACAGCATCCGAAATGGCCGGCTCATCCGCGCCCGACATCTGACGTACGATATTTGTCGTTACGCCATACCGCGTGCGGAGTGCCGTCTGGATCCTCTGAATCTGCGCCTCATAGGCGGCCGTATCCGCGTCCGCCTCCGTGCGCAGTCCGATCCCGAGATCCTGTCCTGCCGCCACAATGCGGCGGATGTTCTCGCCGTTGCGCTGAAGTTCGCGCTCCGTCACGAAGAACGTTCCGCGCATTCCCTGTGCCGCCATCTCCGTCAGGATCCCGTCCAGCTCCGCACCTTTGGACAGTCCGCCAAAGGTAAAGATCACCGCCGGTTTTGTTGTCGGGATAAACTGCAGACGCTCGACGTGCGTACCGCTGTTCTCCGTATACGGAGCGGCGGCACGATCTGCCGCAGATGCTGCTCCTCCTCCGATCAGAACGAGGCAGAGAAAAAGCAGAATTCCATAGCCTGCCTTCTTATGCTGCATTGCTCTCCTCCTTTCGCAGTTCATCGGCTGCGCACTTTGCCAATCTCATGATTTCCTCCCATGCGCCAGATACTGACCTGCTCAATGCCTTGATTTGCCGCACAGGTAATCCACGCATTCAGTGTCTCACTGTCTGCATACCAGACCTCTGTCTTATGCCCGTCGATGTCAGCCGTGAAGTGGAGTGCCGCGCTCTCCTCGTCACGCACAGGCTCAGCATGGGCGCGCGCAGCTAGCTCCTCTGCCTCGCGCTGGGTGATGAAGCGTTTCTCGCCGCCCCCCCCCCAAAGATCACATGATGATCCTGCCACAGACATCCGCCCGTTGCGAACGCGACGGACGGACTACCCGGCAAAGCGTGCATCCGCTCGATGGTCTTCTCAATAAACGCCCGTTCTGCCTTCGCTCCCGGACCGCTGTGTTTTCCGTAGAGATTGTAGAGCATGACGACATACTCCGCCCCCGGTGCGAATCCGGCATCAAACGGCATAGACGGCTCGAGGACGATCCGCAGCTTTAGATGCTGCTGTACGCACGCAACGATCAGACGATAGGTAAAGATCATGTATCGGTCGAGCAGCGGCTTTTCCTTGGCAAAGTTCTCATAGTCCAACTCCACGCCGTCCGCGCCCAGCTCATGGGTCATACGGACGATGGCATCGACGTTGCGGTCAATCGAGGCATCATCGTGCAGAATCCGCCGCAGGAGTTCGCGATCCTTTTCCACACGCTTTTTCCCGAGGACATCGTTCGTAAAGCTGAGATAGGTTTCCGCCTTGCCCTTCTTCTGTGCTGCAAGCATCGTGCACACCTCGTCGGGGACAAGAAGCGCATCGTTTTCATCGTAGCATACAGCAAACAGGGAGACAGCCTCCACCTGACGCCGCAGCGCTGCATATTCGGCTGCGCCATCCTCCCTATCCCAGTAGGTCTGCCAGACCGTCAGCCGAACCGGCGGATGCTCCCCGCTGCGCAGCGGCTCTGCGCCCGCACAGCTGCTGAGGAGAAGCGCGAGGAGCAAGAAGAGTACCGTCACAGCATAGCGCATCGTTTCTCCTCCCATCCTATAGCTTGATAAACCATTCGACCAGCTTCAGCCAGATCTCCTCTGCGCGGTGCACTGCCTTCTCCCAGCCCGTATACTCACTCGTATAGACCACCCGCTGGCGCGCGGCGTCATCTGCGCCGACCGTCACCTGGAACTTGCGGAATACGGCATCATACACATCGTCGGCCAGGTTGCGCTGACTCCACGCCTCCCCCTGCCACGAGGCACCGAGGAAGATGCTGCCGCGCTCGGAGACCTGTACCGGTATGTCCTGCGGCAGCGCCACATCATCCAGCATGATCGTCAAGGCATTATCCCTCAGGTGAATCACGAGATGGTGACTGGAGCGCCGATGAAAGCTCTGCTCGCCCTCGTACGGCTCCGCACCATCTTCCACAGACTCAACGGGCGTATTGCGGATCTCCTCCGCCCGCCCGAGATACTCTCGGCGCTCACGGGCGACGGTGCATAGCGAGCAAACGCCTCGTTCTCGCGCACCATTGCATCGCGCCGATCCTCCGGAACGGAGGGGATGGTCTCACCGAGGATCACAGGGATCTTTTCGCGATAGAGCTCCCGCGTACTGCCCTGCTGCGTCTCCTGCACGAGAAGCACATTGTTCACCAATGAGACACAGATCGACTGGCTCAGATTGGGTGTACTGCGCAGATAGATCTGCTGTGCACCGAAGGCGTTCCCGTCTACATAGGTGTCGATGTTCAGATCACGCAGTTCGCTGCCCTCCTGCAGGCGCGCATAGGCACGCCCTTCAGGCAGGGTCGTCAGGAGCAGCGACTCGTCGCGCAGCTCGAGTGCCCCCTCACGGAGATCCCAGGCACGACGATTGTCGCGGTCGCCTGTCACGAACTCAAGATTCTCATTCGTATCGTACTTGATGCGCATGAGCAGATGGTTGATCGCCCAGTATGGCTGTGGCTGCATCCGCGTCAAATCATAGAGACTGCTGTCCCGTCGATTGAGCACAAAGCCCTCACGGTTGAAATTCATCGGGAACAGCTCGCGGATCCAACGCTCGTTAGCGGCACTGATGGGAGCGTTATTGCCAAACTTCCCCGTATTCGCATGCATCAGTACATGGGTCATAGGGACGTAGCCAAGCTCCTCCTCGTAGATGTCGCGCAGGCGCATATAGTCGTAGGCGACACGATCTTTCATGTGTCGCTCGCTCTCCATCGGCACGCCGTCCGCATCGCGGATGTAATCCATCAAATAGTGATTGTACTTACGTCCGAGATAGGAACGCACCATATCGAAACGGAGTGGATCCAGCTCTCCGAGATAGTTATTGTAGCGGTCGAATACGTTGATGTATTCCAACCGATAGCCGTTCGTCCCCATCTCCCAGAAGCTCGAATCCTCCATCTCACGGAGATCGCGCGGCATAAGAAACTTCGGATCATTCAGAGCAAACTTCTCGGGATAGGTCATCATCGTCGCCTTGAAGTTGAGATCCTCCATGATCTCCTGTGCGAAGATTGCCGTATCGCGTCGCCCGTCCTCAAACATGAGGTAGAGGGCACGCGGCGGCAGATTTTTTCCCTGCTGATAGTAGTCCAAAATATCGCGCTGGCTGATCGTGACATAACCCTGCCGTTGCAGTTCCGCCAGATGGCGGCGCAGCTGATCCTTTCCGATCAACGTGCTCGTATCGCCCATGCGATCCACGCCGAAATACGAAATGGCGATAAAGCCGTGATCCTCCCCATCGGCATCCGCCGACGCATAGGGGACGTACGTCTTCAGCGTGAAGAACAAATTGATGATAATCGCTGCCATGATGGCGAGCAGGAGGAACTCCGCGACAACGCGGATGCGCTTGTGGCGGTTCTTTTTCTTTGTAAAATTCTCCTCCCCCCGGAAGATTCACCGCCAGAGGCGGGGGGGTCTGCTTTTCCTTCATCCTGCCTCCACTGCTTTCATCTTCTTCGCTGCATTCTTGTCCTGCTTACGCTTCTGTTCCTCGACATCCGCTGCCGTCATACGCGTGCCCCATGTTGTCTTCCAGAAGGTCACCCATGCAACGGGCATCTGCCACAGCAGCACGGCCTCATAGTAGAGGCAGAACCAGAGGGCATAGATCCACGTCGTACTGCGGCGGATAAAGAGCTGCGCCATACTCATGAGCAGCGACATCATCAACATGCCGATGATGAAGTTCGTCGGAAATACGCGGTGCATGATCGGCACATAGATCAGGTTGTAGAGCACGATCACAGGCGCGGCAATCGGCACGAGAACCCCCATGTAGAAACTGAGTGCCATGAACGGCTCCTTCTTCCACATGAAGCGCGATGCGATCAGCGACTCACGCAGCCACGAGCGTTTCCACCGCATCTGCTGCCGCAGAAACACCTTGTACGACCGCGGGACGATCGTCATGCAGACGGCAGAGTCCTGATATGTCGTGCGGTTGTGACGCAGGATGAAGTTCGTCATGCTGCGGTCGTCGCCGAACGTCGCCTTCTGTCCGAGGAACCGCTGGTTAAGCCATGCATCCATGTACTTCAGCACGAGATCGCGGCGGTAGCACGAGAGCGGACCCGAGAGACAGGTCGCCGCGTCAAAATACCCCTCCGCTGCCTTCATGACGCGGAAAGCGATGGAGTAGCGCACCGCCTGCATCTTGGTCAGCGCGTTGGTGTAGGTATTCGCGACATCCGTACGTCCTGAGACGCCGCCCATCTCCTTGTCCTTGAACGGCTGGACGATATTGCGTACCGCAAAGGGGTCGAGGAAGCTGTCTGAGTCCACAAAGACGAGCAGCTCATGCTTTGCCTCGCGCGCTCCGCGTGCCATTGCATCGCGCTTTCCGAGGTTCGCACTCTGACGGAAGAAACGAATGCGCTCTGCCACACGGTAGGCATGATCGCCCGTATCCGCCTCCTTGAGTTTGGCGATGATCTCCTCCACGCGCTCCGCCGATCGATCCTTGGAGCAGTCATCCACAACAATGACCTCGAGTTTATCGACAGGATAATCCTGATTGATGCAGCTGTGCACCGTACGCTGAATCCACTCCTCCTCCTCAAAACAGGGGATGATGATGGACACGCCCGGCGTATAGTTTGGATCAATGCGTACGGGGCGATAGAACGACGCGAATAGATATCGCGTGAGAAGGAACATCGCTGCAATAATACTGTAAAGATAAAGCCACCGATTGAATTTGAAGTAAATCACAGACTCCGCGCGCATCAGCACGATGATAAGGGAAATGACAGTGAGGAAGAATGCCGCCGTCCACAAGCGGTAGTCGCGGCGGTTCTTTGCCGCGTACTCCGCCAATGTGGTCTTGAACTCGATCCCAAAGAGGATTTCGCCCGTATCCTTCCGGAACTTCCGCGCGACGAGGGCGGGCAGCTTTTTCACCTTCATCTCATAGCCCTCGGGGAGTGAGCCGGGGACGATCTCAAAGGTCAGCTTGACATCCTTATCGAACGAGGGCTCCTGCCCCTCCGTCGTAGGTATCTGCACGAGAATGCCCGTCGTCGATATGTCGACGGCACGGGCCTCCATAACAGAGCCATTAGACAGATGAATCGTCACAGGGTAGTCGACCAGATAGCGCTGTCCGTTTCGCATCCTGCTCGTACTGTGTATAATCCTCCGTCCGAAGTGTATCCACGGCACCGCGGCGGCTGTAGTTGCTGCGCTTCCCCGTGGCATCGGGCACATGTGAGAGGAGGCGGCGATCTTGTTTTTCCTCAAAGAGGATCTCCTTCTCCTCTGGACTGTGCACCGATTCGTTCTTCTGTTCATCCATGCGTCGGCGTACCTCCTTCCTCCGTCGGCGTCGGGAGAGGTGCCGGCAGATAGCGTATTTTACGGAAATCATGAATGGAAATCACACGCATCCCCTGCCCCTCCATTGCGGTTAAAATTTGATCCAGCTCATTGGCGACATCTGGCTTCGGTGACGTCTGAGCCGTCGGAACGGGGTCACTCACTGTCGGCTTCTTATCGACAGCAGGCCGTTCATCGGTCTTTCCCGGATCCACTGCTGGCACTTCGACAGGACGGTTGATCTCAACGGCAAGAATACTACCGGACGGCAGTGCAGTGACGAATGCCACTGCGTCCTCCGCCGTATGGACGGAGCCGACACGATAGCGCACGTTTTCCTTCACCGCGTAGGACAGGCCTGCGGCATGCACGGCACGCAGGAGCTCATCCGTATACGCCGTGCGCGGTGCGCGAAAGAGCTGCGGCGTCCGCGGCGAATAGGCAGCGACCGCCATCTGCGTCCGACACAGCTCCGCGAGCAGGCGGTCCTGCTTCAACTTCTCTGCGTTGCTGATGCCCACAAAGGTGTAGTTTCCGATCTCCTGTCCCGCCTGATCGATCAGACGGATCGTCTCGGGCTGATCTGCTGCATTCTGCCCTTCGACAAAGAACACGACAGGCACATCATGTTTTTTCAAAACATCCAGCAGCCGCGCTGTAAGCGGACGCTCGGGCAGGCCGTCGATGGCGATACCGACCACGCGCTCATCCCCCTTGAGACGTGTCACAACCTCGGCGGGCTCAATCCCCTCCGCGAGACGCTTACGGGCTGCCTCGATCTCATCATGCGCCGCATAGACCGCACTGAGATCTGTAATCTCCGCCCCAGCATCCGAGCGCTGCAACACATGATCCCGCAGATAGACAAGCGTACCGCACACGAACAGGAGCACGAGGACAACGATCAATGTCAGTTTCCGATAACTCATCCAATCCTCCGTGCCTGCTCAAAGACTCCAGTACTGATAGCCCTCAGCTTCCGCATCTTCCTTTGAAAAGATCCGCTTGACGTCGATCATCAGGCGCGGACCGTCTGCACGGAAAAACTGCTTCTGGTCCGCCCATGTCAGCCGGCGAAACTCCTCGTGTGGGACGAGATAGACGATGCAGTCTGCATCACAGATCTCCGTCAGCGGTGTCAGACCAATGCCATACGTGCGGCGCAGTTCCTCCGCATCCGCCTGTGGATCAACGGCCCACAGGTTGAGACGGTAGTCTGAGAGAGCATGGTAGACATCTGCCGCCCGTGAGTTGCGCACATCGGGACAGTCCTCCTTAAACGTCATGCCCATGAGATAGACACGTGCCGTCGCCAGATTCACTTGTGCCCGCATGAGTCCACGCACCACAGCATTGGCAACATAGCTGCTCATACGATCATTGATGCGCCGTCCCGTCTCGATCAGCTCGGAGTGAAAGCCGAGATTCTGTGCCTCATAGATAAAGTAGTAGGGATCGATGCCGATGCAGTGTCCACCGACCAGTCCCGGGGTGAAACCCAGCGCATTCCACTTCGTATTCATCGCATCGACGACCTCGCCCGTATCGACATCCATCCGGTGAAACGCCATCGCCAGCTCATTCATAAAGGCAATGTTGATGTCGCGCTGCGCGTTCTCCGCCACCTTCGCCGCCTCGGCAACGCGGATGGAGGATGCGCGGTGAATGCGCTGCACCACCGTACTATAGACGGCAGCGATCGTATCGAGTGCCGACGCATCCATCCCGGAGACGATCTTGACGATGTTCTCCAGCCGATTGACCGTGTCTCCCGGGTTGATGCGCTCCGGAGAATACCCCACCTTGAAGTCCGTACCGCCGCGCAGGCCTGACTCACCTTCGAGCAGCGGAAGACAGACGTCCTCCGTCACCCCGGGATAAACTGTCGACTCATAGACGACAATGCTCCCCTTCTTTATATGCCTGCCAATGGCGCGTGTCGCCCCGCGCAGCGGCGCCAGGTCGGGGGTCTTGTCCCCGTTGATCGGCGTCGGAACGGCGACCACGTAGAACACTGCGTCATCGAGTGCCGACTCATCATCGGTAAACGTGATCCGCGTCCTGTCCACATCATCAAAGGATATCTCTCCGCTGGGATCGATGCCGCTACGGTATGCGTCAATCTTTTCTGCATTTCGATCATAACCGATAACCGAAAAATGCTTGGAAAATGCTATGGCTAGCGGCAGCCCGACATACCCGAGGCCGATCACGCACAGCTTTGCCTTGCCCTGCTTCAATTCGTTCAACATAGAAAATTTCTGCCTCCCGCACTCATTCATCATAGTTTTTGAAATAGCCCGTCAGCGCTCCCCAGATCGTTCTACTGCGCTCTCGCGTCGTCAGGTCTTGCAGATCGTAGTATTCCAATGAAAAGAACAAATTCTTTTTCACCGTATAGGACCATCCCGCGCCCCATCCGCGGAACCCGCCGCGCAGCGGACCGCTTCCCGAGGTATCGTAGTTCATGTAGTCCGCCATGCCGTTCATCGTGTGGCTGACATAGGTCGCACTCGGCTGGCGGTAGTATTTCAGCCAGTAGGAGTAAGAACCCGGCCGCCACACGCCTGCGCCCGGGCGCTCCAACGTGAATACGTAGCCCGTACCATTCCCGGCCGCATGATCCCTACCGTGGAGAACCATCGCCCCGAAATCGAAGATGCCGAGCGGGCGGCGATAGTTCCCCATGTAGATCGTACGCACGGCACTGCCGATCTTATCGAAGCGGTAGACCCCCGCCTCCGTCGTATCCACCGCGGTCCGATAGGAGGCGGTCAGACCGGTCACCTTGCGTGCGCGGTCGATCTTCCCGTGCTCAAAGGTATAGGTAATGGGCACCCCCGCGGAAAGACGAATGCCGCGGAACTTGCTGTCGTAGACATTGCCCTCTGCCATCGTCGAACCGTACTGCCCGACCATGACATCAGTCACGCCCGAGCGTCCCATCAGGTACCAGCGGTCGAACTTCAGCTGTCCGTCCTTGTCGCCACCATCCCCTGCAATGGTTTTCTCTGCCTCGATCATTCCCACCGCATGCCAATTGCCGTCGATATTGTAGTCGGGGTAGATGCGCGCGCGGATCCGTGTCCGATCCTTGCCACTCTCCTTCCCCGTCGAATGTCCGGAGTCAAGACGGATCTGACCGTCGATCTTCAGACGTTTTTCCGGAACATCCGGCAGGAGGACGGGTGCGTAGAGCTGCTGCTCGGCGTTCTCGCGGTCGGTATATCCCGACGCCGCAAGATTCTCAATGAACTCCGCACGCAGCCGTGTTGCCGCGTCCATCACCTGCGACCGTACGAGGGGCACATCCTCACGCCCGTTGGGAGAATCCGCTGCAGTGAGCCGTGTTAGGAGGCTGTTTTGCCGTTCCTTCAGCTTTTCATAGGCAAGCTCGCGTTTTTCACGGCGCATCTGCGTGAGCGCATAATCGCGTGCAGCCGATGTAAGATGGGTACGAGCAGCCTCGGCACGCGCCTGCAGCGGCGCCATAACCTCCAATCGATTCACGCCGCGCATGGACTGACGAGCAAGCGTTTCCTCGGCATGGCGTGATGCACGCAGTGCCTGATCGTAGTTCCTGCGCGCGATCTGCTCCTGCTCCCGATAGAGCTTGACGTGCATCTCATCGCGCACCATGAGTGCCGTAACGCGCCCATACTCATCAGCAAGTGTCCCCTGCTGGATGCGGTCGATCTCGTGCAGCCCCTGTGCCACAAGCTCTGTGAGCTCCTTTTCCGAAAGCGTAGACGCGTCCCGTTCGCCTAGGTCGATATACCCATCGTCCGCCAGCTCCTCCACAGCGTCATAGACCCATGGCGCTGCTGCCTGAGCTGCTGCCGGCATCGGCAGAATACCTCCCGTGATGCAGAGCATCGCTACTGCCCTGTAATGACCGTTACTCATCCGCCTTATCCTTTCATAAATTAATTTATTTTCTTTTAATTTGGTTCTTTCTTATAATTTAAAGAAAATAGTTCCATAATTCTGTTTTTGAGTAGGATGATTGACCTACATATTACTATCGAAAAAAAGTACGATAAACTTAATTTGAGTCGAGTAAGATTTATGAAAAATTATATTAGCGAATTCGTTTTTTTCTTACAGAAAAACACCCATACGATACTGTATTTCAGTTCGTATGGGCGTTGTCAATCGCATCCGTAAATAGTGCAGTATTTCCCTATTTACAAACTTATGCTCCTGCTTTCTTCTTTTGGCATTCGGGGCAGTACCCGAAGAAATACATCTGCTGAGAGACGATGCGGTACCCCGTCACCGACGCAACATTCTTGTCCAGTGCCGGAAGCGCCGTAATTGGGACGTCCGCCACCCTGTCACAGGACATACAGCGGATGTGGGGATGCGGCGATATATCCGCATCGTAACGAAATGCCTCCTCACCCACATTCAACTCGCGGACAATGCCGATCTCGCAGAACGCGTCGAGGGACTTATAGACCGTCGCCAAACTCATGGTCGGATAGTCGGCGCGCAGCTCCTTATAGAGCGTCTCCGCCGTCGGATGCTCTGTCGTATCGGCGAGAGCCGCATAGACGGCAAGCCGCTGCGGTGTTACTTTTTTCTTGTTCCGGCGAAGGATGTCCGTCACTTCGCTCGGCGTTAATAATGTACGTTCGCGCATAGTAATCCCTAATTCCTATAAATCTAAAATCATTATTATTTATGCATTATAATACTCTATTGATGGGTTTCTGTCAATAGTCCTATGTCGATTGATTGACTGTCTCTTTTGCACCGAAAAAAATTCATGTTATAATGATGACGGAATCACAAGAGAAAGGTTGGATGTCATGCGTATTTCCGATATTCCTGCGTCAATTGCCAAGGAGCTCTCCATTCGGCCGAAACAAGTGGAGGCCGTCATTGCCCTCCTCGACGAGGGCAATACGATCCCGTTCATTGCGCGCTACCGCAAGGAGGCGACGGGCTCGCTCGAGGATGAAGTGCTGCGCCGCGTGGAGGAGCGCCTGACCTATCTGCGCAGTCTCGTCAAGCGGCAAGAGGAGATTCTTACGCGCATTGAGGAGCAGGGCAAGCTGAACGAGGAGCTGCGCACGGCAATCGAGGCGGCCGAAAAGCTGCAGACCCTAGAGGATCTCTACCGCCCCTACAAGCAAAAAAAACGCACGCGTGCTTCGATGGCACGCGAGCGCGGACTCGCACCGCTCGCCGATGCGATCCTTCTGCAGCGCGAGACGAAGGGCAGTGCCGCAGAATACGCCGCCGCCTTTGTCAACCCGGCGGCGGACGTTCCCTCCCCTGCCGATGCACTGGCAGGGGCACGCGACATTCTTGCCGAGCAGATCATGGACGAAGCAGAGGTGCGACGCACCCTGCGCGATGTATACCGGCGCACTGCCCTCCTTGAGACATCCCTTGACCGAACGGCGGAGGGGGCGGATACCTTTGCGATGTATGACGGCTACCGTGAGCCCGCCCGTACCCTCCCTCTCACCGCATCCTCGCCATCAACCGCGGTGAGAAGAAGGGCTGTCTCACCGTACACATCAGCATAGACCACGAGGAAAACATCGCATGGATCAGCCGGCGTATCCATCGGCGTCCGTCAATTTTCACCGAGGAGCTGCGCGCTGCCATAGAGGACGGCTACAAGCGTCTCCTCGTTCCTGCACTGGAACGCGAACTGCGCGCCGACCTTACGGCACAGGCGGAGGAAAAGGCGATCCGCATCTTTGGGCACAATCTGCGCCAGCTGCTCCTGCAGCCCCCGCTTGCGGGACATACGGTGCTCGGGCTCGATCCCGGCTACCGCACGGGATGCAAGATGGCGGTTGTTGACGCAACGGGTAGCGTCCGCGCAAGCGGCGTCATTCAGGTGACACAGAGCGACAGCGCGCGCGCAGCAGCCGCAAAGGCGGTGGAGAGGCTCGTGGCAGAACACGGCATCACGCTCATCTCCATCGGCAACGGCACGGCATCCTATGAGACGGAGCAATTCGTTGCCGCGCTGATCCGCACGAATAAGTGGAAGAACGTGCACTATCTCATCACGAACGAAGCAGGCGCATCGGTCTACTCCGCCTCCGCACTCGCCAAGGAAGAGCTGCCGGACTACGATGTGACGATTCGCGGCGCGGTATCCATCGCGCGCCGCGTGCAGGATCCGCTGGCAGAGCTCGTTAAGATCGACCCACAGGCGATCGGTGTCGGACAGTATCAGCATGACGTCAGCCAAAAGGAGCTGAAGGAAACGCTCGATGCTACTGTCGAGGACGCCGTCAACCATGTCGGCGTAGATCTCAACACCGCCTCCCCCGCACTCCTCGGCCGTATTGCGGGCATCAATACCACGGTTGCCAAGAACATCGTCGCCTACCGCAACAAGCATGGCCGTTTCAAAAGCCGCAGTGCTCTGCACGATGTGGCGCGTCTTGGCGATGCTGCGTTTACCCAATGCGCGGGATTCTTGCGCATCCATGACGGGGAAACGCCGCTCGACGGCACGGCGATCCATCCCGAGTCCTACACGCTTGCACGCAGCATCCTCGCCGAACTCGGCGCAGCAGAGAGCGATCTCAGCGACCGCACAAAATTGCCTGCGCTCGCCCAAAAGACCGCCCACATCAGTCCACAAGCACTGGCGGAAAAACTGCACGCAGGCATCCCGACCGTCACCGACATTCTGAAGGCGATTGCACGCCCCGGGCGCGACCCACGCGAGGATCTGCCCGCTCCGCTCACGCGGCAGAATATCGTCAAGCTCTCCGACCTCGCCGTCGGCACGATCATGCGCGGAACCGTGCGCAACATCACGGACTTCGGCGCATTCATCGACATCGGACTGAAACAGGCGGGACTGCTCCACATCTCGGAGATGAGCCGCCGCCGCGTCAAGCATCCGCTCGATGTGCTGTCCGTCGGGGACACGCTCGACGTCATGGTCATCAGCCTCGATGAAGAGCGCGGCCGCATCGGGCTCTCCCTGAAGCGCATGGAAAAGGAGAAGAAGAACGCATGAAGCTCCTGCAAAAGACCATCGCCGCCATCACCGTGCCCGATGCTGCGCTCGCCCGCCGCGTGACCGCTGCGCTCTGCACGCGCAGCGGGATTCATTTCGGGCAGCTTGGCGATGCCCTCGCACGCTATATTGCACTGACGGGTGAACGTCATCCTGCCCCGCCGCAGACGAGTGTCGTCATCTCCTGTGCCGATCACGGTGTTGCTGCAGAGAGCGTCAGTGCGTACCCGCCTGAGACGACGCTGAACATGATGTGCAACTATCTGATGGCACGCGGCGGCGCGGCAAACGCCGTCGCCAACTACATCCCCGCCCGCCTCTGCGTTGCCGATCTCGGCGTCAATGCCGACACGGCGGGAATCCCCGACCTGCTTCACCGCAGCATTGCACGCGGGACGGCAAACATGACCAAGGGTGCTGCCATGACGCACGCACAGGCAATACAGGCAATCGAGACGGGGATCGGCATTGCGGCGGACTGTGCTGCACGCGGCGACCGCTGCATTCTGCCCGGCGAGATGGGAATCTCGAACACAACATCGAGTGCCGCCATCACCGCCGCCATCCTCCGTCTCACCCCTGAGGAGGTCACAGGGCGCGGGGCAAATATCTCGGATGCGCGTCTGCGTCACAAAGTGGAGATTGTGCGACGTGCGCTCGCCGTCAATCAGCCCGACCCGCAGGACGGCATCGACGTACTCGCCAAGGTCGGCGGCTTCGAACTTGGCTGTATCGCGGGCATCATCCTCGGTGCCGCCGCACATCGCATTCTGGTTGTTCTGGACGGCGCAAATACGACATCAGCGGCACTCATCGCGCACGCCATTGCACCGAACTGCGTGCACGCGCTGCTCGCATCCCACGCATCACTGACGGAGCACTCTCAGCCCCACGCACTGCGCCATCTGGGACTCACGCCCATGCTGCGGCTCGACATCCGTCTGAGCGAGGCGGCGGGATCGTCGATTGCCCTGCGGATGCTGGCGCTGATGCTCAGGGCATGGGCGGCGACGGACGCTTCACCGCGTTGCTGCGAGCCCTTTCTCCTGCCGCCGCACAGGACACTCCCTGCCTCCTCAGTAACTGGGGAAAATACATACGACATCCCCGCGCCCGACCGCACGGTGATGGATGCGGCACAGTACCGTCTCGACAATCTCGCAAAGCCGATTCACAGTCTCGGGTTCCTTGAGCACATCGCGGTACAGCTTGCAGGAATCACGGGAAAAATCCGTCTGCCGTCAAACAGCAGGTCAGCACTCTGCCTTCTCTCCGGCGGAGAGGAACTGCCCGCCGAACTCCACGCCATCATCTCTGCCATGACAGCAGTGCGTGATATTGACGTATACCTGCTCCCCGCAGCGATGGAAAGTGCGGAGCGTCACGCCACCATCCACGCCGTCGCCGCCGACCATCCGCTCCTCATCCTCGGCAGCATGGGGAGTGACGCGGCAGCCGTCCGTACGGCACTTTGTGCAGCGGCAGAGAGCGGAGCGCTCGTCCTCCCGGGGGATGCGGCGACCGATCACGTTGTGCGGGAGTACTGTGTGACAAGCCCAGCCCTTACCCACTATGTCCTCCATCTCCTGCCCGAGATGATCACAGCGGAGATCAATGCCCCCGCCGGCATCGTCGGCATCCTCGGTCTTGAAATCGTCCGCGCCGCCCTCCATATCATGAACGATATGAAGACCTTTACCGAGGCAAAAGTCGCGGTCGCCATCGACGGAGCAGGGGCGGGACGGCAGGTACGGGAATAAAAAAACGGCAGTGATCTGCCGTTTTTTTATTGTTCTGCCTCTAACTGACCGCGCCGAAATACCTTGCCGATCGTACCAAACTGGAAGATCGCCGCCTCTTTGATCGTGAACCGTCCATAGGTATTCCCCAGACGATAGTTCGAGTTGAACGCCTCGCGCATCCCGCCCGCCGTATGCATCTCCTCGCCGTAAACGAGAAAGGGATTCGGCACAACGGCAAAGAGATTATTGCCGAGCGGCATGCCCCAGTAGTCCGCATCCCGCGTCGGCGTCACGGCGACAAAGCGCGGCTCAAGCTCGGGGCGGCTGTGACGCAGCTGCATATTCGTACAGCGCATCCCCTGCACCTCATGATCTCGAATGAAATCGTCCTGTGCCTTCTTCTTCTGGAACATTGTTCCCGGCACATCATAGAGGGCATTATAGTCCCGCACGAAGTCCGCTGTCCGCTCCTCAGGGGTTCGCTCACGCAGCTCATGCTGCGGAATCCCCGCCAGCGTCGCCTCGGCGGTTTTTTTACGTGCGGCTTCCGTCTGCTTTGCCTGATCGTTGACCGCCGGCTCCCTGCCGCCGCCGGCGCGCGCATAGCTGCCGGCCGCACGCTGCATGGCATTCGGCGGTTTCCGGTTTTTTCTCGGGCGGTTTTGCGGGCTGCGCCCCCGTATAGGCACGCGCCAACTCGCGCTTCATCTCCTCATCGAGGAGATCGCTTACCGATGGAACGGAGCGTGCCGCCTCTTCCTGTGCGGCGCGTTCCTTCGCATCTTCCCTCTCCTGCGCAGGGCGTGTTGACGTCCCTGCAGCGTGCTGCGCCTCAAGCACCTGCGTCAGTTCGTCGATACGGCTTTGCTGACGCAGCACCATCTTCTCGAGCAGCGTGACACGTTTCGCGAGTTCATGAATCCGTGTCAATTCGTCGGTTCCCATTCCCCCATCTTACCTCTCAGACAGTGATCGCCTGTGCGCGGGCAAGCGTCTCACGCGCCTCACGTACAATGTCGTCGATGATGGTCTTGACCGGCTCGACCTTGCGCAGCAGCGTCAGTGTCTCACCCGCCTGCATCATGCCGTTGACGACATCGCCTTCGACCGCCGCCAGCTTATTGGTACCTGTCGCACGGTCGAGGAGCTCCTGCTTCGTCGCCTTGCCCGAGTACTCGAGCGCGACGAAGTCCTCGGCGAACTTGTTCTTGATGCCGCGCACCGCGCCGCCGATGGTGATGCCCGTCACGATGGTATCCGTATCCACTGCTGCGATCAGCTTTTCCTTCATATTCTGATGGACGACACACTCCTCCGCAACGAGGAAGCGCGTTCCCATCTGAACGCCGGCCGCGCCCATAAGCAGAGCCGCGGCAAGTCCGCGCCCATCGCCGAAGCCGCCCGCCATGATCACGGGCAGTGAGACCTCGGGGATGACCTGCTCCATCAGCGGCATCGTCGAGAGGACGCCGATGTGGCCGCCTGCCTCCATGCCCTCGACGACGATGGCATCGGCGCCTTTTTCCTCGACGCGCTTGCAAGCTTTACGCTCGGCACGACGGGAATGACCTTGACTCCTGCCGCATGGAGTTTTTCAAAGTACGGAACGGGGTTGCCCGCCCCGAGCGTGACAAATGCAGGTTTCTCCTCGCAGATGACATCCACGATCTCTTCCTTGTTGGGTGCCATGAGCATGATGTTGACCCCGAACGGCCGATCCGTCAGGCTGCGGCAGCGGCGAATCTCATCACGCGTGTACTCCGTCGTGCGTCCGCCGGTTGAGATGATGCCTGCGCCGCCCGCATTGGATACGGCAGACGCGAGGTTCGCCTCCGAAATCCATGCCATACCTCCCTGCAGAATGGGTACATCGAGCCCCAAGAGTTCCTTCAGCTGATTTGCCATGTAAATCCCTCCTATATACGTTCTATGCCGGCTATGGCATGGGCGGACATCCCTTCGCCCGCTCCGGTGAACCCAAGTCGTTCCTCCGTCGTCGCCTTGACGCTGACATCACGGAGGTCGATGCCGAGCCAATCGGCGATGTTCTCACGCATCGCCGGAATATGCGGCTGCAGCTTTGGTTCCTGCGCCACGATGACAGCGTCCACGTTGCCGATGGCAAACCCTGCCGCGCGGACGAGCCGTGCCGCCTCGGCAAGGAGCTTTCCACTGTCTGCGCCCGCATAGTGCGGGTCGGTATCGGGAAAATGCTGCCCGATGTCGCCGAGCGCCGCCGCTCCGAGGAGGGCGTCGGAAATGGCGTGCAGCAGCACATCCGCATCCGAGTGTCCCAGCAGTCCCTTTTCATACGGTATATCCACACCGCCGAGGATGAGCTTGCGCCCCTCCACCAAACGGTGCACATCATAGCCGACACCCACTCTCGTCATACGCTGTCCTCCTTACGCCGACGGACGACGCCGCCGAGCAGGCGCTTTGCCTCGTGGACGGCGGTCTTCATCAGCTCTCCCGCGCCCATGTCATTGCGCAGGATCGCCTCCGCGACCACCATATCCTCTGGTGTTGTCACCTTGATGTTGCTGTACTCCCCCTGCACAATGCGAACGGGAACGCCGATGCGCTCCACCAGGCTCGCATCATCCGTCCCGAGAAAACCATCCGCCTCCGCCCTGCGGTTCGCTCGATCAGGATCTCCTTGCGAAAGCCCTGCGGGGTCTGCACCTGCCAGAGCGTCTGGCGCGGCGGTGTCGCTGCGACCGTACCGTCCGCAGCGGCAATCTTGATCGTATTCTTCTCCGGCACGGCGACGATGCCTGCGCCCTCTGCGCGTACGACGCGGATCAGCTCCTCGATCGTCTCGCGCCGGATGAGCGGCCGCGCCGCATCGTGAACGAGGACGATATCCGCCTCCTCCGATACGACGGCAAGACCGTTGCGGATCGAATACTGCCGCTCCGTACCGCCCTCGACCACACGCCACGGGGCAAGCCCCTTGACACGGCTGAGCAGCCCCTTCACTGCCGTCACCTCATCGGCACCGACCGCGATAATCAGCTCACCGACCGCCGGAACCTTTGAAAATGTCAGCAGCGTCCGCAGCAGCATCGGCTTTCCCGCGAGGGTCAGAAAGACCTTGTTGAGACCGACCTGCATCCGATGCGCCTGTCCTGCCGCCGGAAACTACACTTACCATACATTCCTCCCGATGCACTCCATCATCGTGCCATTTTGGCAAAAATCATCCGTCCCGCTGCCGTCTGGAGTGCCGAAGTCACCTCCACGGAGACGACCTCATTCATGCAGCGGAATCCACCATCCACCACGATCATCGTACCATCATCGAGATAGGCAAGCCCCTGTCCATGTTCCTTGCCCGGTCGGACAATCTGTACGGACATCAGGTCACCCGGAATCGCCACAGGCTTGACCGCATTCGAGAGCGCATTGATATTGAGCACGGGAACACCGCGCAGCTGCGCCACCTTATTGAGGTTGAAGTCGTTCGTGATGATCTTCCCGCCGACCTCCTGCGCAAGCTGGAGGAGCTTGGAATCCACCTCGGCAATGTCCTCAAAGTCCGCCTCCGTGATCTCCACCTTCATGCGCGACTCCTTGCGGATCTTTTGCAGAATATCGAGCCCGCGCCGTCCGCGCACACGCTTCAGGGCATCCGGCGAGTCGGCGATATGCTGCAGCTCCTCCAGTACAAAGACGGGGATGAGCAGCGTCCCCTCAAGAAATCCCGTCTCGCAGATGTCCGCGATGCGGCCGTCGATGATGACGCTCGTATCGAGCAGCTTGTACTGCCTGTCCTCCTGCCCATCCCGCACCGTCAGCGGCATGGGGGTACGCACATCGGGGCGCATGCGGATCACCTCGCGCAAAAAGCGCGGCACGAAGTCAAAGACCTCGGCGATCTCCTGCTGTTTCTGCACCATGATGTGCACACCGAGATACCCGATCACAATGCTGAACACGATGGGGATGTAGTCACCGACAATGGGAATCGTAGAAAATGCATCACCAAGGAGGCGTGCTATGATAAGTCCGATAAAAAGCCCAATTGCCCCGGCAATCACATCGCGTGTCGGCATCTTCGCGAGCTGCCCCTCCACCCAGATGGAGAGACTGCGCAGCCGTCCGGTAAAAAATGGAGCCAACGGATAGCCGATCAGCCCGCCGAGCAGTGTCCCGCACAGAATGCAGAGCAGTCCCGCAAGCGACAGGTCGAAGATCCCGAGCTCCGTATGCCAGAGCGGCGCAGAAAAATAGGCGTTTGCCGTCGGAACGGCGAGTTCAAAAACGGTCGCACCGACAACTGCTGTAATAAGTACGATGAAAAAACGTAAAATTCGTTCGAATAACAAACATTCACCTCCCTTCTCATCCGAAAGATTGGGAAACCGTCATAGATACATCTTCCCCAACATACCCAGTATAATAAAAAAAAATCCCATTGTCAAAACAGACGATAAAGACTAATGTTGAGGTTGACATATTTTATTTGTGGAATATAATGATTATCATACTTAGTCGGTTATGTCATTTTTTTATTGAGGAGACAAAGCTATGTCAGGATTTGAAAGTGCAGTACATCTCTTCCACAGCGGCGGGCTGGTCATGTATCCCCTGCTGATTCTGTCGTTCATCACGATTGCCATCGCCGTGGAGCGGTTCTCTTACTACCGCGTCAACCGCAGAGGGTCACGCGCATTCTTTCATGGGGTCTATCACTCCGCTGTCCAGAAGGACTGGGATACGATCATCAATCTCTGCAAGGAGTACCCCTCCGCGATCAGCCGTATTGTCGAGAGCGGCATCGAGAACGACCGCACGGAGAATGCGATGAAGAATGCGTTCTCCGACCGTATGTCGATGGAGTCGATTAACTTTCGCCGCTATCTCGACTATCTGAGTGCGATCGTTACGATTGCCCCGCTGCTCGGCCTCTTGGGCACGGTCACAGGCATGATTCAGACGTTCAGCGTCCTCGATGCGGGCGGCGGCGCATCCGCCATTACGGGCGGTGTCGGTGAGGCACTGGTTGCGACGGCATCGGGACTCTGCGTGGCAATCATCGCATTCTGCGTCTACACCTACTTCAGCCATCAGCTGGATACGATTGTGACGGATACGGAGCGTCTCTGCACGACGATTGTGACTGCAAAGAAAGAAAGCTGGGATGCGTAATGAATTTTAGCAATCACCGCCTCAAAAAGAAGCCGGAGTTCATGATTATACCGATGATCGACATCATCTTTTTCCTGCTCGTCTTCTTTATGATGAACAGCCTGCAGACGGTGGCGCAGAAGGCTCTCGCCGTTCAGCTGCCGCAGGCACAGACGGCAACGGCACCGGCACAGCTGCCGATCATCATGACGCTCGATGCAGACGGGCATATCACGATTGACAACAATCCCGTGAGCATCACGGAGTCCGCGGCAATCATGAAGCGTCACATGGAGGAGAATCCGAATGCGGCGGTCGTCCTGCAGGCAGACCAGCGCACGGCGCATGGGCAGGTGGTCGCCGTGATGGACATGCTCAAAGGAGCGGGGGTCAAACGACTCTCGATTGCAGCAGAGCAGAAGGGATAGATCGATGGAGCAACATCTCTCATGGAGAAAAGCATATATCGTCTCTGCCGCCATTCACGTCGTCATCTTTCTCCTGCTCGCCGTCGGACTTGCTGCCGTCGTCGCAAAGCAGGAGCAGCAGGTCTATGAGATCGATCTGCAGGCATCGGATTTCAGTCAGGGCAGTGGGCATGAGGGCGGCGGCAGTGCCGAAAGTCTCTTCCCGGAGCCGCTGAAGGCGGAGGAGGTCGCAAAGCGCGTCGAGACAGTGCAGCAGACCATCCCCGTGACGGCAAGCGAGGCCGCCATCCCGGCGCAGGATGCCGTGACGGTTCCGCAGGCATCCTCTCCCGCTGCTTCGGCTGCGGACAGCTCGTCGCCGCCTGCTGCGAGCACGGGCTCATCCTCGGGCAGCGGCGACGGCGGCGGAAGCGGTACCGGCACAGGATCCGGTGCGGGAAATGGCAGCGGCGACGGCACGGGTGACGGTCAGGGCAAAGGTGAGGGCGCAGGCGCAGGGCAAGGCACGGGCGACGCAAATGTATCCGGTACGGGCAGTGCGCCGTTTGACACAAACGGGTTCTGGGCAGCGGTCAACGCGAATAAGGAGTACCCCCTATATGGCGCTCAAGCGCCATCTGGAGGGCACGACGACGATCACCACAACGATCAGCGCCTCGGGGGCAATCACAAGTGTCTCTGTCTCCTCCCCCTCCGGACACAGTGTTCTGGATGAGGCAGCGGTCGCCGCAGCGTATGCGGTCGGCAGCTATCCCAATCCCACCGGCAAAACGGTAACCGTAGATACGAACATCCGATTTAACATTCAGTAAAAAAGAAGCTATGATGTGTGTGCATCATAGCTTCTTTTTTACTTTTCCTCAAGGAGCTGTACGAGCTCATCGTAGTCGCGCCGCAGCTGCTCATATTCATCCATCAGCTGGAGCACGGAGAGCACTGCAATACGCTGAACATCGAAGCTGCGCACCTTCTTCGACATCTCCTTGATGCGGCGGTCACTCTCTGCCGCCAGCCGCTTGAGACGATCCGGTTCATCGGTCTTGAGCTGGTAGCTCTGCCCAAACATCTCGACGACAACGCGCTTTGTCGTCTGTTTTTCCTCTGCCATGGCTCTCACCGCCTTTTATCCGCGAAGCTGTGCGTGAAGCTGCTCCTCCGCCGCCTGCAGGATCGCGGCGAATGCCGCATCCACTTCCTCATCGGTCAGGGTCTTGTCGTCGGACTGGAAATGCAGGTGGAATGCCATACTCTTCTTCCCCTCGCCCACCTGTTTGCCCTCATAGACATCAAAGAGGGTCGCACCGCGGAAGTAACTGCCGCCCTTCTTCGCGATGACACGCTCGATCTCCGCCGTCGTAAGGTCAGCATCCACGAGGATCGCAAGGTCGCGCGTCGATGCAGGATACTTTGGCAGAGGCTTAATGGCAGCCTTTTTCTTGCGGTAGCGCAGCAGTGTCTCAGCATCCATCTCGAAGACGTAGACACTCTGTCCGATGCCAAAGTTCGCGGCGACCGTCGGATGAATCTCGCCGAGGACGGCGATCACGTCGCGGCCCTTTTTGAAGAACGCTGTCTTACCGGGGTGCATTGCAAAGTGCTCGCCGCGCTCCACCGTATATTTGTACACCGATGGCGGAGAGGAAATGCTCCAGCACGCCCTTTGCATCGTAGAAATCGACCATCGCATTATCCGTATCCCATGCGATTGGATTGCGCCGCCCTGTGAGGAGTCCTGCCACTTTGCACTTTTCCTCGACGAGTTCTGTGACAGGCAGTGCCTTCGGGAAGAAGACGGGCGCAATGTCAAAGAGCCGCAGATCGAGATTCCGACGTGCCACGTTGCGCGCCGCATTCTCGAGAATGCTCGTCAGGAGGGTCGTGCGGACGAGCGGATACTCCTCCATGAGCGGGTTCATGATGGGAATCGCGCGGCGGAGGACGCTGTCCTCGGGCACGCAGAGCTTGTCGAGAGCCGCTGCGCTCGTAAAGCTGAACGAGAGCTCCTCCGTCATGCCGAGGGAGGCAAATGTCTCGCGCATGGTATCGACAAACGCCTGCATCTCACTGACCGAGCCCTGCAGGACTGCCCCCGACGGCATTTTCGATGCGATGTTGTCAAAACCGTAGAGCCGCGCAACCTCCTCCGAGATGTCCTCCATCAGCGTCACGTCTCCACGCCATGAGGGAACGACGACGCGATAGGTCTCAACCCCCTGCTCCTCGACGATAAAACCGAGGGAGCGCAGTGCCGATGCCATCCACTCGCCGGGGATGTTCGCACCGATGCGCTCGGCGACGGCACGCGCACTGAACGTGAGCACCGTCGGGACGCGCGGCGCGGGATTGACGTCAATCGTCCCCTCTGCCACGGTGCAGGCATCCATCTCCGCGAGAAGCTGTGCGGCACGCGTCACGGCACGAATGGTTTCCGTCTCATCCACACCGCGCTCAAACCGTCCCGATGCCTCGGAGCGGAGACCGATGCGCCGCGCCGTGCGGCGGATGGTCGGCCCATGGAAGGACGCCGCCTCAAGGACGACCGTCGTCGTTTGGTCCGTCACCTCGGAATCGAGCCCGCCCATGATGCCGGCAAGCCCTGCGGGCTTCTCGCTGTCAGCAATGACGAGCTCATCTCCGACGGCGATGCGGTTCGAATCATCCAGCGTATGGAGCTGTTCCCCTGCACGAGCGCGCCGCGCCGTCAGCGTATGTCCTGCGATACGATCATAGTCGTACGCGTGGAGGGGCTGTCCCAGCTCCAGCATGACGAAGTTCGTCACGTCGACGACATTGTTGATCGAGCGGATGCCCGCACCGCGCAGACGATCCACCATCCATGCGGGTGTGGGGGCAACCTTCACATCGCGCAGGACACGCGCGGAGAAACGATGGCACCGCTCCTTGTCGTCGATGTGAATGGAAACGAGATCCGCAGCGCGTACGCCCGCCGTCTCCTTCACCTCAATCGTCGGCATGCGCAGCGATTGCCCGTCAGCGCGGCGACCTCCCGCGCAATCCCGATGACACTGAAGCAGTCGGCGCGGTTTGCCGTCAGCTCGAACTCGAGGATCACATCGTCGAGACCGAGTACCTGCGCCGCCGGTACACCGACTGGCGTATCAGGCGGCAGAATGTAGATGCCGTTCACCTGCTCGTCGGGCAGACCCTCGGTATCAATGGCAAGCTCGCCCGCCGAACACATCATGCCGTTCGAGGGGATGCCGCGCAGCTTGCCCTTCGAGATCTTCTTTCCGTCGGGGAGCACTGCGCCGACCGTGGCGACGGGGACGATATGACCCTCGCTCACATTGGATGCACCCGTCACGATCTGCGTCAGCTCCGCACTGCCCATGTTCAGCTGACAGACGAGCAGATGATCGGAGTCCGGATGCGGCGTGATCTTCTCGATGCGCCCGGTGATGACCTTTTCAAGCCCCTCGTCGGCACGCACAATGCGCTCGACGGGCACACCGGCCATCGTCAGGCGGTCGGCAATTTTCTCCGCCGGCTCATCTATCTCAACATAATCCTTCAGCCATTTGATGGAAACCTGCATAGTCCCGCCTCCTTAGAATTGATGTAAGAAACGCACGTCGTTGTCGTAGAACAGACGCAGATCATCCACGCCGTACGCGAGCATCGCGATGCGCTCCACGCCCATGCCAAATGCAAAACCCGACACTACATTTGGATCGTAGCCGCTCATACGCAGAACGTTCGGATGCACCATTCCCGCGCCGAGGATTTCGAGCCAACCCGTGCCCTTGCACACGCGACAGCCCGCACCATGACAGGCGGAGCAGGAAATATCAACCTCGGTGGACGGCTCGGTAAACGGGAAGAAACTCGGACGAAAACGCACCTTGGCGTCGGCGTCGAAGAGTTCATGCAGGCACAGCTCAAGCGTTCCCTTGAGATCGGCAAAGGAGATGTCCTTGTCGATGACGAGCCCCTCCACCTGTGTAAACATCGGCGAGTGCGTCGCATCGTAGGAGTCGCGGCGATAGACACGCCCGGGCGCGATCATGCGGATCGGAGCATTCGGCTCGTTCTTCTGCATCGTACGTGCCTGCACGGGCGAGGTCTGAGAGCGCAGCAGAATATCCTCCGTGATGTAGAAGGAATCCTGCATATCGCGCGCGGGGTGATCCTTCGGCAGGTTGAGTGCTCGAAGTTGTAGTAGTCCGTCTCAATCTCAGGGCCTTCCTCTACCGTAAAGCCCATCTGCAGGAAGATCTTCTTGATGCGGTTCAGCGTAATCGTGAGCGGATGGAGATGTCCGATCTGCATCGTGCGGCCGGGCAGCGTGACGTCGATCTGCTCGGCGTTGATCTTGGCCGCCAGTTCACGCTGGGCAAGTTCCTCGGACTTCTTTGCGAGGAGCTCCTCAAGCTCGGCACGCGCCTCGTTGACGATCTTGCCGATGCGCGGACGTTCCTCCTGCGCGAGGGCGCCCATGCTGCGCATGAGGGTCGTCAGCTCGCCCTTTTTCCCCAGAATCTTGACACGTATATCGTTAAGCTCACTCAGCGAGCCCGCCGTCTCTGCAATCGCAGCTCGGGCACGCGCCTTGAGTTCTCTGATCTTTTCGTCCATAACGTCCTCCTGTATGTGCACGTCGTCACGACACAATACGATTCAAACAACAATTCTCAGTTTACCATATTCACGCCAAAAAATCTATGGACGTGCGGATAAGATGAAGTGAATGTCTGCAAAGAGCACATTTCCAATTTGAACAAACATTGTTTTTATAGTATTCTATACGAAGTACCGGACACCGATGTCCCCCACACAAATTGTATCTCCACAGGAGGTCTCCATGGACACACTCATGAAAAGTACTGCCGATCTGCTCGCGCAGCCGACCAGTCTCTTTGCGCTGCTCGCCGTACTCATCCTGATCCTCGGCTATCTGCAGATGCGGCGCATTCACTTCACGACTCACATGCTCATCAGCGTTGCACTGATGCTCGCGCTCACGATCGTACTGCATCAGCTGCGTATCTTTCACATGCCGCAGGGCGGGAGCGTCACCATCGGCGGGATGATTCCCCTCCTCTTTCTCACCTACCGTTACGGGGCAGGCATCGGCTGTCTCGCGGGCTTCCTCTACGGCATGATAAACTCATGCAGGATGCATTCATCCTGCACCCCCTGCAGGTGCTCTTCGACTACCCGCTGCCCTATATGGCACTCGCGATTGCTGCTGCCGTACCGGGACGGATCTTCGCGGGAGCCGCACTCGCCTTTGCGGCACGCTTCGCTTGCCACTTTATCTCGGGTGCTGTGTTCTTCGGCTCATACGCGCCGGAGGGGATGTCGCCCTATCTGTATTCCCTCGTGTTCAACGCGACCTACCTCGTCCCCGAGGCGGTGATCTGCTTCATCCTGCTGCGCGTACTTCCCGTGCCGCGCCTCCTCGCCGCAATGGATCGGCAAACGCCGCTCTATGGGGCGAAGCTGACACTGTAATGGCTTAGGGAATTACGGTGATCTGAAAGCAGTGAGTCCTTAGCTGTCCTCGTACGTGCGCACGCGCAGGGTCAGTCCGCGCTCCGCACAGATCTTGCGGCAGCGAGCGATCTCCTCCTCGTTCTCGACCTTCTCCACGACAGTGAGAACAACATGGGGAATGTAGGGCTTGCAGTGCTCGGCAAAGGTGAGCATCGCCTCATAGGAACCGATGCCGAACTTCGAGCGCGTGAGCGCAAGATAACGCTCGGCATTCGATGCATTGAGACTGATGGAGATGGTGTCGAGCAGCCCTGCAAAGCACTGTGCAAAGATGGTGCCATGCTCCAGCTCGCCCAGTCCGTTCGTATTGACGCGCGTCGGCACCTGCGGATGATATTTCTTGACATGGCGCAGGACACCGAGCACCGTGTCAAGACGCATCAGCGGCTCTCCGAAGCCGCAGCACACGACTTCGGAGATGTATTCCCACGGCAGGCGGTCGAGCTCTCCCGTGATCTCAGCAAGTGTCGGATCATGGTCAATCCAGAGCGAGGACTCCTTCGCCATCTCCTTCATGCTGCGCAGACAGAAAACGCAGTCACAGTTGCAGGAATTCGTAATGTTGACATAGATGGCACGCTTGCCCTCAGGCTGCTCGCGCAAGCTCTCCTCCATCGGCAAATAACGTCCGCCCGCATGGGTCGCGTAAACAATCATAATATGCTCCTAATGATACACAGAAATGAGAAAAGCTGCCCTTACGGCAGCTTTTTGGTTGCACAGCCTTACAGTTTGGTCAACTCGCCCATAAATTCCTCAAAGGGCAGCCCGTAATTCCACGGCAGATCCAGCTCCTCCGCATAGGCGAGGCAGTGACCGATAAAGTCGGCGGCACATTTCACCCCGTCCGCAAGAGGGATACCACGCACGAGGGACGTTGCGACAATCGCCGCGAACACATCGCCCGAACCGGAACGATCGCGTCCGATCTTAACATGATCGTAGCAGCGGCTCTCTCCATCCTCATAGAGGTACGTGCGCACGCAGTCGCCCGCGTGAAGACCGGTAATGACAACAGCATGCGGCCCCATCGCTGCGAGCTGCCGTGCCATACAGGATAGCTCTGCATCGGTCACTACGCCGTCCGGCGGATACGGCAGACCAAGGAGCTGACATGCCTCCGTGAGGTTTGGCGTCACGACGTCTGCGTACGGCATAAGCTGACGCATCTTTGCACAGAGCGTGGACGTATATGAGGAGTAGAGCTTACCATGATCCCCCATCACAGGATCGACAATGACCAGCGTGTCCTTGCCCTTAAACGTATGCACTGCATCGAGCACGACCTCGATCTGCTTCTCCGAGCTGAGAAAGCCCGTGAGGATCGCATCAAAATCAAGATCGTTCTCCGCCCAGTTCTCCATGTACGGGCGCATACGCGCCGTGTAATCGTCGAGATAGTGGTTCGGAAAGCCCGTATGCACGGAAAGAATCGCCGTTGGGAGCGGACACGCTTGCACGCGCATCGCAGAGATCAGTGGGAGCTGTACTGCCACTGAGCATCGGCCAAAGCCCGTGATGTCATTGATGAGAGCGATCCGTTTCTGCCGCGCCGTCAACGGTTGTCCACCCGTTCCGGTACACGGTCGTGCTGCGCGAGGCGCTCCCACGCCAGTGCCTCGTACTTCGTCCCCGGGATGCCGTAGTTTGCGTAGGGATCGATCGAGATGCCGCCGCGCGGGCAGGAATTTCCCCTGCACCTCGATGTACTTCGGTGCCATCAGACGAATCAAATCGCGCATGATGACATTGACAACATCCTCGTGGAAGTCGCCGTGATTACGAAAGCTCACCAGATAGAGCTTCAGTGATTTGCTCTCGACCATGCGCTCCGCCGGCATATAGGAAATATAGATCGTTCCATAGTCCGGCTGCCCCGTAATCGGACAGAGTGTCGTAAACTCGGGGCAGTTGAAGCGTACCCAGTAGTCGTGATCCGTATGCTGATTTTGGAAGGTCTCCAATGCCTCAGGCGCATAGTCATATCCGTAGTCCGTCCGCTGCGCGCCGAGCGAGGTCAGCCCCTCCTCTGCTTTTTCTCTTGCCATTACATCCCCAAAAACTTTTGTTCAAATACATCCTGCGGTTCAGGGCGTCCAAAGAGATAGCCCTGAATCGTATCGGTCTTGCAGATCTTGACGAGGCAGTCGTACTCGTCCTGACGCTCCACGCCCTCGATGCAGGTGGTCTTGCCGATGCTGTGGCAGAGCTCCACCGTATACTCGACGAGCTTCTGATCGAAATGATTGTCCAGAATCCGCATGACAAACGCACGGTCGATCTTGATGATGTCGCAGTTCAGATTCTTGAGCGAGGACAGCGAAGAGTATCCCGTGCCGAAATCGTCCATTGCGATCTTGATGCCATGCATCCGAAATGCGTCGAACTGCGCATTGACGAATTTCATGTCGCTGACGATCTTGCTCTCCGTCAGTTCGAGGACGACGGCATCCGGCGGCATATCATGCCGATGCAGGCAGTCCTCGATGAACTCGAGGAACGAAAGATCCTTGATCTGCTCATAGCTCATGTTGACGCTCATGCGGAAGTTCGGAATCTTCTTCCGCCACTCCTTGCAGACGCGCAGCGCCTGCTCAAAGATCCAGCGCCCGACGGGCACAATGGTCTTGGTCTCCTCAAGGATACGGATGAACTCCATGGGCGCGACCATGTGCCCCTTTCATTCTTCCAGCGGAGCAGCGTCTCCGCACCGACGATATGCTGGTCGTCACCTGCGACCTGCGGCTGGAAGTATAGCTCGAAATTGCGGCAGCCTGCCTTGACATCCTCGAGGATCTGCTCCTGAATCGTCAGCGACCGCAGCCAGCGGTTATAGACCTCCTTCGAGAACGCATTCAGCCGATTCTTTCCGCCTGCTTTTGCCGTATCCAGTGCCGCCTGCGCGTATTTATGCAGGACAAGCGGATCGCGTGCCGCCTGCGGATAGAATACCATGCCCGCCGACATGGTGACAAGATACTGCCGTCCATCATAGACCTGCGGGTGTGCGAACTCGCGCTGGACGCGGATGAAAAACTCCTGCAGCATATCCTCATCCGCCTCCGGATAGATGAGCCCGAATTCATCCCCATCCAGACGATAGAGGGAGAGACGGCGCGGCACATTCTGCAGGATACACTTCCGAGATCTCCCGCAGAATTGCATCACCGACCTCATGGTTGAATGCCTCGTTCACCATGCGGAAATTATCGATGCCCATGACGAGGAGACCGCCGCCCTTCCCCGTCTCACGCGCCGTGCGCAGCGCCTCGCCAAGATCCTCGGTGAACTGATAGCGATTCAGCAGCCCCGTCACCGAGTCTGCTGCATTACGGCGTGCAAGCTGGCTGATCGTCCCAACGAAGAGATTCGGCTGTCCATCCTCGGACAGTCCGATCTTCCCCTTCAGGCGCAGCCATGTGAGATTGCCCTTCGCATTCGTAATGCGGAAGTCCAGCTGCCGTTCCCGCCCTTCCGTCACGTCCATCAACGAGGAAAATATCGCATCAAAGGCGTGGCGATCCTGTATGCAGACCAAGGGGCGCAGCACGTCGGCAACATGGGTCAGCGTCTCCGACGGCAGCGCATAATCTCGGACAAGTGCAGGCGGAGCAAGAAACACATCGGCAGTCGGATCCATCATGAAGGCATAGTCGGAGGTTGTGTTTTTCATCAGATCAAAGATCCGCTTGTTCTGCCTGAGTATCGGGCTCAGCGGCGCTCTCTTCTTCCCTGCCATCTTCCGTTCCCTCTCTTCTCCATCGCTCTATGGCAAATAAATTAAACTTCTATTTTTATCATTATATACTTTTTTTCTCCGGGACATGCAACCGACGGACGCTAGGAAGAACTCACTTTATTAGGAAAAAAGTTTCAATGACTTTTTTCCTATATCTATTGAAAAATTTCTTATTTTTTATTATGATAATAGAAAACGTTCACAGAAGCACGGACACACGAAAGTTTATCGTGAGGCATCCGTGCATTTCATACTACTGCAAAGGAGATTCAGGCTGTGGCTGTCATCGAATTAACGAAAGAAACATTTGCCTCCGAAGTCCTAGCGGAAAAGCGTATGGTCGTCGTCGATTTTTGGGCATCATACTGTATGCCGTGCCGTATGCTCATCCCCGTGCTGGAGGAGGCCTCCACCGCACGCAGCGATGTCAAGTTCTGTAAGATCAACGTGGATGATGCACAGGACATCGCCGAGCGATACGGCGTGATGAGCATGCCGATCCTCATCTTCTTTAAGAATGGAGAGCCCGTCGATGAGTCCATCGGGCTCATCACGAAGGATGAACTGCTCGCCATCCTCGAAAAAAACAAATAGTACGGCTGCGCTGCTGCATGACAGTGTTTCACTGTGTGCAGCAGTTTTTTTCGTCGTTGCGCTGACGCATGGACTCATAGAGGATCGCCGTGGCGGCCGAGGCGACGTTGAGCGACTCCGCCTTCCCGCACATTGGGACGTAGAGGTGCTGACACGTGCCCAAGAGGCGCGCCGATACACCGTTTGCCTCGTTGCCGAGAACGACAATCGTGGGGCGGCGCAAATCCGCCGCAAAATGCGTCACGGCATTGGCGTCGCACGCGGCAGCATAGAGATATAGACTTTGTTTCTGTGCGAAGTGCAGGAGATCCTCATCATCGACGCCGCTGATAATGGGAACGTAAAACAGTGAGCCCATCGTCGCACGGACGACCTTGCTGCTGTATACATCTGCACAGCCGCGCAGAAGTATCACCCCCGCTGCGCCCGCTGCATCCGCCGTGCGCAGAATCATGCCGACGTTGCCGGGATCCTGCACACGATCGAGAGCCAGATAAAACGGTGCTTTCTCCGCTGCGTGTAGGAGATCGGTCAATGCCCTGTGGGGAGGACGCTGCAGCAGCAGCAGGATTCCCTGCGGCGCGTCCGTCTCCGCACAGGCGGCAAAGGCCCGCGGCGTGACGCAGCTAACCGGCACGCCGCGCTGCCGCAGCTGCTCTGCCAGCACGGCAGCCCGCTCCGCCGCCAAGGCACGCTCCGTCACTACGGCGTGTAGAATCTGTCCGTCTGAGCGCGCAGCCATCTCGGCAAGGCGCAGTCCCTCCACCAAGAATACATTTCCTTGGCGGCGCGGCGCGGGCTGTGCGCCAACACAGAGAGGCGGCGGATGAGCGGGTTCTCCGCACTCGTGATTGTCTCGTTCTTTTTCATCGTATAAAAAGAGCCTGATGAATCCGATGACTCATCAGGCTGCTCCCATCTTACTGATTTTCCTTTGCGACGTTCACAAGCTGCGTGAATGCCGCTGCATCGGCAATGGCGAGATCGGCAAGCATCTTGCGGTTGACCTCGACCCCTGCATTCGTCAGACCCGCGATAAAGCGGCTGTACGAAATGCCGTTCGCACGCGCTGCTGCATTGATGCGTGCGATCCAGAGACGACGGAACGTGCCCTTCTTTGCACGACGGTCACGGCGCGCATAGTAGAGCGCCTTCATGACGGTCTCGTTTGCCTTCTTGAACTGCTTGCTGCGCGAGCCGCGATAGCCCTTGGCAAGCTTCAAAATCTTCTTATGACGACGGTGTGCCGTAACACCGCTCTTTACTCTTGGCATAGCAATTCCTCCTGTTTCCTACCCACGTAGGGTTCTCTTCGTTGCCCCGTTTATGCGTAGGGGAGCATCTTGCGGATGCGCTTGTAGTCCGAGTTATCGGCAAGTGCTGCCTTGCGCAGATTACGCTTGCGCTTCGGCGTCTTCTTCTCCAGAATATGTCTCTTGTACGCCTTGTTGCGGCGGAACTCCCCGCTCCCTGTTACGGTGAAGCGCTTTGCTGCAGCGCGGCGCGTTTTAATCTTCGGCATCGCCATTTCCTCCTTTATCTTCCTGCTTCGCGGGTTTTGCCGCCTTGGCGGGCTTCTGCACCTTCGGCGAAAGAATCATCGTCATATTCTTTCCCTCGAGCTTCGCACCGCGTTCGATCGACACGAGATCGCCCAGCCGCTCGGAGACGCGGTCGAGAACCACGCGCCCGAGTTCCGGATGGGAGAGCTCACGCCCACGGAACATGATCGTCACCTTGACCTTGTTGCCCTCTTCGACGAAGCGGAGTGCATTCTTCAGCTTGACATTGAAGTCATGCTCGTCGATGTTCGGACGCAGCTTGACCTCCTTGATGCTGATGGTCTTTTGCTTCTTCTTCGCTTCTTTCTCACGTTTCTGCTGCTCATAGCGAAACTTTCCAAAGTCCATGATACGGCAGACGGGCGGCTTCGCCTTCGGCGCCACCTCGACCAGGTCGAGATGCTGCTCCTCCGCCATGCGAAGGGCATCGCGCGTCAGCATAATGCCAAGCTGTTCCCCCTCCGCACTGGTGACACGCACCTCACGGATATGGATTTCCTCATTGATTCGCAAAGATTCCCTGCTTATGGCAAGAACACCTCCTGGTACGGATGCGCAAGATTACGCCATCCGGCAATAGAAAAGGGCGGCATAAAGCCACCCTGATACACTCTCTCATGCAACCCATCAGACATCTGTGCCCGCAGGTGAGAAGCGGTGGCTTCTGCTTTCAACGTGAGATATATTACCACAGATCGGCGTATCCTGTCAATACTCCAGCGCACGCGTCGCAATTTTTTCCTGTACGAGCGCGATAAAGTCCGCGACGGGCAGGACTGTGCTGTCCTTCTCTCCATACTTGCGGAAGGCGACTGTATCGCTCTCCATCTCTTGATCGCCGACCACCAGCGTGTACGGCGTCTTCTTGACCTGGCTCTCACGAATCTTGTAGCCCGTCTTTTCGTTGCGCGCGTCCACCTCGACGCGGAGGCCAAGGTCGAACATCTTCTTATACAGTTCCTCTGCGTATGCGGCATGACGCTCCGTGATCGGCAGGATACGTACCTGCACGGGCGCCATCCACACGGGGAACGCGCCTGCATAGTTCTCGATCAGGATACCGATGAAACGCTCAATCGATCCATAGACCACGCGATGCAGCATGACGGGACGATGTTTTTCGCCGTCTTCACCGACATAGGTGAGATCGAACTTCTCGGGCAGACTCATATCGAGCTGGATCGTGCCGCACTGCCACGTACGTCCGATGGAGTCACGCAGGTGGAAATCGATCTTCGGGCCGTAAAACGCGCCGTCGCCCTCATTGACGACATAGTCCAGCCCGCGGTTTTCCAGTGCCTTCTGCAGGCCATTCGTCGCCATCTCCCACATCTCATCTGTGCCCATCGAGTCCTCGGGACGCGTCGAGAGCTCCGCCTTGTACGTCAGTCCGAACGTACGATAGACCTCGTCGAAGAGGTCAATCGTGTGCTGTATCTCACCCTCGATCTGATTGGGGGTCACAAAGAGATGCGCATCATCCTGCGTGAAGTTGCGAACGCGGAAGAGCCCGTGCAGAGCACCCGAAAGCTCATGCCGATGGACGAGTCCCAGCTCTGCAAGACGCAGCGGCAGATCACGGTAGCTGTGCAGCTGGGAACGATAGACGAGCATGCAGCCGGGGCAGTTCATCGGCTTGATTGCATAGTCCTCTTCGTCGATCTCCGTGGTATACATATTCTCGCGATAGTGGAACCAATGCCCCGAGGTCTCCCAGAGCTTACGGCTGAGGATCACAGGCGTGCTGATCTCCTGATAGCCATAGCGGCGATGTACCTCGCGCCAATAGTCGAGCAACGCGTTGCGCAGTGCCATGCCGTTCGGATGGAAGAATGGGAAACCCGGCCCCTCCTCGTGCAGGCTGAAGAGATCCAGTTCTCTGCCGAGTTTTCGGTGGTCGCGCTTTGCCGCCTCCTCCAACATGTGTAGATAGGAATCGAGTTCTTCCTGCTTCTCAAACGCCGTGCCATAGATGCGCTGCAGCATCTTGTTCTTCTCACTGCCGCGCCAGTATGCACCTGCGACACTCTGCAGCTTAAACGCCTTGACCTTGCCCGTGGAGATGACGTGCGGGCCTGCGCAGAGGTCAGTGAACTCGCCCTGCGTATAGAGGGAGATCACCTCGTCCTCGGGCAGATCCTCAATCAGCTCCACCTTATAGTTCTCACCCTTCTCACGGAAGAGTGCAATCGCCTCTGCGCGAGGAATCTCACGGCGGACAAGCGGAAGGTTCTCCTTGACGATCTTCTTCATTTCCTTTTCGATGTCACGAAGATCAGCATCCGTCAGCTGGTGCTCCATGTCGAAATCGTAGTAGAAGCCGTTCTCGATCGCAGGTCCGATCGCAAGCTGCACGTGGCTCTCCTGATACAGGCGTTTCACCGCCTGCGCCATAACGTGCGCCGCCGTATGGCGCAGGGCATGGCGGCCGCCCTCATCATCAAAGGTCAGCACGCGCAGTGCAGCATCCTTCGTGACCGGCGTCGTCAGATCGACAACTTCGCCGTCGAGGCTCGCCGCAAGTGCTTTTTTCGCCAAGGAGTTGCTCATGCCCTTGACGACGTCCAGTATGCTCGTCCCTGCCTCTGCCTCGCGAACGGAGCCATCCGGCAGTGTCAGCTTTATCATAAAATGCTCTCCCTTCCAAATATACAAAAGCCCTGTCCCTGTGGGATAGGAAATCCATCCTCTCGGGGACAAGGCGACAGGAAGCACTGCGATTTCGTACTCCCATAAGTTTCCACCCTAATTGGTAAAATTATTATAAGGCGGTCAATTCTCTGTGTCAAGGGATTTGTGTTCTGCCATTGCCTGCAGCTGCTCTGACGGGGCAATCACGGGGATACGAAGATGTCTCCCCGCATGGATCGTGCCATCGGGCGGCAGATCGTTCACCTCGATGATTGCCTCCTCGAGATCCTTGCCGTGGATTCTTTTGCCGAGTAGGTCTGTGCAATCGACCAGACGCTCTCCCCGTGTGCTACGGACACTTCAACAAAGTCCGCTGAGCGCAGATAGGGATTCGTCAGATGCAGGGCAGAAATCCCCATCCAGACGAGCGCGATTACGCCGAAGAGAAGTCCGACGCGCTTCTTATTCACTGTTCTGCGTGTTTTTCTGCGTCTCATATCCGTACCTCCGAACACTCATATCGCATATATATTCTCAAAACTTCTGTTCGTATATAAGATAACACAGAAAGAGTGTTCGGTCAAGTGTTTTCGAACGCATCTTTGCAAAAAATTTGGGAAGCACTGATAAAATGAGGTCTGCCAGATTGGCGTAGATTTTTTCGTCCGAACGAGGTGGAAAACCGGACGCAGAGTGGTGCTCTGTGGAGGATTTTCCGCCGAAGTGCGGGCAAAAAAGATGCGTCAAGATGGTTGTACCGAATTTATCAGTGCTTCCTTTGTTCGCGGAACATATTTTTTTGTAAAAAAAGAGATGCTGCACATCGTACAACATCTCTTTTATAAACTCAGTACTATTTAGTCAAATTTACCGCCTGATCCATTTGCGCCGCAGGATGCTCCGCTTCCTGCGGGCGACGCTCCTTTGCCACGGCAAGCATCAGTTTCAGTCGGTTGAGCTGATTGACCTCACTCGAGCCGGCATCGCAGTCAATCGCCGTGATGTTCGCGCCGTGATACGCCTTGCGCAAATCGTGCATGACGCCCTTGCCCGTAATGTGATTCGGCAGGCAGCCGAACGGCTGCAGGCAGACGACATTGGGAACTCCCTCCTCGATGAGCTTGACCATCTCGCCCGTGAGGAACCACCCCTCCCCGCCATGTTGCCGAGGCTGACGTGACGCGCCGCAAGCTCCGCCGTATGGTCAATGGACTGCGGCGGACGGAAGTGACGGCTTTCCTTCAGTGCCTTGCGCATCGGTGCGCGGAAGAACTCGATCACCTTGATGAACATACGTCCATAGAGACGATCCTTGTATGAGCCCGCAAGCAGCTTGTGCTGTGCGATCGGGTCGTAAGCGGAATACAGGAAGAAGTCGACGAAGTCGGGCATCACGACCTCTGCCCCTCCCCCATCAGCACCTTTTTCGATGTCGTTGTTCGCGACGGGGTGGTACTTGACGAGGATTTCGCCGACGATGCCGACCTTCGGTTTCCACAATGTCTCGTCGATGGGGATATGGTCAAAGTCGCGCACGACGTCCTTCACCATGCGGCGGAACTTGAAGATGCTGCCATGCTGCAGCTCCTCCTTTGCGCGCGCCATCCATTTCTCATACGCTGCCTGCGTACTCCCCTTGACCAGCTCGTACGGCATCATGCGGTTGCGCACGTTCATCAGGAGATCGCCGTAGATCGCCGCCTTGATGGCATCGACCATCATCTCGCGGTTAAAGGCAAAGGAATCCGTCTCCTCGGGCAGACCGCGCACGGCAAAGACGGCGACGTTCGGGAAGCCCGCGTCACGCAGAGCCTTGCGCAGGACACCGAGGTAGTTGGTCGCACGGCATGCACCGCAGGTCTGAAAGAGGGCAATGCTCGTGTGATCAGGATCGCACAGCCCTGCCTTCAGTGCGGCGAGGAGCTGTCCGATGACGACGATGGCAGGGTAGCACATATCATTGTGCACATAGCGCAGACCGAGATCAATGGCCGCTTTGTCCGGCATCGGAGGAATGACGACGTTATAGCCGTGCTTTCTCATCGTCGTACGGAACAGATCAAAGTGAATCGGTGCCATCTGCGGGGCGAGAATCGTATGCGTCTTCCGACAGTCCTCGGTAAAGCGTGGACGCTCGATGACGGGTGCATCGTGGTAGACGGGCATCTCCCGCCGCGCGAGCGCTGCGATCAGCGAGCGCAGGCGAATGCGCGCCGCACCGAGGTTCGACACCTCGTCGAGCTTGATCATCGTGTAGATGCGCTCATGTGACTCGAGGATCTCACGCACCTCAGTCGTTGTGAGTGCATCGAGTCCGCAGCCGAAGGAGCTCAACTGGATCAGCGTCACATTCGGATGCTCCGCAACGAACTGTGCCGCATGGTAAAGACGTGCATGATAGCTCCACTGGTTGACGACCTGCAGACGCCGTTTGCTGACCGGCATGTGGTACACTGCATCCTCAGAGAGAATCGGCAGCTTATAGGACTGGATCATCTCGGGGATGCCGTGATTGATCTCGGGGTCGATGTGATACGGCCGTCCCGCAAGGAGGATGGCGTGCTCGCCCGTCTTTTCAATACGATCCAGGATCTGCTGTCCGTAGTCACGAACATCCTGCCGGTACTGCTCAATCTCGGCATAACCGGCATCGACCGCCGCAGTGATCTCCGCCCTGCTGATGCCCTCAGCTTTGCCGAACTCCTCCACGAGACGCTCGATCATGCGCTTGCGGTCATTGATGGGCAGGAACGGCTGCAGGAAGCGGATGTGCTTCTCGCGCAGGACATCCATGTTGATGCGAATGTTCTCCGCATAGGATGCAACGATCGGGCAGTTGTAGTTGTTCGCCGACGGGTCGGTCTTGTCCTCCATGTTGTGCGGTTCGCACGGATAGAAGATCGTATCGACGCCCTTTCGATGAGGTCGGCAATATGCCCGTGGGCGAGCTTTGCCGGGTAGCAGAGCGAGTCTGACGGAACGGTCGCCATGCCCTTGTAGAAGAGCTGCGGCGAGGATTTGCCCGAGAGAACGACACCGTAACCGAGCCGATCAAAGAAGGTGAACCAAAACGGGTAGTCCTCGTACATATTGAGCGTGCGCGGGATACCGATGCGTCCCGCGGCGCGGCTCATCCGGGGACTTGTAGTGCTTGAAGAGACGGCGATACTTGAACTTATAGATATTCGGCGTCTCGTCCGCCGCCTTCTCGCCGCCGATGCCGCGCTCACAGCGGTTGCCCGTAAAGTAACGCTCCCCGTTTGGGAACTGCTGCATCGTAATGAGGCACTTGTTGCCGCATTTTCCGCAGCGGTAGGTGCTCGTCTTGGCAGAAAACGTGCCCAGCTCCTCCGCGCCAAGCAGGGAGGAGTGCTCCGTCCCTGCCTCCATCGCAAGGATTGCCGCGCCGTATGCGCCCATCAGCCCTGCGATGTCAGGACGGATGACATGCTTGCCAAGCAGGTTCTCGATGGAGCGCAGGACAGCATCGTTGTAGAACGTCCCGCCCTGCACGACGATGTGGTCGCCGAGAGCATGAACGTCCTTTAGCTGCATGACCTTAAAAAGGGCGTTCTTCACGACCGAAAGAGCGATGCCCGCTGAGATGTCGGCGACCTCCGCCCCCTCCTTCTGCGCCTGCTTGACCTTGGAGTTCATAAAAACGGTGCAGCGCGTACCGAGGTCAACGGGTGCCTTTGCGTCAATCGCCTTGCCCGCGAACTCCGCCGGCGTCATGTGCAGCCCCTCGGCAAAGTTCTGGATGAAGGAGCCGCAGCCCGCCGAACACGCCTCGTTGAGCGTGATGTTACCGACGCTGCCGTTCTGGACGAAGAAGCACTTCATGTCCTGTCCGCCGATGTCGAGCACAAAGCTCACCTCAGGGCAGAACTCCTGTGCTGCGCGCAGGTGGGCAAAGGTCTCCACCTCACCGCCGTCCGCATGGAGTGCCGCCTTGACAATCGCCTCGCCGTAGCCCGTCGTCACAGCGCCTGCGATGTGACAGCCCGCGGGCATCACAGCATAGAAGTCCCGCAGTGCCTCGATGACCGAGCGCAGCGGCGAGCCCTGATTGCTGCCGTAATAGGTGTGAAGCAATTCCTTGTCTTTTCCGATGGCGACGAGCTTCGTCGTCGTCGATCCTGCATCGATGCCGATCCAAACCGGACCGCGATAGGACGAAAAGTCACCGCGCTGCACGCGATCACGATCGTGTCGTTCCTTGAATGCAGCATAATCCGCCGCATCCTGAAAGAGCACGAAGTCCGCCGTGCGCGTTTCCGCTGCCGCAGCTGCCTCCGCACGTGCAATGCACGCCTCCATCTCCCGCATATCGGTTGCCTTGGCATCATCGGAGAGCGCCGCGCCAACCGCGACGAAATAATTGCCATAATCCACATTGACGACGTGATCCTCGTCAAGTTTCAACGTCTCGATAAAGCGTCGTTTCAGTTCCGGGAGAAAGTGAAGCGGTCCGCCAAGAAAGGCGACCTTGCCCTCAATGGGGCGCCCCTGCGCGAGGTTGCCGATGGTCTGATTGACCACCGCCTGAAAGATCGAAAGCGCAATATCCGCCTTTTCTGCGCCGTCATTCATCAGAGCCTGAACATCCGTCTTGGCAAAGACGCCGCAGCGCGAGGCGATGGCATAGACGCGCTTTCCCTTTTCGGCAAAGTGCATTCAGACCGATTGGATCGGTCGACAGCAGGGATGCCATGTGATCGATAAAGGAGCCCGTACCGCCCGCGCAGACACCGTTCATGCGCTGCTCCGGTGCATCGCCGAAGTACGTGATCTTAGCGTCCTCGCCACCGAGCTCGACTGCCGTTGAGGTATCGGGAATGAGCCGCCGCACAGCTGAGGCGCACGCGACAACCTCCTGCACAAAGGGCAGTCCGATGCGCTGCGCGATGCCCATGCCTGCCGACCCCGTCAGAGCAAACGAGAACTTCGACTCACCGACGACATCGCGCAGCTGGCTCAGGTTCTCCTGCAACGCCTTGCCGATCTCTGAGAAATGTCGCGCGTAATTCTTATACAGAATTTCGTGCTGTTCCCCCATAACGACCAGCTTAATTGTCGTCGAGCCGACATCTACACCGACGCGAAATGGTAATTCCACTATTACACCACCCATCATTTCCATAGGAAAACGAGGGACATGTCCCTCTTTCCTTTATTTCTTATTTAATAGTAATGCCCTTCTCAAGGCTTCCCTATTTTAACGTATTTCATAAAGAGATGCAAGCACAGACATCACAGCTCACGGCATTCTGTCGCGCTGTCCCATCAGATATTATACGGGGCGATGAGTTTCTTGAAGTAGGTACGCGCCTTCAAGAGGGCGCGGATGAGCGGCTCCATCAGTTTCGGCTGGCGAATGACAGCGCGGATGAGCGACTTGCGCAGGAGACGATACTCGGCGTCGAAGTCGCGCAGCGCATCCTCCATCTCTGCCTCGATGGAGACGGTGGGACTGTTCGACGGAATCAGAACGGCACTGCGCCCCTGAATCGTTACAAGATCGCCGAGGAACGGTGCATAGACTTCGAACCCGAGTTCCTCCTGGATACGCTCCTTCAGTGCCTCCTGTGCCTGCCCTTCGCCGTGTACCAGAAACACCTTTGCGGGACGCGGCGCGGTGACTGCGCGCATCCACTCCACGGTCTGCTCCGCATCTGCATGGGCGGAGAAGCCGTCGAGCACCTCGATCTTTGCCTTGACGGCGATCTCCTCGCCGAGGACGCGCACGCGCTTGATGCCGTCCACCAGCCGCCGCCCGAGACTCCCCTCCGCCTGATAGCCGACGAAGAGCACCGTCGACTCCGGACGCCAGAGATTATGCTTCAGGTGATGGAGCACGCGCCCCGCGTCCGCCATCCCCGAGGCGGAGAGGATGATCGCCGAGCCCTCCGCCGAGTTGAGCGCACGTGACTCTGCCGCCGTCTCGGCGATGCGCACCTGCGGAAACGCCGGAATCATGCCTTCATTCCCGAAGAACGCAATCGTCTCCTCGTCGAACTCCTCGTAGTTTGAGAAAGACGCGCGTTGCCTGAATCGCAAGAGGACTGTCGATGATGATCGGGATGTCGTCGTCGAGACGTCCCTCCTTCCACAGGTTGTAGAAGTAATAGAGGAGCGTCTGTGTCCGCCCGACGGCAAAGGACGGTATGATGACGTTGCCGCCGCGGTCCATCGTGTCGCGGATGACCTCAAGGAGTGCCGTCTCCTTGTCATAGTCGCGATGAATGCGGTCGCCATAGGTGGACTCGACGATGAGGAAATCCGCCCCCGCGATCTGCTCCGGGTCGCGCAGGATCGGCTGATGCGGCTGTCCAAGATCGCCCGAAAAGACCAGTTTGGACTCCTGCATCCCCTCACGCACCACGATCTCGAGAATCGCCGAGCCGAGGATATGCCCCGCATCACGGAATGTCACAGTGACATTCCCCAGATCCACCGTCTCCTGATAGGGTACAGGCGTAAAGTGTTCCAGTGCCGCAAAGACATCTGCCTGTGTGTAGAGCGGCGTGATCGGTTCCTCGCTGCGCCGTGCATTCTTGCGGTTCAGCATCTCCGCGTCGCTCTCCTGGATATGCGCCGAGTCCGGCAGCATGATGCGCACGAGGTCACAGGTGGCGCGTGTGGCGTAAACGTTACCCGCAAAGCCCTCACGCACGAGACGTGGAATCCGCCCACAGTGATCGATGTGCGCGTGGGTCAGAAAGACCGCATCGATCTCAGCAGGGTTGAACGGGAATGGCTCATAGTTCATCTCGCGCAGTCGACGCGTGCCCTGATACATACCGCAGTCCACCAGATACTTATGATCGCCCGTATGAATCAGAAAGCACGAGCCCGTAACGACATGTGCTGCCCCTAAAAATTCCAGTCGCATCCGTCATCCGTCCTTCCTACATTTCACTTGTATATATACGTAATATACGTATAAGATTCGGAATCAATCGAAAAAATCCTGCAATTATCCGTGATTCCCTTGATTTTTTGCTTCATCCTGCTACACTGAAGGTGTATAAAGGAGAATGGAGGAAATGCTATGAAAAAAATTGGATTCATCGGTCTCGGCATCATGGGCGCGGCGATGGCAGGGCATCTCATCGATGCGGGCTATGAGCTCAGCGTCTATAACCGCACGAAAAGCAAGGCAGAGCCGCTCCTTGCGCGCGGCGCACGTTACTGTGAAAGCCCGGGCCAGTGCGCGGCGGGACAGGATGCTATCATCACCATCGTCGGTTACCCGAAAGACGTGGAGGAGATCTACCTCGGTGCTGACGGTATCCTCGACAACCTAGCCCCCGGTGCATACGTCGCCGATATGACGACCTCCTCCCCCTCGCTCGCCGTCCGCATCTACGAGGAGGCAAAAAAACGCGGTATCCATGCCCTCGATGCCCCTGTCACGGGAGGAGATATGGGAGCGCGAAACGCCACGCTGAACATTTTGGTCGGCGGCGATGAGGACGCATTCCGCGCCATGCAGCCCCTCTTTGCCGCGATGGGCAAAAACATCGTCTATGAGGGTGCTGCGGGCGCGGGACAAAAGACCAAGGCAGCGAATCAGATTGCCATTGCGGGGACGCTCGCAGGTGCCTGTGAGGCATTTGCCTATGCACGTGCCGCCGGGCTTGATCCCGAGAAGGTCTTTTCCTCCATTTCGGGCGGCGCGGCCGCGAGCTTTCAGATGAGCAATATGATCCGCAAGGCACTCGATGGAGACTTCGCCCCCGGGTTCATGATCAAACATTTCGTCAAGGATATGAGTATCGGTGCCGAGACGAGCCGGGAATACGGCATCGACCTCCCCGTGCTCGAGCAGGTACTCCGTGAGGCGCGTTCTCTAGAGGCGAACGGCGGCGGTACAGAGGGGACACAGAGTCTGCTGAAGTACTATGAATAACGAAACATCTGGCTGATTTAGAATATTGTTTTTATTGCTATTTCCTAAAAATAACAGCAAAAAGCCCCGCCAAACGGCGGGGCTTTTCCGTATTCTGCTATCGAAATAGTAATTTAGTAGTTACGAACAAGCTGCTGGAAGAACGACTGCGGATGCTCGCAAACCGGGCACTTTGCCGGTGCCTGCGGGCTTTCGCAGACATAGCCGCAGTTCAGGCACTGCCAGATGATCTTCTCATCGCGGCGGAACACCTTGCCCTCTTCCACATTCGAGAGGAGTATCTTATAGCGCTCGTCATGCTCCTGCTCGATCTTGCCGACTGCGTCGAAGAGACGGGCAATCTTATCAAAGCCCTCTTCACGCGCCACACGGGCAAACTCGGGGTACATGCTCGTCCACTCACCATGCTCGCCGGCAGCGGCATCGGCAAGATTTGCCTTCGTATCGCCGACACCGTGCACGAGCTTGAACCAGATCTTGGCATGTGCCTTCTCGTTGCGCGCCGTCTCGTTAAAGATGTCCGAGATCTGCTGATAGCCATCCTTCTGCGCCTGCGAAGCGTAGTAGAGGTACTTCGTATGTGCCTGCGACTCACCCGCAAACGCTGCCCAGAGGTTCTTTCTGTCTGTGATCCCTTCAGTTCCATCATGTTTCTCCTTCCACAAATACACAATACACATATATTACATCTATCAAAAGTGCCATTCTGCACCCTGCTCAGAGGCGCAGCATATTAGGAAATCGCTGATTCCCTAGGAAATCACTGATTCCTTAGGCACGACTGACCAAAACATCGGCAATCTCATCGATATTCTTCCTGCCGAAGAAAAGCTCCTCCCCCACAATAACGCAGGGAACGCTCATGACATTATACTTTTTCTTCAGGTCAGGGAAATAGCGAATGTCATAAATATCGGCACGCACATCTGCACGCTCCGCCGCAATCCGCTGTACGGCAGTGACCACGTCGGGACACATCGTGCAGGAGAGGGACATGAGCACCTTGACATCAGCGGGTGCTGTAATCTGTGCAATCTTCTCGCGTGTCTCAGGGCGAAGTTCCTGCCCTGGCCCAGCAACATTGTAGAGCGCGAGAATAAACGAGTTGAACTCATGTCCGCCCGGAACGGCGTGGTAGACGATCCCGCTCGGTGTACCGTCCGCGTACAGAATGGAAATCCCCGGCTCCTCACCAGACGCTATCGCGGTCTCCGTACAGATCACCTTGGGCGACAGCTCCGCGAACTCATCCATAAAGCCGCGCAGCTCGGCCGAAAGTGCGCTGTTATCAAAACGACCGACCAAGCGAACCGTGGACGCGAACTTATCAAAGACGGGCAGCAGCTGCTCGCGCAGCTCCTCGGAGATGAAACCTTCCTCCTCATCACCGACAGCCGACTTCTTCTCGATGGAGGCCTTGCGCTGCTCAAAACGCTTCGGATCCACACCGGAGCGCGGAAACGAGGGCAGCTTCAGGCGGTCGTGAACCGCTGCCGCATATCGTTCCGCCGAGACGGCACTGACGGCACCGTCGGAGACTGCCGTCACCACTTGACGCAGGGACTTGATGCAGACATCGCCGGCAGCAAAGACTCCATTGATATTCGTCTCCTTGTCCTCACTCGTGATGATGTAGTTTGCTCATTGAGATCGATCAGCCCACGAAACAGCTCCGTATTCGGTACATAGCCGGCAAAGACAAAGACGCCAAAGGTCTCGCCCTCTTCTGCCATGTGATGTTCGATCTCCCCCCGTCGCGTTGTTGCGAAAGTCTGCATAGGAGATCATTGTATCGCCGCCGACACGCTCCACCACAGTATTGAAGCGGACGCTGATGTTTTCGTAATCCGCGAGCGCATCCACCATCGTCTGCGGTGCACGGAATTTGTCCCCGCGCACAATTATCGTAACCGTACGACCATAGCGGGAAAGAAAGATGCTCTCCTCAACGGCAGAAAGTCCGCCGCCGATGACGAAGATATCCATCCCCGTGAAGAACTCTGCGTCGCAGGTCGCACAGTAGGCGACGCCGCGCCCACGGAACTCTTCCTCACCGGCAAAGCCGATCCGGCGCGGATTCGCTCCCGTCGCGAGAATCACGCTCAGCGCCTGTACGGCACCGGCTGTCGTCTCTATTTCCTTGATGTCCTGATCCAGCTTCAGTCCCGTGACCTCGGCACTGATGAATTCCGCCCCGAAGCCACGCGCCTGATGTTCCATCTGCGCTGCGAGCTCGGTGCCGCTCACGCGTCCTGTCCCGGGATAGTTGACCACATCGGCAGTGATGGTGATCTGCCCGCCGATCTTCTCCTTTTCGATGACGAGCACCTTGCACTTCGCGCGCGCCAGATAGATCGCGGCAGACAGTCCTGCGGGACCGCCGCCGACAATCACGGCATCATACATATTTCCACAAAACCGCCTCTTTTCCACCTCATAGGAAAAAGCACCTCACGAGCGCTCTCGCGAAGTGCCCCACTCCATACGCTTAGAGTTTGCCGACAAGATCAAAGCTGGGCTTCAGCGTCTTTTCACCCGGCTTCCAACGTGCGGGGCAGACCTCGTCGCCATGCTCTGCGACGAACTGGAGTGCCTGCACCTTGCGCAGGAGCTCCTTCGCGTTGCGGCCAACGTTGCCCGCACTCACCTCATAGGAGACGATCTTGCCCTCGGGATTCACGACAAACGTGCCGCGCTCAGCGCGCCCGTCATCCTCGATGTATACGTCGAAATCGCGTGCGAGCTTTGCCGTCGGGTCAGCGAGCATCGGATAGGTGATCTTGCCGACGAGCTCGGAGCTCTCATGCCATGCCTTGTGAACGAAGTGGGAGTCGCAGGAGACACCGAAATCTCGCAGCCGAGCTTCTGGAACTCTGCATACTCGTCCTGCAGATCGGCAAGCTCCGTCGGGCAGACGAACGTGAAGTCTGCGGGATAGAAGAAGAACACGCTCCACTTGCCCTTGAGATCCGCCTTCGTATACTGCGTGAACTCGCCCTGTGCACCAGCCTTCTTCTGGAAAGCATCTACCTTAAAATCGCTGATTTCCTTGTTGATGAGTGACATGAATATCCTCCTTTTGTTGATGGAAACGGCCGTCCGTCATTTGCACGACCATCGTTGTTCTTTTGATGATCACATCATAGCACGGAAGATTTTCCATGTCAATAGAAATTTATACTTTTTAATAATTATTTTTGTTTAACCAGATATTGCCAAGATACTTTACCTTCTCCCCTACTTCTCCCAGCTGGAATCCAGCTTCCAACTCACGGGATGGCAAGTGCTGCACTTCTTGGCCGACTGCAGATGATGCATCGAATGGCAGTCCGCACAGTTCTGCGGATTCTCATTGCCCGCCAGATGCACGGGATCGTGCGGGTTTTCCTTGCCATAGTACGCCGTCGCCTGTTTGATGCCCTCAAAGGTATGGCAGGAGAGACACTGCTCATTCGTATAGCCGTACTTCGGCATGGGATTCTCATAGTTCCCCGTCACGAAGAGCCAGCCCTCATTCATCTGCTGGAGCAGCGTCGGCTCATGACAGTCGTGGCAGGTCACGCCCGCATCTGCGTGCTGCTTTGCGAGCAGGTTCCCCTGCGCATAGCTGTCGTACTCGGGCTGCATATTGTGACAGCTCACACAGAACGCAGGATTCGCGCTGACCTGTGAGAGGATGGCGAGTCCGCCGAAACCGCACGCCGCAAGTACGATGATGAACACGAGAAGGGTGCGCGGTTCTTTGCATTTCTGGAATATCTTCATCGTTCTCCCCTCCATCAGAGCTGTGCCGTAACATTGCCGACCAGCCGCCCATAGACGAGCGCAAAGGCATGACTGACGCCTGCCGTCACAACGGGATAGTCTCCCACAAAGCGGCCGCCCTGTGTGTTGCCTACGGCATAGAGCCCGGGGATGCCGTGGTACTCTGCATCCAGTACGTTGCCGTCCTCAGGGTTCACCGTCAGCCCGCCCATGTTGACGAGGAGTGCGCCGCCGAGCATTTTGCCCGCATAAAACGGTGGTTTTTCAAGGGGAAAGAGGCGTTTCGACGCCTTGCCGAAATCTCGATCCTGATGCGCATTGGCAAGCTCGTTATAGTGCGCGATCTCCGCCAATATCGTACGCTGGACAACAGGGCGATCCGGCGCAAGCGCTGCCGCAAGTTCCTCGATACTCCCCGCCTTGATGAGCCCCGGCGTCTTGTCCAGATCCTCGCGCGAGGTATATGACGTCCGTCCGAGCGACCACTGGCAGTCGGGCGGAAGCTTGGGTTCTCGGCGGCAGGAACACAGTGGTTGACGCTCCCGTGGGAAACCCCCATCGCTCCCAGCTGCTCCGGCCAGTTGTCATCGAAGATCTGCCATGCATAGTTGCCGCGCTGACGATAAATGGCACAGGAGAGCTGCTGTCCGCCAATGTCCTCATTGACAAACCGCTGTCCATCGTCGTTGAGCAGGAGATAGGCATCGACACCGAGCGGCCCGCCGAGCGTATGGATCATCGGTGCATGGGGACCGTCCTCGATCTTGCCGCCGACCCATGCCGCCATCCGATGCCCGTCGCCCGTATTCGTCGGCGTGTCCCATGCGTCGCGATTCGGGAATACGTTCAGATAGTCGACGGCCCACGGAACAAAATACGCCATCATTTCCTTGTTGTTGCCGTAGTCCCCTGTCGCCAGAATCACGGCCTTGCGTGCCGTACACTGGACGATCTTCCCGTGGATGTCCTCGCCGATCACCGCCGTCACGCGTCCGCCGTCCTCTTCACGAACGAGCTTCTTGGCACGCGTTGCGTAGATGAACTTGCAGCCCTGCGCGAGGCATTTCTCATAGACCAGCGTCAGCAGCGACTCCTGACTCGGCAGGAGCGTCATGACAGTCGGATAGGTCGGGCTGTTCTCCTCACTGCGATTGTACCCCGACGGGAGCGGATAGTGCATCATCTGCAGGTTGATCTTTGTGCGGTCGAGCTCCGTATCCGTCTCCTTCATCACGTGGACGGCAGGCGCGAGGTCGAGCATCCAGTCAAAGTCCTCGCCGCTGTGCTCCGCCCAGTAGTTCCACATGCGCTGATCGGCACGGTAGCCCATCTGCTTCATATTTCGAGGATGGCGGCATTCTTGTCAAAGCTGATGCCAAGCTCCCGCTGATAGCGGTTGCCGATTGTGCCGAATTGTCCGCTGCGGCACTGCCATGTGCTCGCCCGCTCCATGACAAGGACAGACGCACCGTGCTCCGATGCTGCACGCGCCGCCGTCAGGCCGGCAAGTCCTGCACCGACGATAACAATGTCCGCATTGTACGTATCACTGATTTTCTCCGCCGGAATCTCCGGTGCTGCCCCGAGCCATGCGGGCGGCGGCGGTGATCCTGCCGACGGTTTGGGCGGGATGAGGTGATCGTTGGGATTTGCGGCGCAGCCCGTCAGCAGTGTCGGTGCGGCGACAAGTCCCCCCAGTGCAAGTGCGCTCCCCTTGAGAAAGTTGCGGCGGCTCAGTTCCGCGTTCTCCTTCATGGTATCCACTCCCTTCGCCTTCATTATAATGTGGTGCATGAATAAACACAAGTTAGGATAATATAGCGGGAATTTATAAAAAAACACGAGAGCTTTCGGCTCTCGTGCCTCTGATCGATCCGTTTCACAGTCTCATCTTAAAGTCATCATAGCCGAAGCTGCGCACGACGTCCCATTCTCCCTGCGCGGAAACGGCGATGATATGCGGCAGCGGCATCCCGTTGAACGTATTGTTCTTGACCATGGTATAGATTGCCATATCGCCGAATACGACGCGGTCGCCGATGCGCAGAGGCGCATCAAACGAATAGGTTCCAATCGTGTCGCCCGCTAGACAAGTCGGCCCTGCCAAGGTGTACGTATGAGCCTTCTCCCCCGCTTCACCCGCGCCGACGACGGGCGGGCGGTAGGGCATCTCGATGACATCGGGCATGTGGCAGGCGGCGGAGGTGCTTAGGATCACGTTCCCACCCGCCTGCACGTCGAGCACCTCGGAGACGAGAAAGCCCGCATTCAGCGCGACTGCCTCACCCGGCTCGAGATAGACCGCCACATGATATTTTTCCTGTACGCGGCGAATCAGCTTCTTGAGCAGGGCGATATCGTAGCCCGCGCGCGTGATATGGTGACCGCCGCCGAAGTTCAGCCACTTCATCCCATGGAGGTACTTCCCGAACTTTTCCTCCACGGCATCAAGCGTCTTTTCAAGTGCATCCGCCCCCTGCTCACAGAGCGTATGAAAGTGCAGACCGTCGAGCCCCGCGAGAAGATCGGGACGAAAATCCGCAATCTTTACGCCAAGACGTGACCCCGGTGCACACGGATCGTAGATGGCATGATCCTGCGTCGAGCACTCGGGGTTGATGCGTATCCCGCAGGACGCACCGTGCAGACGCGCCACCGTGCCGAACCGTTCCCACTGGGAAAACGAATTAAAGATGATATGATCGCAGATCGATGCGAGCTGCTCGATCTCCTCATCCTCGTAGGCGGGCTTAAAGACGTGGTTTTCTTTGCCCATCTCCTCCTGTGAGAGACGCGCTTCATAGATGCCGCTTGCTGTCGTCCCTGCCAGATAGCGTCCAATCAGCGGATAGTAGTGATACATGGAGAAGCACTTTTGTGCGAGGAGAATCGTTGCTCCCGTCTCCTCTGCAACCTCGGCAAGGACTTTGAGGTTCTTCTCCAAGAGCTCCTCATAGACGAGATAGGCCGGCGTGGGAACCTCGTTCCACTCCGCACGCCATGCACTCGCCGCCATCAGTCCACCAGCACGGGGTCATGGCTCTCCTGCCACGGCAGCCCCCACCGATTCAGCGCATCCATGAACGGATCCGGATCGAACTCCTCGACGTTAAAGACGCCGGGTTTCCGCCACTTCCCTGTCATGACCATCATCGCGCCGATCATCGCGGGTACGCCCGTGGTATAGGCAACCGCCTGCGAGCCGACCTCGGCGTAGCATTTCTCATGGTCGCAGACATTGTAAAGATAGTAGTTCTTCTCTGCACCGTCCTTCTTCCCACGGAAGATGCAGCCGATGTTCGTCTTGCCCTTCGTCCGCGGGCCAAGGCTCGCGGGATCGGGCAGCACTGCCTTCAGGAACTGGAGCGGGATGATCTGCTTTCCCTCAAAATCAATCGGCTCGATCGAGGTCATGCCGACATTCTCGAGGCAGCGCAGATGCGTCAGATAGCTCTCGCCGAACGTCATAAAGAAGCGGATGCGCTTGATCCCCTTGATGTTCTTCGCGAGGGACTCCAACTCCTCGTGATGGAGGAGGTACATATCCTTTTTACCGACCTCGGCAAAGTCGTAGACGCGCTTGATCTCCATCGGCTTCGTCTCGACCCACGCACCGTTCTCCCAATAGCTGCCGTTTGCCGATACCTCGCGGATGTTGATCTCGGGATTGAAATTCGTTGCAAAGGGGGTAGCCATGGTCGCCGCCGTTGCAGTCGAGAATGTCGATGTAGTTGATCTCGTCGAATTCATGCTTCATCGCATAGGCGCTGAAAACGCCCGTCACACCGGGGTCAAAGCCTGAGCCGAGGAGAGCCGTCAGCCCTGCCGCACGGAAGCGGTCCGCATACGCCCACTGCCAGCTATACTCAAACTTCGCCGTATCCTCCGGCTCATAGTTCGCCGTATCCACATAGTGGACGCCCGCCGCAAGACATGCATCCATGATGTGCAGATCCTGATACGGGAGTGCCAGATTCAGCACAACGTCAGGAGCAAAATCCTTGATGAGTGCCGTCAGAGCAGGTACATCGTCTGCATCTATGGCAGCGGTGTGAATCTTCGTTTTGCCGCCATCCAATTTTTCCTTCAACGCGTCACATTTTGACTTCGTACGCGAGGCGATGAGGATCTCCTCAAACACCTCGGGATTCTGACAGCATTTATGCACGGCAACGCTCGCCACGCCGCCCGCACCGATAATCATCGCTTTTCCCATGAAAACGCCTCCTTTTATGGTTCTATCATACAACAGGAAAGGAGCCACTGCAAGAGCAGTGACTCCTTCTTACACAGCCATCCGTTTTGATGAGCTCTATAACTTAAACTTCTTGGTCTCCTCCGCCAGTTCCTCGGCAAGCCCCGAGAGACGGCGCGATGCAGCGGCGATCTCCTGCGTGGAGGCGGACTGTTCCTCCGTTGCCGCAGAGACACTCTGACTGCTGTCCGCACTTGCCGTACTGATCTTTTGGATCTCGTCGATCTGGGCGCGTACGGTCTGCGTCTCTGTCTCCATCTGACGGATGCCGGACGTAATCCCCTCGATCCCGTCACCGAGCTGCTGAATCGACGCAGCAATCGACTGGAACACCTCATCTGCCGTGCGCACGGAGGTGAGGCCGTGTCCGACATACTCATTGCCGCGCTTGCCCGCCTCAACGGCGCGTTCCATATCCGCCTGCACAGACGTCATGATCTCAGAGATCTTCTTTGAGAACTCGCCCGATTCCTCGGCAAGCTTTCTGACCTCCTCGGCGACGACGGCAAAGCCGCGCCCATGCTCGCCTGCACGCGCAGCCTCGATGGCGGCATTGAGTGCAAGCAGATTCGTCTGTTCGGCGATGCTGCCGATGACCTCGACGCTCTTGCTGATCTCCTCCGAGCCCTTGCCGAGTGCCGCGATCGCGGCATCGACCGTCTCCGAGCCCGTCTTGATCTGCTCCATGTAGTTCACGACTTCATCGATGGAGCTGCGCCCCTCGCGTACGCGCTCGACGGTATGCTGTGACACCTCGGCAACGGCGTCCGCCTGTTTCGCCATGTCGGCTGCATGCCCGGAAATCGACGTCGCCGCTCCTGCCACCGAGGTGGACGAGGTGGACTGACGCTCGATCCCCTCGGCGATCTCGGCAATCGACGCAGCGACATGGTTGGATGCCTCCGCCGTCTGATGGGATGCCTCCGTGAGTCCCTCTGCCGAGTTCGACAGCTCTGCGGCGTTGGACTGGATCTTCTTGATCAGCACATTAAGCGTATGACGCATCTGTGCCAAGCCATCGGAGAGCTGCCCCATCTCATCCTGCGACGTAATGGTGCGCGGCATTTCGCGCAGATCACCGCTGTTGATGGTCTCACAAACGCGTACCGCCTTTTTGATGTTGTCTGCGAAGCTGTTTGAGATATAGAAGATAACGCCCGAGACAAGGAGCACAATGACGAGAGTCAGCCCCGCAAGCACCAGCAGGAGCTCATGGGCGTTCGCGAGGATTTCGCTGTTCGATGCCTCGGACATGACCACCCAGCGGCGCCCATCGAGATGAATCGGCACGAGAACGCCCGTCATCTCCTCACCGGACTCGCGCTCATAGTGGACGAGCGTCGCCTGATCCTTGTCGAGCATCGACTTAAAGCCATCCACAAGATCCTTTGAGAGCTTGGCGCTCGAATTCTCCTTGCTGAAATCCAGCTTACCGACCTGTGCCTCCTCATGAGGGTGGATCATTACGATGCCCGACTCATCCATCACAAGCACCTGTCCCGTGCGGTAGGGGCTCATCTTCGCAAGGATCTCGTCGAAGCGCGACAGAACGACCGTCCCCGCGACCACGCCGACGACCGAGCCGTTCTCCTTTACAGGAACACCGATGACGGCAATCGCCTTCCCTGAGGTCGCAATGATCGGCCCCGAGATTGCCGTCTTCTGCGTCTGGACGGCCTGCTTGAAATAGCCGCGATCCGAACGGTCGACAGAGCCGCTCTCCGTATCGAAGCCGACACCGTTTCGATCGAGGTATGCGACATTCGAGAAGACCTCTGTCTGAGACTGCACCTCCTGCAGGGCAGCAAGTTTCCTCATCGCTGCCGTGCAGAATTGCATTGTCCTCCGCGAGGATCTCCAAATGCACCTCATTCGTCTCAAAGAGGCGCTGCACCTCAAGTGCCGCCTGCTTGCCGACCCCTTTGCCAATCGTATCCGCGCTGTCAATAAGCATATTGCTTGCCATTTTGTAGCTGATGCCAAAGAACGCGAGAAATCCGATCAGCATCACCGGCAGCAGCGATGCCAAAAACTTTGTCCGAATGGACCTGAACTGCATGATATCTCCTCCCACACCATGATTCCAACGCAGAAATAGTATCATGTATTCTAATTCTTTGCAAATATTTTTTAAAAGCTACAATATATCCTATTATGACAGAACGCTTTCTTTTCTGCCTCTATGACAGCGGGAACGAGTTGTGCTATAATGTCCTCGTGTATTTTTATTATTTTAAGAAGCGATACGACAAAACGAAAGGATTAGCTACATGGCTGTTCACGTAATTAACGAGTCGCGGCGCTGCCTCCAGTGCAAAAAGCCGCTGTGCCGCCTGCAGGGCTGCCCCGTGCAGACAAATGTCCCTGAGATGATCCGCCTCTTCCTCGACGGGAAGATCAACGAGGCAGGTGCGATGCTCTACGACAACAACCCCATGAGTGTGTTCTGCTCCCTGGTCTGCGACCATGATGCCCAGTGTGAAGGGCACTGCATTCAGGGACGGCGCGGCGCGCCCATCCAGATCTCGAGCATCGAGCACTACATCTCAGACACCTATCTCGACAAGCTCGTCCTCGAGCGCAAGTCCTACAACGGGCACAATGTCGCCGTCATCGGTGCGGGACCTGCGGGCATCGTCGTCGCGGTCAAGCTGGCACAGGAGGGCTACGGCGTGACCATCTTCGAGCGGATGCAGAAGATCGGCGGGATGCTGCGCTACGGCATTCCGATTTTCGTCTGCCGCCCTCGACACTTGACCGCTATGCCGAGAAGCTCCTGACACTCGGCATCCACATCCGTCCGAACACGACCATCGGCGGTGCAATCAGCGTCGATGATCTCTTCCGCGACGGCTATGAGGCCATCTTCATGGGAACGGGCGCGTGGCGCGCCAAGAGTCTTGGCATTCACGGCGAGACGCTCGGCAACTGCCACTTTGCCGTCAACTATCTCCAGAACCCCGACGTCTACCACCTCGGCGACCGCGTCGCTGTCATCGGCTCGGGCAACTCTGCAATGGATGTTGCGCGTACGGCAATTCGCAAGGGCAGCCGCTACGTCACGATCTACGCACGGCGCAACGGCATCTCTGCGAGTGAGCGCGAGCTGGAATACGCACTCATGGATGGCTGCGAGATCCAGTACGCAAAGGGCATTCACTCCGTCACGCCCGAAGGGCCCATGATGTATGACCGTGTCTTCGATGAGAATCAGAAGCTCATCAGCGAGGGAGAGCCGTATCTCATCCCTGCCGACAGCACGGTCATCGCGGCAAGTCAGGCGGCGAAGGACAAGATCGTGCGCACGACGACGGGCATTCACCTCAACGAGAAGGGTCTTGTCAAGGTCGATGAGAACGGCATGACCGACCGCGACGGCGTATTCTCGGCAGGTGACGTCGTGTTCGGCCCGTGGAATGTCGTGCAGGTCGTCAAGGAGGCGAAACATACTGCCGACGCCATGATCCAGTACCTGAAAGCGCGCGAAGCCAACGTGTAACCGCCAAGAACATCCGTAAGGAATCGCTGATAAAATGAAGTCTGCCAGATTGGCGTAGATTTTTTGTCCGAACAAGGTGGAAAACCGGACGCATAGCAAAGGCTATGTGGAGGATTTTCCGCCGAAGTGCGGGCGAAAAAGATGCGTCAAGATGGTAGTGCTGAATTTATCAGTGGTTCCGTAATTCCCCAAGAAGAAAGGAAAAGTGCCATGAGCATGAACGATCACGAGATTACCGACCTCGTCCGTCAGATGGCAAAGCCCCCCCGCTCCCCCCACCTACACCGACGCCGATGTGGAGGAGCTGGTGCGGATGCACGCAGGCGGACGCCACAAGATGCGCAGTGAGGCGGAGATCCTCGCACGCTACAATCTCGGCCGCAAGCAGTACAAGCAGCTGAAAGGCAGCCACGAGAACAACCGTGAGCAGCAGCAGATGCTCTACGCGGAACTGAAGGTGCTCGGCTGGATCCTCGGACGTAAGGAGCGCGAGGTCGTCATGGAGATCAATCAATGAAGCTGAGCCACACCAAAGAGGATTTTATCAGAGCGGCAAAAACGGCAAACCTCATCACTGTCTCCACGGAGCTGACGATGGATCTCGACACGCCCGTCTCCATCTACTATAAGCTGGTCGGCGAAAAAAAGGGCTACATCATGGAGTCCGTCGATACGACACAGCAGCAGTTCGGACGATACTCCTTCATCGGCGGCGAGCCATTCGTGCGCGTGCAGGTCTTTGCCGACAAGCTGCTCATCAACGAAACGGTCTGATGAAGAGCATCTCGGGTGCGCCGCATGATACAATGAAGGAATATGCGGCACGCTTTACCCCTGCAGAGGACAAAGAACAGCTGCCGCTCGTCCACGGTGGACTGGCAGGCTACTTTTCCTACGAAACGGCTGCGATGTTTGACCGCGTACGCGGCGTTCATCTTGGCAGTGAGCATCTACTCGGGCAGTTCATGATGTGCCGCTACCTCGTCGTCTACGATGCTCTGCGCAACAGCGCACGCCTGCACTACCTCGCCGACATCAAGGAGGGGGATGATGCAGGCGAGCTCTACGATGTGATCGCCGACCGCCTCGCCGCCATGCGCAGTCGCCTTGCCGCCCCCTGTGCCCTGCCCGCAGCACCGCCGAGCAAACGGTCAGCCCCCATTGACTTTATGGCGCAGTACGGAACGGCGCCGACGGAATTTCTGGAGACAGTCAAAACGGTCAAGGAGCATATCTATGCCGGCGACATCTTTCAGGCCGTTCCCTCCTTCCGCTTCCGCGCCAAGATCACGCGCCCGCCGTTCCTCTTCTATCGGCGTCTGCGGCAGGTCAACCCTTCCCCCTATATGTTCTACTACAACTTCGGCGCAGTTAAGCTCGTCGGAGCATCCCCTGAGATGCTGATCAAGGTGGCGGGCAGCACGGTCTATACCTACCCCATCGCGGGAACGCGAAAGCGCGGTGCGAACGACGAGGAGGATGCGCGTCTCGCAGCTGATCTGCGTGCAGATGAAAGGAATGTGCCGAGCACGCCATGCTCGTCGACCTCGCACGCAACGACCTCGGCCGCATCAGCGTCCCGGGCACGGTGCGCGTGCCGAAGCTGATGGCGGTCGAACGGTTCTCCCACGTCTCCCACATGGTGAGCAGTGTCGTCGGTGAAATCGCCCCGCATTACGCACCCATGGACGTCCTGCGTGCCACATTCCCTGCCGGCACGGTCAGCGGTGCGCCGAAACTGCGCGCCATGGAGATCATCCACGAGCTCGAGCCGCAGGAACGCGGCTTTTACGCGGGAACCGTCGGCTACATGGACTTTCGCGGCAACATGGATATGTGCATCACCCTGCGCACCATGTGCATCGAGCATGACGATACAGCAATCATCCAGGCGGGGGCGGGCATCGTCAAGGATTCCGTGCCCGAGAAGGAATACCTCGAGATCCTGCAGAAGGCGAAGGCTCTCTTCGAGGTGGTAGAGGAGGTCGAGAACAATGCTGCTTTTGCTTGATAACTACGACTCCTTTACCTATAACATCTATCAGCTGTTCAGCGACATCGGCGCGCAGGTCGAGGTCGTCCGCAGCGACAAAATTTCCATCGATGGGATTCGCGCGAACGGCTACCGCGGCATCATCATCTCGCCTGGTCCCGGCATTCCGCAGGACGCGGGCATCTCCGAGGAGGTCATTCGTCAGCTCGGCGGCGAGATCCCGATCCTCGGCATCTGCCTCGGGCATCAGGCCATCGGCGAGGTCTTCGGCGGACGCGTCGTCCGCGCGGGAGAATCGTCCACGGCAAGGCATCCCCCATCCGTCATTCCGGCACGGGGCTCTACCGCGATATTCCGAATCCCACGGAGGTCGCCCGTTACCACTCCCTCATCATCGCGCGCGAGAACCTACCCGATGTGCTGGACGTGACGAGTCAGCTCGACGACGGAACGATCATGGGGGTGCGCCACAAGACGCTCCCCATCGAGGGCATCCAGTTTCATCCCGAATCCATATTGACGCCCGAGGGGCGCAGGATGATGCAGAACTATCTGACGGACATCGGTGCAATATGAGCGAAAAACGATATGACGACATCCTCCTCATCAGCGACCTTGACGGAACACTGATTCCGCGTCACGAGGCAATCGCCGACGAGAATCTTGCGGCACTCAACGCATTTACAGCGGCGGGCGGAGCCTTTGCCGCCGCAACGGGACGCACGCCCGAGGCAGCACTCCCCTATCTGGACGGCATAGCCGTCAATGCACCGAGCATCTTTTTCAACGGGGCAATGCTGAAGGATTTGACGGAAGACCGCGTGCTCGAGGTGCGCACACTGGACGGTGACCTCTGGCGCACATTCGCTGCGCGCGTCCTCTACCAGTTTCCGCGTGCCTGCGTCGAAATCTACACGGAGGGGCACTGCCACATCATCAGCCCCGAGGAAAACGACGATCCGCGCCTCACGGATGAGTTCTACAACGTCAACCATACGGAGCTCCGTGCCGTGGAAGACGAGACATGGCTGAAGTTCTTCATCTGTGACGCACCGATCAATCTCAAATTCGTCGAGCGGCTCGCCGCGGAGCTCGGCATTGACAAATGCTCCACATCGTTCTACTCGGAGGCGAACTACCTCGAATTTGTCCCGCCCGGTACGAGTAAGGGCGCGATGGCAGAGGTGCTGCGGACAATGCCGCAGTATGCGGGACGCCGTATTATCGCCTGTGGCGACTACGAGAACGACGTCGAACTGCTGCGCATGGCAGATATCGGCATTGCCCCCGAGGACGCAGCCGACGCGGCAAAGGAGGCAGCAGACCGCATCGCACCGCCCTGCCGCACACCGCTCATCCCGTGGATTCTGAGCGAAGTACTATAGAGATTTACAGTAAGATACAAGAATGGGACAGATGCAGAAAGAACTCCTGCACCTGTCCCATTCTTTTGCTCTTATGCACTTCGCAGCGTCTTCTCCGTCCAGAAGTACGCGATCGCGACGGGAATGCCGGCACCGATCCATGCGAGGGGATTGGCGAGACACGCGCCGAGAAATCCGAGATGGGCGCAGAGGAAGATCGCCGCACCGGCACGCATGACGAGCTCCATCGCCCCCGCGATCGTCGGAACAACGCTCTGCCCGAGCCCCTGCAGGACGTTGCGGTAGACAAGCAGGACGGCGAGAATAATGTACGTCGAACCGTTGACGGTGAGGAAGGTCTGCCCATAGGCGATAACCTCCTCTGCCCCCTGTGCATCCGCGCCGACAAAGAGTGCGAGCAGATGCGTCCCAAAGGCGATAAGCAGAATACCGATGGCGACGGCAAAGGCGGCAGACATCTTGAGACAGGCATGCACGCCCGCGCGAATGCGCGCATACTGCTGTGCGCCGTAGTTCTGTGCCGTATACGCCGCCATGGCATAGCCGAAGGAGAGCATGGGCATGACGGCGACGGCGTCGATCTTCTGCGTTGCCGCGTATGCCGCCACGGGCAGTGCGCCGAGGTTGTTAAGGGCAACTTGGAGGATGATCGCTCCGAGGGCAATCACGGAGGACTGCAGCCCCATCGGAAGCCCCAGCCGCAGATGCGCAGCGAGGAGCGAGGCATCTGGTTTAAAGTCCTGCCATACGGGGCAGAGTGCGGGGATGCGCCGCCGTATATAAACGAAAAAGACGAGCATGCCAATCGCCTGTGCAGCGACCGTCGCACCCGCCGCGCCCGAGATGCCCAAATCCAGCAGCAGTATGGCAATCGGCTCAAGAACGACATTGATGGCAAGGGTAATGCCCAGAATGACTGTCGGTGTCGTACTGTCCCCGAGAGCACGGATAAGACAGTTCTGCAAATAGAGCAGAAGAAATACCATCAGCCCTGCAAAGATGATGGAGAGAAAATCCACCGCTCCGTCTAGAATCTCAGGCGGAGTTTCCATAAGGATGAGCAGCGGCCGCGTCAGCGGAAAGACGAATGCGGTCAGGAGAAGTGCTGTCAACAAACCGAGCAGGACACACGTCGCTGCACTGCGGCGCACGCCCGCCGCATCGTCCGCGCCGAAGCGCTGTCCCGTATAGATCGTGATCCCCGTGCAGAACCCCATAATGAAGCCGAGCGCGAGGAACATGAGACTGCCCGTACAGCCAACGGCGGCAAGTGCATTCACCCCAAGGAATCGCCCGACGATGAGCGTATCGACAAAGGAATAGAGCTGCTGCATCATATTTCCTGCAATCAGCGGCAGCGCAAAGAAAAAGATCAGCCGTGCGGGGTCACCCGCCGTCATATTCTTCGTCATTCGAGATACCTCGTCACAATGGTACGCAGTTTCTCTTGAAAGTACACGGTATTCGTATAGAGCACCCCTGCGTTTGGCGCGAACTTGATAAGATAGAGCTGCGGATCGCCGCTCACCCAGAAGTCTGTGGGATACGGTGTCACCGTAATGCCATGTTTTTCAAAGTTGAGCACGGCACGCGGCAGATGGAACGCCGAGGTCACGAGAATCGGATGCACAAAGCCCTCACGCCGCAGGATTTCCGCCGTATAGCGCGCGTTCTGCCCCGTTGTGAGGCTGCGCGTCTCCACATAGATCATATCGTCCGGCACGCCGAGTGAGCGCAAAACGCGCCGCGCGATCTCCGCCTCAGAGCCCGTATCACTGAACACCTGCCCGCCCGAGAGCAGGATCGGCAGATGTGTGCGCAGGTGAAGGCGATACACCGCGAGAAGGCGCGAGGACGGGCTCTGTGCGAGCATCCCCGTGCCGTCCACATCCTGCACATCCGCGATTGCTCCGCCGCCAAGCATGATGATGACATCGCCCTGCGGCGCCTCGGGCACGGGATACGTCCGCTCAAGCTCCCCCATCAGGCGATCCGATACGGCTCCGATGGAGAGGAGATAGAGCATAGTAGCAAGCGCACAGAGCAGCACAGCCGCACGAGATTGATGCCGTCTCTTCCATAGATAGACGGCAAGCCCAAGCATAGCAAGAACAAAAATCCCCGGCGGCAGAATCCATGCTGCCCCAAATTTTAAAATGTAAATCATCTCATACGTCCAATCACGATTCATTTCGATATGTTAGAAAAATCGAGAGCCGCAGCAACTGCAAGGTGTCTCATACATATATAGCGCAACTACGGTGCCCCCTATTATAGGATATTTTAGGGGATTTTTGTAGCACGGGAGGTAAATAAATCCGCCGCAATACTACTAACAAGGAAGGCTTTGAGTTCAATGACCATCGCGAACACTTTTCCTGTTGACAGGGCACTCCCTCCCCTGTATTCTAAATATATAGTTTAGTTCATGTGGAAAGATTGGAGGGGTGAACATGATTTCCTTTTTGTATTTGATCGGAGCAGTGATCTTAATCCTTGCTTGGATAACAATGATCGGGATCATCATCATGCCAATCTACATATTTTCCAAATGGATGGCCGTTTCTCTGTATAAACGCTATCAATCAAGAAAATCTACAGTCCCCCAGCCGAACTACCTTACACTTCCCGATGGGCGTGTCCGTTATCTTCCATGATTCCATAGAGCCGCCTGCAAAGCGGTTATTTTTTTACTTGATAGCCTCTATTGCAAGATCAATCTCTGCATTATTTCCCCACGACCCTCCCCTTTTTCTGCTATAATGGATGTATGAAATATGACAAGGAAGGTGATTTAAATGATTGAAATACTCTTGCCTAAGAAAGGGAATCAAAATTCGCTTTAGGGAGGAATAACGTATGGACAACCAAATGGTAAAGGTATTAAACAATATTCACTTTGCAGAGAGATATGAAGCGCTCCGCATACAGTATTCTTTTGATCTAAAAGAGAGCTTTAAAAACTATGATAATCAGTATGTCTTGAAAATGCTTCAGGAGATAGGTTATGAGGCTGTAAAATATAGGAAAAGAGAGAATTTTTTTCAAGCAAAAAAGAAGAGCAACATATACGAATTTAGATACCATATATTTATTAAGTCTGGTATTGCTGAGTTGATGTGGTATGTTATGAAAGATAACAAGTATTATGAAGGGGGGTACTTTCCCAAATTTAGAATATGAACTGCTGAATTTAGAAAATGGAAATCGTTTGCCAATATTCCGCAATTACGAGGATCTCCACGGAATTCTCACAACAGCATTTCAGATGTGCGAAGATATGACAACCGAGTTTTTGAACGTATATGGTGACCCCACTTGAAAACACTCAACCGCTCCTCTTTACTCCTCCTCATCCCCCTCCTCTCCTTCTCTGCCATCCCAGCTATCGACACCCCTGCAAAGCAGGAACAGCTCGAGCAGTCACGGGCGCAGGAAGCGGAGCGGCGATGGTATGCTGAGGGGAACAAACGGATGGTATCGCCCCACGGTGACATTGCAGACAGGTGGCGGACAAAGAGCCGCGATAACAATTACACAGCAAGAATCCATGTAGTCGTATAAGGGAAGCACTGATAAATTCGGCACAACCATCTTGACGCATCTTTTTCGCCCGCTTTTCGTTAGCAAATCCTCCACATAGCCCTCGCTATGCGTCCGGTTTGCTGCCTCAATCGGACAAAAAATCTACGCCAATCTGGCAGACCCCATTTTATCAGCGATTCCTAAGATTTACCAAATTTATAAATCCTAAAAAGGAAAATACACCTCCACCGCGAATATTTAGAATATAGCACGTTCTTCTGCGTGCTTCATCGTTCATTGTATCGAATCTTATGTGTATGGACAAAGGAGAGATTCACTCATGGCAATCATCGAATCAGAGCACATTGATGCCGAGAAGCGCTTTGGCGGCAACGGTACGATCCACATTCAGAAGCTCCTCACGCCGAAGGAACTGGACGGAAAGTGCGCCATGTTCGCGCGTGTGACGATCCCGCCCCATGCGTCGATGGGCGCACACAAGCACGAGGGCAATACGGAGACGTATCACATCCTCTCGGGACGTGCCCGCTACAACGACAATGGCAAGGAGATCGAGATCGGCGCAGGTACGACAACATTCTGCGCGGACGGCGAAGTGCACGCGATTGCCAATGCCTCCGAGACCGAGGATCTCGTCTTTATGGCGCTGATTATCAATAAGTAAACCGTCTTGCTCAACTTTCTCCATTGGCTGTGAAGAGGTGCTGCGTTGGCTGATGCAAAGATAACTATCGGTGCATTCCTTCTTGAATGGGATACGGAAAAAGAAAAAATCAATCGAAGGAAACACGGCATATCTTTTTGAAACGGCAGGACGCATTTTTCCTCGATGCGAACCGAATTGAGTACTATGATATAATGCATAGTACAGACGAAGATCGCTTTGTAACCATAGGTATGGTTGACGGTTTATTATCCGTTGTCTATACAGAACGTGAAAACGATATTTTACGTCTTATTTCGGCTCGAAAAGCCACGGAAAAAGAAAGGAGGGCCTATGAACGCGGAACTCTCTAAAGCACTGCCGGATAACGACGGTCCCGAACTAACAGATGAACAGCTGAAGATTATGAACCTCGTACTTTCCCATAAGGGAACGCGCGGTGGCTCGCGAAAGGCTCTATACATTCAAGGACGGGAAGAGGAACGTGTCAGTGCACTCAGAAACCTGATGGACAGCATGCGTCTTACGCTGCCACAGGCAATGGATGCACTCAAAATTCCATCGTCGGAATATGAAAAATACGCTTCAGTTATCTAGCATCTTACTATTTTATCAGCAATTTCCCAAATAAAGAAGAATCCCCTCATGGCAGCCTTTCCATGAGGGGATTCTTCTTTATTTGTTTTCACTCATACCGCAGGGCGTCGATCGGGTCGAGGCGTGCGGCTTTACGGGCGGGATAGATGCCGAAGAAGAGGCCGATCCCGACGGCAAAGGAGAAGGAGACGAGGATGGGCAGGACAGCAATGGTGGTTTTCAGTCCGCCGAATCCGCCGATTGCCTTCGAGATGGAGATACCGAGGATGATGCCGAGCACACCGCCGACGATGCCGATGACCATGGACTCAATCATGAACTGCATGAGCACGTTCGATGAGGTTGCTCCGAGTGCCTTGCGAATGCCGATCTCACGCGTGCGCTCCGTGACGGAGACCATCATGATATTCATGATACCGATGCCGCCGACGAGCAGCGAGATGCCCGCAATCGAGCCGAGGAGGAGCGTCAGCATATTCGTGTTTTCGGTAAAGCTCTCCATGAGGCTGGTCATGTTGCGGACGTTGAAGTCGTCCTCCGCGCCCGTGCGGATGTGATGCCGCTGACGCAGGAGGGTCTCAATTTCCGCCTGTACCTCATCCATTTTCTCGGGCGAGGAAACCTGAATATTGATGGAGTGCACGTGCGTGATGGCGAGCATACGCTCCTGCGCCGTCGTCAGAGGGATGTAGATCACATCGTCCTGATCCTGTCCAATGGACTGCCCCTTGCTCGCCGTAATGCCGATGACCTTGAACGGCTGATTGTTGATGCGGATATTCTTTCCGACAGGATTCTCCGTGCCAAAGAGGTTGGACGCGACCGTCGGGCCGATCACAGCAACGCGGCTGCGTTTCTGCATATCGCTCGTCGTAATGAATGTCCCGTTCTCCACCTTCAGCGAGCGGATCTGCATCAGCTCCGGCGTCACGCCATCCACCTGCGTATTCCAGTTGAGGTTGCCGTTCACGACCTGATAGGAGCTCGAGACGGTGGGCGATACATAATCAATGCCTTTGATCTTGCTCTGAATCGCCTTCGCATCGTCGTATTTCAGGGACTTTCGCGTGCCCGCCTTGCCGCGCACACCGCCCTGATTGGACGAGCCCGGCATGACGATGAGCATATTCGACCCGAGACTCGCGAAGGAGTCCGAGACGCTCGTACGCACGCCCATGCCGATAGAGACCATGGCGATGACCGCGCCCACGCCGATGATGATGCCGAGCATCGTGAGGAGGGAGCGCAGCTTGTTGGCGAGCAGTGCGTTCACTGCCATGCCGAAGCATTCCTTAAACAACATCCATCACGACCCCCCTTCCCCTCATCACGTGTGATCTTCCCGTCACGCACGAGAAGCTGACGGCTCGCGCGCAGGGCAATCTCCGGCTCATGGGTGACGAGGATGATCGTGTGCCCCTTTTCGTGCATCCGCTCAAAGATATCCATGATCTCCGTCGTGGACTTCGTATCGAGGTTGCCTGTCGGCTCATCCGCCATGATGATATGCGGATCGTTGACGAGAGCGCGGGCAATGGCGACGCGCTGCCGCTGCCCGCCCGAGAGCTCGTTCGGCAGATGCTGTCCGCGATCGCCAAGCCCCACGGCGGCAAGCATCTCCTGTGCGCGCTCCGTCCGCTCGTGCCGCCCCCACCCCGCATAGACAAGCGGCAAAGCGACATTGTCGAGCGCCGAGATGCGCGGCAGCAGGTTGAAGTTCTGAAAGACGAACCCAATCTTCTTGTTGCGCGTCATGGCAAGCGCATCGTCGTCGAGGCCCGCTACCTCATCGCCGTCGAGCCGATACGACCCCTCCGAGGGACGGTCAAGGCAACCGAGGATGTTCATGAGTGTGGATTTTCCCGAGCCGGAGGGTCCCATGAGCGCAGCGAATTCCCCGCGTCGGATATCGAGGTCGATGCCGTCCAGTGCGGCCAGCATCTCACCGCCGATGCGGTAGACCTTGCGGATGCCGCGCAGGCGAATCGTGCTCGTCTCTTTGCTTTGCATCATGACCTCCGATCACATCGGCGGAGGGCCGCCGTGATCCTTCGTGCTGCTCGTCGATTTCTTCGCCGTATAGCTGTTGACGATGCGCTCGCCCTCACTCAGCCCCGACAGGATCTCGACATACTCATCGCTGTATATCCCCGTCTCGACATACCGCTGTTCCTGTGTCCCGTCGTCGTTCAGTACGAGCACGTACGCCCCTGCTGCATCCGTCTTGAGCACAGAGAGCGGCACGACGAGAGCGTTATCCTTATCCGCTGTGTCGATGACAACACGCGCCGTCATGGCAGGGAGAAGGAGGTTGTTGGGATCATCCACATCCAGCGTGACATAGTAGTAGATGACGCTCGCACTCGATGCGGCGGAGGAAGAACTCAACGAGCTCGTATCCCAACTGTTTGTCACATCCGTCTGCGAGATCTTGGAGACGCGTGCCGTAAATGTCTTATCCGTAAAGGCATCCACACTGAACGTCGCACTTTGGCCGATGCGAATGTTGCCGATGTCCGTCTCATCTACCTTCGCCTTGATCTGCTTCTTTGAGAGGTCTGCGATGCGCATGATGACCGTCGGATTATCCGATCCCTGCACCGCCATCGTCCCTGCGTTCTTCGGCTCGCCGACGACCACACCCGAGATCGGTGCAGTGATGATCGTCTCATTCGCGTCGGAGTTCGCCTCCTCAAGCGTGGACTGCGCCGTATCGTAGTTGTACTCTGCATCCTCAAGATCGGATTTCGACTTTGCGCCGATGCTCTCAAGATAGCTCATACGGTTGTACTTCGCGCGCGTATTCGTTACGCGGTACTGTGCCTGATCGCGCTTTGCCTCATAGTCTTTCCGTCGAGGGTGGCGACGATCTGCCCCGCCGTCACGGCATCATTCTCCTTGACGAGCACGGAGCTGATGCGCGCCGTGATCTTCGAGCTGACCTCAACGGAGTCCACGGGGCGGATCGTTCCTGTCGCCTCGACGGTGGACTTGATGTTCATGCGCTCGGCGACGACCGTCGGAACGTCCTTCGCCGCTTCGTTGGCCGCGCTCCTCGTATAGTAGGCATACCCGCCGCCGGCAATCAGGGCGGCGGTCAAAACGGCGATGCCGATGATTGTTCTGCGTTTCATGATTTCTCCCCCCGCGCTGCCGCATCCGTCCCCTCAGCGTATGCCGCCCGCGCCGCCGTACGCTCCTCATCTGTCACGGCGGGCAGTCCCTCTGCTGCCGCATGCTCCTCCGCAGAGAGTTCCTTCCCCATCAGGCTCTCCACCTGTGCGCGATAGCGTGCATAGTCGTATCGTGCGCTGAGTGCATTTTGCCGCGCTGTCGTGAGCGCGGTCTGCGCATCGAGAATATCAAGGAGTATGCCCTCGCCCGCGCGGTAACGTTCCGATGCAATACGGTAATCCTCCTCTGCCTGACGCACGGCATCCCCCGTCGAGGTAAAGCGCTGCTCCGCCTCGCGCATATTGAGATACGCCTGCCGCAGATTCAGATCGATGCTCTCCTCAGTTTTCTTGACATTCAAGAGGGCGATGTCACGCTCCGCCTCCGCCGCGTCGATGGCACCGCGCGTCACATTACTGTCGAAAATGTTCCAGTTCACACCGACCGAGGCAGACACATCAGAGGACGTGTCGCTGTGCGGACGAAACTGGCTCGTCAGCCCCGTACCGAGGGTCAGATTCACCGTCGGTTTCTTCTCCGCGCGCGCAATATCCACCGCCAGCTCGCGCTGCTGCAGCGTCTCACGCTGTGCAGCGAGATCAAGCCGCGTGCGCTGTGCGTAGGAAATACAGTCCGTCAACGCCGTGCCAAACGGCTCGTAGGTAACCTCTGTCGTCAGCTGCAGGGGCTCGGATCGGTCAATGTTGAGCAGATTGCGCAGCGCCGCGAGGTTCACCTCGTAGCTGCTCTCGGCACGGATAAGCTCCTGCCGTGCATTCGACAGCTCCACCGAGGAGCGGATCACGTCAATTTTGGCCTGTGCTCCTGCCTCGTAGAGCGCGTTGACATTCCGCAGATGGGCGTCGTACTTGTCCACGCTGTCGCGTTGGACTTCGATCTTCTTCGCTGCCTCTGCCGCGTTCCAGTAGGCAGCAATCACCTCGTATTTCAGCTCCTCACGCGCACGCTCCGTTGTCAGGCGCGCCGCATGTGCACCGATCTCCCCCGCGCGAATCCGCGCCTCATTCGCTCCGCCGCTGTAGAGCGGCAGACTGGCCGAGAGGCTGACTCCGTTGCTCGCCTGCTCACTCGCATCGCTCGCCTTCGATGTACGCAGACTATCGCTTGCTCCAACCGAGATGCTGTTCTTCCCGCGTGCCTGACGCAGGGCGGCATCGGCAGAGCGTTCCCCCCTCGCGCGTGATGCGCAGTCCTGTATTCGCCGAAAGTGCCGTATCAATCGCATCTTCGAGGCTAAGCCGCATCGCATCCGCAGACAGCGGGAATGTCAGCACTGCGCCCACGAGGAGCGCGGCAAAAGCACGCTGGCGCCTATTCTTCATCATAACCACCTCAACTTATGGAATCCCTTTTCATCCCGATAAGAATGCGCCCATGCTACAGCAAGGGCGCTATATTCTTCTTAGCATACGGTTATTTTTCCCTTAAGGAAGCATATCAATGATTCCTTAAAGACTCGGATGTTCCTCCAGATACTTCTTCGCCGCCTCGAACTGGACATCCGTCGTGTCCTGCGGCGAACGCTCGACGACAATATCCGGCGTAATGCCCGTACCGTCGATGGAGCGGCCGTTCGGCGTAATGTACTTGGCAATCGTCAGTTTCAGCCCATCATCGTGGAAGAGCGGCATTACCGCCTGCACTGACCCTTTCCCATAGGAAGTCGTACCGATGATGGTCGCCGCGCCCGTATCCTGCAGAGCCCCTGCCAGAATCTCCGACGCGCTCGCACTATTCTCATCGATGAGCACGACAATTGGATACTTGCGCGCCTCGAGATGCGAGCGGTAAACCTCCGTATCACCGTCGCGGTTGATGACGGAGACAATCGGCCCGCCGGTACAATCTGCTCGGCGACGGCAACACAGCTCGTAATCAATCCGCCCGGATTCTCACGCAGATCGATGATGAGCGAGGTCATGCCCGCCTCACCGAGACGCGCCATCTCTGCGGCAAACTCATCGCCCGTGTGCTCGGCAAATGACGCGATGCGGATGTAGCCGATCGTCGTTCCGTCGAGCATCACACCGCGCACGGAGTGTACCTGTATCACATCGCGCGTGATCGTCACATCCTGCTCCGCGCCGTCATGCAGGATGCGCAGCGTCACCTGCGTCCCGACCTCACCACGGATACGGAGCGCGACCTCCTCACTCGGCAGCTCGCTCGTTGGCACACCGTCCACGGCGAGGATCTCATCGCCCGCACGCAGTCCCGCTGCCTCACCGGGCGTTCCATCAAGCACGGAGATGATCTTTACCGTCCCGTCCTTAAAGCCCATCGTCACGCCGATCCCGCCGAACGAGCCCTCCGTCTGCTGCCGCAGCGTGCGGAACATCTCGGGCGGCATATAGACCGAATGTGGATCACCGAGAGATGCAACCATCCCGTCGATGGCACCATCCACGAGTGTACTGGTGTCGGGCGCGTCCACGTAACGCGACTGGATGAACTTCATCACGCCGAACAGGCGGATAACATCATCGCCGTAGATGCCCATCGAGCGCAGGAAGACCCCCGCCGCAAGCACCGTCAACATACTGCCGCACAGAATCGAGATCATGGCGGTCAGAACAATCTTTTTTTTTGCTCATATCCTCTTCAATTCATTGATGAGCGGCGTTCCGCCTGCTCACAAATACGACAGCGGATTGACCGGCTCACCGTTTTCACGCACCTCAAAGTGGCAGTGCGGTCCCGTCGAGTTGCCCGTAGACCCGCAGTAGGCGATCACGTCGCCCTGTGAAACGCTCTCACCCACACTGACATTCAGTGACTGACAGTGTCCGTACAGCGTTGATATGCCGCCGCCGTGATTGATGATGACGGCGTTGCCATAGCCCGAGATCCAGCCCGCATATTCCACCGTTCCCGCCTGTGCCGCACAGATTGCATCGCCGTAATCGCCGCCGATGTCGATGCCGCTGTGGAAGCGCTGTGCGCCCGTGATCGGATGAACACGCCAGCCAAAGTCCGACGTGATCGGTCCGCCCAGCGGCCAGATCATCGCGCCCGAGCCCTGCACAGGGAGGTTGCGCAGGCCGCTGCGCTGCAGCATCCGCGTGATGCGCTCTGACGCTGCGCGTGCCTCGTCCTGCTTGCGTTCGATGGTCGCCTTATCGTACTTCATCTGCTCGATGATTGCACGCTGCTTCTCGACCTTATCCTCCATCGCGAGGCGCGCCTCGCGCGCCTCCTTCTCGAGCGGCTCCTGTGCCGCCCGATCCTTCTCCAGTTCCTCCTTGAGCGCACGCATCGCGTCACGGTCGGCAAGCACGGCATGAACGAGATCATAATCCTGCTTGATGACACGCTTCAGAAGATCCATGCGCGTGAGAAAATCGGAGAAATCCTTTGCCCCGAACAGCACATCGATATAGGAAATCTGCCCATTGATGTAGATATCGCGGACGCGCTTTCCGAGAGCCGCACTCTTGCGGTCGTACTCGCGCTCCGTGACAGCGAGTTTCTCCTCGTTCTCTTCTAGGCGTTCTAGCGTCTTGTTCAGCTCTGCGCGTCGCTCCTTATGCGTCGCGATTGCCGCATTTGCTTCCTCATCCAGAACTCGCTTCTGCTCCGAGAGCGAGTTGATCTTTCCCGCCAGCTCATCGCTCTGGCGTCCCAGATCCTCCACCTGTGCATCGTAGCTGTCGCGCTCCTCCTCGAGGCTTGCCGCCCATCCTGCCCCGCTGTAAGAACGGAGACAGCGAGAGATGCACAGAGGATACGTTTTGTCACTGCATTCATCGCTTACACCTTCAGGAAACGCTTCAGCGACACCCACGCACCTGCCGCGCCGATCGCCATGCCGAGCAGGACGATCACAATCCCCACATACGTCATAAACGGCGACTGCGGAATGAGCGGGAAGAACGCCAGTGTATCGTATACCTTGTTGACAACGCCTGCATAGAAACTGCGCAGGACAAGGGCGGAAATCACACCGCCGATGAAGCCGAGCACAATGCCCTCCAGTACGAATGGCCAGCGGATGAACTCATCCGTCGCACCGACGTACTTCATGATGGCGATTTCGCGCCGCCGCGCAAAGACCGTCAGGCGGATCGTATTCGCGATGATAAAGATCGTCGCACCGCCGAGCAGGAGAATCAGGAGAACACCGAAGAGACGCACCAGACGCGTGATATCAAAGAGATGCTCCACCACATCCTGCCCGTATTTCGCGGACTCGACGCCATCCATGCGCTCGATCTGCTTGGCCGCCGTCTCTACCATGTCCGGCTGACGCACGGTCACTCATAGGCGTTCGGCAGCGGATTCTTGTCGCCGAGCGCATCGAGCAGATACTTCTGCTCGCCCAGACGCTCGGAGAGGCGTTCCTTTGCCTCGTCACGCCCGACGTACTTCACAGACTCGATGCCTTGGAGTGCCTTGATCTTGGCACCGACATTCTGCTCTGCGTCCTCGCTCAGATCGTCCTTTAGATAGACGCTGATCTGCACCTGCGACTCGAGCATCGACGCCGCGCGGTTCATATTGAGTGCGAGAATGAGGAATACGCCGAGGATAAAGAGGGAGACAGCGACCGTACCGACCGCCGCAAACGTCATCCAATTGTTGCGGCGCAGGGAGCGCAGAACCTCCTGCACATAGTACTCCGCCGTCCTAATTTTCATATCCGTACCCCCCCGCGCTGCTCATCGCGCACGATCTTACCGTCCTCAATGGCGACAACACGGCGCTGCATCGTATCGACAATGTTCTTATCATGCGTTGCCATGACAATCGTCGTCCCTGCCGCATTGATGCGCTTGAAAATATCCATAATATCCCAGCTCGTCTCCGGATCGAGATTTCCTGTCGGCTCGTCGGCGATGAGGATCGCAGGATCGTTGACGATGGCGCGGGCAATCGCCACGCGCTGCTGCTCGCCGCCCGAGAGCTGTGAGGGGAAATCGCGATACTTGTCACGCAGTCCGACCACGTCGAGCACAGCGTTGACGCGCCGCTGGATCATCTGGCGCGGCGCCTCGATAACACGCATGGCGAACGCCACATTCTCATAGACCGTCTTATCCGACAGGAGGCGGTAGTCCTGAAAGATGACCCCAAGACCGCGCCGCAGATACGGTACGTCAGTCATATCCATGTGCACGACATCGTGCCCGTTGACGAAGAGCTCACCCTCTGTCGGCAGCTCCTCACGAAACAGCATCTTGATGAACGTGGATTTCCCCGCGCCGCTCACCCCGACGACAAAGACAAACTCTCCCTTGGCAATCTCAATGTTCACATGGTCCAGTGCCACAGCACCATTCTCATATATCTTCGAGACATTTTTCATTCGAATCATGCGGTTCGTCTCATTCCTCTCCAATGCCAGCGCATGCGTCCCAGCATATACGCTAAAAACCATTTTTTATTATAGCACAAATTGAAAAAACCACAAAATATTGCGTTGTCTTTTTCTCGCGCGCATGATATTCTCTTGCTCATGAGAATTTATTTCATTGATAGGAATACTACACCATGATCCTGAAAAAAATCTTTTTCTCCATCCTCGGATTTCTCAGCTTCGGACTCGGCATTCTCGGGGCATTTCTCCCCATTCTCCCGACCGTTCCCTTCATCCTGCTCGCTGCATACTGCTTTGCACGCAGCTCCCGCCGCCTCGAGAACTGGCTGCATACGACGCGTATCTACCGCACAACGCTGCTCCTTATGCGCCAAGGGCGACGTGGTATGACGCCGATGGAAAAACTCCGCATCATGCTCCCCGTCACCACACTCATGGGGATCTCCTTCCTTCTCGCCGATCACCTGCACGCACGCATCGCCATCGGCGTTGTATGGACGGCGCACGTCCTCTTCTTCCTCTTTCGCGTACCGAGCAGATAGTATCCTCATTTTTCGTGATAACTTTTATCTTTTTCTAATACATACTTGACAAAAAGTCAAAGATTCGATAGCCTATACTTATCGTATAATAAAATTTCAGTGATTGGGCGAGGCAATGGTATGAATTTCATCTTTGTATCTCCGCAGTTCCCACACGTCTACTGGAACTTCTGTGACCGCTTGAAGAAAAAAGGGGTAAACGTTCTCGGCATCGGCGATACCCCCTACGACCAGCTCACGCGCGAGATGCGCGAGGCACTGACCGAGTACTACTTTGTCCCCGCACTCGACGACTATGACCAGATGCTGCGTGCCGTCGGCTTTCACGTTCAAGTACGGGCGCATTGACTGGCTCGAGTCCAACAATGAGCACTGGCTCATGAATGACGCCCGTCTGCGCACGGACTTCAACATCCGCACGGGCTGGCAGAGTGCTGACATGGAGCATATCAAGAGTAAATCCGCCATGAAGGCGTACTACCAAAAAGCGGGCATCCCGACGGCACGCCTCGTCCGTGCGACCACCCTTTCTGCCGCTGAGGACTTTCTCGATACCGTCGGTTACCCCGTCATCGTCAAGCCGGATGTCGGTGCAGGTGCGACGGGCGCTTACCGCATCGACACGCATGACGAGCTGCGGCATTTCTTCGCATCAAAGCCTGACGTCACCTATGTCATCGAGGAATTTGTCGCAGGCGATATCTGCTCCTACGACGCCATCGTCGATGCGGATGCGAACCCGATCTTTGAGTCCATGACCGTCTGGCCGCCGACCGTCATGGATATCGTTCTCTATCAACTCGACCTCTCCTACTATACGGTACCCACTGTCCCAGATACGGTGAAGCGGATGGGACGCGCCGCGCTGAAGGCGTTCCGCGTACACAGCCGTTTCGTCCACTTTGAGTTCTTCCGCCTGACCGAGGCAAAAGCAGGGCTCGGCGCCGTCGGCGACTACGTCGGGCTCGAAGTCAACATGCGGCCGGCGGGCGGCTACACGATGGATATGACGAATTTCGCACACTCCACCGATGTCTATGAAATATGGGCAGACATGATTACGGCAAACCGCCGCCTTCTCCCCGACTGCGGCGTACACTGCTGTTGTGCCTACGCGGGACGGCGTGATTTCCACCGCTACGTACACACACATGAGGAAATCCTCAGCCGCTACGCGGACAGCATCGTCATGTGCGAGCGTCTGCCCGAGGTCATGTGGCCACAGATGGGCAACCAGATGTATATGGCAAAACTCCGCGATCAGGAGGAAACGGATGCGTTCATCCGATTCGTACAGGAACGCGTGAAATAACGACACGAAAGCATGAACTGCTGCACGCTTCCCTATCAATTCGCAGCGTCCCTTCCCCGTAAGCAGCAAAAGAAGCACGAGAAGAGCCTATTGTACGAAGTTTACAGTTTCGTGCAATAGGCTCTTTATCTCTCATTCAATTTCGCACCCAGCCGTACTGAGTGAGATTCGAAGTATAGTGCAGGCGGTCGACAAAATCTTCATTGGTCGCGCCCGTGCGGAAGATCGGCACACGCTCAAGGGCGAAGACGTTGCTGTTGCGGTCGACGTTGCTGTACTTGACCGTAAAGCCAGCCTTATACCCTGCCTCCTTCGCGAGCTCTGCGATATGCAGATCGTGGACGCCCGTCGGATAGGCAATGAACTCGACGGGATGCCCCAATTCGCTCTCCGCCTGCCGCTTGGACTCTACAAGCTCCTCGCGAATACGGTCATCCGGCAGCTCCGGCAAAGCCGCATGCGTCACCGTATGCGATTCAATCGTGACACCGCTCTTTTCCATCTCGCGCACCTGATCCCATGTGAGATAACCCTTGCGCTTGCTCAGGAAGCCCGTGACGACAAAGACCGTTGCCTTGAGGTGATACTTTTTCAGAATGGGAAACGCATTGGTATAGTTATCAACGTAACCATCGTCAAACGTGATGAGCACAGGACGCTCGGGCAGAGACCCCGTGCCTGCCAGATAGTCGTATAGCTCATCGGGGCTGATTGTGTGATAGCCATGATCGACGAGATACTTCATCTGCCAGTCAAAATCCGATGGCTCAACCGCAAGGGAGAGGAACCGCGAATTGATCATGTGGTAGTTGAGCACGGTCACCTTCACATCGTCCTCGGGTGGCAGCGGAGGTGAGGGCGCAGGCGTTTCCTTCGGATGTCCGATAATGAGAAGGACACCGAGAAGAATGGCAAGGACAGCAAGCAGCGACCAGAACTGCCGTCCACCGATCATCTGTTTTATGTTCACGCCATCCCCCCGTCAGAAAAGTACTTTAGGAAGCACTGATAAATTCGGCACAACCATCTTGACGCATCTTTTTCGCCCGCTTTTCGTTAGCAAATCCTCCACATAGCCCTCGCTATGCGTCCGGTTTGCTGCCTCAATCGGACAAAAAATCTACGCCAATCTGGCAGACCTCATTTTATCAGCGATTCCTTTATTGATTATTGTACTTGGATTTTGACGGGAAATCAACACGGGCACAAAAAAAAGACTGCCAGACCGGCAGTCTTCATATTGTCGCTCAGAATCACGATACCGTCGAAATGTGGGAAAGATATCGCATCAGCATGACTGAGATTTATTTTTTCGCCCAGACCACCGCCATGAGATCCACATACACAGTCTCGAGCTGCTGCATGAGAATCGGCAGGAGCGTCTGAATCATGCGGCTGTCAAAGGTCTCATCGACGAACGGGGCACAGATATCGAGATAGATATTGCCATCTTCGCTGAGATAGTACTTGAACATCTTGTACTCCGCATTGAGCATATTGAGATGGCTCTTGATGCTGTCGATGTTCTTCTCGTTGAAGCCCGTCGCAACCTGCGTGCGGATGATCGTAAAGATACTGTCGTCGATGAAGATCGCCATCGGCAAGGTCTGCCCCTTCGCCTCAATGCGCGAGCGAAAGATCGTCGTGTGGAACTCATCGGAAAGTGCCTGCGCCTCAAAGACATTGATGTCCTTCTCCTTGAGGAATGCTTGGAACTTTTTCCGCCTTCGTCGCACCCTCTGCGGCAGCAGCTTCCTTCTTCTCAATCAGCTTCTCTGCCTGCTTTTCGAGCTTCGGCTCTTTCTCCGTGCTCTTTGCCATGTAAATGTGCCTCCCTTATCCGTTACGAGTAAATACTCCCATGACTATTTTACCATAGTTTTTCATCTATTTGCAAGAAAAAACCGCTTTCACGCGGTTTTTCTTCAAAAGCCGTGTGCAGCGGTATATTTCATGTTAGGCCGTTCTTTTTGCGCAGAATGAACGCACGCACGAAGAGTGCCGTAAAGAGTATAGCGAAGCCGATGCCCGCCGGATAGGTAATGTTCGTCGGCAGACCAAACCCCTCCGGTGCCTGCAGGAGGTATGTTGTCGTCACCGCCGACATAAAGATCGCAGGCACGAGCGCGATCACGTATGCATACGAGCCCGGTTTATTGAGGTAGAGGTATGCCGTGCCCGTCCAAAGCATAATCATCGCGAGTGTCTGGTTTGCCCACGAGAAGTAACGCCAGATGATGGAGAAGTCCATCTGCGAAAGAATCAAGCCGATGGCGAGCATCGGGATGGCGATCATCAGACGCTTCGACGACTCCTTCTGCGGAACGTTCAGCCAGTCGGCAAGCGTCAGACGCGCCGAGCGGAAGGCCGTATCGCCCGAGGTGATCGGGCAGGCGATAACGCCCAGCATCGCGAGAACAGCACCGATGCTGACCCCGCCGACACCGATTGCCCCCATGAAGCCGTTGCAGACCTCGTAGACAACGCCGCCGGGGCCGGCCTCCTTGAGTGCCGCGCCAAGGCCCGGTGTACCGTCGTAGAACGTCGCACCTGCCGCCGCCCAGCAGAGCGCGATGATGCCCTCAGCGACCATTGCGCCGTAGAACACGGGGCGTCCCATGCGCTCATCCTTCAGGCAGCGCGCCATGATCGGTGACTGCGTCGCGTGGAATCCCGAGACTGCACCACAGGCAACGGTGATGAAGAGCAGCGGCCAGATCGGAAGATGCTGCGGATGCAGGTTCTCCAGCGTCATCTCGGGCATCGTATGTCCGCCGACACCGAAGAGCATTCCGCCCATGATGCCGAGTGCCATGACGATGAGGCAGATGCCGAAGAGCGGATAAAACCGTGCGATGATCTGGTCGATCGGCAGCAGGGTTGCCAGCGTATAGTAAATAAAGACGACAGCGAGCCAGAAGAGCACCGCCTGCCCCGTCAGCTTGGAAAGCAGCATCGCAGGCCCCGTCATGAAGACGACACCGACGAGAACGAGGAGGACAATCGAAAATACGCGCATAACCTGAAGCATGATATGCCCAGATTCTTGCCGACGACCTCCGAGAGACTCTTGCCATCCTCACGGAACGAAATCATGCCCGAGAGATAGTCATGCACGCCGCCTGCAAAGATCGTACCGAAGACGATCCAAAGATAGACGCTAGGTCCCCAAAGTGCTCCCGCAAGCGCACCGAAGATCGGACCAAGGCCTGCGATATTGAGGAGCTGGATGAGAAACACCTTCCACGTCGGCAGCGGGATATAGTCCACGCCGTCTTCCAGACGAATCGCAGGTGCTACCTCCCCCGTACGCCCGAATGCCCGGTCGACGATTGCCCCATAGACCAGATAGCCGACGATGAGCGTCGCGAGCGCGCCAAGAAATGTAACCATTGCTTGTCACTTCTTCCTAAAATAAATACATGATATGCCGGTGTGCACCGGCGCCCCCATGCCTGCCCTCCTCCCGCACAATGATAAAGAAGCCCCTTACAATCAGTCCTAAAGAATTATTAGCTTCTCGGCGATTATCATATCATAACTCTCTTCTCTTGTCTAATCCTTTCGATGTGCTATAATCAAGAATACACTGTGTATGTGTTTTTACTTTTAGGGGAGGAGTTTCTATGGGACTTGATATTCTTCTATTCCTTCTGCTCGGACTTTTCGTGGGCACGTTCGGCACGCTGGTCGGCATCGGCGGCGGACTGATCTGCGTGCCGATCTTCATCTTCTTTCTGTCGGACGGTGGGGTCTATCCGTACTTTCACACGGCGGCTCAGATCACGGGCACATCGCTCGTCATCGTCTGTGCCAATGCGCTCTCGGGGACATTTGCCTACATCCGTCAAAAACGCGTCTACTTCGCCGCAGCGATTCCCTTTGCTCTTGCGACACTGCCCGGCGCATTCCTCGGCTCATACATCGTCGATGACTTCACGGGACCGATGCTCTACATATCCTATGGTTCGTTCCTCCTGCTGATGTCTCTTATGATGTACTGGAATGCCACGCATAAAAAGCACGCGGATGTGCATACCCTGCCCGCAGACTTCACCTTCAACCGTTCCCTTGGTGTTGGGTCAAGTGCAGGTGTTGGCTTTATCTCGAGCATCTTCGGCATCGGCGGCGGCGTGATTCACGTCCCCCTCATGGTCTACCTGCTCGGCTTCCCCGTCCACGTCGCGACGGCAACCTCGCATTTCGTCCTCGCCTGCTCGGCGACCTTCGGCGTCATTAGCCATGTCTGGCTCGGTCATGTCATCTGGACGCCCGCCATCTGCATCTCCATCGGTGCTGCCATCGGTGCACAGATCGGAGCCGCCCTCTCAAAAAAGACAAAATCCAAGGTTATCCTCGTTCTGCTTGCTCTCGCCATGTTCGGACTCGGACTCCGTCTGATCTGGATGAGCGGTATGCTCTGATCGATCCATCAAAAAAGAATCGCCTCAGTGTGAGGCGATTCTTTTTTTTTTTCCGCTCTGTCTATTTCGATCAGATCGGCTTGATTCCATACTGTGCAGCCTGTGCGGACTCGACGGCCTGATGTGCCAGGTCAATCGAGAGACCGAGGGTGCGCATGATCTTGTCGGGGTTGTGGAAGCCCATGCCGTTCTCGGCAGCGACCCAATCCCAGTACCACTGTGCTTCGCGGAGCTTTGCACGTGCATCTTCGAGCGATGCATCGGGCACGCCTGCCTCCATCGCAGCCTTGATCGTGAGATGTGCCTTTGCGACCGACTGTCCCGCGATGCGCTGAACCTTAAAGGTATTGTCATGGATGGTCTTGACGCGGGCGACGAGGGTCTCCTCGCTCTCATCATGACACTTCAGACATGCTTCCTTCGTGTACTTCAGCGGACTCGACATCCAGTGCGATGTGTACTTCTTGCCTCCGTCACGCATATAGGGCATGTGGCAGTCCACGCAGGTAACACCGGCGTCGGCATGAACGCTCGTCGCCCACGTCTCGAATTCCGGATGCTGCGCCTTGAGCATCATCGTCTTGGAGTCGGGATGCATCCAGTCACCCTTGAATCCGCCTGCCTGTCCGGTCTGATAGAACTTGTACTCGGACTCGGCATCAAGGCCGTTGTCGTACGGGTGGTTCACACGTCCGTCCTCAGCGGTGAAGTAGTACTCCGTATGGCACTGCGCACAGACATAGGCGCGCATATCATTATGTGATGCGGCATTGACGTCAACACCACGGCGTGCCATTGCCTCGACGAAGCCCTGCTGATAGACGCGCAGCTGCATCGTATCGGGATCGTGGCAGGTGGAGCAGCCAAACCACTCATCGTCGGTGATGGGAGCCGCAACTTCATCAAACGGCTTCGATGCATACGCCCATCCACCTTCTTTGAAGTACACATCATAAACATACGAACCCTTGCACTGTAGACAACTCCCCTTCTGTCCCGGAAGCCTCTTCGTATGCAGGAGATCGTAGCCCGCATACGTATGCCCGCGGTCATCGTCATACTGAAGGGCAAATTTGTAGCCCTTGAAGTTCTCGAGCATCTCGGGCTGGTGCTCCAGATGACTGTTGCCCTCCATGCTGCCGCCGTAGCCCGTGGGCGACGGGGTTTCCTCATTGTTTCATGAAGGAATTGTACTGGAGCGGATAGGCATCCTTATACGCCTCTTTGCCGATCTTGGCTTCCGTTCCGCCTTGGATGGCGACCAGCTTCACGCTGTCGTCATTCGGCTGCGCACCGATACGAACGGCGACGAATCCAAAGAACAGGGCACAGACGCCGGCAACACCCGCAATGATTTTCTTTCTGTTACTCAACTCTTATCCCCCCTTCTAAAGGATTGGAACCATGTGGAATCCGGCTGTGACACTTCGTGCAGGTCGCACTTCCGTCCTTGCCCTTATCCACGCATACATTGCCCATTGTCGAGCTGTGACAGCGCAGGCAGTTGCTGTTGACGATATCCCGCCCATGATCCGAGATCTTGATGTGCACGGGGTAGTCGTTCAGCACCTGATGCAGCGTATCGTGCATACCGGTCTGCCCTTTTTCCATATAGTAAATGGCAACATTCTCGTGCGGCAGATGGCACTCCACACAGGCAACGTCCGCATGGGTCGACATGGCATGTGTCGCCGCTTCGTGCTTCATGGCGTGACAGGTTCCGCAGAATTTCGGTGATGCCGACGCCTTGTCCATGACCATACCGCCCGCAACGACGATGATGCCCAGAACAAATGCGCCGATGACGCAGCGGAGTGTGTTCTGCTGCACGAACTCCTTCAAATTCATGTGTCCTTCCTCCCTTCTATGATTTCTTACCGAGCGGATCTTCCGCGTCACCCCCTTTGGCAGGACTTACCGTCTGCCGTGCCGCGACGAGACCGCCGATTGTCACGAGCACACAGGCGAGCCACAGGAGCGATATACCGGGCTTCGTACTGATGGAAGCCGTCACCGGCATCGCCATCTCCTCCGCCAAGGAGGGCAGAATCTCCAACCGTATATCACGCTCATCCGCAGATACACCCGTAAGGCGTATGCGGAATTTGCCATTCATCACATCGACCGGGCGGGATGTCCCTCCCGTATCGGTGGCAAGTATCGTTGGTTCGGCCGTATCCACTACTTCCCCGTCCGTCAGCGCAATCTGTGCGGTGACGAGGGTCTTTCCGCCGCCCTGCGGTTCAAAGGATACGCCCTCATAGCGGTAGGCATAGTCGTTGATGCCCATGACCGTCCTGCCGCGCCGCAGGATCATCTCATCGTGTTCTGCCGTCGTCGGCGTTGGAGCGATGTAGAGATCCCCCGCAAGACTTCTGGCAATCGCGGGCTCACGTGCCGCATCCTCGCCGCTCCCGCGCAGTTTCGTGACTGCTTCAGCAGGCGTTCCGTCCACCTCGTAGCGATAGGACTTTTCCTTGCCGCTGTCGGCAAAGTTCTGTCCGCGATAGACCACTGTGTGTCCGTAGACCTCCTGCGGAACATCCGGCGTCAGATCGACGGATGTCGTCTGACTGCCGCTGCCCGAAAGGATAAAGGCAAGGAGTGCCATGCCTGTACCGACGTGAGCAGCAGTCCGCCGACACCGATCTGATGCCGACGATAGGTCTCAGCAGCCGCAGCTGCAGCAAAGAGCGCAAAGGATGCGAGAAGGACGGAGGGGATGTCCGTGACGCCGACTGCCCCCGCTGCGACACCGCCGAGCACGGTGAGTGCGAAGATCCAGTAGGGACGCTTCCCCATCTTTCCGCTCCACGACATGAGTGTGCCGAGCCCCATCAATAGGGCAAGCACGATCGCAATTGGCAGGGTCGTCCTCACGTAGTAGCTCGTATCCACCGCCGCACTCTCGCCCATGAGCCCCGAGATCAGCGGCATCGACATACCGAAGAACACGAGAACCGTGATGAATACGAGGAGCAGCATGCCGAGCAGGATGAGGAAGCTGCGGCTGCGATGTTCGCTGTAGATTGCTCCCTGCGGAAGACGATCCATCTGACGCACAAGGACGATGAGTCCAAAGAGCAGGATGATGCCATTCGCAAGGGCGATGTAAAAGCCGATGTCCGACCCTGCAAAGGAGTGTACGGAGAAGTCTCCGAGAATACCGCTGCGCGTCAGGAACGTCCCATAGAGGACGAACGCGTAGGAGAATACCGCAGCGAGATGGACGAGATAGAACGCGCCGCGCCGCGTACGTGCGACGGCAATCAGATGGAGCAGGATACAGGAGAGCAGCCACGGTACGAGCGAGGAGTTCTCCACGGGATCCCAGCCCCAGTAGCCGCCCCAGCCGAGCACCTTGTATGCCCAGTAGCCGCCGATAAAGATGCCTGCGCCGAGAAACGACCACGCGATGAGCGTCCAGCGGCGCATCGGTGCGAGAAAGCCCCCGTCGGCAGGGCTGCGCATCATGCTCTCAAGCGAGTAAACAAAGGGAACAGCGAGGAGTGCATAGCCGATGAAGATGATCGGCGGATGCACGGCCATCCACGGATCCTGCAGCAGCGGGTTCATCCCGTACCCGTCGGGCATAATATGCTCGGCGGGAGCAAAGGGACTCTTGATGAATACGAGAATGACGAGCATCGCCGTCAGGAGATGATAGATGATCCGCCCCGTCGCCGTCAGACGGTTGGTGCAGACCATATACGTACCAACAAGTGTGTGAATGAGGAGCCAGAGGAGGAACGAGCCCTGCTGCCCTGCCCAGAATGCCGAGATCTTGTAGACCAGCGGCAGATCGATGGAGGAGTAGCTCGCCACATACGAGTAGCTGAAATCATTGGACAGGATGATGGCGAAGAGAACGGCGGATGCACCGATGGCAGCAAGCCCTGCGAGGATGGCAGAGATGCGGCTGCCGCGATCACTGTCCTTGGCATCAAAGAACACTGCACTGAGTGCAAAGAGAAGAACAAAACCCAACAGTACCGTACCGATCATACACGAGCCTTTCCTTTTTCTTCCTCATATTTGGACGGGCATTTGATGAGCAGCTTATCCGCTGCAAAGGCATCGCCCGTATATTTCCCAATGGCGACAACGTGATATGCGTCGTCGAACGTATCCGGCTTTGCTCCCTTGTACCGTACGAGCATCGTCTCTCCTGTATCCTCATCGGCGATGGAAAAGACAAAATGTCCATCTTCCATGTGCGGGGCAACCGTGCCGTCGGGGACGCCCTTGACCTGCACATTTCGCTGTGCGGCGCGCGCGTCTGCTACACTGACGTACGGTGTGACCGAGTCGGTAAAGAAGTAGCCGGCATAGCCGATAAATCCCAGAATCAGAATGAGGAAAAAATATTTACGCATTGGGTTCCCCCCGTTTCATCAGCCAAATGTAGATCAGTGTCATATCAATCAATGCAAGCACGAGTGTCCCGAGCATCACTGCATCCATATCGATGCGTCCTGTCTCATTGAGGACGGGGGATGGATGGAGAGAGAAGAACATCCGCGGCAGGATAAAGACCAGAAAGGAACAGCGATAAAGGAGAAGAGCGCATACACGGCAGAGGAGGATGCGCGGGCACGTTCGTCCCGCATCGTCATGCGCAGTGTCACGTATGCGGCGTAGATCAGCAGGAGGACGAAGATCGTCGTCTGCCGGGGATCCCAGTTCCAGTAGGCACCCCATGTCAGCTTGGAAAAGACAGCTCCACTCACCGTCGCCATGAGGGTGAAGATCAGTCCGAGAATGGCTGAGCGGGCGCTCTTTGCGTCATAGTGCAGCTCCCGTGTCTTCAGATAGCGTGCGCCCCAGTAGGCAGCACCAAGAAATGCGACGACGGCGACCCATGCCGTTGGAATGTGAAAGAATGCGATGCGCACATAGTTCCCCAGCCCTTCGGCGGGCGGAACGATGAAGAACACAGCACCGAGCGATGCGAGTGTCAGCACGGCAATCACTCCGACAAGCATTAAGACTCCTATCTAACTCTCGATCCAGAGAGAATCAAACAGCATCGATGCCCCCACCGTGAGCATCATATCGTAGAGTGCGATACCGCCAAGGAGTACCGGCTCTCCTCCACCCGCCGAGAGAGAGATCGCAGGCAGGAGAATCGGCAGCATCGACGGAAGCAGGAGCACGGGAACGAGCCCACCGCGTACGCTTGCCCCTGCGGCGACCGCCGCGAGGAGCGTATCCGCCGCCGCCATGCCCCAAAGTCCCAGAAGCAGTGTCCCGAGAAAAACGGCATTGAGGACAAGCGGTGCATCCATCAAAATGATCACAAGAGGCAAGGTAATGACAGCAAGCACGATGAGTGTGACGAGATGCGCTGCCATCTTGCCGAAGAGCACGGCCTGTGCCGGAACATAGATCCGAAGGAAAAGCAGTGTTCCCGCGGCCTCCTCCTCGGCAAAAAGCCGTTCTCCCTGCAGCGTCGCTGCAAAGAACAGGACAATCCAGAACAGCGCTGCGGCAAGATGGACATCCATCGTCCCCCACGCAAGCGACATACTCATGAACGCGATCACCGTGAGTGCGAACATCCCCATCGTGACATAGCCCGCACGGTGGCGTACGCCGTCACGCAGTTCCTTAGCAGCAACGTGCAGAACTATCGGTAAGATCGATGCACGCATCCGCCGCCTTCCTTTCCTCCGGTTCATTCGTCGCCCACAGGATGAGGCGTCCGCGCTCAGCTGCATGCCGCGCCTCCGCAGTGAGCAGTTCCCGTCCGTGCACATCGAGGGCAAGTCCCGGCTCGTCGAGGAGCCAGATGGGTGCGTCTGCTCCGAGGAGAACGGCGAGTCGTACACGCTGACGCATGCCCGTCGAGAGTTCCCCCCGCCATGCGCGGCAGCACCTCGGACGGCAGTCCCACACGCTCCAAGAGTCCCTCCAGCAATCCATCCGCTGGGCAGATCCCGCGTGCGGAGAGAAAGAAGGTCAGATTCTCACGTACGGAAAGGCGGGTATATAGCTCCATCTCGGGTGTCGCCATCGCGAGAATGCGGCGATAGTCCGCTCCACAGATTGAGCTGCCATCCAGCGCCGTCTCAATCTTCCCTTTCGTTGGAAGGATCAGACGACCGGCGAGACGGAGCAGCGTCGATTTGCCGCTCCCGTTCCCCCCTGCAACGGAGGTAATGACGCCGCCATGAAAGGAACATGTCAGCTGCCGCAGAATTTCATGGGATCCGAAGCTGTGACTGACTTGATTAAAGGAGATTTCAACCATATTCATTCCTTCCATAACTTTGATTTATTTTAACACGTATCTGAATAGAATATGAAATACTTTTTTTGTATAAAATATTTTTATGTGTGTAGACTATTTCAAAAATGAATTCACTTCATATCGCGTGATTATTGAAGAAAAAGAAGTATCCGAACGCTTCTCGTCACGTTCCGAATACTTCTTCTCATTTTCAACGATATATAATATTTATCACATAGCTGTGATCTTCTTTACATCTCCTTATTTTTTCATACGCATTTCTCCAAAGACGGCAGACATGGGCATCCGGTCAAGCTCCGTATCAATGGCGGCAACATCCCCTGCCGAAAGCCGGATATCGGCGGCTCCTGCATTTTCCGCCAGCCGCGCACGCTTGCGCGTTCCTGGGATCGGCACAATGTATGGCTTTTTTGCAGAGCATCCACGCGAGCGCAATCTGTCCGCTCGTCGCCCCCTTTTCCGCTGCGAGCGTACGCAGGAGAGTGAGAAGCTCTGCGTTCTCCGCCATCGCCGCTGCGCTGAACTGGGGCATACGCGCACGCATATCCCCTCTGCAAAGACCGACGTCCTGTCATACGCACCGGTCAGCACGCCGTTGGCAAAGGGCGAAAACGCGACAAAAGCCGATCCCCAGTTTCTCGAGAACGGGAAAAAAATCCGCTCATGCGTGCGCGCCATCATGGAGTAACGATTCTGCACGGCAGTCAGCGGACAAACGGCGTGCGCGCGGCGAATATCCTCCTCCGAGGGCCTCCGAGATCCCCCAGTGGAGAATTTTTCCCTTCCTTTATCAGCTCTGCCATCACGCCCGCGACCTCCTCAGCAGGAATCTTTGGATCGACGCGGTGCTGATAGAAGAGATCGATGTGATCTGTCCCAAGCCGCTGCAGAGAGGCATCCACCGATGCGCGGATCACCGCAGGGCGTGCGTCGGGGACGATGGGGCTTTTGCCCTCTTTCAGCAGGCTCTTATCGAAATGGATCCCGAACTTCGTCGCGAGGACGACCTTATCCCGATATGGCGCAAGGGCTGCGCCGACCAACCGCTCGTTGTCATGCGGATCATCGGGCGTACCGTATACCTCCGCCGTATCAAAGAACGTGATGCCCATATCCACGGCAGCGGCGATCAGCTCACGCATCTCCTTCTTGTTGGCGGGCGCACCATAGCTCTGACTCATCCCCATGCAGCCAAGCCCGACGGATGAGACTGTGAGATTTCCTAGTTTACGGTAATTCATGTAGATCCTCCCTATACAGACGCCGAAGAAGTATTCTTCTTCATTATAACACAGGAATCTGGATATAAAAAAGGATGACGATACCTCGATCGTACCGTCATCCGATAAGAGAAGCACTGATCACTCATTGGATCAGCGATTCCTTTACTTTTTCAGCGCTGCATTCTTCTCTGTAACAAGCTCGAACAGCTCCGAGCCTGCCGGAATCTCCGTGAAGTGCGTGAGCGCCTTCTCGAAGCCGTGCTCCTTGAGATACGTCTGCACCTCAACTGCCTCAGGATCCTCCGCATAACAAAAATGGAGGGCGGCGGCGATGACCGTCGCGAGTGCCTCTGGTTTTTTCCCGCGTGCGACGAGCTGATTGGCGGGCGAGACGAGACGATCCTTCGCGCCGAGCTTGCGCTTCGGCCCACGTGCAACACGCGTCACAGCATCGGAGAGATGCGGATTCTTGAACCTCGACTCTGCCGTACGGATGTATTCTGCATGCGTTTCACGGTCAAAGCCGTATTTCTCGATCAGGAGTTCACTCGTCTCCGCCCAGACGCGGCGGACAAACGCGACGATCTCCTCGTCCTGCATCGCCGAGGCGATGTCCTCGATGCCCTTCAAATATGCCATGTAGGCAATGGAGGCATGTCCCGTATTGACGGAGAACAACTTGCGCTCGATGTAGGCTTCGAGGTTGTCCACCCACGTCAGCCCCTCGATCTGCGGCTCTGCGCCGACGACGCCCGTGCGGTCAACATCCCACTCGCAGAACGGCTCAACCTTGACGAGCAGCGGATCCTCGTTGTGCTGGATCGGCACGATGCGGTCAACTGCCGCATCGGGGAATCCGATGCAGCGCGCGGCTTTTTCCTTGATATCGTCAGCGAGGTGCTCATAGACAAAGTTCTTCAGCACCGTCGAGCCGCCGACCATATTCTCACACGCGATAATATTCAGCGGTGCATCCGTCTTTCAAGGCGCCGCGCAATCCCCTTGGCAATGTTCGGTGCAATGAATTTCAGGATATTCGGCCCGATCGCCGTGGTGACAATGTCCGCCGTGACGAACGCAGCGAGCAGAGCATCGAGATCTTTGTTGCTGTTGATCGCCTTGACATGCTCGACGTGGATTTTTTTCGGCGTATCGCCGACCACCTCGATATCATAGGAACGACGTGCATTGATCTCATCCACCAGAGCATCCGCTACATCGACAAAGGTGACCTCATAGCCCGAGCGCACGAGCAGTTCCCCGATAAAGCCGCGGCCGATATTGCCGCCGCCGAAATGGATTGCCTGTTTCATGGTCATGTCCTTTCAATCCGCTTTCGTAAAGACGTGATAGAGTTCATCGGCACTCTTCGTCTTGAAGAGCTGCTCGAGCTGCTCATCCGTGTAGTCGCCGACCATCGTTGCGATATTGGCAAGGATCGCAAGATGATCGTTGCCGACGCCCGCGATACCGATCACGAGATATGCCGTCTCATCGCCAAACTTCACCCCGTCGGGGTACTGGCAGACGACGATGCCCGTCTTCTTGATCGTGTCCTTGACCGCGTTTTCTCCGTGCGGAATGGCAATGCCCTTGCCGATGTAGGTGGAAAGATCATGCTCGCGGTTGAGCATGCCCTGTACGTAGCCCTCATCAACATAGCCGCTTGCGACGAGCATCTTGCCTGCCGCCGTGATCGCTTCCTCGCGGCTGACCGAGGGGAGTCCGATCTTCACGTTTTCCTGACGCAGAACGTCTGCGCTCACCGTCTCTGCCGCCTCTTCCTGTGCGCCTGCGGCCGGTGCCGAGGTCTCTACCGCAGCCTCTTTCAGGCGCGCCGTAACGATCTCATAGACGTTGTTCTGCGTGAAATCGCGCACCCAGATATGCTCTGCCTGCGGCGAATCCGCAAGGGCACGCTCGGCGAGTTTCTCATGCGAGATGACCAGCTGCGCTTCCTGTGGAATGGCACCGATGGCGCAGTTCGTCACGGAAATATCCTTGTAGCCGTCCTTCTTGAGCTTCTTGCGCAGTGCTGCCGCACCGAGTGCAGACGAGCCCATGCCCGCATCGCAGGCGTAGACGATGACCTTCAGATCCTTGCCCGCAACCTTCTTCTCTGCGGGCAGCTCCTTGCCGCGATTCTTGCGCTCTGCCATGTCCTCACGCGCCGACTCCAGCGAGTCGTCTTCGACATCCTTCGACATCTTGATAAAGACAGAAGCAACCGCGCAGGATACCGCCGTCGCTACGGCAAATGCCGAGAGATTTGCAACGAGTGCCGAGGTGTTCGGGGTCATCGCGATAATCGCGAAGATCGAGCCCGGTGAGGACGGAGCAATCAGACCACCGCCGAGGAGGCCGAGCGTAAAGACGCCGGACATGCCGCCCGCAATCGCGGCGATGATGAGGATCGGTTTCATGAGAATGTACGGGAAGTAGATTTCGTGAATACCGCCGAGTACGTGGATAATCATGGCTCCCGGCGAGGACGACTTAGCCATGCCCTTGCCGAACATCCAGTAGGCGAGCAGAATACCAAAGCCGGGTCCGGGGTTTGCCTCGAGCAGGAAGAACATGGACTTGCCGTATTCCTGTGCCTGCTGAATACCGAGCGGGCTGAGCACGCCATGATTCAGTGCATTGTTGAGGAAGAGCACCTTTGCGGGCTCAATGATGATGGATGCCAGCGGCAGCAGTCCTGCCGCGACAATCGCCTCCACGCCGCTGCGCAGATGTTGTTTGCGCCGCTGACCACAGGGCCAACAACAGCAAAGGCGATCATCGCGAGGATACCGCCGAAGATGCCGAGCGAGAAGTTGTTGACGAGCATCTCGAATCCCCCCCGGGATGCTGTCACGTATGGCATTGTCAAACTTCTTGATCAGATAGCCACCCAGAGGTCCCATAATCATGGCGCCAAGGAACATCGGAATCTCCGAGCCGGCGATGATGCCCGATGTGGCAATCGCCGCCATGACGCCGCCACGGTGTCCGTAGACTGCTGCGCCGCCGCTGTAGCCGATCAGCAGCGGGATAAGCCACTTGCTCATCGGACCGCCGACCTGTGCCAGATACTCGTTTGGCATCCATCCCGTCGGAATAAAAAGTGCCGTTAAGAACCCCCATGCGATAAATGCGCCGATGTTCGGCATCACCATGCCGGACAGGAAGCGGCCAAACTTCTGCATGGCCTCCTGTGCCCCTCCGCCTTGCTGACTCATAAAAATCCCCCTTTGTAAAAACAGACAATATGGGGCATCTTAGCCCCGCTATTTGTTGAATCACTGAATTTATCAGTGATTCTTTATAAGAGCTGTTCGAGATGTTCCCGAAAATGCTCTTCCAAAACGTATTCGAGCTCGCGGCGTATTCCCGCCGCATCCCCGTGCGCGAGAATGTCGGCAAATGTCGGGCGATCTGCAATCTGTGCCGCAATATGTCCGAGTAGCTGCCGTTCCATCTCCGCCTCTCCCGCCGGCACGAGCATGACCAACGCGGTCTGTACGGCATCCCCTCCATAAGGAAGCGGATGCGCAAGGCGCATAACGTCAAAGCGCGCTCTCTCCTGCCGTGCAAAACACCCATGGAGAAGAATCATCTGCGGTGCAGCCCATGTCGGAGCGATGTTCTCCCGTCGCAGGAGCTCAGCAGCAAACTCTTCCGCTGCCGCGTCCTCTGTGAGGAGAAGATGCGCCGCCGCATCAGCAAGCTGCTCAATGGATACCGCCGATACATTTTTCTGCAGGTGAAAGTCCGTGAGCAGATCGCAGATCAATCCGCTGCGGCGATGAATCTCCGCCATCACCGCAGGAAACGGCAGCGGCGCGGGATCCGCCGGCACCTCCGTATGATGTACGCTGCAGCCGGCAAGAACAGCATCGATCTGCGCCCGATCTGCTGCCGTCAAAAATACGCTGACAACAACGACCGGAACAGGAAGCGGCGAAAGCGGTACTGTGGAGACCACGAAGTCCGCCGAACGCCGCAGTATCTCCTGCGTGGTAAGGGCAAGCGAGGAGACGACACCGACCACACGAATCCGCTCGTAGGATCGGCGCAAACGGCTCGCAAGCAGGCGGCTCGTCCCCAAACCTGTCGGACAGGCGACCAGAACGCGCGCGGCGGGGCGATCCCCGCCCGCCTCCGTCAGTGCCGCACCGATGTGAATGGCAATATAGGCAACCTCATCATCGGGCACCGGCATCCCTGCCTCCTCCTCCATCATGGGAATCGCATGCCGTGCGATCTCCATGAGCTCCGGATGTTCTTCCTCCATCTGCGCGAGCAGCGGATTGCGGATATCCATGTGGAGTTTCAGACGATGCAGTGCCGGGGCAAGGTGATTCACGAGCCCCGTGAGCAGCGTACGGCTGCGCATGAGCGGCGCGCCGCTCTTTCGGAGGCACGCCGCATGATCGACTGCGCAATCTGCACCAACCGGAAATTATCCACGCGCCCGCCCCCCGAGGGGAGCGTCATGCCGCGTGCACCGAGCAGATGCATGGTGATATAGCCGATCTCCGCTGCGGGGATGGAAATGGAGAATCCCTCCCCCATCCGCGCTGCAATCGTCTCTGCCACAGAAAATTCTTCTGTCTGCCGCAGCTCCTCCAGCGTCCCCGCATCCATCGCAATCGTATCACCCTGCTGCAGCCGCCGCACGGCGAGCGCGAGGTGGACGACAAGCCCGACGCGTGCGCTGTCTGGGATGTTACGATCCTGCGTCTCCGCTGCAACAGCATCATCAATGCGGCGGATCTGCGCGGGATCAACGAGGCCGAGCAGGGCACGATCTGCCGCGTACGCCGATCCCTCCTCAGCCGCATCATCCCCGATGAGGGCAAGGAGTTCCTTTTCATCCACATCGTCGTGGATGATGCGAACCAGTGCACGGCGGATATCCCGCTCCGCCCCTTCGACGTAGACGCCGAGTCCGGGACGGCGCACGAGCGTGATCTGCTGTGCGGCAAGCCACGGCTGGAGCCGATCGAGATCGTGACTGACGGTACTGTCGGTCACGTGCAGAAGACGCGCCAGAGTAAAGAGCTTGAGTGGCTCGTCCGCCATGAGGAGACGCGTGATCAAGATGGAACGCCGCTGATCAGGGGTCAGTGTGCTGTGCACATCCGCCAAAGAGAGCTCCGTGCGCAGCTGCCCAAGCGCTGCGGCATCTCCACTGAGCATGAACCCTGCACCCGTACGCCGAAGGAGCGTCACGCCATAGGGCTCCAGTGCCGTCTCGATCCCGTGCATCTCACGCGTCACAGTGCGTGCGCTGACACCGAGCTCTGCGGCGATATGTTCGGCAGTCACATAGCCGGACGCGGCAAGAAGCAGAGACAGTATTGTCCGCATACGTGCCGTCAGTTCCATGTGACCGCCCCCTCTCGCCCCCTGATTGACCTCATTATAACGAATGGGATTCATCATTGCAACGAAAAGACCTTGCCCTTTGTCATGAAGGGCTATGGACAAATAAAAAGAGCCGATGCACCATGTCACATCAGCTCCCCCAATAATACAAATTAGACAAAGTCCAGTCCCGGTACAGCGTTCAGATAGAGATCGCTGTACTTCCCTGCCGCCGCCTGATAGGCACCGCGGCAGGCAATCATGGCGGCGTTATCCGTACAGAGGCGCAGCGAAGGATAGAGATAGCGGATACCCTCCTGCTCCGCCCGCGCACGCAGCTGCTGTTCGAGGGCAGCATTTGCCGCAACGCCGCCGGCAAGGACAAGGGTATCCCGCCCCGCCGCATGAATTGCCTCGAACGCCTTGTGAACGAGCACCTCCGTGACGGCTGTCTGAAACGATGCCGCGATATCCGCCGTGTGGAGTTCTCGCCCCTTCATGCGCTGGCCGTTGATGTAGTTCAACACGGCGGATTTCAGCCCGCTGAAGCTGAACTCATAGTTGCCCTCCTGCGCGAGCGCACGCGGAAAGTCAATCGCCTGCGGATCTCCCGCGCGTGCGAGTCGATCGATCTCAGGGCCGCCCGGATAGGGAAGGCCGAGCACGCGCGCAACCTTATCAAATGCCTCGCCTGCCGCATCATCCCGCGTACTGCCCATCAGGCGGAACGTCTCATAGTCCGCTACATCGACGAGTGCCGTATGACCGCCCGAGACGACAAGCGCAATAAATGGCGGCACGAGATCGGGCGTTTCAAGGAAATTCGCAAAGATATGCCCCTCGAGATGATTCACGCCGATGAGCGGCACGTCAAGCGAAAACGCCAATGCCTTTGCCGCTGACACACCGACAAGCAGCGCCCCCACGAGTCCGGGGCCGTATGTAACAGCGATCTGATCCATCGCCGCAAGCTCCGCTTTCGCCTCGTCAAGTGCCTGCTGGACGACGGGCAGAATGCTCAGGATATGGTTGCGCGAAGCAATCTCAGGAACGACGCCGCCGTATTTCTGATGAATCGGTATCTGCGTTGAAATCACGCAGGACAGAAGTTCGCGTGTCCCACGAAGTACGGCTGCCGATGTCTCATCGCAGCTTGTCTCAATCCCGAGCGTCAGTCTCTCTTGCACATCTTTCATCAGACAGTGTATCCCTTAATTTCGTATTCCACATGAGAATGGCATCTTCGTTGTTGTCCTGATAGTAGCCCTTACGGATACCGATCTCCACGAATCCCAGCCGCTCATAAAGACGGCGGGCGGGCAGATTCGACGGGCGCACTTCGAGGGTCATACGCTCGACGCCGCGCTCCGCTGCCGCGCGCATCAACGCGCACATGAGCAGATGTCCATAGCCCCTGCCGCGCTGCATCGCTGTCAGCGCGATATTCGTGACCTGTGCTTCATCAAAGGAGATCCAGCAGCCGGCAAAGCCGATCACTGCCGTACCCTCAAGTGCAACGATATAACAGGCAAAGTCATTCGACGCCTCACGCCAAAAATCCTCGCGCGACCACGGTGTCGGAAAACTCTCTCGCTCAATGCACGCCACGGCGTCCGCATCCTCCGGAGCAAGCGGACGAAAGGAGATCATGATGCCGCCGCTCCGCCATGCCGCTGCTCCCACAACACCTCTGCCTCACTGCGTCGCAGATAGAGCGGCACCGCTGTCACGGGGTCGTCCTTCTCCCCCCGCTGCAGCCGCGCAAGGCCCGCCAGTCCTACACACGCCGCACGCGGCATGCGCAGATGCAGAGGAGCTATCCCGACATTGGCAGGAAGCGCAGGGAAATCGTTCCGCCGCGTGGCATCGCCAAGTAAAACGACGGGCAGCTCCGTTCCCGCGAGTGCGTCGAGCACCTCGGGCAGCGGCAGGATGGAGAGTGGATGCTCCTCAGAAAGGCGCACGTCCTCCCCCTCGGGACGCCACCTGAATTCCTGCACGTAGACGTTGCCTTTCTGCGCATCCATCATGGGGAGAATGCGCAGCCCTACAGACCCCGCATAGTGACAGGCAAGTGCCTCCAGTGTCGGCACGCAGATCATGGGGATGTTCAGTGCGTACGCCATCATCTTTGCCGCCGCAAGGCCGATGCGCAGCCCCGTGAAGGAACCCGGCCCGATACTGACGGCAATTCCATCGAGTTCCGTTTTCTTAGCACGTGCCATCTGCAGAGCCAGCTCGATATGCGGCATGAGTGTCTCGGAGTGCGTCAATGCGCCCTGCATACTCACCTCAGCAGCGACACGCTCCTCAGAGAGCACCGCTACGCTCGATACCTGCGAGGACGTATCAAGGCTCACGATCAACAATGCGTTTCAACTCCTCCAAGAGCGCCCTGCTCTTTTTCCCCTTGGCGACGAAGGTAAACTGCCGCTCCTCATCGTTCAGCACTTCAATGCGCACAGAGAGGTGATCTGCGGGCATGGCATCGGGGAACTTCTCCGCCCACTCGATCAGCACAATTCCCTCCGTCGCCTCTGCGTACTCATAGAAACCAATGTCCTCCAGCTCCTCCTCCGACGTGATCCGATAGAGATCGAAGTGCACGATCGGGCACGCTGCCTCATAGATGTTCATGAGGTTGAAGGTCGGGCTGGTCACATCGCTCTCCACGCCGAGGGTACGGGCGAGGGCACGCACAAAGAGGGTCTTGCCTACGCCGAGTTCTCCATCGAGGCAGATGACCGTTCCCTCACGGATGATTTTGCCGATTGTCCCCGCTAAATGCGCCGTCTCTTCCGGTGAATGCGTAACACAAGTGAGCATAGTTCGTCCCCTTATGAAAAAAATAGCGACTTAGTTCTTACTATTATAGCATGACACAGGAAATTGCGCAAAGAAAACGCGGACAGAGATCGTCTCCGTCCGCTATTCCGGCAGGCGTACGGTCATGCAGCCGCCCGCTATGTCAATGTTCTGCACCACGGTGCGCAGTGCGGGTACAAGGAGTTCGTGCCCATCGGCATTCCGTACCGCATAGACATCGTTGCTGCCCGTCCGCAGAACGTCCGTCACCGTACCGAGCTCGTTGCCGTCCTCATCGCGCACGGTGAGCCCGACGATGTCGAACACATAATACTCGCCCTCGTCAAGCGGTGCCGCTTCCGCACGCGGCACCGTCAGCACACGTCCCGTGAGACGCTGCGCCGTCTCACGCACATCGTATTCCCGAAAATGCATGAGAATATTCCGCCCCTGCGGCTTAACGGCGGTGATATGAAGGAGCTCATCCCCTGCCATCACCTCCCGCATCTGCGCAAAGCGCTCAGGGAAATCCGTCAGGGGGATAATGCGCAGATCGCCGCGCACGCCGTGCGGTGCGCCGATGCGGCCGATGACGATGCGATCATCAGGAACGGATTGCGACAATCTTGTCATCCTCCACCAGGATCTCGACGTTCATCAGCTCACGCATATCGTCGCCGACCTTCGCCTCAACCTGCCGCTCAAGCGTTCCCTGCACGATCTCCGCCCCCTCGGCGAACTTCTGCAGCTCCTCCTGATGGGCGCGCGTCTCCTCGACGTAGTCGACGCGACGCTGACGCTCCTGACGGATCGTGTTAATGTGTTGGATCGCCTGCGGGGTGAGCTCGCCCTGCTCCGCCTCCCTGCATCACGCGCTTCTCCTGGATGCCGAGCTGCTGCAGCTCAAGCTCTGCACGGCTGAGACCTTCCTCCATCTCCTTGAGCATCTTTGCGCGCAGCTTCTCTGTGAGCTTCGCCTTGACGGTGACCGGCACCTTGATTGAAATCGAATCCACTCTATATCTCTCCTATACAAAAACGGCGACCGTCCATGACGCACGCCGTCTCGCCCGGCTCAGCCGATCTCGACTGTCGCCCGCTTATTCTCCTTCGTGGCAGCGGCCTTGACAACACTGCGAAGCGCCTTTGCGATCCGCCCCTGCTTGCCAATGACCTTTCCCATATCATCCTCCGCCACGCGAAGTCTTAAAATGATCTCCTGATCATCCTGTGTTTCGTCAACGACGACAGCTTCCGGATGATCTACCAAGGATTTCGCAATAACCTCGACTATCTCTTTCATGCGCGTCGTCTCTCCTCATCGCCGTGTGCGCACGCGACGGGAAGTCCTCTGCGTGAGAGGAGATCCCCCCCCATCGAATCGCGCGTCACGCATCAGTCCTTCTGACGCTTTGCCTCAGCGAACTTCGCCATCGTACCATTCTTGCTCAGAATGTTCTTGACGGTATCCGTCGGCTGTGCGCCCTTCTTCATCCAATCGATCGCCTTCTCCTCGTCGATGTTGACGAGTGCTGGCTGCTTCGACGGATCGTAGTTCCCAAGGATCTCGATGAATCGCCCATCGCGCGGTGCACGCGAATCAGCGACCACAATGCGATAGAAGGGATTCTTCTTCGCGCCCATACGGTTCAAACGAATCTTGACTGCCATAATTTCACCACCTTTCGCTAGGGAAGCACTGATAAATTCGGCACAGCCATCTTGACGTATCTTTTTCGCCCGCTTTTCGTTAGCAAATCCTCCACATAGCCCTCGCTATGCGTCCGGTTTGCTGCCTCAATCGGACAAAAAATCTACGCCAATCTGGCAGACCTCATTTTATCAGCGATTCCCTAGATATTGTACCGCACTACCGAAAGAACGGCATCTTGGGGAGTCCCATACCGCCCATGGACGGCATGGCGGGCATTCCACCCTTCCCCTTCATTTTCTTCATCTTCTTCATCATCTTGCGCATTTCGCCGAACTGCTTGAGCAGTTTGTTGACGTCCTGCACGCGCGTCCCGCTGCCGGCGGCAATGCGCTTGCGCCGACTGCCGTTGATGATCGTGATGTCTGCGCGCTCCTTCGGCGTCATCGCGCGGATGATCGCTTCAAGCTGGCGCATCTCTTTTCCATCGAGGTCAAACTCCTGATCGCCGAGTTTCTTCTTCAGACCGCCCATTCCCGGAAGCATGCCGAGGATATTGCTGAGCGAGCCGAGCTTTTTGACCTGCTGCATCTGATCGAGGAAATCATCGAGCGTGAAGTCGTTGCGGCGGAGCTTCTCCTCCATCTTCTTCGCGTTCTCGAGATCGAAGTTCTCCTGTGCCTTCTCCACGAGGGAGAGCACGTCGCCCATGCCGAGGATGCGCGACGCCATACGGTCGGGATGAAACACCTCGAGCGGCTCGAGCTTCTCGCCCATACCGACGAATTTCAGCGGGCAGCCCGTCACCGCCTTGATGGAGAGGGCCGCGCCGCCGCGCGCATCGCCGTCCAGCTTCGTCATGATGACGCCGTCTAGGCCGAGCGAGGCGTCGAACGCCTCGGCGACATTCACGGCTTCCTGTCCTGTCATGGCATCCACGACGAGGAGGATCTCATGCGGCTTTACTTCCGCCTTGATGTCACGCAGCTCCTGCATGAGCGTCTCATCAATCTGCAGACGCCCTGCCGTATCAATGATGACAACATCGTTGGCATGGGAGGCGGAGTGTGCGATTGCCGCACGCGCAATGGCAACGGCGTCCTCCTGCCCCTGCGAAAAGACGGGCACATCGACCTTGCCGCCGATAACCTCAAGCTGCTTGATGGCAGCGGGACGATAGATATCATCGGCAACGAGCAGCGGACGCTTGCCCTGCTTTTTCAGCATGAGCGCGAGCTTGCCTGCCGAGGTCGTCTTACCTGAGCCCTGCAGTCCGACGAGCATGATGACGGTCGGCGGGTTGGGGCTAATGTTGAGACGGCTCTCCGTCCCACCCATCAGCGCGGTGAGTTCCTCATCGACGATCTTGACAACGGCCTGTGCCGCCGTGAGCGTATCGAGCACCTCCTGCCCGACGGCTCGCTCCTTGACGCGCTTCACAAAGTCCTTGACGACCTTGAAATTGACGTCTGCTTCCAACAGCGCCATGCGCACCTCGCGCATCGCCTCGTTCACGTCGTCCTCGGTCAGCTTGCCGTGCCCGCGCAGCTTCTTGAATATCCCCTGCAGGCGGTCAGACAGATTCTCAAAGAGCATTTCCTCACCTCCTTTTATCTACAGTCTTTATATCTCATTCTGTGATGTATATCGCTCCAGTTCATCCGCGATGCGTCGGACATCCGCGCGTCCAATCGGCTCGCGGAGCGCACGCAGCTCCGTACAGACGGCGGCGATCGCCCGCTCCTGCTCCTGTTGACGGGCAAAGAGCCCCAGCGTCTCCTCCATCTCCGCCAGTGCACGCTCTGCACGGCGGATATTGTCATGTGCCGCCTGCCGCGTGATGCCGAGCTCCTCGCCGATCTCCGCGAGCGAAAAGTCCTCTGCAATATGCAGATGCAGGCACTCGCGCTGCTTGCCCGTGAGGAGACCTCCATAGAGATCGTAGAGCTTCGCGCGATAGTAGAGCTGATCCAATCCGTTCCTCCCCTTCCACCACGCGCTGCGTGGTCCCCCTTCCCCGCAGGCGGGGCAGGCTATTGTGGGAGACACTTGTGCAAGTATAACGGGAAACAAAGAACCTGTCAAGTATTTCTTGACAGGCTTCGCTCAATGTACTTCCATGAGCCTTTTTGAATGCACTACACCAAACGCAGATGGGTTCTCTTTGGGGACGAATGGTGGAACGGAATCCATGAAAGCGGTGTAGAAGCCACCGTCTCCCCCTCTATGGTGAGCGATATCGTAATCGCAATCAGATCATGCCCTGTCACATCCGTCAAAAGAAATGCATATGCATTTTGGAGGTCGGTGGAAAATGCAAGCAAATTATATTCTTCCAAAAACCTGACATAAGCAAACAGAACGCTTAAATCGTCCACCATGCCGCCATCCGCCATGCCGACACACAAAGCATGAAACGCCTTGACCGGCTTTTGAACAAAAAAGGTCTTCGTATCGGTTGCTTCATTGACAAGCGGCACGCCCTCTAGCTTCATGAAGTCTTCTGTAACAGGAAGATAGAATGCCACAGCCCGATCGCCATCGGTCTGCTCCCAGATTTCTGCCATAAAGGGAATTCCGTTCTTCGTTGTGCCATAAGAATACCCTTTATTCTCAGGCGAAATGTTTTCCTGCGAAAAGTTGTATGTGATGAACGGATGATTTGTTTGATAAAATCCCGGTACTGCTGTCACTGTTTCAGATGTATCATTGGTGCATATTGTTCCAACATTCTGAAACACATCTGCAAATGCGTGAAAATTTTTCTTTTCACCTCTATCAATAATGGCAAATGCTATCGTTCGAAAGTATTTATGGTATTCTTCATCCATAAGAATATCATAAAAATACTTTGCAACGCTATACGGGTCGTGCCCAAATGCACCGCATCCCCATGCGCCAAGAACGAGTGACGCATATCCATGCGCTGCGGCAACGGCAAACATTTTCCTTAGCCTCGATTTCATTACACGCGACAGCACAGCAGGAGAAACCTCCTGTGCCGCGCCGTTGCGGTTCGGCGCAGGAATCGTAATGACAGAGGTCAGAAACGGCTCATCCAAAAAATCATCATGAAGATCCCGAAAGACGCATACATGGGGTGATAGTATCATGTAGTCGGAATCACAGGCATTTTTTCGGCGATTGTTATAGTCATACATCTCGTATGCCGCATCGCTGCCTATGGAGTGATAGAGCGTACTCTCTCTGCACAAACATTCTTCCTGTGCATTTGCGCCGTTTCGAAACCCGCCGCCGGGTACATGTGCATTGGCGAAATTCATTACGAGGACGTTCTCCATTCCCTCGGCGCAGGCAAAAGAATCAGCATCCAAGACGTAGATATCGGGCGTATCTGATATCGAGCAGCCACTTTTTACAACTTCTCCACAGCGTTTGCCTCCTTGGCATCTATGAGAATTGCTGCGCTATAGTCCTCTTTGGGAAGAACTATTGTTTTCCCATGCTTTTGATACCTGCCTTGATGCGTAATCTGTATGGTTGCTTCCGCGATTTGCCTGCGTTCCTGCCGAGACATCGCAGCTCCTCCTTTTCATCTCATTGCCTAGAGGTCTCCCCGACCCACTTCCAATCTTTAATTTGCTGCTCCAATGGTCGATTCCTTATCCCAAGACCGCCGCAATGTGCCAGCGGATATATCACCCCGCCGCCATACGCAGGATCCGCGTTGATCTGTAGATGTTCTTCGATATATTTCATATAGCCCTTATATGGTATTCTGGATCCTTTTACAAGTGCCTTATAAACACATTCAAAGCTCATACGTCCCAAGCACAAAATATTCTTTGGCTGCAATATGATACACAACTCCTGAAAACGCTCCCTGTCCTCATTCATGCGTTTCTTCGTCATACCCCTGCTGCTTTCTTTACGCCGATAGCCCAAGCAAAAATTCGTAAAGAAAAGCTCATCGTACCGCTGTTGTGCAATTTCATAACCCAAATGACGGAAGAGCTCAATCAAGTTTTTATCTGTTTGAAACCCACTGTCCATTTTCTTTTCGTCACTGATATACGGTAAGTCTTTTCCGCTGATAATCTGTCTGATTTGATCTTGAAACGTCTTCGGTACAGAATATGGGTTACCCCAGTCCTGTCCAACCAACAAGTATTTTATTTCCGGCGTCGTTTCGGCATATCCTCTGCCCTGCCAATAGGTATAAAGATTGATTTCTTTACAAACACCAAACGTCTCATCAAGCGGCATCAAAAAAGAAGATCGATTCCATTTCTGATAGAACTCCCGCGCATCTTTTACAAGCTTTCCATAGGCTTCCCGTTTGTTCATTTCTGCTCCTCCTCATTCGATTCTAACATAATAGTATCTACTTCGACAAACAATGTCAAGAATGAAAGTTCCATCAAAAAAGGCACGAAACGGCTTCGTTCCCGTTCATGCCTAAGATTTCATTATTATATTGTCATATCCTTTTGTCACATTTCAGCGGCGAAATTTCTCGAGCGCCTCGGCGTGATCGGTCACGAACTCGACCGTGCCGAGATATTCGCCGGCCGCATCGTACATCGCCTGATACTGTACGCGGATTGGCTGCTCGCGGATGCGGCGATAGACGACCATCTGCGTGCGCTTCTTCGCCTTGAAGTCTGCGATCAGGTTCCGCACGACGGGAATGATCTCGGGCGGGTGGCAGTTCATTACATCACGCCCAAGCGCGGACATGGGACGCGTGAAGACCTGCCCCTCGTTGGTAAAGAAGCGGACGACGTCGTCCTTGTCGATGAAGGTGATGTCGACGGGCAGGAGTTTAAAGATCGCCGTCAACTGCTCCATCGTAAGCGTACCCGTAGGGAATTGCAGTGCTCCCCCGGACGGCGCATCAGCAACGCGCGCCGCTTCCTGATCGAGCCATGCCTGTGCCTCCGGCCACGCGGGAAGGTCGACGTCGAAGGACGATCCCATCGTCACGAGATCGTGGTAGGCACGGTACCACTCCATCTGCGTGAAGTACCGCAGACTGAGCGGGAACAGGATGCGCTCCTCCTTAAAGGTCATCTCGCGCACGCGCTGCACGAGATCGCGAATGCGCGACTCGTAGAGCGGCAGGGTCTCTGCATCCGCCTTGAGTGCCTTGATGATCATGCTGAGCTCGCGCTTCATCTCATCGTCAATGCCCCACATCACCTGCGACGGCCCCGTGACGCCGTAGTCATAGAGCACCGGCATCAGCAGCTCTTCCTTCTTGATGTAGTGCATCCGCAGATCGCCGAGGGAAAGCATGTGCGTCAGCATGACATCCATACGCTTCGCGCCGTCCAGCTCCGCTGTAATCGTATCGAGCAGCTGTTCAAGGGCGTGATTCTCCGCGCGCAAAATCGTCAGCGGGTGTCCCGCGGACAGTGCGTCCATATCATTCGGATCGACCGATGCCGCCTGTGCGTGAATCTCATCGTGCGAAAGCGCACCTGCGGGCGGAGCGGACGCCGTCCCATGAAAGAGTGCCGAATGCACGTCACAGAGACGCTGCACCTCGCTGACCGGCATCCCCTCCTTGATGAGGGACTGCTCTGCATCCATGATCTCATGCGCCTCGACGTGGCTGAACTCCTTGACAAAATCCTTGCGAACGGAGTCCAGTTCCTCCCCATCCGACAGGCGCTCAATAAAGCCGCGCAGACGTCCCTGCCGCGACTGTGCGTCGTCACTGAGCACAGTATAACCGTGCTCCTCGAAGGCGGCAATCACCTTTGCGAGATCAATGCCCTTCACTGCTGCACCGCGCGGGATCGTCATGATGCGTCCCATCACGTTGAGCGCGACGGGATTCGTGATCTCCTTGAAGCCGACCTCCGCCATGATCTCCCGCACCTCGGGATACTCCTCCACCAGTTCGGCAACGCTCTTCTTCAGATCCAGTGTCTTTCCATAATGAAAGCCCCTTTATATCAATTATAATTTTCACCTTGATGTGACAATTATAACGCAGGACGGTGAAGAAATGCTGTAACCGTTGGTACGGAAAAGGACTGCCCTTCAAAAAAGAGCAGTCCTAAGGAAGCATTGATAAATTCGGTACAACCATCTTGACGCATCTTTTTTGCCCGCACTTCGGCGGAAAATCCTCCACAGAGCACCACTCTGCGTCCGGTTTTCCACCTCGTTCGGACGAAAAATCTACGCCAATCTGGCAGACCTCATTTTATCAGTGATTCCCTAAATTTATTGGTATTTCCCGAATCGCTTACAGCGTCTTAAACGTAAACGCCGTGCCGTCGAAGCCAAGCTCGACCGTATCACCGCCGCGCACGTCGCCTGCGATGATCTTCTTCGAGAGTGCCGTCTCGATCTTATGCGTGAGGAGACGCCGCAGCGGGCGTGCGCCAAAGTCGGGATCAAAGCCCTCCTTCGCAAGTGCCTCCAGTGCATCATCCGTCCACGCGAGCGCGATATCCACCTGACGCTCAAGGCGTTTGCTAAGCGATTTCAGCATGATCGCTGCAATGCGCTTGACATTCTCCTGCGTGAGCCCCTTAAAGACGATGGTGTCATCGACGCGGTTCAGGAACTCGGGGCGGAAGTACTCCTTGAGCAGTGCCTTCACCGCCGCCGTTGCCTCTGCATAGTCCTTGCTGAGGATCTCATGCGAGCCGAGATTGCTCGTCATGATGATGACGGTGTTCTTGAAGTTCACCACACGGCCCTTGCCGTCCGTCAGACGCCCGTCGTCGAGAATCTGCAGCAGCACGTTGAACACGTCGCGATGCGCCTTTCGATCTCGTCGAGCAGAATGACGCTGTACGGACGACGGCGCACTGCCTCAGTGAGCTGACCGCCCTCATCATAGCCGACGTATCCCGGAGGCGCGCCGATGAGACGCGAGACACTGTGTTTTTCCATGTACTCGCTCATATCGATGCGGATCATGCTCCGCTCATCGTCAAAGAGCGACTCCGCAAGGGTCTTGGCGAGCTCTGTCTTGCCAACCCCCGTCGGACCAAGGAAGATAAACGAGCCGATCGGACGGTTCGGATCCTTGATGCCGGCACGTGCGCGCAGAATCGCCTCACTGACAGCGGTCACCGCCTCATCCTGTCCGACGACGCGCTCATGAAGCACATCCTCCAGACGGAGCAGTTTCTCGCGCTCGCCCGTCATCATCTTCGTGACGGGGATCCCCGTCCAGCGGCTGACAACGCGGGCAATATCCTCCTCGCCGACCTTCTCCTTTAGCATCTGTTCACCGTCTGCCTTTGCAGCAAGTGCCGCCTCCTCGTCGGCGAGCTTCTTCTCAAGCTCCGGCATCTTGCCGTATTTCAGCTCCGATGCACGGGCGAGGTTCTGGGCGCGCTCAGCTGCCTCCATCTCGCCGCGCACCTCGTCCATCTCCTTTTTGATGGCACGTACGCGCAGGATTGCCTGCTTTTCCCCTTCCCACTTCTCTTGGAGCTTCTGCTCCTCCGCGTGAAGGCTTTCCTTCTCGGCGACAAGTGCCGCGAGTTTTTCCTTCGAGTCCTCGTCCGTCTCCTTTTTCAGTGCCTCCTCCTCGATATCAAGCTTGAGGATCTTACGCCGTATCTCATCGAGCGGTGCAGGCATGGACTCAATCTCCGTGCGCAGCTTTGCCGCTGCCTCATCGACGAGATCAATCGCCTTGTCTGGCAGGAATCGATCGGAAATATAGCGATCAGAGAGTGTCGCCGCAGCAACGAGTGCCGCGTCGCGGATGCGCACACCGTGATGCACCTCGTAGCGATCCTTCAGGCCGCGCAGGATGGAGATGGTGTCCTCCACCGTCGGCTCGCCGACCATGACGGGCTGGAAGCGGCGCTCAAGTGCCGTGTCCTTCTCGATGTACTTGCGGTACTCGTTCAGTGTCGTAGCACCGATGCAGCGCAGTTCCCCGCGCGCGAGGAGCGGCTTTAGGAGGTTGCCCGCATCCATTGCCCCCCTCGGCAGCTCCTGCGCCGACGACCGTGTGCACCTCGTCGATGAAGAGAAGGATCTGCCCCTCGGACTTTGCGATCTCGTTGAGGACGCCCTTGAGGCGCTCCTCGAACTCACCGCGGAACTTTGCCCCCGCGACGAGCGCGCCCATATCGAGCGAGTAGAGCGTCTTGTTCTTCAGCGACTCGGGGACATCGCCCGCCACAATGCGGCGTGCCAGCCCCTCGACAATCGCCGTCTTACCGACGCCCGGCTCACCGATGAGCACTGGGTTGTTCTTGGTACGGCGCGAGAGAATCTCGATCGTGCGGCGAATCTCCTCGTCGCGGCCGATCACAGGGTCGAGCTTGTTCGCACGCGCTGCCGCCGTGAGGTCGCGCCCGTATTTCTCAAGCGACTGATAGCCCTCCTCGGGGTTGTCGCTCGTCACGTTTTGCTTGCGGTTCTTCTGGATGGCATCCTGTACGCTGCTCTTCGTCAGACCGAACTCGCGCTCAATCGCCTGTACCTCCTCGCTGCCATCCGTCACGATGGCGAGCAGCAGATGCTCCGTCGATACGTAGTCGTCCTTCATGGACTTTGCGAGCTCCTCGGCACGACCGAGCACGCGCACCATATCCATCCCCATGCCGAGACGGTTTGAGCCGTGCACATTCGGGATAGAGGCGAGCTCCTTCTCCAGACGAGCCTTGAGCATCGGCAGATCCACACCGCAGACCTCAAAGATCGTTGCGAGCAGTCCCGCGGGCTCTTTGGCAAGTGCAAGCAACACATGTGCCGACGTGATTTCCTGATGATAGCGCATCGCCGCAATCTGCTGTGCCGATTGGAGCGCAGCCAGCGTCCGCGCAGTATATTTATCCTGTTCCATAGGTATCCCTCCACTGTTTCCTGTTTGATGGTTCTATTATAACAGATAAAGTCAAAAAGTCAAATAGAAATTTTGATTTTTTGACATTTAATGCAAAAAAACTCTGCCGACATGCGGCAGAGTCCATTTTTAGATGTTTAGGGAAGCACTGATAAATTCGGTACGACCATCTTGACGCATCTTTTTCGCCCGCTTTTCGTTAGCAAATCCTCCACATAGCTCTTGCTATGCGTCCGGTTTGCTGCCTCAATCGGACAAAAAATCTACGCCAATCTGGCATACCTCATTTTATCAGCGATTCCCTAGATCATATTCTTCTTGTAGATGTCGTAGAGGCTCTTCAGTTCCTCCATCTTCGCGTACATCTCGAGCTGCAGCGCCGATGCCGTTGCATCATCGCCCTCGTTCAGCGCCTTGATCAGCAGGGTAAAGAGCGCCTTGTCGTCAATCGTATCCTTCGCGAGGTAGACGCGCAGGTCACGAATCTTGTTCCACATATAGGCATCCTGATCCGTCACGAAATCGCTCTTGATCTCCGTCATACGGCGAACGATATCGCGGTTCTCCGGAATGATGCGGCTGATCAGCTCGATCTTCCAGCGCAGGAGCGCACCGGTACGGAACGAGTCAATGATGCGCGGCGTCAGCGTTCCGCCCGCCGTGATTACCGCGAGCTTCTTCTCGTTGTGCTCAAAGCCGAGCATGTTCTCCCAGACCGTCGCGGGCGGTTTGCCAAAGCGCGCATCACGCTCCTCCGCCGTATAGTGCTCAAAGACATCCTCCTCGCTCCGATAGGCGCGGTCTGTCTCAAGATAGAGCCCCTGCTCGCCCGGCTGCTTGGAGAGCTCGGCGAGCAGTTCCTCTGCCGTGCGCCCCTTCGTGTGCAAAATGCCGTCGAGGATGGCGAGATACGAGGCGGCGAGGACGAAGTACGTATTCGAGTACGGATTCGTTGCTCGCAGCTCAAAGCGCGTAGCCAGCGGATTCTTAATGTCGCGGATGAGGCTCACGAGCACCGTGCGATTGCGCGCGGGGATCGCAGGTGTCGCACCAAAGGACGTAACGATGCAGACCGGCGCCTCAAAACCCGGCTTCAGGCGGTTGAATGCATCGTTGGTCGCCGATACGAACGGATTGATGACCTCGTAGTTGCGCAGAAGTCCCATGAGTGCGCCATAGCCGACGGCGCTCATATAGTGTGCATTCTGATCATCTGCCGCAAAGAGATTGTGGCGTTTGCCGTCCTTCGTGATGGCCGCAAGGCTCAGATGGGTATGCTCACCATTTCCCGCCAGTCCGATGAGCGGCTTTGCCTTGAAGTTCACCTCAAGCCCATAGAGGCGGAAGATCTCGCGAACAAAGGTACGGATGAAGAGCTCATTGTCTGCCGCCTGTACCGCATCGTCATATTTCCAGTCGATCTCGATCTGCTCGCAGACATGGGTCATGCGGCCGGTATCGTCGATCTGCGCCTTCACGCCGCCGACCTCTTTATGCCCCATCTCCATGTGAAATCCATATTTTTCGAGCTGGATCAGGCACTCCTCAAGCGCCGAGCGCACGGCACCATGCGTCCGCTCCCAGTACTGCTCGTTCATCACCTGCGACGCCGACATCTCCTCGATCGAGGCATTGTCATCGAGCGGCGTCTTGACCCAGAACTCAAGCTCCGTCGCGGAGGTGAATACAATATCCTCGATGTCCGCACCGTTCAGGCTCGGCGCCGCAGAGATCTTCGGATTCTCATGGAAGAATTTCAGCAGTTCCTTCTTTACATAGACAAGCGTATCCGTGAGCACCGCGCGGGGGTCAACGCGCTTTCCCTCATGCACGACAAAGGACGGGATGCGCAGCGTGCCGATCGGCAGCCCCGTCTCCTCATCCGAGCTCTCGGGATTATAGTCCACAAACCAATTGACAGAGGGGTCAACGGGGAGATCTACCTTGGCGTTCTCGATCGTTGCGATCTTCGGCAGAACAACCGAGGAGCCGTCCGTCTGCACGGCCGTACCATTGTAGAACGCGTCGATATCATCGAGAAAAATCTGTACCGGAATCTTCTCATCCGTATCATTTCCCGCCATATCAATGCCGACGAGCGAGACGAATCGCACCTCGGGATGCGCTTTCAGCTGGGCGACAATTTCCTCACGCGGTGTATGGGCAGGAATTTTGTAGAGAAGTTCATTCATCATGCATACCATCCTTTTCCTAGAAGATACCGAACGGATTCTCCCGTCCACGCGGTAAAACCACGCGCCCATCTTACCATTTTTCAGCGTGGATTGTAAAGCGATTGAGAGATGTATTCACAGGCTTAATCCGCTCCTAATGCCGTCTACTGGCGATTCCACGCGCACAGCCGACGCTCTGTCAGATCGAGCAGGATGAAGAGCAGCAGCCCGATTGCACTCAGCACTGCGATGCCGGCGTACATATCGAGGTAGTTCACGCGCAGCCACGCATCCATGATGTAGTAGCCGATGCCGTACTGCGTGCCGAATGTCTCCGTGAAGAAAAGGACAGAGATTGCCGTTGCCATCGCCACGCGCACAGCCGTGATGAACTTCGGCAGCGAGGCGGGTACGATGATGTGGCGCACCATCTGTCCGAACGACGCGCCGAGCACGCGCAGCGGGAAATATGTGGCCGGTGGAATCGCAGCGACGGCATCACGCACCGTGACGATCACCTGAAAGACGATGATGAGGAAGACCAGCAGCAGCTTGCTCGTCTCCCCGACGCCAAAGAGCAGCATGACGACGGGCAGAAGGGCGATCTTCGGGATGGGATAGGTCAGATATAGGATCGGGGCGAGGAGATGATTAACGCGTCGAAAATATCCCATCAGGATGCCGAGCGGATAGCCAACAGCAACGGCGGCAAGCACGCCAACGGTAATCCGCATCAGGCTGTATGCCGCGTGAATGGCAATCGTCCCTGTGAAGGTTGCCGTCAATCGGAAAAACACCTGCGCGGGCGATGGGATCACAGGCTTTTTGAAAGAGCTCCGCCGCACCCGCCCAAAGGAGAATACAGACGAGCATCCCGGCGGCGATCATCCGCAGTGAGAGTTTCTCCATCATGCCCCTCCCCCGCGATCTTTTTCGCGCAGTGTCCGCCCCATGGCGGAGAATGCCGGAGAACTGCGGCGTGTGATATCGCCGACAAACGCGTTGTCGATCACCCTCGACGACACGGCCTGGTTTTCCGCACATGACGGCAATGTGGTCGGCCAGCATCAGTGCTTCCTCCACGTAATGCGTCACGAGCAGGGTTGTCACCGCATACTTCCTGCGGAGGGAGAGGAACACCTCCTGCATCGCCTCACGCGTAATCGCGTCGAGCGCGGAGAACGGCTCATCCATCAGGAGCAGATCGGGGGCGAGAAAGAATACGCGCGCCAGTCCGACGCGTTGCTGCTGTCCGCCCGACAGCTCATGCGGATAGCGCGTCAGTAAGTCTTTCAGTCCCAGCTCATCGACCAATGCGTCCAGCCGCTCCGCATCTTCATCGCGGCGGATGCCCTTGATCTCTGCTGCAAGCAGGATATTCTCGCGCACTGTTTTTCCATGCAAGGAGCCCATAGTTCTGCGGGAGAAACCCGATCCGCAGAGCACGCGGATCAATGGGCGCACCGCCGCAGGTCACCTGCCCCTGAGGTCGGATGAAGAAGCCCCTGCACCAACGCGCAGGAGCGTTGACTTGCCGCAGCCCGATGCACCGATCAGGGCGAGCACCGTGCTGCGATCCAGCTGGACGGACACATCCGCGAGCGCATGGACCGTATCGTCCCCGCACCCGTAGTCCACAGAGACATCCTTAAAACAGAGCACGCATTTTTCCTCCCTATGCACGCCGATCATGACGCCTGCATCCACACAGAGGAGCTGCCACTGCGTCATGCTTCGGCATTTCGTTTCTCATAGACACCGCTGAGGATGTCCTCCCACCACGACGTATGGTCACGATACCACGCAACAACCGCCTCAATGCCGTCATCGAATTTCGTCTGCGGCTGCCAGCCGAGTTCCCGTCCGATCTTGGTCGGATCGATGGCATAGCGGCGATCATGCCCCTGCGATCCGTGACGTAGGAGATCTGTTCCTCTCCCCTGCCCAGAACGCGCAGGATCGTACGGACGACATCGATATTGGAGCGCTCATTGTGCCCGCCGACGTTATAGACAGAGCCTTCCGCCCCACGGCGTACAATCGCATCAATGGCACTGCAGTGATCGTCCACATGCAGCCAGTCACGGACATTCTTTCCATCGCCGTAGACGGGAAGCTGTTCCCCCTTCATGGCGCGGATGACCATGAGCGGGATCAATTTTTCGGGGAACTGGAATGCACCGTAGTTATTGGAACAGCGTGAGATCGTCACGGGAACGCCATAGGTACGCGCATACGCCTGCACGAGCAGATCTGCCGACGCCTTGGAGGAGGAGTAGGGACTGGACGTGTGCAGCGGCGTCTCCTCCGTAAAGAGGAGATCGGGGCGATCCAGCGGAAGATCGCCATATACCTCGTCCGTCGATACCTGATGATAGCGTTTGATGCCATATTTGCGGCACGCGTCGAGCAGGATGCTCGTGCCGATGATATTCGTCTGAAGGAAAATCTCGGGCGTCTCAATCGAGCGATCCACATGCGACTCCGCCGCGAAGTTCACGACCACATCGGGTTTCTCACGCGCAAAGAGTGCATAGACCGCCGCGCGGTCGGCAATATCGCCGCGCACAAAGGTGAACTGCGAGGACTTCCTTGCCTCGGCAAGGGTCGCGATATTCCCCGCATAGGTCAGAGCGTCATAGCAGACGATCTGATCCTCCGGATGCTCACACAGTTCATAGTAGACAAAATTGGCGCCGATAAATCCTGCGCCGCCCGTAACGATCATCTTCATAGCTGATTCCTCCACATCGTTCTATATCCTCTTTTATTTTCGACGCACCTCACGTTTTCCCTTTTTTCCCGATTTACAAGCAGCAAACGCATGTGCTATGATAAAGCTAAGGAGGGATACCGCATGACGAACCGCACCTACATCGCGATTGATCTAAAATCCTTCTATGCCTCGGTGGAATGTATCGAGCGCGGTCTGAATCCGCTGACGACGCATCTCGTCGTCGCAGACGAAAGCCGCACGACGAAAACGATCTGCCTTGCCGTATCCCCTGCACTCAAAATGCATGGCATCGGCGGCCGTCCGCGCCTCTTTGAGGTCGTCCGTGCCGTGCGGGACGCGAACGCCAAGCGGAAATACCGTGCGCCGCAGCACAGACTCACGGGTGAGACAACGGATGCGACAGAGCTTGCCGCATCTCCGCACCTCGGCATCGCCTACCACATTGCCCCGCCGCGCATGGCACTCTACGTCGCATACAGCGTGCGCGTCTATGAGGTCTATCTGCGGCATATCGCGCCGGCGGACATCCACATCTACTCCATCGACGAGGTGTTCATCGACGCGACGAGCTATCTGGACACCCTGCATATCTCCGCACACGACTTTGCCCTGCGTCTCGTCCGCGAAGTGCTGCAGGAGACCGGCGTTACCGCGACTGCCGGCATCGGGACGAATCTCTACCTGGCAAAGATCGCCATGGACATCGTCGCCAAGCGCATGAAGCCCGATGCAGACGGGGTACGTGTGGCACAGCTGGATGAGCTGAGCTATCGGCAAGTGCTCTGGGCGCATCGTCCGCTCACGGACTTCTGGCGCGTCGGCAGGGGCTACGCTGCAAAGCTCGAGGCAAACGGCCTCTATACCATGGGCGATATTGCACGCTGCTCCCTCGGCAAGGCGTCTGAGCACTATAACGAGGATCTGCTCTATCGTCTCTTTGGCGTACAGGCAGAGCTGCTCATCGACCACGCTTGGGGTATCGAGACGACGCGCATGGAGGACATCAAGCACTATCGTCCCAAGTCGCGCAGCATCCACCACGGACAGGTGCTGCAAATGCCATACGCCACCGACAAGGCGCGTCTCGTCGTGTGGGAGATGACGGATGCGCTCGCGCACGATCTCGCCGTAAAGCACCTCACTGTGACCGCATTGAGCTGACCATCGGCTACGATGTGGAGTCCCTCACCCGCCCGGAGATCCGTTCTCTCTACCACGGCCGGATTCGGACAGATCGATACGGCCGCAGTGTCCCGTGGCCGTCACATGGGCACTGCACCGTGGAGCGCGGTGCGCCGCCGCGTGCATTGATGAATGCCCTGACCCATCTCTATGATACGATTGTGAACCCGCATCTGCTCATCCGACGCATCACGATTTCTGCGCAGCACCTTCGGACAATCGAGCAGCACAGCGCCGATGCGGAGCAGCTAGATCTATTCTCTGCCGACGAGGCTGCGGGCACTGTGCTGACGGCGGAGGAGCGCCGCGCACAGGAAAAGGAAAAGGCACTTCATGCCGCCGTTGTCGCCATCAAGCAGGCCTATGGAAAGAATGCCATCCTGCGCGGGGCAAACTTTATCGACGGTGCAACTATGCGCCAGCGCAACGGACAGATCGGCGGACACAAAGCATAGCGCACGCACGGATAAAAGGAGGCACGACCATGCAGCGAAATATCCATGACTACGATGACATCATCCATCTTGCGCGGCCGATCTCCCGCACCCATCCGCCCATGTCACGGCACGACCGTGCGGGGCAGTTCGCCCCATTTGCGGCGCTCAACACCCTCCATGCCGCCACAGCACGTGCAGAGCTGCGTCATGCGGCACAGTACGAGGAGTATGAGAAATACGATGAACCGCCTGCGTAAGCAGTCCGAGTGGACAAGAGCGGCTGCACGAGGAAAACGATCCTCGTACAGCCGCTCTTCTTTGCCTTATTGGTACGATCTCATTCGTCTGCCAGCTCCGCGAGTGTCTTCCCGCCATAGAGTCCCGTCCAATCGTCGGAGAATGCCTGCACCGCATCCGCAACGACCTGCTTAGCAAAGATGCCGCGCAGAACATCAGGAGCCACGGTGACGGAATGCGCACCTGCGAGAATGGCACGGTCGATCTGGGCGGGCTGCTTGAAACTCGCCGCAAGAATCTCTGTCTCATAGCCATAGTGCGCAATAATGCCGGCAATGTTCCCGATCACGGACGCCGCATCAACGCCAAGAGCCTCCATGCGGTTATAGTACGGGGCGATGCAGTCCGCCCCCGCCTCCAGTGCCATGAACGCCTGATCCATCCCGTAGACGGCCGTCGCCGTCACGTTTGCCCCCTGACGGCGGAGGGCTTTGATGACCTTGACCCCTTCAAAGTCGACGGGAACCTTGATGTATACCTTCTCGTCGACATGACGAAATACCGCCTCTGCGTCGCGCATCATCCCGTCATAGTCCGTCGCCGTCACTTGGATATGCAGAGGGCGAAGATTGCCGATGATGGAGCGAATCTCCCGCATGTGAGCAAAGAACGGGACACTTCCCTCCTTCTTGACGATGCTCGGATTGCTGGTCACCCCGGCGATCGGCAGATATTCCGAAAGCGCACGAATCTCGTCGAGATTTGCCGAATCAATCAGATACTTCATGGTATAGGATCTCCTTTCACATGGTAAAGCCCACCGACTTCACAGCGGTGGGCAGCAATGTTCAGTTGTCGAGTGCTTTGCGCATCGCAGCGATCAGCTGGATACCGCCGTCGATATCACCGTCGAGAATGTGCTTGACGACTGCACTGCCGACGATCACCCCGTCTGCCTGCTTTGCTGCGCGTGCGGCAGCCTCGGGCGTACCGATGCCGAACCCGATGGCAAGCGGGATATCCGTGTAGCGGCGTGCGGCAGAACAGACCTTTCCGATGATGCTGTAGTCGATCTCCTTGACGCCCGTGACGCCGTAGTTCGAGACGCAGTAGACGAAGCCCGCCGCATGACGGCACGTCTCCGCCATGCGCGTCTCCGTCGTTCCCGGCGTGATGAACTCCGTCAGGGTAAAATCGTGCGCGGTACAGATGCGGCGCATTTCCTCCGATTCCTCGTGTGGGACATCGGGCAGGATCACGCCGTCCATCCCCGCTTCCTTGAAGTCCGTGACAAAGCGCTCAAACCCATAGTGATTCACCATGTTGATGTAGCCCATGCCGACGATGGGGATCTCGGAGTGTTTGCGGATCTCCTTGACGATCTCAAGTGCCTTCTTCATCGTCATGCCGTTCTTCAGTGCCTCGACACTTGCCGCCTGAATCACGGGGCCATCCGCCATGGGATCGGAGAACGGCAGGCCGAGCTCAATGAGATCGGCGCCCGCCTCCTCAGCACGGCGTACGATGTCCACGGTTGCCTCCGCGCTGGGGCAGCCTGCCGTCACGTAGATGTAAAGCCCTGTCCGTCCGTCGGCGCGGAGCTTTGCGAGTCTTTCATTCATCCGCTTGCTCATGCGATGTCCTCCCCCAGCTCCTTTGCCACCATCTGCACATCCTTGTCGCCACGTCCTGAGAGACAGACGACAACGCGCTCGCCTGCCTTGGTCTTGGGCATCAGCGTCTCCAGATACGCCAGTGCATGCGAGCTCTCGAGCGCGGGAATGATCCCCTCGATGCGCGAGAGACGCTGGAATGCGTCGAGTGCCTCTCTGTCCGTCACGGAAACATAGGTGACGATGCCCTCGTCCTTAAAATAGGAATGCTCCGGACCGACCCCGGGGTAGTCAAGCCTGCCGAGATGCTGTAGGCCTCAATGACCTGCCCGTCCTCATTCTGCAGGAGGTTGCTGTACGCCCCGTGCAGGATGCCCGGCGTGCCGCCGCCGCTGAGCGTCTTGGCATTGTCGCCGTCCGCATCGCTGCGGCCGCCGCCCTCGACGCAGAACTTCTTCACGTCGGCATCGTTGCGGAAATCATAGATCGTACCGATGGCGTTGCTCCCGCCGCCGATGCAGGCAACGAGGTAGTCTGGTTTCGCGTGGAATTTCTCCTCTGCCTGTGCGCGGATCTCCTCACCGATGACCTTCTGGAAGTCGCGCACCATCATCGGATAGGGATGCGGACCAACGGCGGAGCCGATGACATAGTAGGTATCCGTGATGTTCGTCGCCCAGTAGCGGATCGCCTCACTCGTCGCATCCTTCAGCGTTCCCGTACCGCTCGATACGGGGACGACCGTCGCGCCGAGCAGACGCATACGGAACACGTTGAGCTTCTGACGCTCTACGTCCAGTGCCCCCATGAAGATGCGGCATTCCATCCCAAAGAGTGCCGCCACCGTCGCCGTCGCGACACCGTGCTGTCCTGCGCCCGTCTCTGCGATGATGCGCTTCTTGCCCATGCGGTGTGCGAGGAGTGCCTGACCGAGCGCATTGTTGATCTTATGCGCCCCCGTATGGAGAAGATCCTCGCGCTTGAGATAGATGTCCGCCTTGCCGTAGTGCTTCGTCAGCCGCTCGGCAAAGTAAAGATTCGTCGGACGCCCTGCATACTCCTTGAGATAGCTGCGGTACTCCGCCTGAAACGCCGCATCGTCACGGTATTTCAGATATGCCTCCTCCAGCTCATTCAGTGCCGGCATCACGATCTCGGGCACATACTGCCCGCCATAGTCGCCAAATCGTCCCTTCTTGCTCATATATTATTGCTCCTTCGTCCCAACATCAACCAGTTCTCTTGCAAACGCCCCGACATCCGCCGCGCGCACCAGTCCCTCTCCGACCAGCACGCCTTTGCACCCTGCCGCACGGACACGCTCCGCATCCGCACGGGCAAAGATGCCGCTCTCGCTGATGAGCGTACGGTTCTTATCCGCATAGGGCAGGAGGGCAAGCGTCGTCTCGACGCTTGTCTCAAAGGTCACGAGATTGCGGTTGTTGATGCCGATGAATTCTGCCGACGTTTGCTGCGCAATCTCCAAATCACGGCGGTCGTGTACCTCCACGAGGGCATCCATCCCGAGACTCCACGTCAGGTAAAGCAGCTCTTTCAGCTGCTCCGGCGTGAGGATGCGCACAATCAGCAGGACAGCATCCGCGCCCAGCGCACGCGCCTCGTAGACCTGATAGGTGTCGATGATAAAATCCTTGCGCAGGAGCGGTGTATCCACGCGCGCACGCACAGCGGAAAAGTCCGCGTTGCTGCCGAGAAAATGCGGATCGGTGTGCACAGAGAGCACGGCCGCGCCTGCTGTCGTATAGATATCGGCGAGTTCCGTGACCGTGTGCGCCGTCGTCAGCCGTCCCTTGGCGGGCGACTGCAGCTTGCACTCGGCGATCAAGCCCCAGCCATGCCATCGGAAGTGCTCCGCCATACGGAACGTCCCACAGGACAGATCCCGTTTCAGTACATCGAGCGGCACGGCCTCCTTTGCCGCCGCGACAATGCCGCGCTTCTTCGCCACAATTTCAGCAAGTATATCGCGCATTGTGCACCTCCTTCAAATGATTCATTCTGTGCCTTTCGGCGTATTTGTCTATCTTAGAGGAGAATGCGCCATTTGTCAATGAGAGGGCGCACATGAGCCGTGTGTCGCTCGCGTTCACGCGGGGAAACACATCATCGGGATGTGCGTACCGCCGCCATAAACGCCGCAATTTTCGCCTCAGATTTCACGCCGTCCTCCTCCAGCCCTCCCGATACATCAATGCCGAATGGCTGAAAGGTATCCATGACTTCCCCGACATTCGCCGCCGTGATGCCGCCCGCGATCAGCACGGGCTTCGTGACGCGCGCAACCTCCTGTGCCGCTTCCTGCCAGCGAAACGTCTGCCCCGTACCGCCTGCCTCACCTTTGACATAGCTGTCTACGAGAATGATCTCCGCAGGATAGGCATTCGCCCCCTCCGCATCGAAGTCGTCCCCATAGCGGTACGCCTTGATGACAGGACGCTCTGCCATGCGTGCCATCTCTGCCGTCTCATGGCCGTGGAGCTGCACATAGTCCAGCCCAACGGCAGCGGCAATCCGATTCACCTCCGCCATCGGCGCATCGACAAAGACACCAACCGTCTTGACGCGCCGCAACCCCCGCGCTATCTCGCGCGCCGTCTCCGGCGTGACATAGCGGCGGCTGCCCGGCGCAAAGATGAACCCGATGTAGTCTGCTCCCGCCTCCTCTGCCGCACGTGCCGCTGCTGCGGTCTGCATGCCGCACATCTTCACCCGCATAGCATCACCCCTCCGATAAAAACTGCTGTACGAAGATGGAAAGTCCTTCGTACAGCAGCTTTACTTGTTAGGGAAGCACTGATAAATTCGGCACAACCATCTTGACGCATCTTTTTCGCCCGCTTTTCGTTAGCAAATCCTCCACATAGCCCTCGCTATGCGTCCGGTTTGCTGCCTCAATCGGACAAAAAATCTACGCCAATATGGCAGACCTCATTTTATCAGTGATTCCCTAGTTCAGCACAATTTTGCTGTAATCTGCCGTCTCCAACAGATAGTCGTCGATCATCTTGAGGAGCGACAGGCGATTCTCCTTGACGCGCGCGTCCTTGTCCATGACCATGACCGCATCGAAGAATGTGTCGATCGCCCTTCCGAGTGCCTGCTCGGTGGGAAGCGTGTCCTCGCCCTCCGCGCGTGCATCCGCCGCTGCCTGATAGGCGGAGAGCAGCGCACCCTCCTCCTCTGCCTTAAAGAGCGCGGGATCCACCGTACCGCCCGTCACACTGCGGGCGATGTTCCCGACACGGACAAAGGACTGCACGAGCGCCTCGCCCCCCTCCGATGCGAGCAGACGCTCCACATAGGCGGCGCGCACGGGCACATCTGCGACGAGATCCACATCGCCCAGCACCGCCTCCTGCACATCGTAGCGCACACCACGCTCGCTGAGGACATTCTTCAGGCGCAGACGGATAAAGTCCGCCACGTAGACCTGCATCTTATCCCGAAATTCTTCAAGGTCGTAGAGATCACATGCCTCATCGACAAGGTCGGAGAGGAGCATCGTGCTCTCCTGCTCGATCAGCATGAGAACAAGCCCGAGCGCCTGGCGGCGCAGCCCGAAGGGATCCTGTGAGCCTGTCGGAATTCTGCCTTGGCTGAATGTCCCGACGATATTGTCGATCTTATCTGCTACACTGAGGGCAACGCCGAGCGGCGTCTGCGGCAGTTCATCCCCCGCAAAACGCGGCATATACTGCTCGTCAATGGCACGCGCAACAGCGGGGCTCTCCCCATCGAGCAGGGCGTACTCACGTCCCATGATCCCCTGCAGCTCCGTGAACTCCGTCACCATGCCCGTCACGAGATCGGCCTTCGAGAGCTCGGCGGCACGCCGCGCATCGGCGAGGGCTGTGCCATCCGCATCACCCGCTGCCATCTCCTCGACAATCGCCGTCGTGAGTGCCATGAGACGCTCCGTCTTTTCGTACATCGAGCCGAGCCCCCGCTGGAACACGACCGTCTTTAGCTTTTCCCGATGCTCTGCGAGGGATTTCTTACGGTCCTCATCGAAGAAGAACTGCGCATCGGCAAGACGTGCCCGCAGCACGCGCTCGTTGCCGTGTGCCACGACATCAAGATGTGCCTTCCCACCGTTGCGCACCGTAATAAAGGCGGGCAGGAGACTGCCGTCCGCCGCCTTGACGGGGAAATAGCGCTGATGGTCGCGCATCGGCGTAATCACCGCCTCGGCGGGGAGCGCCAGATACTTCTCCTCGAACGAGCCGCTGAGTGCGGTCGGATACTCCACGAGATAGAGCACCTCCTCGAGGAGGTCGGGCGTGATCTCCGCCGTGCCGCCGCACGCCTTTGCCGTCTCTGTGATCTGTTCACAGATCATGGCACGCCGCCGCTCGGGATCGACGATGATATACGCCTTCTCGCACGCCGCCTCGTAGTCCGCCGCCGACGTGATCACGAAGTCCGCCGGGGCGAGCGTCCGATGCCCGCGCGAGTGATTCCCGCTCGTCACTCCGGCAAGGGTAAAGGGCACGATCTCTGTCCCGTAGAGTGCCACGAACCAGCGAATCGGGCGGATGAATCGGAAGTCCAGATTCCCCCAGCGCATACTGTTCGGCAGCGGAATCGCACGCACAAGGTCAGGCAGGAGCGAGGTCAGAAGCTCGGCCGTCGCTGCACCGCTCTCATGCACGGAGGCATAGACATAGCCGTCACGCTGAATGAGGGCGGACGGATCGACGCCTGTCCGCGTGCAAACCCCGCGCCCGCCTTCGTCGGGTTTCCGTCCGCATCAAAGGCAATGGCGACGGATGGTCCGCGCGTCTCCGTATTGATGTCTTCCTGCCGCTCTGCGAGCCCCGTCACAATGAGGGCGGCACGGCGCGGCGTGCCGAGCGTGCGCACCTTCTCATAGGAAAGGCGGTGCTCCTTCAGCATCGTCTCTGCCAGCTGTGCCAAATCCTCCAGGAGGTGCGGCATCACATGTGCCGGAATCTCCTCCGTTCCAATTTCAAATAACAGATCCCGCTTCATGCCTTCCCCTCCTTTTTCAACAGCGGATACCCCAGTTCCTCACGCTGGGCGAGATACGCCTCCGCGCAGAGACGCGCGAGTTTGCGCACGCGCCCGATGAACGCCGTCCGCTGGGAGACACTGATCGCCCCGCGTGCGTCGAGCAGATTGAACGTATGCGAGCATTTCAGCACGTAGTCATGCGCCGGATGCACATAGCCTGCCTCGATGACGCGCACCGCCTCCGCCTCATACTTGTCGAACAGGTCAAAGAGCAGCTTCTCGTCCGAGAGATCGAACGCATACGAAGACTGCTCAAACTCATTCTGGTGGAACACATCGCCATAGGTCACATCATCCGTCCACGCGATGTCATAGACGTTCTCTACGCCCTGAATATACATGGCAAGACGCTCAAGCCCATAGGTGATCTCCACGGAGACGGGCTTTACATCCTGACCGCCGACCTGCTGGAAGTACGTGAACTGCGTGATCTCCATCCCGTCCAGCCAGACCTCCCAGCCAAGTCCCCACGCGCCCAGCGTCGGCGACTCCCAGTTATCCTCGACAAAGCGGATGTCATGCTCCTCCGCGTGAATGCCGAGGCGGGCAAGGCTCTCAAGGTAAAGTTCCTGGATATTGTCCGGCGACGGCTTCATGATCACCTGGAACTGATGATGCTGATAGAGACGATTTGGGTTGTCTCCATAGCGTCCGTCCGCCGGGCGGCGCGAGGGCTCCACGTAGGCGACATTCCACGGCTCTGGCCCCAGAACGCGCAGGAACGTCCACGGGCTCATCGTCCCTGCGCCCTTTTCTACGTCATAGGGCTGGGCGAGGATACAGCCCTGCCCCGACCAGAACTCCTGCAGTGTGAGGATAACCTCTTGAAATTTCATGCAAACAACCCCTCCAACAGAAACCGCGTATACCCTATAAGAATACGCGGTTTTGAGAAAATAGCAAGACCTATTTAAAACTGTTCCGCAAACTCTGCAAAATGCCCGCCTGTCCTTCATTGATATCCTTATTCCATCGGCCATCATAGGCTTGATCGCCGGACGGAAGCAGCGCACACACAATGATGAGGAGGATAAAGGCAACGACGATACCGCCGATGATCTTACGCTGATAGGTGCTGCGCGCCTTTCGTACGCGCTGAAGCCGTGCCTCGAGCTCCTGCTGTTTGCGCTCGCGCATCGACTGCATCGCCGCCTCCGTTTGGCTCTTTTTCTTTGCCATACAGCATGCCTCCCTGCATATCAATCAAACAGGCTCTGTTCCTCATAGACCGGCTCTTTCATCTTTTGGTAGCAGAAGAGCGTCGCGAGCGTGTCCGCGAGTGCGCCGTGCGCCACCGTGTTTCCCCAGTCGTAGCGGTAATAGTCCGCACACTCTGTCAGCTTCCACCATCGGTAGCCGCCGCGCCGTGCATCGGGGACTTTGCGGAACGCCGAAAAAGCAAGCATCACATCATGACGGTTCGGATTCGTAATGCGGATCCCCGACTGCGCCAGAAGGCGAATATCAAACTCGATGTTATAGCCGACAAGGAGCGTGTCCGGCGCATTGAAGAGGCGTTCCAGCTCCTCACGATGCGCGAGAATGGGATCACAGCCCGCGACCATCGCCGGCGATATGCGATTGATGCGCTCGGCATCCGGCCACTCTGCCTTACGTGCCGGCGCATACATACCGTCGACCATCGTCTCACCCACGCCATTCACAACAGCGAGGGTCAGTACTTCATCATCACTGCGAAAGCCGGTCGTCTCCGTATCAAAGACTAGAACCTTTTCTTGCATCAAAAGTCCTCTTTCTTCTGGTTATTTTATCCCGATTATACATGGCTTTCGTCATGATTATTATACAACAGACGGAATCATCTGTCAAGAAACGCGTCACAAGACGCCCATCATCACAGGGTTGAGGGCAATTTGCGGTTGCAAAAGAATGGGTTTTACGCTAGAATACTTTTATAATATATAGATTATTTCTATAGCTTAAGTCTATTCTCTGTTAATCCATCCTATGGTTGAAAGGAGTCTTTTATGAACGCCATCAAACTCCGTGACAATATCTACTGGGTCGGCGCCATCGACTGGTCCATGCGCAGCTTCCACGGCTACGATACGCAGCGCGGCTCATCATACAACGCCTACCTCATCATCGACGATACGATCACGCTGATTGATACGGTCAAACACGGCTTTGAGGAGGAGATGCTCGCGCGCATCTCCTCCGTGATCGATCCGTCGCAGATCAACTGCGTCATCTCCAATCACGTGGAGCCAGATCACTCCTACGGCGTCTCCCTCATCTCCTCCCTCGCACCGAGCGCAAAGATCGTCACGAGTGCGCCGAACGGACTGAAGGGGCTGCGCGCCTACTATGGAGAGCTCCCCTATGAGACCGTCAAGGCAGGCGACAGCATCTCGCTCGGCAAGCGCACTCTGCAGTTCATCCCGACCCCGATGCTGCACTGGCCCGACAGCATGGTCACCTACTGTCCTGAGGAGAAGATTCTCTTCTCGAACGACGCGTTCGGGCAGCATCTGGCATCGGGCAAGCGCTTCGACGACGAGAATGACCTCGCTATCCTCTGCGAGGAGGCGAAAAATACTACGCCAACATTCTCTTCCCGTACGGGGCACAGGCAAAGGCGGCACTCAAGGCACTGCACGGGCTCGACATGGAGATGATCGCCACGGGACATGGCATTATCTGGCGTTCCCATATCCCTGAGATCATCGAGCGCTACAAACAGTGGTCGAGCGGCGAGACAGAGGAGCGCGCCGTCATCGTCTTCGACAGCATGTGGCACTCCACCGAGGCGATGGCGCATACGATTGCTGAGGCGTTCATCGACAAGGGTTACTCCGTCGGCTACTACGACATCAAGAAGAACTCCCATGCGGACATCATGACGGATATCCTCACGAGCCGCTATCTCGCCGTCGGTTCACCGACGCTCAACAATACGATGCTCCCGACCATCGGCGGTTTCCTCTGCTATATGCGGGGGCTCGCACCGAAGGGACGCAAGGCTTTCGCCTTTGGCTCCTATGGCTGGGGCGGGCAGAGCATCCAGCAGATCGAGGACGAGCTGAAGGCGGGCGGCTGCGAGATCGCCATGGACAAGGTGCGTATCCTCTACGTTCCGTCCGAGGAGCAGCTCAAGGCGCTCCACGATCAGGTGATTGCACTCTAAAAAACATAGACCCCCGAAGGCCCAAGATAGAAGCCTTCGGGGGTTTTCTATCAATATTATTCTTCCACAAAGTACTGCATCGATGTCTTCTTCCACTCTTTCTTGGTGTAGAGCATCGCGCGATCCTCGATACCCGTCGCGGCTGCGAGTTCTTCTGCGATCTTCTCGCACTCCTCACGACTGAAACCGTGGATCATCGTATAGACATTATAGCGCCAATCCGCCGTACGATTGCGGTCGTAGCAATGGGAGACGCGCTCGTGCTGCGCCATCCGCCGCGCCACTTCGTCCACGCGCGCGTCGGGAACATTCCAAACGCAGAGACAGTTGGACGTAAAGCCGACCTCACGGTGACGGAGAACCGCCCCCATCTTGCGGATCTTCTTTTCTGCAATCATACGCTCCACACGCTGCAGAAGCTCCTCCTCACTGATGCCGATTCCGCCGCGAGTGCCTTGTACGGCTCGGCGACAAGCGGAAACTGCCCCTGCAGGAGGCGGATGATCTTACGGTCGAGCGCATCGACCTCGATTGCTTCGCTCATAGATATGCCTTCCTTCCTGCATCAGTTCAGCTTAAACTGCACGTTGATCTTATACTTCTTATTCGCTTTCAGGCTCATCAGACGCTCCACCCCGGGCAGCGCCTTGATCTCCCCGATGATCTTCTCCTCCATCACCTGCGACGGTGTCATGAGCGTAAACCATAGGTTATACCTTCCCTCGCGCTCATAGTTGTGCGTCACGCCCGTATAGCGATTGACCGCCTGTGCGACAGACGAAAGCTGCTCCGGTGTCACACACAGCGCGATCAGCGTCCCCTGATAACCAAGGCGTTCCGAGTTGAAGAATGTCCCAATGCGCCGCAAAAATCCGTCCGTCTTCAGGGCGTCCAGCCGCTCAAGCACATGCTCTTCCGTCGTCTCGAGCATCTCGGCGAGACGCGCAAACGGCCGCGAACACACCGGCAGGTTGCCCTGCAGGAGATTCAGCAGCCGTTTGTCAAATTCTGTCAGTTCTGCCATTGAAGTCTCTCCCATATACCGTGCACCATCTTCATGCACCGGTATCGGATCGTCTTGCTCATGGACAATCGTATCATCGGACACAGGTACAAAAATGAATGCGATTCACTTCTTTACGTGCCTATTCTAACAGATATTCCTTCATCACGTCAAGGAGTTCCGTACGCCCTTCATTTTTCGGCACGGAGTATGGCAGAATCGAAAGATCGGGAACGCCGAGCGTCTTGCGCATCAGGGACAGCTGTTTTTGCCGTGCCGTGCGCCCGAGCTTATCCGCCTTCGTGGCGACAACCAGCACGGGTATATCATGCGATACGAGCCAGTCAAACATCTTTCTGTCGGAGGACATAGGTGCATGACGAATATCGAGCAGGAGACAGACAAAGTGCAGATTCTCTGCATGGAGGAAGTACTCCTCGATAAACTTTGCCCATGTCTTTCGGCTCTCACGCGCCGCCTTGGCATAACCATAGCCCGGCAGATCGACCAGGTGTACGGGATGGCGTTCTTCCCCACCGTCGATGCGCATGAGCAGCTCATAGAAGTTGATCGTCTGTGTCTTCCCCGGTTTCCCCGAGACATGGGCGAGCTGGCGAATGCGTGTCAGGGAGTTGATGAGAGACGACTTCCCGACGTTGGAGCGTCCGATAAAGGCAACCGCAGGACGCTGTTCCGCGGGGTACTGATCGCGCCGTACCGCAGAGGCAAGATAGGCAGCCTTTGTAATGACAACTGGCTCAGACATGCTGCACCTCCTAATTATACAGCGCGACCTTCAGTACCTCGTCCATGTGCGCTACGGGTACAAACTCAAGCGACGCACGCACCGCATCGGGAATATCCTCGATATCGCGTTCGTTTTCCTGCGGCAGGACGATGGTATGCACACCCTCGCGATAGGCAGCGAGCGTCTTCTCCTTCAGCCCGCCGATCGGCAGCACATTTCCGCGCAGCGTGATCTCCCCCGTCATGGCGACATCGGCGCGCACCTTGCGCCCCGTGAGTGCCGAGATCATCGCCGTCGCCATGGTGATGCCCGCCGAGGGTCCGTCCTTCGGAATCGCTCCCTCGGGCAGATGGATGTGTATGTCGTCCGTCTCGTAGAAGTTCTCTGCCAGATGGAGCGCATCCGCACGGCTGCGCACGTAGGAGAGCGCCGCCTGTGCCGATTCCTGCATCACGTCACCGAGCTGCCCCGTGAGGATGAGTTTGCCCTTCCCGCGCAGGATGTTGACCTCCGTCCGCAGCACGTCGCCGCCGACCTCCGTCCACGCGAGCCCCGTAACGACGCCGACGAGTGGCTTCTTCTCCTGCCGCGCCGGATGATACTTCGGGCGTTCCAGAAACTCCGTAAGGTTCGCCTTCGTCACGGCGATGGGCGGCGTCTCCCCTTCGACGATGCGCCGCGCTGTCTTGCGGCAGAGCTGTCCCACGACGCGCTCCAGCTCGCGCACCCCCGCCTCGCGCGTATAGGAGCGGATGAGCACAGGATAGACGCCTGCACTGATGCGGATGTCCTTTGCCTTCAGCCCGTTCTGTATGCGCTGACGCGGCAGGAGATGCCGCCGTGCGATCTCGACCTTCTCCATCTCCGTATAGCTCGAGAGATTCAGGATCTCCATGCGGTCACGCAGCGGCGCAGGAATGCGCGCGGGGTGATTTGCCGTGACGATCCAGAACACCTGCGAGAGGTCAAACGGCAGCTCCACGAAGTGATCGCTGAACGTGCAGTTCTGTGCAGGGTCAAGAACCTCAAGAAGCGCAGCGGAAGGATCGCCATGAAAGTCCATGGCAATCTTGTCCACCTCATCTAAGAGAAAAACGGGGTTCTTCGTACCGGCACGGCGAATCCCCTCGATGATGCGGCCCGGCATCGCGCCGACATAGGTGCGGCGATGCCCGCGTATCTCCGCCTCATCACGGATGCCGCCGAGCGAGATACGGATGAACTCCCGCCCCATCGCACGGGCAATCGACGCTCCGAGCGACGTCTTGCCGACACCGGGTGCACCGACGAGGCAGAGGATGGGGGCATTCTGCTCCGGTGCCAGCTGACGCACAGCAAGGTAGTCGAGGATGCGTTCCTTGATCTTTCGAGTCCGTAGTGATCGCGTTCGAGCACAGCGCGCGCAGCATTCATATCGACCGTCTCTTTGGTCGTGTGCATCCACGGCAGTTCGATCAGACAGTCCAGATAGCTGCGGATCACACCGACCTCGGCACTCATCGCAGGGCTGACGTCGAGGCGGTGAATCTCACGCTCGATGGTCTCGCGTACGGCATCGGGGTACGCCCCCTCCGCGAGAGCCGTGCGATAACGATCCACATCGGCAGACTTATCCGCATCGTCGCCGAGCTCCTTATGGATTGCCTTGATCTGTTCACGCAGATAAAAATCGCGCTGAACCTTGTCCATCTGCTTACGGACACGACGGTTGATCTTCTGCTCGATCCCCATGATGTCCAGCTCATAGACGAGCACCTCATAGAGACGGTGCAGGCGTGCGCGCACATCAATGGTGGCAAGGATATCCTGCCGCACCTCATGCTTTAGGCTCAAATGGCTTGCGATAATATCCGCCAGACGTCCCATGTCCTCCATGATCGAGATCGACACCAGCGCCTCGGGCGGAATCTTATGAGAAAGCTTCACCCACTCCTCGAATTTGCTCGTTACCCCGTGAACGAGCGCCTCCATATCCTTTGTGGAGGGTGTTTCCACATTCTCCTCGTCAATCACATGGACATCCGCCTCCGCGTACGTCTCCCCCCTCGCGGATCTCCATGATCTCCGCGCGCTGCTGTCCATCCACGAGGATCCGCAGCACGCCCTCGGGCAGGCGCAGAAACTGACGGATCTCCGCAACGGCACCGACATCATAGAGATCTGCCGCCGTCGGGTCATCCAGTTCCGGATCCTTCTGTGAAACGACGAGAATCCGACTGTCTCCTGCAATCGCAGCCTCGATGGCGGCAACGGAGCGATCGCGTCCCACGTCGATGTTGACCATCATGTGGGGATAGACCACAAGTCCCCGCAGGGGAAGCAGCGGCAGTGTTTGTTTTTCAGACATGGTCGCGTTCCTTCCATCTATAGAAAAAAGGAGCACCGCACGCTGCAGGCTCCTTTCATTGATATGTCGATATGTGTGCCTAAGGAAGCATGGTGACAGAAACGCCTATCCGTGCATCCTTAATTGGCGACTGCCATCTTCTGTGCGCCCGCACCGTCGATGGTGAGGATCGGGTCGCTGTGGTTGACGATGACGTCCTTCGTGACCTGACATGCTGTCACGCCATGGATCGACGGCACCTCATACATGACGTTGCGCATGATCCCCTCGACGATGGCACGCAGACCACGCGCGCCCGTCTTATGCGTCAGCGCTTCCTTCGCGATCAGGTGCAGTGCATCCTCCTCAAACGTCAGACGCACACCGTCCAGTTCGAGCAGCTTTTGGAACTGCTTGACAAGAGCGTTCTTCGGCTCTGTCAGAATGCGAACGAGTGCCTCCTCATCGAGGGAGTTCAGCGTGACGACGACAGGCAGACGCCCGATGAACTCAGGAATCAGCCCATTCTTCATCAAATCCTCGGGGATGATCTTGCTGAGCGAAGCCCCCACCGTAACGCGGCGCTTCGACCGCACCTCGGCACCAAAGCCCATCTGCTTCTTTCCAAGGCGCGACTCGATGATCTCCTCAAGGCCATCAAACGAACCGCCACAGATAAAGAGGATGTTTGTCGTATCGATCTGCAGAAGTTCCTGCTGCGGATGCTTGCGTCCGCCCTGCGGCGGCACGGATGCCGTTGTCCCCTCAAGGATCTTGAGAAGCCCCTGCTGAACGCCCTCCCCTGAGACATCTCGTGTGATGGAGGGGTTCTCCGATTTGCGCGCAATCTTATCGATCTCGTCGATGTAGATGATGCCGCGCTGTGCCTTCTCGATGTCGTAGTCCGCCGCCTGAATCAGCTTCAGCAGGATGTTCTCGACATCCTCGCCGACATAGCCTGCCTCCGTAAGAGAGGTCGCATCAGCGATGGCAAACGGCACATTCAGGATGCGTGCCAGCGTCTGCGCCAGCAGCGTCTTGCCGCTGCCCGTGGGGCCGATCATGAGGACGTTCGACTTGCGCAGCTCCACATCCTCGTTCTTTCCCTGACCGGCATGAATACGCTTGTAGTGATTGTAGACCGCCACGGAAAGTGATTTTTTCGCCTCATCCTGACCAATGACATATTGGTCGAGAATGCGGCGGATCTCCTTTGGCTTCGGAATATCCTTGAGCCCGACATCAATATCGTCGCCAAGTTCCTCCGCAATGATCTCGTTGCAGAGTTCGATGCACTCATCGCAGATATAGACACCGGGCCCCGCCACGAGCTTCCTTACCTGCTCCTGCGTCTTACCGCAGAACGAGCACTTGAGCTGACCCTTGTCGTCCGCCCCAAATTTCATCGCATGACACCCCCTCAGGCCTTGCTGTCAGCAGATGTATCCTTTGGTCGGAGGACAACCTCATCAATGAGGCCGTATTCTTTTGCCTCCTCCGCCGACATGAAGTTGTCGCGTTCCGTATCAACGTTAATCTTCTCTGTATCCTGCCCCGTGTGGTGCGCGAGGATTTCGTTGCCGACCTCACGCAGGCGCAGGATCTCCTTCGCCTGGATCTGGATGTCAGTCGACTGTCCCTGTGCGCCGCCAAGCGGCTGATGAATCATAATACGGGCATGCGGGAGGGCATAGCGTTTTCCCTTTGCACCCGCCGTCAAAAGAATCGAGCCCATGCTCGCCGCCTGTCCAACACAGATCGTGGAGACATCCGGCTTGATGTACTGCATGGTATCATAGATGGCAAGTCCTGCCGTCACAACACCGCCGGGGCTGTTGATGTAGAGATGGATATCCTTATCGGGATCCTCCGACTCCAAAAAGAGCATCTGTGCCACAACGACGTTGGCGACGCTGTCGTCAATCGGTCCACCGAGGAAGATGATGCGCTCCTTCAGCAGGCGGGAGTAAATGTCATAGGCACGCTCCCCGCGTCCAGAGGTCTCCACCACCATCGGTACATAGTAACTCATAGGTTCCTCCCCGCAGGAGCTTTCTTACTCCGTGATATTGTCCACGATGAACTGCGCCGTCTTCTTGCGCAGCACCGTCGCTGCAAGATCGCTGACGCGCCCCTGCTCCTTGATGATCTTCTGAACCTGCTTCGGCGTCGCACCATAGGACAGAGCCATTGCGTAGACTTCCTGATCGAGATCCCTTCCCTCGACCTTGATGTCCTCTGCCTTGGCAACCTCCTCGAGCATGAGATCGGTGCGCACGTTCTTCTCCGCCGTCTCGCGGTACTCGTCGCGGATGCGCGCCATATCGAGCCCTGCGTACTGGAGGTACTGCTCAAGGCTCATTCCCTGCTGCTCAAGACGCATCGCCATTTCCTGGATCATCGCCGTAATGCGGTTCTCGACCATCACGGGCGGAATCTCCATCGTGCAGTTGTCCGTCGCCATGTCGATTGCCTTTGTGCGGCGCTCATTCTCTGCCTGACGCTCCGCGCCCTCCTGGAGGTTCTTGCGGATGTCCTCACGCAGCTCTGCGAGCGTCTCGAACTTGCTTGCCTTCTTGGCAAACGCATCGTCCAGCTCAGGCAGCTCGCGCGACTTGATGCTGCGCACCGTGCACTTGAAGACGGCCGCCTTTCCCTTGAGGTTCTCCGCGTGGTAGTCCTCGGGGAACGTGACGTTCACCTCGCGCTCCTCGCCGACCTTCGCACCGATGAGCTGATCTTCAAAGCCCGGAATGAACGAGCCCGAGCCGATCTGGAGCGGATAGTCTTCGCCCTTGCCGCCCTCGAATGGTGTCCCGTCCACAAAGCCCTCAAAATCAAGCGTAATGAAGTCATCCTTCTTGACCGCGGCATCGGCAGGGGCGTCGATGAGCGTGCCCTGATGCTGGCGCATCCCCTCGATCTGACGATCGATGTCCTCCTCGGAAACCGAGACGGCAGGCTTCTCGACCTTGAGTCCCTTATACTCGCCGAGGGTGACCTCGGGACGCTGCGTGAACTTTGCCGTGAATACGACATCCTTGCCCTCCTCGAGGGTCACGATGTCGATCTCGGGGCGCGTCACAGGCTCCATGTTCTGCTCGGTCAGCGCTTCATCGAACGCCTTCTGTGCAACGCTCTCGAATGCCTCCTGAAGGATGGCCTCCTTGCCGACAAAATTCTCGACAATCTTGCGCGGTGCCTTTCCCTTGCGGAAGCCTGGGATATTCACGCGTCCCGCAAGACGCTTTGCCGCACCGTCCGTCGCCTGCTCCAGCTTGTCCTGATCCACTTCAATCGTCAGAGTGACCTCACGGTTCTCCCCATGCTCTGCCGTAACCTTCATTGTATGAAACAACCTCCTGCTTCTTCCATTGGGGGCGCGCTGCACCCTCCGATTTGCGGGCATACAAAGAGAGCATTCCCGCCATTCTACTTGTATCCTATCACAAAACAGCCAAAATGACAAGCACGGCTATTTCAGCAACTCTGTCATACGCGGCAGCGGCTCAGAGAGGTCCATGTGCCCCGAGAGGGTTTCCACATCCTCCCCCTCAATGCGGATGCGCACCTTTTTCACCTCGGGGAAATCCGTGAGCGTGTTGACGATTGATCCGACGAGCATCTCTTCCCCCGTCGACCCGCCGTTGAAATTCTTCTGCAGCTCCTTGGAGAAATCCACCGTGGCGACACCGTCCTGAACCTTGACGCTGCGCAGCTTCACGTGTTTCGGGAAAACATTCGTCTGCCCCTTCTCCGTCGTGCCTGCGAGCAGGGAGTTCAGCGCTGCCGTATACTTATCCTCGCTGCCGAGTTTTACCGTACGGCTGTCCGCCACAAGACCCATGCCGTCATTCTTCGGATAGTAGACATTCACCTTGACCTCTTTGTCCTTTGCCGCTGTGTCGTCCGCAGCCGCAGCCTTCGTCTGTGTCTGCTGTGACTCTGCGGCAGGCGGGGCAGAGGTCTTTTCCTCTGCACAGCCCGCCGTGAGCAGGAGTGCTGCGCAGAGCGGTGCGCCCAGCAGACGTGTGATATGTTGCGCGTGTTGGAACATTTCCGATTCTCTCCTCATTCCTCAAAATAGCGTGCAATCGCACGAAAGAGTGCCTGTGCCAGTATCTCCTGATAGGCAGGATCCGTGAGCATCTGCTCCTCCTCGGGATTCGAGATAAACCCCAGTTCCGCAAGGGAAGCGGGGATATCCGAATGCTTCAGGACGTAGAAGTGCGCATACTTGACCCCGCGATTATAGAGTCCGCCCGCCGCAGCAAGTTCCTCGTTCAGCAGCGTGGCGAAGCGTTCATCCGCATCCGTCTTGGGGTAATAGTAGGTCTCCATCCCGTGTGCATCCGGATTGCTAAAGGAATTGCAGTGCACGGAGAGGAAGAGTTCCGCCTCCTCATGTGCCGCCGCAGCATCCACACGCGCCTGCAGTTCGCGGGAAGCCGAACTGCCCGCATACGCGACGTCCACATCGTCCGTCCGCGTCATGACGACATGCGCCCCCGCCTTGGTCAGGAGGTCACGCGTACGCAGGGAGACGGCAAGGGCGACATCCTTCTCACATGCGCCCGAGGGACCGATTGCCCCTGTATCGCTGCCCCCATGCCCGGGATCAATGACCACCGTATGCCCCATGACCGCCTTGCTGAGTGCGTCTCCGCCATCCGCAAAGATCTCAATCACGAGCCGCTCGGTGTTCTTCTCACGTCCCGTCCCCGGGACAGTATACATGCGATAGGCATCCGCACTGCGAAGATCATGCCCTGCATAGATCCGCAGTGCCGCACGATGATTCTCGCGTGGGATAACGACAAGCCGCTGCAGCACCGCTCCATCGAGAGCGATCTCATGGGGAAGATGCTCATCCAGCGCAACATCCTCCAGCTCGACCAGCAGCTGATTGTCCGCATGGTAGCGCTCCGACAGAGCGTAGTGCAGCCCCGCCTTCTTGACGGTGATCTCTATGCGCTGCGCCGCGCGCCCGTCCACCTCTACCGCATGGCTGTCAATGCCCGTAATGCGATGGAGGCTGCCTGCTGCTTCTCCCGCTCCACCGAGGAGAAAGAGCAGGCAGACAAAAACCGCTGCGGCAAGCAGCGGTCGCATCCACAGATGAACCCTGTTCTTGATCGTCAATGCCAATCTCGCCCCCATTCAGTCTTTCAGCAGCTCCAGTGCCTCATCCTCAGCGGCATCCGTCGCCGCCGCATCGCGCTCTATCGTCAGCTTCAGATAGTCGCCCTCTGCCACATCTTTGGGCAGGAATGCGCGCGGAAATTCACCTTGACCATGGCATCTCCGAGGAGAAGCACAGCAAGATCTCCTTCAAATCGATCCAGATACGCAGAAATCATTGTTTTTCCCCTCTCTCCGGTGTGATATGGTAGTCCTTGCCATCACTCGTAAGGGTAATCGTGCCATTCTCCGCCGTCACATAGATGTCCAGATTCATGGCATGGTACTTCTTCATCGTCTCCTTATGCGGATGTCCATAGTCGTTGTTCACACCGCAGGAGATGAGAGCCGCCGCAGGATGGACGGCACGCAGGAAATCTGCCGAAGAGGAGGTCTTGCTGCCATGATGGCCTGCCTTGAGGACGGTGCTCTGCACCGCGCCCTGCGCTCCCGCAAGGATATCCTGCTCCTCTTTCTTTTTCTGCGTCGCCCGTAAACATCATGGAGAAATCGCCAAAGACCAGCCGTCCGACGACGGACTCGTTGTTCGGATCGTGCTTGTAGCCCTTGACGCTGCCCTGCTGGACCAGTGCCGCCGACGGGGCGAGCACCTCAAAGACTGCCCCACCGCCGAGATCCACGCGATCCCCCGTACAGAGCCCCTTGCGCGCAATCCCCTTCGCCTTCAGCTGTTTCATATAGCCGATGTAGACACGCGACGTTGACGGCATCCCGTTGTCATAGACCATGCCGATTGGATACTTATCGATCAGCATCTCCATCCCTCCGATGTGATCGGCATGGGGATGGGTCAGGATCACTGCATCGAGTTTTTTGACCCCTGCCTTGTCCAGTTCGGCGCGGAGCTTATCCCGCTCGTCCAGATCGCCCGTATCAATGAGGACGTTCTGCTCTGCGGTCTGAATGAGGATGGCGTCCCCCTGCCCTACATCGAGCATCTTGACCGTGAGTGCCTGCTGCACGGGTGCTGTCGTGGATGTCTCATGCGATGCTCCTCCTGCACACCCACCAAAGAGCGTGGAGAGCAGGAACAAAAGACTCACGAGAAATGCCATGCGATGTTTCATCTGCACGTCAGCCTCCTACGAACGAAGTGCCAGATTGATCAGGAAGGCAATCGAGACGAGATACATGATCCAGCTGACCTTCTTATACTGGCCCGCACAGAGCTTCATGACCGTGTAGCTGATAAAGCCAAAGGCAAAGCCATTGGCAATACTCGACGTGAGCGGCATCATGATGATCGTAAGGAAAACCGGCAGAGCGTTCGTGAAGTCGGAGAAGTCAATCTTTCCGACCTCGGACATGAGCAGCGCTCCGACCAAGATGAGGGCAGGCGCGGTAGCAAATGCCGGCACGAGCCCGATCAGCGGCGTAAAGAGCAGTGCCGCTAGGAAGAGCACGCCCGCTGCAACGGCAGTCAGCCCCGTCCGTCCGCCGGCGGCAATACCGGCCGCGCTCTCGATGTAGGAGGTGACCGTCGACGTACCGAACATGGCGGAGACCATCGTCCCGACTGCATCCGTGGTCAGTGCCTTGTCGATGTTCTCGATGTGTCCATCGGGGCGCACCATCTTTGCCTTTGTCGTCAGACCGATCAAGGTACCCATATTATCGAATAGTTCCACCACGGTGAACGTGAAGATGATCGAAACGAGGCCGTAGTGCCATGCACCCGCGAGATCGAGCTGACCGAACGTCTCCCCCATGTGCGGGAGCGAGGTGCTCACGATATCCGTGATTCCCTTCGGTGCCGGCGTCATCCCGAGGATCATGGCGAGGATGGTCGTCACAAAAATGCCGATGAGGATCGAGCCGTGCACGTTGCGCGCCATCAGCGCCGCCGTGAGGAGCAGTCCGAAGAGAGAGAGCAGCGTCGTCGGCGCGGTGACATGCCCAAGGGAGACATAGGTTGCGGAATTCTCGACGATCAGCCCTGTCCCCTTCAGGCCGATAAACGCGATAAAGAGTCCGATGCCCACGCTGATGGCGTATTTCAGATCACGCGGGACAGCATTGATGATTGCCTGTCGGATTCCGCCAACGGTCAGAATCAAAAAGAGAACGCCGGAGAAAAACACGGCACCGAGCGCCACGGTCCAGTGCAGTCCGAGAACGCCGCAGACATAGTAGGCAAAGAACGCATTCAGCCCCATGCCCGGTGCGAGCGCGACGGGATAGTTCGCAAAAATGCCCATTGCGAGCGACGCGAGTGCGGCAATCCAAATCGTCGAGGCAATCGCCGCCTCCTTCGGGATGCCGGCATCCGCAAGTATGTTTGGATTGACAAAGAGAATATACGCCATGGCAATGAACGTCGTCATGCCAGCGAGTAATTCCGTGCGCACAGTCGAGCCCTTTTCCCGCACTTTAAAAAATCGTTCGACAAAGGACGGCGGTGTGCTCTGCATCTCCATAGAAGCATCTCCTTAAATTAAAAAAACCCGACGCAGACCGGGTAATAAAAATGGCGGAGTGGGAGAGATTCGAACTCTCGCAGCGGTTACCCACTCTAACGATTTAGCAAACCGTCCTCTTCAGCCTCTTGAGTACCACTCCATATTCACTTCACGCTTTCTCTGCGACAGATGTTATATTAACAGATGGATTCACGCTTGTCAAGACAAAAATAAGGACTGCCATACAAAACCGCAGGATTCCGTAGGCAGTCCATTATCATTTATCATTTTATGCTTTGATGTCGAGATTGCTTCCGACGTGCTGCGGAGCGCGCGGGCTGATCGCATAGGCCGCCTTTGCCTGCTCCATGCGCTGGCTCGTCGCCTGGGCACCATACTGCTGGGCTTCGCGAAGGGACTTCTGGAAGCGGCTCGTGCCCAGCATCGCAGGATCCATGTTCTGCGCCGCCTGCTGCGTAGCGCGCGAAGTAACCTGCTCTGCCGTGCGGATGACCGTCCGCTGCGTCTGCTGGAACTCACTCGTCCCCGCCTTCGTGCTCGAACCGAACTTCGAGTCACTCGTGACCGCCTTGACCTCATCCATCTTGGCCTGCGTCGCTTGGGCACCCATCTGCTGTGCCGAGCGGTTCGACTTCTGGAACGCACTCGTGCCCAGCATCGCAGGATCCATGTTCTGTGCCGCCTGCTGTGTGGCGCGTGACGCGCTCTGCTCGCCCGTACGAATAACCGTGCGCTGCGTCTGCTGGAACTCACTCGTTCCCGCCTTCGTGCTCGAACCGAACTTCGAGTCGCCGGTAACCGCCTTGACCTCGTTCATCTTGGCCTGTGTCGCCTGGCCGCCGAGCTGATGGATCTCACGGTTTGACTGTTGGAAGAGACTTGAACCAAAGCCCCCCCTCCGATGGCTGATAGTGCCATATTGGATCCCTCCATTTCCTCTCTGCATCCCATACTCCCTTGGGATGTTACGCCCCCATTATAAGCGATGGATACGCATTATGCAAGAAGAAAAGGGCGCTGCGATACCGATATTACGGCCAACTGCCCTTTGTTTCCGGTTATGTTGCTGAGGCTGTGAGACGCCCGACGCGCACGACCTCGGAGATCTGAACTTTGTGCGACTGCCCATTGACGTCGGCGATGATGCTCGGCGCACCATCTGTGATGCTGACACCGATGACCTTGCCCTCAAAGCTGGTCTTGGACACGGCACCGTCCTCGCCCTTCGTCTCAGACATCCACTGGATCGGCTGACCGATCATCGAGCTGAGCTGTCCAATCAGCACAGAGGAATCAATATTGTCGACGATCTTGCTGACGTTCTCGAGCCCCTTGGAGACGTTCGTCATCTGCTCAAGCGCGGAGAACTGCGCCAGCTGCGAGAGATACTCGGCATTGTCCTGCGGATTGAGCGGATCCTGATAGCGCATCTGCGTTACGAGCAGCTGCAGGAACGCATCCTTGCCAAGTGCGCTGTTGTCCTTCTTTGCGGCCTTTGCCTGGTTCTGTGCCGCCTCATAGTCGGAGACCTTCTGGATGACGCCGCCGACATTGATGGTATTCAGTGGATTTGTACTTGCCACTTTTTTTCCTCCTCACATGGTCAGACGCGATAGTCCACACCGTCTGCCGTTACACCGCCAACACTTTCCTGTGTCGATGCAGTGGCAACGCCATCATCGACGATTTCTCCGTCGAGATAGTCATCGGCATCACCGCGTGCGTAGACCTGTGTCTCACTGTGACCTGCCTGATGCTGCTGCCAGGCTTCCTGCCCTTGTCCCTGCGGCATCTGCCCATCGGCAAGTCCCGTATAGACGCCGACGCGATCCACCTTGATCCCCTGCGTGTTCAGCTCCTGCCGCAGCTGAACGAGAGAGTTCTCAATCACGCTGCGCACGTGAGCATTGTCGCTGTGGAAGGACGCCTGCACGGCACCGTCCGAGCCGACGGCAACGCGCAGGGTCAGCTCGCCGAGATGCTCCGGCTTCAGGCGAATGATCATCTGCGTGTCGTTCAGGGTACGCAGAAGGCGTGCCTGCTCGACAATCTGACGCGGGATCTCATAGTCGGTCTGCGGGCGCTGCGGTACCTCTGCCGCGGGTGCTGCCTGCTCCGTCTGGATGGGGGGCGTCCCCGTCTGCACAGAGGCAGGCTGAACGGGCGTCTCTGCCGTGCGCACCGTCGTCTCAAAGGAGACGTTCTCATGCGTTGGTGCGGGCTGGGGGATGCCGCTCTGCATTGGCTGCTGGTTCTGCTCCGCGCTCTCGCCGCTCATGTCACGCTGCATTGTATCGTGGCGCATCGTACGCTGTGCGAGAACATCGAGCGGACTCGGTGCAGGCTGCGTTTCCTCGGTCAGTTTCTCTCCGACCAGCGCAGCCGCACTCTTCCCCTGCGGCAGAGGCTGCTGTTCCTGCATCGCGGAAACGGCCGCTGCCTGTACCGCGGGCTGCTGCACAACCGTCGGCTGTGCAGCGGGCTGCAGTACGGCAGTCTGCTGTGCGACAGTAGCCGCCTGCTCTGCATGTGCTGCGGGAACGGGTTCCGCCTGCATGACGGGCTGCCATACGGGTGTCTCATCCGTCACCGCGTCCGGCACCGTCGCTGCATTCTCCGCAGACGGCAGTGCTGCTGCCTGAAGTGCCGCACGCAGCTGTGCGGGCATTGCCGCATCGAGCGCTGCGAGACGCGCCGCCGCAGCGGCAGGTGCATCCGTCTGTGCCAGCATGACAGCGGTATTCGCCGTCTCCTGCGTCAGCGGTTCACCGGCAAGGGCACGGAGAAGCGAATTCCCCTTCTCATCGGTCTGCGGCATCTGCTGCAGCAGATGTTCGACCGCCGTCTGCAGCTTCGTATCACGCAGCTGCTCAGCGGTCAGCCCATAGCGTTCGAGGATTTCCGCCAGAGCCGGCGGCAGTTCCCCCTCCGCCGGAGTGCTCTCCACGGGAACCTGCTCCACATCCGCCGGCAGGAGTGCTGCGAGCACTGTTGCCGCTGCTGCGGAGGCTATGGCTGTGTCCTCGGCGGACACGTCCTTCAAGGCGTCGCTTTGCCCTTTTGCCGTAGGCATGGACGCTGTTTTTTTCACATCCTGTGCGTTCTGCGCCGTCCCGTCCGTCCCCGTCGCCGCAGACTTATCCTGTACGGCAGACGATGAAGGATCACCGGTCTGGATCTTGGTCGCATCTGCACTCATACCCTTTTTCTGCAGTGCGCCCATCGTATCGCTGAACGTATTCTTCCCTGAGGTTGTCTGCGTACGGCTGCCCGCCGCTGCGCTGCGCGCTCCCTGCACGCCCGCTGCCGCCGATGCGCCGTCCGTGGTCGATACCGCCATAAGATTTCCGGCATTCATCTACACATCACCTCTTCAATCTCTTTATCGTGGAAATCTTATCTTTTCTTAAATATTTTTTGGCATCGCACACTTTAAGGCATCGCCAATCGTCTCTGCACCAAAGAGCTCCATCCCTGCGAACTTTCCTTTTAGCTGACGGTAGTTCTTCATGGGGAGCACAGCGGCGTGAAAACCGAGCCGCTGTGCCTCGATGATTCTCTGCTCCGCCTGTGAGACGGCGCGCACCTCCCCCGAAAGCCCCACCTCGCCGCAGACGACCATCTGCGGACGCGGCAGGCGTCCTGCAAAGCTCGATGCCATGGCAACACAGAGGGCAAGATCCGCCGCCGGCTCATCGAGGCGAATGCCGCCCGCGACTTTCACATAGACGTCCGCGGCACCGATTGGCAGGCGCACGCGCTTTTCGAGGACGGCGAGCAGCAGCTGGATCCGCTTGACATCCACGGAGTCCGCCGTGCGGCGCGGCGGCTGATAGGGTGTCGGGGCGACCAGCGCCTGTACCTCGACGAGCAGGGGACGCGTCCCCTCCACCGTCGGCACGATGACCGAGCCGCTCTCGGGGGCACGTTCGGAGAGAAACAGCTTCGACGCATCGGGGACATCGACCAGTCCGACATCCCGCATCTCAAAGAGCCCCAGCTCGTTCGTGCTGCCAAAGCGATTTTTTACGGCGCGCAGCACGCGATACTCCGCATTTCGCTCTCCCTCAAAGTAGAGCACCGTATCGACGATATGCTCGAGGACACGCGGGCCCGCCAGACTGCCTTCCTTCGTTACATGACCGATGACGAAGACGGCAATCCCCGCCGTCTTTGCGACGCGCATCAGCTCCATGGCGCACTCACGCACCTGCGAGACGCTACCGGGTGCGCTCTCAATGTCGGGACGGTACATCGTCTGGATGGAGTCGATGATAAAGAGCGCGGGCTTTACATTTTCTACATGTGCGCAGATCGCATCGAGGTTTGTCTCGCTGACGACGAGCAGCTCATCGGCGACGGCCTGCAGACGATCGGCACGCATGCGGATCTGCCGTGCACTTTCCTCCCCTGTCACATAGAGGACGCGGCGCCCTGCCCGCGCTATATCCGCCGATGCGCGCAGGGTAAGGCTCGATTTCCCGACGCCGGGATCACCGACGACGAGCACCATCGCTCCCGGTATCACACCGCCGCCGAGAACGCGGTCGAGCTCCCCCGAGCCCGTCGAAAAGCGCGGCAGATCCTCTGCGCGGATCTCCGCAATCGGCTGCGGCGGCTCACCTGACGAGGCGGTGCCGCGCCGCTCCTCCGCTGGCGGAGCAACGACCTCCTCCACCATCGTATTCCATGCACCGCAGCCCGGACATTTGCCCATCCATCGCGTATTGTCGTAGCCGCAGTTCTGACAGACGTACATCGTCTTTTTCTTCTTTGCCATAAGATCTCCATCGAAAGAACACGAAAAAGGGACTGCCGATACAGTCCCTCCATTCACCGCAGAAAAATCATTCGCCGTACTGACCGTGCAAGCCAGAACAGCGACCATGCAAAATTGAGGAGAAAGTCCCCCCCATATCCAATCCACGAGTGCGGTGCAAGTACGTTGCGCCCCTCACGTTTCATGGCATGGTTCCTTCTTATTCTTCTTTGTCCGTCGATTGTGCGTCTTGTCCTTCTTCACGAAGTCCAGTCCATCACCGAGCTTTCGCACGGAGATGACATCCCCCGCCGCAAAGTCACGGGCGAGCAGTCGCTCTGCCAGTACATCCTCGAGGTTCTTCTGGATGGCGCGCCGCAGCGGACGCGCGCCGAACTTGACATCCGTCCCCTTCGTAATGAGCACACGCTTCGCCGACGGGCTGACCTCCATGTTGATCTCCTGCTCTGCGAGACGCAGCTTCACATCGCGCAGGAGAATGTCCACAATCTTCGTCAGCTCCGGCTCGCCGAGCGCATTGAAGACGATCATATCGTCCACGCGGTTGAGGAACTCGGGGCGGAAGATCTGACGCACCTCATCGAGGACACGCTTTTTCGCCTGTTCCTCGTCGGATCCTGCCGTCCCGCCGACGGCAAAGCCGATGGTCCCCCGTGTCGAGCGCAGATGATCTGCCCCCGCATTCGAGGTCATGATGATGATAGTGTTGCGGAAATCTGTAACGCGCCCCTGTCCGTCCGTCAGGCGGCCATCCTCCAGTACCTGCGCAGCATGTGGAAGACATCGGGATGAGCTTTCTCCACCTCATCGAAGAGAACGATGGAAAAGGGCTTACGCCGCACAGCGTCGGTCAGTTGACCGCCTTCCTCGTAGCCGACATAGCCCGGAGGCGCGCCAACCAGACGTGCCGTAGTATGCTTTTTCCATGTATTCCGACATATCGAAGCGGATGATCGCATCCTCGGTGCCAAACACCGACTCCGCGAGTGCCCGCGCCAGTTCCGTCTTGCCGACGCCCGTCGCCCCGAGGAAGAGGAACGAACCGATCGGACGGCGCGGATCCTTGACCCCGGCACGCGCACGGCGGACAGCACGCGCCACGGCATGCACCGCTTCGTCCTGCCCGATGACACGGCGACCGATCTGCGACTCAAGCGCCAACAGGCGATCGGATTCCTTGACCGCGATGCGCTGCACGGGAATGCCCGTCCACTGTGCCACCACGGCCGCAATATCGTCCTCCGTCACGCGGATTTCCATGCGTGCGTCCTCGCCCTTGCGAGACGCATCGAGTTTCGCGCGCAAATTCTTCTCGCGGTCGCGCAGATGCGCTGCCGCCTCATAGTCCTGCTTGCTGACAGCGGCGTCCTTCTCCTTGACCACCCCTGCGATTTCACGGCGCAGACCGACCAGACGATCCGTCCCCCCCGCACTCTTCATGCGCACATGGGAGGATGCCTCATCCATCAGATCAATCGCCTTGTCCGGCAGGAAGCGATCCGTCAGGTACCGCTTCGAGAGTCGCACGGCCGCCGTAATCGCCGTATCCTCGATGCGCGCATGATGGAACTCCTCATAGCGGCTGCGCAGGCCGAAGAGAATCTGCTCCGCATCCGCAGCATCCGGCTCATCGACCGTCACCGACTGAAACCGCCGTGCGAGCGCACCATCTTTTGCAAAGTACTTCTTGTACTCGCTGAGCGTCGTCGCCCCGATGATCTGCATCTGACCGCGCGCAAGAGCGGGCTTCAGGATGTTTGCCGCATCGAGTGCGCCCTCGGCACCGCCCGCACGGATAAGCGTGTGAATCTCATCAATAAAGAGGATAATGTTCTTCGCCTTGATGACATCATCCACCACATTCTTCAGCCGCTCCTCAAACTCACCGCGGTACTTCGTGCCTGCGACGAGTGCCGTCATCGACAGCGTCACAATGTGCTTGTCCTCAAGGAGAAAGGGTACCTCGCCGGCAGCAATGCGGCGTGCCAGCCCCTCGGCGATGGCCGTCTTGCCGACCCCCGCCTCGCCAAGCAGGAGCGGATTGTTCTTCGTCCGCCGTGCCAGAATCTGAATCACGCGATCAATCTCCGCCGTACGGCCAATCACGGGGTCAAGACTTCCTGCACCGGCCGCTGCTGTCAGATCCGTGCCAAACTTTTTCAGTGAGGCGGGCAGACCCTTGCGCGTTTCCTTGCCGCTCTTGCGTCGCGCAGACTTTTCTTTGACCTCGTCCTCCGTGTCGTCCATCTTGGCACTCACCTCACTCTGCAGTGCCTCGATATCGACGTCGAGATCCTCCAGTGTGCGGACAGCAGTCCCCTCACCTTCGGAGAGCAGGCTGAGCAAAATGTGCTCCGTCGTCACGAAGGAACGCGCTTCACGCGCCGTATCAATCGCCCCCTGCATGACGCGCTGTGCGCGCCGCGTGTAGTAGGGCGTCTCCTCCGGGGTCAGGACGTCTTGAAAACCGTCCCCCCTCCCGAATCACCTGCTCTGCGCTGTCGTAGTCCACGCCGAATTTATCCAGTGTCTCGGCGGCAATCGTATCGCGCATGTGCAGAATACCGAGCAGCAGCTGGCCGGTACCGATATACCCCTTGCCGCGCCGCTGTGCAATATACTGCGAAAACTCCACGGCCTTAATCGCCGTCTGCGTGAAAAATTGACGGTAGTTCAAGCTGTTCCCCTCCTTACCCCTGTGTTCTGTATCGATCCAAAATCGCTCGCACACGCGCTGCGCGCATGCCGGCGATCTCCCCCGCGGTCAGTTCCGTCCCACCTGCCATATACCGAAGATAGGCATCGCGCGCCGCAACCATGATCTCACCGTAGCAGTCCCCCGACACCCCGGTGATAATTCCACGGTCTATACCATAACGCACACGCGAGAGCAGGTCAAGTGTTTCCTCCTCTGTCAGTGACCTTGCATACGAAAGAATTCCGAATGCACGCCAAACGCCATCCTCAACACTCTCCTTTCCGACATAGGAGAGTGCCTTGCGTGCACGCCGCTCGTGTGCGGCGATCTCTCCCACGGCAGCGCGCAGGTTCTCGATGATCTCTGCCTCTGCATAACCGAGCGTGAGCTGATTGGAAATTTTATAGAGATGCGCACCCTCACCGCCTCCATAAAGCGGCTGAACGGCAAGGCCAAGCTGCGGAAACGAATGACTGATGTTCTCGATGTTGCGCGTGTAGACCAGCCCCGGCAGATGGACGACGACCGAGGCGCGCAGTCCCGTGCCGAGATTCGTCGGCTGCGCCGTCAGATAGCCCATGCGCTCATCAAAGGCAAGATCCAGCTTCGCCTCAATAAAGTCGTCCACCTTCGCCGCCGTGCGAAATGCCTGCGCAACGGACAGACCGGGCGTCATCACCTGTATCTTGAGATGATCGTCCTCATTGATGAGAATACTGATCCCCAGATCGGCACTGATGTAGACTGCGCGCTGCGGCTGCCCCGCAGCGAACTTCTCACTGATGAGCCGCTTTTCGATCAGCGCCGCTCGCTCCACATCCGTCAGCGCATCGACAGCAATGCGCTCAAACGGCTGTCCGAACGCCGTGCCGATATCCGCCAGTGCTTCATCTAGGATGCGCCGTATCTCCGCCAGCTGATCCTCATCGGCACGCCCCGGAAACGGCAGGCGCAGGAGGTTGCGGGCAAGACGTACGCGGCTCGAGAGCACGACATCGGCATCCTGTCCCCCCCGCAGCAAACCACGGAAGCCGCTCCGCGCGCAGGAGATCCTCAAGCGCCATGACTGCTCTCCTCCATCCGCTGCTCCAGCGCGCGAATCCGGTCGCGCAGCTCTGCCGCCTTCTCATACTCCTCATGGGCGACGGCTTCCTTCAGGCGCGTGCGGAGCTGCTCTGCCTCACGGCGCAGCACGATCCCGCTGCCCGAGCGGCGCGGAATCTTTCCGCGATGAATGCTCGCTCCATGGATGCGCCGCAGGAGCGGCGCGAGCTCATGATGAAACGTCTCATAGCAGACCGAGCAGCCGATCTGCCCCGTCTTCGAGAGATCGTCAAATGCATCCCGCAGTTCGGACAGGTAATGCGCGGTGCATCCTCTTCCTCTGCGTTCTCTTCCTGATTGCTGCCAAACAGTCCCTTCAGAAAGTCATCCGCCGAAACATTCTCCTGCTGCGCGCGAAGAATCGACGCGCCGTAGCGCGCAGCGCAGCTCATACATATATTCTTTTCACTCTTGCCGCCCGGCCCGATCTGCACAATATGCACAATCGCCTCGTTGCGGCCACATTCCTCACAAATCATCAATGTGTCCTTCCCCATGGTCTCCGCAGTCTGCTATCTATGTTATCGAACGGCTACGTAAATTTCTCCAGTGTCAAAAACATCGTCTTTAACATTTGGACGCGCTCCTTCGCATCGAGTGACTCCGCATGAAAGAGCCCTGTTACCATCTGCAGCATCAATGCTGCCTCGCGCGTCTCAATCATCCCATGCTGCATGAGATAGCGCAGCATGGACTGTACGGACTCGCAGTCCGTATTCTCGTCGATCTTCGACATCATATCGCGGTAGACCAGATCACGCAGCGGCACCTGCACAATGCGGATGAACCCGCCCAGGCCGCGCCGTGACTCCACCACGAAGCCCTTATCCTGCGTAAACCGCGTTGAGAGCACATAGCTGATCTGGGACGGTGCACACGAAATCTCATCGGCAATATCCGTCCTGCGCAGCTCGACCTTTCCGTCCTGACGGGCGGCCAGCTGGCGCAGGATATAGGATTCTATCATATCGGCAATGTTGCTCATCATACCACCTTCTTTGTGTTCTTTGCATATTTGATATTATTATATTTGACTTTTTGATTTTTGTCAAATCCTTCTTCAAAATGCGAATGCCGCAGGGCGTCAGCATTGACACCCTGCGGCATTCAAATCGCTCGATCAACTATTTTACAGGCGGAACTTCTGCACCTCGTTCTGAAGTTCCTGTGCCAGCTGTGCAAGTGTGTTGCTTGCATCCGACATCTGATGCATTGCCGCAGCCTGCTCCTCGGCGGCTGCCGAGATGGTCTGCGTATCGTCCGCCGACTTGCGCGTGATGGCCTCAACGCGCTTCAGCGACTCAATCATATTATCCTTTGCCTTGCTGACGACATCGACGGCATCCGAGGCAAGGCTGATGTTCCGCCCCAGCTCCGTGAAGTTCTCCGCCACGGTACGGAACGCCTCACCCGAGGACGCGACGACCGAAGCCCCCTCATCGACGTTTTCATTCCCCTGGCGGATGGCGGCAACAGCGTCCGCCGTGTCCTTCTGGATAAGGCGAATGAGGTCGGCGATGTTCTTTGCCGACTCGCCCGACTGCTCTGCGAGCTTGCGTACTTCCTCTGCGACGACGGCGAATCCGCGTCCTGCCTCGCCGGCGCGTGCCGCCTCGATGGCGGCGTTGAGCGCGAGGAGATTCGTCTGCTCGGAGATGCCCGATATGGTGTCAACGATTGAGCCGATCTCATCGGAGCGCTTGCCCAGAGCCTCGACGAGCCCTGCTGCAGCGCTGACCTGCTCGGCGATGCCCTGAATCCGGTTCACGGCATCATCCACCTGTTTCTGCCCGTTCTCCGTGCTCTCCTGCCCGTGCTGCGAGAGCTTGTAGACGCTGCTTGTCTGCTTGGAGAGCTGATTCATCTTATCCGACATCTCATCAGCATTAGCGGACAGGCTGTCGATCATGCTCGACTGCTCCGCTGCGCCCTCGGCAAGCGAGGTGGTGTTCTGTGCGACATGCGTAATGGATTCGAGCGTCTCCTGCGTGCTTGCCGTCAGCTGCTCCGACGATGCCGCAACAGTCTCTGCCGAGCGGGAGACATTCGACATGACCTCACGCAGACGGTTCTTCATCGCATTTGCGCTGTGTGCGAGTATACCGATCTCATCCTCACGGGATTCGTCCAGATCGGCGACACGAAGATCACCCTTTGCAATTCTCCCCAGCCCCTCGGTGAGCTCCTCAATGGGCTTCAGCGATCTGCCAATGGCAACGTAGGAGAGTGCGCTCAGAATGAGAATGATGAGGATGGAGGCGACGACTGTGACCATGAGGAACTGATGGCGTACATCATCCATCACGTACGAGCCAATGCCGACGAAGAGCATGCCAATCGCCTGACCGCTCGCATTCCGCAGAGGTACGTACGCCCCCAGATAGTCGACCCCGTCGATCGTCACCAAACCGCTGTGTTCCTTATTCCCTTTGATGACAATATCGGTGACCTCTGCGCTCGCCTTCGTGCCGATATTGCGCTCGCCGTTCGCCTTTTTGAGGTTCGTCGAGACACGGACATCCTGCGCAAAGAAGGTGACGTAGCCCTGACAGAGCTCGCCGAGTTTGTCAGTCACCTCCTGATTGTCGCCAAAACGGTGATCGCCCTTATAGAGCTTGCCGTCCTGCAGCGACCAGTCCCCCGGAAACAGAGCGTCCATGTCTTCGAAGATCAGCTTGACATTCGACAGTGCCTGTGTCTGCAGTGCAGAGTTAAAGCCGCTGTTGGCGCTCTGCCACCCGATCAGTGCCATACAGACGCAGATCAGCACCACGCACAGATCAAAAAAATAAGACGGATTTGGTTCTAAGTCCCATTTCTTACACTTCCCCTTAATGGAATGATGCAGCATGCTCCGGCCAGAGCACCGAAGCCTTCTATTTCCATATCAGCTCCCATTGCTGACACAGCAGGCTAACTGTAGTATATCCTCATTTTATCCTGCTGTAAAGATGATTGTTTTTATTCTTAGAAAATTATATTTCAAAGCTCATCCACCTAATGGATGCACATTTTGGGATTGAAGCGAAAGTGAATGAACTCTTCACTGTTATTTACGTAATCGTAAAAAACAATATAAAATATGCTGTCACAAGCTAAATACTTCCTCACATTTCACCGCACAAAAAAACTGCACGGGCGGATGTCGTGCAGCAAAAATGCTCAATATCGCCGCAAAAACTCACGGCCAAAGACGGTGACGGTGTAGTAAAAACCGATGAGGAACGGCAGATACTCGGCGATGAGCCGCCAACAGACGGCAACGATGCCGACCGTTCCCGCAGGGACGACGGAGGAAAAGAGGAGGACAAAGCCGCCCTCTGCGATGCCCGAGCCGCCCGGCGTCGGACTGAAGTAGAGGAGCATATTGAGAAAGATCATACGCCCCATGACAGTGTACCAATCGGCATTCGTGACGCCGAGCCCCAGCAAGAGACATGGCACGACGGCGTAGATGCACAGGAGATTCAGTCCTGACTCGGCGAATACCACGAGCATCTGGTGCGGCGCGTCGAGCAGGAGAGAAATCGCGCTTTTCGTGTCGCGATAGAAGGCAAAGAGCTTGCGCCGGCGATGGTCGCGCAGACGGCGTGCAAGGCGTACGACGAGATAGTCCAGATAGCCGCGCCGTGCGCCGACGACGATGAGGATGATGCCGACAAACGCAGTGAGGGTAATCACCATGAGAACATCATTTGATATCCCCGGGACAATACCCTCATCGTGCAGGAAGATCAGCGGCATGCAGAGTGCCAGAAAGAAAATCGAGAGCAGCGTGCGTACGATGACGAGCACGGCCGCCTTTCCCGTGGGCACGCCCGCATGGCGCAGGAACATGACCTGCGCCACGGCGCCCCCCGTCGCACCGGGCGTCAGAAGCGCGAGAAAATAGTTGCCGAAGATCACCTGCACCGCCTGATAGAGCGTAATCCGTTCGTTTGAGATGCGGACGAGGTGCATCAGGCGGCTGCCGTCAAAGAACATGCCGAGCGCGATGGCGCAGAGCGCGAGGGCGAGCGACCACGGCTGGAATTGGTTCAGATTCTGCAGCGTATTGATGTCCACCGTCGTGTAGATGACGGCGGTGGAGATGCCGACAACGAGAATGAAAAGGAGGAGAAAGCGTCGTATGAATTTGCGCATCGTCTGCCTCTCCTCCCCTTCTCCCTACTTCAAATACTCTTCATGTGCCGCAAAGGCATTGTGGCTGTGGATGGACTCCTCATTCTCACATGCGAGCGAAAAGTACGCAAGCCCCGGCAGCTGCCGCAGCGCAAGAACCGTATCGCGCAGAATATCCTCGACGAATTTCGGATGCTCGTAGGCTTCCTCTGTGACGTATTTCTCATCGGCACGCTTCAGCAGCGGATAGATGGGCGCAGAGCCCTGCTGCTCGAGAAGCTTCGCCAGATCCTCGATGTAGATACACGGCACACCCTCATGGAAGCGAAGCCGCACACATGCCCGCGAGCGCTGATTGTGTGCCCCATAGGAGGAGATCTCCTTGCTGCACGGGCAGAGCGAGGTGAACGGCATGGACAGCCCCAGCTCAAACTCCATCGGCATCCCGCGCCTTTTGCGCCCCGTAAAGGACGCATCGACATCGAGGAGAGAGGTGCGTCCGCTGACGGGCGCTCTCTTTTCGAGGAAGTAGGTAAATGCGAGTCGCACCTCTGCCGCCTCGGCGTGGAGCCGATCGAGTGCCTCCGTGAGCATCGCATCCATCTCCTCCTCGGCGAGAGGCTTCTCACGCCACGGAAGCAGGATCTCAAGGAAACGGCTCATGTGCGTCCCCTTGAACTCCATCGGCAGGGAGACGGTGAAGGTAATCGTTGCCAGCACCTGCTGATAGCCGCCCGTCTGTTTTTTGATGAGAAAGGGAAGGCGCACGTCCTTGACCCCGACGCGCTGAATGGCGATGCCGCGCCCGTCCTCCCTGCTCTGTACGTCCTGCATCAGTTCTTCCCCTCAGCATACGGAATGGGGTCGTGCAGGCCTGCCTCAGCAAAGCCGCGCAGCCGCAGAAGGCAGCTGTCACAGACACCGCACGCCGTATCTCCCCCCCGATAGCAGCTCGTCGTCAAGGCGTAGGGTGCGTCGAGTTCATCGCCGCGGCGGATGATCTCCCCCTTGGAGAGATGTTGGAGCGGCGTCTCGATGACGATGCGCCGTCCGTCCTCTGCCGATGCCGCCGTCGCCGCATCCGCCGCACGCTGAAACGCCGCAATAAATGCGGGCCGGCAGTCGGGATAGCCCGAGTAGTCCACAGAGTTCACGCCGATGTAGACGTGCGTGGCACCGACGCGCTCCGCATAGCCGATGGCATAGCTGAGAAAGATGAGGTTGCGGGCGGGCACATACGTGACGGGTATGTCTGTCCGCTCCGCGTCGCCCTGAGGAACATCAATGGCACTGTCGGTCAGTGCCGAGCCGCCGATGGCGTCCATATTCGTTTCGATGATGAGATGCTCTGCCGCATGGTAGTGAGCGGCAATGCTCTTTGCCGCATCCAGCTCACGACTGTGGCGCTGATGGTAGTTAAAACTGATCGGATAGAGCTCCTGTCCCGCCGCATGGGCGATCGCCATGCAGGTGCAGCTGTCCAGTCCGCCCGAGAGCAGAATGACCGCGCGTTCTCCCATACCGTCCTCCCCTCTCTCAATCAGCCGCGCAGCGACGCGATGGCGGCAGATACATCTGCCGCACCGTAGATATACGATCCGGCGACGAGCACATTCGCTCCCGCAGAGCGGACGGACTCCGCCGTCTCTGCATTGATGCCGCCATCGACCTCGATGTCGACATCCAGTTCATTCCCCTCAATCGTATGGTAGAGGGCATGGATCTTCCCGAGCGTGTTCTCGATGAACTTTTGCCCGCCAAAGCCGGGGTTCACCGTCATGAGGAGCACCATATCGACATCGTCGATCAGCTCCTCAAGCGTGTAGATGGAGGTGCCGGGATTCAGCGCGATGCCCGCACGGCAGCCCGCCGCCTTGATCTGCTGGATGACGCGGTGCGCGTGACGCGTCGCCTCGACATGAAAGGTAATGATGTCCGCCCCCGCGCGCGCAAAGCTCTCGATGTGCGTCTCGGGGTGCTCGACCATCAGATGCACATCAAAGACCGCCTTGGACACCTTGCGCAGGCTCTCAACCACACATGCACCCATCGTGATGTTCGGCACAAACGTCCCATCCATCACGTCAATGTGGATGTACTCCGCCCCCGCCTCCTCGACGCGGCGCACCTCTGCCCCGAGATTCGCAAAATCCGCCGAGAGGATGGACGGTGCAACAATCGTCGGACGCTCAATGTGGATATGCTCCTCTTCCTCCATGATCTCTTCTTCGTATTCGTGTTCATGTGCCATGGATCTGTCTCCTATTTCTAGCCGACCGAATTTCTTTGAGCAATGCGATGTAGGCATCGTACCGCTCATACGCGAGCCGCCCCTCCTCTGTCGCCGCCTTGACGGCACAGTCCGGCTCATGACTGTGGCTGCACGGCGTGAAGCGACAGCCTGGAAAACGCAGGAACTCAGGAAAGCAGTCTGTGAGGTCGTCCGCCGCGATTCCCGTCAGCTCCTGCTGTGTAAAGCCCGGCGTATCGACGACATAGCCGCCCGCAAAGGGAAGAAGTTCGGCGCGGCGCGTCGTATGCCGTCCGCGTCCGATTTTCTCACTGACTGTCCCCACCGCCAGGCCGAGGGACGAATCCATCGCATTGAGCAGGGAGGATTTTCCTGCGCCCGACGGTCCCGCAAAGACAGTGATCTCACCGTTCAGTCTTTCCCGCAGTGCCGCAATGCCCGTCCCCTCCGCTGCCGAAACGGGAAGGACAGGATACCCCGCCGCTTCGTACGGCGCACGGAGGCGCGCTGCTGCATCCTCGTCGATCAGGTCGATCTTATTGATGCAGAGCACGATGCTTCGTATGCCGCTGTGCTCGGCGAGCACGAGAAAGCGACTGACGACGAGCGGATGCGGGTCGGGTGACGCCGCCGCCACAGTGATAACGATCTGCGTAAGGTTCGCCACGCGTGGGCGCGCGAGGAGGGACGTACGCGGCTCCGTCCCCTCGATCACGCCTTCACCGTCTGTGCCGCACGCTACGCGCACAACGTCGCCGGGAAGCAGAGCATCCCGCCCGCGCATACTCTTGCCGCGCAGCTTGCAGAGCATCTCCGCACCATCCACAGAGACGTGGACGACGCTGTTGTAGACCTTCAGAATTCGTCCGTACTGATGCACAGCCATCGCCTACTCTGTCTTTTCCGTCTGGATGCGTCGTCCCGCAGGGTCTTTATCGCCCTTCTTCGGTTCGCTGTTTTTCCCGCTGCTCTTCGTCTCAGCACCCTTGCCGCTCGAAACGGTCAGGCGCACGGCTGTGCCGGCCTCTGTCTCGGCCCCCGCCGCAGGCGACTGACGGATGACCGTCCCTTCTGCCTGCGTGCTCGTTTCCTCCGACGTGCCGCCGACCTTCAGGCCGCTGCCCTCCAGCATCGCGCGTGCGCGGTCAAGCGGGACGCCTGCACATCGGGAACAGCAACCTTCTTGACCTTCTGCCCCTTGCTGACGGTGATATCGACACTCTGTCCCTTGCTGATGCGCGACCCGCTGCGCGGATCCTGCGAAATGACCGTGCCGCTGTCCTCATCCGAATACGTCTCGTATGCCGAGCCGAGGCGCAGCCCCATCTTTTCGAGCTTGCTGATGGCGTCTTCCTTTTTCAGTCCGCGCAGGTTCGGCATCTCAATCTCTTCGCCGCCCTTGCTGACGTAGATGGTAACTGTGCGCTCTTCCTTGACCGTCATGCCCGCCTCGGGGGTCTGTGAAACGACGATGCCGACGGGCACGGATGCATCATAGGTCTCCGCCACGGTGACGCGCAGATGCTGATCCTCGAGGATCTGACGTGCGAGCGTCAGCTGTTTTCCCGTAACATCGGGTACAGTGACCTCGACCGAGCTCCAGAACTTGCCGAAGCTGAGGAAAAATCCGGTGAAAAATCCCAAGAGAAGAACGAGGACAATGCCGAACTTAAACTTCTTTTTCTGATAGAACGGCCGCTCATTCACCGGTACGGGTTCCGTATTCTCCTCCACCGGCACGGCGGCGTGAATTTCCTGTGCCTCCTGCGGGCTGAGGACGCGCGTCGCATCCGGATCAAAGGCGGGGACGGCGGTCGTCTGATCGCCGCGCAGCAGCTGTTCCGTATGGGCGATATCCGCCGCAAGGGTGCTGCTGTCCGGCCGCTGTGCGGGATCCTTCGCCATCATGCGTGCCACGAGTGCCTCAACGACAGGAGGAATGCCGGGCACAAGGCGGCGAAGGGGCTGCGGCTCCTCCTCGAGATGCTTGCGCGCAATGCTCACCGCCGTATTGCCGTCAAAGGGAATATGCCCTGAGAGCATCTCATAGAGGACAACGCCGAGGGAGTACACGTCGGATTTCGGCGTGATGATCGTGCCGCGCGCCTGTTCCGGGGAGAAGTAGTGCACCGAGCCCATGATGTTGTCGTTGTAGGTCATGGTGGACTCTGTGACCGCGCGCGCGATGCCGAAATCCGCCACCTTGACATTTCCGTCGGGCATAACGAGGATGTTGTGCGGCTTGATGTCGCAGTGCACGAGATTGTTTGCGTGCGCCTGTGCCAGAGCACCGGCAATCTGTTTTGCTATGTGGAGTGCCTGTGCCACAGGCAGCGCGCCCTCTTCCTTGATGCGTTCCTTCAGCGTACGCCCCGGCACATACTCCATGACAATGTAGTGACGCCCTTCGGCGACACCGACATCGTAGACATTGACGATGTTGGGATGCGTAATGCGCGCGGCAGCCTTTGCCTCGCGCTGGAAGCGTCCGATGAACTCCGTGTCGTGCTCATACTGCTGGTGCAGAATCTTTACGGCAACCGTGCGCTCCAGGAGCTGATCTTTCGCCCGATAGACATCTGCCATGCCGCCGCTGCCTACGAGCATCTCCAGTGCGTAGCGTCCATCCAAGACACGCTCGACCATGTTTGTTCCTCTATCGCCTCTGCCTGTAGGGGAGGCTCGATTCATGAGGGTGTCAGCCCTCGAAATATGTACGTATGATCTGACGGGCGATACCCGCTGCGGCTCTGCCGCCAAAGCCGCCCTCCTCCACGAGGACGGAGAGGACGATCTTGCGTCCGCCGCGCTCTGCCGACCCGATGAACCATGCGTGATCCGTACCGGTGGCGTTCTCCGCCGTACCGGTCTTGCCCGTCACGCGCACACCCGCGACATCCGCCGCTGTGCCCGTTCCGGAGGCAACGACCCCCGCCATGTCCCCGTCGATGATGCCCGCACGCTCGGGTGTCGTCGCCGTCCGCCATACCTTCGGGCTGGATGTCTCAAGTGCGATTCCACCCGTCGTCAGGACGGCATCCACGAGGTAGGGCTGCATGATGCGCCCGCCGTTTGCGAACGCATCGGCAACGAGTGCCATCTGCAGCGGCGTGACGAGCAGCTGCCCCTGCCCGAAGCCGAGCTGAGCGATCTCCCCATCACTCAGCCCGCGCAGGGAGGGAACGTGTGCCGCCGCCATGGAAACCTCCGGCGCGCTCAGCTCTGCCCCGATCCCGAAGCGGTCAAAGGCATCGCCGAGCCCCTTGTCCCCCATGCGCATGGCGAGGGTCGCAAAGGTGATATTGCACGATTCGCGCAGGGCATCTGCCAGACGCAGCCGCCCGTGTACCTCGCCGTGCGGCTCATGCAGGACATAGTCCCTGCCGATCGCAAGCTCACCCGTGCAGTCGAAGATCTCGTCCGTCGTCGTGACGCCCGTGGCGAGCGCCGCATCGGCGACCAATGTCTTGAAAGTCGAGCCGGGCGGGTAAAGCCTTGCGCGGCACGATTGAGGAGCGGGCTGTCCGCACGCGACGAGAGCGTATCCCACGAGCGCTCGGTCACGGACGGGTCAAAGGACGGCGTACTCACCATCGCTAGGAGTGCGCCCGTCTCCGCATCCATTACGACGACGGCACCACGGTGCTCGCCGAGGGCACGGTACGCGGTCTGTGAGAGCTCCGCATCGACGGTGAGGCGGACATCATAGCCCGCATCGGCGCGGAGCAGGGTGCGCAGCGGCCCCATGCCCGCGACATCGTTCGTCACGCCGCTGAGCGGCGTCCCCTCCGTCTGTTCGATGCCCGTCGCCCCGTGGCGATCCGTGCGGTACCCCGTCACGGGGGCGAGCACAGCGCCATAGGGATAGGAGCGGTTTCCTGCGGCATCGCTCTCCGCGAGAACGCGCCCCGTATGATCGAGGATGCGCCCGCGCCGTATATCCTCCTCCATGAGGGCAGAGCGCATATTGAGCGGATGCGCGGCGAGCGACGCGCCGTCCCACACGGAAATCTTGACCAGATAGAGGATCTGGACGGCGATGAGGACGAGGAGGCATGCTGCCGCCGCGGCGATATGGCGGCGCATTTTTCATCCGTCATGATGCCGCCTCCTTGCGTGGAGCAGAGAGCGCGGTCAGAATCCCGAGGAAGACAAAACTCGCCGCCATCGAGCTGCCCCCGTAGCTGACAAACGGCAGGGTAATGCCCGTCAGGGGCAGGAGCTTCGTGACGCCCGCCACGATGATGAACGCCTGCAGCAAGAGCGCGACCGCAGCCCCCGCAGCGAGAAGAGTCTCCTCCATCCGCGCCTGCCGCAGTGCGATCTGAATGCCACGCCAAAAGAGCAGCGCATACGCCATGAGGACAAAAACGGCACCGATCAGCCCAAATTCCTCGGCAATCGCCGAAAAGATAAAATCGGTGTGCACCTCGGGGATGAGCCCGGGATGTCCTTCGGAGAGCCCTGTCCCCCAGACGCCGCCGCTGCCGATGGCAAAGAGCGATTGGACGATCTGATACGACATCCCGTTGGGATCTGCCCACGGATGCATCCAGATATCAAAGCGCACGCGCACGTGCCCAAAAAGCATATAGCTGAGTGCCGCCGCAGCCAGAATGAACACGCCGGCGAGGAACACATACGACTTGCGCCCCGTCCCCATATAGGTCATGACCACCGCCATGCCGAAGAAGAAGAGCGCCGCGCCGAGGTCATGTGCAATGACAAACATCAGCACCGAGAGCCCCCATAGTGCCACGAGCGGCGCGATAAAGCGCACGGGCGGCAGATGAAGAAAGGCAACGCGGCGCGCCGGCAGGGTCAGCACGGCATGATGATCGGCAAGATAGGCCGCGAGGAAGAATACGAGAAGGATTTTTCCAAACTCCGAGGGCTGCACAGAGAATGCTCCGAATGCGAGCCAGTTCTTATTGCCGCCAATGGAGACGCCAAAGAGCAGCGGCAGAAGCAAAACGATGGTCGTCGCCGCACCGAGCACATAGGGATAGGCGAGCATCCGACGCAGCCGCGCCCAAAAGAGAAGCACCAGCATCCACGCGGTGATACCAACACACGCCCAGCGCAGCTGTGCGGCAAATAGATCGGGCTTCAGCCGCGCCACCTCGATGAGCCCCACAGCAAGAAGTGTATAGGCAAGGGCAAGCGGTACCGTGTCCAGATGACGCCGCGCCGCCAAGATGTACCCCGCCGCACCGCAGAGCACGAGGACGCCAAGATCGGGCAGATAGGGCAGATCCCGATGCCAGTCAAAATGCCACCCCGGCTGTCCCGCCCCATGCTTCAGGAGAAGAATCGCGAGCCCGCAGAGAAGAATGCCCAGCGGGGCGAGTCTCATCTTGAGCATCATGACGGATCACAGGCGATGACAATCGCCGTCACATTGTCCGTCCCGCCCGCATCGAGGGCACGCTCCACCATCTGCCGCGCTGCATCGTCGGGATTCCCGCCGAGCAGCGCACACAGATCCGTATCCTCCACCATATTGGTCAGACCGTCCGTGGCGAGGAGGAAACGGTCTCCTGCCATGACGGGGAACGTATCTCCATCCACGTGCAGGCGCTCTTCGACCCCGACAGCACGCAGCAGATAGTTCTTGCGGGGATGATGCTGTGCCTCCGCCTCGCTCAGTTCCCCACGGGCAACCAATTCCTCCACATAGGAGTGGTCGCGCGAAATCCTGCGCAGCTCTCCGCCGCGCAGGAGATAGAGACGGCTGTCACCGACGTGCGCATAGCACGCCGTCTGCGCATCCTCGTCGATATGGAGCACCGTCGCCGTCGACCCCATCCCCTCATAGGCGGAGTTCTTGGCGGCAGCATCCAGTACTGCTGATTGGCGCGCAGGACGGCACTCTTGAGCGCTGCCGTGTCAATGGGCTCTCCGGCATTTGCCATATCATGCACAGCGGCGACGACGATGCGGCTTGCCACCTCGCCTGCCGCATGTCCGCCGAGCCCATCCGCCACAACGTAGACAGCGGGCGAAAACACGCCGCAGCTGTCCTCGTTCGATGTGCGCACGCGTCCGATGTCCGATGCGCTTGAAACCTCGATCATGTATTTACCTCTCAAACCGCAGCGACACGGCACCGATGCGCAGGACATCACCCGCACGCAGATAGGCGCGCCCGCTGAGCTGACCGTCGTTCAGATAGGTGTGATTCCGACTGCCGAGATCCTCTGCGATATACGCGTTCTCGCGCTGATAAATCAGGACATGATGATGCGAGACGAAGCTGTCGTCAAGAACGATGTCATTGTCCGGACTGCGCCCGATGGAGAGCTCATGCCCCACGGGATAACGCCGCCCCTCCAGCCCCTCGCCGGCAAGCACGACAAGTGCCGCCGCCCCGGCGGTCTGTACCGGTGTGCGCGGTACGCGTATATCGGCACGCAGCGCCGTGAACATCTGCCGTCCAAGATGCAGGACGGCATAGGCGAGCCAGAGCAGCGCACCATATTCTAGGACAACGCGCAGTGCTTTCAGAACCAGTGCCGGCATCAGCGCACCTCATAGCGGAGCGCCGTCGTCCCGAGGCGGATCTCATCTCCATTCCTCAGGCACTGCATCTCTCTCTCTCCGCTCTCCATTGATAAATGTACCGTTGCGGCTCTGCGCATCGTAGAGCACATGCCGATGCCGCTCGTAGGAAACCCACGCATGCACGCGGGAAATATTGCTGTCCGTCAGGATGAACTCATTGCGCGGCATCCGTCCCATATAGATCTTGCGCTCGCCGAGCGGCATCACAACGCCCTCATCCGCCCCGCTGAGTACCGTGAGCTCCGCGAGCTCATGCTCGGGCGGCAGATCGAGACAGCGCCCATCACGCAGGGATGGCCGCTCAAGCACGATGGTCTGCGCGAGCGTGTCATGCGGAACGGCGTCGCTCGACGCCGGTACGTGATCCTGCTGCATCCGCCCCACCAGACGGTATGAGCCCGCGCGCAAGGATGCGTCAACGTCAAACGAAATGTTGAGCCGCCCTTCCATATAGAGATCCTCACGGATGATACAGCGCTTGAGTGCCGTTCCCAGCTCATCCACCACACGGTGGGAACAGAGCCGCTGATAGTCCTCCGTCCCGAGAGAGATGATATACGCATTGGCAAGAGAGGCGCTGTTCTGACGCTTCGCCTCTTTTTCCAGCCCCTTGATCAGTTCCACGGGTTCCAGATGACTGCTGAACTTGCGGTTAAAAAAACCTTCGATGTGATCCCCCAGAAACGATTCCACGCGATCCATCATCGTGCATCGCTCTCCTTTGGTCGCAAAGCACAGGAAAATCCACATGCTTCATACAAATTAACTTCTATATCATAGCATAAATCTTGAAAAAATTATAGTCCTGCTTCCATGAGACGGCTGCGCAGCTGTCCGCAGGCCGCCTGAATATCCGTCCCCATCTCGCGGCGCACGGTCGCCGTGACATGATGCGCCTCGAGAATCCGCTGAAAGCGGAGCACTGTCTCGCGCGGCGGGCGAAAGAGATGTCGCTCGGCGACGGGGTTGATCGGGATGAGATTGACGCTTGCCAGCTGTCCGCGCAGGAGGCGCGCGAGCTGCTCTGCCTCGCGCACGCCGTCATTCACATCACGGATGAGGATGTACTCGTAGGTCACACGCCGCTTCGTCTGTGCCGCATAGAGCTCTGCCGCCCGCAGTACTTCCGCCATGGGGTACATGCGGTTGACGGGCATCAGCGAGGAACGCAGTTCCTCCGTCGGCGCATGAAGTGAAATGGAGAGCGAGATCGGGAAGCCCCTCCTCCGCAAGGCGCAAAATCCCCGGAACAATCCCCGAGGTCGAGAGCGTCATCCCGCGATAGCTGAGCCCGATGGTCTCCTCCGCGTGCAAAAGGCGCAGCGCGCCGATCACGTTATCGTAGTTCTCCATCGGCTCGCCCGAGCCCATGACGACGATGGTATCGACGCGCGCGCTCTCCTGCCGCAGGTAATCCGCCATGCCAATCACCTGCGCGGCGATCTCCCCCACGGTCAAATTACGCGCCAGACCGTGCAGCGTCGACGCGCAGAATGCACAGCCCATGCGGCAGCCCGCCTGCGTCGAGACACAGACACTGTTGCCGTAGGGATGGCGCATGAGCACCGTCTCCGCCGTCTGCCCATCGGCAAACGCATAGAGCAGCTTGATCGTCGCGCCGTCTGCCGACGTCAGGCGCGCACCGACCTGTGGCCGCTCAATGGAAAAGCGCTCCGCCAGCTGCGCGCGCAGCACCTTCGGCAGATTGTCCATGACATCAAAAGAGACCGCGCCGCGCTGATACATCCAGCGGATGATCTGATCGGCGCGGAAGCGGGGAATCCCCTCCTCGCGAAGGGCATCGGCAAGCTCTGTCTTCGTCCATCCAAATATTCATCGGCGTCTCATACGGGCGATAAAGAAGCCGTCCGGCCCGCCCGTCTCCGGCATGATCTGTACCATGCGATCTGCTGTTTTTTGCTCCGGCAAAAATGCCCCCGTCTCCTCGAGGACGAAGTCCTCATGCCCGCGCAGAAACGCCTCCACCACGGCGGCATTCTCGCTGCGCTCCATCGTGCAGGTACTGTAGACGAGGACGCCGCCCTGCTTCACCGTCCGCGCCGCACTCGCCAGAATCGCAAGCTGCAGCGGCGGCAGGGTCTTCGCATCCGACGGGCTTTTGCGCCAGCGTGCATCGGGCTTGCGCCGCAGGACGCCGAGCCCTGAGCACGGCGCATCCACGAGGACACGGTCAGCACACACACCATAGTGCGCACCGATCTCACGCGCATCGAGGAGCTGCGTCTCGATGATGGAGATGCCGAGCCGCTCTGCGTTGCGCATGATGCGCCCCAGCTTTTCCTCATAGATATCAAACGCCAAAATGCGCCCGCGATTTTCCATCCGCTGGGCGATATGCGTCGTCTTGCCGCCCGGGGCGGCACAGGCATCGATCACCGTCATGCCGGGCTCTGCGCCAAGGATATGCGCCACGAGCATCGAGCTCTCGTCCTGCACCTGCGCCAGCCCCTCACGCAGCGGCGCGAGCGCATCGAGCGCCCCGTGCGTGCGCAGGAGGATGCCCTCGGGAACGCGCAGCGACGCCTCGGCGTGAACGCCTGCCGCCGTCAGTCGCTCCATGAGGGCAGTGCGGTTCGTGCGCAGGGTATTCGTCCGCAGCGTGAGCGGCGCACTCTCATTGTCACAGCGGCACAGCCGCTCTGCCTCTTCATAGCCGTAGTCGCGCAGCCACCGCTCCACCATCCACACGGGATGCTGCATCCGCAGCGCAAGCGAGCGTGCATCACGCCCCTTTGGCAGAGCCGCACGCTGTGGCTCGCGCAGCGCCGTCCGCAGGACGCCGTTGACAAAGGACGCCGCGCCCTTTCCGCCGTGTTTTTTCGCGAGCTCCACCGCTGTATGACAAACGGCGGACGACGGAATTTTATCCATGAAGAAGATCTGGTAAAAGCCAAGGCGCAGAAGCTCTCGTATGGGCGGCTGCGCCTTTTTAAGGTCGGCGACATAGCGGCGAATCATGACGTCGAGCGTCTCGCCCGCCTTCACTGTGCCGTAGACCAGCTCTGTCAGAAAGCGGCGGTCGCGCTCCGCCATCTCCGCACCGCGCAGCGCATCGGCGAGAGCGACATTCGCGTATGCGCCCTCGCTGTGCACGCGTAGGAGTACCTGCATCGCACGCTCGCGGATGCGGTCGATCTTTTTCTCATCGTACTGCTTTGGCATCTATGTGTCCTCAATAATCTCTTCGAGCTGGCGGCGTACCTCCGCCATATCCACACTCGTATTGTAGCAGGGGCCGTTCGGGCGGATGTTGAGCACCCCGACGGCGGGAAGCGGAAAAACGTCTTGGATCCCGCTCATCAAATCGCGCTCACACGCAATCGCGAGCACCGCCTTTGGCCGCGTGTTGTAGACGACCTGCCGCGCCAGTGTCCCGCCTGTCGCGACAAAGAAATGGAACCCCATCTCCTCAGAGAGCGTAACGAGATCGCCGATGTTGCAGCCGCCGCAGCGCTTGCAGTTGTTCGGATCGCGCGTCACCTTATGCGGGCAGCTCGCGAGCTGCAGGCAGTGCGGTGTCACGACGAGCAGGCGGTCGGCGGGCACGCGGATGTGCATGCGATGAAAGAGCAGATTGCTGACCGCGATAAACGAGCCCTCCAGCCGACGACGCTTGACGCCAAAGAGCGCCCCAAGGCGCACGGCAGCAGGAAAGAGCAAATTGATCAGCTCATAGGTCTGCCGCTTCATCCACGGGAGATACGGCAGCCCCGCAACGGCAAGCACCATGTTGAAGATGCCGAAAAAGGACAGGAGTACCGCGCCTGTCAGCAGAGCGCCGATCGCCCACGGCAGAAGCGGCTGGATGCGCTCAAGCCCCGGCACGCCAATGTACCAAATGCCAAAGAGGAGCACGGCGGCGAGCAGTGTCACGAGCAGGAGCATACCGATGAAGAGCCGCTTCTTTGGCCGTGAGGGCAGGAGAATCGTCTTCTTCTCCCCCGCCTTGCCGCCGTTGACCGTCAATGTCTCCGTACTCATGATGTAAAACGTGCTCCTGCGGTCAGTGCACAGCCGTTCAAAAAGTCAGATACCGCCATCATCCGTTTCCCGGGTGCCTGAATCTCCGTCACCTGCACGATCTCATCGCCTGCTGCGACGCGCAGCCCTGCCCGCCGATCTGCCGTAAGAATGGTGCCGTGCGGCGCATCGGTCCGTTCGCCTGTGAGGGACAGCATACCGATCTTATACAAGGCGTCCCCCAGATGCGTCTCTGCGTAGGGCACAGGGTTCAGCCCGCGCACGAGGGCATCGAGCTCCCGTGCCGTGCGCGACCAGTCGATCTGTGCCGTCTCGCGCGTAATGCGTGCGGCATAGCTGCTCTCCCCCGTCTGCGGCGTACGCGTGAGCACCCCTGCGGCAAGCTGCTCCAGCGTCTCCACGAGGAGCGCCGCCCCCGTCTCCATCAGAGCATCGTGGAGCGTTCCGTACGTCGTATCCCTATGGATGGGAACCTCGCGCCGCAGGAGCATATCCCCCGTGTCGAGCCCCGCATCCATCTGCATGGTCGTAATCCCTGTCACGGCAGCACCGTCCATCACCGCGTGCTGAATCGGTGCAGCACCGCGATACAGCGGGAGCAGGGACGCGTGCACATTGATGCAGCCATGCACGGGGATATCCAGAATCTCCTGCGTCAGGATCTGCCCGAATGCCGCCACCACCGCCACGTCGGGACGGAGGGCGCGCAACGCTTCGGCAAATGCCGCATCACGTGCGCGCGCAGGCTGGAGAACAGGAATATCATGTGACAGTGCCCACGCCTTGACCGGAGAGGGGCTGAGTTTCTTCCCGCGCCCGCGCGGGCGATCCGGCTGCGTAACAACGGCGACAATATCCGTGAGATCACGCCGCTCTGCCATCGCTGCAAGAATCGCCACGGCGAAATCCGGCGTCCCCATAAAGACGGTACGCATCGGCGTCATTCCTCTTCCTCCCCCTTGCGCAGGCGCACAGCAATATCGATGAAGAGGCGCCCCTCCAGATGATCGCACTCATGCTGAATGCAGCGCGCCAAAAGCCCCTCCGCTGTCAATGTACGGCGGCGGCTGCGGCGGTCGGTATACTCCACCGTCACACGCTCCGCGCGCTCCACATCACCGTAGACCTTCGGCACGGAGAGGCACCCCTCCGACTCCGTCACGCTTCCCTCGCGCATGGTGATGACGGGATTGACGAGCTCCAAGAGCCCGTGCTCATCCTGCACGTCGATCACAACGATGCGCAGAGACTTCCCCACCTGCGGCGCAGCAAGACCCACGCCGTCAGCGGCATACATCGTTTCCGCCATATCGTCGAGCAGCTGCCGATGCCGCTTCGTGAGGCGTTCGATCGGCTCCGCCGTCTGTTTCAGGACGGGATCCCCCCGCCTTCTTGATGTCAAGTATCGCCATAGTATTCCTCATGTCAGGCGCAGATGATAGATCCGCACCGCATTCTCATAAAACACAGCATCCCAGTGCTCCTCGGGAATGAGGAGCTTGGTGAATGCAACATAGTCGCCGAAGTTTGCCAGCGGCCAATCCGTGCCGAACATCAGCCGATCGTACGCATTCAGGTACGCAAGCCAGCCGCGCAGCTGCTCGATATAGAAATGCTTCTGCGCACAGAAGCGGTCAAAATCCACAATCTTTCCCTCAAGCATCCCCGAGAGATCGGCTGTGACATTCGGATTCTTCTCCATCACCGCAATGGCATCGACGAAATACGGCTCCCCCCAGATGGCACATGACGAAATTCACCTGACGGAACTTCGTCGCCGCCTCATCCATGACATTCGGGTGAGCATACTTGAGCAGTGCCTTCTCCGTCGCCGTCAGTCCCGTGTGCACGGCGACGGGCTTTCCGTACCGTGCCGCGAGTTCATAGACGGGGGCAAGCATATCGTCATAGATATAGAAATAATTGTAGCCAGGATAGAGCTTGATGCCGACGCAGCGCTCGCTCCGAAGATGCTGCTCGAGGGCAGGCAAGAGCTGCTCAATGCGCGCAGCACTCATCTCCGTCTGCCCGCCGTCGCCCGCGATCCCGACACAGTAGTGAAAGAGATCGGGATAGTTCGGCGCGAGCTCCTCCACGGGGAGATTGCCCATGATAACGCCGTGGACAATCCCCGCCGCACGGCAGTCACGCCGCAGAGCTGCCTCCGTATTCTCGTGTCCCGCCGCACGTGCGACGGTATCAAAATACTCCCCTCTGCCATAGTGCAGATGGGCGTCAATAATCTTCATCGTCTGTCGTTCTTCCTCAAAAGGATCACTGATACGTTCAGTGCCTCTCAATTTCTGTAATCGTTCTTTTTAGTTTACCATATCCGTCAATAGTTTTTGTGGGAATCATGCACCAAGATCTTTATCCGTGCATCCCTAAAGCATATCCATCATGCGGTGGGTCTGCGGGATGACGCGGACGTTTGCCAGCCGCCGCAGGGCAGTCTCCTGCCATGCGAGCAGCTGCTCGGGCGAGGGCTTCGTACATCCGCCGTAGGGCGTCACAGGCTGCAGAATCAGCATCGACTCCGGGGCGGTATCCGCCACGAGCCGAATGGCGGTATCGACTTCGCTGTCAGGGCTCTCCGCCGCGACGACAATCTTGACCCACGTATCCTTCGCCTTTGCGATCTCCAGAAAGCGCACGTGGGCATCCCAGACGGGATGCGTCGTCGCAGAGGGCAGCTTGATGTCCATGCTGATGCCTGCCACACAGTCAACGCACTTCTTCAGCTCCTCATGGAGCGTTCCGTTCGTCTCCAGATAAATCGGCAGCTGCACATGCGGCGCCAGTGCGCGGATGAACGCTGCATGCAGCAGCGGCTCGCCGCCCGTAATGCTGAGCGCCTGATGCGGTACGCCCGCCGTCGCGATCTCCACCAGCTCTGCCGCACGCTGCGGCGAGATTGGATTCGGGTAGGGGACGAGATGATACGTCCCCGCTCCCTCCTCCACGACACAGTCGGGGTGCATCCCGACCGCGCTGTCCGTATCGCAGTAGCTGCAGTGGAGATTGCAGCCCTCAAGGCGCAGGAACACCTGCCGGCAGCCGACGTACTTCCCCTCGCCCTGAACCGTCGAGAAAATCTCGATGATATTCTCGTTCATTTCAGTCCCTCTCGTACGTGACAGATGATTTTGGCGTCTCCCAGACGGTCAGTGCAGCGAGATGGGCCGCTGTCGCCGTAACCTCAGGACGCACGGCAAGACGCTCAAAAATGATTCGCGCCAGATTCTCCGCCGTCGGATTCACCGCGGCATCAAACGGCGGGAGTTCATTGACATAGCGATGGTCGAACTCATCCAACACCGCCATCAGCGCTGCCTTCGCCGTCTTAAAGTCGATCATCATTCCGAGATCGTCGAGCTCCGTGCCGCGAAACGCCGCCTCGACGACCCAGTTGTGCCCGTGCAGGCGGTCGCATTTCCCGGGATACCCGACAACGCGGTGTGCCGCCTCGAATGCGCCTTCAACGCGCAGTGTATACATTCTGCTCTCCTTCGTTTGTCAAAAGGGGCTGTTGTACGAAGCAAGACTTCATACAACGCCCCTTCTTTGTGCCCCTTCCACCGCTTGCGCGGTCCCCCCTTCCCCGTGATAACGGGGAAGGCTTTAGGAAATAACGGCATAATAGCTTCCCCCGCTGACGGGGGAAGTGGCGAGCGCAGCGAGCCGATAGGGGGACGTGCGCCCCCCCTTCTCGATGCCATTATTTCACATCGCTCATCACTTCGTCCATGCTCATGGCGCGCGTATGCTTCGTATGGCTCCACTCATGCTCATTTCGATGGATGAACCCGAGGAAGATGATCGGTATCCACGAATAGATGAACACAGGATAGAGGAGCAGATAGAACCATGCCTTCAGCTTGGCACGTACCTTGATGAGGATAATCATGGGCAGAAGATACTGCCCGATCATGATTGCCGTCATCAGCTGCGACGGCAGGAATTTGTAGATGCTCGTATAAAACGGCGGGAACGCCAGCTGCACATAGCTGATGATAATGAAGAACGTCGAGATCATGAGGAAATGCGGCTGCAGAAGATAGATGCAGCCATCCCAGATGCGTATGTCGCGGCGTTTCCAGCCCTCGCGGATCATCGTCGGAATAAAGCGGTGCGCCACGTCAAACTGTCCCTGCGCCCAGCGTCTGCGCTGGTTCCACGCCTGCTTGAACGTGAGCGGCTTCTCATCGTAGACCACGGCGTCATGCGCCCACGTCGTCTTGATGCCCTCGGCAAGCAGCTTCATCGTGAACTCCATGTCCTCGGTGAGGCAGGTCGCACGCCAGCCGTGCCGCTTCAGCACGTCCGTCGTAATGCACATACCCGTACCGCCGAGACACGCCGAGAGTCCGATGTTCGTCTTTGCGAGATGCGAGATATGGTCGATGACCCAGAACGCGATGGCAAACGTCCCTGCCACCCATGTGTCGTATGGATTCTTCGCATCCAGATAGCCCTGAATGACCTTGTCGCCCTTGAGGAGGCGGTTGTTCATCTCCTTGAGGAAATTCGGGTGTACGAGGTTGTCCGCGTCGAAGATGGCAACGGCATCGTACTCCTTGTCCATCGCAAAGAGCTGCTCAAACATCCACTCAAGAGCAAACCCCTTGCTCTTCTTCGTCGGATGCGTGCGCGTGCAGACAATGGCTCCCGCCTTCTCCGCGATCTTCCCCGTATCGTCCGTACAGTTGTCCGCAATGACATAGATGTCGTATAGTTCCTTTGGATAGTCGAGCCGCTGCAGATTTTCGATGAGCTGCCCGATGACCGCCGCCTCGTTGTGCGCGGCGACGACGACAGCAAACGTCTTCTCCGGCGTCAGAATTTTTTTCTCCCCATGCCGCCACAGACAGCAGAAGCCGATGAAGAAAAAATACAGCGTAAAGAGCAGGAGGAGGATCTGCATCGGCACCATAATGATGTCAAAGACGTGTGCCGGCAGATAGGGCGAGAGTGCATGAAAGATCTCTGTCATATCAGCTTTCCCTCGTCCGCATCGTCAGCGCAGTCACATGGTTGACGATGCCAAAGAGCGCATACGCCGCAAAAATCGCCGTAAAGACAGCGGGCAGAACGGCCGTCCGTCCGACGTAGAGGATGCCGGCGAACACGATGAGTGCAACGAGCTTCGATACAAAGTAAATCCGTTCCCCGCCCCCCCCTTAAAATCCGGGTAGTGGACGTGACTGACCATCAGATAGCCCGTCACAGCGACCGCGGCGGGATAAAGAAGCCCATAGTCGGCAGGGTTAATGCCGAGCGAGAGAAAGAGCCACGCCGACATGGCGACGAGATTCCCGCCCGCAGGAATGGCGAGCCCCATAAAGTAGCCGTGCACCACATTGGCATTCACATTGAAGCGCGTGAGACGCCACATCCCACAGAGGGCAAAGCAGATCGCCGCCGCTGCACCGACGAGCCCGTAGGAAAAGAGGGCCAGTTTCCACGCGAGCAGCGCGGGGGCGATGCCGAATGAGCCGAGGTCGCAGAGGGAGTCCATCTCCTTGCCGAACTCACTGGAGACGCCGAGCGCACGCGCCACGCGTCCGTCCATGCCGTCCGCGACCAGCGCGAGCAGAATGAAGATCGCCGCCCAGTCAAGATGGCCTTCTGCCGTTGACAGGATGGAACACATACCAAAGAACAGATTCATCGCCGTACACAGATTCGGCAGAAATCGTCTGTAATTCATTCGCCTTCAAGCCTCCCCAGGACAGTCCTGCCGCCCTGCACCTTTTCGCCTTCCCGCACGAGGATCTGCGCCCGCTCAGGCATCACGATCTCAAGGCAGGAGCCGAAGCGGATCATGCCGTAGATGTCTCCCTGCTTCATGCGGTCGTCGAGCGTCACCCACGAGACGATGCGCCGCGCGAGGATTCCCGCGATCTGCTTTACCGTGATGCGCAGGTCGCCGCGGTCAATGCCGATCAGATGGTGTTCATTTTCAAAGCCGACCTCGTCCTTGTAGGCGGGACGAAACGGCCGCAGTAATATTTCTGCAGTTTGATTTCCCCATTGATCGGACTGCGGTTGACGTGCACGTTAAAGACCGACATGAAGATGACGATCTTGTTGCACGGCTCTCCGACGAAATCATCCACGCCCACAGAGGAGATCTCCGTCACCGTGCCGTCGGCAGGCGACAGAATATGATGTTCGTTTTCGGCGATCGTACGTGTCGGGCTGCGGAAGAAATAGGCAAAATAGCACGCCAGCACGACGAACGGAAGCGCGGCATACGGATGCGCAAAGTATCCAAAAATAACCGCCAAAACGAGTGCGGCGCCGATAAACTTATAGCCCTCACTGACAATGACCACGCAGACACGCCTCCTTTTTCTCTCACATTATAATGGAAAGCCTATTCTTTGTCCACAGATACGGCTCTTATTTTCGCGATGCGTGCACTTTCAGGACGAATTTCGGCAGTGCCAGCAGACGACCTGCACGTTTCGGCTGCATCAGGCCGCGGAAGAGCCATTCCAGTTTTGCCCTCTGCATCCAGTACGGTGCGCGCTTCATCACGCCCGCCATGACGTCGAGCGTCCCGCCGACACCGATGGCGACGGGGACGTCGAGCTCTGCGAGATGCGCGGCGATCCACTTCTCCTGCTTCGGCACGCCGAGCGCGACGAGCAGGAGATCAGGGCGTGCCGCGCGAATCTCCGCGATGATCGCCGCATTGTCCGCAGGGGAAAAGAACCCGTTGCGCACCCCCACGATCTCGATGCCGGGATAAAGCTGCTCCGCTTTCGCCTTTGCCTTCTCCGCAACGCCGGGCGCTGAGCCGAAGAAGTAGACGCGCCGCCCCTCGGCAGGGGCGCAGCGCAGCAGCTCCTGCGCCAGATCGTAGCCCGCGACGCGCTCGGGCATCGCGTGCCCGAGGTGACGTGCCGCCCAGACCGTCCCTGCCCCATCGGGAACAACGAGTGCCGACGCATTCAGGATACGGCGCAGCTCCTCATCATGCGTCGCACGCATCAGCATCTCGGCATTCGCCGTCGCAACCATAACGCCCGCACGCGTGTCCATGGCACGGCGCACGACATCGACAGCCTCCGCCATCGTGACGGCATCGACATCGACCCCCAGGATATTCACCCGCTCTGCCAAGCGCAACTCCTCCTTCTGTCTCGCGAAAAGAGAGCGTCCGCATGGGACGCCCTCGAAATGCTTCGTCGTACCGTTTTACCGTGCAGCTTCGTCTGCCTTCTTCTTCGGCACAGCCGTACGGATATAGAGCTCACGCAGCTGCTTCTCATCGACGGTCGCAGGTGCTTCGCTCATCACATCCGATGCGCTCTGCGTCTTCGGGAAGGCAATCACGTCACGGATGGAGCGGCGCTTTGCCATCAACATCACGAGACGATCGAGGCCGAAGGCGAGTCCGCCGTGCGGCGGCGTGCCGTACTCAAAAGCATTCATCATAAAGCCAAAGCGTGCACGTGCCTCCTCCGGCGTGAAGCCGAGTGCCTCAAAGACCTGTTCCTGCAGATCGCTGCTGTAGATACGCAGACTGCCGCCGCCGATCTCGACGCCATTCAGCACCATGTCATAGGCATTTGCCTTTACGCGGCCGGGATCGGACTTCAGGAACGGCACGTCCTCATCACGCGGCGCGGTGAACGGATGGTGCATCGCCTTGTAGCGCTTCTCCTCCGCACTGTACTCGAACATCGGGAAATCCACGACCCAGAGGAACCGCAGCGCATCGGGATCGATCAATCCACGGCGGCGTCCCATCTCAAGGCGCAGCTCGCCGAGTGCCTGTGCCACGACGAGCGGCTGGTCGGCGACGACGAGAAGCAGATCGCCCGTCTTTGCCCCGACGGCATTCTTGATCGTCTCAAAGGTCTCGTCGGAGTAGAACTTCTTGAAGGGCGACTTTACGCCCTCCTCCGTGTACTGAATCCACGCCAGTCCCTTTGCGCCGTAGCCCTGCACGTAGGAGACGAGGCCGTCCAGCTCACGGCGCGGGATATTCGCATAGCCCTCGACGTTGATGACCTTCACGCGGCCGCCCGCCTCCATGACGGCGTTGAACACCTTGAAGTCCGAGCCGCCGACATAGTCCGTAATGTCCTGCAGCTCCATGCCGAAGCGCAGATCGGGCTTGTCCGAGCCGAAGCGATCCATCGCCTCATCCCACGACATACGCTGGAAGGGCGTCTCGATCTTCGCGCCGATGCTCTTTTCAAACAGCTCTTTGACCATCCCCTCCATGAGCGTGAGGATGCTGTCCTGATCCATAAAGGACATCTCGATATCGAGCTGCGTGAACTCAGGCTGACGATCGGCGCGCAGATCCTCGTCGCGGAAGCAGCGCACGATCTGGAAGTATTTCTCAAAGCCCGAGACCATGAGCAACTGCTTGAAGATCTGCGGGGACTGCGGCAGCGCATAGAACTCGCCCGGATTGAGACGGCTCGGCACGAGGAAGTCGCGTGCCCCCTCGGGCGTGCTCTTGCAGAGCATCGGCGTCTCGATCTCAAGAAAATCGTTGCGGTCAAAGAAATCGCGCATGATCTTCGTCACGCGATGACGCAGGATCATATTCGCCTGCATCTCGGGGCGGCGCAGATCGAGGTAGCGATAGCGCAGACGGATCATCTCGTCCACATCGACGCCATCCTGAATATAGAACGGCGGTGTCTTTGCCTTGTTGAGAATCCGCAGCTCGCTGACGACGATCTCGATCTCTCCTGTTGCCATGTTCGGATTGACCGTCTCCGCACTGCGTGCGCGCACCGTGCCGCGCACACAGAGAACGAACTCCGAGCGCAGCGTCTCCGCCTCGTGGAACGTCCCCTCTGCCATTGCCGCCTCATCGAAGACGATCTGCACAAATCCCGAGCGGTCACGCATATCGACAAAGATCAGCCCGCCGTGGTCACGGCGGCGCGACACCCAGCCGCACAGCGTTACCTCTGCCCCCACCTGCTCCTTGCGCAGTGTGCCGCAGCCATGTGTCCGTTTCATTCCCTGCATCGTTTCCATCTCAGACCTTCACCTCAGAAATCATCTTTTCTACCAAATGGTCAAGCGCACAGGTCTCCTGCGCACTCTCCGCCATATCGCGCACGAGTGCCGTATGCGCTGCCAGCTCATCCTCGCCGAGGATGATGGCATAGCGCGCACCGGATCGATTTGCCTGCTTCATCTGTGCCTTCATGCTGCGTCCCGCGTAGTCCATGAGGGCACGCACATTGCCGCACCGCAGCTCATGCAGCAGAGGGAACGCCGCCTTTGCCGCCGCATCGCCGAGCGCAATGAGGAAGACATCCGCTGCAGGCGGCTGTGCCGGCAGGAGATTCTGCTGCTCCAGTGCGAGCAGGACGCGCTCCAATCCCGCCGCAAAACCGACGGCGGGGGTGGGATTCCCTCCGAGCTCCTCGACCAGTCCGTCATAGCGTCCGCCCCCCGCCACGGCACTCTGTGCACCGAGCGGCGGATAGGCGATCTCGAACGCCGTCCGCGTGTAGTAGTCGAGTCCCCGCACAAGGCGCGGATCGAGCTCATAGGAAACGCCTGCTGCCGTCAAATGCTGCTGTACCTGCGCAAAGTGCTCGGTACATGCAGGGCATAGGCAGTCCGTAATCGCGGGAGCCCCCGCCATAAACGGCTGCTCCGCATCCCGCTTGCAGTCGAGGATCCGCAGCGGGCTGCGTGTATAGCGATCCTTGCAGTCATCACAGAGCGTGGGCAGATACTCCTTAAAGTACGCCTGCAAACGCTCCCGATAGACAGGGCGACAGGCGGGGCAGCCGACGGAGTTCAGCTTCAGCGTCAGTCCCGTCAAGCCAAGTGCCGTCAGAAAATCATACGCGAGGAGGATGACCTCAGCATCGAGCGCAGAGCTCTCCTCGCCGAGCGCCTCCACGCCGAACTGATGAAACTCACGCATCCGCCCTGCCTGCGGGCGGTCATAGCGAAACATCGAGCCGATGTAGAAGAGCTTCTGCAGGCCGCCGTCCGCATAGAGTTTGTTTTGCAGATAGGCGCGCACGGCAGACGCCGTGTTCTCAGGACGCAGCGTCAGACTGCGGTCGCCGCGGTCGGAGAAGGTATACATCTCCTTGTCCACGACATCCGTACCGTCGCCGATCCCACGCTGAAAGAGCTCCGTGTGCTCGAACATCGGCGTGCGAATTTCACCGTAGCCATAGCGGGCACAGAGATCGCGGATCACATGCTCGACATGTGTCCACGCACCGACCGCGTCAGGCAGTATATCCTTCGTGCCGCGCGGCGCATTCGTCAGCATCAGTGCTGTTCCTCCTCGTATTCCGCGCGCAGAAGCGCACGGCGTTTTTCAATATAGACGTCAATATCGCGCAGATAGGTCACGAGATCCTTTGCATGAAAGGCAGAGTGCAGGCGTCCGCTGCGCACGCCGATCACCTTTGTCGCGGCAGCGCCGCCAATGCCGATGATCGTCTGCCGCTCCTCCATGATGCGGATGTTATAGATGCTCTCCGCACCGGGACGGGCATAGCCGACGTTCTCCAGATCGCCGCTCATATAGCCCTGCCGATAGAGATAGTAGGGATGGTAGCCCGCCGCACGGACAGCAGCCGTCGCCGCCGCACTCATGCACATCGTCTCCGCATCAGACGGCAGCGCGACATGCTCCGTCTCCATCATGAGGCGCAGCCGCGAGCCGCGCTTCAGCGCAAGTGCATGGAGCGTAATGTCGTCCGGGCGGAGGGCCGTCACCGCCGTCATCGTCGCACGGACATCCTCTGCCGTTTCGCCCGGCAGACCGAGGATCACATCCATATTGATGTGCACATCCATCGACGCACGGATGTCCTGCACCATGCGCACAATATCGGACGGCGTATGATGCCGTCCGATACGCTCAAGCGTCCGTTCCTGCATCGACTGCGGATTGACACTGACACGCGTCACCCGATATGCCTTCATCGCTGTGATCTTCGCCGCGCTCATGCTGTCGGGACGTCCTGCCTCCACCGTGAACTCACGGACAGAAGATCCATAGAAAGCATTATATACCATTTTGAGCATTTCGGCAAAAAAAACATCGGGCAGGCTCGTCGGCGTCCCTCCCCCGATGTAGATACACCCGACGGTCAGCCCCAGTGTGCGCACATCCTCTGCGGCAGCGGCAAGATCGCGCGTGAGCACATCCATAAATGCACGCAGCGTATTCTCCCCCGGCAGGAGATGCGAAGGAAAGGAACAGTAGAGGCAACGCGAAAGGCAGAACGGAATGCCGACGTAGACCCCCACCGTCCGCGCATCCTCATGCGCGAGGAACGGCAGCTGACGCACGGCAACCTCCGCCAAGAGACGTGCCTTCTCCGCGCTGCAGAAATAATCCTCCTGCAATCGCTGCACGGCAGCGTCGGGCGTCATACCGCCCCGCAGCCAGCGGTGCACAATCTTCGTCGGACGCACCCCGTGCAGGATGCCCACGGGGCAGACGGCAGGCCAAAACGAACACGGAAGAACTCGTAGAGATTCCGCTTGATCGTGCGGTGCACCGCTGCACGCGACAGTTCATCCGTGCGCCCCGCCGAGGAGAACGAAAGGCGCTCACAGCGCCCATCCGGCGCATAGAGCCAGACCTCCGTCATAACAGAAGGCGGCTCACTGCCCGACGGCCGGTTCACCACCGACAGCTGGGCGTAATCCGCCTCTCCTGCTTTTCCGACGATCTCCACCTTGAAGAGGTTCAGCACCTCATGCACAACCTTGACGATGACCTCGCTGGGATGATTGATGGTGAGCGATCGTATTTTCACGCTTTTTTCTGCTTCTCCCGGCACTTCTTGCAGATGCCAAAGAACTTCGCCTGATGATTCTCCACCAAGAAGCCCGTCTTTTCGAGAATATCCTGTTCCAGATGATCGAGCATATCCTCCTCGAACTCCGAGATCTCCTTGCACTCCGTGCAGATGAGATGATGATGGAAGTGCTGGTTCGGGTCGATCGGATTCAGCTCGTAGGAATACGACCCCTTGTTGCGCTTGTCGAACTCCTTGCCGAACTCGATCTTCTGCAGAATGCCGAGCGAGACCAGAATCTCCAGACTGCGATAGACCGTCGCGAGTCCGATCTCCGACTCCGTCCCGCGCAGAATATCATAGATCTTCTCCGCGCTCAGATGCTCGCTCGGATGATCCAAAATGACCTGCAGCACAATCTGCCGCTGCGGCGTCATCTTGCGCTGTGTCGCCTGCAGACGCTTCTTCAGGTCTTCCATGGTATATGTCTCTGCCATATCTCTTCCCCCTCGATCCACCAAGTGGGTCACAATGTATTATCACAATCAATGAGAATAGTATAGCACAGTGCACAAGTTTTTACCATAGTTTATGAAGATAAGGTTTTATGATAAACGTCGCAGACAAGACTATGGCCCCAGACAAGACGTTGAAGATATGCCCTCACTCCGCGATGCGGCGCAGCGTCTCCATGAGGAGTTTGCCTCGGGGACGATCGCCGCGATTTCGATGCACTCCTCGGGCGTATGGATGCCGTGTGCCGTCACGCCGACAGACACCATGTCGAGCGCAGGGTTCTTCGATGCGTGCCAGCTCGTCTCAAGCCCCGCATGGATGCTCTCGATCTTCATCGGTGTACCGCCGTTCTGTGCCGCATAGACCTCCGCCATGATCGTCCGCAATTTGCTCTTGGGGTTCTCACGCCATGCAGGAGATGCCGTTCCAACGACGAGAGAAAAGCCCGTCAGTGCCGCCAGCGTCTCCGCCTCGCAGACGATCTCGTCCAGCCGCTCATTGACCGAGGAGCGCGGGAAGAACGCGACATGCACCTCGTTCTCATCCATGCGGACAACGCCGAGATTTGCCGAGGTCTCCACCCCGCCCGTCTGCGTGTGTGTCATGGCATGAACCCCCGTGCGCAGGAGGACGAGGAGGTCGATGAGGGCGCGCTGTTCCTCTGCGCCGATGACGCGCCCCGCCTCATGTGCAGGATGCAGCGTAAATTTCATCGCGGGATCGGCCTCGCCATAGATGGCATGAAAGCGTTTCTCCTCCGCCGCCAGCAGGCGGGCAATACTGCGCTCATCCATCGCCGTGCGGACGATTGCCTCTGCCGTCGGGGGGGATCGCGTTGCGCGCCGTTCCGCCCGTGAGGGAAACGAGTTCCACGTCGCCCTCCTGTGCCAGGGCATGAAGTGCCAGTGCCAGCGTGCGAATCGCATTGCCGCGCCCGTCGCCGATGCGCTCGCCCGAGTGACCGCCGCGCAGCCCCTCAGCCGTAATGCGATAGGCGGGCAGATCGGACTCCTTTCGCGTCAATGCACGCGTATAGTCGAGATTGACACTGCCCGCACTGCCGACCGTCATGATGTGATAGTCCTCCGAGTCGCAGTTGATCAGGTACTGTGCATTCTTCAGATGATCTGCCGAAAGATGCCGTGCCCCCGTCATCCCCTGTTCCTCATCCACCGTGATGATGGCGCGCAGCGGACCATGTTCCTCTGTGCACTGCATTGCCGTCAGGATCTCCGCCACGCCGATGCCGTCGTCTCCGCCAAGGCTCGTCCCATCCGCCGTGAGATACTCCGCCGTCCGCTGCATCTTGATCGGGTCGGTCAGCGGGTCATAGGAAACGCCCGGCTCAGCCACACAGACCATGTCCATGTGTCCCTGCAGAATCGTGCGCGGTGCATTCTCCTTCCCCTTCGTCGCAGGAAGCTCCGCGATAATATTGAAGTGCTCATCCTGCGTCACCGTGCAGCCAATCTCCTCAAAGTGTTTTTTCAGATAGTCACTGACCGCCTTCTCGTGCCCCGAGGGACGCGGGATATGCGTCAGTGCCTCGAACTCCGAAATGACCTTTTCCAGCAGCTTTGCATCATCCATCATAAATTCCTCCCATCAATATTCCTTTCCATTATAACATAGAATGCAAAAATGGGGCTGCTGCATGAAGTGATAAACTTCGTGCAGCAGCCCCTATGCCATATTCGTCTCTTTTACTTCTTCGCCTGCTCTACCGCCTTCGTGACCGCTTCCTTGAACTGGTCATAGCTGACGGTCGCTCCTGAGACAGCATCCACCTTTGCGAGATCCTTGGACGCGGTGAGCTGCTCGCCGTAGGACACAATCGCCTTGTAGGCGTTCTGTGCCTTCTTCTGCGCGCCCGGCTCCTTCCCCTCGCCGTAGTGCTCGTCCTTCTGCTTGCCCTCTTTGTCAATGCTCGTGTGAACGACCTTCTCGATCGCACCGTTCTTGATCGTGAGCTCCACGTGCGAATGTCCGAGCTTTTCGTTCTCACTGCTGTCTGCCGCATAGGTGCCGTCCTTGACGCCCGTCATATCGAGCGCGGCGGTTTTCTGCGGCTGCTCCTTCGGTGCCTGTTTCTCCTCACCGCAGCCCGCAGCGAGGACAGAGACACCCAGTAGAAGTGCAATACCGAGGCTGAACTTTTTCTTCATTGTTATGCCGTCCTTTCCCGCATGTGTCCATGCTCAATGATAACACAGCGCTCCGCCTCGTCGCCGACTTCGGCGGAGTGTGTGACTGTCAGGATCGTATGCCCCTCGTCGTGGAGCTCATGGAAGATTTTCATGACAAGATTCTGGTTCTTCTCATCGAGGTTGCCCGTCGGCTCATCCGCGAGGATGAGGACGGGGTAGTTGATCAGCGCACGCGCAATGCAGACGCGCTGCTGCTCACCACCCGAGAGCTGACTCGGCAGATGGCTCGCACGGTCGGCGAGGCCGACGCGTTCGAGTGCCGCCATCGCCTCGTTGCGGTCAGGCATGCTGTGGTAGTACTGCGCAACCATGATGTTCTCGACCGCCGTCAGATAGGGGATCATGTGGAACTGCTGGAATACGATGCCGATCTTGTCACGGCGGAAGCGCGTCAGCTCCTCGCGCGTAGCATTCGTCAGCACATCGCCGTCGAGGATGACCTCACCGCTCGTCGGGCTGTCCATGCAGCCGATGATGTTCATCAGCGTCGACTTGCCCGAGCCGGAGGGACCCATGACTGCGAGCCACTCGCCTTTTTCAACATTCAGGTTGACATCGTCCAGGGCGAGCACCTTTTCGTTGTACGCCTTGGAGACGTGCTTCAGTTCAAGCAAACTCATTGCTTCGTTCTCCTCTCATTCGCCGCGCAGGATGATCGCGGGATCTACATTGGTCGCAATACGTACGGGCAGCAGCGAGGCCAGTCCGGTCACCAGGATGGACATGACGAGAGCCACGACGACGATCGTCGGCGAGAACTCGATGCCGCGCCCAAAGACGTTCATACTGACGCTCTGGGCAAAGAGATAGCCGAATCCTGACCCTAGAATACCGCCGAGTGCGCCGAGGAGACAGCCCTCGCCGAAGAACTCTGCGACAATGTGGCGGTTGTCCGCGCCGAGTGCCTTCTTGAGGCCGATCTCACGACGGCGCTCCGTCACGATCGCCATCATCGTCGTCGAGACGCAGATCAGCGTCAACACAAGTACGACAATGGTCACGATGAGGACAAGTGCCTGCAGTTTTCCGAGCACTGTGCCCTCCGATTTCGCGATCTGCTTGACGAGCTGCGGCTCCACCGTCGGTACCTGCGCGCGGATCTTCGTCTCTGCGCGCGTCAGCTCATCCTGTCCCGCCACAACGGAGATCTGCGCGAGGCTCAGTTCGCCGGCGCGCCCCTTGATGCGCTGCAGATCGGGCAGGCTGACGAAGACGAAATTCTCCTCGTTGCCGCCCGTGCGCACGATGCCGGAGACGCGGTAGTCGCTCACAATCGAGCCCTCACCGCCCGAGACACTGATCGTATCCCCCGGATTCACGCGCAGTTTCGACGCGAACTCCGCGCCGAGCAGGATTTCCTTCTCCCCCCGGCGTCGGCCACGCACCGCGCACCTGCCAGTAGGGACTGACCTCCTGCAGGACAGCAAAGTCTGTGCCGCCCGCCATGACGGTCTGATGATTGATGAGCAGGGTGTCGTAGAGGAACGGCGTAATGCCGATCACCTCATAGTCCGAGAGTGCCTTGCTGACCGCACTGACATCTTCCTCGTGAATCACGCCTGCATCCTTCCCCGGCAGGATGAGGAGGTTTGCACCATAGGCACGGAACGCACGTCCCATCTGCTCCGGGACTTCCTTATATACGGTAATCATCCCCGAGATAATCGTCGCACCGACGGCGACGGCGAGGAGAGCGATCGCCATGCGTGCGCGGCGGCGCAGCAGAGAGTTGGCGACCATGATAAAAAACATTTTATAGCGACTCATCATTTATCACCTGCCATACAGAACCTCTGCCGGCTGCAGCGACAGCAGCATGCGAATCGCAGGCACGCTCCCGATGATCAGCACGAGCGACATCAAAACGGCAATAATCGGAATGACATACGGATTGACCGCAATGCCGGAACCGAAAACGTTCTCCCCAATGAGCTGGGCGAACCCAATTCCCACGACATAGCCAAGGATGCCGCCGAGAATACCCGCGATAAAGATCTCCGCGAGGACAGAGAGAACGACGGCGAGATTGGTCGCGCCGAGCGCCTTCAAAAGGCCGATCTCACGGCTGCGCTCCATGATGTTCGCGCTGATAAGGTTGCTGACGCCGAGGCTCGATGAGAGCAGGGACAGCACCGTGATCAGCAGCATGAGGAGCTGCGTCTTGTCAAGGATTTTACCCTCGGACTCCGCGATCTGACGCACGGGGTGCGCCGCCGCATTGTGCATGACCTCCTCGATCTGATAGGCAATCGATCCGACGTAGCTCGTGCAGTACCAGATATCATATTCCGCCTGCGAGAGCGACTTCGGATTCTCCGCCGCCCTACGGGCAAGATCATTCTCCGGTGTCGTCATTGCACTGACCTCCACCTGATCGATCTTGCCCTGTACGCCTGCGAGTTCCTGCGCGAGCGCGAGCGAACCGACCAGCTGGTTCTCCTCGTCACCGCCGCCCGAGACCGTGCCCGTGACGTGCAGCTCGCCCTGCGTGCCGTCCGGCTTCTGATAGGTGAGCGTACTTCCGGCGGAGACGCCGAGCTTCTGTGCGAGCTTCGTCCCGACGAGCACCTCATCCGTGTGCGTGTCGTCCGCCCAGTCACCGTCCACTGCCACCACGACTTCATGAATTTCACACCTGTCGTGTAGAGCTCGTCCGTCGGCAGTTTGAGCGTATGCTCGAACCACGTACCGAAGAACGGCACGCTCTCACCGTCTCCGAGCGTCACCTGCGTCGTCAGCGACGGCGCAAACGCAACGATGTTGTTCGTCCAGAAAATCGTCTTGATATTGCCGAGATCCGCCTCGTCCAGATACTCGCGGTGTCCGCTCTTCGTCGTCTCTACGCCGTAGAGATCCTTCAGAACCATCGAGTTGCGCGGCGTCACCGTGATGTTCGCACCGAATGCCTTGAGTTCCTGATTCACCTTTTCGCCGATGTCAAACATGACGTTCAGCATGGCAGTCGCAAGCGAGACACCGAGGGCGACCGTCAGCGCAATGAGGATGAACCTCCCGCGCTGGCGGATGAGCGCCCCTTTTACCATTTGCCAAAACATGGCTTACCTCCTCTCATGCCATCCTGCCGTCAGCGGAAATGAATCCGCGCTGCTTCGAGCGCATCGGCAGAGATCTGCACCGCGCCGTTCTGCACGTGGTACTCCACGGGAATCGGGTTGCACCCGCCCGGCAGACCGATCGTTGCCTTGTTCATGACGACATCGCAGAGACGGCAGACGATCTGCCCGTCGCGTTCGTAGTAGCCCGTCGCGCCGCAGACATCGCAGGCATCGAGGCCGACACCGAACGCGGAGCCGCCCTTCTGCACGATGATGACGCGTACGGCCGTCCCATCGGACGCGTGGAAGGCATAGCGATGGAGGTGCCCGTCGGAGACCTGCTCCAGCGGGATCTGCACGAGCCCGTTTCCGCCTTGACGTCAACCGCCGGTACCAGCTGCTCTTTTTTATTCGCATACCAGCCGCCGACACTCGACACGAGGATCGTCACAATGAGCATCGCAAGCAGCCCCGAGCCCCAACGCTTGCGGCGGATCGCGCTCGAGACGATCTGGCGGTACTGCGCAGGGTTTGCCCACACAGGACGCTCGGGCCGCGGCTGAAGGAACAGCGTAAAGGGGACGAGCACAGAGACAAAGTAGATTGCATAGATGACCTTGCCCTGATTGTCAATAAACCATGCCATATACGGAATGAGGTTCTCCGCGCCGAACATCTGCCGCGCCATCAGCACCGTCAGAACGAAGATCACCTGCTGAATGGCGGTCGCCACGACCTGCACGGTGAACACAAAGACGAGGCGCCCGTGATTGAGCGCCGCCGCCGCTTTATACGCCAAATAGCCCGAGAGGAAGCCGAAGAATATGCCGCCGAAAAAGCCGAGCATCTTGACGAGAAATGTCAACGTCAAATAGTTCCCCATCGCGACCTGTACGGTACCGACAGGAATCAGCCAGAGTTCCAGCCCGTGATAAAGGCACAGCCCCAGCGTCAATGCCCCCGTGCCGAAACGGAAGACACGCTCCTCCTGCGGCGACCATTCCCGATGGAGACTGCGCAGAAGAATTGCACAGAGAAGAATCGCACCGATGATATCGACGGTAATTGCCATGCTCTCGAAGATCTCGCGGTTGACCGCCGACTTCGTGCCGACACGCACCGCTGTCATAAAGAGCGAGAGGAAAAAGCCCCATTTGAGCACGCGTGTAAAGGTACGCCGTATGCTCTGATCGGGCAATGGCAAAATGATTGCAAGCAAAATACCGAGCGGCACAGCGAGCTTAATGCTCTCCTCCAGTGCCGGCACCAGCTGTTGAAGAAATGCCTGTAACATGTGTGAACCCTTTCCTATGAGAAAAGCCGCCGTCCCCCCCGGGGCGGCAGCCATTCTGTGATTGGGAGGGCACGAAGAACAAACGTATGCCCTTGCTGCCCATACGGAATTATATTACCACTTGCGCGGAACGTAGTTGAAGACCCAGTGCATCTTGACCGGCTCCGTCCAGAAATGACCCGGGACACCCGTCTCCTTGTCCGTGTGGAGGAGGTAGTTCTGACGTGCAGGGCTGTCGATCGAGAAGTCGCAGTCGTACGTGCCTGCGCCGAGCATCTTGACATTTGCGCCATAGTGCGGGCCATCATCTGCGCTCATCGGCATGAACACACCCTCGATGCTCTCACCCGTCTCACGCTTCGTGAACTTGTAGTGCACCGTCAGGTTCGGGATCCACTCGCCGACGCCGAAGCCGCACTCATTGCCCTCGGTTGCATGGATATCCGTCTCGATGTGGATATCTGCCTGGTCTGCCGGAAGGCTCATGCCGGCAGGTTCCATCGTCACCGGCTGGAAGTAAACGAGCGCCACCTTGAAGTGGTTCGTCGTATCCTCGATCTCATCGCCGATCGGGAACTCCTCGAACGCAGCTTCGCTGACGTGCGCGTTGATCGCGAACGTGGAGAACGCGACCGCGCCGATAGCGAGGGCCTTCTTGAGCATGCTGAGATTGGATTTCTTCATGGAATAATCCTCCTTTGAAAGATGAACCCAGTTCCTCCTCTTGAAGAAGAACCTGACTTTACGGAAGCACTGATAAATTCAGCCCCCCTCATCTTGACGCATCTTTTTTGTCCGCACTTCGGCGAAAAATCCTCCACATAGCCTTTGCTATGCGTCCGGTTTTTCACCTCGTTCGGACGAAAAATCTACGCCAATCTGAGGGACTTCATTTTATCAGTGTTTCCTCACGCTTCTGCCGCAGCAGAGCGTTTTTTATATGATACCATTGCGATTGCCGCAAGAACCAAGAGGACCTGCGGGACAATGGTTTCATAGGTGGGATAAAGGCCGAGCAGATCGATGCTCGGAATGGGGATGGCCTCAATGACCGTGGTGGAGATGGTATCTGACTCCTGCAGCTCCTTCAGGCCGCCGCCAAGGAAGGTAACCGCGAGCACGAACATGAATGCACTCGTGACCTTGAAGAACGGCCCGATGGGGATGCGCAGCGCACCACGCTGGATGAGGAAGAAGATGAGTGCAAGCACTGCACACGCGGCAACAAAGCCCGCCCAGATCATGTCGGTATCGCCGACGGCATTGTTAAAGAGCGCCTGATAGAAGAGGATGACCTCCGCGCCCTCGCGGTAGACCGCGAGGAATGCGGCAAAACCAAGCGCGCGGGACTTGCCCGTCGAGAGCGTGATCTTAACCTGGCTGTCGATGTAGCTCTTCCATGCCTTTGCATTGGACTTTCCGCCCATCCACGCCGACGTTCCGAGAAGGACAAGGACGGCAAAGAGTGCTGTGAATCCTTCGATCATCTCGCGGCTCGCGCCCGTCGTCGTCGTCGTGTCGAGTACCTCGGCAAAGAGATAGGCACTGATGAAACTGCAGACAATGCCTGCGATTGCCCAGTTGTAGACGGTCGAGAGCTCCTTCTCATGACCGGCGCGACCGAGATAGGCGATGATGCCGACGAGAACGAGGATCGCCTCAACCCCCTCGCGCAGGAGGATGAGGAACGCCTGGAGGAACATCCCCCAGCCGCCCGACTGAGCACCCGCCGTCTCGAGCTGCGTCACCTCGGTCTGTACCATATCGAGGAGCTTGCGCCCTCGGCCTCGACCTCCGACTGCGGCGCACCCGAGCGGATGGCCTTTTTCAGCGTGTAGAACTGATACTCCGTGAGGTTCGCGCTCTTGGAGGAGATGCTGCTGCGCACAGCGCTCTCCAGACCGTCTTTCTCATAGATGCCGTAGTAGATATTGTTGACGGCATCTTTTGCACCTTCTGCATCCCCCGACTGATAGATGGCATAGACACCGTCCATCTCCGTCGCGATATGGTCGTGAATCTGCTGCCATGTCTGCGCGGCGTTCGTCGACGCCGCCGGCAGGAGCAGAAAGAGTGCCGTAATGAATGCAAACAGCTTTCTCATTGGATTGTCTGCGTTCCCCTTTCCTCGATCATTTAATATTACGTGCCGGTTTCATATTGAAGTACACAGGGCACTGCATATTCGATTCCATCGGCTGCCCGTTCATGTCCTTGGCCGGCTCGAACTTCCACTGCTTCTCAACAATGCGCCGTGCCAGACGGTCATAGACGAGATTCCCCGAGCTGACCTGGATCTTTGTCCACATGACTCGCCCGTCCGTGCCGATATGAGCTGACACAGCGATGCGTCCCTTGAACGGAATCGCACCGTAGGCCGGCTGCTCGGCATGAAGGATCTTGCCGGGCTGCCCGATCTGCTTTCCGTCGCCGGATTTCAGAACGTGTTCTTCCTCAGGCTTATCCGCCGAATCCTCGGCCTCCTTGAGCAGTGCCGTCGTCGCCTCCTCGGGAATCTCCGCCTCAACGACTGCGGGCTCTTCCTCTGCCTCCACAGGCTCAGGCGGTGGTGGTGGCGGCGGAGGCGGTGGTTCCTCCGGCTGCTGCTCCTCGGGCGGCCCATCGTCGTCAGCGAGCTCCACCCACTCCATCGGCTCGTCTGGCGGCGGCTGCTCGATGTGCTTAAAGACGTGTGGGATCAGCACCATCAGGAAGAGCCATGCGACGATGTGGAAGAAGAATGCGACGAGGAAGGCAAGCCGCCAATGTGTCTGATAGCGCATCAGACGCCCCCCCGTCTCCGTCGCGATGGACACGTGACGCGTCCCCGCTTCCTTCAGTGCATCAAAGACACTGACGACAAATTGATAGTCCGCCTTCTTGTCGCCGCGCACGACAAACACCGTATCCGGATCGCTGTTGAGCTGTTCCTTGACGCGTGAGGTCAGCTCACGCGTCGGCTCATCATCACGGTCGAAGAGCACCTTGCCATCCTCCGTCACCGTAATGGAGACGATGTGCGGACGTGTGTCCTGCTGTGCGCTCGCCGCCTGCGGCAGGCTGACCTGCACCGTGCTCGCGTTCACCATATACATCGTGCTCAGCATGAAGAACACCAAGAGGAAGAGCATGATGTCGATCATCGGGACGATCATGACGAGCGGCTCACGCACATCATGAAAATTACGACGCATGAGCCTTCCCTCCGTCCGCCGCCGCGAACCCTGCCAAGACCGTATTCATTGTCTTTTCGAGGAGCGTCAGCATCACATCCAGACGCTGTGCAAAGTAGGTATGCACGACGAGCGAGAAGATCGCGACGAAAAGTCCTGTCGCCGTCGCGACCAGCGCCTCACCGATGCCGCCCGTGATTGCCATGGGCTGACCTGCCTGCAGGTTGAAGATGCTGAACGACTGGATCATGCCCGAGATCGTTCCCAGAAGTCCAAGGAGCGGTGCGAGCGTGACGATCATCGAGAGATAGTTGAGACGTGCACGCAGGAGCATCGCCGCCTCGCCATAGACACCCTCGAGCGTCATCGGGACATCCTCCCCTGCCTTGCGGGCATCCAGTGCACTTTTCACAAGATGGGCGACCATGTTGTCCTTGCCCTCAACGGCGGGGGCAACCTCGTCCATCTTATGCTTGCGGAGCGACTCAGCAACCGTCGCCTCAAGTTCCCTTGCGCCCTGCGATGCACGCCGATAGAGCAGGAAGCGGTCCACCGCAATCGCCGCCACCGTCAGCGAGCACAGGAGCAGCAGGTACATAACCGGACCGCCCTTTTCAAATAGTTCTGCACTGGTCACAAAAACACCATCCTTATCTTCTCAAGCCGTGGGAAAATCCCATTTTTACCACATGGAGAATGAAACCCATCCCATATTCAAATCGATTCTCAGTATATCTCCAAGGAAAGTGATTGTCAATATTCTTTCCAATAAATGTGATCTAAATGAATTTTATTCACTTATTGATTTATACGATTTTGCGAGTGCTTCGAAGCGTGGCAGCGATTTCTCGATCATTTTCGTGCGAACACAGTATGCCGCACGGAAGTAGCCGGGACAGCCGAAGTCTCGTCCCGGCACAAGCAGGAGATCATACTCCTGTGCGCGGCGGCAGAATGCCGCATCGTCCGGCTCAAGTGCCTGCGGAAAGAGATAGAATGCCCCCTGCGGGCGCACACAGGAAAAGCCGAGTGCCGTCAGTCCGTCATAGAGGAGTGCGGCATTCTTTGCGTAGGTGCTGAGATCAGCAGCTTTCCCGGCACAGCGTGCGACGACGAGCTGCCAGAGTGAGGGCGCATTGACGTGTGTGAGAACACGCGCTGCCCCCGCGATCGCGCCGTAGATGCGCGCGAAGTCCGCCGCCGTATCCGGCACGACGATATAGCCGATGCGCTCCCCGGGCAGGGAGAAGGACTTGCTGTAGGAATAGCAGACAATCGTATTGTCGTAAAAGAGAGGAATGCAGGGGACGGAGGCACCGTCATAGACGATCTCGCGATATGGCTCATCTGCGACGATGAAGATCGGATGCCCGTACTCCTGCTCCTTCGCACGGAGAAGATCGGCAAGGCGTCGAATGGTTGTCTCACGGTAGACTGCACCGCTCGGATTGTTCGGCGAGTTGACAATGACCGCCTTGGTCTGCGGGGTCAGCACCCGCTCAAGTGCCGTGAGGTCAATCTGAAAATCGTCCGTCTTGGCGGGGACGACGACGAGCTTGCCGCCGCACGCCTCGACAAAGACACGGTACTCCGGGAAGAATGGTGCAAAGGTGACGAACTCGTCCCCCGGCTCGGTGAGTGCCTTGAACGTGATCGTCACCGACGCCGCCGCACCCGCCGTCATAAACAGATTCTTCCCCGTGACCTCCATGCCGAAGCGATGCCTCAGATCGGCGGCAAGCGCCTCGCGCACGGCAGGCTTTCCCGGTGCAATCGTGTAGCCGTGCACCTCGGTCGGGTCGCCGTGCATGAGGATGTCGACCGCCGCATCCCGAATAAAGTCCGGCACAGGTACATTCGGATTGCCGAGGCTGAAATCAAAGACATTTCCACACCGACCTCTGCCGCGCGCTTCTGTCCGAACTCAAAAATCGTGCGAATCGTGGACTTTTTCGTCCCGAGCACATACATTTCCTCTGAGACCATCGTACTCCTCCCCCACGTGTGTGAAAACAGATGCTATTCTATCATATTGTGAAAAAAAATACTACACATTGAGTTGCACTCTCACAAAGCTTTCACGGAAACAAAAAAAGCTGCCGCAGTATGGTCTCCCCACGCTGCGGCAGCCTCAGTATGTGAACGTTACGCATTCCGCAGGAATACGTCGTACCCCTTTTTCATCTCATAGATGTCCGCCTTGCTCGTAACCTCCCACGGCGCATGCATGCTCATCACCGCAACGCCGTTGTCGATCACGTTCATCCCGTAGCGCGCCATGATGTAGGCAATGGTTCCGCCGCCACCGAGATCGACACGCCCGAGCTCCGCGAGCTGATAGCGGACGCCGTTTTCATCCATCATACGGCGCAGTTCGCCCAGATACTCTGCACTCGCGTCACTGGAGCCGGACTTGCCGCGCGAGCCTGTGAACTTGTTGAACACCATGCCGCGCCCGAGATAGGCGACGTTCTTCTTCTCAAATGCGTCTGCATAGAGCGCATCATAGGCGCTCGAAACATCTGAGGAGAGCATCCGCGAGTGTGCAAGCGTACGGCGCAGCGCGAGCTCCGTATACTGGCCGCAGGCAGAGAGCACTTCGGCGACCATGTTCTCAAAGAAGCGCGACTGCATTCCCGTCGCGCCGACGCTGCCGATCTCCTCCTTGTCAACGAGGAGACAGCACGCCGTACGCCGCACATCCGCTGTCTCCACCATGGAGCGGAGGGCCGTATAGGAGCAGACGCGGTCATCCTGTCCGTAGCCGAGCACCATGCTGCGGTCAAACCCCAGCTCGCGCGCACGGCCTGCCGGGACGAGGGTCAGCTCCGCCGACTGGAAGTCCTCCTCCGCAATGCCGTACGTCTCCCGGATGAGTGCCAGCACACCGTCCTTGACGGACTCCTTTTCCTCCTTTGCGAGGGGGGATTCCGCCGATCAACACATCGAGTTTCTCGCCCTCGATCACCTTTGCCGCTTTTTTCTCCAGCTGCTCCTGCGAGAGATGGACGAGGAGATCGGTGACGCAGAACACGGGGTCGTCCGCCTTCTCCCCGAGCGTGATCGTGACTGTTGTGCCGTCTTTCTTGACGACGACACCGTGCAGGGCAAGCGGAATCGTCACCCACTGGTACTTCTTGATGCCGCCGTAGTAATGCGTATCAAAGTACGCCAGCCCGCCGTCCTCATAGAGCGGATTCTGCTTCACATCAAGACGGCACGTGTCGATGTGCGCGCCGAGGATATTCATGCCGTTTTCCATCAGTTCTGTGCCGATATGAAAGAGCACAATCGCCTTTTTCATGTTGACGGCGTAGACCTTGTCCCCCGCGCGGAGCTGCGTCCCCTCAGTGATAATGTCCGCCAGATCGCGGTAGCCCGCCGCCTCGGCAGTGCGCACCGCCTCCTGCACACTCTCGCGCTCCGTCTTGCAGTCCGAGAGAAAATCAATATAGCCGCGTGCAAGCGCATCCACCGCCGCACGTTCCTCTGCCGAATAGCCCGTCCAAACAGACTTTTTCTTATCGTCGCTCATAATCGTGCCTTTCTACTATACGCCCCATGCCTCATGGAGAATCTCTGCAAACTCTGCCCGCGACGCCGCGCGGTTAAATCGCTCACGCAGCTCTGCGCTGCCCTTCAGTCCGCGCGTGTACCATGCCGCATGCTTGCGCATCTCGCGGATCCCGATGTACTCTCCCTTGTACCCGACCAAGAGATCGAGATGACGCAGAATCACTGCCGCGCGCTCCGCCAGCGTCGGCGGCGGCAGCTCCTCTCCCGTATGCAGCCAGTGAATCAGCTGCGGGAAAATCCATGGATTCCCCTGCGCACCGCGCCCGATCATCACCGCATCCGCCCCCGTAATCTCGAGGGCACGTTTGAGATCGGCAGACGGCGGACATCCCCGCTCACAATGACGGGAATCCTGACCGCACGCTTCACCGCGGCAATCGCTGCATAGTCCGCGTTGCCGCTGTAAAACTGCTCGCGCGTCCGTCCATGCACGGCGACGGCATCCACGCCGACCGCCTCTGCCATGCGTGCGATTTCCACTGCGTTGCGCGAGGCTTCATCCCAGCCGAGCCGCATCTTGACCGTGAACGGCAGACGCGTCGCACGGCGAATCGCCGTCAAAATCTCCTCCGCCCGCTTCGGGTCACGCATCAGGGCTGAGCCTTCGCCGTTCTTGACGACCTTCGGTGCGGGACATCCCATATTGAAATCGAGGATATCCGCCGTTCCAAGTGCCTCGATATACGCCGCCGCCTCTGCCGCCATCGCCGCCGACTTAGCAAAGATCTGCATCGCAATCGGACGCTCCTCCGGCTCCGTACGCAGCATGTTCATCGTGTGCTCGTTGCGGTAGTGGATGCCCTGACTGCTGACCATCTCCGCAAAGGCAAGCGGACAGCCCATTCCATGCGCAATCACGCGGTAGGCGGTATCCGTTACGCCAGCCATCGGCGCGAGAAAAATCGGATCGTCAAAGGTAAACGCGCCGAGTTTCATCGGGTTCACGGCAGGTTCCTCTCATAGAGGACGCGCAGCCCCGTCAGCGTCAGAAAGTGATCGACCTTGTCGATGGTCTGGGACTCCTTTGCCACCATGCGAGCAAACCCGCCCGTAGCAACGACCTTCATCTCCATCGCGAGCTCTGCCTTGATGCGGCGCACGATTGCATCAATCTGCCCCACGTAGCCGTAGATAATGCCCGCCTGCATCCCCTGAATCGTACTGCGGCAGACCACCGTCTTGGGCGGTACAAGCTCGATGCGCGGGAGCTGCGCTGCCCGCTGAAATAGTGCCTCAGCACTCGAGCCCAATCCCGGTGCAATCACGCCGCCGAGAAAGTCTCCGTTCTCTGCCACAATGTCAAATGTCGTCGCCGTTCCAATATCGATCACGATCAGCGGTCCGCCGTACTGCTCATGTGCACCGATGACATTGACAATACGGTCTGCACCGATGGATCGCGGATTCTCATAGTTCAGCCGAATCCCCGTCCGTATCCCGGGGCCGACAATGAGCGGGCGAATGTGGAAATATCGCTCGCACATCTTGTGCAGGGGGGGACGACCAGCGGCGGCACAACCGATGAGATAATGATCGCCTGAATATCCGACAGAGACAGCCCTTGATAGCGAAAGAGCTCATTGATCAGAATGCCGTATTCGTCCCCCGTCTTCTGACGATCGGTCGAAATGCGCCAATGCCGCAGGAGCTTCGCCCCGTCATAGGCCCCCATCACAATATTGCTGTTTCCGATGTCCAGTACAAGCAGCAAATTCTTTCCTCCATACAGTCATTTCATTATATATGATATATGCAGCTCCATGCAGCCGCATCAAAGCTCATTTCTTCGGACGAATCGAAACATCCCCTGCGAGTACACGCCGCCGCCCCGTCGCTGTATCGACAAAGAGCGCACCATCGGCGTCAATATCCGCTGCAACGCCCTCGAACGCCTCACCCGCAGGGCCGATGACACGCACCGTCTGCCCGAGCGTCACGGCGTACGTCCGCCACGCCGCAAGCACAGGAGCAAAGCCGTCGCTCTGTACCTCCCGATAAAGCGCGTCGAGCGCGCGCAGGAGTTTCTGCAAAAATGCCACACGCGGCAGCGGCTCCCCCTTCATCTGCATCAGCGATGTCGCCGTGTCCCGCAGCTCCTCGGGGAAATCCTCGCGTGCAATGTTCACATTGATGCCAATGCCGATCACGACATAGTTCACGCGATCCATCTCCGCGCTCATCTCCGTCAGGATGCCGACCAGCTTGCGTCCTTCATGGAGAATATCGTTCGGCCACTTGATGGCGGCACGCAGGCCGAAATGCTCCATCGCACGTGCGACGGCGACCGCCGCCATCAGCGTACACTTTGGCGCGTCCTGCGGCAAAAACGTCGGACGCAGGAGAATACTCACCCAGATTCCCTTGCCGGGCGGGGAGAAGAAGGGACGTTCCATGCGGCCGCGTCCCGTCCCCTGACGGTCGGCAACAATGACCGTACCATCCTCTGCGCCCTCATGCGCCAGCTGCTTCAGCACCAGATTCGTCGAGTCCACAGCATCATAACAGATGATCTTTTTTCCGACGAGTACCGTTCCAAGATCCTTCGTGACCTCCGCCTCGATCAGCCGATCCGGAGCAGAGCGCAGGACGTACCCGCTGCGCGGTGCGCTTGCAATATCATAGCCTGCCTCACGCAGTGCCGCGATCTTCTTCCACACCGCCGCCCGCGTCACACCGAGCCGCTCCGCGATCTTCTCGCCCGAAATACAGCCCCCTGCCTCACGCAGCAGCTCCAACACATCGCTCCGCATCACCGCACCTCCAAACAAAAAGTGATCTGCTCCATTATACAGCAGATCACTTTGCCACGCTACAAAAAAATTTAAGGAAGCATCTGATAAATTCAGCACCGCCATCTTAGCGCATCTTTTTGCCCGTTTATCGTTAGCAAATCCTCCACAGAGTCTCTGCTATGCGTCTGGTTTGCTGTCTCAATCGGACAAAAAAATCTACGCCAATCTGAGAGCCTGTTATATCGGCGTTTCCTTAAATCATCCTCCACCAATAATAATTATATCACAACAACATATCCCCCACTGTCAGGACTGCGATAAAATGCACAGTACTACGATATCGCCAACCAGCAGCTGATGTAATTCATCTGATGTGCCGACAATCTGTGTTATCGTCTGCTCAAAAATCTGACATGTTATCAAAAGTAATGCGCACGTGTACAGTAACCAGTGCCCACCCGCTCGGCTGAGAACCTCTCCTTCAAGCTCTGTATAAGGCGCAAAACAGGATAAATACGCCCGCCATTCATCGATAAAAATACTATCATGAATCATATAAGGAACATCGCTTGGAAAGTTTTTCCATCACTTGCTCAAAGCTATGATAATTCAATATGGTTGCATAAATAATGCCATGGGGATTCAACAGCTCTCGCATTCCAGTAAAAAATGCCACAACATCCGTGACAGGCAAGTTGTTAAGAAAGTCGACTAAAACGATCATATCGTACGTCTCTTTCACTTCATCCTTCAGTTGGTCGAAAGACGTCAACCGTATGACAGAATCTGCCATGCATGCTGCTTCTGTCAAATATTGCTCACGCGTAACAATGGCATCAATAACAACAGGTGTTTGAATCTGCCGAAAAATGATTGCGAACAGCCAGAATCCCATCCCCAAACATCGGTTCAATAAACAGAATCCGTGTCGAGGGTTACCCCGATCCGGAAATTTTTTCAACATATGATCAAAGAAAATTAAGTGACCGCGTGACTCCCACGGATCGACGCCCCATTTGTTTTTGAAAGACCGGACGCATGGCTATAATGCTCTTATAATTCCCGCGCTTTGTGCGCACCTCGTTTAAGGTTACACCCCCGAAATGATGGACAAAGGTATCCTTGGCGAGAATTTGGCGGAAACCTGACCGGCGTAGTGTTGCAGAAAAAGTCATCGTCCTCAAAATCACAGAGGACATAGCGATAGTCTGCACGAATCTCGGGCACATCAAAAAGATTCGGCACAACGCTCACAAAGGGCATAAGAAGTGCTCTTTCCTCCCAGAGGAGTGGGTTCGACACATTATGCGCTGCAGCAAACGCCTCCATTTCCGGCATTGCCTCAAACCGATTTTCATAGTCTACCGGAATTCCTTGGCGATTGGAAATGCAGTTCTCATTGCATGTGGGAACGACCCAGAAGACATCCTTCTCCGCCTGATGCACGGCGAGGAGATTTTTCCAACCAATGTGGTGTGGCAACGGCATCGTTGGAGAAGTAGACGACGTACTCGCCCTCTGCAATATGGCGGGCGATCCCCCACCCGAGGTGATTGTATACGTTGTACTTCAGATTGATTTTCTTCTCGTGAGGCAGGCTGTTAAAATACGCCTCCGTTCCATCCGACGAACCATCATTGATCGTAATGAGTTCAATATCTCCATGCGAAAAGTCCGTATGGCGAAAGAGGCTGTCGATGGCACAACGCGAATACTCTACTTTGTTGTAGGCAGGGGACGATGATCGACACGCGGTACTTTGAAATCTGTCCGGCGCGGCCTCTTTCGCGCTGCCTCAAATGCCGCAATCGTCTGCGCCAGATAGGCATCCTGTACTTCCGGATGCTGCAGAACAAGATATTCCAGATCCAACTGATAGCGCAGATCCAAAAAGAGTGGCCGCAATTCGTAGAAAAAATACTTCCACGCATCTCGCGCGTCTTCCGCAGCCAACGCTTTCTGTCCACTCCATGCAGCATTCAACGCATAGCGACGGCACTTTTTCCATGAGCGTCCCCTTCTCCTGGGATAAGCGCTCCGCAATGCCGTTCATCGCCGCAGCAAAATCCATCAACACCTGACGCGTCGGTTCTTCCATGCTGCCATCTGTGGAAAGTGTACTGCCGATATAGTCCACAGCTTCCTGCGCTGTGTCCATGATTTCCTCATACCACTGCATACAAACCTCTCTCTGTCTCCCTGCTGAGTGATGTTCTCTATATGATAACTATCGGAAAAATCTTACATAAGCTAAAGAAGAAAGGCACTGCCGCTCATCCTTCCTTGCAGCAATGCCTTTCCATTATTTATCCCACTGGGTTACGTTGAACTTCGGTTCCGGCGCAGCGACAGGTGCGGGACGCTTTTCAGCGGCGCGCTCTGCCTCCTCGCTGGTCTGTGTAGAGTCGTCGATCACGACATCGACGGGAATCGGTGCGGGTTTCCCCGTATCATCCGTATCGTCGTTCTGCTTGTCCTTTTCGCTGATCGCGCCCTTCGTCATCAGTTCCTCAAGCTCTGCCGCACTCAGCGTTTCACGCTCGAGAAGTTCCTTTGCGATCAGGTCAAGTTTGTCACGATTCTCCACGATGATCGTACGGCAAGCCTCATACGCTTCCTCGATGTAGCGGCGTACCTCACGGTCGATCTCACCCGCAATCTCTTCGGAGTAGTTGCGCTCACGATTGAGATCGCGCCCGAGGAAGACCTGATGATTCTCCTCGCCATAGGCAATCGGACCGATCGCATCACTCATGCCGTATTCCATGATCATGCTGCGGATGATGCGCGTCGCCTGCTGGATATCGCTGGATGCACCCGTGCTGATCTCGCCGAGCACAACCTCCTCGGCCACGCGTCCGCCGAGCGCGACCTTGATGCGGTCGATGAGCTCGGAGCGCGTCCGATAGGAACGATCCTCCTTCGGCAGGGAGAGCATATAGCCACCCGCACGTCCGCGCGGGATGATCGTTACCTTGTGCACGGGATCGGCGTGCTCGAGCAGGAGTCCCTACGAGCGTATGTCCGCCCTCATGATATGCCGTGAGGCGCTTTTCCTCATCCGTCATGACATGAGACTTGCGCTCTGGACCTGCGAGGACACGCTCAATCGCCTCCTCCATCTCCGCCATCGTGATCTTCTTCTTGTCACGGCGCGCGGCAAGGAGTGCCGCCTCGTTGACGAGGTTGCTCAGATCCGCTCCCGTAAAGCCGGGCGTGCGCCGCGCGAGGACGTCCAGATCAACGTCGTCGGCGACCGGCTTGCCCTTTGTATGTACCTTCAGGATGGCCTCACGTCCGCGCACGTCGGGCTTATCCACCACGATCTGACGATCGAAGCGGCCGGGGCGCAGGAGCGCAGGGATCAAGCACATCGGGGCGGTTGGTCGCCGCGATGATGATGATCCCCTCATTTGAGGCAAAGCCATCCATCTCGACAAGGAGCTGATTGAGCGTCTGTTCACGCTCATCGTGTCCGCCGCCCAGCCCCGCGCCGCGCTGACGCCCAACGGCATCAATCTCGTCGATAAAGACGATGCACGGAGCCGCCTTCTTGGCCTGCTCAAAGAGGTCTCGCACACGGGATGCACCGACGCCGACGAACATCTCGACGAAGTCGGAGCCGCTGATCGTGAAGAACTGAACGCCCGCCTCGCCGGCGACCGCCTTTGCGAGAAGCGTCTTGCCCGTGCCCGGAGGGCTGAAGAGCAGTACGCCCTTGGGAATGCGTGCGCCGAGCTCGTTGAACTTGTCGGGGTCTTGAGGAACTCGACGACTTCCTCGAGCTCCTGTTTTGCTTCGTCCGCCCCAGCCACATCGGCAAAGGTCACCTTTTTCTTATCGCTCACCATGAGACGCACGCGCGACTTGCCAAAGTTCATCATGCGCCCGCCGCCCATCTGGGACTGCTGCATGATGAAGAACCAGAAGCCGATCAGAAGTGCAATCGGGATCAGCGAGGTGAGGAGCGTCTGCCACCACGGTGGTTCGGGCGGGTTCTCCGCCGAGATCGTCACGCCCTTTTCCGAGAGGCGCGTATAGAGGTCGCGATCGTTGCTCGGGGCATCCGGCGCAATTGTCGTGAACTCCGTCCCATCCTTCAGCGTACCGCGGATGTTGTTCTGGACAATGACGACCTTGTCCACGTCTCCAGCCGTTACTTTTTCGGTAAAATCACTGTATCCCAGCGCTGTTGCCTGTGCCGTCTGATGGCTGCCTGACATGTAGTCGGCGACCGTCCAGACGACGAAGAACATGAGCGCATAGAACGCGAGATTTCGCAGAATTGAATGATTCAAAAGGCGCCTCCTCACTCATAAACGGAACGCCGCAGCACCCCGATGTAGGGCAGATTCCGATATTTCTCCGCATAGTCCAGCCCATAGCCCACGAGGAACTCATCGGGAACCTCATGTCCGAGATAGTCGATCTCGACCGGCGTCACACGGCGCGAAGGCTTGGAGAGGAACGCACAGAGGCGGATGCTCTTCGGATGTCGCCCCTGCAGCAACGTTTTCAGATAGTGCATGGTCGTCCCCGAGTCGATGATGTCCTCCACAATGATGACGTGCTGGTTTTCGATGGAAAAATCAAGATCTTTCAAAATCTTAACCTGTCCGCTGGAGACGGCCGCGTCTCCATAGCTGGAGACAATCATAAAATCGAAGTTGACCGGGCGGTCAATGGCACGTACAAGATCGGTGAAAGAAGACGGCAGCCCCTTCAAAAATACCGACGCAGTATACCTTCTCCTGTGCATCGCGGTAGTCCCGTGTAATCTGTGCGCCAAGCTCCTGCACGCGCGCGCTATCTCCTCTGCAGAGAACGATATGCGCTCAATATCATCGCTCATCATGATGCTGTACTCTCCTTTTCCCAGACAATGGCAAAAAAACAACACAATGTTCCGTCACCGGTGCCAAGATGCTGCGCCTTCCCCCGACCATCCAAAAATTTCACTGCTGCCGGCAACGGCAAGCAGCGGAATGCTGTCCCGCGCTTCACGCGGGATCTTATCGTCGATCATAATATCCTTGATTTTTTGCGTCCGATGGGGAGCCGCATATAGTCTCCCGGGACGCCGTGTACGCAGGACAAGCGGCGGCAGCCCCTGCCGCATCAGCATAGACAGCCTTCCCGTCCACTGCCTTCTGCCAATCCTCATCCGTCACGATGTCCATCCGACGCATGGAAAATAATCTTCCTTGGAAATTTATTATATCATATTCGTGGGTCAAAGGAAGGAAAATTTCTTCTTCCTTTCCCTGCTGTGTTGTCCGTGTTTCTTCGCGCTGAAGTCTGAGTACGCCATAGCGCAGACGCGCACGCCATCCGTGCGGCAGCTCGCACTGTGCCGTTCCCGCCCGTGTGAGGAGACGGCGCATCCGTTCCTCATGCTCGTAGGAAAGATCCTGCTGGCCATCCGTCACGCGTTCCCAGAAGAGACGCAGGACGCGCCGCACCATGGCTGTATGCAGCGTATTCAGCACGCCGACGGAGAGGCCGCCGACGGAGGATGCGCGCTCCAGTTCTGCCGCAGCACACTGTGTGAGGAAATCATCCTCTTCACCCGCGAGCGCACTGAGGCGCACGAGTGCATCACGGATATTTCGATTACCGTAGGTGCAGAGGGTCGGCAAGAGCGTGTGGCGAATCCGATTGCGCTGCGCATCCTGCTGATCGTTCGTCCGGTCATGGCACGGGTGAAGCTCATGCGCCCGAATATATCTCTCAATCTCCGTGCGTTCCGTATGGAGCAGCGGGCGCAGGTGGACGCCGTCCCACTCACGCATGGCGGCAAGCCCTGCAGGTCCCGTACCGCGCAGAATACGCATGAGCACGGTCTCCGCCAAATCATCTGCATGATGGGCGAGCGCTATCGCATCGCAGTGTTCCTGCCCCTGCAACTGATGGAGAAAATCATAGCGGCAGACACGTGCCGCCGTCTCAAGCGAAAGTTTATGCGTCCGCGCATAGCGCGGTACATCGCCTGTCTCAATGACGCAGGGAATATCGCGCGCCGCACAGTATGCCGCCACGGCATCTGCGTCCGCACGTGACGCTGCTCCGCGAATGCCATGCTCGTAGTGTGCACAGATGATCTGCGGGCCGCCCTCCGCATGTAAATCTCTGAGAATGTCCAGCAGAACCAGAGAATCTGTCCCGCCCGAGCAGGCGGCGAGCACGCGGCGATCCGGCGCAAAAAATCCATGCGCACGAAGAATGTCTGCCACCTGTCGTTTCAACATAATCTCCCGATAAAGGAAGCACTGACCCATGCGTCCATCGCGTGGTGCACGCGTCGTACTGCCCGCTCAGAATTATCTCCGCGCAGACCATCATACACCGGTTCGATGAAAATCACGTGATCAGTGCTTTCCACAAAAAAGGCACTCCGCATGGAGTGTCCTCTTTCTCCTCATATCCTATCGCAACATACGTGCTCAGCCACGGCGTGAGCCGCGTCCGCCGCGCTTGGAATCCGTCTTGCGGCGCAGATCGGTCAACCGTTCATCGCTGTCCTTGAGGAAGCGCGACAGCTTGTCCTCAAAGGACGGCGAGCCGATCTGACGTGATGCCGCCGTACGGCGCATATCGCGCGGCGGACGCGGCGGACGTGCCGGCGCAGCAGCGGACTGCGCAGCGGACGATTTATCCTGCAGAGCCTTGATCGACAGCCCGATCTTCCCACGATCATCCACGGTCAGTACCTTGACCTTGACCTTGTCATGCTCTTTTAGAAAATCATGCACATCGCTCACGTAGACGTCGGCAACCTCCGAGATGTGGATCAGCCCCGTCTTCCCTTCCGGGAGTTCGACAAAAGCACCAAAATTCGTGATGCCCGTGACAACACCCTCTACTACGCTGCCGACTTCAATGGCCAAAACAAATCTTCCCTTCAACGATAAACCATCGGGGTCTCCCCCACTGTCAGACATAATTATTATACAGGGCGGACGCCCGTTCTGTCAAGAAAATACGCAGCCCAGTCAGTTGCCGTTTCCACGCTTTCCCGGTGCATAGGGAAGTTCCCCTTCCCCCGTCATGCCGAGCTCCTCACGCGCCAATTTCTCAATGTACGGCAATTCCCCAAGATGCGTTTCTCCGCCTGCAAACGGTCATTCTCCTCCTGTGCAGCCGTCAGCCGCTCGGATGCCGCACGCTGCTCCGCACGCACGTGAAAGAGATAGATTCCCTGTGATACGATCATCGTACCAAAGTAACCAAGGATCAGAAGAACCGTCACAACAAACCAGCGCGGCCGCCGTGCATTCTTTCTCCGTGCCATCCGTCTCCCTCACTTTCGCTGAAGCATCTCTGTCAGAATCTCCGCCACGCGCTGTGCCGCCTCCTCGCGGGCACAGTCACGTGCTGCCCTGCGCATGGCAGCAGACGATGCGTAAGTATGTCCTCCACCGCCGGTGCCATACGCTCGCCCGGGTGCAGCCACACGGCCGCTCCACATCGCGTCGCATAGACGGCGTTCTCCGTCTCCGGCCCCGGAATCGGGTCATGCAGGAGGAGCGGCAGCCCTGCAGCGAATGCCTCACTGATTGTGAGCGCACCGGGCTTCGTGATGAGCAGATCCGCCGCGCGCATCAATACCGGCACATCGTGGGTATAGCCGCGCACGGAGATCGCATGATGTGAATGTGCTGCGCGCGCACGCGCACGCTCCTCCAGTGCAGCATTATGTCCCGCCACGACGAGAACGGAGAGGCGCAGCTGTACTTGCTCCAATGCCGCAAGGGTCGCCTCCATATCGCCGAGCCCCAGACCGCCGCCCATGAGAAGAACGGTCGGCCGATTTCCAGAGAGTCCTGCCTGCACCTGTGCCTCGCGGCGTGCCAAGCGGCTCGCCATGAGCGTAATCGGTATACCCGTCGCATGGATGCACTTCCGATCAAAGCCGCACGCCGCCATCTCATCCGCCATCGTCTCCGTTGCAACGAAATAGGCATCCACATTGCGCACAAACCAGATCGCGTGGAGAAGCGTAGTCCGTGAGAAGTGCCGCCAGCGCAAAAGAGCCGCCATTCTGCTCGCGCCAGAGTGCTGCCGCACCCTCGGGAAAGGGGTGGGTGGCGACGACAAGGTCGGGCTGATACGTCCGAATGATCCGTCCCATCGTACGCACCATCACCCAAGCAAAGGCAGCACGCACCGCCCCCCCCCGCCCGCCTTCTTTCCCGCAATGTGGAAGAAGACATCGTAGAGATTCGGCACAAAGCGCAGCATCGTCAGATAAATACGCTTCATGAGATAGTGGATGATGGACACCTCTCGCGACATGAAGTCCACAACATCGATCCGCTGCTCCGCCGCTCCCGGCTGCGCCTTCAGTGCCGCGCGAATGGCCTCTGCCGCCCGCGTATGCCCTGCACCGATGGAGGCGGTCAAAATGAGAATGCGGGCATGTCCCATCAGCCACCTCCTCATACAATCTTATTTTAACATAATTTTTGACAATGGCAAATTTTTTTGACGGACGATATGGATTCCTAGGGAATCGCTGATAAAATGAAGTCCGTCGGATTGGTGCAGATTTTTTGTCCTGTCAAGGAGACAAACCGGACGCATAGCAGAGGCTATGTGGAGGATTTGTCGACACAGACAGGGCGAAAAAGATGTACTAAGACGACGGTGCTGAATTTATCAGTGCTTCCCTAGGCCGTCAGCCCGCCATCCACCATATAGATGCTGCCCGTTACCCATGCTGCCGCAGGAGAGGCGAGAAAGACGACGGCGGCAGCGGCCTCATCTGCCGTGCCGATGCGCCCGAGCGGATAGAGCGACGCCATCTCCCGCAGCTGATCCTCGCGTGGCAGATCCGCCGCGAGCTGGCGCTCTGTCATCGGCGTGAGAATATCGGCAGGTGCGACGGCATTCACGCGCACACCATCGCAGGCTGTCTCGCGAGCGAGTGAGCGCGTTAGTGCAACGACAGCGCCCTTCGTCGCCGCATACGCTGCACAAAAATAATTTCCATGCAGCCCTGCGTCTGAAGCGATATTCACGATATTTCCACGCGCCCGCCGCAAATGGGGCAATGCCGCCTGTGACAGATGGATCGTCCCCTTGATGTTCGTATCGAGCAGTTCATCGAGCTCCTCCGCCGAAAGCGCATCCAGCGCGCCCTCGTGGTAGATGCCTGCGGCATTGACGAGAACGTCTAGCGTACCATAGCAGCGCATCGCCTCCGCAACAACGCGGCCGCAGTCGGACAGAGACCGTACATCGCCGGCACAGAAGAGCACACGCCCTGTGGCAGAGAGCTGCTCCTCCGCGCCCTTGCCCCGCATCTGGTCACGCCCCATGAGCACAACACGCGCGCCGCTCGACAAAAACATCGCCGCCGCCGCGTATCCGATGCCCGAGGTACCGCCTGAGATCAGTACGGATTTTCCCGCGAATGCATCCGGTGCAAAGATCGTTTTGCTCATATCCGCCCCACAACGCAGAAAAACCGGACTCCCGTCGGAAGTCCGGTCACACTGCAAAATCAGTTCACAGCATCCTTCAGAGCCTTGCCGGCCTTGAACACAGGATTACGCGAAGCCGCGATCTCGATTTCCTTGCCCGTCTGGGGGTTGCGCCCCTTGCGTGCCGCACGATCCTTCACCTCGAACGTGCCAAATCCGATCAGCTGAATCTTGTCACCCTCGGAAAGTGCGCCCTTGATCGTCTCAAAAACAGCATTGACTGCCTTCTCTGCGTCCTTCTTCGTGAGACTTGCCTGCTCTGCTACGTTTGCGACCAATTCCTGCTTGTTCAAAGTAGCATCCTCCTTTAAGATATTTTCCATTTTCCTCGCGACCGCTTAGTGTCGCACTGACATGAGAGAATTTAACAGAATTACCCCGAAAAATCAAGGGGAAAAATTAAAAAAAGATGATTTTTCCCAAAAACTCCCGTTTTTTTTACGGATTTTCCCAAAAAGTCGGCATATAAGGGACAAAAATGGAGGTCAGATGATCCACATCCTCCTGCCGATCGAGTGCGTAGAGTGGAATACGCCGCACGTCCTGTTCGGGCAGACTGAGATGATGCAGATAGAGCACCTCCTGTGCATCGTCGCAGTGCTCCATTAGGAGCAGTTTGACATCAGAGGCAATCGCACGCGAATAGATCTGCGTGATGATGCGGTCCTGCGTCGGCGCAACACGGATCTGCGCCTCATTCAGTGCGTCGAGAATGGAGAGCCCGTTCACGGGATCGATGCCCGCCGCCGCAAAAAGCGGATCCAAAAAACTCATCCCGGACAGGATGTCGAGCGGTATCCCCCTCGCGCTCTGCCGCAGGGCGCAGGAGCTGTACCGTGCGCTCCGCGACGTGCGGGCTTCCGGGGACGAGATAGAGGACAGGCCCCCTGCGGACACGCGCACAGAGATCCGCGACAATCGCGGCGTATAGCGCATCGAAGTCCCCCATCTCCTCATAGAGGGGATCGTATGTCTCATAGGCAATCTGCACATCATCCAGTGCCGATACACTGGGGTGGATGCGCGTGCGCAGCACGATCTGCTCCGCCTGCTCGATCTGCGTCCATGTCTCGCGCGTAATCAGTCCCGCGTCACCGGGGCCGAGCCCCGCAACGGTCAATCGATAATCATTCATGCTGCTCTCCTGTGATCAGCTGCACAATCTCCAGCACCGTATCCAATACATTCCTGCATTCACGCGCCGAAAGGCGGATGCGATAACCGCTCCCCTCGGGCAGAGGACCGACGCGCCGCCCAAAGGCGCGGTCGAGGCGCATGAGTGCCGGAAGCGGCAGCTTTTCATCCGCCGGCAGGGCGATATCGAGCGCATTTTCCTTCAGCGCAATGCTCCGTGCATGAAAGATCCGCGCCGCATTTTTGATGCGCGCGATATCGAGCAGAGCAAGGACGGGCGCTGTCGGCTCGCCGAACCGGTCGATCAGCTCATCGAGCAGTGCATCGAGATCCTCATCTGTCTGCACCGCCGCGATCTTCTGATAGACCTCGATCTTGTGCATGGCGTCCTCGATGTAGCCACCATCCAGATACGCCTCCACGGGGAGGTCGATGACGGTCTGCACGGGCGGCGGCGCAGGTTTCTCACCCTTTTTGCGCGCTACGGCCTCCTCGAGCAGCTTCACATACATCTCAAAGCCGACGCCTGCGATATGCCCATGCTGCTGCGCACCGAGAAGGCTTCCTGCGCCGCGGATCTCGAGATCACGCATCGCGATCTTAAAGCCCGAGCCAAGACGTGCAAACTCCTTCATCGCCTGCAGGCGCTTCTCCGCCGTTTCGCTGAGCACCTTATCGCGCCGATACGTGAAGTAGGCAAACGCCATCTTCGCCGAGCGCCCGACGCGTCCGCGCATTTGATAGAGCTGTGAGAGCCCAAAGCGGTCGGCATCGTAGATGATGATCGTATTCGCATTGGCGACATCGATGCCATTCTCGATGATGCTCGTCGCAAGCAGATGTCATAATGTCCCTCGTAAAAGTCCATCATGACCTGCTCCAGAATATCCTCGCTCATCTGTCCGTGCGCGGAGGCAATACGTGCCTGCGGCACAATCTGCAGCAGGTGCTCGCGCATCCGGTCGATGCTCTCCACGCGGTTATAGATAAAGTAGATCTGCCCGCCGCGCGACAGCTCACGCTCGATTGCGCCGCGCATCATGGCATCGCTGCTCTCCACCACGTAGGACTGCACAGGGAGGCGCTCGGCGGGCGGCGTCTCGATGACACTCATATCACGCGCCCCCGCGAGCGACATGTGCAGCGTGCGCGGAATCGGCGTCGCGGAGAGCGTCAGTACATCGACGCCCGTCGCGAACTCTTTGATCTTTTCTTTCTGCGTCACGCCGAAACGCTGCTCCTCGTCCACGATGAGCAGGCCCAGCTTCTGAAATCGCACGCGCTTCCGATTGAGAATCGCATGTGTTCCGATGAGGATGTCCACTTGACCACGCGCCACATCGCGCAGCGTCGCCGCCTGTTCCCGCAGCGTGCGGAAGCGGCAGACAACGTCCACCTTCGGGGCAAAGTCCGCAAAACGCGCCGCAAAAGTCTGATAGTGCTGCTGGGCGAGAACTGTTGTCGGCACGAGCACGGCGACCTGATAGCCGTCCATCGCCGCCTTGTACGCCGCGCGAATCGCAACCTCCGTCTTGCCGAAGCCCACGTCACCGCAGAGCAGGCGATCCATCGGCTTTTCGCTCTCCATATCGTGCTTGATCTCGGCAATGGCGCGCAGCTGATCGTCCGTCTCCTGATACGGAAATGCCTCCTCGAACTCGCGCTGTCCCGCATCATCCGGTGAAAAGGCATGTCCCTTTGCCATGCGCCGCGCAGCGTAGAGCTCAATCAGATGGTCGGCGATATCCTCGACGGATTTCTGCGCCTTGGCTTGTGCGCGTGCCCAGTCCGCCGTCCCCATGCGATGCAGGCGCGGCGCAGCGCCTTCTGCCCCGATATACTTTTGCAGGAGACTGACCTGATCGGTCGGAACGAAGAGCTTGTCATCCCCGCCGTACTGGATGTGCAGATAGTCGCGGTGAACACCGGCGACCTCGATGGTCTCCACGCCCAGATACTTCCCGATGCCGTGGGAGATGTGCACCACGTAGTCGCCGGGTGCAATCTCGCGAAAGTGACGGATGCGCTCCCCCGCTGACGCCGTACGGCGCAGCAGCCGTGCCTTATGTCGGCCAAAAATGTCCTGTTCGGTCAGGACGGCTGTGCGAGACGTGCTCAGCTCAAAGCTGCACGCAGGGTGCCGGGTGAAATGGTAACGGCATGTTCGGCCGGTGCATCTGCGCCGCGTGAAATAACCGTCGGGAGCTTCCAGAGCGTGAGCATCTCGCGCATTCGCGCGGCCTGCTCCGCCCCGCCCGCCATGATGAGGACACGCATCCCCTCTCCCAGATAGCGATGCAGCTCGCTCTCGAGGAGCGAAAACTGCCGCTGAAACGCCGTCATGGGCACCATCTGTGCGCTGATGAGCGTCTGCGGCGTACACGTCGGGACAGCGCGATTCATGAGGGATATGAACACCTCATGCCCCTCCGTACCGGCGGCGGTCATCTCTGCCCACGAGAAACACCGCGCCGCACGCACGGCATCCTCCCGTACGCCATCCTCCAGCGCCGCCATCAGGCGTGACGGCTCGTCAAAGACACTCGTCCCGGCTACGCCGAGATAGCTCAAAAAACAGGCCTCCCCATTGTCGTCTGCGGCACGCAGAGGCATGATGGAGGCCGTTCCGATATTTTTGATGGAGCGCTTGGTCAGAGGATCGTACTCGCGCATGGAGTCGATCTCCGTATCGAAGAATTCCACACGAATGGGCGAGAGCGCATTGATGGGAAACACATCCACAATGCCGCCGCGCACGCTGAACTGCCCGACGTTCTCCACCTCCGGCACATGTTCATAGCCGAGCGCCGACAGCCGCTCCATCAGCGTCTCACGCGGGAGGTCTGCCCCAGGCGCAGCGACAGTGCGGCACGGGAGAATTCCGTCGTGCTGAGCCCCTTCTGCGCCGCCGCACCGATGTCCGCCAGCACGATGATCGGCTCATGACGCAGAAGACGCGCCATGATGTTCATGCGCTGTGCCGAGCGCTCCAGCCCCTTCGCCGCACCGGGTGCAGCAAAGTCAATGCGGTCCAGCTCGGGCAGCTCATAGACATCCGCTTCGGGCAGGAGTGCCGTGAGATCCTCCTGCCACGCGCGCAGCGCATCCCGTCCCGCCGTCACAATGGCAAGCGGGCGCGGAGCTGCATCATAGGCGGCGGCAATGGCGGCGTGCTTCAACGCCCCTGCGGCACCGTGCAGCATGGTCTGCGCTGCCGGCTGCGCAAATACCTCCGTCAGCTGACGGAGGGCGGGATCATCCCGCAGAAGCGAAAAGAGTGTATTCATTTGGATGCGGCAAGAGCCGCGCGGATAAAGCCGCCAAAGAGCGGGTGCGGATGGTTCGGACGCGACTTTAGCTCCGGATGGAACTGTGAAGCGACAAACCACGGATGATCCTCGATCTCCACGATCTCCACGAGCTGATCATCGGGGCTTGTTCCTGCGATGCGCATCCCCTTTTCCTCCAACTGGGCGCGATAGGCATTGTTGAACTCAAAGCGATGGCGGTGCCGCTCGCTGATCTCAGGCGTTCCATACGCCTCACGAGAGAGCGAGTCCTCCGCGAGGACGCAGGGATACGCCCCCAGACGCATCGTACCGCCCTTCTCCTCCACGCCCTGCTGATCCTCCATCAGGGCAATGACGGGATGCGGTGTCTCGGGGCACGAACTCCGTGCTGTGCGCACCGGAAAGTCCCGCCGCATGGCGCGCAAACTCGATCACAGCGCACTGCATGCCAAGGCAGAGCCCGAGGAATGGGATCTTGTTCTCGCGCGCATACTGAATCGCACGGATCTTTCCCTCAACGCCGCGGTCGCCAAAGCCGCCCGGTACGAGGATGCCCTTGCAGCCGACGAAGATCTCGTCGAGATCTGCATTCGGATCCTCCAGTTCCTCCGCGTTGATCCATGCGATTTTCACCTGCGCATCGTTCTCGATGCCGCCGTGATTGAGCGCCTCCGTCACCGACATATAGGCATCGGGCAGCGCAACGTACTTGCCGACGACGGCAATTTTTACCTTCTTTGCGGGGTGATTGATCTTAAAGACCATCTTCCCCCAGGCCTCCATGTTGGAGGGGTCAAATCCATCGCCATTTTCTCGAGGACAATGCGGTCGAGGCCTTCCTGCTGCATCATCAGCGGCACCTCGTAGATCGTCGAGGCCGTGCGGTTCTCGATGACCGCATCGGCGTCAACATCGCAGAAGAGCGCAATTTTCTCCTTCATCTCACGCGGGATCGGCTGCTCCGTTCGGCAGACGAGAATATCGGGCTGGATCCCGATGGCGCGCAGCTCCTTGACGCTGTGCTGGGTTGGCTTCGTCTTGAGCTCCCCCGCCGCCGTGATATAGGGGAGCAGTGTCACATGGATGTAGAGCGCATCATTCTTTCCCACTTCCTTTTTGACTTGGCGGATCGCCTCAAGGAAGGGCAGGCTCTCGATATCGCCGACGGTACCGCCGATTTCCGTGATGACGACGTCGGCGTTATCCGCCTTTGCCACATCGTAGACGCGCTGCTTGATCTCGTTCGTGATATGCGGAATGACCTGTACCGTCGAGCCGAGGTAGTCACCGTGACGCTCCTTATTCAGGACGGATGCATAGACCTTTCCCGTTGTGATATTCGACCGCTTCGTCAGATTGATATCAATGAAGCGCTCATAGTGACCGAGATCGAGATCCGTCTCCGCACCATCGTCAGTGACGAACACCTCACCGTGCTGATAGGGGCTCATCGTGCCGGGATCAATATTGATGTACGGATCGAACTTCTGAATCGTCACCTTGATGCCACGGTTCTTGAGCAGTCGTCCGAGCGAAGCCGCTGTAATTCCCTTGCCGAGGGAAGAAACCACGCCGCCCGTGACGAATATATACTTTGCCATATTATGCCTCCGCCGTATCCTATCAGTTCTGAATGCTTTCGAGCTTCTTCTTGCGTGCTGCTTCCTTCGTAATCGCGGTCTTCGAGGTGCCGGAGGACGCACGTGACGAGGAGCGCTTGACCTCGGGCGGCACCCACTCAGTCAGCCCCCAGCGGCTCTCGCCCTCGTAGTGGAAACGGCTGTCCATATTGATCATCGTATAGATCTCCGAGATCGCCATGGCGAGCGACTGCACGGGACGATGCGTCGCCTCGATGACCTCGAGGATCAGATCCTTGTAGTGCATCGTCTCCCTCTTCTCTGCGAGAATATGATAGGCGGCGTCGACTTCCGACATCTGTGTATAATCCATGGATAGACTCCTTTCAATAGGACGTTGCATGATGGTTCACGGATCCATTCAACACCATCCAATGAGCGCATGTATTTCCCGCACTCCGGCGGAACATCTGCGCCAATCGGATGACTGTCTCCCGTGAGGCCTTACATCTTCTCCGGCGCGGAAACGCCCAGAATACCGAGGCTGTGGCGAATCACGCGCCCGGTCGCCATGACGAGGGCGAGGCGGGCAGAGGCAAGTGCGGGCTCCTGTCCAACAATGCGGCATTTATTGTAAAACGCATGGAATGCGGCCGCCAGCTCATGGCTGTAGCGTGCGATGCGCTGAGGAGCGTATTCCGCTGCAGCACGCTCGATCTCCTCAGGATAGGCAGCGAGCTTCTTGATGAGTGCCGTCTCCGTCTCATCCGTCAGGCGTTCCAGCTCCGCCCCATCCGCAGGGACAATTTTCGACTCCTCCGCCTGACGGAAGATGCTGGAAATGCGTGCATGCGCATACTGGATGTAGTAAACGGGGTTTTCATTCGTTCTCTTCTTTGCGAGATCGAGATCGAAATCCAATTGGCTGTCGAGGGAGCGCATCAGGAAGAAATACCGCGCCGCATCGACGCCGACCTCCTCCATCAATTCCCGCAGCGTCACCGTCTCCCCCGTGCGCTTGCTCAGCTTTACGACCTCACCGTCACGATAGAGACTCACCATCTGCAGGAGAAGCACCGTAAGCTGCTTGGGATCGTGCCCGAGTGCCGCCATCGCCGCCTTGACACGGGCGACATAGCCGTGATGATCCGCCCCCCCAGATATTGACGAGCCTGCCGAAGCCGCGCGCGTACTTATTGTCATGATAGGCGATATCCGCCGCAAGATACGTCGGTACGCCGTTGTCGCGGAAGATCACGCGATCCTTGTCATCCCCGTAGTCCGTCGAGCGCAGCCAGACCGCTCCGTCCTTCTCGTAGGCGGCGCCGCGTTCGAGCAGCACATCGACGACGCGGCGCACGGCTGCAGGATGGAGCGTGCGCTCACTGAACCACGCATCGAACGTCACCCCGAAATCTGCGAGATCTTCGCGAAGTGCGGCGAGTTTCTCGCGATAGGCAATGTCTTTGAACTGTTCCAGACGCTCCTCCTCGGACAGGGCGAGATAGCGATCCCCGTCACGGTCGATGATACGCTGTGCCGTCTCCACGATATCCGCACCGTGGTAGCCGTTCTCAGGGAACAGTACCTCCCGTCCGAGGAGCTCCAGATAGCGTGCATTCACCGACACGGCGAGCAAATGCATCTGATTGCCCGCATCGTTGACATAGTACTCGCTCTCCACCGTATAGCCTGCCGTCCGCAGCAGCGTCACCAGCGCCGAGCCGACCGCCGCACCGCGTCCGTGCCCGACGTGCAGCGGTCCCGTCGGATTCGCGCTGACGTACTCCACCTGAATCGGCGCCGCATCCTTCGGCGCCAATGTACCGTAGGTCTCCCCCCGCACGCAAAATCCCACGCAGGGTATCTGCCATCACATCTTTTTTGAGATAGAAATTGAGAAAGCCCGGTCCTGCCACTTCCGCATGATCGAGCCATGCGCCCGTAAGATGGGCACGGAGCGCCTCCGCGATCTTCTTCGGCGGCTGACGAAAGACGCGCGCCGACTGCATCGCAAAGTTCGTGGCGAAATCGCCCAACGCCTTATCCGGCGGCTCCTCCAGAAGAATGGGGGGAAGTGCGCCGCCCTCCGGCAGCTCTCCCGCCGCCGCAGCGGCCTCCACGGCACGAAGCAGTGCCTGCTCAATCTGCTGTTTGATCTCCACCTTGATTTGATCTCCTTTGCATTGGCTCAATTCGTATTTCCATCGTGTTGTCGCTCTGACGCATCCCGTCCACATAGAGCGTATAGAAAATATACGCTTCCTCCACCCCGTCCGGGAAGCTGCGCACGCGCAGGCGTCGCGTCAGCGTGGACAGCGAGAACCGCCCGTACGGCGTGCGGTAGTCGCCGCGCCGTTCCTGCCCCGGGACAAAGTTCTGCGTACAGCGCACGACACCACGCCGCTGCAGGCGCACATCATCCGCACCGATGCGCAGAATCGTCGGGACAATCGCGCCCTCGATCAGCTCTGCATCATCATAGCTCACATAGCGGCTCTCTCCACGCAAAAAACGCCGTCCTATCACGGACAGCGTAATGCGGCTCTCCTCGCCCGCAGCATCCACCTGTCTTCCCTTGAGAAAGACACGCACCTGCTCCGCACCCTTCATCGAAACCTCCTCCGATAAAAAGTGTTCCGTGCAGCGAGAGCACGATATCGGTCATGCTCTCGACGCGCTATTCTTGGAATCACTGATAAAGCAGCCCCTCGGATGAGCGCAGATTGCCCGCCATCGTATCGGCAAAAAAGATGCGCTGAGATAGCCGCGCTGTATTGATCGGAGATTCCTTTATACCTGGTCAACGGCAATATCCAGCTCGATGAGTTTGCCGCTCAGGTCCATTGCGACGACGAGGTACTGTCCATCGCAGACCTTCACCTCGAAGTCTGCCCCCACCGTCAGTGACGGCGTGGAGATATCGACATCCAGCTCCAAGGCCGTGATGTTCGTCGCCGTGTGAGCCGTCAGCATATTGCTCAGCTCTGAGATCGCGCTCTGCGCCATCTCGTCGAACGTCTCGACCGGCATCCCCATCATCATCTGCGACGCGATAAACTTGGCCGTCTCCTCACTCATATTGTAGACGACATTTCCGCGAATCTGCTTGGTAAAGCCGACCAACATCGAAACACCGAGGCTCTTGACGCGCGACTTCGCCGCATAGAGCTTCGTCCGCGTCGGCTCGGGGAATCCCAGCATCGGCATCACCGTCGTAAAGGCGTCCACAAAAGGATTGATCAGTTTTGCATCCATCGATTACTCTCCTTCTGCAAAGCCCACATTGATCCGGACGGTTCCGATCGGCAACTGCATGCTGATACAGAACGTCGTCATGCGGGGACTTACAATATGCACCTGCGCGCCCGAGATCGTCCCCGGGGGCGTCAGGCGCAGTTCCTTCCCATCCAGGACATTGTTGATCTTTGAAACGGCTCGCCCTGCGATGATATTCGCGGCTTCCTCCACGGCATCTGGTGCCTCGTTCTCCGCGAGCTCTTCTACGGTCGAATATCCAAGCATGTGCATGGCGAAGAGCTGAACTACAGGTTCCTCTGCATAGAGGATCACACGTCCTGTCGTGTAGCCCGTGATGCCGATAATCACCGCCGCACCGCTCACATCGAGTGTGCGCGACTCATAGGGTGCGATCTCCGGCTCTCCCTCCATGTTGAGAAGCCCCGACACGCCCTGCTGGAGGGCACGTGCAAAGGGCTTTGCATAGAGTTCCCGAAACTCCGTCTCCTGTGTGGCAGATACTGCCCGATCAGGTACAGCGTATCCACCAGATCTGCCCGCGAGACCGGCTTTTGAAGGAACGCACGCACGCCGACAGCCTTCCCCTGTGTGATGAGCTTCAGATCCTTCATCGCACTGATCATCAGAATTCGTGCATCCGCATCCAGCGCGAGGATACGTCTGCTGCACTCGAGGCCGTTTGTGTCCGGCAGGTTCATATCCATCGTTACGAAGTCCGGCCGCAGCTCTTCGTAGAGCTTCAATGCCTCCACGGCATCTGCCGCCATCCCACAGACCTCGAAATCCGTTTCCCTTAGATGTTCAGCAATCATCACGCGGCTGATCTTGGAGTCGTCCACGATCAGTACCCGCAGCTTTCCCATTCCTACTCCCCCTCTGCCACGAACATTTTATTCTAATTCTATTATACACAAAAAAGGGCTGTTCGTCACATATTTTTTGGGAGAACTTCAATCCAGTAGCCGTCGGGATCCTCCACGAAATAGATGCCCATTTCGGCATTCTCATAGCAGATGATCCCCATCTCTGTATGCAGTGCATGCGCTGCGGCATAGTCATCCGTATGGAGCGCGAGATGGAACTCCTTTTCCCCGAGATTGTACGGTTCAGTTCGCGCGTCCAGATAGGTCAGTTCCAACTCGAAATCCGTCGTACCGTCCGTCAAATAGACGAGGGTAAAGCCCTCCGCCTCTAGCGACGCTTCTCATGGAAGCCAAACGCCTTCTCATAGAACGCCATGCTGCGTGCCAGATCGAGCACATTGAAATTCACATGCGTAAAATGAAATGCCATAATGTCCTCCCCATTAAGGAATCGCTGATAAATTTCGTACTTTGTGTATATCGGAAAATGCCGTCCTCCTCATAAGCGCATCACCGACAGCTCCCTACTGTCGATCCACGCGGTCAAAGAGCTCCGTCACGGCCGCAGGCGGCTCTGCATCCAGCCGACTCACCACATAGATGGCAGCGAGTGCCAGCAGAAATCCTGGCACGATCTCATAGAGCCCAAAGAGCGCAAACTGCTTCCAGACGAGCACCGTTACGCCGCCCGTCACAATCCCTGCGAGCACGCCGCGCTCCGTTGTCCGTCGCCAAAAGAGGCACATGAGGAGTGCTGGGCCGAAGGCGGCACCGAAGCCCGCCCACGCATACGCCACCATATCGAGGATAAAGTTGTCGGGGCTAAGCCCGAGATAGATCGCCGCCGCTGCAATCCCGAGGACAGACAGACGGCTCACCCAGACCAGCTCCCCCTGCTGTGCTTCGGGACGAAAACTGCGCCGATAGATGTCCTGCGCAAATGCCGAGGCAGCCACAAGGAGCTGCGCCGACGCCGTGCTCATGATCGCTGCCAGCACCGCCGCGAGGATCAACCCTGCGACGACCGGCGGGAAAAGCTCGCCTGCCATCGTGAGGAACACCGTCTCCGTTGCCGTTCCGGCCAGCGGTGTCTTAAGATACACCGCACCCACCATGCCGACGAGAATCGCCGCCGAGAGGGAGATCACCACCCACGACATGGCGATGCGTGTCGCCTGTGGCAGCTCCTCTGCATGGCGGATCGCCATAAAGCGCACGAGGATATGCGGCTGTCCGAAGTAGCCGAGCCCCCAGCCCATGAGGGAAATGAACTCGATGAAACCGAGCGTACTGCCGTCGGGCTTAGTCAGCGGCGCGAAAAATTCTGCATGCTGCGCATGGATCAGATCCGCCGTCGCCGAAAAGCCGCCCAGCATCAATGCCGCCCCCACAGGAACCACGAGGATGGCAAAGAACATCATCACGCCTTGGATAAAATCCGTACGAGACACGGCGAGAAAACCGCCGACGAGCGTGTAGAACACCACGACCACGGCACCAAAGAGCAGCGCCGTCAGATACGGCAGCTGAAAAATTGTCTCAAAGAGGCGCCCCGCCGCCACGAATCCCGATGACGTATAGAGGATAAAAAAGATGAGGATGAAGATCGCAGGTACAATTCGCAGCGCCCCCGACGTGGCAAAAAAACGATTTTCAAAGAAATCCGGCAGCGTCAGCGAGTTGTGCGCCAGCTCTGTATAGACGCGCAGGCGCGCCGCAATGAACTGCCAGTTCGCCCATGTGCCGAGCGCCAAGCCGAGTGCGATCCAGCCGGCATTGAGCCCTGCCGTATAGGCAAAGCCGGGCAGCCCCATCAGCATCCATCCCGACATATCCGACGCCTCGGCACTCATCGAGGTCACCCATGCGCCGAGCTTTCGATTTCCGAGGAAGTAATCGCTCATATTACGCGTCCGTCGATAGTAGTAGACGCCAATGCCCATCATCAGGAGCATATAAACAAGAAAAATAACACTGATCTCAATCCGCTCTGCCAACAAAAAATCTCCTAACGCTATAATATCTAGTACATTATACGGGATTCTCGGCGGAAAAGCAAAAATATTTGCAAGGAATCGCCGATAAAATGTGGCCTGCCGGATTGGCGCAGATTTTTTTCAACAAAATAAAAAAGACCCCGCTTACGCGGGGCTGTGTCGTCAGTGCTTCCTTTACGTTACTCCTGCAACTCAAACATACTCTTATCCACGCCACAGAGCGGGCAGACAAAATCGTCGGGCAGATCGTCAAACGCCACGCCCGGAGCGAGATCGTAGTCCGGATCTCCCTTTGCCTCGTCATACACCCAGCCGCAAACCGAGCAAACCCATGTCTTCATACAAATTCCTCCTATAATCATACACAGTTTCAGTAGATGATACTGGTTCTTTCTTTTATTAACCAATAACTATTATTATAATAAAGCATTTTTCTCTTTTTGTCCATACCCCTGCGCAAAATTTTATCCATTTTTTCCGTAGCGATATTCTGTCGGCTTCATGCCCATGTGTTTCTGAAAGACCTTGCTGAAATAGCGTGTATCCTGATAGCCGCAGGCGGCAGCGACCGCATAGATCTTAGCATCGCTCTCACGCAGCATGTGTCCTGCATGACGCAGGCGACATTCCGTCAGGTAGGAGCTGAAGGAGGTGCCGCAGCGCGCAAAGAGTTTGTGGAGATAGCTGACGCTCAGCCCCAGCTCCCCTGCAACCTCGCGGACGGTGATCGGTTCTGCCATGTGCGCTTCTATGTGCCGTACAGCGTGCAGAAGATAGCCGCGCACGGGCTCTTCCGCGGGAAGTGTCAGGCTCCCATACGTCAGATCGTCATCATCGCAGTGTGCGCCATGACGGCGGCTCATGATATGCCCAGCGGCGAGTTTGATCGCGGCCGCAAGCTCCTCATCATCCAGCGGCTTGAGGAGGTAGGCACATACACCGAGGGCAATCGCCTGCTGTGCATACTCAAACTCCCCGAATCCTGACAGGATGATGTACTCGGCATCGATCTCCTCGCGCAGACTGGCGATGACATCGAGCCCCGTCATCCCCGGCATCTTGATGTCCACGATCAGCACGTCAGGGTGGTGTTCCCGCGCCATGAGGATGCCCTCCATCCCGCCGGAGGCCGCGCCGACCACCTCCGCGCCAAATCCTGCCACGGGGTCAGCTGTACGATGCCCTGCCGCTGCAGCGGCTCATCATCAATCACAAGCACTTTAATCATCGTGCGGAGCCTCCTCCATGTACTTCAACGTCAACCGCACCTCTGTCCCCTTCCCCTCCGTACTGGAGAGGTCAATCCCGCAGCCCGCATCCCCGTTCAGCATGGCGCGCATGTGGACATTATAGAGACCAAAGTGATTATCATCCTGCCGCGCGAGCACTTCCTGCTGACGCGCTTCAGACATCCCCTGCCCGTCGTCCTTCACGCGGAGAAGGATATGATCGCCGTCGCGCCTGCCGACGATGAGGATACTCCCGCCGCTCTCCACACTCTCAAGTCCATGTTGAATCGCGTTCTCGACCAGCGGCTGAAGGATGAGCTTCGGCACATAGCATCCCATGATGCGGCTGTCCACATCCAGCGTCACCTTCAGACGCCCCTCGAAGCGTCGCTGTTGGATTTTCAGATAGGTGCGCAGGAAGGACAGTTCCTCAGCCACCGTCACGAATTCCTTCATGCTCACCAAGGCACGCAGGATCTTGCCGAGCTGGACGGCAATATCTGCCGCGCCCTCCGCGTCGCCGAGCTTTGCACTCCACTTGATGAGGTTCAGCGTATTGTAGATAAAATGCGGGCGCGTCATCTCGGTTAATGACTTGACCTCTGCGATGCGCAGGCGCCGCTCTCGCGCACGGTTCTCCGCTAGGAGCGTCCGTATGTGCGCAATCAGGCCATTGAACGTCCGTGCGAGTTCTCCGATCTCATCGCGGCGATGCGCCTCCAGCTGCGTCGAAAAATCATCCGAACTCCGTGCACGGCGCATTGCCTGTGTCAGGATATGGAGCGGATGCCAGAGACGGCGGCTGAGCCGCCACGCGAGGTATGCCGTCACCGCAAGCGCGGCGGCATCTACGGCAAGGATGAGGCGGATCAGCTCTTCCACCGGTGTCCCATCCGTCCGCTGGCGCAGATGCACGGCGATCCCCGTCACGGCAGAGCTGTTCACGAAGTCGCGGAAAACGGACGCTGACGTTTCATCCTCCGCCGCCGAAGCAAAGAGAGCAGAGAACCCCTCGCCGTGGTGATCGAGCAAATCCATCATCACGTAGCGGTAGCGATCGGTCAGGATGATCTGCCCCTCGTTGCCGTCCTGCACCCGCTGAATGAGCGGAACGAGAGCCTCGCGGCGAATATCGACAACCACGGCACCGAGCAGCTTGCCATTTTGGCGAATGGCATGCGCCATCGAAAAAACGGTATTCTGCTGGTCAGGAGCCGTGCGGTCAGCCGCAATCAACGCCCAGCCATCTTGCTGTACCGCCTGACCGATCACGCCCCAGTGGAGATTCGTCGGGAGACGATGGTCACGCGGCACATCGTCCGTGGCAATCGCACGCCGCCCGTCCGCCGGAAGCAGATAGACGGCTGCCTCCCCCGTACGCCCGGAGAGGACACCATAGAGATCGGCATAGAGATGCGTCGTATCCGTCGGCTCCCCGTGCATATACGCCATGACATCATCCCGCATGAAAAACGGCATCATCAGCCGCTGATAAGCAAGTGCGAGATTGTCGATCTCACGGGAGATGCGCTGCACCTCAGCGTACCCGGCCTTTTCCTGTGTACTCTCATAGGCACGATCCGCAGCATAGAGGATAATCGTCGAGACGATCAGGAGAGGAAGGATGCCGCCTAAGAGAAGGTATGCGAACAGTCGCTTCTGATAACTGATCGTATACCACTCCATTTCTGTATCCTCCGCCTTTCCCATACGTCAAAAACAAGATCTCGTCGGATCAGCACAACCATAAAAGTGCATTATGTTCCTCAATCTTCAGACTATATAGAAAGAATAAGGATAAATCGTCTTTCTGTCAAGTGAAATTATCATTTTTGTAAGGATTTTTCATTCTATGTCGTGAACAATAGAAAAAGGAAAACCGCCACACGAAGTGACGGTCTTGGAAGGGGAAAATATGGGAATGGGGGATGGGGGAAATGGGGATTTATTTGATAACCGCAGCACGCCATTCGCTCAAAAACTCATCTCTGAACGCGGCGGCATGCCGGGCATCAAACCGTGTGGAATGAATCTCCGCAAGCGTTGGGAGATTCGGCGGTGCCGTGACATCGGCACGCGTGGAGCGTCGCTCATATACGCCGAGACGTTCATGAACACGACGGCTCATAACAAAATCAAGGAATTTTTTTGCATTCTCTATATGCGGAGCATTCTTTATGATCGCAACCCCGGTGGCGGAAACGCGTGTCCCTTCCCGTGGATAGACAACCTCAATGTGTGCCCCCGCCGACCGAGACCGCAGAACTGGCTGCTCCGCTGTCGCCGTGACCGCATACGCACCACTCACAACAGCCTTGACCTGCTCTGCCGAGGCAGAGACCATGTGCCCATCCAGCTGATCTTCCATGCGGGAGATCAGGGCGTTATCACCGCCGAGCACATCCATCATCGTCATGAGTACATCGTATGAGACCAAGGATTTGGTCGGGTCAGCAAGCGCAATGCGCCCGCGAAACGTGATTTGAAAAGATCGCTCCATCCGGTCGGCGCGTCCTCGGCATCGACGAGATCCGTGTTGTAAGCCAGCACATAGGGATCCTCTGTCATAAGGTAAAAGGCCTTGTCCCCACCAACATAGTCACTGCGCAGGGCACCTTCCTCCGGGCAGTCGTAGGATGCCAGATAGGACGTGAGGGATAGGTAGACATCTTCCACACCGCCCCACAGGACATCACCGCGCGGATTTTCCTGTTCCGTACGAATGCGTGTCATGAGGGCATCGGATGTACCGTCCACCAACTGGACGCGGATTCCCGTCTCCTCCTGAAACTCCTTGGCAATGGGGTCTGTCCAATCCTCTGCGCCGCAGTTATAGACCACGACCAGATTTTCATCGTCCGCAGGAGCCTGACGAGCAGACCCACATCCGACGAGAACAGAGCTCACGCCGAGGAGAAGTGCCGCACACAATATCTGCATACGTTGAAAGATGAGCATCGTGCGACACCTCCTAAATGAGATGTCATCAATTTCAAATCTTTTTGATAATTCTACAATAATCAGAACTGCAATTCAATCGTACAGTTCATCATTTTGGTGTGATAATCCTATTCTGTTATTGTTTCCCACGCAGTTCCTGCTGTGCATCGAAGAAATGGCGCACGGCCTCGGCAGAAGTGCGATTCATGCCGGGAGCGGCAGCGAGTTCCTCCACGGACGCCTCCTTGATTTTTTCCAGCGATCCGAAGTGGGTGCGCAGGCTCTGCCGCCGTTTGGGGCCGATGCCGACGATATGGTCGAGGACGGAGACGAGATTGCGCTTGCCGCGCAGTTTTCGATGAAACGTGATGGCAAAACGGTGTGCCTCGTCGCGAATGCGCTGGATGAGATAGAGGGCCTGACTGCGGCGCGGCAGTTCAACCGGCTCTGAATTCCCCTCCGTAAAAACGAGCTCAAACTGTTTCGCGAGGCCGACGACGGGGACATCCTTATGCCCTGCCGCGTGGCGGATGATCTCAAGGGCGGAGGAGAGCTGCCCCTTGCCGCCGTCGATGATGATGAGATCGGGCAGCTCTTCCTCGGGCAAACCTACATAGCGGCGCGTCGTCACTTCGCGCATGGAGAGGAAGTCGTCAGGCTTGCCCTCCGTGCTGCGGATCTTAAAGCGGCGATAGTCCGATTTCTTCGGTGCGCCATCCTCAAAGACAACCATCGAGGCGACGGTCTCCTGCCCTTGATTGTGCGAGATATCGAAGCACTCCATGCGGCGCGGCGGATGCTTCAGCCCGAGGTATCGCCCGAGTTCCTCCACGGCACCAAGCGTCTGCTCATCCAAGAGACTGCGCCGCGTCTCCTCGTCTGCGAGGAATTTTGCGGCGTTGCCCGTCGCCATCTGCACAATATCGTGCTTCGTGCCGCGCTGCGGCGTGAGGAGGGCGACCTTGCCGCCCCCCTTGCGTGCGGCAAGCCATGCCTCGATGGTCGCCTGCGCCGCTGCGTCAATCGCACACGGCAGCAACACCTCACGCGGAACAAAGGTTGCCTGATTGTAGTACTGCTCCAAGAAAGCGCGCAGGATATCCGCATCACTCTCCTCCTCGCTGCCACGCAGGAGAAAGTGCTCGCGCCCGATCATCTTGCCGCCGCGGATGAAGAAGATCTGCACGCAGACGCCCGCCGCCGAGCGCGCCATGCCGACGGCATCCTGATCGCCCGCCCCCGTCACGATGTTCTGTCGCTCCGCCGCCGTGCGCACGGCACTCAGCTGATCGCGAAGCCGTGCCGCCGTCTCAAAGTGATACGCCTCTGCCGCCGCATTCATGCGCTGCTCCAGTTCGCGCTCGACGTCATCCGTCCTGCCCTCAAGGAAGAGGAGCACGGCGCGAATCATGGCATGGTAGTCCTCCGCCTCCACCTTGCCGACACACGGAGCAAGGCAGCGTTTGATGTGATACTCGAGGCAGGGACGCTCGGGCATCGTGCGGCAGGTGCGCAGAGGAAAGACGCCGCAGGAGCTTTAAGCTGTCCCGCAGCGCCGTCACATTCGTATAGGGGCCGAAGTAGCGCGCGCCGTCACGCAGCACACGCCGCGTGATAAAGACGCGCGGAAAATCCTCCTGCACCGTCACCTTGACATAGGGGTAACTCTTATCGTCCTTCAGCCGTATATTATAACGCGGCCGATGCTTCTTGATCAGGTTCGCCTCAAGAATCAGCGACTCCACCTCGTTCGCCGTCATGATCGTCTCAAAGTCGGCGATATGCGAGACCATCGCACGCACCTTCGGTGTGTGATTGCGGCTGCTTTGAAAATACTGCCGGACACGGTTCTTGAGGACAATTGCCTTGCCCACGTATATGATCTTCCCGTGGTCGTCCTTCATGATATAGACGCCCGGGCTGTCCGGCAGCAGCTTCAGTTTTTCTGCAACAAGGTCGGTCACATCAGAGCCCTGCCTTCATACGGTTGATCGCGGAGAAGAGTGCCAAGATGGACGAGGTGATGATATCCGTATCCATCCCCGCGCCCCAGTACACCTTTCCGTCCTCGCCAGTGATGCTGATATAGGGAAATCGCGCGCGAGCTCTGCCCCAGCTCAAGAGCGTGCTCACTGTAGGTCAGATTCGAGTAGGAGAGATCAAGGTTTTCCTGCAGCGCATTCGACACGGCATCCAGACGTCCGTTGCCGTGCGCCTCATAGGTACGATCCTCGCCGTCCACGCGCAGATGCAGGTCGCCGCGCCGCGTGCCGTCCGGCTGCTTGTTCAGGCAGAAATCCACCAGTTCGTAGGGGAATACGGCGTTGACGTAGGTGTCCATAAACACCTTGTAGATCTCATCCGGCTGCAGCTCCCTGTGTCCGACATCGGAGACCGCCTTGACGCGGTAGCTGAGATCCTCGCGCATCTTCTTCGGCATATCGATGCCATACTGCTGCTCCATGACGAAGCCGACGCCGCCGCGCCCCGACTGACTGTTGATGCGGATCACATCGCCGTCATAGGTGCGCCCGATGTCCTTCGGGTCGATATAAAGATACGGCAGGCACCAGTGCTCCGGATGCTTCTCCGCCCAGTAGTGCATCCCCTTCGCGATCGCATCCTGATGTGAGCCGGAGAACGCCGCAAAGACGAGTGCGCCCGAATACGGCTGGCGCGGATTGACCTGCATCCGCGTCACCTTCTCATAGACCTCGACGAGATGCGGCAAATGGGAGAAATCGAGCTTCGGATCCACGCCGAGAGCGAACATATTCATCGCCACCGTGATGATGTCCACGTTGCCCGTGCGCTCCCCATTGCCGAAGAGCGTGCCCTCGACGCGGTCTGCGCCCGCCAGAAGCCCCATCTCTGCATCCGCTACACCGCAGCCGCGGTCGTTGTGCGGATGGAGGGAAAGAACAACACTGTCACGGTATTTCAGCCGCTCGTTGACGTAGGCAATCTGCATCCCGTAGACATGCGACATCGACATTTGAACTGTCGAGGGAAGATTGATGATCGCCTTGCGATCGGGCGTGGGCTGCCACACATCGAGAACGGCATTGCAGACTTCGAGCGCATATTCGGGCTCCGTGCCCGTGAAGCTTTCGGGCGAGTATTCAAACCGATAGTTCGCGCCCGCCTCCTCCGTCAGCTTCTTGAGAAGCTTTGCGCCGTCCACGGCGATCTGGAGAATCTCCTCCTTTGAGCGTGCAAATACCTGCTCGCGCTGTGCTGCAGACGTGGGGTTGTAGACATGCACAATCGCGTTCTTCACGCCGCGCAGCGCATCAAACGTCTTTCGGATGATATGCTCCCGCGCCTGTGTCAGCACCTGCACGGTCACATCGTCGGGGATGAGATTGTCATCGACGAGGCGGCGCAGGAACTCGTACTCCGTCTCCGACGCGGCAGGAAAACCGACCTCGATCTCCTTGAACCCCACACGCACGAGAAGATCGAAGAACGCCAGCTTCTCGTCCAAACTCATCGGGATGATGAGTGCCTGATTGCCGTCGCGCAGATCAACCGAGCACCAAATCGGTGCCTTGTCGGGTGCATCCTTTTTCAGCCAATCCATGCGGATCTCCGGCGGCATAAAGTAGCCCTTCGTATATTTCTGATAATTCATCATGTTGATTCCCCCGCATCTATGTGTTTTCTCAGCGCAGCCGCGCGTTGAACTTCTCGATCAACTTCTCGGGTTTATAGGATTCCTTTGCCTTGCGCAGCCCCTCGATGCCCATATCCTCCTCGCGGTTGATGTAAGTGAGATGGCTCCATGCGTGCTCCACGAATCCCTGATTGATCGCAGGATATGCACCGCGCACCTCTGGATCCGCCTTCTCCACGTGGATGACAGCCGTATCCGTGTTGAGCTGCTCACCGAAGGTAAAGGCGACGATGCGCCCACCCAAGCGAACGGCACCGCCCTGCAGACCAAAGTAGTCAAATCGTTCAGCACCTCGAGGATTGCCGTGCGCTCGTACTCAATGAACGGGTCGATCGTGCCGTCCTCGCGGATGTGCTGCTTGTACCAGCTATTGAGCTCCAACTTGCACTGCGTGACGACATCCTCTGTGATGGGCAGATACTCTGCCTCGGGGTGCTCCTTGCGGAACGCATTCAGATGGTTCTTCTTCGAGTGCAGCTTACGCCCCGCAAGGCTGATGAGCTTCTCCGAGAGATACACATAGTCGTAGTTGTCGCGGTCGGCGACCACGTCAAAGTCCGCAAAATCACAGCTGCGCAGGTAGTCTGCATAACCGCGCTCCATATCGTAAAGATGCAGCGGCTGCCCCACTTCCTCAAAGTAGGCGATCAGCTTCTTCGTCGCCGCAGGGTAGTGCGATGGGTCGCAGAAAGGCTGCAGCAGCGAAAGAATCCCCTTCCACTCACTCGCCACATAGAGTACATCATCCTCTTCGGCAATATGCACGAAGAACGGCGCACGCCACATGTAGAGATTGGTAAAATTAAAATGCGAGTTTTCATAGTAGTTCGCATGAAAATATCGATCCAGCAACGGCTTGTCTTCTTTTTTCAATGGTCGAAAATCGATCATCCTAAACCTCCCCATTGGAAGCACTGACAACTAAAGTATCGTGTTTTCATTATAACAAAGGCGTCAAGTCCCATGAAAGCCGTCTGCGGTAGTCACACCTTGCTGAGGATCAGTTCCCCCGTCCCGTGCAGCATATATTGGCCAAGATGCGCAGGGATAAAGACACTCTCCCCCTTGACGGCAGAGAGCTCCCCACCCGCCCACGTCAGCGTCAACGTCCCTGCAAGGATCGTCAGACAGTGAAAGGAGTCTGCCCCCGCCGTGCTCTCACACATGCCGTCAACACGCAGATGATAGGCGGTAAAATACGGGCATGCGGCGAGCAGGCGCACCTCAGCGCCACGAAATTCATCCATCGCAGGAAGCTGCTCTGCACGCACCGAAATGGGCTCGAGTGACGTCACATCGAGAGCCTTTTCGACGTGCAGGTCGCGCGGCTTTCCATCGGTGCCGATGCGCCCATAGTCGTAGACGCGATACGTCGCGTTGGAGCTCTGCTGAATCTCACAGATAAGCAAACCCTTGCCGATGGCATGGAGCGTACCCGCAGGAATGAAGAACGCATCCCCCTTCTGCGCCGGCACATGACGTACGACATCAAGGAGTGTGTTGTCCGCAATACGCCTGCGAAATTCATCTTTTGCGATCGCATGCGCAAAACCGTAGAGAATCTCTGCGCCCGGGGCGGCATCGACGACGTACCAGAGCTCCGTCTTGCCGTACTCCCCTTCCACGCGCAGGGCATAGTCATCGCTCGGATGCACCTGCACAGAGAGATTGTCGTGTGCATCGATCAGCTTGATGAGGAGAGGGAAATACGGAAACTGCGCCGCCCGTGTGCCGAGTGCCTCTGCCCCCGCACGTGTCAGCCACGCCTCGAGCGTCTCCCCTGCCGCTGCGCCGCCGGCAATAACGCTCTTTCCGTCACGATGACAGGCGAGCTCCCAGCTCTCTGCCACCTTCGGCAGCTCCGTGTGCTTGCCGTACTCGTCCCGCAGACGTGTCCCACCCCAGAGATAGTCCTTCAGCGGAGCAGTCAGTTTCATCGGCTCATGCATCGGCAATTCCTCCTTTATAATATCTTACCGAAGCCCTCTGAAATCTTCAAGGAAAAGATTTCACTGTCCGTCAATTCCCTGAATTTCCCCGTAATCCCCTACTCCTTCAAAAGTCCCGATTGTTCCCCATTCGCCTCTATGGTATCATAAAAAGGCTAAAGGAGTGATTTTTCCATGTCTCAAACCAAGATCGACACCAATGAACGTCCGCCGCTTCGACGAACCATCCCTGCTTTTCCCTGCAGCACCTCTTCGCCATGTTCGGCTCAACGGTGCTCGTTCCGATTCTCTTTCACGTCAATCCTGCGACCGTGCTGCTCTTCAACGGCATCGGCACACTCTTCTACTCATATTGTGCAAGGGGAAAATCCCGGCCTATCTCGGCTCGAGCTTTGCCTTCCTCTCTCCCGTCTTCATCGTCCTGTCTGAGTACAGCTATGAGGCGGCACTCGGCGGCTTCATCATCGTCGGCATCGTCTTCTGTCTGGTCAGCCTCATCGTTCATACCATCGGAACGAGCTGGATCGACGTGATCTTTCCACCCGCATCAATGGGCGCAATCGTCGCCGTCATTGGACTGGAGCTGATGCCGACGGCGGCGGGGATGGCAGGTCTGACGGCGGAGAAGGTCGACCCGACCGTCGTTTTTGTCTCCATCGCAACGCTCGCCATCACGATCTTTGCCTCCATGGCATTTCGGGGCTTCCTCTCCATCATCCCCATCCTCATCGGCGTCATCGCAGGCTATCTCATCGCCTGTGCCGTCGGCATCGTCGATCTCTCGAACGTCGCCGCCGCGCCGTGGCTTGCCCTCCCGACCATCTACACGCCGACCTTCGAGCTGAATGCCGTCCTCATCATCCTGCCTGCCGCCATCGTCGTCATCGTCGAGCACATCGGGCACCTCATCGTGACGGGCAACATCGTCGGACGCAACCTCGCCAAGGATCCGGGGCTTGACCGCTCCCTCCTCGGCAACGGCATCTCGACCATCTTCTCGGGCTTCTTCGGTTCCACACCGAACACCACCTACGGCGAGAACATCGGCGTCCTCGCTATCACCAAGGTCTACTCGACATGGGTCATCGGCGGCGCAGCGATCTTTGCCATCCTGCTCTCCTGCCTCGGCAAACTCGCCGCACTCATTCAGAGCATCCCGACCCCCGTCATGGGCGGCGTCTCCATGCTGCTCTTCGGCGTCATCGCCGCCTCGGGCATCCGCATCCTCGTCGAGGCAAAGGTGGACTACAACAATCCGATGAACCTTCTCCTGACCTCCATCGTCATGGGTGTCGGCGTATCGACCGCCAGCATCACCATCGGAACGGTGACCCTGCGAGGAATGTCGCTTGCCACCGTTATCGCCATCATCCTCTCCATCTCCTTCCGCATCATCCTCGCTCTGCGGCGTAAAGATGCCGCCGCGCAGAAATGACGGAGCTCCGCGTTGATCTCCCCGCAGGAGAAATGTGTCCCGTCAAGGCATACCTCATGCGTGTGCACGGCATCTCGGGCAGCCTGTGGAAACGCATTAAACACCATGGTGCGTTCACACTGAACGGCAGCCCCGCGATCACTGCACGCACAATGGTGAGGGACGGCGACCGCATCACATACGATCTTCCCATCGTCAGCACCGTCGTTCCCGAAACACTACCGCTTTCGATCGTCTATGAGGATGACGACCTGCTCGTCCTCGACAAACCCGCAGGACAGCTCGTCCATCCGACGACAAAGGAAACGCGCGGCACCATCGCAAACGCCGTGCGCGGATACTATGCCGCCTGCGGCGTCCATCTCGACGTTCACCCCTGCCACCGCCTCGACCGCAATACGAGCGGGCTGCTCCTCATCGCAAGCATCCCGAGGTGCAGTACCAGATCATGCGCCAGAACGCGCTGCGGCGCGAGTACCTCGCCCTGATCGAAGGCACGCTCATCCCCCCTGCGGGCTGTATTGATGCACCGATTGCGCGTGCCCTGCCGAGCATCATCCTCCGCTGCGTGGCAGAGGACGGCAAGCCCGCACGCACCCATTATGAAACGCAGCATACGAACGGCAAATACAGCCTCCTGCGCCTATGGCTTGACACAGGGCGCACGCACCAGATCCGCGTCCACCTTGCCCATTGCGGACATCCGCTGCTCGGCGACGATCTCTATGGCGGAACGACGGAGCCAATCGCACGGCACGCGCTCCACTCCGCGCATCTCACCCTCGTGCATCCGCGCACCAAGGAAATGCTCTCCTTGACTGCCCCGCTCCCTATGGACATGGCGCAGATCGCTGCGTGCCTCGTCCAAACATGAGATAAAAACCCCGCAGATGAAAAATTGCATCTGCGGGGTTTTCCTCTATGCTCGATCCGAACTTACTTATTCGCACCGAACCACTTCTGATAGATCTTATCGTACTCGCCGTTATCATGCAGCTTCTTGAGCGCCGCATTGATCTTCTGCTGGAGCTCGGTGTTGTCCTTCGCCATGGCGATGCCATAGTCCTCAGCGGAGAGGCGATCTGCGAGGGTTTTCACACCGGTTGCCTGTGCCTGATTGATGTAGTAGTCATTGACCGGACGATCGTTGACCACAGCATCCACGCCGCCTGCCTTCAGTTCCATGAAGCAATCCGCCGGCGTATTCAGCTCGCTGACGGTGACGCCCTCCATCTCCTTTGCCATCTTGGCACCCGTCGTGCCGATCTGAGCAGCGACCTTATGTCCCTTCAGATCGCTGAATGTCTTGATGTTCTCCTCATCGCTGCGCACGACCATCGTCAGGCCGGACTGATAGTAGGGATCAGAGAACGCTACCTTCTCCTTGCGTTCGTCGTTGATCGTCATACCACTGATGATCACGTCGATGTTCTTCGCCTGCAGGGCAGGAATCAGACCGTCGAAGCCAATGTTCTGGATCTCCGCTTCGCTGCCCATCTCCTTGGCAACGGCACGGATGAGATCCATATCAAAGCCCTGATAGTCCTTCTGTCCCTCGTCTTGGAACTCAAATGGGGCAAAGTCAATCGATGCACCGACGCGGAGCTTGCTCGCCTGCTTCGCCTGATCACCGCCTGCGCCGCATCCGAGCAGGGAAAGGCTCACGAGTGCACCCGTCAGCACGAGTGCCAATTTCTTCAGCTTCATGGGAAACCTCCTCAAAAGATAAAGGCCACACAGATAAACCCAGCCTCATGATTTTTCAATCCGACGGACTGTTTTACCCGTGATTCCTAAAAACAAAGGGGGACGCCGCACCGTCTGTGCTGCTATCCCCCCATGAAATCTAAATCGTTTTAGAAACGTGCTGCACGCTTTGCATTGAAGCAGTCGCGGCAGTAAACCGGACGATCCGTCTTCGGCTCGAACGGGACTTCCGTGTCCTTGCCGCACTCGGCGCAGACCACATGGAACATCTGACGCTCGCCATGATTCTGATCATCACGGCTGCGGCGTCGCTTGTCGCGGCAGTCACGGCAGCGCGCCGGCTCGTTCTCAAAGCCTTTCTCCGCGTAGAATTCCTGCTCACCTGCGGTAAACACGAAGTCCTTGCCACACTCTTTGCATACGAGGGTTTTGTCTTCAAAAGCCATTCTTCCACAATCTCCCTTGAAAAATAATTTTGACTCTCCATTCGCCACACTCGGAAAGCGTTCACTGAGATTATGGTTCGGGCAAGCACTGCATATATAAATAGTGCTTCACTCGTTCATTGAACGACGATCAGGACTTGAGGAACGGATTTCAACGCTCTGTATTATACAGTCATTTTTCATGAAGTGCAAGCATTTTTTATTAGCGTTCAGATAGTAAGGCTGTCATGCCTTCATCGCCCTTTTACGTTCCATCATTAAAGCGGTACCCTGCCCCCCAGACCGTCTGCAGCCACTGCGGATGGGCAGATCGCGTTCTATCTTCTCGCGCAGTCGATTGATATGGACAGAGACGGTCGCCGTGCTGCCCATCGCATCCAGCTCCCAGACGCGGTCATACAGTGTCTCTTTGCTGAATACGACCTGCGGATGCTGTGCGAGAAAGAGGAGCAGATCAAACTCGCGTGCCGCAAGGATCACCTCGTTTCCCCCAAGAAATACGCGCCGCGTCTGCGACTGAATCTCAAGCGCATCAAAACGCAGGACGGAAGGATCCACCGTACTGCCCTTGAGTCGCTCATAGCGCGTGAGATGTGCCTTGACGCGTGCCACCAGCTCACTCGGACTGAACGGTTTGATGATATAATCATCCGCCCCCAGTCCAAGTGCGCGTATTTTATCGACATCCTCAAGACGCGCCGAGACCATGAGGATGGGGATATCGTATGCTTTCCGAACATCGCGGCAGATAGCAAATCCATCCGCCCCCGGCAGCATCACATCCAGCAACAGCAGATCATAGTCCCCCGTCATAGCAAGGCGCTTCCCCGCATCGCCGTCCGCAGAAATATCGACAGCGAAGCCATCCGCTTCGAGATAGTCACGCTCCAGCTCGGCAATGGCAGCGTCATCCTCGACCAGCAGTATCTTCTTCATGCGTGTCCTCCTTTTTCTGAACCGGCAGCAGCAGGACGATGCGCAGTCCCCCTGCGGGGGACTCCTCGGCGCGCACCGTGCCGCCGAACGTCGTCATCATCCGGCGCACGATCGCCAGCCCCAGCCCGCTGCCGTCAGCAACATGGGTACGCGCCGCATCCGTGCGATAAAAGAGGTCAAACAGCCGCTCCCGCTCCTCTTCACGCACACCAACGCCGTCGTCGTCGCAGCGGATGGCGAGAAAATCCCCCTCATAGGAAAGCGACATAGAGACGTGCGCTCGTTCCCCACGGCGGTACTTCCCGCTGTTTTCCCACAGATTTCGAGCACGCGGGCAAATGCACTGCGGTCAATGCGGATATACGTCTGTCCCCCGCCTTCTGCCATCGACAGCTCGATGCCCCGCTCGCGAAAGTCCGCCGCATGCGCATCAATGAATGCTGTGAGCCACGTCCGCGCCTCAACGACCTCCCATGTAAGCGACACCTCACCTGTCTCCGTGCGTAAAAACGCGCGCAGCTGTGTGGTCAGCCCCTCCATCGTCGCCGCCGCACGGGCGATGCGCTCGGCATAGGCACGCTGCTTCTCCGGCGTCGCAGCGATCCCGTCGATCAGGCCGCTCGCATATCCCTTGACGGCAGTCAACGGCGTTGCGATGTCATGAAGTACACCGATGAGGAATTCCCGCCGCCGTGCCTCCTCCTGTTCCTCCCGCAGGCGTGCGCGCCGCAGATCGCTGCGCATAGCATCAAAAGCACGGCAGGTCGCCCCCACCTCATCACTGCCCATCGGAGGCAGGACATGGTCGAAATCACCATGCTGCATCGCGCCAGAGGCATCACGTATCGCCGCAAGCGGTGCAAGAATCTGCGCCGAAAGGAGGCGGGCAAGATAACGCCCGAGCAGGAAAATCCCTGCCGAGGTGATGACGATGAAGAAAATAAACACCGCGTTGATCACCGTCTCCCGCATCGGCGGCGAAATGCGCATCTCATCGTGATGCCGCATCATCGGAACAGTGCCTGCCCCCATGAAAATAATGCCGCTGCGCTCGCCCTCATAGCGAAAAAACAGCCCTGCATCGTTCCATGTCAGTGCGGAGCCGCGCGCCCCGCATTCGCGCATCACCGCATACCGAATGTCATTGGCATCTGCCCCATCGGTCAGATAGAGGAGGCCATCCTGCACGATAGAAACGCGGACACCCGCTGACTCCAGCAGATGAACGTCACGTTCAACATGATTCCATTTGAACTGCTTCCGCTCTGCGGCAGCACGCAGCGAACTCAGAGCAAGGGGAACAGAGAGATTCGTTCCCCTCTCCGGCCAGAGCAATTCGAGCGCCTGCTGCTGCAGCGTTCCTGCATGGCGCAGTCCGCCAAGAAGCGCCGCACCGATGGCGACGAGGACACAGATCGGTATGACGACCATCAGCGCATTGGTCACCAGGAGCTTTGTTTTCAGCGACAAATCACGCAGGTGCATAGCGACACCTCACTTTCATGATGCCATTATAATGGATTCAGCGGGAAAAATCCGTGCTGTCCGTCGATTTGAAAAAGTTTTACGCGTGTTTACACTTTGTTTAACTTTCTCCGATAGGATATACCTGTCAGCAAAAATGTGACGAACAAAAGGAGGATTTCATCATGGAAGCACAGAAAATCAAAGAGCAGGTCAAGGGCGCATTCAGTCCCGCACATCTGAAGAAGGCCGCCGCTCTCGCCGTTCTCGTCGGCGTTGCCACCGCCGGCACAGCCTACTTCCACTATCAGCAGGTCGAGGCACACTCCCTCATGAAGCGGCAGGCTCGCTCGGAAATGATCGCTGCGCAGGCAGCACAGCGGAACATCGTTCTGCTCGATGAGGACAAGGTGCGCTCGATTGCCGCCGACTCCATCGGAAAATCCGAGGCAGAGCTGACCTTCCGCCCACTCGAACTAAAGATGAGAGATCACGACGACGATCGTGACCACGACCGCAAAGGGCATAAAAAGGGAAAGCATGGGGATCGGGAGCACAGGGGACAACATGCTCAGCCCGCACCTGCTGCAGCGCCGCAGGACGCAGCGCCACCTGTCGTGCCTGCTGATCCTGCCGCACAGGCAGACTTCCGCCCATTCTACAAGGTGAAATGCACGGCAAACAACATCACCTACAAGCTCCGCATCGACGCTGTGACCGGTGCACTCCTCGCGAGTGACGCGGATACAGACGACCATATTTCTAGGAAGCACTGATAAAATGAGGTCTGCCAGATTGGCGTAGATTTTTTCGTCCGAACGAGGTGGAAAACCGGACGCAGAGTGGTGCTCTGTGGAGGATTTTCCGCCGAAGTGCGGGCAAAAAAGATGCGCTGGGAAGTACTGATAAAATGAAGTCCGTCGAATTGGTGCAGATTTTTTGTCCTGTCAAGGAGACAAACCGGACGCATAGCAGAGGCTATGTGGAGGATTTGTCGACACAGACAGGGCAAAAAAGATGTGCTAAGACGGCGGTGCTGAGTTTATCAGTACTTCCCTAAGATGGTTGTACCGAATTTATCAGTGCTTCCCTAATCACACATAAACGGGAGAGCCATGCGCAGAGTAATCATCTCGCATGGCTCTCCCGTTTTCATGTCCACGAAAATAAATTCTCCTGCCGATCGAGCCAGCTTTCCTGCCGTGCCTCATGGATGCGGTCGCCTTCCTGCGCATGGCCAATGAGAAACGGAGAGGCAGGATCGTGAGCAAGACGGCTGCGGCGCACGCGTGCAGGATGCGTATTGGCATAGCAATAGCGGCAGAGATGTGGGCAGCTGTCGTATGCGCCGATGTCCGCACCGAGATAGCATTGACACTCCCTACGCTGCGGCTGATAGTGCGGGAAGTGAATGCGCCGCCCGAGTGCCCGCTCATAGATGCGCGGGGTCATACAGCCGCCCGTATCCGCCCCGTATGGAGCGAGTGCATCACCGCCGCCGCACGGATAGACGGTCATGCCATACTGCCGTGCCGTCTCAACGATAAATGAACCGAGCTCCATGCGCTCTGCGTGCGTGACATCACGTCCCTCGGGAAAGTTGCGGCGCGTCTTGGCATAGCGCGTGAGAAAGCTGATGACGACCATCTCCGTATGCCCTGCCAATTGCTCTGCCATCGCAGCGAACATCGTCCTGTGCCACGCCAACGTATGATGTGCGTCAAGGATGATCGGGTCGTAACGCCACCCGACGGCGCGCGTTCCAAGAACAGACGAGAGCTGATGAAAGGAATGCACGACCTCCTCCCATGGCGGCACATTGGGCTCAATATCCCTGCCGTATGGCGTGACGGTGACGTACCAGAACTGCCCGAACGGCGCGAGGAGATCCATATAGGGAAGCATCGGTGCGGGATTCTTCGTGCAGAAGCCGATGAGGTCAACTACGCGTGGGTCAAGGCGATAGCGCGTCACCTGATGTATATCGTAGGGATTACGGATACAGACCTCGCCCGCACGCAGCCGATTCACCAGCCACGGCGCATAGAACGCCGGAATATCCGTGCGCTGCCCTGTGTTGAGTATCATCGCGCACCTCCTCCCCTTTTTCACAGAATAACACGAATCGGAAAAAAAGAAAAATGGGGCTGTTGTGCCCCTTCCACCGCTTACGCGGTCCCCCCTTCCCCGTGATAACGGGGAAGGCTTTAGGGGGGCTACAACAGCTCCACTGTAGTTTACATTCTCTTAGAGATACCGGATATAGACGTAGATGTTCGAGATGATGATCGTGAACACCATGACAGGCATAGCGACCTTCATGAAACCAAGGAAGGAGATCGGACGGCCGCGCTGCGCCGACATCGATGCGACGACAACGTTCGCGCTCGCGCCGATCAGCGTCCCGTTGCCGCCGAGGCACGCACCGAGGGCAAGCGACCACCACATCGGGTCGAGGTTGCTGAGACCCATCTGTCCCATATCCTGAATGAGTGGAATCAGCGTGGCGACGAACGGGATGTTGTCGATAAAGGCAGAGGCAAAGGCACTCATCCACAGAATGAGGATCGCAGTTGCCTCGACATTGCCGCCCGTTGCCTTGATCGCCTCAGCCGCGAGCATACGGATGACGCCCGTCTCCACAAGTGCACCGACGAGGATGAAGAGTCCGCCGAAGAAGAAGATCGCAGGCCACTCAATTTTTGAGAGCACCTTGACGATCGCACCCTCATCGCGCGTCGCCGTGAGAAGGAGGAGGAGCCCTGCGCCCGAGAGTGCGACCGTTGCAGACTCAAGGCCGAGACTGCCGTGCAGGACAAAGAGCGTGATCGTGAGGAAGATAACGGCAAGGCACTTGCGCAGGAGTGCATGATCCGTGATCTGCGCCCCCGCAGGGAGACGCATGATCTTATCCTGCAGCTCCGGCTGGGTATGCAGCCCCTTATGGTAGAGGCCGATAAGAATGAATTGTACCAAGATAAAGATAATTATTGAGATCAACGTGAGGTTTTCAACGAACGCCATGAAGTCAAGTCCGACTGCACTGCCGATCATGATGTTCGGTGGGTCGCCGATGAGCGTTGCCGTACCGCCGATGTTCGACGCCAAAATCTGTGAGATGAGATACGGCATGACATCGACCTTGAGCTGCGACGTGATGCTGAACGTGATTGGCACGGTAAGCAGAACCGTCGTGACGTTGTCGAGGAGAGCCGAGCAGACCATCGTAATGGTCGAGAGAACGACGAGGAGCGCGATCGGCTGCGCCTTGACCTTCTGCGCCGCCCATATCGCGAGGAAGTTGAATAGCCCCGTCTCACTCGTAATATTGACGATGATCATCATGCCCATGAGCAGTCCGAGCGTATTGAAATCAATATGGTGAACTGCGACTTCCTGATCGATGATCCCGAAGAGTATCATGAGCATCGCGCCAAAGAGTCCCACGATGGTGCGGTGCACCTTTTCGGAGATGATGAGCGCGTATGCGACGACGAATATGACAATCGCCACAATCGTTGCTGTTTCCATCATTACACATCCTTACTTCTCGTTATGAGAACGCCATCACGTCGCCGTGATGATTACCTGTCGGCCGCTGCGGCGGATCTTCAGCTTGGCGTTCGTCTCGCCCTCCTGCGCGAGTGCCAGCTTCAGCTCCAGCAGCGCCTTACCGAGTTCTTCTGCCTGCGCGGCACTGAGTCCCGCACGCGCGAGGTCGGCGGGCGGCTCCTTTGCCGCTGCCGCATGGGCACGTTCCTCTGCCTGCCGCTCCTGACGCAGCATGGTCTCGGCGAGAGTCTCCTCTGCCTCGTGCCCCTGCATCATATCCTTGTCGGACAAATCTTTGGTATCTTTGCCACAGCAAACCTCCTCCTGCCGTCCGTGGCACATAACACATCGAGAAAAAGAATGCGCTACTTGATTTTGCTCCACGTATCCTTCAGCCCGACGATACGGTTGAACACTATATGATCCGGCGTGGTGTCCGGGTCAACAACAAAGTAACCGACGCGCAGGAACTGATAGCGCGTCCCTGCCGCCGTGAGGCGGACGCTCGGTTCCACCTTCGCGTCGGTCAGCACCTCAAGTGAGTGCGGGTTGAGCGCCGCGATGAAGTCCGCCGGCTCCTCCTCGCCCTCCTCTGCCGTACGCAGAAGGCTGTCATAGAGACGCACCTCCGCCGTGAGCGCGTGCTCTGCCGCGACCCACTGGATCGTCCCCTTCACCTTGCGGTTCGCCGCCGTGCCGCCGCTGCGCGTCTCAGGCGCATAGGTACAGCGCAGCTCCGTGATCTCGCCCGCCGCATCCTTTACGACTTCCTCACAGCGGATGATATAGGCATGCTTGAGGCGCACCTCACCGCCCGGCTTCAGGCGGAAGAATTTCTTCGGCGCATCCTCCATAAAGTCCTCGCGGTCGATGTAGAGTTCGCGTCCAAAGGGAACATACCGCTGCCCGCCGTGCGTCGGACTGTTCTCGGCGAGCAGATACTCTGTCTCGCCTTCGGGATAGTTGGTAATGACGAGTTTCAGCGGATGCAGTACCGCCATGATGCGCGGCGCGTTGCGGTTCAGCTCGTCGCGTACACAGTGCTCAAGCATTGCGCTGTCCACCGTGCTGTTGCTCTTGGCGACGCCGATCTCCTCACAGAACGCACGAACCGCTGCGGGCGGATACCCGCGTCGCCGCATCCCCGAGATCGTCGGCATACGCGGATCGTCCCACCCGCGCACATGCCCCTCCTCAACGAGCTGGCGCAGCTTGCGCTTGCTCGTAATCGCGCCCGAGAGATTCAGACGTGCGAACTCGATCTGACGCGGCCGCTCCCCCGCCGGGAAGCCCAGAGATTCGAGCAGCCAGTCGTAGAACGGGCGATGCTCCTCGAACTCCAGCGTACAGAGCGAGTGCGTAATGCCCTCAATCGCATCCGAGAGCGGATGGGCAAAGTCGTACATCGGATAGATGCACCACGCATCGCCCGTCCGATGATGCGGCACATGGGCAATGCGGTAGATCACGGGATCGCGCATGACGAGATTCGGCGACGTCATATCGATCTTGGCGCGTAAAACGCGCGCTCCGTCCGGAAACTCCCCCCGCTCGCATGCGCGTGAAGAGATCCAGATTCTCCTCGACCGAGCGCCCGCGATGTGGACTCTCCACACCGGGCTCGGTCAGCGTACCGCGGTAGGCACGGATCTCCTCCGCCGTGAGATCATCCACATAGGCAAGCCCCTTCTTAATCAGCTCGACTGCATATTCATACAGCCGCTCGAAATAGTCCGAGGCATAGAATCGCCGATCTCCCCATGAGAAGCCGAGCCAGCGGATATCCTCCTGAATGGAGTCCACATACTCGACATCCTCCTTCGTCGGATTCGTATCGTCAAAGCGCAGATTGCAGAGGCCATTGTAGTCCTCGGCAACGCCGAAATTGAGGCAGATCGACTTTGCGTGTCCAATGTGCAGATAGCCGTTCGGCTCGGGCGGAAAGCGCGTGTGAATGCCTGCCGTATGCCGGCCTTCGCGCAGATCTTCGTCGATGATATTTCGGATAAAATTCGATGTCTTTACGTCCGCCATGTTCCTATCCCTCTATCCGTATAATTCCAATCAATCGTTCTGTGCGCAGCGTCGTTCGATATAGGCGCGCAGGCGTGCGACACCCTCGGCAATCCCCTCCTGCGCAGGAAGGCTCGCAATAAAGGCATCCACATAGCCGCGTTCCACAATGCGGCGCAGCGTCCACATAAAGTTGATGTCATAGATCCACATGAGCCGCACAATCTTGCGGTCGCCGTGCGTGCGCAGACGGTAGTAGTCCGCCTGTCGTCCCGCCGCAAAATCCGCCACGAAATCGGGGCTGACCTCCTGCGCCGCGTCCGACGGGACGAAGTTCGGTGCCTGCTCCGCGCCCTCCGGCGTGAGGAACGGGAGAAGAACACGATAGATGTCAAGCTTGTCCGCATCACGGATCACCCGGGCAAAAACAGCTTGCGCTCATCGTCCGTCTCTGCGATCTCCTTCTTGTTGTGGTTCTTGATCGCAAAGCGCACCACCTCTGCATCTGCATCACTCAGCGGTGCGAGGAGATTCTCCTCGGCGAGCACCTTGAGGCCGAGTTCCGCATGATCCTCCGACGCAGCATCATTGAACGTCCGATAGCGGGCATACTGCCGAAACCGTCCCACATCGTGAAAGAGTCCAATGATCTCAGCAATAGCCATATCGTGCGCATAGCAGCCGAGATGCTTGGCAAGTGCACGGGCATGCGCCGTCACATAGCCGGTATGAATCTCCTTGAGCTGAATCCCGCGCATCACCTCGGGGTCATTGGTACGAAAGGAACGCATATAGGCATTCATCCATGTGTGCATTTCATGCAGGAGTTTTTCCATCTGCGTTCCTCCTTTCACGTACATCGCCCCACTCAGCCCTCCTCGGGCGGAACATAGCTCTCGTCAAAGTCCGTCGCGACCAGCGTCGCCTGCACCTTGCCTGCCATACTCTCCTGCACGACCAGTCCCGCAATGATATTGACCGCAGGATGTGCATGTCCATGGATATAGCGTACGGCCTCATCCACATCACGCAGGCTCATCGCGGGACCTCCCGTGAGATTGAGGACGACGCCGCGTGCGCCCGCCGTACTGCGGTCGAGCAGCGGGCTCTCCATCGCCTTTCGCACCGCCTTCTGCGGCGTCTCATCGGTACCGATGGCAAGCAGGTTTCGCTCGATGCACTCTGCCGAAAGATCGTCGTCACATCGGCAAAATCAACGTTGATGACCCCCGTGGTCAAAATCAGCTCTGCCACGCAGCCAACCGTCTGCCGCAGCACCTCATCGGCAAGGGCGAAAGCATCGACAAACGACATCTTGCGGTCGGGGGCGATCTTCAGGAGGTTGTCATTGCGCATCGTGATAAAGGCATCCGTCATGCCCTGCATCCGTGCGATCCCCGCCTGAGCCGTCTGCATCTTGCGCGGCATCTCGAAGTGGAACGGCGTCGTCACCACGCCGATGGAGAGGATCCCCATGTCGTGTGCGATCTCCGCCACAACAGGTGCCGCCCCTGTCCCGAGGCCGCCGCCCATCGTCGCCGTGATGATGACGAGATCCGTCCCCTCAAGCATCTGACGAATCGCCTTTTCCTCGCTGCGCGCTGCCTCCTCACCGACCTCAACTCTGCCGCCCGTGCCGCGCCCCTGCGTCAGTTTTTCACCGATGGGCAGCACGGTGATCCCCTGTTTTTCGAGTGCACTCAGCTGGCGAAGATCCGAGTTGAGCCCGACGAGTGTCATATCGAGATCGTAGTTCTCACGCACACTGCGCAGGATATTCCCGCCGCCGCCGCCCACGCCGACCACCTTGATGGTAATTTCGCCTGAATAATTCCCTCAGTCGGCATATCGCGCCTCCTTATTCTCTACACGCTTTCGGTGCCGCCTGTGCCATGACTGCGCCCGCGAGCAGCAGTGCACAGCCCAGTACCTGCACTGCACTCATCGTCTCCCCTAGGACTGCCCAGCCTGCCACGGCGGCAAATACGGCCTCCATCGACATGAGAATCGCCGCCTGCGTCGGCTCGACATACGCCTGCCCCAAAATCTGACAGGTGTATGCAACACCACAGGAAAGGATGCCCGCATAGCCGATCGGGAGCGCAGCGGCCGAGAGTGCCGCCCACGTGCAGGTCTCAAAGCATACAGCAAGCAGCGCGCTGCCGAGCGTGCAGATCAGCATCTCCATGAGGCACAGCTCGATGGCATCCACCATGCGGGCAAAGCGGTCAATGAGCAGAATCTGCGCCATCCAGAAGAACGCACAGAGAAAGACCAGCACATCGCCTTGGTTCAGCGTCGTTTCCCCGTAAGCGGAGAGAAAGTAGACGCCCAGAAAGGCAAGGAGTGCACCGCGCCACTGCACCGCTCGGATACGGTGACCAAGCAGCACTGCCGCAAGCGGCACCAGCACAATGTAGAGCGTCGTGATAAACGCCGTCTTGCCCGCCGTCGTTGAGAGAAGTGCCACCTGCTGCAGCGTCACACCGACGAACATCGCCAAACCGACAGGAATGCCGGCGCGAAAGCCCGAACGGAACGTCCCTGCCTGCCGCTGAACTGTGCGTTTTCCGCGATACAACAGCCAGAGCACCGTCATGAACAGGGTGCCGAGGGCAAAGCGCGACGCCGCATAGGTATAGGGGCCAAGCCCTTCCATTCCGAGAATCTGTGCGACGAACGTCGTCCCCCCCAGAAAAACGCCGCTGCCAGCAGCATCAAACTCCCGCGCAGACGCACCTCAGAGCACCTTCGACAGGAAGCTGCGCGTACGCTCCTCCTGCGGATGCTCGAAAATCTCGCGCGGCGAACCTGACTCAATGATGCGACCCTCGTCCACGAACAGCAGACGATCGCCGACCTCCCGGGCAAAGCCCATCTCATGTGTCACAATGACCATCGTCATCCCCTCATTTGCGAGGGCACGCATGACATCGAGCACCTCGCCGACCATCTCTGGATCGAGCGCCGATGTCGGCTCATCGAAGAGCATCACCTTCGGATGCATCGCGAGGGCACGCGCAATGGCAACACGCTGCTGCTGGCCGCCCGAGAGGTTGTCGGGATAGGCATCCGCCTTCTCCGCCAGCCCCACACGGGCAAGCAGCTCACGCGCCGTTTCTCAGCATCGGCGCGTGCGATATGCTTCACCTTCATCGGAGCGAGCATGATGTTATCGAGCACCGTCATGTGCGGGAATAGGTTGAACCGCTGGAACACCATGCCGACCTCTTCGCGCACCTTATTGATATTTGCTTCACCTGAAAGAGTGATCCCGTCAATAGTGACCTCACCCGCCGTCGGTTCCTCAAGATGATTCATGCAGCGCAGAAGCGTGCTCTTGCCTGACCCCGAGGGACCAATGATAACGACGACCTCCTTCTCCGCAATGGAGAGATCAATCCCCTTCAGCACCTCATCCGCGCCGAACGACTTGCACAGCCCTTTAATCTCAATCATGGACGCGGCACCTCCGTTCCAGATACGCGACAAAGCGCGAGATCGTCAGCGTCATCACGAGATAGATCACGGCGACGCTCATCCAGATTTCAAACGATCCATAGGTCTTTGCGATGATGAGCTGCCCACGCCGCGTCAGCTCCTCAAAGCCGATAACGGAGACAAGGGACGAATCCTTCAGCATCGCGATGAACTCGTTGCCGAGCGGTGGAATGACGCGCTTGAACGCCTGCGGTACGATGATGTAGCGCATCGTCTGCAGCCACGTCATACCGAGCGAACGACCGGCCTCCATCTGCCCCTCATCCACGGACTGAATGCCCGCACGAAATCTCCGCCACATACGCGCCGGAGTTGATGCCGCAGGCGGAGATCGCCGCGATGAACGGATCAATGCGCTGTCCCGTAATCACAGGAAGGGCAAAGTAGAAGAGGAAAATCTGCACGAGCAGCGGTGTACCGCGGAAGAACTCCACATAGACCTCTGCGAGCAGGCGCAGCGGGCGCAGATGCGAGATGCGCGCAACCCCCACGACCAGACCGATCACAAAACCGATCGCCGTCGAGAGCACCGTGATCTGAATCGTCACCCCCGCACCGATAAGCAGGAGCGGGAACGAATTGACCACGAGATTCATATCAAAATTCATAAACTCATCCATTCCATAGCATAGTGCGGCTGCATAAATAGCCGTCTTTTGTATTATATTTCAATCGCCTTGTGCTGTCAATAAATTCGCGCTCTTTGCCCGAAATTGGATTGTATCAATCGAAAAAACGCCCCACATACCGAGTCTGAACCTCAGTTCGTGGGGCAATCCTCTTATAGTTTTTTAGACAGCGCCTCGATGTTGTCCGACATTGCTTTTGCCTCCTCAACCGAGGCACTGATCTCCTTCATGTTCGCCGCCTGATTCTCAATCAGTCCGTTGATGGACTTAATGCGCTCGGCGATATGACTTGCCGCCTTCTCCATGGATTCGAGTGCCTCGAAGATCTTGCTTGCGGCATCGCGGCTGCTGTCGGCAAGTTTTCTGACCTCCTCCGCCACAACGGAGAAGCCGCGCCCTGCCTCGCCCGCGCGTGCCGCCTCGATGGAGGCATTCAGTGAGAGAAGGTTCGTCTGCTTTGAGATCGTCATAACGAGCTCGGACATCTTGAGCGTGTTCTCCGTCTGTCCGCGCGTATCCTCTGCAGCCTTCGTGATCTCCTCCTGTACGTTTGAGATCTCCATCGTGCGCTCCATTGTCTGACTCACACTCTCCGTGATCGTATCAATCGACGCATATAGGCTGCTGAGCATCATCTCAAGCTCGCCGTAGAACTTTTCCTTCTTCTGTGCGGTCTGATCCAGCACCTCCGATTTCCGCTTTTCCTCGTCGATATCAACAAAGACACCGATGATCTCCTCCGGGTGCCCGCTCTTGTCGCGTACAACATTGCCGGACGCATGATACCAGCGATAACTGCCGTCATGAATCTTCAGCCGGTAGTCTGCATTGTATGGCGTGCGTCCGCTGAGATCCCGAATGCAGGCGTTGAAGGAGGAAAACGTTCCCTCCACATCGTCCGGATGCAGACGCGAGCTCCACGACTCGATTGTGTTTGGGAAGTCCGATGCGTCACGGAAGCCGATCATACGGCGGAACTCATCCGACCAGATTGCATAGGCAATGCTGAAATCCGGATTGATCTTCATGTACCACATACCGGATTTGATTGCCTCGTTGACCGTACGCAGACGAAATCGCTGATACTCAAGCTCCTCGTTCACACAGTCGATCAGTGCATTCAGCTCTGCGGCGTATGGCTCGCTGTCATGCAGCTTTGAGAACAGCTCATTCTTCTCATGCCCCGCAATAATTCCCTGAATCTTCTCTGCAAAATCCTGTGTGCCGCCGACAGCGACACTGTTCTTGTCAAACATTGCATTCCCTCCAAAAACATTCTCAATCTTTGATTTATTGTACCATATTATCATATATATGCAAGCAAAGTCTTCGGCCTGATGCACCGCCCTAAGTTAAGGAAACACTGATAAAATGAGGTATGCCAGATTGGCGTAGATTTTTTCGTCCGAACGAGGTGGAAAACCGGACGCAGAGTGGTGCTCTGTGGAGGATTTTCCGCCGAAGTGCGGACAAAAAAGATGCGTCACGGAGGCAGTGTCTAACGTATCAGAACCGCCTTTACTCCACAGCCGTCAAAAACTCCTGTCGCGACGGTCGGAATTCATCGCCATAAAGAATCCATGCGGTCTCCTGTATGCCAAATACAATATCTTGAGAAATATTGTAGACATATCGTGCCCACGGATGTCCAATGTGCTTTTCCCGTATGGCCGTCATCTGTGCCAGCGAAGGATCTTCTAAGTACTGCTTGCCAAACCCTTCTTCCCGTGACCCCACGTTTTCGTGGCTGGGGAAGAAGAGGTAGTCGGGATTTGCAGCAATGAGCTGCTCTTTTGTCATCTCCTCTCCCATATGATTCCCTGCGGCAGCCTTTGCATTGATGGACTCCGTATAACGACAGAGCTCATCAAAGGTAGACCCCGCGCCGCCATAATTTGGCATAATGGATATAAGCGCAATACGCTTGTGTTTCTTCTCCTCCGGCACCAAGGCAATTTTCTCTTGGAGCTCAGCAAGTTTGTCTTCCATTTTCTTAATGAGCTTCTCCCCGCGCTCCGATTCTCCAACAGCCGCAGCAAGCAAGCGTATATTTTCATGGATATCGTCGATGGTGGCTGCGGACCTAAAGACAACGACAGGTATATTCAGGTCTCGTATTGCATCGACATTCTCTTTCGGCAGCCATTCCGGAACAGCAACGAGATCCGGCTGCAAAGCAGCGACTTCCTCCACCGATGGGTTGCGAGAAATAGCGTTTGGGATTTTTTCACGTACCCATGGAATATTCGTATCCTCTGTATTGGCAAGAGTCTCATTGATGGCAACCATCCGCTTCGGCTCTACAAGGCCAAGCATCATCTCATCACTGCTCGCACCAATCGTCAGGATCCGTTGGGGCTTATGCAAAATAGACACAACCGTCCCATCTGCATCAGTAACACTGTAGCCGGTCTGGTTCTGCCGGTCCGAAATACCGCAGCCCGTCAAAGAGAATAACAGGATAAATATGCACAGCAGCATCACTGCTCGCAGCCATCTGCTCATCGTTCCACAACTCCTTTTAGGAATCACTGATAATTTGCAGCCCCCTCGGTATCCCTCCGGCAATCGCATTGACGAGCTGCATGATGGCAGGAAGGGTCTCCGTATCGCCGTGAAGGATATGCTCCACATCGCAGTCCGCATTAGAGAGATTGGTTAAGGTAAGCATGGTTAGAACTTGTAGCTGTAGCTCAGGAGGTAGTTGATCGGCGCGCTGTGGTAACGAAAACCGCTGTGCATCGTCGTGTCATCACGGTCGAGCACGTTGTCAATACGCAGACTGATCTCACTATTCTCATCCGGCGCATACGTCGTGTTCCATGTCGTGAGCAGATAGGGTTTTACGGGGCTCGGCAGCTCCTGTGACGGCAGAACCACACGACTCGCCAGATAGGTCGCCGTGAGCGCGGACGTCCACTTGTCCTTTCGATAGGTCACGCCGCCCGTCAACTGCAGCTTGCCCAAGGTGCGGCACCACCCGCCGCCCTTCCGATCGGAGTTGTCAATCTGGGGATTCTGCCACGTAACGCCCCATTGATAGGAGAATCCGTTTTTCCCGCGAATCTCGTCGGACAGCTCGATGCCCGTATTGCGGAAGTCCTCGTTTACATAGACATAATCAATCTTATTCTTTTTACTAATGGACGGCGCAATATTGTCCTTGATATCGATATGGAAGAGCGCCGCCTTCCAATGGTGCGCGCCGTGATTCTTCTTCCATCCAATCTCATAGTTGATACCCTTCTCCGGCTTCAGATTCGGTGCAGGTCGTTGCATATCATTATTCGGGTACATCTGGGAGAAGGTCGGCATGACAAAGGACTGGCTGATGTTCAGATAGACGCTGCTGTCCGGTGTCAGCTTGTGCAACCACTGCGCCGAGGCACTGAGGTCACTGTAGTTCTGCCCACGCGCTGCACCCGTCGTCCACGTCTCGCGCAGACCAAGGATGCCCGTATTCTTTGCATCGAAGCGCTGCTCCCACTGACCATACAGCCCCCAATTGTTGCGTACATAACGTGTCCCTGTCTTTGTACTCAATGCAGGCAGAAGATCATAAACTTCGTGTTCCAGGCTGAATCCCGCAATCGCCGTGGACTTTCGCCCACACGCCAGGTGCGCTGCACATCCATGCCGTATGTCACATTTTTCTCCCGTTTATCGGTTCGCCCATCGGGAGTTTTCTTGACTCCATCCGAACTAAGATAATCAGGACCGTTGTACGCCACCGTCCCCGTATTGAAATAGAGACTGCCCTTCCATGCCCGATCCTTATAGTTCAGCTGTGTCGTATATCGTTTCGTTGTATATTTGCGTGCATTGTACGGATCTCCCGGCACAACCCCCGCCGTACTAAAGACAACCCCTGTGAACGTGCGTGTATAGCGCACCTCACTTTCATAATAGCCCAAGAGGAAGTCCAGACGCGGATTCACATGGTAGGTCAAGCCCATACTTTCCTTTTTGATGTCGTGAATATCGGTACGCTGTTCACCTTTGAAGTGTGGAACATAGATTGAGCCGACCTTTTCCTTCTTAGTCTCTTCACTATAGTAAAGTGCATCCCTGCGCCCGAACTTGTCGACATTGTAATAGAGACCGAAGTGCTCATCCCCGACGCTGACGCCATAGCTGCGCTGCCCGTAGTTGCCAAAGCCTACATGCACTTCGTTCGCCATCGTCTTCTTGGTGATGATATTGACAACGCCTGCCGTCGCCTCACTGCCGTAGAGCACGGAGCCGCTGCCCTTGACGATCTCGATGCGCTCGATGCTGCCCGCAGGGATTGCATCGAGGTTGTACCTGCCGCGCCATGCAATCGGATTACCGTTCATCAGCACGAGTACGCCGCTCTTTACGCCGCGCATATTCAGTGCATTTGACATCGTGCCCATCGACGCGCCCGCAGGGCCGAAGGACTGATATGCAAATCCGTCGGCCTTTGCAAGCACATCCGACACGCTTGCCGCCCCGCTGTCCTTGATCTCCTGCGCCGTGATAATCGTCGTCGCAGCAGGCACATCGAGATCCCGCTTCTTCGTCCGCGTCGCTGTCACTACGGTCTCACCGAGGGCATGCGTCGCAACCTCCTCGCCGGCGGGTACATCGGCATCCGCCGTCTCCGCCGCATAGACCTGTCCCGTCGTTGCAGAAAGTGCAATCGCCGCTGCCAAAAGTTGTTTGTTCCACATTTGCATTACCATTCTCCTTCTTTAAGAAAACACTGATAAGCCACATCCATCAGTACATCCATAAGATTGTGACTATATTTATGATCACTGCCCAAATACATGGGCGAAGTGATTTCATGATTGTTGTATCTGTCTCCCGCTGTGATATTGCGCTGCTTGCACGCCGTTCCTGCCATGGCACGGTAGGGCATCAGAACTTGTAGCTGTAGCTCAAGAGGTAGTTAATCGGCGCCGTATAGTACTCCGATCCGGCATGGGACGTGCTGTCATGCCGATCGAGGACGTTGTCGATGCGCAGACGGATCTCACTGTTCTCATCGGGTGCATAGACTGTATTCCACGTTGTGAGCAGGTACGGCTTCGTCTCATAGGCAGGCTCTTTGGATGGCAGCTGGACGCGTTCCGCCAAATAGGATGCGGAGAGATCGGACGTCCATTTCCCGCGCTGATAGGAGATCCCACCCGTGAGCTGAACCCGCCCGAAGCTTCGTTCCCAGCCAAGATTCTTCTCGGTGTTCTTCACCTGAGGGTTCTGCAGGGTCACGCCCCAGCGATAGGAAAGCCCATTCTTGGCTTGGATGCGATCTGAGAGCTCAATCCCCGTATTGCGAAAGTCCTCATTGGTGTACTGATACTGCCCCGACCGAAGTAGGTGTGCGGTGATATTGTCCGTGACATCCATGTGGAACAATGCTGCCTTCCACGCATGCCCGCCGTGCGTCTTCTTCCAGCCGATCTCATAGTTGATCCCCTTCTGCGGCCGCAGATCGGGTGCTGCCTTCAGTCGGCCGTTATCCGTATACATCTGGGCGAACGTCGGCATGACAAAGGACTGCGTGACGTTCAGATAGACGCTGCTCTTCGCATCGAGCTTATGCAGCCACTGTGCCGAAGCGCTGAGGTTGCTGTAGTTCTGACTGCGTGCCGCCCCTGTCGTCCACGTCTCGCGCAAGCCGAATATCCCCGTATTCTTTGCATCAAAGCGCTGCTCCCACTGACAGAACAGTCCCCAGTTGTTGCGTGCGTAGCGCTTGTTCTCCGCGCTGGCAGGTGTTGACAGCAGCTTCGCATAGATCTCATGCCCGAGATCCATGCCGACGACCGCCGTGGCTCTCGGATGGATCTTCCATGTACGCTGCACATCGACCCATACGACGTATTCTTTTCACGCGTGTGATAGGGTTTATTTGGTGTGGCGTTGGAAAATGACTCAGGGAAATGAGTGACTCCTGCATAATCCAGCGTCCCCGTGTTGAAGAACAGATTCGCCTTCCACGCACGGTCGTGATAGTTCAGCTGCGTGATATACTGCTTCGTCTCGTACGTGCGCCGATTCATCGGATCACCTACGTGGATGTGATAGGTGTTATGCGCCGGATCAACGGCGGTAAAGGTACGCGCATACGTCCCCTCTGTCTCGTAATAGCCGAGCTGGAAATCCATGCGCGGATTGATGCGGTAGGTCAGTCCCGTATTGCGCTTGATGACATTGCTGATATCCGTCCGCGACGACCCATGAAAATCGGGAACGGTATAGTCCGTATCGGTGACGCCGCTCTGCCGCCCCCACTTATCGTAGTTATAGTAGAAGCCGAATTTCTCATCGCCGACGCTCACGCCATAGCTGCGCTGTCCATAGTTGCCGACACCGACATGCACTTCGTTGGGCATTGTTTTTTTCGTGATGATGTTGACGACGCCGCTCACTGCATCACTGCCGTAGAGAACAGAGCCGCTGCCCTTGACGATCTCGACGCGTTCGATCGTGCTCGCAGGGATCTGATCCAGATTGTACTTGCCGCGCCATGCAATCGGATTGCCGTTCATGAGGACGAGCGCACCGCCCTTCAGACCGCGGATGTTCAGCTCGTTCGTCATGCTGGCCATCGCCGCGCCGTTCGGTCCAAAGGAGGTATACGTAAACCCATCCGCCTTTGCCAGCACGTCCGATGCCGTTGCCGCGCCGCTCCGTGCGATCTCCTCTGCCGTAATGGTGGTCGTCGCAGCCGGCACATCGACATCACGCTTCGTCGTCCGCGTCGCCGTGACGATGGTCTCGCCGAGCGTGTGATCGTCTGTCGCTGCCGCGGGCTCCTCCGCATAGACTGCCCCGTCAATGCGGAGAGCAGGACTGCCGTCGTCAGTATTTTCTTATTCCATCGTCTCATGATAATATCTCCCCCAAAAAGATAGCAATTCCTATGTTTCAATCCCTAGTCCAACCGGAACCGAAATGTCTTCGTCCAAACGCCCCTGCGTCCATTGTCCCCCGGATTGAACTGAAAGCGATACCCCGCCGCAATCGCCGCGCGATCCATCGCACTGTAGCCGGAGGAGGTGACGAGCTTGACAGACTCGACCGAGCCGTCTGCGGCAACGAGAATCTTGACCTTCACCAAGCCCTCGACATCATCCTCGATGAGTTCCTGTGGGTACTCAGGTGTCGCCTCTGCCCGCAGGCTCGCCTCGACGCGCTCTGCCGGCGGGGCGGGCGGAGCGGCGGGAGCTGCATCTCCGCCGCCCGATGTGCCGGATGTTCCGCCCTTCGTCCCCGCTGTGTCACCGCCGCCGCTGCTGCCCGTCGTCCCCGTCTGTGTGCCGTCTGACGGTTTTGACGGCGCGGCGGCAGACGTTTGGGGATTGCTCGTCTGCTTCGGTGTCTCCTGCGGCGTTTCGGGCGGCAATGTCTTATCGACGATCACGACGTCGCTCACCGCGTCACTGCCGGAGCCGGGGTCGAATCACCTGCGGCAGCAGTGGCGGGCGATCCCGCATCGTAGAGTGTGACCTCCACGGGCGTATCCCCCGTCTGCGGCACGGCGATCGAGAACAGTCCCAATGCCCCCGCCGCCAAGAGGAGAATCACATGCAGAGCCAGTGACAGGCTGAGTGCGGTGTATGTCCCCCGTTTTTCCTCCATTACCGTATCCATTTCACCCCCTCCAGTTTCACACGACGCCGCAGCAGATACAAGAAGTACGGCGTACCGATAAATGCCGTCATGATGCCGACGCGTATCTCCATCCCGGGGAGAAGTATCCGCCCGATGGAGTCGCAGAGCACGAGAAATACCGCGCCCGCAAGAAGGCTCGCAGGAAGCAGGCGCCGATGATCGGGTCCGACGAGCAAGCGCATCATGTGCGGGACAACCAGTCCGACGAATCCGATGTTGCCGCTGATGCAGACCCCCGTCGCCGTGGTGAGTGCCGCAAGCACGAGGAACAGCAGGCGGAACGGCGTCACAGACATCCCCGCCGTGCGCGCCTCCACCTCGCCGAAGGCGAGGAGATTCAGATGGCGCGCGAGGAGCAGCATCACCGACGCGCCGCCCCCGATCGGCCCAAGCCCCAAGAGAACATGATCCCAGCGGCGATAGTCTAAACCGCCGATCGTCCAGAAGAGATACTGCTGCATCTTCTGCTCGTTGAGAACCGTGAGAATGGCCGCCGTACACGCGGCGAGGAACATCCCCACCACAACGCCCGAGAGGAGCAGTGTCATGACTGGGATTCGTCCGTGGCGCATGGAGAGGGATACGGTCAGCCCCACGGCGAGCATCGCTCCGACAAAGGCAAAGGCAGGAGCAGGAGCACGCTCGATGCACCGACACCGAGACCGATGGCGAGCACGGCACCGACCGATGCCCCGCTCGACACGCCGATGATGCCGGGATCGGCGAGCGGATTGCTGAAGATACCTTGGAGCACCGCGCCCGATATGCCCAGCCCGGCGCCGACCATCAGGCCGACGAGCGTGCGTGGCAGACGGATGTGCAGAAGAACGGCCTCCTGCTCCGGTGTGAGGACGACGTGCGGGAGAACGGGCAGTCCCACGGCATGAGCGAAGTACGCGACGATGTACTCCGCACGGATGTCATACTGTCCCGAGCACAGAGACAGAACGACAACCGCAGCGAGTGCTCCAACGAGCCCCGCGAAAAAAACACGCTGTTTCATTGTGCCGTCTCCCCCTCTGCCGAAGTCCCAAGGATCACGCGGAGGAGTGCTTCTTTCTCCGTGCGGTTTTCATCTGCCTCCGTATAGACCTCCATGTGATGCGTCAGCGGATTTTCGGCGACCCGTACAGGCGCGCCGTACGCATGGGTCAAGAGCGCGTCCGTCAGTACGTCCTGTGGCCGCCCGTCCGCGAGCAGTCCGCCGCCCCCGATGAGAAGGAGGCGCGAGCAGAACCGCGCCGCGAGGCTCAGCTCATGTGCGACGAGAAGCACGGTCTTGCCCGCTGCGCAAAGCTCACGGCAAAAGCGGAAGATTTCCTCCTGATAGATCACATCCAGCCCCGTTGCCGGCTCGTCGAGAAAGAGCACGGGAGTCTGCTGTGCGAGCACCTTTGCGAGCAGGACACGCTGCCGCTGTCCGCCCGACATGGCGTGGAGGGGCTTGTCCGCAAGTTCCGAGACCCCCGTATAGGCCATACACGCTGCCGCAATGGCGCGATCCGATTCCGTTTCCTGCTGCCACCACGAAAGGTAGGGGTAGCGCCCCGCCAACACGACATCCAGCGCCGTGTAGTCAAAGGCAATCTCTCCGCCCTGACGGAGGTATGCCGCACGCTGCGCAAAGTCACGCGGCGAGAGCAGCTGGATCGGCAATCCCATCAGCGTCACCTGCCCGGCGAGCGGCGGCAGGATGCCGCGCAGCGTCTTGAGCAGTGTACTCTTCCCCGCACCGTTCGGTCCGATCAGCCCGATGATCTCCCCCGCCCCCACGGAGAAGGATACATCCTCGAGGATCACCTTGCCATGATAGCCGGCATAGAGTTTCTCAACGCGAATGATTTCCTCCAACATCGTCCCCCCTCGTACTCAGTCCACGGCCGAAAGATGCTCATCCGCAGGCTGCCGAAACGCGTCGCCATAGACGCGGTAGGCAATCTCCTGCACGCCAAAGACAAAATCCTGCGAGCAGTTGTAGATATACCCCTCGAACGGTTCGGCAAACGCCCGGTTCCGAATCGCCTTCATCGTCTGCAGAGAGGGATCCCCCAGATACTCCCTGCGGAACTTGTCCACATCATAGTTCCCGTGATCGTTATACGTCGGCAGGAAGAGGATGTCGGGATTGATCGCGACAAGCTGCTCTTTCGTCATCACCTGTCCATCACGTATGCCGAATGCAGCGCGCCCGTTCGTAACGCCTGCGAGAGAACAGGCCTCGTCAAAACTGCTGCCGATGCCGCCGTAGGCACTCATGAGCGAGATGAGGACGACGCTCTTGCGCTGCTCCGGAGGAATCTGCTGCACCTTTGCCTCAATCTCCGCCAGTTTTTCATCCATCATGGACTGCAGCCGTGCGCCGCGCTCCTCTTCACCCGCCGCTGCCGCGAGCAGCGCGATCGTCTCACGGATTTCTGCGAGATTCTTTGCCCCTTTGCAGACAACCACCTTCACTCCCCGCCTCGCGCAGAGACGGCACGATGGAGAGATCCCCCCAGTCCGGAACAACGACGAGATCGGGCTGCAGTGCCATGATCTCCTCCACGGTCGGATTTCCGATGCGGTGTGGAATCGCTTTTACGAGCGCTGTCACATTGGAGCTCACAGGATCGTCAAGGAGTCCATTCACCGCCGCCATGCGCTCCGGCTCGACCAGCCCCAGCATCACCTCATCCGTGCTCATCGACAATGTGATGATGCGTTTGGGCGGCGCTGGAAACGCTGTAACCGTCCCCTCCGTATCTGTCACCTGATATGCGACAGGCTCTGACGAACGTGGGCCCGACGGACTGCACGCCGCGAGCAGAAGGCTCAGCACGCAGAGGAGGAGTGCCATGTATTTTCTCGACAAGATAGTCTCCTTCCCTTCAGACACAAATATGAATTATAGCATAATTTCCTATCGTTTTGGTGGTTCTTTATGTTATTTTTATCGAATCATTTGCTTGCGCCGCAAAATATTTCCGTTCCACAGCAGTTCCTCGATATGACGTGCGCCGCGCAGTCCCATGAACGGGCTTTCCGACAAGCACAGCGCATCCTGCACGGGATAGGCAACGGGGAGATACTGTGTCCCCCTCGGATCAATATGGGCAGACTCGTTGCTGCTCCCGAGCAGCAGCCCGCCCTCCATCTCAGCAAGGAGTTCCCGTATCCGCACAGCATCCGTCTCGCCCAGTATCTCATCCGCGAGCGGCAGGGCCTCCCGTGCCCCTGCCGCATCTGCCGCAACCGCGAGATGGCAGGCATCTGCCCACTCCGTCCGAAGTGCCTGAGCAAGCCCCCATGCAACGGAACGCGGAGCACGGATCAGCACCGTGTCATAGCAGAGCTCCCCCCAGAGGCTCTTGCATTCGTTGATGCGCAGAAAGTCCTCGCGCATCACGCGCGCAATCTCAGCCTCTGCCGCGTCTCCATGCAGGGGCGGCAGCACACGGGCGATCTCCTGCAGCCAGTGCTGCGTCCCTGCACGCCCATACGGCGGCAGCATTGCGAGATAGGGGGGTGCCGCAGAGTTCATTGAGCAGGCGGGCACTCCCCAGTCCGAGCTCATCGTGCACGACGATATTCAGTGCCGCACGCGACAGTGTGCCCATTCCCGCAGCGGACAGATCGCTGCCGAGGACGGCATTCACATGATAGCCCGCCATCTCAAGCAGGCGCACGAGTTCACACACATCGTTGCCGCCATTACAGTAGGTACTCGTCATGCCGATCAAATTGACCGTATGCGCCTGTGTCTCCTGTCGTCCTGCCAGAAGCAGCGGCAGTGCGGTGCACGCTGCCTTGTCCCAACCGTCGGCAAAGCTGCCGGTAAGGCCGCTCGTATCGAGGGCGACGATCGGACAGGTGATCCCCGCGCCGCGCGCAATCGCCTCAACATCGTCGCCGATGAGCCCTGCCGCACAGCTGCTGACAATCGCAAGCAGTGCGGGCGGCTGCTCCACATAGGGAGCAAGGGCCTCGTGCAGATACTCCTCCGCACCAAAGACAATCGCATCGTTGTCAAGCTGCGTACAGAGCATACGATGGGAGATCGTCGCCTGACTGTGCTCAATGTGGCGCATGGCAAAGAAATGACACCAGAGGGGACCGTTGACGACGATCACCGCATCCTTGACCCCAGCAAAAAATGCCGCTGCTCCTGCCAGCGCACAGGTATCCGTGCACATACAGACATCGTCGAAGGATTTCTCCCGATCATCCATAGATCAGCCCTCCCCTGCTCTCGTGCCGATGCAGAATCCGCCGCATATCATCCAGCAGGCGGCGCTCCATCGACCAGCCGACCGACGGCAGCAGCGCAAGGAAGAGCTGGCGCAGCTTCGTATCGACGAGTTCATGTGTCGTGAGGACAAGTCCACACGGTGCAGCAGTTCCTCTGCCACAGCATCTCCCTCATGATGAACGGGGACATCGGTGCGGCGGCAGAGCTCCTCCTCCATCACCGCACGCCGCTCGGGCATGAAGCAGTCCAGCAGGACGATGCCGGCCAGTTCAATCCCCGCCTTGTCCAAGAGCCGCAAAACGATCTCCGGCTGGAACCATGTGAGGTCACGGCCGATGGCAAGGGCACATCTGCGTCCCGCAAGATCATTGCGTGCCTTTTCCACAGCAGCGACAAAGGAAGCATCCTCCGCCACAATGGCGCGTTCCGCCGCCTCCTCGCAATGACAGAGCTGACCGACGCACCGCAGCCACCGCGCCGTCTCCTCCGCCCCCACGGCGTAGACATCGGCAAGATAGGGAGTCCCGAGGCGCTCTCTGATATGCGCGGCGAGTGCCGCCAGCTGCGCCTGCTTTTCGTCGTCCATGCGGCGGCCGAGGAGGATGACAAGCTCCGCCTCCGGCACCGCCTGCAGTTCATCGAGCGCGAGATAGGACGGGAACTGTCCCGTCACGCGCAGGCCGAGCAGGGAGAGCAGCCGCCGCAGCTCCTTGACATATTCGCCGTGCATCCCCCCCGCAGTCGCCGAGGAGCACCACGGTTCCGTCCTGGCGTTCGGCGGGCTGCATAAAACGATCCACGAGTGCCCGTGCAGCATCGAGATAGCCTGCATAGTACTCCCCGTCGAGAAAGCCGTGTGCCGAGACTGCCGTGACCGGGAGCCCCAGTTCCTCCTCCATCTCTGCCGCGATCGCCTGTGTATCGTCGCCAATCACACCACTCACGCATGAGTTGGCGATAAACACTGCCTGCGGATGATATTTCTGTGCGGCAAAGCGAACGCACTCCCGCAGACGCTCCTCACCGCCAAAGACTGCCTCGTTCTCGCTAAGACCACTCGTCAGGAGCGGCACAGGAGAGAGCCGCACCGATGTGCCCGCCGCCGTCAGCCGATGGAAGCTGCTCACATCCATCCCGTGCGCGATGTGGGCGCATGGACGCGGACTGTGAAAGACAACGAGCGCACCGCGCACGAATGAGAGCGCACGCCAGACACCGGGCATGCTGCAGCTGCAGTTCGTACGGCGCACTCCGACGCGTTTGACCTCAATCCCCATAGCTCTCCACCAGTTCCTCGAGCTCCTCGAACGCCATCGGCGTCGGCACGGTCAGCATTTCATTCGTATCAATCGCGTGCGCGAGTTCCTTGTAGTGCTGCGCCTGCTCTGACTCCGGTGCGTAGGCAATGAGCGTCTGCCGATGGATCTCCGCCTCGTGCACGGCGCGCGAACGCGGGATATAGGTGATGAGCTGCGTCCCGATACGCGCGGCAAACGCCGCAAGGAGTTCGCGCTCGTTGTGTACGTCGCGCCCGTTGCCGATGATGCCGCCAAGCTTTACCGCACCGCGCGCAGCAAAGCGGCACACGCCCTTTGCAATATTGTTCGCCGCATACAGCGACATGAGCTCGCCCGAGGAGACAATGTAGATCTCCTCAGCGTACCCCTCGCGGATGGGAACGGCAAATCCGCCGCAGACCACATCGCCGAGGACATCGTAGAGTACGACATCCAGATCGTCAAAGGCATGAAGTGCCTTCAGGCGCTCAAGTGCCACGATGATCCCGCGTCCGGCGCAGCCAACCCCCGGATCGGGGCCGCCCGCCTCGATGCAGCGCACACCACCGGTGCCTCATGGACGAGGTCGCCAAGCGTGAGTGCTGCGCCCTTCTTCTCACGCTCGAGATCGAGGATCGTGGACGGGGCAATACGACCGAGCAGCAGGCGCGTCGAGTCGTTTTTCGGATCGCAGCCAATCTGGCAGACACGTCGTCCCATCTGGGCAAATGCCGCAGACACATGCGCGGCGGTCGTGGATTTACCAATGCCGCCCTTGCCATAGAACGCAATTTTTTTCATAAGCTCACCTATTCTTACTCATATACTGCCCTCCGCCCGTTCTTCCAAATCTCCCTCAATGGAGAGGTAGAGGCTGCGCAGCTCGTCCAGCGTTTCCTGTGAGGCATTCCACAGTCCGCGCTGCTGTGCCTCAAGCAGCGTCTCTGCCATGCGGTGGAGTGCCCACGGATTGACCTCCTGCATCCACTCCTGCATCCCCGCATCGAGGACATATTTGCGCGCGTAGCCCTCGTACATCCAGTCCTTCATCACGGCACTCGTCGCGTCCCACTGGTAGCTGTGCGCCAGATAGTTGGCGAGATCGGAGGCACCCTTGTAACCGTGCTTTTTCATCCCCTCGATGAACTTTGGATTCATCGCCTCCCCGCGGAACAGACGCGCCGCCTCCTCGGCGACGCTACGCAGGACAATGCGCTGGCGATCGCTCGAATCGCCCGTGTAGGAACGCGGTGCATTGCCCGTCAGTGCCCGCACGGTCGCAATCATACCGCCATGGTAGGCATTGTAGTCGTCCGAGCTGAACATGTGCGTCTCACGCGTATCTTCGTTCTTGACCGTGACATCCAGACCCGCCATGCGGCGCTGAAAGACCTCAGGATCATACGCGCGTGCCAACCCGTCGCCGCCGTATGCCGTTCCCGAGAACCGCGTATAGACCGCGGCGAGATCGTCGAGGGTCTCCCATGCCTTTGACTCAAGCAGGTCGGCGACACCTGCACCATATACCCCCGGCGGGTCGCCAAAGATGCGTACGGAGGCGCGTTCCCATGCACTCTCCTGCGTCTCGCCCTGCTCCTTAAGCCATGCCGTATCGGAGAGGACGTGCTTGCGCACATAGTTCTCCGCATCGCTTTCGTCGAGATCGCACACCATACGCACCGCCTGATCCACCCAGCGTATGGCGTTCGGCACTGCATCACGGAACAGCCCGCTGATGCGTGCCGTCACATCGATGCGCGGCCGCTGGAGCTCTGCGAGGGGGGATGATCTCAAGCCCGCAGACACGCTGCGACGGACGCCGCCAGACAGGACGCACGCCCATGAGATAGAACAGCTCGGCGATGCACTGTCCATGACTGCGCATATTCGAGCCCGCCCAGAAGACGATGCCGACCGCCTCGGGATAGCGCCCCTCATCGCTGATATACTGCTCGATGAGCGCATCCCCCAGCTGTTTGCCATACTCCCATGCAGCGGGCGTCGGCATACAGCGCGGATCGAGCCCGTAGAAATTGCGCCCCGTCGGCAGTACATCGACGCCGTTTGTCGTCGGTGCGCCCGCAGGGCTTGGCTCGATATATCTGCCCATGAGCGCGCGCAACGTCTCCGTGATCTCCCCCTCCGTGCGGCGCAGGCGCGGCACCATATTCTCCACGACCTCATGCAGCGCATGGGCAAAGGCGGCGTACATCTCCTCCGAGGAGCCGTCTATCACGGGCAGCTCCATCGCCCGCGCGACGGCCTCCGGTGCATAGTCATGCGCCGCAAGGAAGGAGATGAGCGCACGCATCTCCTTCTCGACCATATCCAGCTTTCGCCCGTAGGTCATCCCGTCTGCCGTCATGCGCTCGCTGTGCGTGAGCAGTTCCTCATAGTCATAGCCGAGCTGCTCCGCAATCAGGCGAACGAGAGATTTCTCCCCGCCATGCTCCATCCGCACGAGCGCGCACAGAAAATCGATCAACCCCTCGCCTGCAGGCGCACGCCCAAGGATGTGCAGCCCCGTGCGAATCTGCATATTCTTGAGGTCGGTCACATAGTTGTGGAGGGCGTCGGCATAGTCGTCAAAAGAATCACCTTCGTCGATTTCCCCCTCAAAATGACAGGCGGCAGCTTTCTCACGGACAAGTTCCTGCGCCGCCTCGATGTTGTCCGGCTGTGCTGCACGAAAATGGACGTACTCATCGAGCGCCTGCTCCAGTTCCTCGATCTCCTCAAACTCTCCCGCGAGTTCCATCGGCGGCGAGAGGTGACTGATGAGGCACGCCGCACCGCGCCGCTTTGCCTGAATCCCCTCCCCGACAATCGTGATCCAGTAGGGATAGATGTCCGGCAGATCGCCCAGCGACACATCCGGCCAGCAGCGGTTCGAGAGCGCCGTGCTCTTGCCCGGCAGCCACTCGAGAGAGCCGTGCGTCCCGACGTGAATGACCGCATCCGCCTGCCAGATGTCGCGCAGCCAGTGATAGTACCCGATGTAGTGGTGTGTGGGAGCGGCGTCCGGCGAGTGGAGCAGCTTGCCGGGATCCTCGCCAAAACCGCGCGGGGGCTGCACCGTGATAAAGAGATTCCCGTTCAGCGTGCCCGGGATGAGCAGTGTTCCATCGTAATTGAACACATCACCGGGCGCATCGCCCCAGTCCTTTATGAGCTGCATTCGCACCTGCTCGGGCAGTTCCGTAAAAAACGCACCATACTGCTCTGCCGTCAGCTGTCCGTCGGCAGACGCTGCCTGCGCCGCACTCATAAAGCGGCGGTCATTCGTCGCGTGATCCGTCAGCAGATTCATGAACGCCTTGCCGCTCTCCGGTATCTCATCCATGACGTAGCCCGCCCGCTCCATTGCTCGCAGCAAAGAGAGAACGCTCTCGAGCGAGTCCAGCCCCGCCGCGCTGCCGATGTTTGCATTCGTCGCGGGATAGTTGTGAAAGACAATCGCAACTTTCTTCTCCGCGTTCGGCTTATGACGCAGAGCCGCCCACTTTCGCGCCTTTCGGGCAATCCGCTCCATGCGTTCATCCAATGACGCATAACTGACCTCGCCGGCCTCATCGCGCACCTTTGCCGCAATCGGAACGGCGTGGATCACACCGTCAAACTCCGGCATGGCGACGCTCATCGAGACCTCCATCGGATCGAGCCCCGCCGGAGAGCGCTCCCACTCCTCTTTGGGCGCGAGAACGGTATACGCCTCAAGAACGGGCACACCGAGTGCATAGAGATCCTCGGGGCGCGTACCGCCTGCCTTGAGAGAGAACTTCATCGTGCTGATGATAACATCGACATAGGGCGTTCCATCCCTGCAAAAATATTTTTCGATCGCTTCCATCAGTGTCGGAGATTCCACGCGCTCATCACGATAGGCGTTCGAGAACACGGCGACGGCGTTCATCCGCTCCGTCTCAATCGCACGGATGAGCGCCGTATGATAAGTAAAGTCCCCCGTAATCCACTCCGAGCGATAGAAGATCACGCCGACCGTCGGGCGCCCCTCCACGTAATGCACGCCGAGATAGCCCGCGATGTCCTCGGGATCTCCCGCCCATGCCGGATGATAGACACCGTTCCATGCGAGCGGTGTGGGCGGCTCTGCCGTGCAGGAAAGCCCTCCGAAGTCTCTGCCGAGCCAGCGGAAGAGATTGCACATATTCTCCTCGCCGTCATAGCGAAAATACGCCCACGTCCGCTGAATCTGCTCCTCTGAAAAGCCATACGTCACCTTGTCATGCTCCGCATTGTCCACGACGATCAGATGCAGCATCCGACGTTTCTGCAAATCGCGTGACGCCTGCTTCAAAAATCGTTGTCCACTCCCGTGCCCATCCAGAGAAAGAGATGGAGATCCGCTGCCGCGCGCATTTCCTCCCAGCGATCCATGCCGTCGACGGCGCACACACGTACCTCCGGCTCTTCCATATCCGCTGCACAGCGGCGTGCGAGCACACGCACGCGCAGGATGTTGGTGTAGACTGCAATCTTCATATCGTACCGCTTTCTTCCAAGAGCTTTTCTGCCCTTGCACAAACAGAATCCACAAGAAATCGTGCCATTTTTTTCATGTTGTCCTCTTCATCCTGCTCCTCAACAGGCAGCGGAACGTCTGCACATCGTGCCATCTCCATGAGAAAATGCGCCCCCATCGCACGCGTCTCCTCCTCCGTGAGCAGCCCCCACAGAAACTCATCGCAGAGATGGATATAGCTCACACCGAGGGCAAAGACGCCCGGACATTCCCCGATTTCGTGGAGAATCTGTAAGAACCGTGGTTTGATGAGGTGCACCGTCTGCTCTCGCTCCTCATAGTCACGCCAGAGAGAATCTCCGGTGATGCCGAAGCGGCGCAGACGACGCAGGAGATTGTGTTGGCGCGCAGGGGTCAGCCCTGACTGCTTGCCGAGCGTCTCCTTGACCGCAGCCATGACTGCCTGTCCGATCAGTTCGCCGAGTTTGGAGTGCTTGCCCGCTCCCTCGAAGTACAGCGGCGACTCCGTATTGGCGACGACGATGGTCTGATCGGTGCCCGATCCTGTGGCAAGTCCGCAGGAGTAACGGCTCTCCGCCATGAGCTCCTGCAGTGCGGCCGTCTTTGCCTCCGTGCAGGTAACGAGTGCCCGCGCGAGAATGCCCGGCGGCAGATCGGCGTCGATCACGAGGATGATGTTGATCGTTCCGCATTTCTTCGGAACCGTCTTGTAGTACGATGCCGGATCGCCAACACGCCCGCCGTTGGTCTCCACGCCTCCCGTGACAATGGCCGTGACCGTGAGCTCCTTATAGCTGCGTGACTGTACGGAGACGTTCTCCATCTGTGCCGCAGTCCCCATCCCCGTGCTGCGATCCGGATCCAGACCGATGCGCTGTGCAACAATGCGCATACTCTCCACATAGGTGTCTGCAAAGCTCTCACAGGGCATCCCTGCGCCCTGTGTCATATCGCGGTTGAACACCGCTGTAAAATCCTCGTGGTACCCCCCGTTGTATAGTGACGTGCTGAGTACCTTACGCGCACCGGCAAAAAACAGTGCGATGCTCTTGTCGTATCGGTAGGCGATGTCCCCCGTTGTCAGCTTGACCAGTTCCACGATGTTGCCAACCTCCTAGTCACATCGACACGCCGCGGGATGCGCGGACAATCTCAAGCACGCCCTCCGCCGAGAGCTGCTCCAAGGTGTAATATCGTGCGTCCATGCGGCGGGCGAGCTCCGGCGCAATACCGACGCGCGGGACGGCGCGCTCCGTATCAAGGACAAGACTGAGCGCCTGTGTCCCGGCAATCTCCTCCGCCGCCTGCAGGGCGCGCTGCACCCCCGCGTCCCCCTCTTTGGCGTTCGCCCGACCATCCGTGACCAGCACGAGAACATTTTTCCCGCCGCCCCTGCGCTCCAATTCATGCAGCATCTGCAGGGCATGGGCAAGTCCCTCGGCAAGCGGGGTTCGTCCGCCCGTCGGCAGCTCACGCAGCTGCTTTTCCGCCAGTTCCACGCTGCGCGTCATCGGCAGGAGGGTCTCTGCACGATCGCGCCGAAAGGCAATGAGCCCCACGCGATCCCGCTTTTGATACGCTTCCTGCAAGAGGGAGAGAATTGCCCCCTTTACCATCCGCATACGCTCGCGTGCGCCCATCGAGCCGCTGGCATCAACGAGGAAGAGAATGTTCGCTGCTGTGCGCTTTGCCCGTACCCAGACGCGCACATCCTCGGGGCGAATGACAACCGCCGGACGGCCATGGCGGTTATGCTGATGGGGCGCGGCGGCACGCAGCGTCGCAGCGAGCGCGAGATCGGAGCGGCGGCCGGCACGCGGCATCTCCGTTCGCAGGCCGCGCCCGTCTGCTGTATGCGTTTGGAGGATGTCACGCTTGCCGCTCTTTCCGCCCTGTGCACGCATCGTCATGGAGAGAAGCGAGAGCCGCGCCATGACGCCTTCGAGCGGGGCAGAAATGCGATCCTCCTCATCAGCACGGGGAGAATCCTCCGACGGTGGTGCATCATCCGTCTCATCCTGCGAGGCGTTCTGCTGTTCATCGTCCTGCATGGGCTCCTGCCGCTCATCCGCTATGCCCTCATCCTGCGGAGGAAGCATCTCCTGCGGTTCATCCGGCGCATCATTTTCGCCCTGCTCCGGCACATTCCCATCATCGGGCGGTGCCTGCTTCTCCTCCTGCGGACGGCTCATCCGATGCACGAGTACGAACTCCGCCGCCTCCTCCACATCCATGGGCATAACGAATGCCCTGCCCGCGAGTGCCGCAAGCGCACGCGCCGCCTCGATGAGATAGATCTCCACATGGTTTCCGACACAGTGCGCACGCAGGACACAAGCAGCCGCAAAGTGGAGGATGGCAGACGGCACCGCCACGCGCGGCAGGAGGTCACGCGCACGGCCGATCATCACCCCGAACGCCTCCTCCTGTTCGGCGAAGGACGCACCGAACGCCACAGGATCGCGCTCAAAGGCGAGTACCCGTGCGGCGATCTCCCTGCGCTGCACGGGGTCAATCACATCCTCCATCGACACAAAAAGTCCGAAGGCATCCAGCAGGGTGGGGCGGAGCGTCCCCTCGGCGGGATCCATCGTGCCGACAGGCGTATAGGAAACTTCTTCGGTAAATGAAAGCCCGTCCCGTTCGAGATGAAAGAACTGATCCCCCGCACATTTCAGAACCGTGGACAGAATGTCCTCGCGCAGGAGATTCACCTCGTCCATATAGAGGAAGGTATGGCGTGCACGATGAAGAAGCCCATGCCGCAGACGCCGTTCTCCCTGCTGCAGGGCAGCCTCCATGTCGATCGTGCCGAAGATCATATCCTCCGACGCACCGAGCGGCAATTCCGCCATGCGTCTGTCACCGTAAAGGGGGCTGCCGCACGGACAAGGACGGATTTTGCCGTACCGCGTGTGCCGGAGATCAGGAGCGCACCGACACGCGGATTGATGAGCGCAATCGCAAGCGCGCGCCGCGCGTGCTCCTGCCCGACGACGGCAGTCAGCGGATAATGCGGGGTGTTCAAGCTCTTTCCTCCGAAATGCGATTTACACAGATTCCCCTAAGATCGCATCCACCGCGCTCCAGTCGACCGCCCCTTCCTCGAAGGGACGGCGGCGCATACGGTGTGCGAGGACCAGTCGGCTGACGCGCAGCAAGTCCTCTGCGTTGACAGCAGTTCGTCCTGCAAGTGCCGCGTGCGCAATCCCTGCCTTGATGAGGGTAATATCGGCACGATGCCCGTCAACGCCGAGCGTCAACGAGACCTGCGCCGCCAGCCCAAGGATGTCGTCGGGCACTGCCACATTGGCAACGCGCTGACGTGCTGCGACAATCTGCGTGCGCAGCTGCTCCTGCTCTGCCGCGTATGTCGCGGCAAAGGCATCTGCATCCCGCTCGTAGGCAATCCGACGACGGATCACCTCAACGCGGCTTTCGGCATCCTGCTCCCCCGCAACGGTCACTGAGAGCGCAAAACGGTCGAGAAGCTGCGGACGGATATCCCCCCTCCTCCGGATTCATCGTACCGATGAGGACAAAGCGTGCCGGATGCGCATAGGAAATCCCCTCGCGCTCAACGGTGTTGACGCCCATTGCAGCCGCGTCGAGCAGGATATCGACGATATGATCCTCAAGCAGGTTGATCTCATCCACATAGAGGATATTGCGGTTCGCGGTCGCCAGAATGCCCGGCTCGAACTCCTTGCGCCCGTGCTGAATCGCTGCCTCCATGTCGAGCGTTCCGACCACACGATCCTCCGTCGCGCTGACGGGCAGTTCCACCACGCGCATCGGAATTTCCTCTGCCGTGAGCTCTTCTCCAAATTCCCGCCTTGCACGGCAGGCATCACAGTACAGATCCGGCAGCGACGGATCACAGTGACAGGCACAGCCGGTCACCGCCCGCAAATCCGGCAGGAGTTCCGCAGCAGCACGAACGGCAGTAGATTTCGCAGTCCCTTTCTCGCCCTTGATCAGCACACCGCCAAGCGACGGCATAACAATGCTGAGAAGGAGCGCCTTCTTCATCTCCTCCTGTCCGACAATAGCTGTAAACGGATAAACCGCTTTTGTTTTCATGTAGGTATCCCTTCGTATGTATGAGTATCCGAGACATGTACCGTCTCCATCGCTGCGCGCTTCAGTGCACATTCTGCAGCAATCATGACCACCCGTCAAACGGGTGGTTTGCACGCCCCTATAAGGGGATAATACCGGCCAGCGTCTAAAGGCGCTGGCTTTCCCTTTGTTCAAGCCATATTGCCCTTGACTCGTCACTGCCCTTAAAAGGGCGGTGGTACTACCTGCTTCCCTTAAAAGGGTCTTCGTACTCTTTCACGCTGAGTTTATCCAAGGCAATGTCATGCTTTTCCTGCTCTTGGATATATTTACGTATCGTTGCTTCATTCAACCCAACGGTACTTACGTAATACCCTTCCGACCAAAAGTGCCGATTCCCAAACTTGTATTTCAAGTTGGCGTGTTTATCAAAAATCATCAAGGCACTTTTCCCTTTGAGATATCCCATAAATTGTGATACACTGATTTTCGGTGGGATACTTACCATCATGTGTACATGATCCGGCATAAGGTGACCTTCCAGTATCTCCACACCTTTATATGCACATAGCTGCCTCAGGATATCTCGAATACTCTCCTTGTACTGCCCATATATGATTTTCCGCCGATATTTCGGGGTGAACACGATATGGTACTTGCAGAGCCACTTTGTGTGGGATAAACTGTTTGCTTTCTGTGCCATTAAGCATCTTTCCCTTCTTTTTCTACTGGCTTGAACATCCTTAGTATAAGCGGGAAAGATGCTTTTTGTATAACTTTTTATCTTCCACCCGCATAGCGGGTGGGTTTTTGTTTCGTTCGCTACGCTTTCTCAACTGGGTCGCGACCCATACATAAGGCGTCGCTGCCCATGCAGCGCGCCCAGCAGGCTCCGCCGCACGATGCAAAGTCCCGACATGTCCGGCAGAATTCCATGCTACTCTGCATCTCCTGCGCGGTCTCTTCCTGCCGCCGGACATCAATGCCATGCTCCACGTCGCCGAGCAGAAAGCGCGCATCGCCGACAAAGGAAGAGCAGGCATAGATCCGCCCCGCGGCATCCACATGAACCCCGGTTCCGTTCATCGCATGACAGTGAGAGAATCCGCCATCCGTGCGATGTGCAAGGCATCCAGCCTGCTCTGCCTGTGCGACGGCAATGTGCTGCCCGGTCAGTCGTTCAAGTTTCCTGCAAAGATCAAAAACACGCGCCATCGCATGCGCAACATCCTCCGGCCGTGCAGGGGCAACAGCCGCGCCGCGCCCCTGTCCGCGCAGGAGGTCAAAGCCCACGCGGCGCACATTGCCAAGATAGTATGCCATCTCTATGATGCCGGGGAGCTCCCCGACATTTTCCGCCGTAACAACACAGGTCAGACCGATCTCAATGCCGCGCTGTGCCAGGCGCTGAATCCCGGCGATCACGTCCGACGAGGTGCCGCGCCCATCGGGATGGCAGCGGAACGCATCGTGAACAGAGGGCCTGCCGTCAAGGCTGACGCCGATCCCGATGCGCGCACCGTGCAGGAAGTCTGCCGTCTCATCCGTAATCAGTGTCCCATTCGTCTGGAGGTCCATGCGCGCCCGTATCCGATTGGTGCGGATATAGTCTGCAGTCCGGCGCAGCAGAGGAAGAGCCAGCAGCGGCTCACCGCCTGAGAACTGGAGGATGAACGGGGCTCCGCCCTTCGCTGCGAGGTCAATCGCGCAGCGTGCCGTCTCCCACGTCATCGTTCTGCGGTCTTGACCGGATGCATAGCAGTAGCGGCACGCAAGATTGCAGTCTCCCGTGAGACTCAGCACCAACATCCGCAGCGGCATCGCAGTCTCCTTTACTTCACATCTGCAAAGCGCTCGGGGTAGACCGCACGTGCGAGTTCATAGACGCACTCAATCGCGTTCTGCCCCGCACTGTAGCGGTAGGTATCGGGCACGGTGTAGAGATGATTCTCCCGCACCGCCTTGACATGCATGAACAGAGGATCATTGCGGAGCTTTTGGCGAAAGTCCTCCGTCTTTTCCCCCCTCCGCACTCCATGTAGGCAGGAGGAATACATCCGGATCGAGCGCAACAATCTGCTCCATCGAGACGGGCGTATCCGCCGCCAGTCCTGCGATCGCGGCTCCGTTGCGCAGGGACGCATGGCGGCACATATCATCAAAGAGGCCGTCCTTCTGCCCGAATACACCGCTGAACGCAAAAGCCACAATGATCGGCCGCTCCGCCTCAGGGATGTCCCCAACGCGGCGTTCGACATCGGCGAGACGGGCACGCTTTTCGGCAATGAGGGCCGCAGCGTTCTCCTCCTGCCCGGTCACTCGGCCGATCTCCTCGATGCGGGTAAAAATGCCCTCGATGCGCTTCGGCGTGCGTGAGGCATAGACCGTCAGACCGAGGTCGCGCAGGCTCTCCACGAGTTCCTTCGGCACTCCGTCCGTGGTAAAAACGAGATCCGGATGCAGGGCGAGCACACGCTCTGGGCTACGGTCCTTTAGTTTTACGGGGACAGCCTTCGCCGCCTCCGTCATGGAGGAGAGTCCGGGATCATCCGCGTATGCAGTGAGCGCTGCAATCTGCTCGGGCGGCGCAATGGCGAGCAGGATCTCATCCGTTGCGAGGCCAAGTGAGACGACACGCTGCGGCTTTTCCCGCAGGACGACCTCCACCCCCATGCCATCCGTTCCGCGATAAAACACAGATGGCTCTGCCGCATTCTGCTGCTCCCCCGCACAGCCGGAAAGAATACCGGCAATGCAGAAGAGCAACAGAAGCACACAGAGCTGTCGTTTCTTAGAACGCATGTGTATAGGTCAGGCGGAAGTTGCGCCCGAGATCGAGGTTGCCATAACGGTTGGAGTAGTTCTCGCGATTGAGCAAATTGTAGATGCCGAGTGAGACCACATCGTCTTTTCCTGCCGTGTAGATCACGTTCATATTGAGTTGAATCTTATCGGGCACATCCTGCGGAGCACCGTATCGTTGCGCAATATATTCACGATCGCCAAGGTACTTGAGATTGAGATTGCCCTGCCATTTTCGCATCTGATAGTCGAGACGAACAAGCCCTTGCAGGCGTGCCGCATCCTGCACCCAGTTCTTGTTCGTTCCATCCGGATTTTGTATTTCCGGGTTGGACACAGATCCGCCGAGCGTCAGGCTCCACATATCATTAAACCGTTTTGCATACTCCAACTCAATCCCGGTATTGCGGAACTGTCCCGTATTCACTGCATAGTTTTTATCTGTCACTGGATCATAACGCCAGCCGATTTTATTCTTCATATCCATGTGGTAGACGGCAGCCTTCCAAGTATCACCGCCGCGACGAATCTTGACCCCCGTCTCATAGGTCCAGCCGCTCTCCGGCTTTAAACCGGTCGGATTGAAATTGGTATAGCTGAAGCTGTCATCCACGGTCGGCATCTGGAACGCCTTGCCGATGTTAATGTACCATGCTGTATCGCGATCAAATTTATATTCTGTCTGGAACTGCGGCATAAAGACCCGCTGATCCTCTCAGGATCGTTGATAAATTCTCCGCGCAGGCCAAGCGTAAAGTTAAACTTCGGCGTAAACTGTTTGCTGTAAGAGGCATAGAGAGAATTTCCGGTACGCACTGCAGTGCGCCGTTTCGCCGGCGTATCAATTGCCTCACGCTTGTAGGAATAGCCCAGCACCATGGAGTCTTTTCCAAACTTCCAATTCTTCTGCACATCGAAGATCTGACCGTCCATTGTCGCATTGGCGTCATTCTTCTTATGTGCAACATAGTCATAGCCGTCCACCTTGCGATAGTTGTAGCCGAGAACTACGTGGATGCCATTCTCCTTGCCCTGATAAACGAGGCTGGCTGTATGACGGAGATCATTATAGCGGTAGTTATACTTCGCTCCCTCAGGGATAAGAGCTGTACCAGCGGCATTCTTCTTATAGCGAATCCCGCCGCGCGTAATATCGCCCTCCATATAGTTGTAGTTGAAGGACAGTTCATCCGTGAGCTGGGCAGCCAAACCGACACGGCTTTTCTTTCCCTTTCCGACCCACCAGTCAACCCACGAAATCTTACTGATGCCAAATCCATTGGAGTGTGGAAGATCTTTCGACCACTCACGGCTCACATCGACCATGATACGGTCGCCTGTATAGGTTGCCTCGCTTTTTTTAAAATAATTTCCGACGCTCTGGCTGAGTTTGAATTCAGATTCCTGTGCTGTCGGTTTTTTCAAAATGATGTTCACAACGCCGCCCATCGCCTCAGCACCGTAAAGCGTTGACGCCGCGCCCTTAACAATCTCAATGCGCTCGACCATATTTGCCGGAATGTTTTCTGTGCTCGGATAGTTCTTTAGATTCATCGGCATGCCGTTCACCATGACAAGGGTGCCGCGGTCATAGCCGCGCAATGTAAGACGCCCCGCTGCAAAGCCGAAGTCCTGCCCCGCTTCGCCGTAAGATGTGCTCGTTGAGCCGATCTGCTGGTCGATGGCCTCGAATACGTTGCGGTAGCCCGCCTTCTCGATCTCCTTCGCTGTGATGATTGTTGTCGTTGCAGGTGTATCCAGATCACGCTTCGTTCGGCGCTGCGCCGTCACAACCATATCGCTGAGCGCGTGCACATCCGTCTCTGCGGCCTGCTCTGCTGCATATGCCGTCCCGACAAAGCTTGCCCCGGCAAATGCCGCAAGCACTGCCAATGTCCACTTCTTCTCTCTCTTCATGATCCTTTGTCACCTTTCTTCGTGCAAACATCCCATGCATTCACTTATTCTTGAACCCCCCCACAGCAAAATGAAAAGCCCCTTCCTGTTAAGCAGAAAAGGGCTTGTGGTTACAATCAAAGGATCTCAGCAGCGGCTGAAGAAAAACCGCCGACGAATCTCCATCCCTATCACTCGCAGGTCAAACGGCGATTGTCAATCAGGCAGTTCTCCTGGCTCCAGTTCATTGCTCGCCTGCGCCTTCCCAGGGACCCCCCAGTGACGTTCTCGGAAATGCAGCGGCATTTCCATGCAGGCTCACTCGCTGATACAGTGGCGTGACCGCTCCGGCTTTTTAGAAATCACTCTCTTTTACCGGATTTTCTATTAAACATTCGTACCTGATCCAATTGCTATAAAGTTTTTCAAAGACTTCGATAAAGATAACATCGAATCAACTGCTTGTCAATATATTAAGTGAATTTTTTCAAATTGTCTCTATATACTGGATTTTTTATAATTTTATCGCTCCAGCAGATATAGATAGTCGCCATATCCCTCTTTCTCCATATCTTCTTTGGGGATGAAACGCAGGGAGGCACTGTTGATGCAGTAGCGCAGTCCGCCGGTCTCTGCAGGGCCGTCATTGAACACATGCCCGAGATGCGCGCCGCTGCCTGACGCGGTAACCTCCGTACGGATCATACCATGCGAATGGTCTTCATGCTCTGCGATCAATGCATCGTCGATCGGACGTGAGAACGCCGGCCAGCCGCAGCCCGAGTCATATTTATCCGTGGAGACAAAAAGCGGCTCGCCCGTCGTGATGTCACAGTAGATACCCGCACGGAACTCGTGATCGTATTCGTTGCGGAAGGGCGGCTCTGTCGCCTTCTCCTGGGTAACGGCGTACTGCAGATCCGTGAGACGTTCTCTGAGTTCAGCCTTTGTCGGCTTTCATCATGACGCACGTTTTTCTTCTCCCCCATCGGTTTGGCTTCCGCACGTTTCTCACGCATCGCAGCGATGAGCGCAGGGGAGATATGGCAGTAACCGTTGGGATGCTTCTCGAGATACTCCTGATGATCGTCTTCTGCACGATAAAAGTTCACGATCGGTCCCATCTCGACAGCCGTCTTCTGACCGAGACGATTCTGCAGTGCGTCCAACGACGCACGGATGATCGATGCATCCTTGCCGCCGTCTGCCTTCACATAGTAAATGCCCGAACGATACTGCCGCCCGACGTCGTTGCCCTGCCGATCGACTGCCGTCGGGTCGATGGAGTCGTAGAATGCGGTCAGAAGCTGATCGAGCGAAATGATGTGCGGGTCATAGATAACGTGAACCGCCTCCGCATGCCCGCTGCCGCTGCATACCTCCGCATAGGAAGGATGGGCACTCATGCCGTTTGCATAACCGCACTCTGTAGAGACAACGCCCGGCACCAGACTGAGGTAGAGTTCCGTCCCCCAGAAGCAGCCGCCGGCGAGATAGATCTCCTTCTGTCCTGCGGCAGCTTTGTTCTCCTGCACGATCTCACGCGGCATCTCACTCGACGACGATGCGGGTGCACCGCAGCCGCCGATGCAGCTGAGCAGGACAAAGGCACAGATACCGCGCAGCAGTAATGCATTCATGATAATCTCCTTTCAGCAAGAATCAAAGATTACGGCTTGATCTCACTTGCCGGAGGGAGCTGCCAGTCGATGGGCATCTCCCCCACACGCGTGAGGAAGTCGTTGACACGCGAGAATGGATGACTGCCGAAGAAGCCGCGGTGCGCCGAGAGCGGGCTCGGATGCGGCGACTCGACGATGAGATGGCGCGGATTCGTGATCAGGCTGCGTTTCTTTCGTGCAGGACTGCCCCAAAGGATGAAGGCAAGCGCCTTCTCACGTGCCCCGAGGAGGCGAATGATGGTATCAGTGAACCGCTCCCACCCATGTCCCGCGTGTGATGCCGCTGCATGGGCACGCACGGTGAGAACGGTGTTGAGGAGGAGCACGCCCTGCCGTGCCCATGGGATGAGACAGCCGTGATTGGGCGGGACGATACCGAGATCATCCTGCATCTCCTTGTAGATGTTCAGCAGCGACGGCGGTGGATCAATGCCGACCTGCACGGAAAATGACAGTCCATGCGCCTGTCCGTCGCCATGGTAGGGATCCTGACCGAGAATGACGACCTTCGTATCGGCAAAGCTCGTGTAGTGCAGAGCATTAAAGATCGAATACATATCGGGGTACACACGACGTGTACGGTACTCCTCGATAAGGAATGCTCGCAGCTCACGATAGTAGGGCTGTGCCATCTCCTCCGCAAGAAGTTCCTGCCAATCATTTTGGAAAATTGCCTTTGCCATGCTAAACTCTCTCGTAAACTTCAAATATACAGTCTTCTCCTGCGCGGCTACTCGTCATGGAAAATCCATCCAGCGAAGGGAAAAACACATCTGCATCATAGCTGCCCGAAAGGCGTGTCACATACGCCCGCCATACATACGGCAAAAGGAGGTGGTAGCATTCTGCGCCGCCGATCACAAAGATCGGACGCTCCTCCTCCGCTGTCAGCTGCCCCAGAAGGCGCCACAATGCCGAGCTGTCGGGCACTGTATAGAAGCCATCCAACTCCTGCACGGTGCGCGAGAGGACGACATTCGTACGCCCCACGAGCGGATGCCTCTCCGGCAGGCTCTCCATCGTACGCCGTCCCATGACGACGATGCCGTCCATTGTCGTACGACGAAAATGTGCCATATCCTCGGGGCAGTCGGTGAGCAGATGCCCCGCTCGACCGATACCGCCCACAGCATCCACTGCCGCGATGAGTTCGAGCGGATACGGGGCAGATACTTCGGGGGCACGCACAATCCCCGACGCATCCACTTCCTCCCGCCATGCAGAAACCATTCTCCCATCAACACAGAGCGTCGGCGCAATCTCCGCCAGCGGAACGAGCACAAAGGCGCGCTCCGTCAGATAGGGATGCGGCAGAGTCAGCTGCTCCTGTGCAGACGTGACGCCGTCCACATGGAGCAGATCGAGATCTATCGTACGTGCGCCCCAGTGTTCATGCCGCACGCGTCCGAGTTCCCGTTCAATGCACTGCATCGCCGCGAGGAGCTCCTCGGGCGTACGGTCAAACGTGATGCACGCCGCGGCATTCAAAAAAAGACGGCTGATCCGTCTTTCCCCACGGCGGCGTCTCGTAAAATGCAGAGACGCGCTCCACACGAATGCCATCCAGTTCCGACAGCCGCCGCAGTGCCGCGCGCATCGTCTCACCGCGTTCGTCAAGATTTGCCCCAAGCCCGATATACGCTGTCCGTACCATCACTATCCCCTGTCTCGTGTGATAGAGGCGCCGACATCCGCAAATATACCCGCGATCGGAGCGGCAGGTTTATGCACGGTGAGCGTAACGGAACGGATGCGGGGGAATGCCGCAAGAATCTGCGCCGCAGCCTCCTCCGCGAGAGCCTCAATCAACGCCTTTGGTGCTCCCTCGATCACCCGACGTATCAGCTCATAGACCTCAGCGTAGTTCACGGTGTTCCGAAGATCATCTGTCTCCCCTGCCTCACGCAGATCAAGCCGCAGCTCCGCATCCGCCTCGAATGCCTGCGGCACTTCCCGCTCATGAGGAAGGGCGCCATGACACGCCATAAAGCGCATACCGTGCAGAAAAATACGATCCATGCTACGCCCCCAATATCGCATCCGTCATGCGGCACATCCGCGCAATCGGCTTCACATCATGCACGCGCACAATGGATGCGCCGCGCAGAATACCAAGGACGCACGCCGCCCCCGTCGCCTCCATGCGCTCCGTGACGGGCAGCCCGAGTGCTGCCCCGATAAAGCTCTTGCGGCTCGCACCGAGCAGCATGGGATAGTCTATCCCATCATAAGAGATGAGCTCGTCCATGCGCCGAAGAACGTGCATATTCTGCTCCGCCGTCTTGCCAAAGCCGATGCCGGGGTCGAGGATGAGATTTTCCCGTGCCAGTCCCGCCGCATCCGCTACGGCAAAGGAACGTGCGAAAAAATCCCGCATTGCGCCGATGATGTCCCCCGTGTATGTCGTTCCATTCTGATTGTGCATCACGACGACGGGCGCATTCATCTCTGCCGCCACACGAGCCATCGCCCCCGGCTCCTCGGCATACTGAAGCCCCCATATATCGTTCAGGAGATGCGCACCCGCGCGCAGTGCCGCGCGTGCCGTCTCCGCCTTGAACGTATCCACGGAGACGGGCACGGGGCATGCGGGCAAAACGGCTTCGAGGAACGGCAGCAGCCGCTCCGTCTCCTCCGCCGCGCTCATCGGCACGAAGCCGGGACGGCTGGACTCCGCCCCCACGTCGATGATGTCCGCACCGTCCCGCACCATCTCCTCCATGTGGCGGAGCGCATCGTCGCGCGTGTTCCACTTGCCGCCGTCAGAAAAGGAATCCGGCGTCACGTTTAGAATCCCCATAACAAGCGTCCGCCCGCCAATGGTCAGCTCCTTCCCGTCAGAAAAGCGATAATGTCGATTCGCCGTCATCGTGCGCTCCTCTCTTCATCCCGAGCATCGTCCATGCCTGCATCCGTGACGCTGCATCCGTGCGAATATGCCGCAGGACGCCGACGTCGTTGTCTGTGCACCGTGTGCACGTGCGCCGCGCATCATCATGCAGAGCTGCTGTGCATCGAGAACGACAAGCACGCCCTCCGCCCCGAGTCCGTTCTCGACCTCACGCGCGATATCAGCCGTCAACCGCTCCTGCAGCTGGGGACGGCGCGCCATCGACGCGACCAGCCGGGCAAATACACCAAAGCCCGCCACGCGGCCCGCATGAGGCCGATAGACGATGTGCGCCGTTCCGAAGAACGGCAGCAAATGATGCTCGCACATCGAATAAAAAGGAATGGTACGTACGGCAACGAGACCGTCCGTCTTCTCCGTCAGGACATCCGCCCAAAGTTCTGCTGTATCTTCATGCTGTCCCGCAAAAAGCTCTGCATAGAGCTGTGCAACACGCTGCGGCGTCTCCTCCATCCCCTGAGCTGCAATGTCGACGCCGAGTGCCGCGAGAAATTCACGCATCGCTCGTGCAGCGCGCGGAAGATCCGCCGTGTGCTCTGTCTCCATCTCCGTCCCCCCCATTTCCTGCCGCCCTTTACCCACGCCGCAATCGCCGCCGTATCGCGCGGTGTCGTTCGACAACAGCCGCCAATGATGCACGCCCCCGCCGCTGCGTATTCCCGCGACCGTGTGCCAAAATCCTCCGCCGTCCCGCGCCACATCTGTGTCGCTGCATCATAATACTCTCCGGAGTTCGGATAGACGACGATGGGCTTATTGGTCTCCTGTCGCATCGTGTGGATCAAATCACTCACATACTGTGGTGCTGTGCAGTTTACACCGATGGCCGCTGCCTCGGGCATGGCATCGAGCACGCACGCACATGCCGCAATCTCCGTCCCATCACTGATGTGCGCACCGTCCCGACAGGAGAACGAGAAATACGCGGGGATGTGGATCTCCTCCGCACGTAGTACGCGGACGATGGCACATACCTCAGAGAGGCACGGCAGCGTTTCACAGGCGAGAAGATCGGGGGCTGCGGAGGCGAGAATCCGCAGTCGCTGTGCGTGAAACGCTGTGAGTGCCTCCTCATCCACGTCATAGTCGCCGCGATACTCCGAACCGTCGGCAAGATACGCTCCGTACGGTCCGACGGACGCCGCCACGAGCGGCACAACTGCATCTCCGCCGCACTCTGCCCGATGGAGATCGCGCGCCTCCTGCGCCAGCCGCACGGAGCGGCGCAGCAGCTCTGCCGCCTCCTCCGCAGTAAAGCCGCGCCGCATAAAACCGGCGATGGTCGCCTGATAGCTTGCGCTTGTCAGGACATCTGCACCCGCACGCAGATAATCCAAATGAATCTCACGCACGAGGTCGGGACGTTCAAAGAGCGCCTTTGCCGACCAGAGCGGATCATCTACGGAGAAACCGCGCGCCTCCAGCTCCGTTGCCAGTGCCCCATCAAGGATGAGCACATCCTGCACAGCAAGCCGCGCCTCTAAGACATTCATCCCATCCCTCCATGTTAAGGAAGCACTGATAAATTCGGCACAGCCATCTTGACGTATCTTTCGCCCGCTTTTCGTTAGCAAATCCTCCACATAGCCCTCGCTATGCGTCCGGTTTGCTGCCTCAATCGGACAAAAAATCTACGCCAATCTGGCTGACCTCATTTTATCAGCGATTCCTTAAAAAAACGCTCCCCTGCACGCGGGACACAGTCCATGCGGCAGGAGAGCGAGAGATGGTGTCACTTCAGTAGGCCATGCTTACGCAGTGCCGCATCGAGCTGTGCCGCATGCGCCGGCTCCATCTCCGAGAGCGGCATGCGCAGCGGTCCCGCATCGTAGCCGAGGCGGCGCATCGCCGTCTTGACGGGGATGGGGTTGACCTCGCAAAAGAGCGCATCGATGAGATCGGTATAGTCGATCTGCATCTTTGCCGCCGTGCGCACATCGCCGTCAAAATAATGCTGACATATATCGTGTGCCACGCGCGGCGCAACATTCGACAGCACGGAAATCACACCCGAACCGCCAAGCGACAGAATCGGTACAATCTGGTCATCATTGCCGGAGTAGACCGCAAAATCATCGCCCGTCGCTGCGCGCAAACGCAGGATCGCCGAGAGATCGCCGCTCGCCTCCTTCACACCGACGATGCGTGGATGCTGCGAAAGCTTTGCATACGTCTCCGTCTTGATGCCGACCCCCGTACGCGACGGCACATTATAGAGAATCGCCGGAATGCTGACGCTGTCTGCAATCTTCGTATAGTGGGCAACGAGACCATTCTGCGTACATTTGTTGTAGTACGGCGTGACGAGGAGGAGCGCATCGGCACCGACCTTTTCGGCATACTGCGACAGCTCGATCGCGTAGGACGTCTCATTCGAGCCCGTGCCTGCAACAACGGGAATGCGGCCGCCCACCTTCTCCACGGTATAGCGGATTGCCTCACGGTGCTCTGCATCCGTCATCGTCGCAGATTCGCCCGTCGTCCCCGTGATGACGATGGCATCCGTCCCACCCGCAATCTGATCCTCAATGATACGTCCGAGCTCGTTGTAGTTTACCCCGGTCTCCGTAAACGGCGTAATAATGGCAACGCCCGCACCGCGAAAAATCTCTTTTTTCATGGCAAGCTCCCCCTTTATTTATTCTTTCATCATTATCCCACGTACCGCGCGAAAAGTCAAAAATTTTGTTGATCTGTCACATCCGCAGCGCAGGACGCACCGCATCAAAGAGGGCAGCATTTTCGCGGATCTTCTCCTCGCCGCCGAGCACACATCGCACATTCGCCTGCATTGCATCCGCAATGAGGGGGGCGAGCGCGCGGATGTCCGCCTGCTGAGCCGTGAGAATCTCATCACGCGCTCGTTGGCGATCCTCCTGTGTGATGCCGCGCAGATGGAACGTTGCGGCAATATCCCCCTTCATCTGCGGCGTCATCGGCGCATCCACACCGCTCATCGTACCGATGATGAACTTATCCATCTCTCGGTCGGACACATCGAATGTGCGCACATAGTCCGCCGTCTCATCGAGCACATCCAGCGTCTCGGCGAGGTTCGGATCACGGTAGGAGGAAAACACCATAAAGCCGTTGCGGTTGAACTGCGTCATCGCACCGTAGGCCCCGCCCTGCACACGGATGCGTGTCCAGAAATAGTCGTAGCGGAGCAGCGTCTCGAGCACGCGCATCGTCCCCGTGTAGCGATAGCCCAGCTTGAGGAAGTTCGCGCCCTTTGCCACGTACTGCACGCGACTCTGCGTCGTCAGTCCCTCGTTGCGTGCGCGGATGTTCCACGTATATGGCGCGGACGGGAACACTGCCGCAGAGAGCGTGTCCCGGAACGCGGCGAGCTGTGCTGCCGTCTCATCATACATGGAGGCGGGTGCCGTCACACTGAGGATCAGATCATTTTTATTAAATATCTGCGGCAGGATGCGCGCAAATGCCGTCTGCATCTTCGCATGATCCGCGTCAAATTCTCCTTGAATGCAGAGAGGAAATCGTGGAACGGCAGCCCCCCGACCTCCGCATAGGCGCCCGCCGGCGTCAGATAGGCAGCAATGCGTGAGGCGACAACCTGATTTGCCGCACGCTGGAGCGAGAGCTCCATGCCCGTCTTCTCCTCATCGACCAGCTCGCGGATACGCTTGCTGCCCGAGAAGTCGCTCGTGCCGATGATCTCCGTGAGGAGCTCAAACAGACGCGGCAGATTCTCACGCAGCACCTTCGCGCGCAGCTTGAAGCGCGGCATGAGCGAATCCGCCTCACCCGCACGTGTATAGGCAACAATGTCCGCCCCGATGCCGCCCGTATAGAGGCTGCGCAGCATCGCCAGCTCTGCATAGCTGTGCTTCGCCGTATCGACCGCACCGAACATCTCTGCGAGCAGATATGCGTACGGCAGATCCTCCTGCACAACGGCCGCCATTGGAAAGTAGAAATTCAGATAGACAATCCCGTTCGTCTCGAGATCCGAAAAGAGCACCTTCGTCCCCGCAAGATCACGCACCTCGAGCGGCAGGCGCTCCGCATCCTTGCGAATGTCCGACCGTGCAAGAATGGGGATTGAACGCAGTGCCTCCTCCGTGTCGGGAGCCTCCTGCGCCGCCTTCAGTGCCGCACAGGAGCGCATGACCTCCGCGACCTCGTCCGCGCTCATCGCTGCTTTCTTCTCCGCCAGCTCCGCCGCCTGAGCAGCTGCCCGCTCCGCACCGAGCGTACGGCTCGGCGCAAGTGTCACGAGAGCGGCGTGCGGATTGTCGAGGAACGCCTCACGGATCAGCTGCTCGAAGTAGCCGTCCTTAAGCCCCTTTTTGAGCGCAGCGAGGGTATCCTCATAGCGCAGATAGTCCTCGGGCGCACCGCCGTAGAGCCACGTCTTCATCAGGCGGATCCCGTAGATCAGCCCCTTGGGTGACGAGCCGAAGTCTGACTCACGCAGGCGGAACTCGAGCGTATTGAGCGATGCCTGTACAAGCTGATGATTGAGCCCCCCGTCCGCGAGCTGCGTCAGCGTCTCCCGCACAACCCGTGCGAACTCCTCGACGCGCGCCGTCTCCGACTTGCTGACCACGATGCTGAAGAACGGCTGAAGGATATCGCTCTCGTAGTTCGAATCCACATCGCGTCCGAGCCCTGCATCGATGAGTGCCTGCCGCAGCGGCGCGCCCTGCATCCGCAGCAGCGCGTGATCGAGAATCTGCAATGCCATGACGCGCTTCATGTCCGACGTATCGCCGATCACCCAGCTGAGCGAGAGAAAGGCATTCTCTGCGAGGGGTTCCTCCGCACCGATGGGATAGAAATGATCCTTGCGGACGCACGCCGGGAATGCAGCCTGACGATCAATGCGCGACGGCACGGGAATGCGGTCAAAATGTGAGAGGTAGGCACGGTCGAGATACGCCAGCTTCTCCTCAATGTCGAGATTGCCATAGAGATAGATATAGCTGTTGGACGGATGATAGTAGCGCGCATGGAACGCAAGGAACTGCTCCTGCGTCAGCGCGGGAATCGCCTCGGGATCGCCGCCCGACTCATAACCGTATGTCGTATCGGGATAGAGTGCCGCCATGATGCGGCTGCCGAGGAGATCATCCGGCGCGGAGAGCGCGCCCTTCATCTCATTGTAGACCACTCCGCTGTACGTCAGCGGCGCATCTGCATTTCAAGCTCGTAGTGCCACCCCTCCTGCATGAGCACCTGTGGATTCTCACGCATCGCCGGGTAAAACACCGCATCCAGATAGACATCCATCAGATTTTGAAAATCACGGTCGTTGCGGCTTGCCACGGGGTACATCGTCTTATCGGGGAACGTCATTGCATTGAGGAACGTATTGAGAGAACCCTTCACGAGCTCCACGAACGGCTCCTTCAATGGATACTTGCGCGAGCCGCAGAGCACGGAGTGCTCCACGATATGCGCCACCCCCGTATCATCGACGGGCGGCGTGCGGAAGCTGATCGAAAACACCTTGTTGTCGTCTGCCGTCTCCAAAAAGAACAGCTGCGCCCCCGTCTTCTCATGCACAAACGTGTATGCCGTCCCCTCTGCCTCTGCAATCCGCTCCGAGCGAAGCAGGCGAAAACCGTGAATCACATCATCTATTTTCATGAAATGTATCCTCCTTATCGTTACGCCTGCCATTATACCATAGAGAGGGGAGATTCTCAAAATATGCATACTTGCGATTACCTGTAGAATGCGCTAGAATACACTAAGGAGGGGTTCTATGGCACTGGATACGAAAGAAGCACGCCGCGAACGGTACAAGGAAATCATCCAGAGTTTCACGTTACTCGATGACGTCTTTATGACGGCAGTGTTCCAGGACAGTCTTCCCTGTGTCGATCTGGTCTTGCAAATCATTCTTGACCGTCCGAATCTCCATGCAACGCACGTCGTGACGCAGGACACCGTGAAGAACCTACATGGACACGATGTGCGGCTCGACATCCATGCATTTGCAGATGGACAGAGTTCAACATCGAGATTCAGCGCGCAAGAAAAGGAGCAGCACCGCGCAGAGCACGCTACCACAGCAGTGTCATGGATGCAAATGCTCTGCCCGAAAGTACGAATTATGATGATCTGCCCGAATCGTATGTCATCTTCATCACGGAGACCGATGTACTCGGGAAGGGACTGCCCCTCTATGTGATAGAACGGACAATCAGAGGAGACGGAGCTCTCTTTGACGACGGCACACATATCGTCTATGTAAACAGTTCCATAACCGATACGAACACCCCACTTGGCAGGCTGATGCATGATTTTCGCTGCCCCAAGCCCACGGAGATGTACTATGACATTCTCGCAGAGCGGACGGGGGCGTTTAAGACAAGGGAGAAAGGAGTGACTGGCATGAACGCAGCGTTGGAAAGACTGATCGACGAGGTCACGGAGGAGAAAAAGACGGCTTGGATTGCCGAGGGTATGGAGCGCGGTATGGAGCGTGGCATGGAAAACGGGCGGGAAACGGAACGGATTATGTCCATTCGAACACTGATGACGACCGGTCCATTCACGGCAGAAAAGGCAATGGACATGCTTGCCATTCCAAAGGAAAAACAGGAATATTACAAGGCGAAGTTATGAACCATTTACCGGGCAGATATACAAACACCCCGTCGGCAGATTTGCCGACGGGGTGTTTGTATATCTGCGATTCCTTTTTAAACCGGCGGAAATGCCTTCTCAGGATACATTTCCTGTGCATCGGCATCATAGCGTCCGATGCCGAGAAAGACACCGGCGGCATAGACACGATAAAGCCCTGCAGCGAGAGGGCTTCGCTCCGTGGTCGAGAGCCCGCTGTAAAAAGCCTTGACACGCTGCTGTGCCAGCTCATAGCATGGGAGCGAGAGGGCGCGGTCTGCCGCGCAGACGGCAGCCTCCCCCGCCTTTGCAAGTTCCTCCGGGGTATAGGCATCCGCGAGGGTGAACGCACCGACACGGCTGCGCAGGAGGAAGCGCATCGTCGCGGGCAGGTGCAGTGCCGCACCGATGTCGGCGCAGAGGGAACGGATATAGGTTCCCTTGGAGCAGTCCACATCGATGCGGATACGCCGCCGCTCAGCATCAATGTGCAGGAGTTCCAATCGGTGAATGGTGACCGTGCGCGTCGGAATCTCCACCGTCCGTCCCTGCCGCACGAGATCCGCGGCGCACTTCCCGCCGACTTTGATCGCCGAGTAGACGGGGGGACGCTGGGTGATGCACCCACGAAAGTGCGCGAGTGCCGCCTCGATCGCCTCCGCCGACGGCAGAACGGGATGCTCTATGCGCTCCGTTACCTCACCGTAGACATCCCCCGTATCCGTCGCATAGCCAAAGGCAATCTCGGCACGATAGGACTTATCCGCCCCCTCAAGATACTCCACAAGTCGCGCAGCACGCCCAAGGGCGACAGGGAGAATCCCTGCCGCAGCAGGATCCAGCGTCCCCGCATGGCCGACGCGCTTCTGATGAAAGATGCGCCGCACGACATCGACGACATCGTGCGAGGACATCCCCGTCGGCTTCAGTACATTGATGAATCCGTCCACGGTTTACGCGTTCAGCTCCTCCCCGATGGCATCGAGGATCGCCGTACGAGCCTCGGCAAAGGGCGCGTGGATCGTGCATCCCGCCGCACGGATATGCCCGCCGCCATCAAATTTCTGTGCAATACGCGAGACGTTCGTCCCCTTTGAGCGCATACTGATGCGGTAGGTGTCCTTTTCCAGCCATTTCATGAAGAACACAACCTGTGTCCCCTCGATCACGCGCAGCTTGTCGAGCAGACCCTCCGTCGTTGTGACCGTGCGCGCCCGCTCCTCGTCGATAAAGACGGCGGCAACCCTGCCGTCGAAAAACATCTCGAGGTTTCGGATTGCTTTGACCTGTGCCATGACCTCATCGTACGACTTCATCTCCATCGCCACGGAGATAATGTTCGGCTTCACACCGATCTCGATGAGATCCGCCGCCGCGCGCATCGTATGCGGCGTCGTATTAGAGAATCGGAAAAACCCCGTATCCATCGCAATCCCCGTATAAAAGCAGATCGCCGCGTTGAGCGTCGGTGTAACGCCGAGCGTGCGCGTGATGTCGTAGGCGATCTCGCAGGTGGCGGCAGCATCAGGATCCAGATAGAGATCGTCCGCTTTCTCATCGTTCGTCACATGATGGTCGATGTTGAGCAGCCGCACGGCGTCCACGGAGGGCACTGACTCCCCCCGTACGCCCGAGCTCGACATCGCAGACGACGAGGAGGTCGGCGGTGTACCGCTGCCCCTTGACGGGGCGCTCGATCTGATCCACATCCGGCAAAACGTTAAAAATGCGCGGGATCTCATCGTCGATCAGCACGCGCACATCCTTGCCCTCTGCACGCAGAACGTGCATGAGACCGAGCGTCGAGCCGATGGCATCCCCATCGGGGCGAATGTGTGAGGTGAGAATGACGGTCTGTGCATCGCGGAGCATCTGCGCCGCATCGTCCATCGTGATCTTCATACGTCCTCCTTCTTCCCATTCGGCTGCTCCTCATGGATCTCGTTGAGCAGACGCTGGATGTGGTCGCTGTAATTCAGTGATGTATCGAGCGCAAAGCTGATCTCGGGCGTAAAACGCAGACGGATGCGCTTGCCGATCTCGCGCCGTACAAAGCCGAGCGAGCTGTTCAGTCCGTTCAGCGTGTCGCGCGCCTTCTTCTCATCCCCCATGACGCTGACGTAGATCTTCGCCTCACGCAAATCTTCCGTACACGCAACGGAGGTGACCGTCACGAAACCGATGCGGGGGTCTTTTAGCTCATTGAAAATAATGTCGCTGATTTCCTGTTTCATCAGCTCCTGAACCTTTTCTACGCGAACCTTGCTCAAGGTGCGCCTCCTCTCCGGTAAAACGCAGGAAAATCCATACAAAGACAGCCCGCTGTCCGCCATCATCGGCGGGCAGCAGACTGCCGGTTATTATTCTTCTTCGGCGTGCTCTTCTGCCTTTGCCGCAGCTGCAGCAGCCTGTTCCTCACGCTTCTGCTCTGCCGCCTTGTTCGCCTCGGCAATGGAGGTCTCGATCTCCTCCATCGTATACGCCTCGATGATATCGCCCTCGGCAAAGTCGCGGAAGTCGACAATCGAGATGCCGCACTCATAGCCGGCGGCGACCTCCTTCACCTCATCCTTGAAGCGGCGCAGGGAGTCGATCTCCCCGTCGAACAGCTCGACATTGTCGCGCAGAATACGGATCTTGGAGTTGCTCTTGATCTTGCCCTCGAGGACGTACGAACCAGCGACCAATGCCTTGGAAAAGCGCATGACCTGACGGATCTCGACCCGTCCCTGGATCACTTCCTTATACTTCGGCTTCAGCATGCCGCTCATCGCATCCTTGACATCGTTGAGCGCATCGTAGATGACGCGGTAGGTGCGGATGTCCACATTCTCCGTATCAGCAAGGCGGCGTGCGTTCGCATCGGGACGCACGTTGAACGCGATGACGATTGCCTGCGACGCGGAGGCGAGCATGATGTCGGACTCGCTGACCGCACCGACGCCCGAATGCACGATGCTCACGCGCACTTCGTCGTTCTTGTTGAGCCCGAGGAGGGCCGAGTTCAGTGCCTCGACCGAGCCCTGCACGTCCGCCTTGACGAGGATGTTGAGATCCTTGATGTCACCTTCCTGAATCTGCTGGAAGAGCGCATCGAGCGAAACGCTCTTCGATTTGATGAGGTCGCGACGCTGATTTCCAAGGCGTGCCTCGGCGATGGAGCGTGCCTGCTTCTCATCGACGGCGGCAAGAATGTCACCTGCCGAGGGAACATCGTTGAGACCGAGAATCTCGACCGGCATCGACGGCCCCGCCTTCTTGACGTTGTCGCCGCGGTCGTTGATCATCGCGCGAACATGTCCGTACGCCGTACCGACGACGATGGAGTCTCCGATGCGCAACGTACCGCTCTGGACAAGCACCGTCGCCACGGAGCCGCGGCCCTTGTCGAGCTTTGCCTCGATGATGACGCCGCGCGCCTCGCGGTTCGGGTTTGCCTTCAGCTCCTCGACTTCAGCGACGAGCAGGATGTTCTCGAGCAGATCGTCAATGCCCGTGTGCTGCTTTGCCGAGACGGGCACCATGATGGTATCTCCGCCGTACTCCTCGGCGACGAGTCCGTACTCCATCAGCTCCTGCTTGACGCGCTCGGGATTTGCCCCGGGCTTATCGATCTTGTTGATGGCGATGATGATCGGCACATTCGCCGACTTCGCGTGGTCGATCGCCTCGACCGTCTGCGGCATCACGCCGTCATCCGCCGCGACCACGAGGATCGCAACGTCCGTGATCTGCGCACCGCGCGCACGCATTGCCGTGAACGCCTCATGTCCCGGCGTATCGAGGAAGACGATCTTCTTCCCCTTACAGACGACCTGATAGGCACCGATGTGCTGCGTGATGCCGCCCGCCTCATGCGTGCTGACCGAGGTATTGCGGATGGCGTCGAGCAGCGACGTCTTGCCGTGATCGACATGACCCATGACCGTAACGACGGGCGGACGCTCCTTCAGCGTCTTCGGATCGTCCACGATCTCGGGGATCAGCGTCGGATCGATATCCGGCGGCAGTTCCTCGGTGGTGACACCGAACTCCCCTGCCACAAGCGTTGCCGTATCAAAGTCAATTTCCTGATTGATGCTCGCCATGACGCCCATGAGCATGAGCTTTGATGATGTCCGATGCGGTGTAGCTCATCTTGGATGCGAGATCCTTGACGGCAATCGTCTCCGGCAGCTTGATGTGCTTCGGCCGTGCGATCTCCACCTTTGCTGCGGGAGCAGGCGTTGCAGTGCCGCGTCCCCCCTTACGTCCCTTGCGTGCGCCGCTGCGGCTGCGATCGTTCTGACGCAGATCGCTGCGCTCCTCACGATCGCGTCGCGCGCCGCCACGCCCGCCGCGTCCGCGATCCGCGCCTGCACCGCTTTCATTGCTGCGACCGCCGCCGCGTCTGCGGCTCTCACCGCGCCCCTCCGTCGGCGGCATCGCAGGCATTGCCGGTGCTGCCGCCGGGCGTGCCCCACCGGGGCGCCCTGCCGGACGGGAGCTGCGACTCGCAGAGCCGCCTGCTGCCCCTGAACTGCTCCGACGCTGCGGCGTCTCGGCCGCAGTCTTGGCAGGTGCCTGCCGAACGATGACGATGCCGGGTGCCTTCGTGCGCGCACGAAGAACAGGGCGCTCCTTCTCCTCAGCGGGCGCACTCGGAGCCTTTACCTCCGGCTGTTCTGCCGGCTTTTCCGCGTCGTCAGCCTTCTCAGCAGGCTTCTTGGGCGCAGTCGTCTTCGGTGCCGCAGGTTTCGCTGCTGCCTTGCTCGGCAGCGCCTCCTTACGCACGGGCTTCGCCGTACGTCCGAGCTCCGCCTTTACGGCTGCGCGCTCCTCCTCACCGACGGCACTGAACATATTTTTTACTTTGTAGTTCTTGCTCTTCAGGATGTCAATAATGGTACCTTTGTCCGTCTTAAATTCCTTCGCCAAATCGGTGATTCTGTATTTCGCTTCTGACATCAATCCACCCCCGTCGGTATATCATGCAAGCAGGCGGCGAGCCTCTTTGCAAATCCTCTATCTATCAGCAGTGCAACAGCACGGTATTCCTTGCCAAGACAGTGTCCCAGCTGCTGCATCGTCAGCAGTTCCGCCGCCGGCACGTCCATCTGTGCCGCCATGCGGGTAAATTTATCCTTCGTCTCCTCTGACGCATCCCGTGCGAGCAGAAGATAGGTGCCGCGCTTCTTCCGCAGCATCTCCTCCGCCATGAATGCCCCCGAGACAATGCGTCGCGCGCGTGCCGCCATACTGAGGAGATTCTGTACGCACGTCTCAGTCGCTGCGTCCATGAGCACACTCCTCTCCGGAGACCGCCGCCTCCGCCGCATCGTAGACGGCAGGTGCAACGCGGCCTTTCAGTGACCACGAAAGGCCGCCATGCCGCCGTGCCTCCTGCACACAGGCGACAGAGCGGCAGAGATACGCCCCGCGTCCCGGGCTCTTTCCGGTCGGATCAATACCGACGGTTCCATCCGCGTGACGCACAACACGCAACAGTTCGTCCTTGGGATGCAACGTTCGACAGCCGACACACAGCCGCTCGGGCTGTTTCGCCCGCCCCATTTAGGCCTCCTCGGCCGCCGCTTGGTCTTCGGACGGCGCATCCGTAGGCGCACCATCGGCCTGCTCTGCTTCCCGTGCCTGCGTCTCACTCTTGATGTCGATCTTCCATCCCGTGAGCTTCGCGGCAAGACGGGCATTCTGCCCCTCCTTGCCGATGGCAAGTGAGAGCTGGTAGTCGGGCACCACGACGCGGGAGATTTTTTCCGCCTCGTTCACCGCGACCGAGATCACCTTGGCGGGATTCAGCGAGTTGGCGATATAGGTCGCGGGATCGTCACTCCATTTGACAATGTCGATCTTCTCCCCCGCCAATTCATCGACAACTGCCTGTACGCGCATATAGTGCGGGCCGACACAGGCGCCGATGGGATCGACGCGTTCCTCGGACGACCAGACCGCCACCTTGGAGCGGCTGCCCGCCTCACGCGCGATGGAGCGAATCTCGACGACCCCCTCCTGAATCTCCGGCACCTGCAGTTCAAAGAGCTTTTTGAGCAGTCCCGGATGCGTCCGCGAGAGCATAATCTGCGGACCGCGGCTCGTGCGCTTGACCTCGATGATGTAGGCGCGCACCGTGTCGCCGTAGTTGTACGTCTCATTCGGCAGCTGCTCTGTCGCCATGAGCACCGCCTCGGCGCGCCCGATGTCCACGAACACATTATGCCCCTCGACGCGCTGGACGATCCCCGTGACGATCTCCGAGGAGCGGTTCATGTACTCCTCGTAGACGATGCCACGCTCTGCCTCACGCAGTCGCTGCATGACGACCTGCTTCGCCGTCTGTGCAGCAATACGTCCGAAGTTTGCCGGCGTCATCTCGATCTCGACCACGTCGCCGACCACATAGTCCGGATTGATGGCTCTGGCCTGTGCAAGTCCAATCTCCGTGACATCGCTCTCCACCTCATCCACCACCGTCTTGATGGCGAAAACATGGAATGCGCCCGTCTCACGTGACAGGGAAATGCGGACATTCTGCGCCGCACCGAAGTTACGGCGATACGCCGAGATCAGTGCCGCCTCGATCGTCTCAAAGAGGAGTTCTTCGTCGATGCCCTTCTCGTACGCCAGCTCCTTCAGCGTCTGCAAACTCCTTGCCGCTGTCCTTCTCCTTGGTATTTTTTCTTGCCAACCCCAAAGCCTCCTAAAAATCGATATGCAGGCGCACCTGTGAGACCTGCTTCATGGGAATCCGTATCCCATCGTCCAGTATCAACGTCTCACCGTCATAACCCGCGAGCGTCCCTGTCCACTGTTTCTTCCCCTCAAACGGAGCATAGAGCGTCACATCGACGACGCGTCCATGCTCACGCACAAAGTCGCGTTCCTTGCGCAGGACACGGTCAAGCCCCGGCGACGAAACCTCCAGAATGTAGGCGTCGGGAATAACGTCCTCCCGATCGAGAATCTCCTCCAGTCGCTCACTGAGCCTCTGGCAGTCGTCGATGTCGATGCCGCCTGCCTTGTCGATGTAGACGCGCAGATAGTAGTCACGCTCCTTCACGTACTCGACATCCACCAGCTCAACGGCGGGCGAATCCGTCAGCAGTCCGCGCACCATCTCCTCGACGCGCTCCTCGATCTTCGCGCTCATGCTCTCCCTCTTCTCATACGTAATGAAAGAGTGGGCTTCCACCCACTCTTTCCGAAACTTAAATGAATTTCTTGCAGTATAGCATAGGATAGGACTTTTGTAAAGCCCTACTTCTCACGAAACATCTGCTGTTGCCGTGCCAAAAGCCGAAGATAATGTTCTCGTTCTTCCATTGGAATGCATAGCACCTCCATGGCCTGCTCGGGAGAAAAGGACAAACTATTCATCAGTTGGCAGAGACTGCGCAGTGTCGCCTGCTCCTCTCCCTCAGCGCGACCGCGCTGTATTCCGATTTCAATGCCCTCTTCCCGCGAGGCGCGCAGCCCGTTACGATAGTCACGTACCGCCTTCTCGCGCTGCTCATACTGCCAGCGCTCGACCTCATCCTGCATGAAAGCGTGCTCCGCCTGCATGGCTTCACGAATTGCCGTCTCACTCATAGCCAGCTCCTCCATTTCCGCCTCACTCAGTCGGTTAGAAAAATACGCAATCCAGCGTTCAAGCCGTTTCAGTTCCTTGACAGACTTCACGGTAAACTTTGGGATTTCAATAAAGTGTATTTCAAGATCTTCTGTCAGCCGATGCCCGCTCTGAATATCGTATACCCCATACACAGTATGCGCTTCTCCCTGCGGCAGAAGTGCAAAGTTAAGCAAATTGATCGTAATGGCACGGTTCAGTTTCTCATAAGCCTCTCCCTTATGAATGGATTGGTACATCTTTGCCCAGTAGTAGAGCGTACGCTTTTCCATATCGCCCCAGTTGACAAGCTGTACTTCGATGTTAATGCGGCTGCCGTCACTGGCGATCCCATAGAGATCCAAACGAGACAGTTTATCCTCCGCAAACTGCGGCTCCATATCGCGGTCAATAAACGTGATATCCTGAAGCTCATCCGCGCCTTCCAGCCCCAGTACAGCATTTAAAAAACTCAGCGTGATACGCTTACGCTCTTCCCGTCCAAAGACAAACTTAAACAGGTAGTCGTTCATCGGGTTCCATCCGCGCCGCATATCCACACCTCCGATAAATCTATCTCCCGTACAGCCGCCGTACGATCCACGACATCACGCGGCTCGGGCCGATGAGACGGAGGATCGTTCCTGCAATCAGGACGGCCACGAGAATCATGGCAATCGCGGGCAGCGCGACAAAGAGGAACGCCGCAAGGAGTGCCGCAAACACAGCCGCCCATACAATGCTCGAAAACAGCGAACGGCGCGGTATCCCTGTCCCGATGCGGATATAGCGCACAGAACCACGCCCGCCGCCATAGGCAGAGCCGTGCCGTGCCTCATCCTGCGGCTCTGCGCCGCTCTCATCCACCGTCACGCCGCGATAAGCGGCATTCTCCTCCGGACTCATCGGCCGGATACGCGGATCCTGTTCCATGGGGTCTCCTCCCTTCACGACTCTTTTTTCTCATCCACCTTGCGCATCGCCGCACCACACAACATCGTCACGAACCCCTCCTCGCTCAGATAGCGCGGGTCGAACGGAACACAGCCGAGCGTCTCCCGCATACGGCGATACGCGGCATTGACACTCCGCTTATTCGAACCGAGCACATGATACAGCTCCGTGAGCGACGTGAGATCGATGCCATTGATCTCGGCAAAGAGGAAAATCGCTGCCGTCAGCATCTCCGCCGTCTGCGCCCGCTTCAAATCAAACTGCGCATAGTCAAAGAACATCGTCCCGAGCAAATCCCGCGCATGGTGGCTGAATCCGAGTGCCTCCGATACGACAGCGAGTGCACTGAACTCCTCCGCACACGTACGCTGCGAGAGCGTCCATTTCGGACGCCTCGGCGGCAGCGCATGTTGCGGGAGGACGTTCAGCCGTGCACGCGACGCGAGCATGTGAATCGTATGACGCACAAGTGCCGCCTCGCGTGCGAGAAAATCATCCATATCTGCCTTGGGCGACTGATAGAGAAAGAGCTCATACTCCTGCTGAATCGTATCCTTGATGCGCCGCTGCAGCGGCCTGCTCGCGGGCACGGCCGTGATATAGTTGAGCATCATCATGCCCTCATCACAGATGTGTCCGAACAGAATATTCTTCTCAAGCGTTCCCGGGATGTCAGGCCGCGGCAGAACAACCTCTTCCTCACGCAGAAGATCGCTGCAGACAATGTGATCCTCATACGTCTCCTCCACCGTCAGCACGGCAAATCGTGCCGCGAGGAGATCGCGCAGAATCTCGCGTTCATCCTGCCGCAGCGTCTTATCCTCCTTCGCACAGAAATGCTCAATCGGTGTCTCATCCGTACTGATCAGATGGTAGTCAAAGAAGAAATAGTCCCAGAACCGCAGCCAGAACGCCTCTTTCCTCGTCAGAAGACTGCTCGTAGGCACTCGCATCGTAGAGATTGCCCGTATAGATCATCGCCGCACGCCCGATCTCCCGCTGGTACATTGGGCGACGGAAATACTCGCCGATCTCGTGGAGGAGCTCGTTGAGCTGCAGATTCAGCTCCTCCATCTCGATGCGCTCATCCTCCTCGATATCCTCAAGGGTCAGCCCTTCGATCTCCTCCCACTCCACACGCTCCGGCAGGCGAAAACGCCCCGTAAGGTAGAACATCTCCAGATCGGCATCCAGCTCACCGAAATCGATCTCATACTTCCCCGTCTCATCCAGATACGTGAGGAAGTCATTCATGCGTTTAAAATAGTCCTCCACATGGCGTTTCAGCGGACGACGATCGATATGCGCGTCGGCAAAGCGGAAAAAAAGCGCAAGGTAGTCGATATGGATCAAAAGCCGTGCGAGCGAATCATCGCGCCGCATGATGACCGTGAGAAAGTCCTCGATGCAGTACCAGTCCGTACACAGCCCCTCAGCACTCTCGCCCCGCCACGCCGCCTCACGCAGATACCGCTCCGTCAGTGTGCGCGGAACAAAAATCTGTGCGCGTCCATGCGCCAAGTAAAAGCGCTTGACCAACGCGTAGACATTTTCCATGAACCCTCCCGATGCCATGCGCCCTCAATACAAATTTCAATTCCTTTTATCCTAACAAAAGTAGGAAACGATGTCAATGCGCAGTGAGGCGGCCGCAGCAAACGCTGCAGCCGCCTCACTGAAATAGATCAGGTAAACAGATCCTTGAACTTCTCCGTAAAGCTCTTCTGCTCCGGATTCACCGCATCGCCGCTCAGCTCTGCGAACTCCTTGAGGAGCTCCTTCTGCTTCGCTGAGAGCTTCTGCGGCGTTGTGACCTTGACGCGGACATGCTCGTCACCGCGTCCCGTGCCACGCAGGCTGGGGATTCCCTTGCCCTTGACGCGCAGCACCGTCCCCGTCTGGATCCCCGCCGGGATCTTAAGATTGACCGCACCGTCGAGCGTTGGCACCTGTACGGTATCGCCGAGCGATGCCTGCACGAATGTGATCGGGATCTCGATGATAACATCGTTGCCGCGCCGCTGGAACAGCTTGTGCGGCCGGATGAAGATGTAGACGTAGAGGTCGCCGTTTGCACCGCCGCGTACGCCCGCCTCGCCGCCGCCCGTCACACGGACGCGCTGTCCATCGTCCACGCCGCGCGGAATATTGACCTTGATCGTCTTCGTCACCCGCTTGCGGCCCGTACCATGACAGTCGGGACACGGCGTCTTGATGATCTTGCCCGTGCCGTGGCACTGGCTGCACGTATGTGCACTCATCATATTGCCGAACATTGTCCGCTGCATGACCTGTTCCTGCCCCGTGCCATGACACGTCGGGCAGTCTCCGCCTCCGAACCCTTTGCCGCACCGGAGCCGCCGCAGGTCGGACAGTTCTCCTCACGAGGTATGGAGAGCTCGACCTCCTTGCCGAATGCCGCTTCCTCAAACGAAATCTCCAGATCGTAACGCAGATCAGCCCCGCGTTCGGGGCCCTGTCTGCGTGCACGGCGACCGCCGCCACCCATGCCGAACATATCGAAGATATCATTCATATCGAAGCCTTCGAATCCGCCGCCGAAGGGGTTCCCCCCTCCGGCCCCCGCACCGCCGCGGCGCGGGTCAAAGGCATCGTGACCGAACTGGTCATACGTCGCCTTCTTCTTCGGATCCTTCAGCACATCGTACGCCTCGTTGACCTCCTTGAATTTCTCCTCAGCGGTCTTCGGGTCGTCACGGTTGAGGTCGGGGTGATACTTGCGCGCGAGTTTCTTGTATGCTTTTTTGATCTCGTCATCCGAGGCTCCTTTTTTGAGCCCAAGGACTTCGTAGTAATCGCGTTTCTCGCTCACGATACCACCTTACTTCTTATCGTCCTTGACTTCGGTGAACTCCGCATCGACGACATTGTCGTCCTGCGATGCTCCCTGCGCACCTGCGCCGGCATTTGCCTCCGCGCCCGGTGCCGCACCGGCGGCACCCGCCGCCTGCTGTGCCTGCTGATAGGCGGCTGCAGAAAGCTCATAGAGCGGCTGGCGGACTTCCTCCGTCGCGGACTTGATCGCCTCGATGTCGGAACCCTTGAGTGCCTCTTTCAGCTTATCAATGCCTGCCTGTACCTTGGAGACGAGCGCCTTGTCCGCATTCTCGCCGAGATCCTTGATCGCCTTCTCCGCCTGATAGACGAGAGAGTCGCCCGTGTTGCGCGCATCGACGGCTTCCTTCTGCGCCTTATCCTCGGCAGCATGTGCCTCGGCTTCCTTGACCATGCGGTCGATGTCCTCTTTGCTCATGCCGCTGTCGGACTGAATCGTGATCTTCTGCTCCTTGCCCGTGCCGAGATCCTTTGCCGACACATTGACGATGCCATTGGCATCGATGTCGAACTTGACCTCGATCTGGGGTACGCCGCGCGGTGCGGGCGGGATGTCCGTGAGCTGAAAACGTCCGAGGGTCTTGTTGCCCGCTGCCATTTCGCGCTCGCCCTGCAGGACATGGATCTCAACGCCCGGCTGATTGTCCGCCGCCGTCGAGAATACCTGACTCTTCGAGGTTGGGATCGTCGTGTTGCGCTCGATGATCTTCGTGCAGACGCCACCGAGGGTCTCGATGCCGAGCGAAAGCGGGGTAACGTCGAGGAGCAGGACATCCTTGACCTCACCGACGAGGACACCGCCCTGGATCGCTGCGCCGATGGAGACGCACTCATCCGGGTTGACACCCTTCGAGGGCTCCTTGCCAAGGATCTTGCGGATGGCTTCCTGTACCGCAGGGATACGGGACGAACCGCCGACGAGAATGATCTTGTCGATGTCGCTGCCCGAGAGCCCCGCATCCTCCATTGCCTTGCGCGTCGGCACCATCGTGCGCTCCACGAGGTCAGCCGTCAGCTCATCGAACTTCGCACGCGAGAGCGTGAGATCGAGATGCTTCGGTCCCGTCGCATCTGCCGTGATGAACGGCAGGTTGATGTTCGTCTGGCTCATACTCGAAAGCTCGATCTTCGCCTTCTCAGCTGCCTCGATGAGACGCTGTGCACTCATCTTGTCCTGCGAGAGGTCGATACCGTTCTCCTTCTTGAACTCCTCGACCATCCAGTTCATGACCTTCTTGTCGAAATCGTCGCCGCCGAGCATCGTGTCGCCGTTCGTCGCCTTGACTTCGAACACGCCCTCGCTCAGCTCAAGAATGGAGACATCGAACGTGCCGCCGCCGAGGTCGAAGACGAGCACGGTCTCATCCTGATCCTTATCCAGTCCATAGGCGAGTGCCGCCGCCGTCGGCTCGTTGATGATACGCAGCACCTCAAGGCCTGCGATCTTGCCCGCATCCTTCGTTGCCTGACGCTGGCTGTCGTTGAAGTACGCCGGCACTGTGATGACCGCCTGCGAGACGGTCTCGCCGAGATATGCCTCTGCATCGCTCTTGAGCTTCTGCAGAATCATTGCTGAGATCTCGGGCGGCGTGTAGCTCTTTCCGTCAATCGTGACGTGATAGTTCGGATCACCCATGTGACGCTTGATCGACGAGATCGTGCGGTCAGGATTCGACACCGCCTGATTCTTCGCAAGACGGCCGACGAGACGCTGACCGTCCTTCGTAAATCCGACGACAGACGGCGTAATGCGGCTGCCCTCAGGATTCGTAATAACAACCGGCTCGCCGCCCTCCATCACGGAAACAACCGAGTTCGTCGTGCCAAGATCAATACCAATTACTTTAGCCATGTTATATTCCCCCAAAAATCATAAAGATATTATTTCGTTAGGGAATCACTGATAAAATGAGGTCTGCCAGATTGGCGTAGATTTTTGTCCGAACGAGGTGGAAAACCGGACGCAGAGTGGTGCTCTGTGGAGGATTTTCCGCCGAAGTGTGGGCAAAAAAGATGCGTCAAGATGGTAGTGCTGAATTTATCAGTGCTTCCTTAGTTACCGGCGACCTGCACCATCGCGGGGCGGATCACACGTCCTTTTACCTGGTAGCCCTTCTGGAGCACCTGTGTGATCGTGCCGTCCTCTGCATCCGCATCCTCCACGCGCATCACTGCCTGATGGAAATTCGGATCAAAGGGCTGCCCCTCTGCCTTGATGACCTCAAGGCCGTGCTTCTGCATGACCTCGCGCAGCTGCGTATGAATCATCTCGACGCCCTTCTGGAACGCCTTAACATCCGTCTGCTCCACGGCGAGTGCACGCTCAAAATTATCGAGGAGCGGCAGCAGATCACTGAGCATATTCTGCGTAATGACGGCGGCGAGTTCTTCTTTTTCCTTCGCCGTGCGGCGGCGGAAGTTTTCAAAATCCGCCTGCAGGCGCAGGACACGATCACTCTTTTCCTTCAGCTCCGCCTCGAGTGCGGCAATTTTATCCGCCTCGGTCGGGGTGCTGTTCTCCTCCCCCTGCGGGTGCGTCCGCCGCATCCGTCTCAGTCACAGCATCCGCAGCAGCCTCAGGCTGCCCCTCTGCCATGTCCTGTATCTTCTCTTCTTCCTGCAAGCCGTTCACCTCTCCTACCACTTTAATTGATAGATCATTTCCGTCAAATTCGTATTGACATAGTCAAGGATGCGCATTGCTTTCGCATACTCCATCCGCGTCGGTCCGAGCACGGCAATCGTTCCGAGCAGCTTCCCGTCGACATGATAGGTCGCCGTGATAAAGCTGCTATCCCAAAACGTACTGCTCTCGTTCTCGCGTCCGATCGTGACCGTCAGTCCCTCTCCCGCATGGGTATGCAGGATATCCTTCACAAGATCCTCGCGCTCGAGGACGAGCAGCATCGCGCGTACGCGATCAAGATCCTGAAACTCGGGATTTCTGAGGAGCTGTGCTGTCCCGCCAAGGTAGAGACGACCATCCTCACGCCCTTCGAGTGCACGGTGCATCACCTCCACCGCCGCGACGAAGATCGACTCATCGCCGATCGCATCGCGGATGCGGCGCAGATCCTGCTTTGTCACAGCACAAAGTGCCTTGCCCGAGAGCGTCTGATTCACCGCGCCCGCCATACGCTGGAAGTCCGCGAACGTCGCACCGTCAGGAATCTCGACGATACGGTTTTCGACGAACCCCGCATCCGTCATGAGGACGGCAATCGCGTGACCGAGGTCAAGCGGCAGGAACTGCAGCATACGGAACGTGGACTGTGCGGCCTGCGGTGCAAGCACGAGTGACACGTTATGTGTCACATCGGCGATGAGGCGCGCCGTTTCCTGGAACACCTCATCGAGCCTCCGCACGCGCCCTTTGTACCAATCGTGAATCTTTGCCTTCTCGGCGTCCGTCACCGGAGCGATGGGCTGCAGCCCGTCGACGTAGAAGCGATAGCCCTTCGACGACGGAATACGCCCGGCGGATGTATGCGGATGCTCCAGATAACCGAGCATTTCCAGATCCGCCATCTCGTTGCGAATGGTGGCAGGGCTGATGCCGAGATTGTACTTCTGCGCAAGCGTCCGTGACCCGACCGGCTCCGCCGATGCGATGTAGTCATCAACGACCGCCCATAGGATTTGGCGCTTGCGCTCATCCAGATCGTTCGACATTCACCCCTCTCCTTTCAATTCTGTTAGCACTCTATAAAACTGAGTGCTAATCAAAATCTATAAAGAATATACCGCGTAAAAAACAAAAAGTCAATAGCAAAATGACAAAAAGTCAAAGTTTTTTTGTTTTCGTCATACAAAAGATCGTAGGATTTCTTACTGTGACAGAGCACAAGAAAAGAGCGGCACGAAAACCAATATTTCCGTACCGCTCTATATAAATGAAATAAACTACTACGCAGTCGGTTTATCCGCAAAGACCTTGAAGATGTAGACTGCACGGATCTCTACCGGCGTTACACCAAGATCCTCAATCGCTGTGAGAAGTCCCGATGCCAGTACGGCGCGTTCCGCCTTACGATCCGAACTCGTCACAATCGTAAGTGCCGGTTCATCCTTTGGATAGAGCGTCACAATGCCGTTACCGAACGTCACCTCATAGGTTCCGTTTGCCGTCTGATAGAGGAAGTTGAGCGTCTGCTCAGTCATATTCCGGATTTCCTTCGGATCCGGAATATCCACCTTCTTTGAGGCAGGCTTGATCGTCAGACGTGCAGGACTATAGTTGATCGTATAGATGCCGTCGAGATCGCGCGAGCCACCATCCGTGAAGAGGACGGGGATTGCCTCAGCCGTGCTCCCGGGGACCTCCTCGTGATGCACACCACGAACCCCGCGAGTCTTCCCGAGGTCAAAGCCGAACGAGCCGTCCGAGCCCTCAACATAGTCATGTGTCTCAGGGTTGTTCCCCATCGTGACAATGACCTTGTCGCTGGTCGGCACCTGCGTCGACCCCTGCGGCGTATTCGTCTCGGAGCCGCCTGTTGACGTACCCGAGCCGGAAGAAGATCCACCCGTGCTGGTGGACGAGCCTCCTGTCGTGGTCGACGTTCCGCCCCTGCCCGTGGTTGAGCCGGTCGTGCCGCCGCCTGTTGTACTCGAACCAGACGAGCCGCCTGTGCCCGTCGTACTGCCTGTTGTCGTTCCCGGTGTAGAGCCGCCGCCCGGCGTGGACGAGCCACCCGTGCTCGGCGTTGTGCCACCGGTTGTGCCCGTACTCGGGGTTGACCCGCCTGTGGTCGTTCCTGCACTCGGTGTCGATCCTGTCGAGCCGCCCGGGGTTGTCCCCGTGCCGCCCGTGGGCGTACCCGTGCTCGGTGTTGAGCCACCGGTAAGTCCGCCCGTGCTTGGCGTAGAGCCTCCCGTGAGGCCGCCTGTGCTTGGCGTCGAACCGCCAGTGATGCCACCCGTGTTCGGTGTAGAACCACCGGTGAGGCCACCCGTACTCGGTGTGGAACCTCCAGTGAGGCCGCCCGTGCTCGGTGTAGAGCCGCCGGTGATGCCACCCGTACTCGGTGTAGAGCCGCCGGTCAGGCCGCCACCGCCAAGGCTGACGCCGCCGCCCGAGCTGCCGCCCGGGATCGTCGTGCCGCCCGTAAGGCCGCCCGGATTACCCGTGATGCTGCCCGTACCGCCGCCAACGACACTGATGCCGCCCGAGCTTCCACCCGGGATTGCTGTGCCGCCGCCGACGCTGCCGCCGGGCATCCCCGGAACAGAGCCGGAGCCGCCGCCCGTGAAGCTAAGCCTCCCGTACTGCCGCCCGGTGTCACTGTGCCGCCCGGGACTGTGCCCGTGCCCGGCGTAGAGCCGCCACTGGTCGATGTGCCGCCCGAACTGGACGAGCCGCCACCCGAGGAGGAGCTTCCGCCGCTTGTGGACGAGCCACCAGAACTGGAGGACGAACCTCCTGTTGAAGTAGAGGAACCTCCCGTGCTGGTCGAAGAGCCACCCGTCGAGGTAGACGATCCACCTGTGCTGGAGGAAGAACCTCCGGTCGAAGTGGACGAACCGCCCGTGCCCGTGGTCGAGCCGGTCGTGCCGCCGCCTGTTGTTGTACTCGAAGTAGACGAGCCACCTGTGCCCGTTGTTGTGCCTGTTGTCGTTCCCGGCGTTGTGCCGCCACCGGTTGTTGTGCCCGTGCTCGGGGTTGTCCCACCTGTGGTCGTTCCTGCACTCGGTGTCGATCCCGTCGAGCCACCCGGAGTTGTCCCCGTGCCACCTGTGCTAGGCGTCGTTCCACCCGTAACACCACCGGTGCTTGGCGTTGTGCCGCCAGTTACACCGCCGGTGCTAGGCGTAGAGCCGCCGGTAAATCCGCCCGTGCTCGGTGTTGAACCGCCCGTGAGGCCGCCCGTGCTAGGTGTAGAACCACCAGTAAATCCGCCAGTGCTTGGCGTGGAGCCACCCGTCAGGCCACCGCCGCCAAGGCTGACACCGCCGCCCGAGCTTCCGCCCGGAATCGTCGTGCCGCCCGTCAGGCCGCCCGGATTTCCAGTGATGCTGCCCGTGCCACCGCCAACGACGCTGATGCCGCCCGAGCTTCCACCCGGGATTGCTGTGCCGCCGCCGGTGCTGCCGCCGGGCATTCCTGGAACAGAGCCGGAGCCGCCACCCGTGAAGCTAAAGCCTCCCGTGCTGCCGCCCGGTGTCGGTGTAGCACCTGGGACTGTGCCCATGCCCGGCGTAGAACCGCCGCTGGTTGACGTGCCCGAGCTGGAGGACGAACCGCCGCCCGAGGAGGAGCTTCCGCCACTCGTGGACGAACCACCAGAACTAGAGGAAGAACCACCTGTCGTGGTCGACGTTCCGCCCGTGCCCGTGGTCGAGCTGGTCGTGCCGCCGCCTGTTGTTGTACTCGAACCAGACGAGCCACCTGTGCCCGTTGTTGTGCCTGTTGTCGTTCCCGGCGTTGTGCCGCCGCCCGGCGTGGATGAGCCACCCGTGCTCGGCGTTGTGCCACCGGTTGTGGCGCCCGTGCTCGGAGTTGACCCGCCTGTGGTCGTTCCTGCACTCGGCGTAGAGCCCGTCGAGCCGCCCGGGGTTGTCCCCGTGCCACCTGTGCTAGGCGTCGTTCCACCCGGAACACCACCGGTGCTTGGCGTAGAACCACCAGTAAATCCGCCCGTGCTCGGTGTTGAACCGCCCGTGAGGCCGCCCGTACTCGGTGTAGAACCGCCAGTAAGGCCGCCTGTGCTTGGCGTCGAACCACCCGTAAGACCACCGCCGCCAAGGCTGACACCGCCGCCCGAGCTTCCACCCGGGATTGTCGTGCCGCCCGTCAGGCCACCCGGATTCCCTGTGATGCTGCCCGTGCCGCCGCCAACGACACTGATGCCGCCCGAGCTGCCGCCCGGAATTGCCGTGCCGCCGCCAACGCTGCCGCCGGGCATCCCCGGAACAGAGCCTGAGCCGCCGCCCGTGAAGCTAAAGCCACCCGTACTGCCGCCCGGTGTCGGTGTGCCGCCCGGGACTGTGCCCGTGCTCGGCGTAGAGCCACCGCTGGTCGACGTGCCCGAGCTGGACGAGCCGCCCGAGGAGGAGCTTCCGCCGCTTGTGGGCGAACCACCCGAACTGGAGGAAGAACCTCCGGTCGTGGCAGAAGAACCACCCGTGCTGGAGGAAGAACCACCTGTCGAGGTAGACGATCCACCCGTGCTGGAGGAAGAACCTCCGGTCGAAGTGGACGAACCGCCCGTGCTGGTCGAAGAGCCTCCTGTTGAAGTAGAGGAACCTCCCGTTGTGGTCGACGTGCCGCCCGTGCCCGTGGTTGAGCCGGTCGTGCCGCCGCCTGTTGTTGTGCCCGTGCTGGGGGTCGTTCCACCCGTAACACCACCCGTGCTCGGCGTTGTGCCACCGGTCGTTGTACCTGTGCTCGGCGTTGTGCTGCCGGTTGTTGTTCCTGTGCTCGGAGTTGACCCACCTGTGGTCGTTCCTGCACTCGGTGTAGAGCCCGTCGAACCACCCGGAGTTGTCCCCGTGCCGCCCGTGGGCGTACCTGTGCTTGGTGTAGAACCACCGGTAAGTCCGCCTGTGCTTGGCGTCGAGCCTCCCGGAACACCACCGGTGCTTGGCGTTGTGCCGCCAGTTACACCGCCGGTGCTCGGTGTAGAACCGCCAGTGAGGCTGCCCGTACTCGGTGTCGAACCACCGGTGAGGCCGCCGGTGCTCGGTGTAGAACCACCAGTAAATCCGCCCGTGCTCGGTGTTGAACCGCCCGTGAGGCCGCCCGTGCTTGGCGTCGAACCACCCGTAAGACCACCGCCGCCAAGATTGACGCCGCCGCCCGAGCTGCCACCCGGGATCGTCGTGCCGCCCGTCAGGCCGCCCGGATTGCCCGTGATGCTGCCCGTGCCGCCGCCGACGACACTGATGCCGCCCGAGCTGCCGCCTGGGATTGCCGTACCGCCGCCGACGCTGCCGCCGGGCATTCCCGGAACAGAGCCGGAGCCGCCGCCCGTGAAGCTAAAGCCTCCCGTGCTGCCGCCCGGTGTCGGCGTGCCGCCCGGGACTGTACCAGTACCCGGCGTAGAACCGCCGCTGGTCGACGTGCCCGAACTGGACGAACCGCCCGAGGAGGAGCTTCCGCCACTCGTGGACGAGCCACCAGAGCTGGACGAAGATCCACCGCTCGTGGACGAACCACCAGAACTAGAGGAAGAACCTCCTGTGGAAGTAGAAGAACCGCCTGTCGAGGTGGACGAGCCACCCGTTGTAGTCGACGTTCCGCCCGTGCCCGTGGTCGAGCCGGTCGTGCCGCCGCCTGTTGTTGTACTCGAAGCAGACGAGCCACCTGTGCCCGTTGTTGTACCTGTTGTCGTTCCCGGCGTAGAGCCGCCGCCCGTTGTGGACGAGCCACCCGTGCTCGGCGTTGTGCCGCCGGTGGTTGTGCCCGTACTCGGGGTTGTTCCACCCGTGGTCGTTCCTGCACTCGGTGTCGATCCCGTCGAGCCGCCCGGGGTTGTCCCCGTGCCGCCCGTGGGCGTACCTGTGCTTGGTGTCGAACCACCGGTAAGTCCGCCCGTACTCGGTGTCGAACCACCGGTGAGGCCGCCCGTGCTCGGCGTAGAGCCACCAGTAAGACCACCCGTGCTCGGCGTTGAACCACCGGTGAGACCACCCGTGCTTGGTGTCGAACCACCCGTCAGGCCACCCGTGCTCGGTGTGGAACCACCCGTCAGACCACCCGTACTCGGTGTAGAGCCGCCGGTCAGGCCGCCGCCGCCAAGGCTGACACCGCCGCCCGAGCTGCCGCCCGGAATCGTCGTGCCGCCCGTCAGGCCACCCGGATTGCCCGTGATGCTGCCCGTACCGCCGCCAACGACACTGATGCCGCCCGAACTGCCGCCAGGGATTGCCGTGCCACCGCCGGTGCTGCCGCCGGGCATCCCCGGGACAGAGCCGGAGCCGCCACCCGTGAAGCTAAAGCCTCCCGTGCTGCCGCCCGGTGTCATTGTGCCGCCCGGGACTGTGCCCGTGCCCGGCGTAGAGCCGCCGCTGGTCGATGTGCTGCCCGAACTGGACGAGCCACCGCCCGAGGAGGAGCTTCCGCCGCTTGTGGACGAGCCACCAGAACTGGAGGAAGAGCCACCCGTTGTGGTCGATGTTCCGCCCGTGCCCGTGGTCGAGCCGGTCGTGCCGCCGCCTGTTGTGGTACTCGAAGCAGACGAGCCGCCTGTGCCCGTCGTACTGCCTGTTGTCGTTCCCGGCGTTGTGCCGCCGCCCGTCGTGGACGAGCCACCCGTGCTCGGCGTTGTGCCGCCGGTGGTTGTTCCCGTGCTCGGGGTTGACCCACCTGTGGTCGTTCCTGCACTCGGTGTCGAGCCCGTCGAGCCGCCCGGGGTTGTCCCCGTGCCGCCCGTTGGCGTACCTGTGCTTGGTGTCGAGCCACCGGTAAGTCCGCCCGTACTCGGTGTCGAACCACCGGTGAGGCCGCCCGTGCTCGGTGTCGAACCGCCAGTAAGGCCGCCCGTGCTCGGTGTCGAACCGCCAGTAAGGCCGCCAGTGCTCGGCGTAGAGCCACCAGTAAGACCACCCGTGCTCGGCGTTGAACCACCGGTGAGACCACCCGTGCTTGGTATCGAACCGCCGGTCAGGCCACCCGTGCTCGGCGTTGTGCCGCCAGTGAGGCCGCCCGTGCTCGGTGTAGAGCCGCCGGTCAGGCCGCCGGTGCTCGGCGTCGAACCGCCAGTCAGACCGCCCGTGCTAGGTGTGGAACCGCCGGTCAGGCCACCGCCGCCAAGGCTGACGCCGCCGCCCGAGCTGCCGCCCGGAATTGTCGTGCCGCCCGTCAGGCCGCCCGGATTTCCGGTGATGCTGCCCGTGCCGCCGCCGACGACACTGATACCGCCCGCGCTGCCGCCCGGAATTGGCGTACCGCCACCGGTGCTGCCGCCGGGCATTCCCGGAACAGAACCCGTGCTTCCTCCCGGAATGCCATAGCCGCCCGGTGTCGGCGTTCCCCCCGTGCTAGGAACCGAGGGGGTTGAGCCACCCGTGCTTGGCGTTGTGCCGCCGGTGGTTGTTCCCGTGCTCGGGGTTGTGCCGCCGATGGTTGTTCCCGTGCTCGGAGTTGACCCACCTGTGGTCGTTCCTGCGCTCGGTGTCGAGCCCGTCGAGCCGCCCGGGGTTGTTCCCGTGCCGCCCGTTGGCGTACCTGTGCTTGGTGTCGAACCACCCGTAACACCGCCGGTGCTTGGCGTTGTGCCGCCAGTTACACCACCGGTGCTTGGCGTCGAACCGCCGGTAAGTCCACCCGTGCTCGGGGTAGAGCCTCCCGTGAGACCGCCCGTGCTCGGCGTAGAACCGCCGGTCAGGCCGCCGCCGCCAAGGCTGACGCCACCGCCCGAGCTGCCGCCCGGGATCGTCGTGCCGCCCGTCAGGCCGCCCGGATTGCCCGTGATGCTGCCCGTACCGCCGCCAACGACACTGATGCCGCCCGAGCTTCCACCCGGGATTGCCGTACCGCCGCCGACGCTGCCGCCGGGCATTCCCGGAACAGAGCCGGAGCCGCCGCCCGTGAAGCTAAAGCCTCCCGAGCTGCCGCCCGGTGTCACTGTGCCGCCCGGGACTGTGCCCGGCGTAGAGCCGCCGCTGGTCGACGTGCCGCCCGAACTGGACGAGCCGCCGCCCGAGGAGGAGCTTCCACCGCTTGTGGACGAGCCACCAGAACTGGAGGAAGAACCACCTGTCGTGGTAGAAGAACCACCCGTGCTGGTCGAAGACCCGCCTGTCGAGGTCGACGTGCCGCCCGTGCCCGTGGTTGAGCCGGTCGTGCCGCCACCTGTTGTACTCGAACCAGACGAGCCGCCTGTGCCCGTCGTTGTGCCTGTTGTCGTTCCCGGCGTTGTGCCGCCGCCCGTCGTGGAACCACCCGTGCTTGGTGTTGTACCGCCGGTGGTTGTGCCCGTGCTCGGGGTTGACCCACCTGTGGTCGTTCCTGCACTCGGTGTCGAGCCCGTCGAGCCACCCGGAGTTGTCCCCGTGCCGCCCGTGGGCGTACCTGTGCTGGGTGTCGAGCCACCCGTAAGACCACCGGTGCTTGGTGTCGAACCACCAGTGAGGCCGCCCGTGCTCGGGGTAGAGCCTCCCGTGAGGCCACCCGTACTCGGCGTCGAACCGCCGGTCAGGCCGCCGCCGCCAAGGCTGACGCCACCGCCCGAGCTGCCGCCCGGAATCGTCGTGCCGCCCGTCAGGCCGCCCGGATTTCCGGTGATGCTGCCCGTACCGCCGCCAACGACACTGATGCCGCCCGAACTGCCGCCCGGGATTGCCGTGCCGCCGCCAGTGCTGCCGCCGGGCATCCCCGGGACAGAGCCGGAGCCGCCGCCCGTGAAGCTAAAGCCTCCCGTGCCGCCGCCCGGTGTCATTGTGCCGCCCGGGACTGTGCCCGTGCCCGGCGTAGAGCCACCGCTGGTCGATGTGCCGCCCGTACTGGACGAGCCACCAGAACTGGAGGAAGAACCGCCCGTGCTTGTCGAAGAGCCACCTGTCGAGGTGGACGAGCCACCCGTTGTAGTCGACGTTCCGCCCCTGCCCGTGGTCGAGCCCGTCGTGCCGCCGCCTGTTGTACTCGAAGTAGACGAGCCGCCTGTGCCCGTCGTTGTGCCTGTTGTCGTTCCCGGTGTTGTACCGCCACCCGTCGTGGAACCACCCGTGCTCGGCGTTGTGCCACCGGTTGTTGTGCCCGTACTCGGGGTTGACCCACCTGTGGTCGTTCCTGCACTCGGTGTCGATCCCGTCGAACCACCCGGAGTTGTCCCCGTGCCGCCCGTGGGCGTACCTGTGCTCGGTGTCGTTCCACCCGTAACACCACCAGTGCTCGGCGTTGTGCCGCCAGTTACACCGCCTGTGCTTGGAGTGGAACCTCCCGTCAGGCCGCCAGTGCTTGGCGTAGAACCACCAGTCAGGCCGCCCGTGCTCGGGGTAGAGCCTCCCGTGAGGCCGCCACCGCCAAGGCTGACGCCACCACCCGAGCTGCCGCCCGGAATCGTCGTACCGCCCGTCAGGCCGCCCGGATTGCCCGTGATGCTGCCCGTACCGCCGCCAACGACACTGATGCCGCCTGAACTTCCGCCCGGGATTGCCGTGCCGCCGCCGGTGCTGCCGCCGGTGCTGCCGCCGGGCATGCCAGGAACAGAGCCAGAGCCACCGCCCGTGAAGCTAAAGCCTCCCGTGCTGCCGCCCGGTGTCGGTGTGCCGCCCGGGACTATGCCGGTTCCCGGCGTAGAGCCGCCGCTGGTCGACGTGCCCGAGCTGGACGAACCACCGCCCGAGGAGGAGCTTCCGCCGCTTGTGGACGAGCCACCAGAGCTGGAGGAAGAACCACCTGTCGAGGTAGACGAGCCCCCCGTCGTGGTCGACGTTCCGCCCGTGCCCGTGGTCGAGCCGGTCGTGCCGCCGCCTGTTGTTGTACTCGAAGTAGACGAGCCGCCTGTGCCCGTCGTGGTGCCTGTTGTCGTTCCCGGCGTTGTGCCGCCGCCCGGCGTGGTCGAACCACCCGTGCTCGGGGTTGACCCGCCTGTGGTCGTTCCTGCACTCGGTGTCGATCCCGTCGAACCGCCCGGAGCTGTCCCCGTGCCACCAGTGCTTGGCGTCGAACCGCCGGTCAGACCGCCCGTGCTCGGAGTGGAGCCACCCGTAAGGCCACCGCCGCCAAGGCTGACGCCACCGCCCGAGCTGCCGCCCGGAATCGTCGTGCCGCCCGTCAGGCCGCCCGGATTGCCCGTGATGCTGCCCGTACCGCCGCCAACGACGCTGATGCCGCCTGAGCTGCCGCCCGGAATTGGCGTACCGCCGGTGCTGCCGCCGGGCATTCCCGGAACAGAACCCGTGCTTCCTCCCGGAATGCCATAGCCGCCCGGTGTCGGCGTTCCACCCGTGCTAGGAACCGAGGGGGGTTGAGCCACCCGTGCTCGGCGTTGTACCGCCACTTGTGGACGAGCCACCCGAACTGGAGGAAGAACCTCCGGTCGAAGTGGACGAACCGCCCGTGCTGGTCGAAGAGCCACCTGTCGAGGTAGACGATCCACCTGTGCTTGTCGAGGAACCGCCTGTCGATGTGGACGAGCCCCCCCGTCGTGGTCGACGTTCCGCCCGTGCCCGTGGTCGAGCCGGTCGTGCCGCCGCCTGTTGTTGTACTCGAAGCAGACGAGCCACCTGTGCCCGTTGTCGTACCTGTTGTCGTTCCCGGTGTTGTGCCGCCGCCCGTCGTGGAACCACCCGTACTCGGCGTTGTGCCACCGGTTGTAGTTCCCGTGCTCGGGATTGAGCCACCCGTGGTCGTTCCTGCACTCGGCGTAGAGCCCGTCGAGCCGCCCGGAGTTGTCCCCGTGCCGCCCGTGGGCGTACCTGTGCTTGGTGTCGAGCCACCGGTAAGTCCGCCCGTACTCGGTGTCGTTCCACCCGTAACACCACCGGTGCTTGGCGTTGTGCCGCCAGTTACACCGCCGGTGCTCGGCGTCGAACCACCCGTGAGGCCGCCAGTGCTTGGCGTAGAGCCGCCAGTGAGGCCACCCGTGCTCGGTGTAGAGCCGCCGGTCAGTCCGCCGCCGCCAAGGCTGACGCCACCGCCCGAGCTGCCGCCCGGGATCGTCGTGCCGCCCGTCAGGCCGCCCGGATTTCCAGTGATGCTGCCCGTGCCACCGCCAACGACGCTGATGCCGCCTGAGCTGCCGCCCGGAATCGCTGTGCCGCCGCCGACGCTGCCGCCGGGCATCCCCGGGACAGAGCCGGAGCCGCCACCCGTGAAGCTAAAGCCTCCCGTGCTGCCGCCCGGTGTCACTGTGCCGCCCGGGACTGTGCCGGTTCCCGGCGTAGAACCGCCGCTGGTTGACGTGCCCGAACTGGACGAACCGCCCGAGGAGGAGCTTCCGCCGCTTGTGGACGAGCCACCAGAACTGCCGCCAGAGCCACCACTCGTGGATGATCCACCTGTCGACGAGCCGCCGGTCGAGCCGGAAGATCCACCCGTCGAGGTAGACGATCCGCCCGTGCTAGAGGAAGATCCCCCCGTTGAGGTGGACGAGCCTCCTGTCGTGGTCGACGTTCCGCCCGTGCCCGTGGTCGAGCCGGTCGTGCCGCCGCCTGTTGTTGTACTCGAAGTAGACGAGCCGCCTGTGCCCGTCGTACTGCCTGTTGTCGTTCCCGGTGTAGAGCCGCCGCCCGGCGTAGACGAGCCACCCGTGCTCGGCGTTGTGCTGCCGGTTGTTGTTCCTGCACTCGGTGTCGATCCCGTCGAACCACCCGGAGTTGTCCCCGTGCTACCCGTGGGTGTACCTGTGCTTGGCGTTGAACCACCGGTAAGTCCGCCTGTGCTTGGCGTCGAGCCTCCCGGAACACCACCGGTGCTTGGCGTTGTGCCGCCAGTTACACCGCCGGTGCTAGGTGTAGAACCACCGGTGATGCCACCCGTACTCGGTGTAGAGCCGCCGGTAAGACCGCCCGTACTCGGCGTCGAACCACCGGTGAGGCCGCCCGTGCTCGGTGTCGAACCTCCCGTAAGGCCACCGCCGCCAAGGCTGACGCCGCTGCCCGAGCTGCCGCCCGGAATCGTCGTGCCACCCGTCAGGCCGCCCGGATTGCCGGTGATGCTGCCCGTGCCACCGCCAACGACGCTGATGCCGCCTGAGCTGCCGCCCGGGATTGCCGTGCCGCCGCCGGTGCTGCCGCCGGGCATCCCCGGAACAGAGCCGGAGCCGCCGCCCGTGAAGCTAAAGCCTCCCGTGCTGCCGCCCGGTGTCACTGCGCCGCCCGGGACCGTTCCTGTGCCCGGCGTAGAGCCGCCGCCGGTCGACGTTCCAGAGCTGGAAGACGAACTGCCGCCCGAGGAGGAGCTTCCGCCGCTTGTGGACGAACCACCCGAACTGCCGCCAGAGCCCCCGCTCGTGGATGATCCACCTGTCGACGAGCCGCCGGTCGAGCCAGAAGATCCGCCCGTTGTGGTCGACGTTCCGCCCGTGCCCGTGGTCGAGCCGGTCGTGCCGCCGCCTGTGCCCGTCGTTGTGCCTGTTGTCGTTCCCGGTGTTGTACCGCCACCCGTCGTGGAACCACCCGTGCTCGGCGTTGTGCCACCGGTTGTTGTGCCCGTGCTCGGGGTCGACCCGCCTGTGGTCGTTCCTGCACTCGGCGTAGAGCCCGTCGAGCCGCCCGGGGTTGTTCCCGTGCCGCCCGTGGGCGTACCTGTGCTTGGTGTCGAACCGCCAGTGCTCGGTGTTGAACCGCCCGTGAGGCCGCCAGTGCTTGGCGTCGAGCCACCCGTAACACCACCGGTGCTTGGGGTTGTGCCGCCAGTTACACCGCCAGTGCTCGGTGTTGAGCCACCGGTAAGGCCGCCGCCGCCAAGGCTGACACCGCCGCCCGAGCTGCCGCCCGGGATCGTCGTGCCGCCCGTCAGGCCGCCCGGATTGCCCGTGATGCTGCCCGTGCCGCCGCCGACGCTGATGCCGCCCGAGCTGCCGCCCGGGATTGCTGTGCCGCCGGTGCTGCCGCCGGGCATCCCCGGGACACTGCCCGAGCTTCCTCCCGGGATGCCATAGCCGCCCGGTGTCATTGTGCCGCCTGGGACTGTGCCAGTTCCCGGCGTTGTGCCACCGCCCGTCGTGGTCGAGCTGCCCGGTGTTGTGCCCGGCGTCGGAACAGCTCCGCCGCCTGCACCGCCGCCACCTCCAGCTCCACCGGCACCGCCGCCACCACCGACACCCGTGCCACCGCCGCCACCGCCAGGCAGTCCGCCGATGCTGGGTCCGGGGCCGCCGCCGATGCTGCCGGAGCCGCCCGTCTGCGTGCCGACAGATGCACCACCTCCACCCGTCGTCATGCCGGATGTTGTCTGTGACGATGTTGTCGTGCTCGTCGTCACTGCCGCACCGCCCGGCGTGCTCGGCGTAAAGCCCGTCGGCTTGATGGTCAGCGTGCCGGGCTCATACACAAAACTATAGTTTGCAAAATTCGTCGCACCGGTATAGCTGCCCGTAACAGAGGATGGATCAATCACAATCGCATTGTTATACGTCCCCGCATTGGTCGTTGTCGTTATCGACGGCGCATAGGTTGACGTGATTCCCGTAATGGGGATGCTGTCCCCCGGGAGCAGCCCGCGATTTGTCGCACTCGTCCCGCGCTCGACGGTGTATGCCGTCACGACAGGATTCGGCTGCCCGTAATCGCGCTCGGCATTGCCCGCTGTCACGAGCACCTCGCGCGGCGTGATGGCGAAGTTGCCATCCGTATAATGGATATTGTAGTTCGCATCCGTGCCCACGCCGAAGGTCGCGCCCGAGACCGTCGTCTTGAGTCCCATCGTGCCCGCAGCCGTCGTGAGCGTTGCCGCCGGGTCGACCGTCTCCGTGATGGAGGCGATCGTATCGCCATTGGCGAGACCCGTCGTCGCATCCTTTGCGCGCACGTTGATGCGACTCGTGCCGTTCACATACGAGGCGAGCGAATTGTCCGCACCATAGGCGCGGCTCTTGTCTCCCGCCTTGATAAAGAGGTCGCGCTTCGTAATGTCGAAGCCGCCGTCCACGTAGGTGATGTTGTAGTTCGACGCCTTGCCCGCGCCGAAGCTCGCGCCCGCGATCTTCGTCTTGAGCCCCGCCGTGCCGGCGTTCGTCGTGATGAGGGCATTCGTCGACTCCGTGACGTCGGCAATCGTGTCGCCGTTCACGAGGCCCGTCGTCCCCGTCGCGGCGTCGGCACGGAACTTCGACGTGCCGCCCGTATAGGTCGCCGTGCTGTTCTCCGCACCGTAGACGCGCGTCTTGTCGCCCGCATGGAGTGTCAGGTCGCGCTTCGTGATTGCAAAGCTGCCGTCGTCGTAGCTGATGTCGTAGTTCGACGCCAATCCCGTGCCGAAGACGGCGCCCGCGATCTTCGTCTTGAGGCCTGCCGTGCCCGCATCCGTCGTGACCGTCGCACGCGAATCAATCGTCTCCGTGACGGTCGAGATCGTATCGCCGTTGACGAGATTGCCCGCCTTGATCGTATAGAGACCCGTGCCGTTCACATAGGTCGCCGTATTGTTCGCTGCACCATAGATGCGGCTCTTGTCGCCTGCAGCGAGCGTCAGCGCACGCTTTGTGATGCTGAACGTGCCGGGGACATAGGTGATCGTGTAGTTATTGGCACTACCCGATGTAAAATTCGCACTGTCCACCTTCGTCCAAAGACCCGTCGTGCCTGCGTTCGTCGTGACGAGCGCAGCGGGGTCGATCGTCTCCGTGACGTTGTCGATCATATCGCCGTTGACGAGTCCCGACGTCGCCGTCGTCGCGCCGACGTTGAGCTTCGCCGTGTTGTTGACGTAGCCTGCCGTCGTGTTGGCATCGCCGTAGACGCGGCTCTTGTCGCCCGCCGTGATCGTGAGGGCGCGCGGCTTGATCGTCAGAGTGCCGGCGGCCGCCGTGATCTTGTAGTCCGAGTCAAGGCTGTGGCTTCTACTGCCAGCTTCGCTCCCTGCAGCGTCATCGTGTAGTGATTGCCGACGCCCGTGCGCTCCGTGACCGGATTGCTGCCGTCCATCGCCACAACGCTGTAGGAGGCAAAGCTGTCACCGGTGACGAGCGAGCCGGTGTACGTCGTCGAGGAGCCCATGACGACCGTGTCGTTCGACGCGCCGTAGATGCGCTCGCCGTTCGGCGCCGTGAAGTGGATCTCGCGCGGCTTGATCGTCAGCTTGCCCGTTTCGTATTTGAAGTTGTAGTTGGACGCCTTGAGCGTACTGTTCGAGACGTCCGTCACGTACTCGCCCGCATGGAACGCCCCCTGCGCGAAGCCCGACGTGTTCTTCGCGTCCGCAATCGAGGTATAGGAAACAGACCCCGTCGTCCCGGAGTTCGCGATCGTCTGATTGTTTGCGAAGTTCTCGAACGTGACGCCGTTGTTGCCCGTATAGTTTTGTGCATTGCCGTCGTAGGTCTTCGTCTCCGTCTTGCCCCGGACCGTGACCGTGCGCGGCACGATGCGGTAGTCGACCTCGATCTTGTAGTTGAGTTCGTTGTGACCCTTGTAGGTGATCTTCTCATCGACGATCGTCGAGTCCGAGCCGTAGGTGTGCGCACCCGTGCGCATCCTGACGTCGGTCATCGCGTTCTTCACCGTGCCGTCCTCTGATATGATGTCGGCGTTGACGTTCGTCAGTTTCGTCGTGCCGAAGTTGTGCGTTCCCGAGTCCTTCACATGGGCGCGGATGTAGTCGACCTCATCCTTGTCGAGCGCACGGCGCGCCGCGTTGCCGTCGTCCTCGATGTGGAATCCTGCGGTCGATGCGTTGAAGAACGTGTTGTTGTCGTCGCCGTAGGTGCGCACTGCGTAGAACTTGAGCGTCGGCTGGTAGTTGTAGTACATCGCGTTCTGCCCCGCCGGCGGCTGCGGCTTATGCGGATCATCGTAGGCCACGCCGTATTTGCGGAACTGGAAGACGAGCCCGTTGATCTCGTTGTTCACCGAGTCTTCCGTATGGACGACGTACTTGTGGCCGGGCGCCGTCTTGATGGCGTCCGCGCCCGCCTTGTTCTTGAAGGATCCGCCCCTCGCCTCGATGACGACGTCGGACGTGCCCGAGCCGACGATCTGTCCGCCCGAAGCGATGGTCACATCGCCGCCGCCCGAGTTCTTGATGCTGATGGGCGTCGTCTCGCCCGTGACCTTGCCCGAGATCGTCGTGCCTTTCGCCGTCTCGATGTTGACGCCGTGCTTCGACGTGACATTGCCGATCTTCTTGATCTCGTTCGCGCCCGTGAGGTTCACGTTGTTCGCCGTGACGTCGAGAACGGGGACGCTCTTCATGACGCCCGTCGAAGTCACGTCGCCCTTCGTCTTGATCTCAAGGCCGTCCGTGAGCGTATCGGGAATATCGACATTGCCAACGCTGATGTTGCCTGCATTGTCGCCGCCGACGCGGATCTTCTTGAACTTCGCGCCGTCCGTGTTCTTCAAAAGACCGTTCGGGCCGAAGACATCGTTGCCCAGCACGAGGCCGGACGGTGCACCGCCGGCCCCCGGCGTACCGAAGGAGATGCTTTTGCCTGGCGTATAGGTGTCGAAGGAGACTTCGCCGTGCCCCGAGATGCTGCTGCCGTTCGTCACATTGAGCGTATCCGCCTGGATGGAGACATTGCCGTCATGATTCCGATCTGCGCCGTCCGCATTGATATGCGTATCGTCGAGATTGACCTCACGGCTGCCGATGGTGAAGTCCCGCCCATGCGTATTGATATTGCCCGCAAGATTGACGCTGCCCGAGCTGCTGTTGACCGCCTGCTGGATGTTCACGCGGAACGGCATATCGATCGAGCCGCTCTGCCATAACCTTCCATGGCCTTCGTGGTCGCCGATGTTGATGATCTCGTAGCCCCAGAACTGGCGGTTGACGCCGCTGAAATACTTGTCGAGCAGGGAGAGCTTCGTCGGGTCATTCACATTGCCGCCCATCTTGAGGTCGCGATTGGGCGTAGCGGGCAGGATGTTCAAGGCTTTGCTGCCCGTCATCTTGCCGTTGAGGTCGACGGCGTCCGCCTTGAGCGTGAGAGCGCCCGTGCCCGTGTTGACCTCGCTGCCCTCCGCCGTGTTCAGTTTGTTCCCTTCCAGATTCAGCGCATTCCCGTTCGTATTGATCTTCGTCGAAGCGTCGAGGTCGATCGTGCCCGCGTCGGGCTTGGTGCGGATCGTCGTCGCATCGACGAAGTTCAGGGTGCCGCCGACATTGACTTTGCCGGAGACATCCTGTCTGCCGAGGTAGACGTGCTCGAAGCCGTCCTTGATCTTGTTGCCGCCGAAGAGATCCGCGCCGAGCGTCAGCCCCGTGCCGGACTTGCCGATGTTGATGTCGGTCCCCGCCGTCGCCTGCTCAAGCTCCAGCGCTCCCTTGCCGGAGACTGCCTCGTTAAAGGTCATCTCGTTCGCCGCGAGCTTGATGTTGCCCTTGTTCGCTCCGTTCACGCCCGCCTTGACGCCCGAAATGGTACGCGAAGGAACCGGCGCCCCCGTGGGCGTCGTGATCGTGCCGATCGTCAGCTTGTTCGATTTCACGTTGACCGCATAGGCGTCCGCCGCGAGCGTGCCGATCTCGTTGTCCTTGTCGAGGGTGATGCTGCCGCCCGCGGCAGCCACCGAGCCGTCGCGGTTCAGGCCGGAGGAGATCACGGCGAGATTGTCCGTCTTGATCTTGCCCGCCGTCTGGCTGGCGTCCTGCAATGCGTTCACGGTCAGGATCTTGCCCGAGGCAAGCGTCATGTCGCCCGTGAAGTTGATGTGCTTCGCCTGCAGGGTCGTGTTCTGCCCGAGCGAAGAGCTGCCACGTTGATCGTATCCTGCGTGGTCGCCCCGCCCTTCGGATCAACGTTGCCGATGCTGTAATGCGAGAAGTTCGGGCCGAACACGTTCGTCATCTTGTCGTTCGTCAGCTTCAGGTCGCCCGCCGCGCCGTCGCCGACGCCGATGGACTTCGCCCCGCTGTAGGTGCCGATGCCGAGCGTGCCCGCGCCGGTGACGGAGGGGCCCGACGCACCCGCGACGAGGTTCGCTATATTGTTCGTGTAGAGGTTCAGCGCACTGCCCGTGGCGATCTCCATCTTGCCCGCGCCACCCGTGTTCTCGATCGCGCCCGTCGTCAGCGTGACCTTGTAGTTCGTCCCCGAACCATCCGTGCCGACCTTGAGGCCGCCCGCGCCGATGACCGCCTTGCCCGACTCCGCCGTCTTGACGACGACGCGGTTGTTCGCTCAAGGCCGTCGATCGTGACGGTGTCGCTCCTCTGGTCGCCGAGGACAAGCTCCGAGAACTCGTTGCCGAAGAGCTTGCCGTTGAGTTGCTCGCTCGTGATGTGGAGCCCCGCGCCCGCTGCAGTGTTGTTGAGCGTCAGGTCGCCCTGCGTCTTTCGCGTGATGACGAGGCCGCTCTTGCCGACGATGTTCGTCGTATTGTCGTCCAGCGTCGGCGTGATGATCTTGTCCGTATGCACGCGAAGAGCGCCGACCGTGTCCGTGCCGGAGTCGAGCTGCGCTCTTGCGTCAAGCTGCACGTTGTTGCCCGTAACATCGACCCAGACAGGCGTAGAGCCATCAACAACCTTTACCTTGGCGTCTCATTCAGAATGACATTGCCGCCGCGCGAGTTGAGCGTCGCCTGTGCGTAGTTGCCCTCGACCTTGAGCGCAGCCCCTTGCTCCAGATGAATATCGCCGTCCGTCTGGATGTTGATCTCCGCGCCGTTGTCCTTCGATGTGCCGCCATCACCCTTGACGTGGACGGTCTTTCCCTGTTCCACGGTAAAGCCGCCCGTGATGACCGTATCCGGATCATAGCCCGCCCTCGACGTATCCGCACCGATTTTGAGCTTCGTCCCCTTACCCACGATGGAGACATCATCCTTTACCACGACGCCGAGCCTGCCCGCCGCGTTAATGGACTTCTTGACGGTGCCGCCGTAGAAATAGAGGTGCTGATTGCCCGCGACGTCGAAGCCGCTGAAGCCATCGAGCGTCTCGTTGATCGTGCGATAGGAGATGCGGAACTCCCCGTGCGATGCGTCCGCAGCATTGTCGCTGATGACGATGTCCTGCGAGTTCGACGCGCCCTTCGTCTTGATCTTGCCGCCCTCGGCGCCCTTGACCTTGCCGTTTCCAAGGTCGATGCCGCCCGAGAGGTCGAGGTCGAGGTTCTTGACGGCGAGCGTATCGCCCGCATTCGGCAGCTCCGCCGTCTGCGCCTTGATCTTCATGTCGGACTTGCCGTCCGCGCCCGCCTTGTTCGTTCCTTCGAGCTTGACATGACCCGTCGTCTCGATGTCCGACGGATTCTTGAAGGTCGTGTCCTTGACCTTGATGTCGCCGCTCTGGCCGTTGCCGCCGATCTTGATATTGCCGTACTGGGCGTTGTTGATATTCCAGTCGTTCGGGCCCGTGCCGACGCTGACCGCCTGCGTCTTGTCGCTCTTTTCGAGCGTGAGCGTCTTGTCGACGTTGATCTTGCTCCCTAGGTTCATGTCGTCGGCTTCGAGCTTTGCATCGTCCTTCGTCTTGATCTTCTCTTCGACGTTGAGCTTCTTGCCCGCGTCGAGCTTGATATGCGTGGACTTCGCCTCGATGCCCTCGACGTCCTTCTTGGGATCGACGTTGCGGTTCTCGATCTTGGTGACACGCATATCGGTCTTGTTGGTCAGCGTGAGCGTTCCCGTGTCCGTGAGGTCGGCGGCGATGTCCCCGATCTTGTTGTGCTGCGAGTCGATCACCATGTCGCCCTTGCCGAGGAGCAGGAGCTTGCCGACCTCGAAGCCCGCCGCCGCCGTCTGCGTCAAGCCGACGCCGTGCACGGCGAGCGTGTCCGTCGCCGCGCCATGCACCGTGCCGGTGAAGGCGAGGGCGCCGTTCGTCAGGATGCTCGTATACTTCGGCAGAGCCGTGATCTCGCCGATCGTCGCCGTGCCCGCGTTGTCCTTCGAGCCGATGGCGACGTTGTAGAAGTTTCCTGCCGCCAGCTTGCCGATGGCCGCATCCGAGAGGAAGGCGCTCGTGCCGCCGACGGTGAAGTTGCCCGCCGTCTTTTTCTGCACAGCAAAGACGCCCGTTCCGGAGAAGGTGCCATCCAGACTCACGGCATCGGCGGTGACCGTCGTCTTGCCCGATCCTGCGGCAAGGGACGATCCCGTATCGAAGTTCACGTTGCTTCCCGTGAACGCCATGTCCTTGTTGTTCGTGTTCGTGACCGCGCCCGTGACCTTGACCGTGTCGCGGGAGATGACGGCGAGCGGCGCCTGGACGGCGGTCGTGCCGATCTCGATGTTGCCCGTCTGGGCATTGCCGATCTGTACCGTGCCCGTGCCCGAGTCGATGAAGGAGAGGTCCGCCATGGCGATATCCGCCGCAGGCGACGCCGCCGGCGCATTGACCGACATCGTCTTGCCCGCCGTCCGCGTCTCGATCGTGACCGCGCCGTTCGCACTCGAAAGGACGCCGGTCTCTCCCGCAGGGAGAGACAGCGCATCCGTCTTGACATCGATCGTTCCGCCGGCGGTCTTGACCTTCGCCCCCGTGCCGAGGGAGACGCTGTTTGCCTCGAAGGCGGTCTGAGCCGCACCGGTCGAGGCGATCTGGGCGCCGTCTTTTACGGCGAGGGTGCCCGACGCCTTGAGCTTCAGTGCGCCCGCGCCGTTCTTGAGCGCCGCCGCGCCGCCCGCCAGAGGCGTCGTGCCGCCGACCGTGAGATCGCCCGCGACGTCGATATCCGCGCCGCCCGCGCCCGTCACGAGACCCGTCTCAGCGCCGACCGCAAGGTTGCCGCTGTTCTTGAGGGTGAGCTTCTTCGCCTTGCCGTCGACGTTCTTGACCGCGTTCGCGCCCGTGAGGCTGACCTCGGCATCCGCCGCGTCGAGCCGCAGCGCATCGGTCGTGATTTTTGCCCGTGCCCGCGACCCTGCCCCTTCGAGGCGAGCGTCAGCGCATGGCCAGAAGCGACGTCCACCGTACCGCTGACCGCCATCGTGCCCGCGCCCGTGTTCAGTTCGAGGTCGCTGTCCGACGTGACGCCGCCGACGGTGATGTTCGCCTTCTGGCTTGCATCGCCGACGATGTTCTTGTAGAAGTTCGTGATCTTCCCCGTGCCGGAGAACGTATTGCCCGCGAGGTCGAGTCCGCCCGTGCCCGTGCCGAAGTTGATCGCGCGTCCGTCCGAGAGCGTCCAGACCTTCGCATAGCCTGCGGGATCGTTGTCGCCCGTGATCTGTCCCGCGAGGTCGATGGAGTCCGTGCGCAGCTCGACCGTGCGCGTCGTGATGCTCGATCCGCCGTCGATCTTGATGCCCTTGGCGACCGCTGGATTGCTGCCCGTAGACTTGCCGATGAGCGTGACCTTGCCCGTGCCCGTCTGGATCGTCGAGCCGGCGAGCAAAACGCCCGCCGCATCCGCCGTCGTACTGCCCGCCATCTCGACGCTGCCGCCCGCCGTGCCCGGCGCGCCCGCAGGGTCGACCCGGGTGTCGATCGTGACGCCGTTCAGCGTGATGCCCGCCTCGCCCGCACTCTGGGAGTTGGCGAAGCCGACGCCGCTATCCACGAGACCGCCGCCGATCTTTACGCTGCCGCCGAGCGTCTTGATGCTCGTCCCGCTCGCCACACTGACACTGCCGCCCGCAACCTTGTTCGTATCGGACGTGACCTCAAGGCTCAGCTTGCCCGTCGGCGTTGCCGCCGATGCGGGCGTCTCCGACGTGATGTCGGCGTTGATGTTGATGGCGCCTGTCGCCTTGAGGCGCAGAGCCACGTCGCCGCCCGACGTCTTTCGGATGGCATTCGTGATGGTGATGGAGTTGTCGTTCGGCCCCGTGAGGTTGTCCGTCTGGATGTTCACGGAGGTTCCGTTGTTCAGCGTGTCGGTGACCTTCTGCACGTCCGCCATCGAGTTGCCCTGCAGGGGGTCGCCCGCGAGGCGCGTCTTGACCTCGATGTCGCCCGGGTCGATCAGCCATTCGCCCGCCTTGCCGCGCTCGGAGGAGGCGCGCACGTCGCCCGTGATCCAGACCTTCGCTCCCGAGGTCTCGACCATACCGCCCGCGCCCGCGCCCCTGCCGCGTGCCGTGATCTCGCCCGCGAAGCGCGTCTCGCCGTCCGACCAGACGGCGACGGTACCGCCCGCGCCGCCGTCCGCCGTCGCATCGGCACGCAGAGCCGCGCCGTGCGCGATGCTCACGTTCGCGGCGTGCGCGAGCGTCCCCGTGCCCTGCCAGCCGCCGCCGATCTCAATCGTGCCGCCCTGCATGCCGCTCGCATCCGTCAAGCTGCCCGTGCCGAGGTTCACGTCATGCGCCGTGATGCGGATCGCGCCCGGTGCGTCTGCGAGGGAGGAGGCGCGGACGACGCCGTCCTGATTGACCGCCGAGCGCGTTAGCATTTCGCCCGTCGCCGCAGACATAAAGACAAGGCCTCCGTCTGCCTCGACGAGACCTTTGTTCGTGACTGCCTGCTCCAGTGCCGCCTTGGTGGGGACGACCTCGACCTTGCCGTCGCCGCCAAAGTCGAGTGTGACCTCTTCGCCCGCAGCGAGGACTGCCGTGCCCTTCTTCGCGACGACGACGCCCTCGTTGACGACGTCCTTGCCGAGGAGGGCGATGAGCCCGCCGTTCTGGGCGGCGAGTGATGCCTTGTTGATGACCTTGCCGTCGTGCTCTGTGCCGACGAAGTTGTAGCGTCCCGCCATGAAGTCCGCGTTCGTGATGTTCATGGTGGAGGCGATGATCGCGCCCGCATCGACCTGTGCGCCCGGGGCGAAGTAGACACCCGCCGGGTTGACGAGGAAGACGCGCCCGTTCGCCTGCAGCTGTCCGAAGATCTCGGACGGGTTGCTGCCGAGGACACGGTTCAGGAGGGCCGCCTGTGCGTTCGGCTGGAGGACGCTCACACGCTCGCCCGCTGCGATATTGAAGGACTGCCAGTTGATGACGGCGTTCTGCGAGGTCTGATGGATCGCCATCTCTGCCGCGTTCGATGCGATCTGTGCGTCGCCGGCGGCGACCTGTCCGCCCTGCGGAAGGGCAAGTACGGGCTCTGCCGTGCTCGCCAACAATGTCCCTGCTGCAAATAGGCTGACGCCGCTGCGCAGGGCGCGGCGCAGACGTCCGCGACGGTGTCTGTTCATGATGCTCATTGTCGTATCCCCTTTATCCCAAAGACCGTCCGACGTGCGTCGGAATCCCTATACTCTGCCCTCTGTTGATTCTTCCTTGTTGATTCTTCCTCGTTGTGCCCCCACCACCGCAAGCGGTCCCCCTCCCCCGTCAAACGGGGGAGGCTATGGGGGCTGGTGAAATCTCAAGGAAGATCACCGTTTAGAAGAATTTATAGACCTGAAACCAGAAGCGTCCGCTGCGGTCACTGTCCGAGACCGCAGGCTCGTGCCCAAGCTTCCACGCGTAGTTTACACGAGCGACCCAGTTATCATCATTGCTCCAGTTGACGCCGAGGCCTGCCCCATACAGGCTGCGGCTGTCCGGTCCCGTATAGCCGGGATAGCCCTCATGGTAGATGCTCACATGTCCTCCATCGACGAAGACGATCATCTGCCAGACGTTGGTATCGCCCTCGCGCGTCGGTACGTTCCACCGCAGCTCCGCCGTCCATTTCCAGCCGTCGTCGCCCGATGCCTCACTGACGGGATAGGCGCGTACGCCGCTCGGCCCGCCGAGGGAGAATTTCTCCGAGGAGTCGAGGTTTTTTTCCGCCCACTGGCGGCTGTAGCTGAGGTAGAGGGCAAGCCGATCGTCGATGTGCTGAAGGCGCGTGAGGTCAAGGTTCCACTTGCCGAAGCGCCCTGCCGTGCGCCCCGTCACTGCGTCATTGAGTCGCTGCACGGGCTCGTCGATCATGACGTTGCCGCGCGTATAGAGAGCGAGAAGGTGTTGCGCCCGCCCGTCAGGAAGCGGTCGAGGTTGTCCCCATTGATGCCGAACACCCAGTTGCGTGCGTGTTTCGGGTCGCGGAAGGACATCTTCCGTGCCTCGCTGCCCATGCTCTTGAAGTCGAGCCGCACGGAGCCGTAGAGGTTGAGGTCACGGCTGCGGCGGAAGTTGTGCTGCCAGTTGAATCCGATGCTCTGTGACGAGCCCACGAAATCCATGGAGGAAAATGCGCCGCCGAGAGAGTAGAAGGATCGTGCGTAGCTGATGCCGAACCGCTCGCCCTGCCGCCAGAACGGCGTGCTGTAGGAGACGGAGCCCGACCACATTTTGCCGTTTGACATGACGCCGCCGATGGAGAAGATGTCCCCCTCGCGGAAGGGGCTCGCGTAGTTGAAGAACGCGCTGTACTGATAGCGCCCCGTGTAGCGGTAGCCGCCGTTGTCCACGCCAAGGTAGCCCCACATGCGGTGTCCTTTGTTCTTGACGTTGACAATGAGGTCGGTCGTCCCCGGCTCGCTGCCCGCCTTGAGTTTGGTGTTTGCCTCGATGCGGTTCATGTCGTTGGTGAGCCAGACGCCGCGGCTGAGTTCGTTCTTGTCGATGATCTGCCCCGGTGCGACGCCCATCTCGCGCAGGATCGCCCGATCGTGCACGTAGGTCTCGTTGTTGACGATGATCTCGCCATAGTGTCCCGGTACGATGGTAAAGGTGACGACGCCGTCGCGAAATTCCTGCGGTGCGAGGTAGGCAAACGCGACAAAGTAGCCCTTGTCCCGCAGGTACTTCGTGATCTCCTCCGCCTGCGCCTCAAGGTCGGAGAGCGTCGCCTCGTGGTGGCGATGCGGCGCGAGGACGTCCCGCAGCTCGGCATCGGTCACAGGGTTTTCTCCGTCAAATGTATAGCGTGCGACCCATATACTCTCTGTCGTCTTCTCCGCTGCCTTTTCGGCGGCGTGTGCGGCGGGGGTGCAGCTCACGGCACAGAGAGCGGCAAGGCCTGCGGTCAGCAGTCGTTTTTTCACGCGATGCGCGTTCGTTACATGTTTTATGTTCATCTGATTCATTCGCACATTTCCTTCTGTCTGCGCGTATTGCTGTCCTTATAGATACTCTTAATATAGTTATCGCCAGTTTATACTTTATATTAACACATTCGTGACTTTATTCCTAGAAACAAATGTTACGGTTCTGCTTTTTAATGAATCAGACAACAATAGAAAGCCTGTCGCACGAAGCTGAAAAGTTTCATGCAACAGGCTTTGATGTCTTTGCTTATCCTACAGGCGCCCCCTCCAGCGCTCGCGCGCGGGGAGTGGGCTTAGAGTGTGCCGAAGATGCGGTCGCCCGCATCGCCGAGCCCCGGTACGATGTAGCCGTGCTCGTTGAGGCAGTCGTCCACCGCCGCGACGTAGATCGGTACGTCGGGGTGGTCTGCCGCGACGCGGCGGATGCCTTCGGGAGCGGAGACGAGGCACATGAGGATGATGCTGCGTGCCCCCTTGTCCTTGAGCATGGTGAGTGCTGCCGACGCACTGCCGCCCGTGGCGAGCATGGGGTCAGGTACGATGAGGGTGCGATCCTCGATGCCGCGCGGGAGCTTTGCATAGTACTCGACGGGGGCAAGTGTCTCGGGGTCGCGATAGAGTCCGATGTGTCCGACGCGTGCCGCAGGAATGAGGCTCAGGATGCCGTCGAGCATCCCGAGACCTGCGCGCAGGATGGGGACGATGCCGAGTTTTTTGCCCGCGAGCATTTTTGCATGGCAGTGTGCGACGGGGGTCTCGATCTCCACGTCGCGCAGGGGGAAGTCGCGCGTGATCTCGTATGCCATGAGCATGGCGATCTCCGAGAGCAGTTCGCGGAATTCCTTTGTGCCCGTTTCCTTGCGGCGCATGATGGTCAGTTTGTGCTGGATGAGCGGATGATCGACGAGGTGGTGTGTCGGTATGTCGGACGGACGGAATGTGTCAGCCATGGGATGTTTCCTTTCCACGGGGAAGTTAGGGAAGCACTGATAAATTCGGCACAACCATCTTGACGCATCTTTTTCGCCCGCTTTTCGTTAGCAAATCCTCCACATAGCCCTCGCTATGCGTCCGGTTTGCTGCCTCAATCGGACAAAAAATCTACGCCAATCTGGCAGACCTCATTTTATCAATGCTTCCTTAGTTCTCTCCGAGATGTTCATAGATCGGATATTTTTTGCAGAGTGCATCGACGCGGCGGCGTGCCTCTGCACGGCGGCTCTCGTCCGTCGGTGCATCGAGGACGTGCGTGATGATGCGTGCGACCTCACGCATGTCCTCCTCGCGGAAGCCGCGCGTGGTGAGTGCGGGCGAGCCGAGACGGATGCCACTCGTGACGAACGGGCTGCGCGGCTCGAACGGGATGGTGTTGCGGTTCGATGTGATGTTGACCTCGTCGAGGAGGGTCTGCGCTTCCTTGCCCGTGACGTCCTTGTTCGTGAGGTCAACGAGCATGACGTGCGTGTCCGTGCCGCCCGAGACGATGCGGTAGCCGAGCTTCGTGAGTTCGTCGGCGAGCGCGGCGGCGTTCTTTACGACCTGTGCGCCGTACTCCTTGAACGAGGGCTTCAGTGCCTCGCCGAGGGCGACTGCCTTTGCCGCGATGACGTGCATCAGAGGGCCGCCCTGGATGCCGGGGAATACGGCCTTGTTGATCTTTTTTCCGAGTTCTTCGTCGCGTCCGAGGATGAGGCCGCCGCGCGGGCCGCGCAGGGTTTTGTGCGTGGTCGTGGTGACGATGTCGGCGTAGGGGACGGGGCTGGGGTGCTGCCCTGCTGCGACGAGCCCCGCGATATGTGCCATGTCGACCATGAAGATGGCATCGACGCTTTTGGCAATGGCGGCGATGCGCTCAAAGTCGATGATGCGCGCGTACGCCGATGCGCCCGCGATGATCATGCGCGGATGGTGCTCGGCGGCGAGTTTTTCAAGGGCGTCGTAGTCGATGCGCTCGGTCTCGCGGTCGACGCCGTAAGGAATGACCTTGTAGTAGGTGCCGGAGATGTTGACGGGGCTGCCGTGCGTGAGGTGTCCGCCGTCCGTGAGGTTCATGCCGAGGATGGTGTCGCCCGGCTGCAGGAGGGCGAAGAATACCGCCATGTTCGCCTGTGCGCCCGAGTGGGGCTGAACGTTCGCCCACGCCGCGCCGAAGAGTTCCTTTGCGCGGTCGATGGCGAGCTGCTCTGCGACATCGACGTACTCACAGCCACCGTAGTAACGCTTGCCGGGGTAGCCCTCGGCGTATTTGTTGGTGAGGACGCTGCCCTGTGCCTCCATGACGGCACGGCTGACGATGTTCTCCGAGGCGATGAGTTCGAGCTTTGTCCGCTGGCGGTTGAGCTCGTGATCAATTGCCTCTGCGATCTGCGGGTCTGCCTGTTTCAGCGTGTCCATAATGCTCATGTGTGCTCTCCCTTAGCTGTTAGTTCTCTTTCTGCTGCTTAAGGAAGCACTGATAAATTCAGCACTGCCATCTTGGCACATCTTTCCGCCCTCTCTGTGTCGACAAATCCTCCACATAGCCTCTGCTATGCGTCCGGTTTGTCTCCTTGACAGGACGAAAAATCTGTACCAATCTGACAGACTTCATTTTATCAGCGATTCCTCAAGTGCCATGATCTTGTCGACGCGACGGGCGTGGCGGCCGCCCTCGAACTCCGTGCAGACCCATGCGCGCACGATTTCGCCCGCCGGGCCGATGCCCGTGACGCGTCCGCCCATGGCGAGGACGTTCGCATCGTTGTGTTTCCGCGACATGATCGCCGAGTAGACGTCGCCGCAGAGTGCGGCGCGGATGCCGTCGATCTTGTTTGCCGCGATGGAGATGCCGATCCCCGTGCCGCAGAGGACGATGCCGCGATCCGCCTTGCCGGAGACGACGTCAGCGCAGACCTTCTCCGCGATGTCGGGATAGTCGACCGACTCCGTGCCGAAGGTGCCGACGTCCGTGACGCGGACATCCTCAAATTCGTGGAGCACCATCTTGACTTCCTCTTTCAGCTCTACTGCCCCATGATCGCTGCCAATCGTTATTTTCATCCGAACGGCCTCCTTTGTATGTTTTATTCCTGCCCATTTTAGCATAATTTGATGAAAAAAAACAGATCACCGCTGTGAGGGGGAGCGTTGCTATGCGAAAATGTCTATGGTAGAATTAGAGTAACACGTCATTACCATATATCATGCAGGAGGTGTTACCATGGCAACAATCAGTTTTGATCGGGAAATCAAGGTACCGAAAGAGAATATCGACCAGCTTATCGACGCAATGAAGGAGCCCTCACATGCGGCGTTGGACATTCCTGATGTCAGAAATAAACTCGCAGAAAGTAGACGGTTGCTAGAACATGCTGCTCGTATCGATGCAATTACTCCGCGAACACTTCTCGGATAATCAGATCAAGAGAGCATTCTCCTCTTTCTCATGCAGACGCGATGAGGATATTGAGATGTTCGCCAAGCGACGGGCGATGCGCTTTGAAAAAGCATCCAAAAGCAGAACGTATCTGTTCGTCGATGATGCGGTTCTATCCGGCGGAGTGCTGGAATTCATCGCCTTTTTCACCATGGCTCCACAGATTCTCCATTTGCCGGAAGGGCTTACGCCAGAACAAATCAAGGAGCTGGATGGCATATCCGATTCAATCCACGGAAAACGACTTTCCTCACTTCCCGTGGTGCTGATCGGTCAGTTGGCGAGAGCTGACGAATATAGCAGCATATCAGGTGATGAAATGCTTAGCTGTGCTTTGGGGATTGCCACCGAGGTGCATCATGCAATCGGTGGTCGCATTGTCATGGTCGATGTGAAAACACAGGCGCCCGGCTTAATTCACTTTTATGAACGGAATGGTTTTCGAAAAATCTCTGACGATCTCGATACGGGATTATCGCAGATGATTTATATGCTGGGCGAACGTTGAAATTAGCGGGGAGCATAAAGGAGGTGCTGATATGCTGCAGGTATTATCAAAACCGTATACGAATCGAGCATCACGGGCATGCCAAGGTCTGATGAACATTCGGCACGGTGAGGTAATGTCATATCAAACGCTGACAAAGATATTCAAAAAGAAATTCCCTACGATAGAGCCAAGCACTTGGGGTATTTGTTGGGCTTTTTCGACGCATGCTATATCTCCCTCATTCATGAATTTATGCAGGAACAAAATATTTCCAAAGAGGAGATCATTGATATTTTCCAGCTTCTTCCCGAACAGGGAGAAACATATCAGTTTCGGAGGGCGCTGCATCATGGTACATTCTGATGATGGCACAGACTACACGCTGTCCGCGCAGTTGCTCTCCTATGCCATGTCCATCATCGAGGAAGCCGCTCTTCCGTCTTCTGCCTACTCACTCGGTGGAGGGACGGTGCTGTCCTATCTGTTCCACCATCGGAAGAGTAAAGACATCGATCTATTCGTCAACGATGCACAATACATGGGAGCCCTCTCGCCACGATTTAACGAGCACAGTGACCGCGCGTTGTCCTACAACGAGGACGGAAACTGTATTGTGCTGTCCTTCGACGAAGGAAAAATTGACTTTATCGCAGCAACACAAATTACGGATTACCCGGCAAAGATGCAGTCCATATTCGGTCAGCGTATCGCAGTTGACGATCCCGTCGAAATCGTATGTAAGAAAATTTATTTTCGCGGAAACCGTGCCTACCCTCGCGACATATTTGATCTTGCCGTACTGTACGAGAGCAGTCGGCGCACGGATCTTATCACAGAACTGAAAAAGTATCCCGACAAAGTCAAACAGTTTGCAGATGCGTTCCAAAAGAATCGATCTGATCCCTGCATCGAGCCGTATAGTACGATATATGCAGACTCACTGCTTTCCGGAGGGAAAAAGTTCGCGGGAAGAGAGTTTGCACTCTGTCAAATGCTGCTTCAAGAATTAGCGGGTACTGCGTGAAGGAATGACGCCTTCACACAGTACCCGCTTTACATTGCAGATCACCGCTGCACGCGTGTACGGAGTGCGAGCGAGAGGAAGAAGATGAGGGCGGCGGCGGCGACGATGGCCGCGCCTGCCGCGATGCCGAGGTAGTAGGCGGAGAAGAGGCCGACGATGCCTGCGACGAGGGCGGTGAGGATGGCGATGAGGTGGTATTCCTTGACGCTGCGCGCTACGTTGCGCGCGGCTGCCCCCGGCAGGACGAGGAGCGCATTGATGATGAGAATGCCGACCCACTGGATGCTGACGGCGACGACGACGGCGAGCAGGGCGGCAAACGCCGCCTCGATGCGCACGACGGAGATGCCGCGGCTGCGGGCGAGTGACGGGTTGACGGAGAGCAGGAGCAGATGGTTGAAGAGGACGGCCCAGACCAGTACGACGAGGAGATCGACGGCGAGCAGTCCCGCGAGGTCGGACGGCGTGATGCTCAGGATGTCGCCGATCAGGAGCGGAGAAAATTTCGAGAAGCCGCCGCCTCGGCTCATGACCATGAGGCCGACGGCGATGGCGGTCGAGGAGAATACGCCAATGACGGTGTCTGCCGATGCCGCTGTCCGATGTTTGATGTAGGTGATGAGGAGGGCAAAGGCGATCGAGAAGATGATGAGCGCGGTGAGCGGCGAGACGATGCCGACGAGCGCGCCGACGGCAATGCCCGTGAATGCACCGTGTCCAAGCGAGTCCGAAAAGAACGCCATGCGGCTTGAGACGACCATGGTCGAGAGAAGCCCAAAGAGCGGCGTCATGAGGAGGACGGCGAGGAGGGCGTTTTTCATAAAGGTGTACTCTGTCCACGAAAAAGGCAGGAGCGTGTCCATGACGTGATAGATCAGTTCCATGCCGTCCCCTCCTCTCCTGCCGTGCGTTTCTCCGTCGGCGCGCGCAGGCTGCTGAGGTCGGGCAGGATACCGAAGATCTGCTCCATCGCCGGAGAGCGATAGACCTCCTCGGGCGTTCCCGCCGCCGCGAGGCCGTGGTTCATCAGGACGACCTTGTCCGCATGGCGTGCCGTCATGCCGAGGTCATGTGAGATGAGGAGGATCGCAAGATCCTCCTTGGCGCGCAGCTCCGCGACGATCTCGTAGAAGAGTGCCAGTCCGCGCTGGTCGACGCCCGAGACGGGCTCATCGAGGAGGAGCAGGTTCGGGATGGGGTCGAGTGCGAGCGCGAGGAGAACGCGCTGCAGTTCTCCCCCCGAGAGTGCGCCGAGGCGGCGGTCGATGAGGTGATCTGCCCGCACGCGCGCAAGGCTCTGCGTGGCACGCGCACGATAGCGCCGTGCAGGACAGAGCCAGACGGGGCGCGCTGTGATGCACGCCATAAAGAGATCCATGACGGTGGTCGGTGCGCTCACGTCGAGGCGGAGGTACTGCGGGACGTAGCCGATGACGGGGCGGCCGGTATGGCGTCCCTCAGCGTCGACGAAGCGGATGTGTCCCGTGTGCGGCACCTCGCCGAGGATGGCGCGCAGGAGGGTTGATTTTCCCGCGCCGTTCGGCCCGATGATGGCGGTGAGCTCGCCGCAGTGAAAGTGCAGGTTGACGTGCGAGAAGACGTCAAAGGTCCCGTAGGAGACGCCGAAGTCCTCGACGCGCGTGCAGCAGAAGTGCGCGCAGCCCTCTGCTGCGCCGCTGTGATGAAAGATATGCCTGAGCATGATTGTCCTCTGAGTGATATGAGTGATTGCTTGGTCGCAAATTTTATGTCGTGCCCCCACCACCGCAAGCGGTCCCCCTCCCCCGTGATACGGGGGAGGCTTATTATAGAGCACCCGTAAGTTCTCTCTCGATAAGAGAGAGGATTGTTTAGTCAGTCAGTCGGCGGAATTTCCATGTGCCGGCGACGATGCCGAGGATGGCGTAGAGTACGACGACGACAAGCGAGATAACGGAGTAGTCCCCTGCCCCGCTGAGGCTGCGCAGGAGGTAGCTCGTATGTGTCAGCGGGAGGATCTCCACGAGATAGCGCACCGCATCCGGCAGTGCCGTCGTGGAGAAGAATGTCCCGCAGAGGAACGACATGGGCAGGAGAACGTAGAGGTTGACCTGCCCCATCTCCTCATAGGTGGAGATATACAACGCCGCGAGAAAGCCGATCTCCGCGAAAATCGCACAGTTCAGTGTCAGGACGAGAAGAAAGAGCGGCGTGACGGAGAAATGTGCACCAAAGAGATAACTCAGTCCGATGATGATCGCCGAGGAGATCAGGCCGCGCAGCACGGCACCCGCGACCTTGCCGATGACGTAGGCATCGGGACGGATGGGGGCGATAAGGTACTCCTCAAGGCTTTTATGGTAGATGCGCTCCGCGTGCACGGGGATGATGCTGTTAAAGCTGATGTTCATGGAGTTCATCGCGAGCAGCCCCGGTACGAGGAAGTCGATGTACGAGCCGCCGCCGACGTCGATGCTCCGCCCGAGCCCCCAGCCGAAGGCGATGAGGAACATGAGCGGCGAAACCATGCGGCTCAGGATATATTTTTTCAGGCGGCGGCGCAGCACGATCCAGTCGCGCCAGAACACCGTCCATATATCGCCAAGCATCAGAGCCCCTCCTTCCGTCCCGTCAGCTCGATAAAGACGTCCTCCAGATTCGTCGGACGCAGGAGCACACGCGCCATCGTATCCTCGATGCCGCGCGCATAGCTGCGCGCCTCCTCCTGTGTATGAAAAAAAGCGGTAGGCGCGTCCGTCCGCCCCATCCCACTCCACGGCGTGTCTGCCCAGTGCCTCACAGAAGTCCTGCGGCGTCTGCAAGTCGACAAGCCGCCCCTTATTGATGATGGCGACGCGTGCGCAGAGAGCCTCTGCCTCCTCGATGTAGTGTGTGGTGAGGAGGACGGTCACGCCGCGCGCTGCGATGCCGTGCACCACATCCCAGATATGGCGGCGAATCTGCGGATCAAGGGCAACGGTCGGCTCGTCGAGAAAGAGGACGCGCGGACGGTGGATGAGCGCACGCGCAATGAGCAGCCGCCGCTTCATCCCGCCCGAGAGCTGCCGCACACCGTCGTTGCGCACCTCCATGAGCGACATCTCCGTCAGGAGCTCCTCGATGCGTGCCGTGCGCTCCGCACGCTCCATGTGGTGCAGGCGCGCGTGCAGCTCCATATTGTCCCAGACGGTGAGTTCCTGATCAAAGTTCACGTGCTGCGGTACGACACCGATCTCTGCCTTGACGCTGCGCTCTGCCGCATGGATGTCCTCTCCGCCGATGCGGATGCGTCCGCTCGTCGGACGGGTCTGCATGGTGAGCATCCGAATGATTGTCGTCTTGCCTGCGCCGTTCGGGCCAAGGAGACCGAACACCTCGCCGCGCCGTACGGAGAGCGATACATCATTGACGGCGGTCTTCCATGCGCTCTCTTTTTTCTCATTGGTATGCGGAAATTTTTTGACGAGATGTTCCATCTCAATCATCATGTCATTGTCCATGTATCAGTCCGCCCGAAACTGAATGCCCGCCATCAGGCGTGCTTTTTCCATGACCGCCATCACCGCGCGCGTCACGGCAAAGCCGTCCTCCACGGCGGTGTAGTCCCGCTGCCGGTATATGCGCTGCATCTCCTCAAACTCGTGCACCATGCGGTGCTCGTGGCGGTTCAGCGCGAAGGTCTCGGGCTCCGCACCGCGCAGGCCGATGGTGAAGGAGCGCAGTTCGTTCGGCGTGCCGTCGGTGCGAATCCAGCCGTTCTCGCCCTGGATCATGAGGAAGGAGGAGCTGCTGCTGTCCTTCGCCGCTGCCGATGAGGCGCAAAAGCCGTCGTAGCGCAGGGTCATCACCCCTGATGTGTCGATGCCATTGAATCCGATATTTGCCAGATAGGACGCGGAAAGCGGGCGTCCGAAGAGCGCGATGATGAGCGCCAGGTTGTAGACGTTCAGGTCATAGAGTGCGCCGCCCGAGCAGGCGGGGTCAAACGCGGGAGCAACGTCGCGCGCAAGGTAGCGGTCGTAGCGGCTCGAGTACTGGGAGAAGTTCGCCTGCACAAGGCGGACGAGTCCGAGCAGGGGCAGCCGCTCCACGATGCCGCGAAAGTTCGGCATATAGAGCGGCGTCATCGCCTCAAAGACATAGCTCTGCGCCGCACGGGCGCGCGCGATCAGCTCCTCCGTCTCCGCGAGGGTCGAGGCAAAGGGCTTCTCCACGATGACATTCCAGCCCGCCGAGATCGCCTGACGCGCATAGTCGAAATGCGCGCTGTTTACGATGCCGAGGTAGACGAAGTCGGCCGCATGGGATGTGAGCAGCTCGGCGTAGTCGGTCACGACGTGCGGGATGTCAAACTCCTGCGCCATGCGTTCCGCTTTTTCCCTGCTGTGCGCTCGTGCACAGAGCACGGGAATCTCCACGCCCCTCACCATGCGCAGCGCATTAAGCGCCTCGCGTGCGATCATTCCCGTTCCGACGACTGCAATCTTCATTCGCGTACTCCTCTATCTGTTGCCTTGCTTTTCGTGCCATTTATTATAGCAGGGTATCTCCATAAAGAAAAAGAGCCTGCCGCAGAAGCAGATGCTCCTGCGACAGGCTCCGAGCGGATATGCTGTATTACTTCATCATTTTGATGTGGTCTGCATCCGCACCCTTGCGTCCCTGCAGCGCGTCCCATGCGTCGTTGGCACGCTCTACGAAGGCAGCACGGATCGCCTGGTTCTCACCGAGGCCGTGCAGATAGGTGTTGACCTTGAAGCCCTGGCTCTCAAGGATGCTCTTGTGCGAATCCGAATCCTTGCCCGCCATGTCGTTGTGTGCATGATCGCCCGCCACCATCATGATCGGCATGAGCGTGACCATCTTGATGTGGTTCTGCTTGAGCTTCGGCAGGATCGTCTCCAGGCTCGGCCAGCCCTCCACCGTGTAGACGTAGACGTTCTTATAGCCGAGCTCGTTGAGCTTTGCCTGAATCACGGAATAGTAAGCGTTGGAGACGTGCGGCGTGCCGTGTGCCATGAGGAGGAGTGCCTCATCCTTGCCCAGCTCCGGGAACTGCGTCGAGACCGCCTTGATGAACTCCGTCACGTCGTCCGCCTGATCTTCCTGTCCCTGCCAGTACATGAGGGAGGTGCCGCAGGTCATCGTCTTGAACTGATCCTTGTACTCGTTGTAAACCGCCTTGACGTAGGAGTACTCCATGCCCGGAATGACGTCAAGCGAGACCAACGCGACGCGGGAGTAGCCCTCTGCCTTGAGCTGCGTCAGTGCCTCCTCGGGCGTCGGATAGTGCTTGCCTTCCTTTGCCGCGATGCGGTCGATGATGATATGGGAGGTAAATGCCGTGACGACCTTTACGCCGGGGTTCGCTGTCTGAATGTCGCGCACCGTCGCCTCGATCGTCTTCTCACGCGTATCCTTGAACGTCGTGCCGAAGCTCGCAACAACGATGGCATCTTTGTTCGTGTAGTTTGCCATCTGCGGGTTGTTGTACTTCAGGACGCCGATTTCGGACGCCTCCATGAGTGCCGGTGTCGCCGTCTTGACCTCAGGATTGAGCTCGTACGCAGCCTCCGCCGGGCTGTACGAGGACAGCCCCAAGACCGCCGAGCACGCAAGCGACGCGACCAGCATTTTCTTCCAGTTTTTCATTCCGATTCCTCCTAAAAATAGATACTCTCCCGGCGAGGCACGCGACCCGCCGCCTCTCTCATCAATTCAGTTCTATTATATGTATATAGCTATATTCCATAGCATACAACGTCAGGAGAGAAATGTCAATCCGTCTTATTTCGTCTCATCCTTTTCGACATGATCCTTCCACGCGCCGGATTCCTTATCGCCGCTGGCGCGCTCCGCGACGTAGACGCCTACTGCATCGTAGTTCGCACGGACGCCGCTCGATGTGTTCTTGTACGTCACGGCGTTCGCCTTGCGCACCCCGATGGCGTCCGCTTCCTCAGCCGCGTCGATGTTCGCGCCGAGGTAGATGAAGTCCCAGCCCGCCTTTTCCTGCTTGTCCGAGATGAGCTCCTTGACCTTTGCCTTGGTGAACTCGGTGCTCGCATTCTCCATGCCGTCCGTGATGATGACGACGATCACCTTTGTCCCCTGCCTGTCTGCCGCGCCCGACTGCTCCATGTGCAGGATGGTATCACCGACGGCGTCGAGGAGTGCCGTCGTGCCGCCCGTCTCATACGTCCGCTCGGTCAGCGGGCGCACGCTCCGGATCTCTCTGTGCTCGTAAAGACGGTCCATCTTGTCGTTAAAGAGCACCGTCGTCACGCGCACGTCGATGCCCAGCTTCTTTTCCTTCTCGATCATTGCATTAAAGCCGCCGATGGTGTCCGCCTCCAGCCCGTGCATGGATCCACTCTTGTCGAGGATCATCACGAGCTCAATGCGGCTCGGCTTCTCCTGCGGCGCAGTCGCCCTCGGTGCGCTGTCCTCCGCCGCCTGTGCGGACGCCACGGCACAGACGAGACAGAGCAGTACCGTCAGCAGGATGGATGAAAACTTTTTCCACATGGTCATGCCTCCTATTCTTCAACTGCTTTTTCATGATAGCAATAGAGGAAGCACTGATAAATTCGGTACAACCATCTTGACGCATCTTTTTTGCCCGCACTTCGGCGGAAAATCCTCCACAGAGCACCACTCTGCGTCCGGTTTTCCACCTCGTTCGGACGAAAAAATCTACGCCAATCTGGCAGACCTCATTTTATCAGTGATTCCTAGAATATGATATTCACATAAAACAAAAGGCCGGCTGCCCGGTCTTTGTATTTCTTTTATTCCTGTGCGCGCCCCACGCGGTTGATGGTCGTCAGTCCGCGATAGACTGTCCCGATGTCGAGATCGTCCCCGCGTGACTCCATGTATTTCTCAAGTTTCCGCTTGACGCGCTGCAGTGCATTATCGATGGACTTGACTTGACGATGCAGGTCGACGGCGATCTCCTGATAGGATTTGCCGTCGAGGTAGCTCATGAGGACACGCCACTCAAGGTCGCTGAGGATTTCCTCCATTTTCTGCTCGATGTCGATGAACTCCTCGTGACTGATGACGAGCTCCTCGGGATCGCTGATGCGCGCACCGGAGAGCACATCGAGCAGGGTGCGGTCGGAGTCCTCATCGTAGATGGGCTTGTTCAATGAGACGTAGGAGTTGAGCGGGATGTGTTTCTGCCGCGTCGCCGTCTTGATCGCCGTGATGATCTGGCGCGTCACGCATAGCTCCGCAAACGCGCGAAACGATGAGAGCTTGTCCGGACGATAGTCACGGATCGCCTTGAAAAAGCCGATCATGCCCTCCTGCACGATGTCCTCGCGGTCTGCACCGATGAGGAAGTAGGAGCGTGCCTTGGAGCGCACGAAGTTACGGTATTTGTTGATGAGATAGTCGAGTGCCTCATCACCGCGCTCGCCGCGGATGTGGGCGAGGAGATCCTCATCCGAGCAGCCGTCGTAGATGCTGTTTTCCGCCGTCTCGTCTGCGTAGGTGTCCCCATCGGCAGCGAGCTCGCCCGTATCCATCTCCTCCGACACGGAACGTTCTTCATCCAACAGGGGCTTTTGCTTTTCGCCGTAAAAAATCATACGATGCACCGTCTTCCCATGCTTCCGGTGCATGGCAGTCGCCTGCCACGCACAATCGTCCCATGATTATTATAACTCTATTGCAAAAGTCCCGTCAAGAGACAAAAAGGACTGTGCGTGATGGTTCTCACCTCATGCACAGTCCCTATTTGTCCCCCTTCCCCGTCAAACGGAGAAGGCTAAGGGGAAGAGAAAAATCTTAGATTACTTCAGCTCGACCGTTGCGCCAGCCTCTTCGAGCTTCTTCTTGAGCTCTTCGGCCTCAGCCTTGCCGATGTTCTCCTTGACCGGCTTCGGTGCGCCGTCAACGAGCTCCTTCGCTTCCTTCAGGCCGAGACCCGTTGCCTCACGAACGGCCTTGATGACGTTGATCTTCTTGTCGCCTGCTGCTGCGAGAACGACGGTGAACTCCGTCTTCTCCTCGCCGCCCGCAGCCGGAGCAGCACCGCCGACAGCAGCAACTGCGACCGGTGCAGCTGCGCTGACACCGAATTTCTCCTCCATTGCCTTCACGAGCTCGGAGAGTTCGAGAACGGTCATGTTCTCAATGGCTTCCAGAATCTGATCCTTGTTCATGCTGTATACCTCCAATAGTATGTAAATTCTCTCTCAATCGTATGTTTATGCGGACGCCTTCTGCGCACGCACAGCCTCAAGCACATAGACGGCATTGCGGATAACGCCCTGCAGTACATTGACCGTGTTCGAGATCGGTGCATTCATGCTGCCCATGAGCTTTGCGATAAGCTCTTCGCGCGACGGGAGCGATGCAAGCGCCTGAACCTCAGCCGTCTCGATGACCTTACCCTCAACGGTACCGACCTTGACGGACAGGATACCCTTCTCGTCGAGCTTGTTTTTCTTGATGTAGCCGCAGATGACCTTCGCCGGAGCGACGGCATCGTCTGCCGAGAACGCAAATGCTGTCGTGCCCTCAAGGTGCGGATCGAGCCCCTCAAGACCAAGCGCATCTGCCGCACGGCGCAGCATCGTGTTCTTTACGACGTGATAGGAGACACCAGCAGCGCGCAGCTCGCGGCGCAGCTCCGTATCCTGTGCAACGGTGAGACCGCTGTACGTCGTAAAGACAGCTCCTTTCGCCGAGGAGAGCTGCTCTTTCAGCTTCTCGACGATGACTTCTTTCTTGTGATCTGTCATGTAATCATTTCCCTCCTTTCTTGTCGCCGTTCATCTTGGCACGTCCTTCCGTTCTCGCCGCGTCGGAACATCCTCCACGCAGGACTTAACTGCGCGTCCGGTGTTCCTACTTGCTCGAGCAAATCCGCACCAATCTGGACGGCTCTTATTCTTTCCAATGAAAAATCTCCGGCTGCTATCCTGCCGGAGATGAATGTTCAAATTCACGTCCGGCCTCGGCAGGCGACTATGTCGTTAGATGCTTGCGCAAACCTGCTGTCTACAGCCCCGGGGAAATTCCGTGCGCCGCTAAAAATTAGCTGAGCGCAACGGGGACGGCGGGTCCCATCGTCGCCACAACGGTGATGGAGCGGATGTACTGCCCCTTTGCCGCTGCCGGCTTCACGCGAATCAGCGTGTCGATGATCGCCTGATAGTTTTCGCGGAGTTTCTCCGCATCAAAGGAGGCCTTCCCGATGGGAACGTGGACGTTGCCCGCCTTGTCCGTGCGGTACTCCACCTGACCTGCCTTGATTTCGCCGATGGCTTTCTTCAGATCCATCGTGACCGTGCCGAGCTTCGGGTTCGGCATGAGTCCGCGCGGACCGAGAACCTTACCGAGGCGGCCGACCGTGCCCATCATGTCGGGCGTAGCGACAGCGACATCGAAGTCGAGCCAGCCGCCCTGGATCTTCTGCACGATCTCATCCGAGCCGACGAAGTCAGCTCCTGCTGCCTCAGCCTCAGCGACCTTCTCGCCCTTTGCAAAGACGAGCACGCGCTGGGTCTTGCCCGTGCCATGCGGCAGGACAAGGGCGCCGCGCACCTGCTGATCCGCATACTTCGGATCGACGCCAAGGCGCACATGCAGCTCGATGGTCTCGTCGAATTTGGCGGTTGCCGTCTTCTTGACGAGTTCCATCGCTTCCTGCGAAGCGTAGAGCTTGCCGCTCTCGATCAGCTTCGCAGCGTCTTGGTATTTCTTACCAAACTTTGCCATGAATAACTCCCTTCGTGGTCCTAACGGGCGTACGCCCTTCCACTTTGTCACAGAGGATTAGTCTGTGATCTCAATGCCCATGCTGCGGGCCGTGCCCTCGATCATGGACGTCGCCGCCTCGATCGATGCGGCATTCAGATCCGGCATCTTGGACTCTGCGATCTCGCGTGCCTTCGCGCGCGGGAGCTTGCGACCTTCGTCTTGTTCGGCTCGCCCGACGCCTTTTCAATGCCCGCCGCCTTCTTCAGCAGAACTGCTGCCGGAGGGGTCTTCGTGATAAAGGTAAAGGAACGATCCTCAAAGACTGTGATCTCAACCGGAATGATGAGCCCCGCCTGCTTCGCCGTGCGCTCGTTGAAGTCCTTGACGAATGCCATGATATTGACGCCCGCCTGACCAAGCGCAGGTCCAACCGGAGGAGCCGGTGTCGCCTTCCCCGCAGGAACCTGCAGCTTTACGACACGCGCAACCTTCTTTGCCATCCACATTCACCTCCTTTCGGTGAAAAATAGCGGTATATCTGATCTCAGATCCGTTCGACCTGATCGATCTCGACATCCAGTGGGGTTCCGTCCACATCCACCTGCACGCGCATACTCGACGTGTCGATCGACGTGATCTTGCCCGCGTAGTCCTCGAATGCGCCCGAGATGATGCGCACCGTGTCGCCGACATCCACCTTGGCGCGGCGTTTGGGTGCCCCGCCCACAGAGCCGGAAAGGATGCGTTCCGCCTCCTCCGCGGTCAGCGGAATGGGGTGCTTCTCCGAGCCGACAAAGCCCGTGACGCCCGTCGTGTTGCGCACGACGTACCACGAGTGCTCATCGACGATCATGTCAACGAGGACGTAGCCCGGGAACACCTTGCGCGGGACGACCTTTTCCTTGCCGTCCTTGACCTCGATCTCGTTCTCCACGGGCACGACGACGTTAAAGATCATCTCGCTCATGCTCGCCGAGTGCATGAGGCGCTCAAGGTTTGCCTTGACCTTGTTCTCATACCCCGAGTAGGTGTGGATGACATACCATGCGCGATGTGGATTCGCCTGCCGGAGATTGAGTTCTTCCTTGTCTGCCATGTCCCTCACCCCGTCTAGTAATGCAGGATAACCTGAAAGATGCGCGCAAAAATAGTGTCGCAGATCCAGATGAGCGCGCAGACGACGACGATCGCAATGCCGACAACACCGGTGTAGGTGACCAGCTCGCGCCGCGTCGACCACGAGACCTTCTTCATCTCGGCGACGACTTCCCGCAGGAATTTCACAATCTTTCCCATGATGCGGGCGCTTACTTCGTCTCTTTGTGCGGCGTGTGCTTGCGGCAGAACTTGCAGTACTTGCTGAACTCCAGACGATCCGGATTGTTCTTCTTGTTCTTGTTCGTGCGATAGTTGCGGCTATGGCACTCCGTGCACTCAAGCGTAATGTTGTTGCGCATGAATATCGACTCTCCTTGTTAGTTTTCATGACACGAAATCACTCGTATCAATTTATCATACTTGGAAAATGCTGTCAACGCATGAAGTACATTTTCCCTAAGGAGACACCGGAGTGCTCCCTGAAAGCATAAAAGAACCCCCGTTGCGGGGGGGGGATCAAGCAAAATGGTGGCGGCACAGAGATTTGAACTCCGGACACTGCGGGTATGAACCGCATGCTCTAGCCAACTGAGCTATGCCGCCGTTATATGGAGCTGATGACCAGGATTGAACTGGTGACCTTATCCTTACCAAGGATACGCTCTGCCGACTGAGCTACACCAGCGCACAGACTTGGTTGCGGGGACAGGACTTGAACCTGTGACCTTCGGGTTATGAGCCCGACGAGCTACCGACTGCTCCACCCCGCGATAAAAAGTGGTGGGCAGGGATGGATTCGAACCATCGTAATCCGAAGATGACAGATTTACAGTCTGTTGCCTTTAACCACTCGGCCACCTACCCATGATATGCTATTGGTTGCGGGGACAGGACTTGAACCTGTGACCTTCGGGTTATGAGCCCGACGAGCTACCGACTGCTCCACCCCGCGATGTTCTGTCGTGTATTGCACTGACAATACGGTATTATACGGCAAAGGAGCGGGCGCGTCAATACCTAAAATAGAAAAAAGGACGATGATGCGAAACTTTTTCGTTTCACACCATCGTCCTTGGGCATTTCTACGGCGAAATTACTCTGCGGCGTCGCCGTCAAAGAGATAGGAGTAGCGTTCCTTGAACGCCTCCTGTGTCATGCGGTAGGCATTCGCAAGTCCCGGATCGTCGAGATCGCCCTTTTCGAGGCGCATCATGAAGCCGCGTGCGATGCGGTAGTGGACGGAAGCGATGTTGACCTTGCGCACCTTCGTCTTGCCCGTCTCGGGGTCGCGAATCTCGTCGAAGCGCATCGGCACCGCCTGATTGTCCTGAATCGTGATGATCGCGCCCGTGTCGCCCTGCATGAGGAACTTGACGGCGGAGTAGCCGAGCGAGCGGCAGTAGTCGATGTCATAGGCGATCGGCGCCGTGCAGCGCAGCTCGTAGCCGATCTCCTTGTCGATGACGCTGATGGTGATGCCGAGCTTCTTCGTCTCGGCGAGCACCGCCTGTTTGATGATCTCGCCGAAGTCGAGCTCGCTGTAGCGGATGTGTCCGTGCTCGTCCGTGACGACGTTGCCGAGTTTGGCGAAGTCCTCCTCGGCGATCTTCTCGATCACGCCCTCAGCGATGACAGCAACGCCGTAGTTGCGCCCCGTGAGGTAACGCTTCACGATCGAGCCGACGATCACATCGACGACCTGCTGCAGCGGGATCTTTTTCTGGGAGAACTCCTCGGGGATGATGGTGATCGCCGCGCCTGCGCTGCGCCCCATCCCGAGAGCGAGGTGCCCCGCCGTACGTCCCATGGCGATGGTGAAGTACCAGCGGTTGTTCGTCGTGCTCGCATCCTCCATGAGGTTCTCGATCTCCATCGTGCCGAAGGCACGCGCCGTCTCAAAGCCGAACGTCGGCACGCCCTCGGGGAGCGGCAGGTCGTTGTCGATGGTCTTCGGGACATGGACGACGTTGATCGTGCGCCCCATCTTGCGCGCGTACTCGGAAACCGCCATGGAGCTGAACGCCGTATCGTCGCCGCCGATGGTGACGAGATGCGTCACGCCGAGCTCGGTCAGCGTCTCGACCACGGTGCGGAGGTCGGATTCCTTCTTCGTCGGGTTGAAGCGCGACATCTTCAGAATGCAGCCGCCCGTCAGATGAATGCGGCTGATGTTCGCGGGCTCAAGGCGCACGTAGTTCTTCTCACCGCGTGCAATCCGCGAGAACCCGTCGTAGATGCCGAGCACATCCCAACCGTGCCGCGTCGCCTCACTGACTACGGCAGAGATGACACTGTTGATGCCGGGTGCGGGGCCGCCGCCGCAGATAATCGCAATCACATTCTTGATGCCAATCATGAAACCTTCCTCCTTATTGGTTTGGAATAGTCTGTATGACGTTATCAATTCGACGAAATCGTCTTTTCCTGCAATTCCCTAGGGAATCGCTGATAAAATAAAGTCCGTCAGATTGGCGTAGGTTTTTTCGTCCGATTGAGGAGGCAAACCGGACGCATAGCAGAGGCTATGTGGAGGATTTGCCGACAAAGGCAGGGCGAAAAAGATGTGCTAAGACGGCGGTGCTGAGTTTATCAGTGCTTCCCTAGATGCCAAGTAGTCAAAAGGGCAGAAAAAATATATAATACATATATCATTCGGCACATTTGGAGGTTCGTCATGACATTGCCCAACAAACTCGGAATCTCGGATTCCACGGCTCTTGCCCATGAGGAGGAGCGGCTGACCAAAAAGCGTGCACAGGAACTCTATGACCGTCATATCATCGGGACGCTTGCCGTCGGCACTTATGCCGGACTGCAGGAGATCCACCGCTATCTGTTTCAGGATGTATATGACTTTGCCGGGCAGACGCGCACGGTCAACATCGCCAAAGGACATTTTCGCTTTGCCCCCGTGCTCTACCTCACGGAGGCACTGGCGCAGATCGACCGCATGCCGCAGGACAGCTTTGACGCTATCCTCGATAAATACGTCGAGATGAATGTGGCACATCCCTTTCGAGAGGGCAACGGGCGCAGTATGCGCATCTGGCTCGACGCCATGTTAAAACACGCGCTCTCTTGCGTCGTGGATTGGGATAACGTGGATAAAGACGACTATCTGCTCGCAATGGAACGCAGCCCCATCCGCTCAACGGAGATCAAGGTTCTGCTGAAGGGTGCTCTGACGCAGCGCATCGACGACCGAAGCATCTATATGAAGGGCATCGATGCCTCCTATCGCTATGAGGGGTACAACGCCTATAAAACAGAAGAGATATAACAATATAAAGCGATCCCCTAGTTCCGCTTTCTGCTGCGCCGCCCGATGTTCGTGACGGTCTTGCCCGCCTTTTTGCTGCGCTGCTTCGGCTTCGTGCGCTTGGGCAGCGTTCGGCGTTTTGCATCACGCGGCGGACGTGCCTTTTTCTGTGCGTCTCCCTCCGCTGCGGGCGGTGCGGGACGCTTTTTTTTCTTGACCACGTCACGGCGCAGGCATTCTTTCAGTGCCGCCTCCATCTTGCGGAGCTTTTCGTGCTGATGGGGCGCAACGAGCGTGATCGCCTTGCCCTGTGTTCCGGCACGCCCCGTGCGGCCGATGCGGTGGATGTAGTCGGTCACCGTCGGCGGCAGGTCGTAGTTATAGACGTGGGTCACGCCCTCGATGTCGAGTCCGCGCGCCGCGATGTCCGTCGCGCAGAGGATCTGCAGTTTTGCACTGCGGAACTGGCGCAGGACGAAACTGCGCTGCGTCTGCGTGAGGTCGCCGCTGAGTGCGTCGACGAGATAGCCGCGCTGTGCGAGCTCCATCATGAGTGCACGGGTGCGCTCCTTCGTGGCGCAGAACACCACGGCAAGGTACGGTGCCTCCTCGTTGATGGAGGCACAGAGGCGGTCGAGCTTGTCCCCTGCGCTGACGGGAATGACGACCTGCTCGATGGCAGCGAGGGTCACGGTCTCGCCCGCGAGACGAATGTGCGCGGGGTTGGTCATGAACCGCTTTGTTAGGCGCACAATGCGCTCGGGCATCGTTGCCGAGAAGAGTGCGAGCTGATAGTCCTGTGCCACAGTGCCAAGCAGGGTCTCCACATCCTCGATGAAGCCCATCTTCAGCATCTCGTCCGCCTCGTCGAGGACGACCTTGTTCACGCTGCCGAGCGCAAGCGTTCCGCGCCGTACGTGATCGAGCAGACGTCCCGGTGTACCGATGACGAGCTGCGGACTGCGGCGCAGCTTTTCCTTTTGCCGTTCGATGTCCGCCCCGCCATAGATCACAACGGTGCCAATACCAAGGGACTGGGCGAGCGGTTCGGCGACGCGCTCGATCTGGATGGCGAGCTCACGCGTCGGTGCGACGACGAGTGCCTGTGCCGCCGCGCCCTGCGGCTTGATGCGCGCAAGGAGCGGCAGGAGATAGGCGAGCGTCTTGCCCGTCCCCGTCTGTGCCTGTGCGATCACGTCGCGTCCCGCGCGCATGGGCGGGATCGCCTGCTCCTGCACGGGGGTCGGCTGTGTGATGCCCTGTTTTTGGAGGAGTGCGGTCAGTGTCTCCGAGATGCCGAGCTGGTCGAAATGCGTCATGATGAAAGTACCTCTGCGCCCGTCTCTGTGATGAGAATGGTCTTTTCCCACTGTGCAGAGAGCGTCCCGTCCTTCGTCCGCACTGTCCATCCGTCCGTGCGGTCAACGGTGACATCGTAGTCTCCCGCATTGATCATCGGCTCGACCGTGAACACCATGCCCGGCACCATGAGCATCCCTGTGCCCGGCTCGCCCTCATGCGGGACGTACGGCTCCATGTGAAAGTCCTTGCCGACGCCATGACCGCCGAGCGCTGTAACGACCGAGTACCCGTTGGCATGCGCCCAGTCGCCGCACGCTGCACTCACGTCGCCGAGAAAATGCCACGGACGCGCCGCCGCGATACCGCGCTCCATGCACTCCTTTGTCACCTTGACGAGCCGCTCCGCTGCCGCCGGCACCTTGCCGATGAGATACATCCGTGAGGCATCCGCATAGTAGCCGTCCACGATGACGGTCGAGTCGACGTTGATGATGTCGCCCTCTTTAAGCACATCCTTGGTCGATGGAATCCCGTGGCAGACCACGTTGTTGATCGACGTGCAGATGCTCTTGGGGAAGCCCTCAAAGCCGAGGCAGGCGGGAATGCCGCCGTGCGAGACAATGTACTCATGCGCCGCGCGATCCAGCGTCTCCGTGTCAACGCCCGGTGCGACGAGCGTCCCCATGAGGTCGAGCACCGCATCGTTGATGACGGCGGCACGGCGGATGCCCGCGATGTCCGCCTCGTTATTGATGATCTTGCGCGGCGGGCGCACCTGCCCCTTGATCACATCGTAGCGGATGGAGGCGATGCGCTCGTCAAAGTCCTCATGACATTTTTTATATTTCTTGCCGCTGCCGCACCAGCATAGGTCATTTCGATTCATTCCTGTACTCCTTATCATCTTGGGGAATCCCCGCTATTTCTCTCCCTGCATTATAGCCCGCCCCATCGGTGGATGTAAAGGGACGATCGCCAATAGATTTTTTGACAAATCCCTGCTGCCCCTGTATAATCAATTTATTAAAATTTTGTGATTCTTTTGTAGATAGGAAAGCATCCAGCATGAAACAGCGGCTGTCGAAAAAGGAATATCTCTTTGTCGCATCTCTCCTCTTCGGTCTGGTCTTCGGTGCGGGTAATCTGATCTTTCCCGCGTCGATGGGACAGCGGGCGGGGATGGAGATGCTGCCCGCCCTCGTCGGGTTCTGCATCACAGGCGTGGGGCTGCCTCTGCTCGGCATCGCTGCGATCAGCATCACGGCGAGCGATAGTCTCTCCGCGATCGGGAACAGGGTGGGGCGACGTTTTTCCCTGCTCTTTACCTGTGCGCTCTATCTCTGCATCGGGCCGCTCTTCGCCATCCCGCGTACGGCGACCGTCTCTTTTCAGGTTGGCGTTCTGCCGTTCGTCGCCCCTGCCCTGCACGATGTTCTGCTCCTCGCCTTTACCGCGCTCTTCTTCGCCGTGGTGCTCTTTTTCTCCCTGCGCCCGTCGGGGATTCTGATCTGGATCGGCAAGGTGCTGAATCCGCTCTTTCTCTTTTTCCTTGCCATCATGATCGTCGCTGCACTAAGAGAGCCGATGGGCAGCGTGTGGGCGATGTCACCCACAGGAGCGTACGCAGAGAATGCCTTTTTTACCGGGCTGCTCGAGGGCTATAACACGATGGATGTGCTCGCCGCTCTCGCCTATGGCAGCATCCTCGTCGACTCCATCCGCCGTCTGGGGCTGTCCTCGCCCGCTGATCTCTCCTACAGCACGATCCTCTCGGGCAGTCTCAGCACGCTGCTCATGGCACTCATCTATCTCGCGCTCACCTACGTCGGTGCACAGAGCCGCGCCGTCTACGGCATCGATGCCAACGGCGGCGATGTGCTCGCCCATATTGCAGCGCATTACTTTGGCGCGTACGGCGGCGTTCTGCTCGGCATCACGATCACCTGTGCCTGTCTCAAGACCTCCATCGGCCTCGTCACAGCTTGCGCGTCCACGTTTGCCGCGCTCTTTCCGCGCAGTTTTTCCTATACAAAATACACGGTGATCTTCGCCGCGTTCTCATTCGCCATATCGAATGTCGGCCTCAGCCGCATCATCGCGTATTCCCTCCCCGTGCTCTACTTTCTCTATCCCGTCGCCATCGTCCTCATCGCTCTCTGTCTTATCGAGGGGCTGATCGGCTACCGCCGCCCGCTCTATGTGTGGAGCATTGTCGGCACGAGTGCGGCCGCCTTCTTCGACTTTCTCCGTGCACTGCCGCCCGCTCTGCAGAACGCGTCTTCATGGATGCCTGCTCTGTGTACGGCAGGAGAGGCGCTTCCCCTCGCATCCCTCGGGATGGGGTGGGTTGTGCCCGCGCTGATTGGTTTTTGTGTCGGCGCGCTCATCTGTGCATGGCAAAAAACGCGCAGCTATTGACGCGGCGACGCCTTTTTGATAGAATGCAAAAGTATTGTATTTCATACAGCATACGGAGAGGTGTCCGAGTGGTTTAAGGAGCCGGTCTTGAAAACCGGTGATGCGGCAACGCACCGTGGGTTCGAATCCCACCCTCTCCGCCATAATGAAACGATAAAGGGTTGTTATTACGAAGTCTCTGTCTTCGTAATAACAACCCTTTTTGTCAGATGAGAAGAAGGTCTATCCGCCGCGTTCAGACGCGCTCGCGGATGACGACCTTTTCCTCCGTATCGGTGTCGTGGAGCTGCACCGATACGTCCTCGGCAGATGCCGTCGGTACGTTCTTGCCAACATAGTCGGCGCGGATCGGAGCTCGCGATGTCCGCGGTCGATGAGCACGGCGAGCTGGATCATGCGCGGCCGTCCGAGGTCGAGCAGGGCGTTCATCGCCGCCCGTATCGTCCGCCCTGTGTAGAGCACATCATCGACGAGGATGACGGTCTTGTCCGTGATGTCAAGGGGGATCTCCGTCGTGTGTACGATGGGCTGGTAGGCGAGCTCGTTGAGGTCGTCGCGGTAGAGCGTGATGTCGAGCACGCCGCGCGGCAGTTCCCGTCCCTCGATCTGCGCGATCTCCGCGCCGAGCCGCGCCGCGATCGGTACGCCGCGCTTGCGGATGCCGACGAGCACCAGATGCTCCGTTCCATGATTTTTCTCTACAATCTCGTGCGCGATGCGCATGAGGGCGCGGCGAATGCCGTCCTCATCCATCAGCACGGCCTTTTCTCTAAGCTCGGTCATGCAATCATCTCCTTCGGAGTGTGTGCAGAATCTCCTCCATGTCCGCCGGCAGGGGCGCGGTGAACGTCATTTCCGCCTGCGTACGCGGATGTGTCAGCGTGAGGGTCAGCGAGTGCAGTGCCTGCCCCGCGATGGCAAAGGGGTTCTTCTTCGCCGTGTACTTCGTATCGCCGACCAGCGGATGTCCGATGCTTGTCATGTGAACGCGGATCTGATGTGTCCGCCCCGTCTCCAGACGGCAGGCGACAAAGGTGTAGTCGCCGAACCGCTCAAGCACCTCAAAGTGGGTCGTCGCGGGCTTGCCGTTCTCACGGACAATCGCCATTTTCTTGCGATCCGTCGGATGCCGTCCGATGTCCCCCGTAATGACGCCCGCGCGCTCGACGATGTTTCCGTATACGATGGCACGGTACTCGCGCCGTGCCTCCTTGTCCCGAATCTGGCGGGCGAGGAAATGATGTGCCATGTCGTTTTTCGCGGCGACCATCACGCCCGAGGTATCCTTATCGAGGCGATGGACGATGCCGGGGCGCAGGTCGCCGTTGATCCCCGAGAGATCGCTGCAGTGATGGAGCAGTGCGTTGACGAGCGTCCCCGTATATACGCCCGCGGCGGGATGCACGACCATGCCGCGCGGTTTGTTGATGACGATGATGTCCGCATCCTCATAGAGGACATCCAGCGGGATGTTCTCTGCACGGATCTCGACTGCCTCTGCGGGGGGGATAATGCACGCTACGGTCTCGCCGCCGCTCAGCTTAAAATTCGCCTTGCGCCGCTCCCCATCCACCGTTACATGCCCCTCTGCGACGAGGTGCTGTGCATAGCTCCGCGAGAGGTTCGCCATCTGCCGTACGAGGAATACATCCAGCCGTTCCCCTGTCTGATCGGAAATAAATGTGCTCACGGAAGAAACTCCTTCTTCTGCACGAAGAGCGCCCAAAGAACGCAGATCGTTCCCACCACGATGGCGATGTCCGCGATATTGAATACCGGCCATACGCGGAAATCAATGAAGTCGATGACGTGTGCGAGGCGAATCCGATCCGCCATGTTGCTGAGCGCCCCTGCCGCAAAGGCGACGCTGCCGTAGTGAATGAGTGCGCTGCCGCGCGCGAGACGCGGATAGAGAAAGAGGAATACGAGGAAGAACAGCGCGGCGGTGAGCAAAAAGAGCCACTGCTGACGCTCGAAGATCCCGAACGCAGCCCCCGCGTTCAGCACGTAGGTCAGATGGAGGTATGACGGAATGACGGGGATGCTCTCCCCCGGCAGCATGGTCGATGCGACGTACGCTTTCACCGCTTGATCCAAAAATCAGTGTCCCGCCAAAGAGCAGTGCGGCCTTTCCGCACCCGATCATCGTCTTCAATCGTCCTCCTGTTCCTTCACGGCATCGTCCTTCGGTTTTTATCGGCGGTGCAGGAGGCGCGGGCGGCACCTTCTTTTCATGCACCATGTCCGGCATCTCTGCGATGGCATCCTCGATGAGGGCGAGCTCTGCCTGCACATTGGATTTCATGCGGCGCAGGAACTGATGCTTCTCGCGGACGAGCCGCTCGTACTCCGCCACGATAGCACGCACCTTGTCTGCGGCCTCGTCCAGCTGTGCCTTTGCCTGCAGTGTCGCCTCGCGGCGCATGTTCTGCGCCTCTTTCGCCGTCGTCTCAAGCAGGCGGTCGGCGCCTGCTTGGCACTCGTGCTCATCTCCTCCGCCGTTTTCTGCGCGACGACGAGCGTCTCGCGCATGCTCTGCTCGACGCGGCGGAACTCTCCGTTCGCCGAGCGTTCACGCTCCAGCTCGCCCCGCAGACGCTCATTTTCATCCAGTACCGCCGTGTACGCCTTCATGATCTCATTGAGAAAATCGTTGACCTCGTTCTCGTTAAATCCGCGAAAACTCCGACCAAACTCCTTGGCATGAATATCCATCGGTGTCAGCATCGCGCTCCCGCCTTTCTTCAAAAGAATCGATGCAGTACAACAACCGTGCGGCCCTTCTTCGTCTGACCGCGCACCTCAGTCACCTCGACGCGGCCGCGCCCGCGCATGGAGAGGACATCTCCCTCCTTGACCGTCTTGGAGGCACTCGCCGCACTCTGCCAGTTATGCTTCACCTTATCGGCGGCGATATCGTCCGCCGCACGGCTGCGCGAGATGCCAAACCCTGCCGCGGCGATGGAGTCGAGCCGCAGCGACGCCACCGTCGCGCGGATCTCCTTCGTCCGCTCCTCACGCGGCGCGATCTCCGTCAGCTCCGCAGGTGCGGTCTTCACGCCGACCGCGCCGATCATCGTCAGGTTCTCGATCAGGAACGGGGCGATCTTGGCATCACAGAGGATTTTCGCCGCATCGGAGGCAGGCAGAATGTCGCCGATCATCTCGCGCTCAATCCCCAGCCCCATCACTGCACCGAGGACATCACGATGCGTGAGCCGTGCAAACTGCCCGTTCCACGCGGCCTCTACGCAGGCGATACCAAAATCCTCCGTCCGCCCCGCAAAGTCCCGATGGCGCAGCATCGCACGCGCGCGCTCCGCCCCCTGATAGCCGCCGTCAAAGTCCAGCTGCAGATCATCATAACTCGCGCGGATCGTCTCGGCGATCTCCTGTCCATAGGGGTCAAGAAAGGGACTGATGCGAAATTTGCGTGTCTTGATGACGGTCTCTGCGAGGTCGAGCAGGCGCACTGCCGTCTCCTCCCCTTCACTGCCGCGATAAAAGCGGAGAATCCGCTCCTTCTGTTCTGATGCCATAGTCCCCTCCTTTGGGAAATCGTCCTGCGAACTGTTACTGTTTGCCGAGTTCTTTCGACCGCTCCGCCGCGGCAAGAACCGCCTCGATGAGCGCAGAGCGCACGCCGGCGCGCTCCATTACGCGCAGCCCCGCCGCCGTCGTCCCTGCGGGACTGGTCACGGCAGCGCGCAGAGGGGCGGGCGCAGCCCCATCGAGCACCATCTGCGCCGCACCAAGCAGCGTCTGTGCAGCGAGCAGAGACGCCGTCTCGTGGCGCAGCCCGGCCGCAACGCCTCCGTCGGTCAACGCCTCGATCATGAGGAACGCATAGGCTGGACCACTGCCCGAAAGCCCTGTCACCGCATCGAGGTCATGCTCCTTTACCTCGACGACGCGTCCCGCCGTGCCGAGCACGACATTCGCCGCCTCGCGTGCGGACGCATCTGCATCGTCGCTGCACGCATAGGCGGACATCCCCGCGCCAACGGCCAGCGGGGTGTTCGGCATCGCACGGACAATCGGGTGCCCCGGATATTCCACCGCAATCTGCGCCATCGTCAGGCCTGCCACGATGGAGATCACGAGCGCATCCCTGTGCAGCAGGGGTGCCGTCTCCTGCATCGCCGCACGCGCGGCAGAGGGCTTTACCGCCAGAACAAGAACGTCAATACGGGGCAGAAAATCCTCTGCCCCGACCTGTGCATTTACGTGATACTGCCCATGAAGTGCGCAGCACCGTGCCGCCTTGTGATCCGATACATAGATCTGCGGCGACGGCACGCCCTTCTCCGCCGTCATGCCCGCGATCATCGCCTCTGCCATTGCGCCGCCGCCGATGATGCCGATCTTCCATGCGCTACGCATGTGCACCTACCGATCCATGAAGGGCATATTGTCCCCCAGTCGGTGTTCATCCTCGGAGTAGCTGACGTTGACGTTGCTCGGCGCGCAGAGAATGACATTGTTGCTGATCTTCTTGATGTCGCCGTTGAGTGCGTACGTCGTTCCGCTGATGAAGTCAATGATGCGGTTCGCGACGCTCTTTTCCGTCTTTCAAAATTCAGCACGACGGGCTTTTTCTTCTGGAGATTGACCGCCACCTGCTGCGCATCGTCGAATGACTGCGGCTCGATCACCACGACGTTCATGCGGTATGCCGCAACGACGTTGTCGATCGGTGTAGCCCCTGCCGCTGCGCCTGCCGGCGGGGTAAAGTCGGGAAAGCACGAGAGATTGGCCCCTGTCTCAACGCGCTGCCGTCCCGTGCGCGAGCCGATCTCGGTCACGGGCGCAGGCTTCTTTTCTTCCCGCTCTTCGAGCTCCTCATCCTCCTCGGACGAGATACCGAATAAGTTCTTGAAAATCTTCACAATCCCTCACACTCCTAGGGTATAATTGCGTGCGCCAAAAATCGCCGTGCCGACACGCACGAGATTCGCTCCCTCCTCGACGGCAATGCGATAGTCGTGTGTCATGCCCATCGAAAGGTAGCGGATGTCTGCCTTGTGCGGCTCTGCCGCCTTGATCGCGCCGTACAGCTCGTACATCGCACGAAAGAGTGGACGGCACTGCTCTACATCCTCATAATTCGGCGCAATACACATAAAACCCTGCAAGCGAACCGAATCCATTCCATCAATCGCCGCGAGGAGCTCGTCGAGATCCTCGCGGTAGACGCCGGACTTGCTCTCCTCACGCGCCAGATTGACCTGCACGAGGATATTCTGCACCTTGCCGAACTTCTCCGCCGCGCGGTTCACCGCCTGTGCGAGATGCACGGAATCCACGGAGTGAATGAGGTCGAACTGGCGCACGGCGTATTTCGCCTTATTGGTCTGCAGATGCCCGATCAGATGCCATTTTACCTCGCGCTCAAGCGTCTCCGCCTTGTCCAGCGCCTCTTGGATGCGGTTCTCCCCGATGTTCATGATGCCCGCATCAATGGCCTCCTGCATCGCCGCGACGGGATGGTTTTTCGTCACGGCAATCAACTCCACAGGCGCATCCTTCGAAACGTGCGTCCGCCGCGCCCGCGCGGCCATGATCTCGGCACGTACCTTTTGAATCTGCTCCCCGATCATTGTTCCTTCACTCATTTCAACTCCATTACTGCCGCCAGACGTCCCGTCCTGCCGCCTGCGGCACGATAGGAGTAAAACCATGTATGATCGCACGACGTGCATGTCTGTGCGCTGTCGATCTGCTGCGGAGGGACGCCCGCCTCCTCCAGTGCAAGGCGATTCGCCGCCCATAGATCCAGATGGTATTTCCCATCTCGCTCCACGACGATCCGCTCCGCGTCATGCGGAAAAGCGCGACGGAACTGCGCAGCGACCTCATCGCCGACCGTATAGCAGTCGGCGCAGATGGAGGGGCCGATCCCTGCCATAATATCCGCGGGTCTTGTCCCGAACTCCTCTGCCATGCGTGCAAGCGTCTTTGCCCCGATCCGCTCCACCGTCCCACGCCAGCCAGCGTGAACGAGCGCAATGGCATGATGCACAGGGTCATAGAGGAGGACGGGCACGCAGTCCGCATAGCAGAGGAGGAGCGTGACATCGTTGTCATTCGTGATCAGCGCATCTGCATCGGCGATACAGTCTGCATAGTCCCGCGCACCGCGGCCCGCATCGCGGCGAAAAACGCGTACGATCTCCGTCCCATGCACCTGTCGCGGTGTGCAGATCCGCTCTGCCGAAAGCCCCAGCGCTGCGCAGTACCGCCTGCGGTTCTCCCACACAGCCGCGGGGTCATCCTCCACGTGCAGTGCCATGTTCAGCGTATCATACGGGGGAGCACTGACACCGCCCTGCCGTGCCGAGAACCCATGCACGAGCGCGTCGCTCGGAAAGAGATCCAGCCGCCCGCTCCACAGATTGTTGCCGAGATGCCGTAGTACAAAGCTCATACCGTCATCCTTTCCGCAGGTTTACAGACACCGCAGCGCAGACAGCCGTCGAAGCAGATCGGTGTCGGCAGGAGCGCCTTTGCCCGCTCATATTCCTGCCACAGATAGTGTTTGGAAAAGCCCATGTCGAGATGATCCCAAGGCAGATATGTTTTTTCCGTCCACGCGGGAGACAGATAGCCCTCCTCGGAGAGACCGTCCGCACGCATCTCTGCCGCGAGATCTTTTGCCCCGCGCCCCATCGCCGCACGTATGAGGGGTACGGCAAGGCGGCGGTCGCCGCGCGCGAGGATGGACTGGACACGCGCTTCCTTCGGTGACTCGAAGTGAACAACGATCTTTTTGTGTCGGCTGAGTGCCTGCGTCAGGCGTTTCATCACCGCGTCCATGCGCTTTTTCTCCGCCGCCGCCATCCACTGAAACGGCGTAAACGGCTTGGGAACGAAGGGATTCACGCTGAGCGTCAGTGTGCCACGACAGCCCTTTTCGTCCATGTAGGAACGCAGGCGCTGCGTGAGGTCGATGATCGCGTCGATGTCCTCATCCGCCTCGAAGGGCAGCCCCACCATGATATACAGCTTAAAATTCAGGATATGTGCCGCCGCCCCGAGATCAACCGACGTGAAGAGATGATGTTCCTCGATGCCCTTGTTGATGACCGCGCGCATCCGCGCACTGCCCGCCTCGGGGGCGATGGTCAGGGTCTTCAGTCCGCTCGCTGCGAGCGACTCAACGAGTTCCTTCGTCACGGAGTCCGCGCGGAAGGACGCGACCGACATCGAGAGCCCCTCCCCGAGAATGGAGCGACAAAGGGCATCGATCTCTGGGTAGTCCGAGATCGCCGCGCCCATGAGTCCGATCTTTTTGCCGTAGGCAAGGGCGTCGCGCACCTCGCCCTCGATGACGGCGAGAGAGCGGTTGCGCGGGCGCCGAAAGCAGTAGCCCGCCATGCAGAAGCGGCAGTGACGTCCGCACCCGCGCGCCGTCTCGATGAGGTAAAAGCTGAACTCCGTATCATCCGTAATGACAACCGTATGGGCGGGGTGAGTGTCGAGATCCTCCACCCACTGCCGCGCCACATGGGACGGTGCCCCCGCCTGCGGCAGGAGTGCCGTCAGATGCCCCTCCGCATCGTATGCGGGCGTATAGAGTGCCGGGACATAGACCCCGGGGACATGAGAAAGGCGCTGCAGGAGCGCCATGCGGTCGTCGCCCGCATGCAGCCCTGCATGATAGGCGTCCATCATCGCAGGAAGGATCGCCTCCCCCCTCACCGATGACAAAGGCATCGATCAGCGCGGCGAGCGGTTCGGGGTTGAACGTGGCACATGGTCCCCCCGCGATAACGAGGGGGTCATGTGCCGTGCGGTCTGCGGCAAGCGACGTGATATGACTGCGTGCGAGCATTTCCGCGACATGAAAATAATCCATCTCAAACGAAATGGCAAAGCCGACGATGGCGAAGTCCGCGAGTGGTGTCTGCGTCTCCACGCTCATCATCGGCGTATTTGTGCGCACATAGCGCGGCATCTCATCGCGATCGGGCAAAAAGACGCGCTCACACGCCGTATCACTGCGCTCATTCAGCAGCGCATAGATAATGTGCAGACCGAGGTTCGACATGCCGACAAAGTAGGTATTGGGATAGACGAGAGCAAACCGCGTGCGTGCGCCCGCAGGATAGCGATAATACCCGCGCTCCTGCGCCAGACGTGTCCGCAGACATTCCCTCAGTCGATGATCCAATCCCCACTCTGCCTTTCATTCTTTCTCACGATGTGCACGCAGCGTCTCCAGTTCCTCGATGAAATTCGTAATATCATCGAACTTCCGATAGACCGAGGCGAAGCGAATGTAAGCGACCTCATCAAAGTCCTTCAAATGCTCCATGACGATCTCACCGACCTTCTCGGAGGGCACTTCGGGCTCCGTGCAGTTACGGATCTCATGCTCGATCTCTGCCACGAAATTTGTGATCTGCTCCATCGAGATGTCACGCTTATCACAGGAGCGTATGATGCCCGTCAGCAGCTTGTCGCGGCTGAACGGTTCTCGGCGGCCATCACGCTTGACAACCATGAGCGGCAGACGCTCCACCACCTCGTACGTCGTAAACCGCCGCCCGCACTTGCCGCACTCACGGCGACGACGGATGGTCATTCCCTCCTCTGCCGCACGGGAATCAATGACACGGCTGTCCGGTTCTTTGCAAAAAGGGCATCGCATTGCCCTCACCCTCTCTCACGCATCACGTTACTGACTGCGGCTCTGCGTACGCTTTGCTGTATTCTTTTTCGGCGGTTCGCCGTCCGCATCGCCGCTGGGGGCAGCGGCATCCTCCAGTGACTTCGTCGTCCGTGTAAAGGTGCGCTCAACAACAGCGCCTCATCGCCGAACGTGCCGAGCTTCTTCCCGTTCACCGTCACCTCAAGTGCTCCGGCATTACCCGCACGCAGAACGATGGACTCTTTGCCCTGCCAGTTCTCGGTCTTGCCCTCTTCGAGCAGCCCCTCAAAGACGGTCTTTCCGTCAACCGTCACCTCCGTCCAGCAGCGTTCGGTGAGGCGCACGCTCACGCGCACATCCTTCGCCGGCGATGCCGCACGTGCCTCATCCACGGCGTTCGCCTCTGCTGCCGGCGTCTGCGTCGGCTGGCTCTCCGCACGCGCAGGTGGCGTCGGTGCGGCCGTCTCACGCGCAGGAGAATTGATGAACGAGACGAGTGCCGCGCCGCCGCCGACCAGTGCGACGAGCACCACGATACCGGCGACCAGCTTGCCGAGCATTCCCGCAGAGGAAGATTTCCTGCCGCCGATGGAGATCTCAGAGAGCGACGCATCGCCGATGTTGTTGAGTGAGATGCGCCGTGGCTTCTCCTCGGCGGTCGGTGCCGCCGGAGCAGCCGCCGTGCCGTTCTCCTCTGCGAACTGCTGCACCAGTTCTTCTGCATCCAGATGCAGGAAGCCCGCATAATTGCGGACGAAGCCCTTGGCATAGACCATGCCGGGCAGATTGTCGATATTGCCCTGCTCAATGCTTTCGATGTAAAGGGCGCGGATGCTTGTCCCTTTTTCTATATCTGCAATTGTCAGTCCCTGCTTGACACGAGCGCTGCGCAGGATGTCTCCGACCATGAAGTCCCCTCCTGATCTATACCAATCTAGAATATCACGTCTACAATATCACGCAATGAACCCGTGATTTTCAAAACATTTCTTTTGATTATACACAAAGTGCACGGCAAAGACAAATTTTTCAGGTAAGGAATCGCTGATAAAATGAAGTCCGTCGGATTGGTGCAGATTTTTTGTCCTGTCAAGGAGACAAACCGGACGCATAGCAGAGGCTATGTGGAGGATTTGTCGACACAGGCAGGGCGAAAAAGATGTGCTAAGACGGCGGTGCTGAATTTATCAGTGCTTCCGTAATTCTACTCTTTTGCGATGGCACGAACCGTATCGGCGAACGCCGCCACATCGTCCTCGCGCGTAAAACGTCCGAGACTCACACGGATTGCCGTGCGCGCCTCCTCCGGCGGGCAGCCCATCGCACACAGGACGTGGGACGGGTGCGCCGCCCCCGCACTGCACGCACTGCCGCCCGATACGGCAAAGCCCGCAAGATCGAGGCGGATGAGCAGCGTATCCTGCGGGATGTCCCGTATCCCAAAGCTCAGGATGCCCGCCAACCGTTCCTCTCTGTGTCCGTAAAATCGAATGCCGTCGATGTCCGAAAGTGCGGTACGCAGCGACTCAGCTGCAGCGCGCAGGCGCACAGCCTCTGCCCCCATCTCCGCGCGGGCAAGCGCCGCCGCACAGCCGCAGCCGACGATCCCCGCCACATTCTCCGTGCCCGCGCGCATATCGCGTTCTGTGCGCCGCCATGCAGAAGCGGGGCAATTCGCAATGTGCGGCGCACGTAGAGCACGCCGACGCCCTTCGGACCACAAAATTTATGCGCGGAAAGCGAGAGCGCATCGACGTGCAGTTCCTCCACATCGAGTGGAATATGTCCTGCCGCCTGCACGGCGTCCGTATGAAACGGAATCCCGTGTGCCCGAAGGAGCGCACCGATTTCCGCAATCGGCTGAAGCGTTCCGACCTCGTTGTTCGCCGTCATGATCGAGACCAACGCCGTATCCTCACGCAGTGCCGCCGCCACATCGGACGGGGTAACGCGTCCCGTGGCATCGACGGGCACCTCCGTCAGTGCATACCCGTGTGCCGCCAGATCGCGGCAGGTCTCGCGGACGGCAGGATGCTCAACAGCGGAGGTCACGATATGCCGGCAGCCTGCCTTTCGCCGCTCCTCCGTCAGACCACGCAGGGCCCAGTTATCGCTTTCCGTCCCGCCGCTCGTAAAGAACACCTCCGATGGAGACGCACCGATGAGTGCCGCCGCCTCCTCCCGGGCACGCATGACGCCGCGCCGCGCCGCCTGTCCGAAACAGTGCAGGCTCGATGGATTCCCGCACACCTCCGTCAGATATGGCTGCATCGCCATGAGGACACGCGCATCGAGCGGCGTCGTGGCGGCATAGTCGAGGTAGATCGGCATCACTGATTGCACCCCGCACGACGATGTCCACGCTGTACGAGATCGGAGAGGGCAATGTTGTTCAGCACACTGTTGATGCTGTCACAGACCTCCTCCCAGATCTGACGCGTCACGCAGTTCCGGCGCGCTCACAGCTCTGGTCGCGCGCCTCCGCATCCGTCAGCAGGCAGTCCACGAGGGCGATCGGGCCCTCCACGGCCGTGATGATCCGCCCAATCGTGATCTCCGCCGGCGGAAGCGCAAGCGTATAGCCTCCCTGCGCCCCGCGCACACTCTCAACCAGTCCTGCGCGGCGCAGCGGAACCATCAGCTGCTCCAAATAGTGCTCGGAGATCCCCTGTGTCGCCGCAATCGCATGCAGCGGAACAACGCCCTTGCCGTAGTGCAGGGCGAGCTCATAGAGTGCCGTGACACTGTAACGCCCCTTCGTTGAAAGTTTCATAAAGATCTCCTGTGTGGGCAAATCATACTGTTTCCCCCCAAATCATACCAATATCATTATAAATGAGTTTCGTTTTCCTGTCAAAATACAGACGTACGGATGCTGCTATGCGCCCGTCGAGCCGAAGCCGCCGCTGCGCGCCCGTCCGCATCCCGCCATATCGCCATCCGCCGTCAGATAACGCGTAAAGATGCCCTGCGCGATCCGCTCCCCCGCCGCAACGGACACGGGTTCCCGTCCGTAATTGTATAGGGGAATGATAATATGTCCCTCGTTGTCCGCATTTCCATAGTAGTCCGCATCGATCACGGCGACGCCGTTCATCAGCATAAGCTGACGTTTCACCGCCATGCTTGAGCGAATGTAGAGCAGCAGAACCTCATCCGCCTGCATATACGCCTTGACCCCCGTCGGCACCATGGCAAAGCCCTGCGGGATGATCTCCACTGCCGTCGCTGCGGCAAGATCATAGCCCGCACTCGCCCCCGTCTTGCGCGCGGGGAGGAGCACGCCTGCCCCTGCGTACGCCGAGACGATCTCAAACCCTCGCTGCTTCATCGCTCCTCCTCCATCAGGGAACAGATAAAAAGGAAAAAGCCGCTGCACCGCAGGCGGTACAGCAGCGTTGTCTGACATGATTACGACGCATCGTCGCCCGTCCGCACCGGCTGAGCCGGCGTGATGGTCGAGACCGCATGCTTATAAATCATCTGCTGCTTCCCCATCGCATCCACCATGAGGACGAAATTGTCAAACCCGCGCACCGTCCCCTTGATCTGAAAGCCGTTCACGAGATGAATCGTCACAGGAATCCCGTCCTTGCGCACCTGATTGAGAAAGTTATCCTGCAGATTGATGATCTTGGCCGTCATCCTTTGCCTCTCCTTTTGTCTGCCATTCCTTTATATCCATTAAAATGCGCTCCAACAGCTCCGGCTCCGTCCACGCATCCGCATCGTACCAGTGGATGTAGGGCATCCTCCGATACCACGTCAGCTGACGCTTCGCAAAATGCCGTGTTGCCGTCTGTACGGCCGTGATGGCCTCCGCGTGCGTGATCTCTCCCGCAAGATACGCTGCCGTCTCCTTATAGCCGATCCCCTTCATCGCCGGAGCATCACGGCGCACACCGCTGTCCAAAAGCTGCTGCACCTCTTCGCACAGCCCTGCGGCAAACATCGCCTCAACACGCTCATTGATGCGCGCATAGAGATGTGCCCTCTCCCGCATGAGTCCGATCACGAGGGCATCATAGGGCATTGTCCCGTGCTCCATCGCACGCGCACGCGAGATGCTCTCATCACCGTAGCGCGCGACCTCGATCGCGCGGATCACGCGGCGCAGATTGTTCGCGTGGATCCGCTCTGCCGCAGCGGGGTCACGATGCGCAAGGAAGCGATGTACGCGCCATTTCCGCGGCGTGCGGCAATGCCCGCCATGGCATGACGAAAGCACGCATGCTCCTGCGTCGCGTTGAAGTCATATCCCTCGACGAGCGCCTTGACATAGAGCCCCGTCCCTCCGACGACGAACGGCAGCCGCCCTGCCGCATCAAAGTCACGTACGAGCTCCGACACGCGCACGACAAACTCCGTTACGGAGAACGGAGCATCGGCATCGAGCACATCGACGAGATGATGCGGCACACGGGCGCACTCCTCCGCACGCGGCTTCGCACTGCCAATGTCAAAGCCGCGATAGACGAGCATCGAGTCCCCCGAGATGATCTCCGTGCCGAGCCGCTCCGCGAGCTGCAGCGAGAGTGCTGTCTTACCCACTGCCGTAGGGCCGAGGAGAACGAGCAGAGGCATCTTCCGCACCTGCATCAAAGCTCCATCGTATCTCCGGGCGCCATGATATGCACGCTGGCCCGCGTCATGGCTTCCGTCACATCCTTGTAATGCCGTGCCTCCTGTTTGATAATCGGCCACGTATTGTAGTGAATGGGGATCACGTGCCCCGCGTTGACCCACTGCGCTGCCATCGCCGCATCCTCAAGCCCCATCGTATAGTTATCGCCGATGGGCAGAACGGCATAGTCGATGCTGTCCTTGCGTCCGATGAGCTGCATATCGCTGAACAGCGCCGTATCGCCCGCATAGTAGACCGTCCTGCCGCCGATATACACGACGAACCCGCAGGCGATCCCGCCCGCCACACCCGCGCTGTGCTGGGCGAACGTCATACGCACCTTGCCGAACGGCAGATTGAGCGAACCGCCGATGTTCATTGGGCAGATGCAATCTCCGCCAGCGTCTGACTCTCGCAGACACTGATGACCTCCGGCGTCGAGACAATCTTCGCCCCGGTACGCGCTGCGATCGACGGCGCATCGCCCAGATGATCTCCGTGCGCATGAGAAACGAGAATATAGTCACACTCCACATCGTCCGCCTTAACGCTCGCGACGGGATTACCTGTCAAAAAAGGATCGACGAGCACCTTGTGCGTCCCATCATCCAGCAAAAATGCCGCATGTCCGTAGTAACTGAATTTTACCAATGCGATCACTCCCCTCAATAACACAGTAATTCATTCTTATTATACGTCCCGCCCCCATATTGTCAATAGAAAGAGACTGCTGTACGAGGACGAAAAATCCTTGCACAACAGCCATCTTCCAAAAAATTTCTTATTATTTAATGCTCAGCGTCAGCTTCTCGCCGTTGATGTTCCACTCCTTGCTCGTGCCCATCGGCGCATCACAGGAGAGGCTGTCAGCAAGGGTGATCTCACGGATGAAGGCCTCGTTTCTGCGTGCGATCTCGACGAGGCGCGGGTTGCCCGAGAGGTCGAGCGCAATGTGATCCGTCACCTCAAGGCCGCATTCCTTGCGCATCGTCTGCACCTTGCTGATGATTTCACGGACAAAGCCCTCCTCGATCAGCGCCTCGGTGAGCGTGGTCGACAGAGCGACCGTCACGCCGCCATAATTCTGGCAGTTATACCCATCACGCTGGGAGACCGTCACCTCAACATCCTCTGCCGTCACCGTGACATCACCGTCAGGCAGATGAAGCGTATAGCTCCCATCCCCGGCGAGAGCATCCTTGACGGCTGCACCGTCGCTCGCCTCGAGTGCCTTTTTGACCGCGCCCATCTGCTTGCCGACCTTCGGCCCGAGGACGTGGAAATTCGGCTTGACGTGATAGGCGAGGAAGTCCGACATATCGTCGCGGAAGATGACCTCCTTGATGTTCAGCTCATCCTCGATGATCTTCACGAAGAAGTCCGGCAGTTCATGCGCCGCCTTGACATACATCTGCCCCACCGGCTGGCGGTTCTTGATGTTTGCTGCGTTGCGTGCCGCACGACCGAGCGTTACGACTTCAAGCACGACCTCCATATTGTCCTCAAGCGCGGGATCAATCCACGCCTCGTTTGCCGTCGGGAAGTCCGCGAGGTGCACCGAGATCGGCGCGTTCTTATCAACGGAGCAGACGAGATTGCGGTAGATGCTCTCCGTGATGAACGGCACCATCGGTGCCGCCGCCTTCACCGTCGTCACGAGTGCCGTATAGAGCGTCAGATAGGCGTTCACCTTATCCTGCTCCATCCCTTTCGCCCAGAAGCGGCTGCGGCAGCGGCGCACGTACCAGTTCGACAGCTCCTCGACGAAGGACTGCAGTGCCTTGGCCGCCTCCGTGACGCGATAGTGTCCGAGGCAGTCATCCACCGTGCGCACCATCGTGTTCAGGCGCGAGAGCACCCAGCGATCCATCACCGAAAGCTGGTCATAGTCCAGCGTATACTTGGTCGGATCGAATTCGTCGATATTTGCATAGAGCACGTAGAACGCGTAGGTGTTCCACAGCGTTCCCATGAATTTGCGCGCGCCCTCCTGCACGGCATCGTCGTGGAAGCGGTTCGGCAGCCACGGTGCGCTGTTCTCATAGAAGTACCAGCGGATCGCGTCCGCCCCATGCCGGCCGAGCGCATCCATCGGGTCAACGGCGTTGCCCTTGGACTTGCTCATCTTCTGCCCGTCTTTATCCTGCACATGGCCGAGCACAATGACGTTGCGATAGGGGCTCTTGTCAAAGAGCAGCGTGCTGATGGCGATCAGTGAGTAGAACCATCCACGCGTTTGATCGACGGCCTCGGAGATAAAGTCCGCCGGGAAGTATTTTTCAAAGATTTCCTTGTTTTCAAACGGATAGTGCCACTGAGCAAACGGCATGGAACCCGAGTCAAACCAGCAGTCAATGACCTCGGGCACACGGTGCATCGTCTCTCCACACTCCGGGCACGGGAACGTGATCGCATCAATGTACGGGCGATGCAGCTCGATGTCCACCGGGCAGTTCGGCTGCAGCTCACGCAGCTCCGCAATCGAGCCGACCGCGTGTTCATGCCCGCAGGAGCATTTCCATATATTGAGCGGCGTCCCCCAGTAGCGATTGCGGCTGATGCCCCAGTCCTGCACGTGCTCGATCCAGTTGCCGAAACGCCCCTCGCCGATGGACGGCGGGATCCAGTTGACCGTCTTGTTGTTCGCGACGAGCTCATCGCGAACGACCGTCATACGGATGAACCACGAGGCGCGCGCGTAGTAGATGAGCGGCGTGTCGCAGCGCCAGCAGTGTGGATAGCTGTGCGTGAACTCCGGTGCCTTAAAGAGCTTGTCGCTCTTTTCGAGATCGTCGAGAATCAGCGGATCCGCATCCTTCACGAAGACGCCCGGCCAATCCGTCTCCTCGGTCATCTCGCCCTTTTCGTTGACGAACTGGACGAACGGCATATTATACTTGCGGCAGACGCGGTTATCGTCCTCGCCGAATGCCGGCGCCATGTGGACGATGCCCGTGCCGTCCTCCGTGGTGACGTAGTCGTCGCAGGTTACGAAGAACGCCTTGTCGCACACGTCCTGCGTCACAAAGGGATAGAGTGGCTCGTACTTGCGGTACTCGAGCTCGCTTCCCTTCATCGTGGCGAGCTCCTCACGCTCGCCCCACGAGCCGTCGAACACGCTGTCCACAAGTGCCTCGGCGAGGTAGTAGACCTTGCCGTAGACGCGCAGTTTGACGTAGGTCACGTTCGGGTTCACGCAGAGGGCGAGGTTCGACGGGAGCGTCCATGGGGTCGTTGTCCATGCGAGGAAATAGGCATCCTCGTCCGCCGCCTTAAACTTCACAATGGCGGAGCGCTCGGTGACATCCTTGTAGCCCTGCGCTACCTCGTGCGAGGAGAGCGGCGTTCCGCAGCGCGGACAGTACGGGACGATCTTATGTCCTTGGTAGAGCAGCCCCTTCTTCCAGATCTCCTTCAGCGCCCACCACTCGGACTCGATGAAGTCGTTCTCATACGTGATGTAGGGATGCTCCATATCCGCCCAGAAGCCGACGACATCGGAGAACTGCTCCCACATACTCTTATACTTCCAGACGGACTCACGGCATTTCTTGATGAACGGCTCGATGCCGTACTCCTCGATCTGCTCCTTGCCGTTGATGCCGATCGCCTTCTCGACCTCCAGCTCGACGGGCAGCCCATGCGTGTCCCAGCCCGCCTTGCGGAGCACCTTGCGCCCCTTCATCGACTGATAGCGCGGCAGCATATCCTTGATGACACGCGTCAAAACGTGCCCGATATGCGGGCGGCCGTTCGCCGTCGGCGGGCCGTCGTAAAACGTGAACGTATCGCAGCCCTCACGCTGGTCAACGGCACGCTGTGCAATATGATTCTCGCGCCAAAAATCCGCAACGGCTTTCTCGCGCGCGGCAAAATCCAGATTTGTATCTACTTTTTCGTACAAAGGAATCCCTCCCGCAGCATACATAGTCATGCTATTCTAGCACGGGAACGGCGATTTTTCAAGGAACCGACCGCACCTGCACAAGATTTCCCTTGCGCATCCATGCAAAGAGTGCTATAACCTACGATGAATAATTAACATAGAAAGCGAAGGGGATCTCATGCACACATTCAAACATTTACTCACGGCCCTGCTGTTATGTACGCTCTGCATTATCCCGTACACGGTCTCTGCTGCCGATGCGAATGCAGACTACCGCGGCTATGTCTGGCGCATCGATGCGGCAGCGGGGGATGCGGCGGATCTGCCGCACAATTTCCGCACGGCGGCATCACCGTTCCAAACGCGGAAAGACGCGGCGAAGTTCGGCGTTGACCCGAACTACATGCCCTCGCGTGAGGGACTGGACGCCCTGCCGCTCTCGGGGAGTGCGGAGTTCTCCGCCCCTGCCTTTCACGCGCTGCTGAACAACCTGCACGCGCGCACAGTGGGCGCGATCTGCATCGTCGATCTGCGGCAGGAGTCGCACGGCTTCATGAACGGAAATGCCGTCAGTTGGTACGGCAAGCACGACTGGGGCAATATCGGCAGGACACAGCACGAGGCACTGCGCGACGAGAACACGCGCATCCGCAGCGCACAGGGCAAGGACGTTGTGCTCGCGCACCTCGACAAGAAAGCAGCCCAAGAATCCGCAGACCGTCCGCGTCACGGAGGCAATGACGGAGCGCGAGCTGGTCGAGGGTGCAGGCGCGCGCTACGTTCGTCTCGCCGTCACCGATCACAAGTGGGCAGAGCCGCAGACCATCGACGCTTTTGTCGAGCTCGTGAGGAAAATGCCTGCGGACACATGGATACACTTTCACTGTCAGGCAGGCAAGGGACGCACGACCAGCTTTATGGCGATGTACGATATGATGAAAAATCCCTCCGTCCCACTGAAGGACATCCTCTATCGTCAGTACCTGCTCGGCGGAGCATACCTCGCCTACGACCCGACCACGCAGCACGCGGCGACGGGATGGGAGGATGCAGACTACCATCACAAGACAGAGATGATCGCAAAGTTCTACGACTACGTTCAGCAGAATCACGGAAACGGCTATACCATGCCGTGGAGTACGTGGCTAAAGAAGAATCCATAAGGACATAAGAAAAGGGAGCTGCTGCACGAAGGTGAAAACCTTCGTGCAGCAGCTCCCTCTTTATGCCCCTTCCCCGTGATAACAGAGAAGGCTTTAGGGTATAGCAGCATAGCAGCTTCCCCCGCTTGCGGGGGAAGTGGCGAGCGCAGGGAGCCGATGGGGGGACGTGCAGTAATTCTTTTACTGGGGCTTGATATGCCCCGTCTGATAGGCGCGCAGGAGAGCATGGAGATCGGCGATCTTGCTCTCGATGGCTGCACCGCGATCCGTGTCGCGCACGAGCGAGTGCCGTGCCTGCAGCTCAACCGTCTGCGAGACGGACTCTATGTCGCGGTTCTCACGCAGGGCGTCGCGCACACTCGCCACACGCTGATGCTGCAGGAGGCGCAGCCCGCGTGAGTTGTAGATGAGCGTATAGCCCGAGATGCCCGTCTTGGCACGGAACGGCGCGGCGAATCCGCCGTCGATGATGAGGGCGCGCCCGCTGCCGCGCAGGGGGGCTCTCCCCCTTCTGTACCTTGACGGGGACGTGTCCGTTGATGATATGCCCGCGCTTCGGGTCGAGCCCAAACTCCTCCAAAATCTTTTCGCAGACCGCCTCATCGTTCACGAGGCGGAAATACGGATCGGACGGCTCCTTCCACGTACTTTCATCGGAGATGAAGGACCGCTCGAACGTCGTGAAGGAGCGCCCCGACACGGGAGAATGGTAGCCACACCAGAGGAAGTACATGAAGTCCAGCCCCTCCTGCGTGTGCTCATTCCATCCCTCGCGCGCCTTCTCCTCGCAGAAGTCCATCCACGCGCGCCCGCGATATGACTGTCCCTTGTACGTGATCGTGCGGAATTCTCCCGACTCCTCCATCGGCACACAGGCGTGAAAGAGCAGATTTCCATTATAGCACGTATAGATGCTGCCGCGCTCGTAGAGATAGTCCACATGGCGCTGGAGAGCCTTGCTCTCGAGAAAATACGAGCGCAGATCGGCGATGATATTCTCCTCATCCTCCGTGAGCGCCCAGCAGTCGGCAGGATCGTCAATCGTCGGGAAATACGCACTCTCAAGCTCCACGCGCCGCCCGCCGCCGAGCGTCACGCAGGAGAGATCGAAGTCGATCTTGTCCAGCAGCAGACGATCCTCCATCTGAAAGTCGGGATTGCGGCGGATCAATGCCCCCTCGAGTTTGAACATCATCATCGTAACGGCACGCTCTGCCGCCTTGATGGGGTTCTCGTCGGGGTAGATGCGCGAGGCAAATGTCGTGAGCGGGCGCAGACTGATGCCGTAGCCACGCTCCAATACGTCAGTATTGCGGTAGCGGAGACTGTTGCGGATGACCGCAGCGATGCAGACCTCACTGCCGAGCGCCGCGCCCATCCAGAGCACATCGTGGTTGCCCCACTGGATATCGACGGACGGATGCTCCATGAGGAGGTCGAGGATGCCGTCAGGGCGGTCGCCGCGGTCGTAGAAATCGCCGACGATGTGGATGCGTTCCACAGAGAGCCGCTTAACCAGCGTGCTGAACGCCTCGATATAGTCTGGCCCGCCCCCCGATCTCCACGATGGTCTCAATCAGCTGGCGGTAGTACGAAAGCTGTGCCTCATCGTGCTCGGGACGCGTGCTCAGCAGCTCTACAATGACCGACTCATAGCGTTTCGGGATGTAGTTGCGCATCTTGCTCGCGGGGAATTTCCAACTCATGAGCTTTGTCAGTTCAAGGAGATTCGCGAGGTTCTGCTGATACCAGAGCGGAGAGGTCTTCCCCTCCGCCGTCAGCTGCTCCATCTTCTCGCGCGGATAGTAGATGAGCGTACAGAACTCCGCGCGCTCTTCCACCGTCATGCGGGTCTCAAAGCAATAGTCCACCTTTTCCTTGATGACGCCCGAACAGTTGTTGAGGATATGAAAAAAAGAGTCGTACGCACCGTGCAGATCACTCATAAAGTGCTCCGTGCCCTTCGGCAGCATGAGCTGCGACTTCAGATAGATGATCTTTTCGTAGACAATCTCCTTCGTCGGATACTTCTCCGCCATCAGGCGAAGAACCTTATCCTCCGCCGTTGCCGCTGTCGTCATGCCGGCTCCTCCTGTACTCTCATTACGAAATTTATTGTTTCTATACTTTTCTGTATTTTATCATTAAACTGTATTTACTTCAATTCAATATTCCTTTTTTGCGCAAGAACTCCTCAGCGACCGCACGTGGCTCCCTGCCCTCGCTCTCAACGGCATGGTTCATCGCCACCATCTCCTCATCCGAAATGCTGCCTTCAAGGGAGAGAAGTGCGGTACTCAGCTCGGGATGGCGCGTCAGCACATCCTCGCGTACGACGTTGCCGCAGCGATAGGACGGAAAAAAAGTTCTGATCATCGGTGAGAACGACAGCATCTGCCGCAGAGAGCTGTCCGTCGGTTGTAAACACGGTCATCACATCCACCTGCCCATCCGCGAGTGCCGCATATTTCAGCCCGATGTCGAGATCAACCGTCCGCGCGAAGGAAAGCCCGTATGCAGCACATAGCGCAGAATAGCCGTCCTCCCGCTCGTAGAAATCGTACTCCGCACCAAAGGTCAAACGCGGTGCCGCACGGCGCAGATCGGAGTAGGTGTGCAGATCGTACTGCTCCGCGACGGCACGCCGCACGGCGATGCCAAAGGTATCGTTGAATCCGTACATGCCAACCCAGTGCATACGAAATTTCTTCTCATAGCTCGCGGTCAGCTGCGGAAATTTCTCCTCGCTATACTTCGAGTCCTCCTTGAGCACCATATTCCAGCCCGTCCCTGTATACTCTGGATAAATGTCGAATGCGCCGCTCTCCATCCCCGGCTGGATGTTCGATGTGCCGCCACCGACGCCCGCCGTAATGCGCGCCTCCAATCCCGTATTCTGCTCAATGACCATCTTCAGCATCTCACCCATGATAAGCTGCTCCGTCATGGGCTTCGTCGCGATGTGAATGACATCCGCTCTGCCGAAATCCATACGTCACACCGCTTGCAGCGATGAGAACAGCTGCCGCCGTGCCCGCATAGGCAACGCGTCTCTTTCCTGCCATCCGCAGGGGATGCTTCAGCCATGCCTCCGCACGCCCCAAGACGGCATCTGCTGAGAGCGCGAGAACGGCGATGAGCAGGCTGCCCGCGATGGTGAGCGCGGGGTTGTTCGTCGTAATGCCGCGATAGATCGCAACACCGAGTCCGCCCGCGCCGATGAACGAGGCGATGCCCGCAAGAGCAATCGTCATCGTCGCCATATTGCGGATGCCCGCCATGATGATGGGCATGGCGAGCGGCAGCTGGACGCGCGTCATCACATAGAAATCCGACCCGCCAAGACTCGCTCCTGCCTCGGAGAGAGCCGCGGGGATCTGCGCCAGCCCCGTATGCGTCGCGCGCACCATCGGCAGGAGCGCATAGATCGTGAGCGCAATGATTGCCGCCGCGTTGCCGATGCCAAAAAATGGGATGAGAAAGCCGAGCATCGAGATCGATGGTATTGTATAAAGGAAATTAACTACGCCAAGCGTCGGTGCCGCCGCACGCTCATAGCGATAAATGAGAATGCCCGCCGTACCGCCGACGATGATGGCAATGCCGATCGCCGCGCCCGAAATCCAAAGGTGCTCGATCATCAGCTGCAGGAAAAATGCACTGCGCTCCGCGAAGATCGAGATCACTCCATGCAGCAGATCCATGATACCTCCTTTTCGAAATGTAACACAACAGATCACAATATATTATACTACGAATCGGCAAAAAAAGCAAACAAAAGAGCTGATGTACGGCACTCCCTACATCAGCCCGGCTTACGGTATAACGACGGCTTTCCCAAATCCATGCCGACCTTCAAGCCAGCGATGTGCCTCCGCCGTCTCAACGAGAGAGAAAACACGGGCAGGACGGACGGGAACAGCGTATTGCTCGATGTAGTCAAACATTTCACGTAGGCGAGCCTCGCTCACATTGCCCGAATAAAAAGAGGTAAGATACGCATCTTCCGCCAGATCCACAATGGGGTCAAAATCCTCGAGGTACCATTTCCCGCCGAGCTGTCCTGTGCTGCACAAAACGCCACCGCGTTTCAGATGGCACATACTGTCCTTCATCACTGCCGCACCGACCAGATCGAAGATGCGGTCATATCGCTCCTCCGTCGCTAGCGCACCATTCGTCTCCGTCACGACCTGACTGTATCCCTCTGTGCGCAGCTGTTCCTGCATCTCCGTGCGGCGTGTCGTCCCATCAATCCGCAACGCCGGGAACTGCGCGCGCAGGAGGCGCAGAAATGCAATGCCGACACCGCTTGCCCCGCCGCGTACCAGAACGCTCTGCCCCGCCGTGATACGCAAATTTTTCAGCGAACCGAACGCCGTATAGTATGTCTCGGGAATCGCGGCGAATACCTCCCATGGCAAATCACTATCCACGGGATAGATCTGTTCATTGGGCAGTAGAACATACTCTGCATAGCCGCCACCAAAGGCGCGCCCCATCTCCCCCATGATGGAGAGTACACGCTGTCCGACGGGAAGCCGCACGCCATCCGTCGTCTCCGCGATGGTGCCGACACACTCAATCCCGAGAATACGCGGAAATGTCACAGATGGAGAAAGACCCTGCCGCGTGAAGATCTCCGAATGATTGACCCCGAATCCGCGTACGCGCACAAGCGACCATCCCTCTTTCAGCACAGGGCGCGGCACATCCGCATAGACCAACTGCTCCACGCCGCCGGGCGCATAGACAACGACCGCTTTCATACGACCACCCTCCTCTATTCTTGTCCCATCATATCATCACTGTTACAGCATGTGCAAGCGTGCATCGTGTTTGTCTCTTCTCTCTTCCTATGGTATAATGCCTGTGTAACAATCGTATGGCAGGAGCTGAGTATCCTTGAAAAATTTCTTTCTTCTACGGTTCATTTTGTCCTCAGCGTTATTGTCGCAGCGGCGGCTGCGGGCTTCTGGTACACAACGGAGAACGTGAGTATCGAGGCGGCATCCGAGATCTTTCTCGGCGTTTTCCTCGCTGCATCGCCGATCCCATGGCTCGTGTCACGCTGGCTGATCGCCCTGCGGATCAAGCGACATCTGCGTGCGGACGGCATTGCATGCAGCCGCATGAGTGCACTTACCGAGCTCATGCACGTGGATACGATTGCCTTCAACCGCAACGGGACGCTGACGGAGGGGGGATATCTTCATCTCAGCGCTCGTGCCTGAGGGCATGACGCAGAGCTCGCTGCTCGCACTTGCGGCAAGCGCTGAACGCGACGCTCTCCATCCCTACGCTCAGGCACTCTACCGTACCGCCATCGAGCGTGGGCTGCATCTCACGCGACACTCCGCCGCACGCGAGGAGGAGAGCTTCGGCGTAGAGGCACTGATCGTACGTACGCCTGTGCGCGTCGGCAAAAAGGAGTGGCTGCAGGAGGAGAACATCGAGATCAGTGCGGCACTCCTGACGCGCGCCGATCAGCTCGCAACGAGCGGGCAGTCGCCGCTCTTCGTCAGCTCAAGCAAGTATGCGCGCGGCATCATCGCCGTCCGTGACGATCTGCGCATGGAGGCAAAGCGTGCGCTGAACGCCCTGCGTCAGCGCGGACTCTCCCTCGTCCTCCTCACGGGCGAAACGAAGCGTCTCGCCAACGCGACGGGCAAGGAGCTGCACATTGCCGACGTGCGCTCCGATCTCACAGAGATGGACAAGGCACGCGAGATCCGTTTGCTGCAGTCGCGCGGTGCCATTGTCGCCATGGTGGGCGACCCGATCGCCGATCAGGCCGCTCTGCGCACGGCGGACATCGGCATCGGCTGCCCGTCCACCCTCGTAAAGCCGCCCGCCGAAACAGCGGAGGAGGAAACGGAGACCGATCCGCTGCGCGCCGAGCTGCTGAAGGGACCGGACGGCACAGCGGCCGCCGCCGAGGTGGTCGAGCCACTCATTCCACCTGAGGACGCCGCCTACTTTGAGGCACAGACGCGGCGCAATCAGGGCAAGATCGAAAACTATGTCCCCGACATCGCACTGGACAGTGTCGGACTGCCGCGTCTCGTCACCCTGCTCGATGCAGGCGAAGCGGCGCGCGTTCGCGCTCGCCAGAATACGTGGCTCACCGCACTTTTCATCGTGCTCTGTACGCCGACAGCGGCAGGGGTTCTGCCGCTTCTCGATGGCCCGCTTCCCTATCCATGGGTTGCCAGCGCACTCGCGGCGGTGGTCGGCATACAGGCAGTCAACGCCTTGCGAAAGTAATTACGATTTATTCCTAGATAGTTTATTTATCAATCTAACTTGTATTTCATATTGACCTATGATATAATGCAGGGAATCGAGGGGCTTTTGTCACACACCGTGGACAAAAGCCGTTGCTGTTATTATCATAGGTATTATTTTTAGGAGGGATTTGGACATGGAAGCAGTGATGCTGTCGCGATGGCAGTTTGCAATCACTACCATCTATCACTTTCTCTTCGTCCCTGTCACACTTGGTATGGCGATCTTTGTCGCCCTGCTTGAGACGTGCTACGTCAGGACGAAACGGCCGGAATGGAAGAAGACCTGCCGAAAGCTGCTGAACTTCTTCGGTACGCTTTTTCTCATCAACTTCGCGATGGGTGTCGTCACAGGTCTGGTGCAGGAGTTCCAGTTTGGCATGAACTGGTCGGAGTATTCGCGCTTCATGGGCGACATCTTCGGCGCACCGCTCGCACTCGAGGCTCTCACGGCGTTCTTCCTCGAGTCCACCTTCCTCGGCATCTGGATGTTCGGCTGGGATAAGCTCTCGGAGAAGGCACACTGCGCCTGCATCTGGCTGGTCGCACTTGGCAGTAATCTGTCTGCCTTCTGGATTCTCGTCGCGAACTCCTTCATGCAGCACCCTGTCGGCTACGTGCTCGCTAACGGGCGTGCCGAGATGGCGAGTTTTGCGGAGCTCGTAACGAACCATTACATTCTCGGTGAGCAGTCCCACACGCTCTTTGCAGGCATCACGACCGCCGGTTTGTCGTCATGGCGGTCTCCGCATGGAAGCTGATGCACGACACGGAGTCGCGCTACGCATTCACGCAGGCGATCAAGGCGGGCGCCATCTACACACTCGTCGGCGTGGTCGGCGTCATTGCGAGCGGACATTTCCACACGCAGTACCTCGCACAGGCAAACCCGATGAAACTCGCCTCCATGGAGGCTCTCTGGGAGACGGAAGATCCCGCACCGTTTGCCGTTCTCGCCTATCCCAACATGGAAAAAGGGCAGAACGACTTCGAGATCACCATCCCCTATATGTTCACGATCATGGTGCATGACGGCCCCTCGGGCGAGGTGCGCGGCATCAACGATCTCCAGAAAGAGGCCGTGCAGAAGTACGGCGAGGGCGACTACCGTCCGCACGTCACGATGCTCTTCTATTCGTTCCGCGCGATGGTCGGCGCCGGCTTCTTCATGGTGCTCGTTTCGCTCATTGTGCTCTATCTGACGAAGAAGGAACAAATCCTTTCGGTAAAGAAACTGCTCTATGCACTGCCGTGGCTGGTCGTCATTCCGTTTATCGCCAATTCCTGCGGCTGGATCGTCGCCGAGATGGGACGCCAGCCATGGATCGTGGTTGGTCTGCAGAAGACGGCTGATGCGGTCTCACCGAATCTGACCGCCGGGGAGATCTGGTTCACGATGATCGGCTTCACGGTACTCTACCTGCTGCTGCTCATCACTGCGCTCTATCTCGCCTTCCGCTTCATCCGCCGCACGAAGATCACTCCTGCCATCGAAGGAGGGAAGTAAGAATGGACTACAATATTCTTTGGTTCGTGCTGATCGTCGTCCTCTTTACGGGATTCTTCTTCCTCGAGGGTTTTGACTATGGCGTCGGCACGCTCCTCACACTCATCTCCGACAAGGAGAGCGACCGCTCTCAGATCATCCGCAGCATCGGTCCTGTCTGGGACGGCAACGAGGTCTGGATGATTACGGCGGGCGGTGCCACGTTTGCGGCTTTCCCGCATGTCTATGCGACGATGTTCAGCACCTTCTACATCGCGCTCTTCCTCATGCTCGCCGCCCTCATCCTGCGCGGCGTCGCATTCGAGTTCCGTCATCATCGCGAGGATGAAGTATGGCAGCGCCGCTGGTCGTACGCACTTGCCTTCGGCAGCATCGTCCCCGCATTCCTCTGGGGCGTTGCGGTCACGAATCTGATCGCAGGGCTTCCCATCGGCGCGGACAAGGTCTATCAGGGTGGATTCTTTGATCTCCTGACCCCCTACACGATCGTCGGCGGCATCACGTTCGTCCTCGTCTTCGCGTTCCACGGCGCGGCATTCTTGCAGCTGCGCCTGACCAGCACCTACCTCATTGGCCGCGCTCGCACGCTCGGTCTGAAGTTTGGCGTCGCTGCAGCGGTCTTCTATGTGATCTGCATGATCCTCACCTATGTTGAGACCGACCTCTACCAGAGCACCGTCGCCACGGCGGCTCTCTTCCTCTCGGCGCTTTCCTTCGTGCTCGGCATCGGCGCTCTCTACAAACACTCCCAGCAGGGTGCGTTCATCCTCGGTGCCCTCGCCATCGTCGGCACGACGGTCGGCTTCTTTGCCGGACTGTTCCCGCGTCTCATGGTCTCGAGCCTGAACTCCGGCTACAGTCTGACGATCTACAATGCGTCCTCGACGGAGTACACGCTCTCCATCATGACCATTGCTGCCGGCATTCTTGTCCCCGTCGTCCTCTGCTATCAGATCTGGACGTACTACATTTTCCGCAAGCGTATCTCCCCGAATGATTCGGGACATCAGGCATATTAAAGGAAACAATGAAAAAACGAAAGTCCATCCTGTTTCAAATGCTGCATTCGCAGCGGCGCAGCCTCTCCATCCGCGTTGCAGTCGAACTCCTGCACGGAGGGCTGACCATCCTCTCGGCATGGAATACGGCCGCCATTGTGAACACTGTATTTCTTGAGCACGGCGGACTTGCCGAAACAGCATCAGAGCTTCTGATGCTGTTTTTGTGCATTTTCGCCATGGCGCTCCTGCGCCTGCCAAAGAGCCGCATCGAGACACAGCTCTCCGATGATCTGCGGCTCTTCTGCCGGCGTGCCCTCCACAGAGAAATGCTGGCACACGGGCAGAGCGGTGCGGGTGTGTTGACGCTTACGCTTGAGCGCGTCGATGCGCTCGATCCGTGGTTTCGCACCCTCCTGCCCACCATGATCGCAGGGGTCGTCATCATCCCGCTCGTCCTACTCGTGACGGCTGTCGTCGATCCGCTGTCGGCGCTGCTCTTTCTGGTCACCCTACCGATCGCGCCATTTCTCCTCTACCTCATCGGCAAGGCGACGCGCCGTGCCAGTGAACGCCAATGGGATGAGATGCGTGCGCTGACGGACGGATTCGGAGATCTGGTGCGCGCGGCGGCAACGCTTAAAATCTTTCGCCGCGTCGATGCGGAGGGACATCATCTCGCGCAGATGAGCCATGCGTTCTCCGAGGCCTCGCTTGCCGTGCTGCGGCTTGCCTTTGTCTCCTCCTTTGCATTGGAACTGATTACGACGCTGTCGATTGCCCTCATCGCGGTCTCCATCGGTCTGCGTCTCATGGACGGCGGCATGACCTTTCAGGCAGCGTTCTTCGTGCTCATCCTCGCGCCGCAGTTCTATCAGCCGCTGCGTGAGGGCGGCATTGCCTTCCATGCGGCGATGGATGCCGCGACGGCAGAGAAGGCGCTTGCCCCCTACCTCGATGCACCGTCCTCTGTCACGGGAACGCACGATCAGATTCTCTCCCCCTCCCTCCGTACGCACGGAGGCGCTCACCTACCGCTACCCGCTGACCGACGAGGCCGTTCTGACGGATCTCACACTCTCCTTTCCCGCAGGAAAGTCCACCGTGATCGCAGGTGACAGCGGCAGTGGCAAATCGACGCTGCTCCTCCTCCTTGCGGGGCAGCTCTCTCCTTCGGAGGGGAGGATTACCCTCGCGGACGGTGCAGGAACAGAGCATAGCTATGACCTCGCGCGCCTCACAGAAGAGACACGCAATGCGCTCATCACGTATGTCCCGCAGGAGCCGCATATCTTCGGTGCGAGCCTTGCGGAAAACGTGACGCTATGGACGCGGGACGCGGCGGATGCCGAAATCACGGCAACACTGGAGACGGCGGCACTCGGCGACTTTTTGCGCGCGCTGCCCGAGGGGCTGCATACGTGCCTCGGCATGGGCGGCCATCCGCTCTCGGCAGGAGAACGTCACCGCCTCGGTCTGGCACGCGCCCTCTTTCAGGATCGCCCCATCGTCCTTCTGGACGAGGTGACGGCGGGGCTGGATGAGGAGACCGAGCGATGCGTGATCGATGCCCTGACGGCATTTTCACATCACCGCACAATGATTCTGACGGCGCACCGTCCTGCGCTCATCGCATGGGCAGATCAGGTTGTAACACTGGGAGGTAAGGCATGATGACCGCAATGCTCTTTCGGCTGCTCTCCATTGCCGCACCAGCAGCGGCACTCCCCGCCCTCCTCGCGGGATTCCTCGCGGCCGCAGCGGGCATTGCCCTCATTGCCTCTGCGGCGTGGATCATCGCCAGTGCGGCACTCGCGCCGCCCCTCTCGGCACTTACCCTTGCCATTACCTGCGTACGGGCGTGCGGCATCGGACGCGCTGTCTTTCGCTATTTGGAGCGCCTACTCTCCCACCGTCTCGCCTTCGGCTGCTACGAGACGCTGCAGCAGGCGACCTACCGCCGCTCCGCCGCCGTCATTCCCATGCGTGAGGGCAACGTATGCGAGGGCGAGTTTCTCCACGATCTGCTGACGGGCTGTGAGACCCTGCGCGACTTCTACCTGCGCGCCGTCCCACCGCCACTGATCGCCCTTGCCTTGGTGCTACTCGCCTGTGCGGTGCTCCTGCCGCTCAGCATCCCTGCGGCCGCTGGCGTATTCCTGCTCTTTCTGCTCCACCTCGCGCTCCCTCTCCTCCTCCGCGAAACGGAACTGCGCGCGCAAAGTGCCGACTATCGCAGCAGCCTCCTCGATCAGATCGACGGGTGCACTGAGCTGCGCGCCGCCGGCAGCACGCAGCATGCACAGGCAGTGCTGGATGAGGCGGCGGCGACATTTCAGCGCGAGCGGACGGCACGGGGGCGGCGACGCGAGCAGCTCTTCACCCTGCTCGACGTCCTGCGGATCATCGTCTGGATCGCAGCCATCATCCTCCTCATCCCTCGCGTGATCGAGGGGAGCCTCACGGGTATCCAGTACGCGGTCTGGGTTCTCGCCCTTGAGGCGGTACTCGCCGAGCTCCGCCCGATCCCCCTCGCCGTTCTCGGCGCACTGGAATCGGCGCGTGCCGCACGACACATTCTCCCATCAGACGGCGAGCACACACAGCCTGCCTCCATCGCACCGCCTTCCGAAAAATCAGCAAATGCACCTCTGATCGAGGCGAAACACCTCGTCTTCGGCTATCATACGGGCATCCCCATTGTGCAGAACCTCAGCCTTACGATCCGCCGCGGCGAGCACACGGCCATCATCGGTGAGAGCGGTGCGGGCAAGACAACGCTGGCGAGCCTTCTGCTCCGCCTCTGGGAGCCCGATGCGGGCACGATCTCCTACGATGGTATTCCCCATACGAAGCTCCCTCTCGAAGCGTCGCGCGCCTATTTTGGTGCCGCCCTGCAGGGCAGCTGGCTCTTCTCTGCCTCCATACGGGACAACTTCCTGCGCCTGCGCGGCGATATCCACGAGACGGCAATATGGCACGCACTCGAAACGGCGCAGCTCGCGGACGTTGTGAGGGCGCTGCCCGCAGGGCTCGACGAGCCGCTCGGAATGAACGCCTCCCGTCTTTCGGGAGGACAGCGCAGCCGCCTGCTCACCGCACTTGCACTCGCGGGCGATGCGCCGATCCTGCTCCTCGATGAGCCGACGGCAGGGCTTGATGCCGCCTGCGGCGCGCGCCTCATCACATCCGTCTTGGCAGATGCCGATGCATGCGGCGCAACGCTCATCGTCATCACGCACGATCTTCCCCTTTTAGATAAAATGAAACAGGTGATAAAACTATGACGCCGGAAACATTTCATGAACGCATCCATCTCGTCATCGACCGTCTCGGGAAATGCTCCGCCCCACGAGCTCTTTGCCGGCGGTGTGGAGGACTGGCACGCACGGGCGCGGCTCGCCCATTTTCTCGCGCAGATGCCAGAGCAGCGCGCGGGAGGCCATCGAACTCTTTCAGAGTGTTACGGATGCCGAGGTGAACGAGAACCTCGCGCAGGACGTGGAGGAAAAGGTCTACGCCATGCAGGGGCTCTCGGCACTTGAGACGGAAGAAAAGGAAACACAGGAAGCGGCACTCGATCATATCAATCTTGCGATCGAATGCGCCGAGGGGACAGATTTTCTCTACAAGTACATTCTGCGCGGCGAACTGTGGGCGGATCGGTGGAACCTCATGCACAAACTCGGCATGACCGAGGACGCCGAGGCGGAGGCAGACGAGCGCATCGCCGCCTTTGATGGACTGGAGGATGCCGTCCCACACAACAGCTACCTGTACTACGGCTACCGATTCAAGGCGCATCTCGCCGCCGAGCGCGGTGTCGTCCTCATCGCAAAGGACTACATGCACATGGCGATTCACGCGATGGAGATCCCGTCCGCCTACGAGCAGCCGCTCGCTGAGGCGTTTGCACAGACACACGAAAACGCCTCATGGATTCTGCGCGAGATCGACCGCGCCACCCCCGATCCTGCACAGCTCCACTGGGACATTTAAGGAAGCACTGATAAATTCAGCACTGCCATCTTAGATTGACTGCATCACGCACAGGATCACATGCCGAACTATTCTAAAGCAGAACACAAGGGGCTATTGTGCAAAGATAAATTTACCTTCGTGCAATAGCTTCTTCTGTTTCACAATTAAGAAGAGAGGATGGCGTATTGATTCTATAAAAGATGTTACTGAATGTACTCATACAACTAGAACGTACAATCCAAGATCGCTATAAGCCGCATGATTAAAGTGTAAATATGGAGATTTTTATGATTAAGCTCTTGGAAGAAAAATACCAGAAGAAAGTTATCATTTACAATGACATGTATCTATTTTTCAATAGTGTTGCAAAAGATTTTATTCGCACCTGCAAAAATTATAATATACATATAGATTCCCTCGATGCATTTTCTATTACCGGAAGAGGAATTCAGCCTGCCATAAGCAACAGTATATCATTTCCTAAAACGAGTAACTGTTGGGAGGAAGCAATATTATTCTTATCAAAAGAGGAAAATTTAGACTTTTTGTATGAGATATGGTATGCAGGATACTAATATCTGCGCATGATGGAAAAAAGAGAACGACAAGAATACAGGAGATAGTTCAAGAACGTGGAACTAGAAAAATTTAAAAGGCATATCCGAATATTAGGCAAAGAAGAAGCGGAAAGGTATCGCGATTTGTATATAAACAAATTTGTAGATCCGTATACACATGCGAAATGTTATCAAGAACGAATTGAGTGTTTGCATGAATTTTCCGATGGACTTTGTTATAAAGGATATTTATGGGATTTCTTAAAATCAGAAACCTACATTGGAGAAACACAAATCGAAGAGTATCGTAATTTCTTAAAGCAAGTATTTGTTTTTTGGGATAATAACTCTAGAGATAGGATTTTCATAAAAGATTATTGGAAATTTGGCAAAAAGGATATGATAGAACTCGACTACAATCTGTTACTAGATCATCTAGAATTCTTCCCGGAGGACATATATATTACAAACAAAGAGTTAAGCTGGACTATTGTATTTACACATGAAGATGCCTTGCTAGGAAAACGTCTTATTATGCAGGATGGGAAAATATAAATATGTTACATAAGTAAATACAAGCCTCACCTTCGGCAAGGATATGGATATCATCGGGGGGCGGGGCGCATGGCGAAAAGATCACGGCAAAGATCGGCGGGAATCTGAACATCGAGACCTTGCAGGAGAAGGAAACCTACGAGGAAGACAACCACACCCCCATAGAGTATGATCTTCTGGACTAACATCAATACGTTAGGGGATAATGCGAATGAATAAATTAAATTGGTATGATTTTACTGTAGGATATCTTATCCAAGCACACTATGATGTTGTAAAGGCAACACTTATAATAAATATCGATGTACCACGCACACTGGAGCACCCAAGACATAAAGAAGCGACATGCTTTGAAGAAACCTTTGCCAATGTTAATCTAATATTTAAAGAGGTACGATATCTCAAAAATATTGTGAGAGCCAATATGACATCAGATCCAAACGAAGATGCAGGTGATACTGAATATATTATATGTGCGCCTGCATCAGACGACTTATTGAAAGAATTGGGATTTGGAGATAAGAAAATTCAACTAGACTATGGAGATGGCACAAATGTCAGTCTTTCATGGAGAAAAGAGCCTTTAATGTACACTAAATTTGAAACGGCAGAAACAATTTTTCACATAGTTTTTCGTGAGTTAAACATTGTTGAAACAACAGATAAATTGAACAAGATTTGGGCAAGAAGTGATGAAGAAAAAAGGCAAGAACTCCCATGAAATATGCTATTTATCTTTATTTCCTTTGGGCAGCCGGAAAAATGGCATATTTCTATTACTATAAAAATTTTGAAAGAAAATACAGCTATCGGAAATGGTATGTATTCAGCCATTGGTTTTCATGCGCCATGTTTGTCGGTTCATGCTTTTGTATGGCTCTATGCTTTGATGCATGGAGCGAAGGGATAGAGCATACAAAATTCTTTTGGATGGGTCCCAGCCTATTCGTCTTTGCATTGGGAGCGTTTTTCTTCTTTGAATCAAAAATCGCCTCAGAAGAAGAAAAGTTTCGTCGTGGCGAACAGCCCTTGGAAGCACTGTATTATTATCGGTATAGATACTGGATGAGATTTAGAACTATATTGGCTTTGTTGAGCGCTATTTTGATGGGCGGAGGTGTGTTCTTTACGTTAGGTTTCTCATAATCAATATAGGGATGTGCCTGTAACGGATACAAGCGTTATCTCAACCAAGAACGTTAGCTATAGTATTAACGAAAAATCTTTTAGCACTAAATCTCCAATAATATTTAGGATTTTTACAAATGAAGCAAAAGGCGTCTTACGTCATGGGAAAAATTTTTGAAGATTATTTTTCAGAATATAAAGCAGATATGATTTCAATCTGCCTTGAATATGCACATGAACAAGCTGATATGATATATGTATATTGTTCATGTGAAAGCAATACCATATATGGTGATTTTTTCTTTGAAATCTCTGGAAAAATTTTAGAAAGACATTGTCTCAATGAAGTATTTCAAGAGAGCGGCAATTCAACATTTCAATATGATACACCTATTGAACGACAAAAGCGTGCATTAAAAGTCATTATAGAGGACATAGAAAAAATTGAAAAGGTTTGTAATCAATACGGAAGAGAAATACCAACAGAAATTAAATTAATATATGATGTCAAAAAGAATAGTTTAAAAGCCACATATGCTTATGAAAACTTTTGGCGTGAATCAGAAACGAAATGTGCACAAGATATCGGAGATGAGTGGTTTGCTGAAATCAGGAATAAAAATGATATACAAAAGTAATTCTGCGGAAGCCGTAACATCCCTATCTGCTGGAAATGACATCGTAATCATGGCAATGCACGCGATCAGGCAGGCTTCTTTGCCAGGAGGAGAGCCTGAACTTGTAGATGTACTCGATCCCGACTAAGCATTTATGTTAGTTATGGACAATTTTTGTCAGATTATATTGTGTTTATGATTAATAGAAGAGTACCGCCCCCCTTTTTTATTTTATCAGTGAATCCCAACACTAATAAAAACTAAGGATGATATACATGGTTACAAAAAAGAATCTTATAGAAAAAGGAAATATACCATCAATAGAATCGGTTTGCTTCCCGACAGCACCATTTATTATGCTTAGATATTCCGCCTTAGCAGATTTTTACACGGAAGAACCAAGATATATTCTTGCACGGTGTTCAAATAATATAGATTTATCATTTGAACAAATTCTGAGAATCCGTTTGTGGATTCCAAACCGACGAACAAGTAGCTGGCTCATATATGCAACGTCAAGAGATGTAACAGATACCAACAGCTTATCCAACGGAATATTTCTGCGACACATCTTATGGGATAAGAGACAAGACCTTACACTTATTCGGTCTAAACGAGATATAAACAGCACAGAGTATCCATATCCCCGCATGATGGCAGAAACACTGTATATTCTTCCATCTGACCACATTACACTCATAGAAAAAATGATAGCATTGGATAAAACAATAAAATCAGGAATATCATTAGAAGAAAAAGAAGCAGCGTTGAATATCCCATGGAGTGACATGGAAGTTTATAGGATGTATGATGCAGGATATTGGGGTGTCAATTTTAGCTTGCATCAAAGAAATCTTTGTTTAGAGAAAAAAGTTCAAGAATTAATAGCGTGTCTTCATCGTACAAAAAGAACAAGCAGATATTCTGAGAATATCAAATCCATACAGTTGAATTATTCCTATCCAATAGAATCCTATAAAAATCATATTTGGGGAGTAAATCTATAGGTCTTGCACCGAATCTCTCCATGCCCGTCAGGGCAGATGAAAGTAGTACAACGAAAGCTGCTGTTGCCGCAGTCCTCGGTGAGGAGGACATATGATATTACTTATCATACATCAGACATCTTCCATGAATAGGAGAATCATAAAGATGAAAGTGATCTTTATCAAGTATATATTCATAGGTGTTGTATGGATAAGTTTTATTCTTTACTCATGGCTTCTTGTGTATTCCTATATTACTCCTGTTTATTTAATGGAAGCAACAAATATAGCCGGATTCCGCTACCAAATGTATTTTCATGATCAAGTGTTAGCTGATACGTATGAAAAATGTTGCCCTGAAATGCATTGTTATGCATATGAATATAAATTCCCATATTTATATTCATATGGTGAATCTGGATATACAAAAAAATATGTGTAATTCCTTTATTTACCAGAATCGAAAAAAATAGTAAACTATGCAAGTGATCGTCGTTTTTCATGGGATGGGCCTAGCAAATTGGTAAGTAATTTAAAAGATTTACAGGAGGCATATGGATCGAGCTTGATTTTGATAGAAGATGTGGATGATATTTCCATAGAAGATAAAAAAATCTTTTTAGAGCTAAAACGACGAGAAGAAGGCAGAAAAAATAGAAGCCTCGAAAGAGCAAAAAATGACCAGGAAAAAGAAATCATTAAAGACCTAGATAAAATATCAGACTCAATAGAAGAAAGTCTAAAAAAACAGGAGTCCCTCTATTAGAGAGAAAATATGTGTCAACGCCTTCTTTGAAAGTATACGGTGATGTCACTTGAAAACACTCAACCGCCCCTCTTTACTTCTCATAGTACCCCTCCTCTCCCTCTCATCCACCACAACTATCGCCGCTCCCGCACAACAGGAACAGCTCGATCAGTCACGAGCATAGGAGGCAGAGCATCAGGAGCGTCTCGGTGAGGAGCGTGTGGAGGGTCCCTTCCACTTCTGCTGATCTTCCCGCAGATGAGAGTGTTCGATTCCACATCTCTCATATCACGATTGAGAACCAATAAGTATATAATATTGAATGTCTCCCCCCCCCCCATTACATTGTATCGTTATCGACGTTACTTCGTTCATCGCGGTTATCAAAATGATACCAGAGGGATTGCGTTGGCACGCGACACGGTAATTTGGCGATCTTCAATCGTGCAACAGCCCTTCTGGTTTTTTTGCATAAAATTGAGGCTGCTGCACGTTTGTTTCGTGCAACAGCCTCTTTCTTATCACAAAAATCTCTACCGCATAAAGGTATAGACGGCGATATTGCTGAAGATCGAGAGTGGCTCTGCCCAGACGCCGAAGATGATGGTAAAGGCGACGGCAATGACACCCATGGCTCCTGCCGAGAGTGGGAGGTGCAGCGGCGTGTCGATCATCGACTCATCGGCCTCGACATCGCGGAACATCTCCTTGATGACGAGCAGATAGTAGTAGACGGACATCATCGACACGACAAAGCCCAGCCCGGCGAGCCAGAGATAGCCCGCATCAATCGCGGCGGAGAAGATATAGATCTTGCCGACAAAGCCTGCCGTCGGCGGGATACCCGCCATCGTCAGGAGCGCAACCATCAGGATGCCCGCCGGGAGCAGAGAGTCATGCGCCAGCCCGCGCACGCTGCGCAAGTCGGCACCGCCGCGCTCCGTCTCCAGATAGGAGACGGTCACGAACGCCCCGACGTTCGCCAAGACGTAGACCATCGCGTAGAAGAGCACCGCCTTGATGCCCGCCGCGTTCGTCGCGACCATCGCCGTCATCATGTACCCCGCCTGCGCAATCGAGAGTAGGCGAGCATCCGCTTGATGTTCGTCTGACGGAACGCCATGATGTTGCCCCCGACCATGGAGACACACGCAAGCGCCGCCATCAGATGCGTCCAGTACGCCGAGAGCGCAGGGAACGCGACGAAGAGCACGCGCAGGAGGATCGCCACCCCCGCTGCCTTAGAGCACATGGCGAGGAGTGCCGTCACGGGCGCAGGTGCGCCCTCATATACATCGGGTGCCCAGAGATGGAACGGGATGATCGAGAGTTTGAAGAAGAAGCCCGCGAGGATAAAGACCACGCCGATGAGCCCGAGGGAAAGCACGAGGCCAAGTCCCTGTGCGATCCCTTGAAACATCATTGTCCCCGTCATCCCGTAGACGAGGCTCATGCCGTAGAGGAGCACTGCCGTCGAGCCCGACCCGAACACCAGATACTTGATGCCTGCCTCTGCCGAGAGCGGTGCATCCGTGCGGATCGCAACGAGCGTATAGAACGAGATCGTCATAAGCTCCAGCCCGACAAACGCCGTCATGAGATCGTTTGCCGAGGCGAGAGCACACATACCGAGCAGGGCGGACAGGAGGAGCAGATAGAACTCGCCCCTGTGGCGGATCATCTTCTCCACATAGTCCTCTGCGAAAAGCACGGTGGCGAGAACACCGACGATAAAGAGAATCTTGAAGAACACGGAATAGCCGTCAACGATGTAGAGCCCCGCAAAGAACGCCGTTGCTCCCCCATCCGGCGGATACATCCGCACGGCGAGAGCGAGTACACCGAGGAGGCCAAGTGCGGTCACGCGGGCGAGGGCGCGGCGCGATGTCCCACGCGCCATACAGAGGTCGATCAGGAGCACGGCCGCCATGAGTACGGCGATGCCCAGCTCGATGGAGATCGCGGCAAGATTCATTTCCTGCATCATCACTGCCCACCCCCCAGAATCGTCGGTGCATCCTGAATCATCTCAAGAAGCGGTGCCAACGGCGCAGTCCCCGCATCCACCATGCCCATGAGGAGTCCCGGGAAGACGCCGAATCCGACGAGGAAAACGCCGAGCACGACGAGCGGAACAACGTCGATTTTCCGCTCATCGGGGTACTTCGCGAAGCGCTCCACCTTTGGGCCAAAGAGCACGCGCGCGAGCATGCGCAGGACGTAGAACGCGGTAAAGATGATGCCGGAGACTGCAATTACCGTAAGAGCCGGATATGCCTCCACCGTCCCCACAAAGATGGTAAACTCCGGCACAAATCCGATCAGTCCGGGCAGACCGAGTGAACACAGTCCCGCGAGCATAAAGCCGACCGTGACATGCGGCATATAGTGCGCCAAGCCCCAGAGATCGCCCACACGGCGCAGCTCCGTCTTTTCGTAGACGTAGCCGACCTGCGAGAAGAAGAGGGCGAGCATGATGCCATGTGCCACCATATAGGCGACGGCGCCGCCGACGCTCACGACATTGAGTGCCGCGAAGCCGAGGAGGACGTAGCCCATGTGAGAGATGGAGGAGTAGGCGATCATGTACTTGATGTCGCGCTGCGCGAGTGCGATATAGGACGCGTAGATCACATTGATCGTGGCGAGGATCGCAATCAGCGGCGCCCAGAACTTTGCCCCGAGCGGCAGGATAAAGAGGCCAACGCGGATGAGCGCGTAACCGCCGATCTTTTTCAGCACCCCCGCATTGATCATCGAGATCGCCGTCGGTGCACCTGCGTAGCCGTCGGGCGACCATATATGCATCGGGAACATCGAGAGATGTGAGCCGAACCCGACGAGCAGGAGGAGGAATGCCGTCACCTGCACCTGCCACGAGATATGTCCGCGAGAGCAGCGGCGGCGAGTGCCTCAAAGTCGAACGTCCGCATCCCGGACTCGTACGCACTCACGTAGAGAAGGAGCACACCGACGAGCATGAACGCCGAGCCGACGAGGAGGAAAATGGTCATCTTCATCGCCGCGTGTTCCTTCGTCACGCGCTCGGACGAGCCCCAGATCATCACCATCAGGTACGCGGGGATGACGACCATCTCACAGAGGACAAGAAAGAAGAAGAGGTCACGCACGAGGAATGCCCCCGAGACACCCGCGATCACGATGAGCAGGAGAACAAAGTACTCCTTGACCCTCTTTTCCACATGCCATGAGCTGTAGACGGCCGCGAGTCCCACGACGCTCGACAGGAGGAGCATCGGCAGGGAGATCCCGTCCACGCCGAGTGAGTAGGCAACGCCGAGATCCGTGATCCACGGCATGTACTCTGTGTACTGCATCCCGCCGAGCGCCATATCGTAGTCCGCGTAGACAAAGAGCGTCAGCAGCGTCACGATGATCATCGCCAGTGCCGAGAGCTGACGTATCGTATCATGCAGGCGTCCCGGCAGCAGGGCGAGGATGAGCGCGGCCACGAGCGGTGTGAGGAGAATGACCGAGAGAATCGGAAATGTCATCGCAGAAGACCTCCTCCCAGATACATCAGAACCTGTACCGCCCAGTACAGCGCATAGCACAGGAGAATCACAACGCCTGTATAGAACACGACGACATACCGCTGTGCCTGCCCGTTCACGTTCTCCGTCAGCACCTCGCTCATCGCCAGCCCATAGGCGCCAAGCCCATTCATGATACCGTCGAAAATCTTTTCATCGACCCACTTGAGGACCACCGCCGTGCCGTAGACGAAGCGCTCACGGAAGTAGCCATACAGCTCATCCACATAGAACTTGTTGTAGACGACGCGATAGAGGAAGCCAAAGCTCCGCTGCTGCATCGCCGCGCGCAGACGATGTCGTCCATAGATCTGATACGCCGCGGCAAAGGCGAGAAGTGCGAGCACGGTACTCGTCCCCGCTACTGTCCAGTCGATCGCCTCATGATGCGGTGCATCCGCGTAGATCCACAGGGAGAACCCGCCGAAGTAGCCCCACAGTCCGCTCACAATGGTGAGCAGCGCGAGCATAATCATCGGCCAGCGCATAAAGGCATCGACCTCATGCGCCTCGTGTTCACTGCGGCTCTCGCCAAGAAAGGCGACAATGAGGAGACGTGCCATGTAGAATGCCGTGAGGAAGGAGGTGAACGTCGCCATGAGATAGAGTGGTGTGCTCGCGTGCATCGCCGCGGCGAGGATCTCATCCTTTGAGAAGAACCCCGAGAACGGTGGGATACCGGAGATTGCAAGGACACCGATCAGCATCGTCACGAAGGTGAGCGGCATCTTTTTCCAGAGCCCGCCCATCTTGGTGATGTCCGTCTCATCGTGGAGTGCGTGCATCACCGCGCCCGCGCAGAGGAAGAGCATCGCCTTGAAGAAGGCGTGCGTCATGAGATGGAACATCGAGGCGGAGAACGCGCCGATCCCGACCGCGAGCATCATGTAGCCGAGCTGACTGATGGTCGAGTAGGCAAGCACCGCCTTGAACCGCCGCTGTGTCACGGCGATGACCGCCGCAAAGAACGCTGTGAATGCCCCGAGCCCTGCGATGAAGTCCATCACGAGTGGACACTCACTGAAGATGAAGAAGGCACGCGCAACGAGGAATACACCTGCCGCGACCATCGTCGCCGCATGGATGAGCGCCGAGGTCGGCGTCGGGCCTTCCATCGCATCGAGCAGCCAGACGTGGAGCGGGAACTGTCCGGACTTTCCGATCGGCCCCATGAAGAGCAGCAGACCGATCACCGTCAAGTAGCCCGTCCCCGCGACGAGGACATACGCGGCATCATGAGCCGCAGCTCGATGAAGTCCATCGTCCCGAACGCAACCTGCACGAGCAGGATGCCGACCAGCATTCCAAAGTCGCCGATGCGCGTCGTGATGAACGCCTTCTTCGCCGCCTCGCGCGCCGAGACTTTATCATAGTAGAATCCGATCAGGAGGTAGGAGCAGAGCCCGACGCCCTCCCAGAACACATAGAGCTGGAGAAAGTTGACCGAGACGACCGAGTCCGAGCATCGCCGCCGAAAACAGCGAGATGAACGCAAAGAAGCGCCCCATCCCTCATCGTGCTCCATATAGCTGACGGAGTAGATGTAGACGAGCAGCGAGACCAGCGTCACGATGACGAGCATGAGTGCCGTCAGCGGGTCGATCAGGACGCCCATCGACAGCTCCACCGCACCGATGTTCGCCCAGACCGTCTTCATCACGTAGGGATCGCCCATCGTGATCTGATAGTTCACCGTGGCGAGTGCGACAAAGACGGAGAACGCAAAGGGCCAGAGCCATCATCACAATCGCAATCGTCGCCGGAGGTTCTTCTCCCGCCGCGTAAAGGGCGCGATGATAAGGAACGCGAGCGCAGGGAACAGGGGAATCAGATACGCATGTGTCAGAGCAAAGGTAAACATAGCACTCCCTCCCCTAGTCTTTCAGCGTATCCAGCTCATCGACATTCGTCGTGAACCGAATCTGATACAGGCGGAATGCGAGAGCCAGCCCGACGGCGATCTCAGATGCGGCGACCGCAATCGAGAAAGAGTGCCATCAGCTGCCCCTCCGCATTGTGCGCATAGAATCGGTCAAAGGCAACGAGGTTGATGTTGACCGCATTGAGCATCAGCTCCACACACATGAGAATTGGGATGATGCCGCGCCGCGTGAGGGAGCCCATAGAGCCCGATACAGAACAGCAGTGCCGACAAAAAGAGCAGCTCAGGAAGACCGATCATGCTGCATCCCTCCTCTCGCCAAGAGCAGTGCGCCGACCATCGCCGCGAGGGCAGCACCGCCGTCACCTCAAATGGCACGAGATACGTGCCGAGCATCAGCTGGGCGATCTCGTCTGCCCCCCGTTGGCGCGGCAAATCCGCCTGCAGGGGGCGGGGCAGGACAATACCGCATCCGATAAGGAAGAAGATACTGCCTGCCAGCAGCCCTGTCACGACGCGGCGAAAGAGCTTCTGCGAGGGGTTGGACTGCGCCATCGAGTCCCGCCGCGTCAGCATGATCGCCATGACGATGAGGGACAGCGACTGCGCCGCTGTAGACCATGAGCTGCACCGCGCCGAGAAACTCCGCGCCGATGTAGAAATAGATCGCCGCCACACCGACAAACGAGAGCACGAGAAAGAGTGCGCTGTGCACGACATTCGGCGAGAGAACGACGCCGAGTGCGCCGATGATCGTCACGGCAGCGAGAAAGTAAAAGATAAAGCTCATGTCGCCCCTCCTTCCGTCGTCTGCGCATCCTTTGCGGCAGCGTTTTCCGTGGCGGATGTGTCCGCCGCAGCTTTTTCTTCAGCGGTTTTTCCTCAGCCGCTTTTTTTCCTTTGCGGCAGCCTCCGCTTCGGCTTTCGCCTTCGCCTCTGCCTCCGCCTTTGCCTTGGCGGCGGCTTCCTTCTTCGCCTTTTCCTCTGCCGCCTCGACCTCCACCTGTGCGAGGAACTCCGCGAGATCGGCACGATCCTCGTCCGTCATGGCATCGTGCGTCATCGTCTCCTTGCTCCACGTGGCGATGGCGTAGTCCTTATCCCAGACGAGCGTATTGACCGGACACGCCTCCACGCAGAGATTGCAGTAGAGACAGCGCCCCGGTGATGAATGTAGGACTTCATGTGGCGCTTCTTCTTCGCATCTGGGACAATCGTCAGATCGAGTGCCTTGTTCGGGCACGCATTGGCGCACATCGAACAGCCGATGCAGACGCGCCAGTCCATCGCGAGATTGCCGCCGCGAAAATTATCCGTCATGGAAGCTTTTTCCTCGGGGTAGCAGACTGTCTCCTTCTTGCCCCAGAGATGCTTCCATGTGACACTCATGCCGGTCAAAAGGCCTTTTTCCAAACATGTGCGTCCCCTCAAACGATACCGAACCAGAACATCAGTGCACCCGTCAGAACAACGTTCAGAATCGAGAGCGGGACGAGCACCTTCCAGCCGAACGTCAGGGATCTGATCCACACGCGTGCGCGGGAACGTCCAGCGCAGCCACGCAATGAGCAGCACCATGAGCACCGCCTTGAGGCCGAACCAGACGAATCCCGGCAGGAACGACGGTCCGCTGTAGCCGCCGAGGAAGAACGTCGTCGCGAGGATCGCCGCCGTCAGGAGATTTGCGTACTCTGCGAGGAAGAACAGCGCCCAGCGCATCCCCGAGTACTCCGTAAACGGTCCTGCGATGATCTCGGACTCGCCCTCCACGAGATCGAACGGCGTACGGTTCGTCTCGGCGACCGCTGCGATCAGGAAAATGATGAACGCGAGCGGCTGCATGAAGATAAACCAATAGTTCTGCGCCTGCATCTGCACGATATCGTCGAGGCGCAGTGAGCCCGTCAGCATGATGATGCCGAGCAGGGAGAAGAGAGCGGCGCCTCATAGCTGAGCATCTGCCCGACGATGCGCATGCCGCCGATAAACGAATACTTATTGTTCGATGCGTAGCCGCCCGCGAGGAACGGCAGCACCGCCTGCCCCGATATGGCAAAGAGGAGGAACACACCGACGTTGACATCGGCGAGCACCGCCCCCACGTCGAACGGGAAAAGCGCGTAGACGAGCGCCGCGGGGACAAAGAGCAGCGCGGGCGAGAGTGCCCAGACCACCTTGTCCGCACCGGCGGGCAATGTCCTCCTTGCTCATCGGTTTCAACATATCCGCAACGGGCTGCAGCAGGCCGAATCTTCCGCCCACGCGGTTCGGGCCGATGCGCACTTTGGATGAACGCGCAGATCTTGCGCTCCGTATAGGTAAAGACAATCGCCGCCATCGAGATGATGCCGAGCAGGATGGCAATACCGACGAAGGTCATCACGAGATCCACCACGAACGGAATCGGGATCAGGCAGTAGATGAGCCCGTCCAGCTCCATCGCAATCGCAGAAAGAAGAGAGCTCTCCATCATTCGTCTCCTTTCTCAGCAGTCCACTTCGCCCATGATCGGGTCAATGGACGAGTAGGCGGCCACCGAATCGCCAATGAGCATGCCGCGGCACATCGGATCGAGTCCCTGCATATTTACGAACGAGGGGCGGCGGATGTGGATACGGTACGGCTTCGTCGTCCCGTCACTGACGATGTAGAAGCCGAGCTCCCCGCGCGTTCCCTCCGTCCGACTGAACACCTCGCCCTTGGGCGGCTTGATGACCTTGGCCACCTTCTTTGCCATGAAGTCCCCCTCGGGCAGCCCGTCAATCGCCTGCCGCACGATCTTTGCACTCTCCGCGATCTCGGCGAGCTTGACCATGTAGCGATCCCAGTTATCGCCGTGCTCGCCCACGGGGATATCGAAGTCAAAAATCATCGTAAACGCTGTAGCCGTCCACCTTGCGCAGATCAAAGGCGAGCCCCGTCGCGCGAAGATTCGGCCCCGTCATACTGCACGCGAGTGCCTCCTCCGTCGTCATGGGCGACGTGCCACGAATGCGGCGGACAAAAAAATCTCGTTGCCCGTGAGGAGACGGTTGTACTCCGCGAGGAAGTCGGGCACACGCTCGACAAAGGCGCGGATCATCTCCGCCGCCGCGGGCGAAGATCCTCCTTTACCCCGCCAATGCGGATGTAGTGAAAAAGTCTGACGTGCCCCGCAAACGAGATTGAAAAATATCGAGGATCTTCTCGCGGTCACGGAAACAATAGAGCATCCCCGTCGACGCGCCGAGATCATTTGCGAGCGTCCCGATGAAGATCAGGTGACTGTTGATGCGGTTCAGCTCCGCCATGATAACGCGGATGTACTCCGCGCGCGGCGTTGATCTCGATCCCCGCCAGCTCCTCCACCGCACGCGCATAGCCGAAGTTGTTGTTCATGGCCGAGATGTAGTCGAGGCGATCGGTATAGGGCAGCCCCTGCGCATACGTCCGCGCCTCAAGCAGCTTCTCAATCCCGCGATGGAGATAGCTCACGATCGGCGTCGCCTTCACGATGCGCTCACCGTCGAGCTCGAGCTGCACCTGCAGCACGCCGTGTGTCGACGGATGCTGCGGGCCCATGTTGAGCGTATAGGTCTCGGTACGCAGCATCAGAACTCCTCCTTCCGAAAAGGATGGGACAGCGGGCGGCGGCGGCGGAACAAAGTCCTTGCGCAGCGGATGCCCGACAAAATCATCCGCATGGAAGACGCGCCGCAGATCAGGGATGCCCCGTGAACACAATGCCCATGAGATCATACACCTCGCGCTCCTCGAACTCCGCGCCCGGGAACACGGAGGTCGCCGAGGGGAGCACGGGCGCATCATGCGGCAGCATTACCTTCAACGTCAGCCAGTGCAGCTCCGTCGGTGAAAAGAGATGATAGACCATCTCGAAGTGGTCTTTCCAGTCCACCGCCGTCACATTCTCCAGCCGCGTCAGCTGCAGTGTCCCGTCGTCACGCAGAACGCGCAGCAAACCGAGGAGCTCCTCGGCGGCAATGTAGAGTGCGGGACGCTCCGCCTCCGCATCGTACTCTGCCGATGAAAAAGGCGACCTTGAGTGCCTCCAGCATCGCGGGCGTCACATACTTGTTTCTCATGCGTGCACCGCCCTCTCTGCCGCCCGCTCTGCCCAGTAGGCACGTTCCGCACGGACGCGCTCGGGATGGAGGATCTTCTCGCGCAGCTTCAGCATGCCGTCAATCAGTGCCTCGGGGCGCGGCGGACAGCCCGGGATGTAGACATCCACGGGCAGGAGCTCATCGACTCCCGAGACGACCGAGTACGAATCTGCAAAGGGGCCGCCCGCAATCGCACATGCCCCCATCGCAATCACATACTTCGGCTCGGCATCTCCTCATAGAGACGCGCGACCGCCGGCGCCATCTTCCACGTCAGCGTCCCCGCGACGATGAAGAGATCCGCCTGACGCGGACAGGGGCGAAAACACCTCACAGCCGAACCGCGCGAGATCGAACCGTGCCGTCGCCGTCGTCATCATCTCGATGGCGCAGCACGCGAGCCCCGAGGACAGCGGCCAGATCGAATTGGCGTGCGCCCAGCGCAGCAACTCATCCAGCTTGACGACAAAGACATTTTCCCGCAGACACTCCGGGACGCGCTCTGCTATTTCCATGTGAGATCCCCCTTTCGCCACGCATAGGCAAGGCCGAGCACCAGAATCCCAACGAAGATGAACATCTCGATGAGTGCAAATGCGCCGAGCATGCGAAACTCCACCGCCCACGGGTAGAGGAACACCGTCTCTATGTCAAAGACGATGAACAGCAGCGCGTGGAGGAAATACCCGCCCGAAACTGGACGTAGGGGCGACCCGATCGAATCGACACCGCACTCGTAGGGAATGTACTTCTGCGGCGACGGTTTCTTCGGCTGCAGCAGGAATGCCGGTCCCAGTGCCATGACGGGGAAAAACAACGCTACGAGAAGAAAAATGCCCAAGCTCCCATATTCTCCCATACATAAGCCCTCCTTATAGAAGAATTAAATAAATACATAGAAAAAGTAAATAATCCAAAACAATAATTCAAGGGCAAAAATATAATCGCTGGCTAACAGACGTTGTATTTATAATTGTCAGTATAAACGATAAAATCTATATATCATCATACCTGAAAAGTGCCTTTTTTACAAGATATAGCGTGAAAAACTTTCTATCTCTTTGTCACCCGGACAACATGGATGCGCACAGAGCTTCTCTAAATATAAAGCAGCTCGTACAATGGGGCAAGTTTCCTTGTGTCAAGAATGATTACCGGAAGGTTGATCTTGTCAGCAGGGGAGTATAGTAGAGTTCGAAAGACGGAACAGGCGCATTGCCCATTCCGTCTTTCGTGTCGTCATTTCTTCGCTTTTACGTCATTTTTTCGCTTTTATTTGAAATTCTCCTCCGCGAATGCAAAGAGATTGTTCGGATCGGCGGATTTCTTTCGCATACCGAGCAGTTCAAATGCCAACATTTCGGCGGGATTGAACTCCTTCGCGTCCAGACCGATTGTCGCCTCCACCTTCGTATCGCTTGCCGCCGAGATACGAATGACCGTGAAGCGGGATGCCAGACTCCTTCTCCGATGCGACATTCTTCATGCGATTGATTGCCGCCTTGTCCAGTTTGACATCGCCGGCAGTCACACGAACCACTTCTGACTGAGAAGCATCCGCTACCTGTATCTGCTCCATAAGCGTATCGGCACTACCTGGGTCAACGAGGCGACGATGCTGCGGATAAGATAGGGAAGCCTCCTCGATTTGTTCAGGTCGCGCATTGTCGAATGCAATCATAACTCTGCCGGGTCTGTCCTTCGTGAATCCATCGACGACAAGGTCGATGCCTGCCGGGTTTCGGAACATATATGTACGAAGGTCCGTATAGGGGCTGCGGCGGATCGGCGATCTTTCTGAAGGTCAGAGCGTCCTTGTCCAGATTGTTCTTCTCCGCCGTTTGTGCGATCTCTGTGTTGATGATTGTTACAACCGCCTCGGGGTACTTGTCGTATCAAGGTTCAGTGGACGGGAGTTCCGCAGCCCCGCGGCGGCGAGTACAAGAACTACAAGCAGGGATGTTAGTATCTTCTTCATCGTGCTGCCTCCTACTCAAATATCTCTGCGTGCCCATGTGTGAGTAAGGTGTAGACTTCGCCGTAGAGACCGTAGATCTCATCTTTCGTTTCAATCTTGTCGACAAGTTTTTCTTCCTTGCCGTCACTTACAATATAGTCGACGCGCAGAAAACCGTCGCTTGTACGGTAAATTCAATACGCCCCGGAACCCCTTACGATCCAACCGTTGATAGCGCCGTGGCGTGTGCCAATGTACTGGTTGATTGTATTGTCACGGTATTTTATTGTAATGTAGTCTTCGTAACTTATGTTATCAGCCGTTTTTCCGCCGATCATCTTGCTCGATAGCTTAACCTCAACATCGGGGTGTTGCACCTTGTCGACGCAAAGGTTCGGACGGTGAGACTACCATCCACGGATCCGAGTGAACCGTAACCTGCCGACAGTCCTGTGGATCACAATGCGGCTAACGGGGTACTTAAGGTCTGGGTGAATCTGCTTACTCCCCACGAGTCCTTTGCATATGGATTTCGTTCCATCACCTTTCAGCGGAAAACTTTGCACGGATGACATCTTGGATCGCCAATGTTGCAGCATCCTTTATATCCGCATCCTTCACCGTTTGGATGTTTTCTGCCTGCGGTGCATCATTTCCGCACCCTGTGGCAAAAAGGCAGTCAGGGCTACAGTGGCAAGCAGAGCCGCTGCCCATTTTCTCGGCATTGTGATTCCTCCCTTGTTTTTTTCTTCTACATAAAAATCACTGTGGAAATAATTGAGGCTGCTGTATTGTTTTATTTTATGCAGCAGCTCCTTGTCCTATGGATACTGTTCTCACATTACATCGTGAGGCGCAGCGTCAGTGTGGGCGCATCAAAAATCTGTTGGAAGGCCATTTGCGTTCAATATGTGAAAATCGGTGAATTTAATCTCACGGATTGTGCCCTTTGCCTCTGGGAATGCACCCAAGATGGTTACCGGTTCTGTTCGCGAGGCGGAATACAGCGTTCGGCAAGACTATATCATATTGGGGGAGGGCGCGGACAGGAACCTCTCCAGCATCTGTGACGGCAGAAATCTTGCGGTTGCACCCACCCAAAGCTGTAATTTGTCGTGCTATTGTTCTTGAAGGAGAGGAAGATAACCTGCTCACCGCTGAGATGTCTTACCGACATTGCCGTGAATGGAGACGTTGCGCATTCCACCCGGAGACGACCTCAATGGATTTGATCGGAGTTACCCTCGACAATGCCACCCAAGAGCAGCCTCAAACACCATTCTCATTTCGTAGAACCACAGTGCCGGATACGGGGACTTGTTGTTTCTGCCCTTGATCCGTAAAGACAGCTGTCTCCGTGATGTCGGCTGCCATGCGATGTGCCGCGCGTCTGGATGTTGGAGACCTGAATATTTTCATACCTTAAATCATTGGGTTGCGTATTCCGAGTTTTTCTTATGAACGCTTTCCCATCATGATCTGGTGTTGTCATGCCATCGCTGCAGCGGATGAGGCGTCCATTGCATAAACGTCTTCGACGGCAGTGTTTCTATTTGCTGCTTTTGCTGCTTTTTGCAGAATATCCTTGACTTGTTCCCGGATTTTTCCACCTTTGCTGTCGTCGTTGCTGTATCCTTTGAGTCGCTTCCGCATCCCCCCAGTGGAATGAGCAGCGCAAGTACCGTAACGAAAGCTATTGCAACAGAATTCCATTTCCTCATAGGTATTCTCCTTTTACTATTAATAGCCGCCTTGCAATGAGCAAAACGGCTATCATAGCTTTTTACACAAAAACTTATCGCAGGAGAGGATCGTCTTCCGAATGATAAATAACAGAAGAGCGGTCATACGGTGAGGGGCCGGCATTTGTCACGAGTTGAAGAAAAGCTCCATGTCCATCCGGTCCCTGAACAACATACGCCTTCCATTGACGAGGGAGAGGATTACGCCGCCATCCCCGGGACAAACTCCATGTCTTCATCATATCCATTAACGTTAACTTTGTTAAATGTATAGTAGGCACCATATTCTCCCAGTCCCGGTTGACCATTAAATGTCTCCCAACAGCCATTCTGCTGACCCTATGTTCTGAATTTCATCTGCGATTTTTATGATACAACGTCTGAGTTGCACTCGCACCATCAGCCGTTACATAAAGCAATGTCCATCCTGAAATCGATCCTGCCGGGCGATTGTCTGCATGACGCCAATAGGAAAGCCACAATTCTTCTTCCGCATTAAATGCATCATTCCATCGCTTGTAGAGAACAATCCCTTCATCGCGGTATTCATAATAACCAGGCACTTTTCCCAACCGTTTGGAGAGAGCGTATCGTCCTGAAACTCTGTTATATTCATTGAGTCTTGCTCGTGCAGAGGAATTCCATACGGACTAATGGTCGGATGTCCTTCATACTTTCCTGTCATCCACCGCAGCGCAAGTGGTGTCTCGGCAGAGACAAGATGCGCACTTCCTCCAAGAAAAACAATAAGCGTCGAGATACAAAGTTTAACCGCGCAGTCGTTTTACATCTCATCCAATCCCAGTTCATGATATGACCTCCTTAAACTCTAAAGAACTTCTGATAAATTCGGCACTGCCATCTTGACGCATCTTTTGCACTCTGTTTTCCTAGCAAATGGACAAAAATCCACGCCAGTTAGATGGCTTTTTTATTAGCGATTTATCGAAATAAATTATAACAAGGGGGGGTAGTTTGTCAACTATATTAAAAAATAACCAGTTAGGGTGGATTGCAAGACAAATTACACGGAAAAAATAATTGAATGGAGCGTAGCGCCTCAGCGACCGAACTGCTATTGACAGAGAACATGCCAACGTGTATCGTTAGGTTAAGAAAAATATATGGCTGTTACGAGCGGCTATGGCCATCCCTTCCGCTTTGGGGACAATAAAGATACAGCGGAGTTGACCGTGGCGAGCGGTAGGGAAACTCTACCGCTGCTGGAAGTAGAGAGAATTGTTTCGGCAGTTCTCTCTACTTTTCTTTGTCATGAAGATTGAGACAACAGCATTGATTGCGCTCCTACGATAGAGGACAGAAGCCATGCTTATTTGAAAGAAACCGGATTTCCTGCTATAATCGAGAAACAATGATGGAGGAGTGTCCCTGTCTGTCAGCGGCACCTCCGGAAACAGGAGACTTTACAATGCTGTTACACCGTAAATCCGTCGAACTACTTTGCCGCCTGCCGGCACATGGGATGCCATGACGGCAGCGATTGATGCTGGCGGACGCCGTCTATCTGGGCGGCAAACATTTCAATATGCGCCTGCACGAGGGCGATTTCAACTTCGACGACGCGCGGCTCAAGGAGGCGATTGACTACGCCCATGCCCATGACGTCCACCTCTACGTGAAACCCTCAACAACCTCATCAGCAACGAGGAGCTGCCAGCTCTGCGCGACTATCTCGCCTATCTGGAGGAGATTCGCCCCGATGCGATTCTCGTACAGGACGTTGCCGTGCTCGAGCTCGTGCACGAGATGGGCATCACCGTGCCCCTGCACCTCGGTCAGCGATGAATACGCACAACGAATACGCCATCGAAAAGCTCTAGGGAATACGGCATCACGCGCATCGTGGTCGGCCGTGAGATGACGCCTCCGAGCTCGCCCTCTTCCGATGCGCGCACGGGCATCGAGGTGGAGTACTTCATGCACGGTGATATGTGCATCTCCGAGAGCGGGCAGTGCATCCACTCGGGCGTTCTCTTCGGGCAGAGCGAGCAACCGCGGGCGCTGTATGAAGATCTGCCGCTGGCCGTTTGCCTTCATCAACGAGGAGACGGGAGAGGTCCTCGACGCGTCCAGCCCCTGGGCCGTACAAGCTGGCGCTCAAGGATATGTGGCATGTATCGTGCCATCGCACTCATACAGGCGGGCGTCTTTTCGTTCAAAATCGAGGGGCGGATGCGCGCGCCGGAGTTCATCCGCCGCCTCGTCTCCACCTATCGCGCTGCCATCGATGCCTACATCGCCGATCCGAACGGCTATACGACGGATGAGGAGGGCTGGCGCAGCCTCTACGAAAACCCGCGTGCGCGACTAGACGACCACATTCGCATTTTGGACAGCCGACAGCAATCGACATCGGCGCGACGGGCGAGCGCGAGCCGCGCTTCTTCAGTCAGGCGATCGAGGAGGCAGGCTTTGCCGACGAGGTGCTGCGCGAGGCCGCCGATCGCAGGGAGAACGAACCCAGCCGTCGTCTGAGTGTCCGCGTCGGCACCCCCGAGGCTGGCGCGCGCCGCCATCGACGCAGGCGCTGATACGGTCTACGTCGGCGGCGAGGCATTCCGTCCGCAGCGTCCGTGGACGCTGCGCGACTACGAGGCACTCGTGCGCGACGCGGCAGGACGTGCCCACGTCATCGTGAATACACCGCGCACGACCATGCGCCGCGAATGCGGAGAGCTGAGCAGTTCTTCACCGCTCCCTCAATGACATCGGCGTGGACGGCGTCATGGTCGGCAACCTCGGCACGCTGAAGCTCGCACGCACGCTCACGAAGCTGCCCATTCAGGCGGATCACTCCTTCAACCTTTTAACCATCTCGCCGCGACCTTTCCTCAAGGAAAAACGGGCTCACCATGGCAACGGCATCCTATGAGCTGTCCTTCCGTCAGCTGCGCGAGATCGTCGAGAACGCCGTCCTTCCGATTGAGGCGGTCGTCCACGGCGCGTACGAGTCCATGATCTGCGACTACAACTTCCCTGCGATGTCGCTGCCCGCATACAACGACCTCGATTCGCCCGAGCTGCTCGACACGCACTATGCGTTCCGTGACGAGGGCAGGCGGCGTCCATTCGATCCGCATCGACCAGTACGGGCGCAGCCACATCTACTTTGCCAAGGATCTGTGCCTCTACCCCTACCTCGAAAAGTTCAACGGACTCGGCTCGTACCGCATTGAGGCGCAGGACTACACGGCGGACGTGACGGCGGAGATCGTCCCGCATCTACTGCAGTGCGGCACTCGACCGTCTCGCCGCAGGCGGCGACGGCTATCGTGCGGCGAGTTCGACCGCCTCACAGAGATCGCGCCGCGCCCTCTGGCATCGGCACCTATCGTTTCCCGCCAGAGTCGCAATTCGATCGGAGTAAGAAAGCATATTTCATGGCAACAGATTCTATCAGCGAACACTCCTACATCGGCGGCAGCCGCCACTGGAAAAAGAAAAGAAGTACATCATGCCCTCGTCTGGGGCATTTCTACAGCGATCCGCGCCAGATTGTACGCGGCTCTATGCGAGTACCTCTACGGACAGCGAGGGGCGAGTATCTCGACTGCTTCGCGGGCGTCTCCGTCATCAACTGCGGGCACTGCAACCCCGAGATCAACGTAGCCGTCACGGAGCAGGTCAACACCCTCCAGCATGTCTGCAATATCTACCTCACGGAGAACTTCGTCAACCTCGCCGAGCAGCTCGCACGCATCACCCCGGGCGCACTGCAGAAGAGCTTCTTCTGCTCCACGGGCACAGAGGCGAACGAGGGCGCAGCACTGCTCGCCGGGATCGCGACGGGCAGCAGCGAGTTCATCGCCCCTGCGCAACGGACTCCCACGGTCGTACGAAACTGACAATGAGCCTGACGGGCATCGCCATGTGGCGCACCGACCCGAATCCCGTTGGGGGCATCAGCTTTGCACCGAATCCATACTGCTATCGCTGTCCCATGGGGAAGGAATACCCCGCCTGTGACCTCGCGTGTGCCAATGTGGTCGAGGACATCATCCGAACGGTCACGTCAGGGCGCCCGCCGCCTTTATCGCCGAGACCATCCAGGGCAACGCGGGCATCGTCGTTCCGCCGCCCGGGTACTTCAAGCGTATCAGCGAGATCCTCGCGCACTTCGGCACGCTCTTCATCGCAGACGAGGTGCAGACGGGCTTTGCGCGCACGGGCAGGATGTTCGCCATCGAACACTACGATGTGCAGCCCGACATCGCGACCATGGCGAAGGCTCTCGGCAACGGTGCGCCCATCAGTGCATTTATCGCGACGCCGACAGTCGCCGACAACATAAGAAGCCCGGCGCATCGACCCTCGGCGGCAACCCCGTCTCCTCCACGGCAGGACTCGGCGTCATCCGCATATCGAGTCGCATGATCTCATGGGAATGCCGAGCGGCGCGGCGCACAGCTGCGTGCAGGGGCTGCGGGAGATCGCAGCGCGCATCCCATCATTGGCGACGTCCGTGGCCCGGGCTGATGGTCGGCGCAGAATCTGTCCACGCGGACAAATCCCCCGCTCCCTGCCGAGCTGGATGCTGTACTCGAGGAGCTCAAGAACCGCGGCTTCATCGTCGGCAAAAACGGCATCGCCCGCAACGTCATGCAGCATTTCAGCCACCGCTCATCATCACGGGCAAAAATATCAACGACGTGCTGAATGCGGTGGAGATCATCTTGACGGAGAAAGGACTCTAACGCTATGGCAAAAACGCTACCATGAACTCACCGTCGCAGGCTGCCGACGCAGTCTCCCATCCTGAACCTCAACGAACACCGGCAATCGCGGGTTTCGTCATGCTGGGCGACGTGGAGCTGTGCACGGCGTGCGCGCGAGCTGGCAGGTGATCCCGGCGGACACGGGAGATCCCTCATGACCGCCGGGACGAAGGGCATCCCTCTGGCGGCAGAGCTCGCACGACAGCTTTGGTATGCCCTACTACATCACGGCACGCAAATCCATCAAGGCGTACATGGAAGATCCCATCTGGGTCGAAGACGAATCCATTACGACGCTCGGCAAACAGCGGCTCTACCTCACGGCGGATGATATCGCACGTATCAAGGGACGCCGCGTGCTCCTGCTGGATGACGTGATCAGTACGGGCGGCTCGATGAAGGCACCTCGTCCATCTCGCCGAGAAGGCGGGAGCACACGTCATCGGACAGGCGGCCGCTCTCGCCGAGGGCGCACGCGGCACAGCGGAAAGACATCATCTTCCTCGAGACACCGCCGCTCTATACCCCCGCATAGGAAAGCGGGCATTTCGTGCATCAATCTCTCTCTACATCGGAGATTTTCCCATCCGTGCCTACGGTGTCGTGATCTCCTCCTCGATCTTCCTTGCCACAGGGGTCGCCTACTACCTTGCAAAAAGCGGACGGCCGCGGCTACGAGAAGCTACATCACCGACATCGGCATCTACTGCGGCATCGCAGGGCTTCTCGGTGCGCGGCTCTGGGATGTCTTCTTTGACTGGGACTACTATCAGCACCATCTGACCGAGCTGCTGAACGTCCGGCAGGGCGGTATGGCCATCCAGGGCGGCGTCTCTCCGGCGTGCTCGTCGGCATCCTTTAGCAGCCGAAAGCACGGTCTTGACACCATCCACTCCCTCGACGTTGTCGCCCCCGCCATCGTCCTTGGTCAGCCTCGCGCTGCGCAAACCTCCTCAACGGCGACGCCTTCGGTGCGCTGACCGGCGGAGACTTTGGCATCCTCTATCCCGCGACGACGCTCGCCCATCTACACGCACGGCGGCGACAGCCGCCTGGCCGGCGGAGGTCTGGGAAGCGACAGCTCGACATCGTCATCTTCGCGCTCCTTCTCCTCTTCCGTGCGCGCGGTCATGCACGCGGGCAGTGCTTCGCCCTCTACATCATGCTCTACAGCCCGTGCGCTTTGCGCTCGAGTATCTGCGCGGCGACTATACGGAGAAATACTTTGGGCTCTTCACGAGCGCGCAGACGGGGAGCCTCGCCTTCGGGTTCATCGCCCTCGGCTTCTTCCTCTGGCTTGGCTGGCGCGAGCACGGCACAGTTTCCTTTGAAACAGAGCAAACCAACGAGCGCAAGAAGCCACGACGAAAAATAATAAATAGGAAAATTGGGTACTGCACAAAGCTGAAAACGTCTCGTCAGTACCCATTTATTTTAATTTAAGAAATCACTGATAAATTCAAGCTACATCATCTTGACGCATCTTTTTCTGTGATTGAAGGCACGTATCTCCGCGTGTGCCAACCCACTGGATTTTTTCGATCACATCTACGGGCACGTCTCAAAGCAAGCGAGGAACGTGCCATCTCCAGCATCCCCTCGCGGCGACCCTCACGGCGACCTCGCGGCGGCCTTCGCGCTGTCCCTCACGCCTGCCCTCCCTCAAGCCCTGGCGAAGACCTTCACGGCGTGAGGTGGACATTGCACCAATGTAGTCGCGCATTGCTTTTTCCCTGCTGCTCGCGTGCTGCCATCGCTCCACATCACTCTGCATAAAGACACGCTCTGCTTGAATCGCCTCACACTGCCGTCTCACGCATCGCCAGTTCCTCCGTTTCTCGTTCGTTCAGTTTGTTTGAAAAATAGGCAAGCCACTTTTCAAGACGCTTCATCTCCTTCACTGATTTCAGCTTGAACTTCGAATTTCATGAAATGAATCTCCAAATCTTCGCAGCGCTGATGTCCGCTACAACATAGATCATGCATATTATGTGGACTTTTCCTGCGGAAACAGCCTAGAAAGTCTCACTAGGTTGATGGTAATGGACGGGTTCAGATCCTGATACTCCATCCCCTTGTGAAGGGTCTGATACATCCGCGCCCAATAGTGAGAGCGTCCCCTTCTGCATATATGTAGAGATTCGCAAGTTGAACCTCTGTGTTGATCTGACTGCCATCGCCTCGCAATTCCATAAATATCGAGCTGTGACCGCTTGTCGTCTGCAAACCGTGGATCAAAACTCACGGTCAATAGAGTGTTATATCCATGAGGGCATCTTCTCCTCGCGGTCTCAAAACAGCGTTGAGAAAACTAAAGAGTGATACGCTTGCGTTCTTCTGCTGCCAAAGATGAATTTGAAGAGATAGTCATTCAATGGGTTGTACCCTTGTCGATCTCATCTAAAGCGTCCCTCCTCGCTATCCGGGTTACGCCTGCCTATATTCTATTCACTGCAAACACAAAAGGCAGCACGATAAATTCAGCACCGCTCATTTTACCAGCGAATCCTAAAGAAAAACGAGATGAACATACTGATTTTTCGATCAACGTTCTTCACCTTCCCAATGCGCCGCGCACGAGTTCCGCCAGATAGTGTGCCGTCGGCACAAGGGCACGCGGGTCGACGCGGAAGGTCGGGTCGCGATAGCGGCAGAAAGCCCCGTCCTGACGAGAACGAACATGCCCGGGTACCTTTTCCTGATAGAAGGCAAAATCCTCACCGCCAAAGCGATTTCGGTGCAGGCTACGACATTCAGCCCGCGCCTTCGCCTTCTCTGCGGCGCTACGATGCCCAAAAGCCATCGTTGCACGTTGCGGAGGACCTTCGTACCAATCTGTTCTCCACTGCGGCACCGTAGGCTGCTGCCAGCTGCTCTGCGAGAGTACAGACACGCGTGCGGATGTGCGCACGCTCCTCTGCATTCATGCTACGCGTCGTCCCCTCGACGAGTGCCTCTCGGGAATCACGTTCCACGTATTCCCCTGCCGCAATATGCGTGACACTCACAACGCCCGCGGAGAACGGATTGAGATTACGCGCGACGACCGTCTGCACGGACTCGAATGAACGCCGCCGCAAGCGACACTCGGATCGACGCCGACCGGATGTGCGGCATGCGTCCCCGTGCCGTGAAAGCGGAAAAACAAAGCGATCCACCGCCGCCATCACCGCCCCTCCGAGATACCGAGCGTACCAACCTCCCATGAGTGGCGGAGGCGTGCAGGCCGAAAATCGCTGCAACGTCCTTCAACGTGCCTGCCTCGATGAGCACCTTCGCACCGCCCGGCGCCTCCTCTGCCGGCTGGAAGAAGATGCGCACGCGCCCGTGAGCTCCGGGCCTCATGCTGCTTTAAGCAGGAGTGCTGCGCCGAGCACCGACGAGATATGGAAGTCGTGCCCGCAGGCGTGCATCCGCCCTCTATGTTCCGAGCGGTACGGCAGATCTGTCTGCTCGACTCGGCAGAGCGTCGATGTCAGTGCGCAGCGCAACGATCGGCCTCCCCCGCCTGACCCTCCGCGACCAGTCCCGTCTTGAGCGGCAGATCCAGAATGCGAATCCCCGCACGCTCCAAAGAGGCGCGAATCCGCTTGCGTCGCCTCGACCTCCCCGTAGGAGAGCTCGATGACGATGGAACCACCCAAATTCCTCTACGATGAATGCCTCTATATCCTCACAATTGCTGCCATGATATTCTTCCTCTTAATTCATATATGTGTGATATGTTATGATGGAATTATATATTGAGCCGTCTGTCTTGTCACCACATTTTCATCCTGAACTCGATAAATGGAAGATTTTTCACGCCGCAAGTTTTTGAAAAATTTCGGGTTGACAAGGCTGTATTTCTTCTGTTATAATTTGTCTTGTCGTTTGGACATGAGCGATGCAAACAAATGGGAGTTATAGCTCAGTTGGTTAGAAGTGTCTCGTTGACATCGAGGAGGTCGCAAGTTCGGAATCTTGTTAACCCCACCATTTGATTTTTCATCCGCAGTTGTGCGGATTTTTCTTAGCTCACTTAGCCTCAGTTGGTAGAGCATCTCCGTCACATGGAGGGTCGTCTGAACTCCCCAGTGGCACTTTCATAAGAGATCTGATGCTGTCCCACGGGGACGGTTTTTTGTGCGTTCTCCCGAGTGCTATGCAATGAGAGCCAACACAGAATATTCTAGGAGGTATATCAGCGGCAATCATGAAATTCGCCCCTATGGATTTGACGGAGAATGTGTTCAAGCTGATTAGTCAGGACTGGATGCTGGTCGTGTGCCGTACACGACGGAAAGGTCAACGGCATGACGGCGTCGTAGGGCGTCTGGGCTTTCTGGGCACGTCCGGTCGCCTATATATTCATCCGTCCGACGCGCTACACGAAAAAGAGTTCGTCGACGCATCCGACGGCATCACCCCTTTCGATCTTTTGAGAAGAAAGTAGGCTCCATGATGCAGTATTTTGGAACGGTGTCGGGCGCGACGAGGATAAGATCGCAAAATACGCGCTGACGAAGAAGGAGCACGCGTCGCCAGTACCTACTTTGAGGAGGCACGCCTCACCATGCTCACGGAAGAAGCCCTGTGCGCAGAATTGATCCCTCCTGCTTTACGAACGCTCGCGGTAAATGGGCAGGAGGATTTTCCTCAAACCTACCATCCGAGCATGACTGACCACACGATGTGAATCGCAGATCGAGAGCATCTTTCTAAAGGAGTAACTATGCCAACGAACGACAAGGAAACTGCCGCGCGCATCCTCGCCGCCGCCTCTCTCTGCCCGCGATATGAACGAGGAGGATGTCGAGGAGCTCCTCGCCCTCAAGCGACGTGCGTGCCTGCACACCTATCCGAAGCGACACTGATCATCTTTCACGATGTCATGATATGCCCCACTCTCACATCCTGATTGCGGGGAGGTGCACATCCCGAAGGATACGCTCTGGGGCGCCAGATCTTCATCTCTGAGATCAATCAGCCGGGCGATATGTCTCGGCGAGGTTCACGAGGCGCTGCAGCGTCCCTATGATATGCGGCCGTCACCGCCGTCACCAGAACGACCCTGCTCGAGGTATCGAGCCACCCTTCACGCTGGACATTGGCAAGACACCGCACCGCTCTGCCCCTGCTCGTCCAGCGCAACCTCATGCGCATTTTCGCCGCCAAGGCGTACGCTGATGCACACGAAGCTCAAAGTCCTCTGCGAGCGAGTACTGCTGCGCAGAAGATCGTGCGCCACCTCCTCCTACATCGACCAAAAGGGATCCACCACGCCACCGTCAGCCGTGAGTTTATGTGCCGCCGACCTCGCCGTCAGCCGTCCCTCCCTCTCACGCGAGCTGAGTGCAATGCAGCGTGAGGGCATCCTCAAGGCGGCAGGGACGTGATCTGCATCACGGATATGGAAAAATTTGAGAGCTACCTATAATAAGAACGCCAACGAAACAGTTCAGCTTGCGTTGGCGGTTTTATGATGAATCGACCGTGCGGCACACGAGCCCGTGTGCACACCTGCAGTCCTCGTCGCGGTTCGTCAGGCCGGAGCTCCTTCAGCAGCTCCATGTCCTGAGCTATTGTCGTGCCCGAGGTCGTGGCGCATTGCCCGTGATGGAGGCGGATGCTCGCGAGAGGAACGCCGTCGCGCCGTTCTCCGGGAGCAGCTTGCGCCCTGCGCCGAGGCGGATGTTCGCCGTCGGATTGATAAAGCGGAAGATCGCCACCGTACGCAGGATGTCCTCCCCCGAGAGCGGAGCAAGATGCTCCAGCGCCGTCCCCGGAATCGCCATCAGCGAGTTGATGGGGATGGACTCGATGCCGAGCTCCTGCAGGGCAAACGCCATGCTCAGTGCGATCCTCCCACGTCTCGCCCATGCCGATGATACGCCTGAGTAGGCACACATCCCTCCGCCTGTGCCGCCTTAATCGTGCGGATGCGGTCAGCGTACGTGCGTCACGCGATCTGCGGGAAATACCGCCCGATGTCTCGATGTTGTGGTGATAGCTCGTCACCCCCGCCTCGCGCAGACGGCGCAGCTGGCTGCGCGTGACGAGACCATGCGACGCGCAGAGATCAATCGTCAGCGACTTCCGCATCGCCCGATAGGTGTCAAGCGCCTTCTCAAACTCCTCACCTGAGAGGGCCCCGCCCGAGGTGACAATGGAGAGCAGTGGTTCGCCCCTCGCATCCTGATTCGCCTTCGCATGAGCGATGATCTCCTCCTGCGGGAGGAACGGACATGCTCTCCACGCCCGTCTTGTGGCACGCCGCCCAGTGCAGTACTTGCAGTTCTCCCCGCATCGACCGCTGCGGCCGTTGGACGATCGTGCACAGATCGAGTGGTTTCCGCAGAACTGCTGCTGCAGACGATGAGCCCTCCCGCAGCCCCTCCAGCGGAGCATCCATGAACACCGAGCGGTCGTCCTACGGCGGACGCGGTAGCCCGCGATAATCTTCTGCGCTCAGTTCAGCAATACGGCGTTTCTGCAGAGCAAAAATCCCTGCCTTGGCAGTAGATCACAGCGTATGAGGTCTATTATAGAGCAGGAATTTTAATACGTCAACTAAATATTGCCTATTAGTTTTACCTTTGCTCCATGCGCGTCCCAATAGCTGTCCAGTGCCGCCGCAACGGATGCCGTACGCTGAGGTAGATCGGTCAGAGGAGATGCGAGCACCGCGTCACGTAATGCTGTGCGGCGTGTACGCGGTGCGGCGACATCCCGCGAGCGCATGGACCATCCGCTCATAGGGCACGCGATCGGACGCGATCCACTGTGTCTGCCCTGCGCTGCGAGTACGGACGCACTACGTCGTGCTAGTATGTGTCCCCGCACAGGGTTACAACGGGAGGCGCATGGAGGGCGCCCGCCGCCGCAGCCGCCCGGAAAAGGGGAAGGTATCGAGGACGACATCGACAGAGCCATCGTCAAAACTCCCGCACCGCCCGGCTCGACAAAGATGCGCTTCATGCGGCAGCTCAGCCCGTCCAGCATCCTCGACAATCGTCGTCACGCGCAGAGGGCTGTCTCCGTGTCCTGCAGAACGAGCTGCGCCTTCGGGAGCTTTTTCAGGATGCGTCCCGGCACCTTCAGTGCCTCCTCGTTGATGGACTGAAGTCCTGCGCCCGCTAGCTGGAAGGTCAGCGGCGCATCTGCCATGCGTTCCGCGACGGGCGCACGGCGCGGGCATCATCCGCCGCGCAGGCTGGGCGCATGCAGCAACGGGCGCAGCAGCTCCTCGCTGTCGAACGCCTCCGTCCCCGCAGGAGAGCAGCTCATCCGAGTCAGGGAACGCCTCGACGAAGGCATCCCCGCCGTCGAGGCGGCATCAGCGCCATCTGCACGGGCGCAGGGCGCAGCGCGCAGCGAGCGCGAGCGATCGCGCCGCCCTCGATGCCCGCTGCCGGGGTCAATCAGTGATATCGATCTCACATCCGCACGGATGCGCTCCGCTCCGCTCCCGCGGCGTCTGCGCGACATACGAGCGGTGCATGAACGCCCGCCGTCTCCCCATGACGTCCGGTCGCACTCATGCGGTCGGTGAAGCACAGGTAAAGCGTAGACGGTCGTACCACCGCTGGGATGCGCTGCCGGTGCGCCGTAGAACGCCGTATGGTCGAAATCCTTCTCGCGGCAGCAAGGAAGCCGATGCGCAGACGCGCGTGATGGACAGGGCACGCGACGGCGGCGGCTCACGCGCTGATAGAGGCTGACGCACACATCGCGTAAAACCGTGGCTGCGCTCCTTCTGATGTCAGCTGCGCCGCCGCATGACAGGATAGAGGCAGCGGAGGAAATGTTCCCGCCAGTGAAGCGACATGGTCTTGTGGTCGCTCGCCGCCTCGAAAGTCTGCGGCAATCGCCTCCTGTCGGCGAGCGCGCACGGCGGCATCATCATCTCGAGAAGCGCCGCTTCCTCTGCGGGATCTCCTCGTGGCCTTGCGCGCATGTGAGAATCGCCTCAATCGCCTCGCCAGATATTACCCGTGTGAAGATCTTCGCGCAGGGCACTGTAGTCCTCAATCCAGCTCATACGTCGCTTCTGGCTCCAGTCTAAAATAACCGTCGTCCCGTGGCTGCCGATCCGTACGAAACTGCAGCCGCCGTTGCCCGTATGCGCCAGCCAGCAGTCTCCCGATGCAGCACCCATCCCGCGCATGTGCGAAAGACGAGCGGCAGTGCGGATGACCGAACTGATCAAGCTGCAGTGCGTATGTCCCGTCAGCGTCAGCGGGACGCGCCCATCCCGCCGCTGCATCGTCGATGAACTCGGGATGATGCGCGAGGAGGCACCGTCACCGCACGCGCGGGAACGTCCTCCACTCGCAGCCGCAAAGAACGCTGCCTTTTTCCGTGTCAAACGCATCACCGCGCGCAAAGGGACAATCCGTCCCCGCAGAGCGTAGAGAGCGCGCCGGACCCGGATACGCTCTGCCGCATGAGAAGGACTATGGACATGTCCCTGCGTGCCATCTGCGTGACATGTGGGCGAAAGCGCATTCCGCTCGATAGTACTCGTGATTGCTGGATGCGGTACCAGATCCCACGCGGAAAATCCCCGGCGGCGCGCCTCAAGCTACCGCAGCTGCTCAAGCGTCGTTGATGCTCACTACCGCAGGATCGCCCGTCACGGCGAGCGGGTCAACGCCCTGCTGCCAAGTGCTCTCGCAAGGAAGCGCATCGAGCTCCTCCACGCGACGCGCCGAGATGCACACGTCGCTTGGTCTGAGCTGATCACCAGCCCGTCCGCCTCAGGTGGGAGATTTTCGCATGGGGATACGAGGTCAGTGGCGCACCACGGTCGCCGTCGCTCACGATGAAATGCGCCATAGCTGCTGCAAGGCGGCGCTCGCCGCCGGATAGGTGCAGCAGATTTCGCAGCACGCCGCCGTGCAGGGGCTGTGCGGGACGCCGCGCAGCCTGCGGCCCGCCGCGCGGCGCAAGCTGAGCGACATCGCTGGTGGCGGGAAGCAGCAGTTGACCTGCTGCGTACAACCGAGGGAAGATCGGCGGGTGCGAGCATCGCCCAGCCCTCCGTCCGATGCGAGGCAGAAGAGCATCGCGCCGACGCCGAGACATCAAAGAGGACGACCGCCGCACGCCGCGGCTGCATGCCGCCGTCCCTCCGTCAGGTACCGCAGCAGGAAAACCGACAGCCCTGCGATCAGGGCGACGCGCAGACATACGAGGGTCAAAACAAAGATGGGCAAATGTATCCTCCGTCAAATTCCCTGTAATCATCGACACACGAGCGGTATCGTCGCCACCGGGATCACCGTCGAGTGCGATGATCTCCGCTCGTCGAGCGGATAGGCGACCTTTGTTGTAGAGCAGGCGAGCGACCATCGCCACCATGCCGCCCGTCGGCTGCAGCGACGATAACGAGGCTGCGTCACTGAGGATGTGGTGATTCGTGACGAGAACTTCATCGCAAGAGAATCGATCAGCAGCACTACGGCCTTGAGGAAGGTAGCCAGATGAGCAGCTTGCGACCCGGTCAGCATGTGACGCATGTGGATGTCCTTCAGCGGGGCACCGATCATCATCATCGCGAGCGGAGCCGTCATTGCAGCATTCGACCATCGTGAACGCCTGCAGGAGGCGTGGATTCGTCGGAATCTCGCCGGGCGATCTGCAGGCGATCAGCGAGGCGATGATGCCGAGCGTGTGCAGCATGCGCACCATCCTCAAAGGCCGCGCTGTGTTTATGCGCAGACGCTGATGGAGGACGCATCATCGCAGATAAAAAGAGCAGATTGACGGGGGATGGTTAGAACGGTGTCATATAGACGATCGCCTGATCGCCGCACACCCGGTGCGAGCGGCGGCCCCATGAAGAGCGCGAGTTGCTTGAAACCAGAACGAGAGGTTCGACCGCGCCGCGCAGCCGTCCGCGATAGCGGGAGAACTCGGCAGCGTGGAAACCGACGGCGCACATCATCACAAGGAGGATGGCGTGGTCGAGGCAGGTGTCAGCCGACCTGCGCCAGATTCGTGTGATCCGCGCGTGCATCTTTTGGCGTGAGAGATGATGAGGCAGGGCGCTGCGCGTTGAGCAATCGGCGGAGGAAAACTGCTCCTGATTGAGTTCCGGAATGATGATCTTGTGGCGCGAAAAGCGCTGCAGATCATCGAAAGATACATGATCATCTGCCGCCCTAAATACGGCACATTTCTACGGCCACCTTCTTTATTTCCAGTTCGTAAAATCTGTATATGAGTTTCTCGCGCAAGCCATCAATGTTTTTCTTCCAACAGCGGCTTGAGGAACTCGCCCTCGTATAGGACGCCTTCTTCACCTTCTTACGATCTCCTCAGGCGTTCCGTGTGACAATCGTGCCGCTGGCTGTGCAAAGCGCCCTCGTAGACTGAGGTCGATGCTGATGATCCGGCCGTCTTGATGACGTCGAGTTTGTGCTCGATGACGACCCACCGTATCGCCGCCGTATCCACGAGCCGCCGCAGGATGAGGAGCAGCTTGTGGATGTCCGCCGCGATACGATCCCGGTCGTCGGCTCGTCGAGATGTAGAGCGTCTTGCCTGTGCTGCGCCGCGCCAGCTCCGTCGCGAGCTCGACGCGCTGCGCCTCACTCGCCCGAGAGGGTCGTCGCAGGCCGTCCGAGGCGGATGTGCCGAGCACGTCGCGGATAATCTGGAGCTTAGCGCGCGGGCGCGGCTTTACGTTCGTGCCATGAGACTCCACCGCCTCCTCAATCGTCACGTCGTCGAGCACCTCCCGGCGATGGTCTTGCCCGCAGTGCACACTCTAAGCGTCTCGCGGTTGTAGCGTGCACCGCGCCCGCAGACCCCGTCATGGGTTGGCGTAGACATCGGGGAGGAACTGCATCTCGATCTTGAGGATGCCGTCGCCCCGACACGCCCTACAGCTGCCGTCCCCCTTCGGCATTGAAGCCGGAACCGCCCCGTCTTGTAGCCCGCGCATGCGCTGACTCACTCACCCGGACTCGAACAGCCTCACGGGATCGCACCGAACACGCCCGTAGCAGTTTGCGATCTCGAGCGCGGCGTGCGTCCCGATCGGCTGCTGCGTCGATATCGATGACCTTGCTGTCGACCGCTGCCTAAGCTTGATCTCTCTCTGTGCCGCCGGCTTTCCCTTCGCGCGGTAGAGCCGCGAGGCGGCTACCTCGCTAGAGGATCTCGTTGACGAGCGTCGATTTGCCTGGCCAGATCACCTGTCACGAGCGTAAGCGTCCCGGAGGCGGGAACTTCTACGTTGCATCCTTCAGAGTTGTTCTCCGCCGCGCCTCTACGATTCTGCAGAAAACTAGCCGATCTCTGCGCCGCCTCGGCGGGCACGGGGATGAACTGTTTGCGTGAGAGATACTGCCCGGCGTGATGGACGCGGGGTTCTTCGCGATCTCCGCCGCCGCGCCCTCCGCGACCACCTTGCCGCCATGTTCCCCCGCCCGCCGATGTCCCGACGATGGCGGTCGGCGGCATACATCGTATCCCCGTCATGCGCTCCACGACAGCCGAGCGTGCCGCCGGGGTCAGCGCAGATGCTGCGCAGCGTCGCGAGCAGGCGGTTGTTGTCCCGCTGATGCGGCCCGATGCTCGGCTTCATCTGAGGATATAGAGTACGCCGCATCGGTCCTGAGCCGATCTGCGTCGCGAGTGGCGGATGCGCTTGAGCCTCCCTGCCTGACAGTGCCGACGCTGTGGCGCGCGAAAGCGTCGATAGTCGAGTCCCACATCGGAAGAAATGCAGCCGCAGCCGCGCGTGATCTCTTTTAGTATCTCTCCTAGCTATTTTCGCCCCACGCGGTGAAAAATCCTGCTCTGGTCGCCGATTGAAATGCGTCCGCCTCGCTGAATCGTGAGTGCCGTGAGTGCGGCGATATTCTTCCCGCCGACCGTCACGTGGCGGAGCGCCTCCCGGGCTTCCAGCTGCGCGCCCGTGGTAGCGCGCCGAGCACGGCGTATCCGTCACAGGCAGTCCTCGTGGCTCCCGCGCATCTCCTCCGAGTCCGTCTCTGCGGTAGCGCTGCGTGAGTGCGAGCAGGAATGCCCTTTCGTACGGGAGCAAGGGCATTCCTTCTCCTCGCCGAACATATTCGTGTACTGGAAGGAGCATGTGCTCATCCGACCCATGAAGCAGCATCTTCTGCGTCTTCTGTCCATGCGGTTCCCACGGCGTGTGCGCGTCATAGTCGTGCGCCGCTAGGAGAGCCGTGTATCGCCCGCATCCCGTAGGAGTTCGGATTTTGCCGAGGAGCGGGTGCAGACGCCGTCTGCCACACTGCAGGCGTTGGGTCGGGGATGACGAGCGCAGGGGTCAAACTCTCGTGACTGCCGAGCGTGCAGACGGGGCACTGCGCCGGAAATGGACTGTTGAACGAAAACTTATGCGCGGTGCGATCTCGGGCGGCGAGATGCCGCAGTCCACACAGGCGAAGTTCGCGCTGAACATGAGGAGATCGCCGTCCACCACCTGTACTGTGAACCACGCCCTCACCTGCGTGGAGTGCTGTCCAGCGTAGTCCTGCCAGGACGGCTCCTCCGTGCCGCCTCGCGGACGGCGAGACGATCCACGACGATCCTCAATCGTGCGCTTTTCTGCTTTTTCGAGCGCAATCTCTCGCCGAGACTGGCGTACGGCTCCTCGACCGAGTGCTGCACGCGCACGTAGCCCTCGCGGCGATCTGGTCGAGCACCTTCTTTGTGCTCGCCCTTCTTGCTGCGCAGCACGAGCTGCGCCATGATGAGGCGCTTTGCTCCTGCGGGCAGGCTGTCACGATCCGACCCACCATCTGATCGACGCTCTGCTGCGTGATCCGGCTTGCCGCAGTTCCGCAGTGTGGGCGTCGCGCGTGCGGCAAAGCGAGGCGCAGATAGTCGCAGATCTCGTCACTGCCGTCCCGACCGTCGAGCGCAGCTGGCTGGCCCGTCAGTCTCTGGCTTCAATCGAGATGGCGGGCGACAGTCCCTCGTGTTGTCCCACATCGGGCTTTGTCCATCTTGCCCAAGGAACTGCTGTGCGCGAGGCAGACGGCGACACACACATAGCGACGCTGCCCTCGGCGTGAGATCGTATCAAATGCGAAAGCGAGGACTTCGAGCCGGAGTGCGCCACCGCAACTAATCGATTGTATCTGCGCGGTAATGCTGCACGTTGTTCTTTGTACTATGGGCGGCGCGCCCCCTCGATCTTGATATATTCAGTTCATCAGTATCTGTATGTCCTTATCTTCGTCGGCAGCCCGCCCTCAAGCTCGACAGTGATGTCGCGCAGCCGGCCGCGCGTCAGAAACTCCAGCTGCACGTGACGCCTTGCTGCATCTTCGCGCAGGAGGGCCTCTTGACGAGTTCCCGCGCTCCTTCTTGCCGGTGTTTCTTTGGCCTTTGCCGTCAACTTCTTCCCGGTACAGGCTCTTATCCTCAGCCGCGACAAGCGCGTCATCTCGATGAGCGGGACGATGGGCCTGACGATGGTGTGCACGACGCCGTGCTCCTCGCTGTACTCTCGCTGTACCGTGCGGCGGCGCCTGTCTCGTCGATGGCACGCCGCATCGAGCCCGTGATGACATCGCCGTGCATGATGACGTGCCCGCCGGCGTCGCGGGCGGCACGTCGCTAGTCCGGATGAGTGCGGTGTCGGAGCGCAGAAAAGCCCTCTTTGTCCTGCGATCGAGAATGTTAGCGATGAGTGACACCTCTGGCGTATCAAAGCTCGCGCAGGAGGTTGATGCCGACAAAGCACGTCGAACTCACCCGCGCGCAGATACGTGAATGATCTCTGCGCGCCTCGATGGTCGCGGATGTCCGGCGGAGGTAGCGCGCGCAACGCCCGCTTCCCTGCAGGTACTCGGTGAGGTCTCTCCGCCATGCGCTTGGTGAGCGTCGACGACGAACGCGCTCGGTACGCTGCGCCTGACGCAGGCGGATCCGCCCATGAGATCGTCGATCTGCTCCAGGCGAGAAATGGGCCTCGCACCTCAGGATCGAGGAGCCCGGTCGGGCGCGGATGATCGCTGAGCGCGACCCGCTGCGCGCTGCATGCATCTCGTGGCTTTTCCGGGTGTCGCGGTGACGTACAATCTGACTGATGCGCGCCGCGAGAACTCCTCGAACGTCAGCGTGACGGTTGTCGAACGCGGACGGCAGGCGAAATCCGCTGTCCACGAGGCGAAACCGCGGCTGCGTGGCCGCCGCCGTACATGGCGTGGTCTGCGGGCGTAGAGCCGGGCATGACTCCGTCGACCGCGCCCGATGAAAGTCCTCGGCGGGGAAGTAATCGAGGGAGGGTGTACGGAGCCGCGCCCGCGCGCGGTGCGTGAGGTGACGCGTAGGGACCCGATGCCGGAGCGGCGCCGTATCTCACTGCATCATTTCCGAGGTCTTCGCAGTTCGTGCGCTGCCCCAGCCGCTGTGCCTCAAGGAGCCTGCCCTCGCCCTTCAATATTACGGCGAGCCGCTCCTCAAGCTCCGTGCGAATGTCCGCTGGCGATCTTCATATCCCTCACCGTCCGTGACGTAGCGGGACGCCGCGAACACCGTATGGAGTGGAAGCCGCCTCGCCGCATGGAGCCCGCCCGTCACGTCACGTCGGAACTCGATGATGCGCATCCCTCGTCACCGAACATCTCGATGCGCACGCTGCGCGGTTGCTGCACCCTGCGGGAAGCGTCTCGACCACATCGCCGCGCACGCGAGCGGCGTCCGCGCTCAAACGGCAATAATCGTTGCGCCTCGTAACGGATGGAGATGAGCTTCTGCGGGATCTCCTCGCGCGTAGATCGTCTGCCTTGTGCACGGAGAGAACCATCTTCGTGATAGCTCTCCGGGCGAGCCGCTGAGGCCGTAGATGCACGGGAGAGACGCTCGCCACGATGATGACGTCGCGCCGCCCAAAGAGCGAACAGGTCGCGGAGTGACGCAGCTCATCGATCTCATCGTTGATCGACGCATCCTTTTCACCGGTGGTGATCCGTCTGGGCGATACGTCACTCGGGCTGATAGAAGTCGGTAGCTGATCAAAAGTAGCCGACGTGGTTGTCGAAAAGTACACTTGAACTCAGCTCGCGAGCTGTGCGGCGAGTCTGCTTTGCTGTGCGATGACGAGGGTCGGACGCTGAACGCGCCTGGATGGACCTTCGCCATCGTGTGGAGGTCTTGCCCGCGCCCGTAGCACCGGAGAAAGCGCTGTCGCCGTGCATACCATCTCGATGCTGCTGCCGGCAAGATCTGCAATCGCCCGCGGCTGATCGCCCATCGGTTCTGTACGGCGCGACAGCAACCTTTGAATGGGATCTCCACCATCGAACTGCGTGCTGTATTGAGCTTCGCACCACCGCCATGCGTTCCTCCGCTGCACAGCTATTCCTTCATTGGTATCGCATCCGTCAAGCGAGTGCAATAGCGAGAGATTCCCCTATCGCATCAGCGATTTCCGTGAGCACCCATACGTGCTGAGGCATCATCTTTACAGCTTGCTGACATCGCTTGCCGGCCGCCATGATCTCGACGACGGTGATATCCTTGACGGTGTTGAGGTCAGTACGCGCTGCCGTCTGCGAGCGGATGACCGCGCAGCATCGCCGTGCACGCGTGACTCATCGACGCAGACGAGGTGCGCCCTGCTGAACCAGCCCGAGGCGGGCTTTCAGCATGCCGTTGAGCGCAGCGTCGTCTCACGCATGAAGGGAACGGCGTGCTCGAGCCAAGTTTTCCGTCCAGCACGTCGGCATAGAGCACGCTTGAACACGTCCGAACGAACGCTTCGCGCGGTGAAGGTGCGGCTGGATGCCATCGCGTCGTAGCAGCAGTCGAGGATGGCGAGCACCTTGCCGAAGGTCGATCGCATCACGCTCTAGTCCTGAGCGGTAGCCCGATCCATCGTCGCGCCTCATGGCGCTGGACTGATTGCCGTCTCATGAGGTCTGATGGTGCGCCCCTCGAGCTCGCTGTTCTCCTACGATCTTGAAGCTTCCTCGACAACATGACTCTGAGGATATCAGGGCTCCTCCTCGGTCAGAAGCTCTTCTCGAGGAGTTCCTTCAGAGCCACCTGCTTGCCATAATATCGAGGGAAGAGCCCGGCGAGCACCATGTTCTGACGGGTCGATGCTCACAAGCCCCATCCACTTCGCCATGGCAAGGGCCACTGAGGATGGCGAGATGGACGCAGTGATGCGGTGTAAAGTTACCATCCTGTCATGCTGTACATCATGGAGACGGCCGTTGCTCCCTCCTGGCAGGAGGTCGCGCAGGCGGCCGCCTCGAGGTCACGCCCTGCAAAAGATGCCTGGCATGTTGATGGCATACCGGTCTCTGGCCGCCTCGGCAAAGAGTTTCTCCATCTCGCCGTAGACGTAGCGGTAGTCCTCTTCGCATTTGTTGTCCAGTTTTGATCTCGCGTTCGGGGGCGGGACAGACCATCGCCGATGACGGCTGCCTTTTCTGCCTTGTTCGCCTTTTCCTGCATGGACGGCAGCGATGATGCCAGTCGGTCGACGCAGACATGCGATGCCCTTTTTCTTGAGCAGCAGTGACGTCTCTTTGTCCAGTACCGTGCCGCCCTCGACGAGCACATCCTCACTGTCTCCATCGTAGACGGTACGTCCGATCAGCATCGGCAGAAGGCTTCTGTACCTGCAAACGCTTTCAGCGCGATGTTCTCTCCTCCTTGTCTCCTGATGCGTTACCTTCCTGATGTCAGCACCTTAGGGAACACATCGATAAAGTGAGGGTCTGCCAGATTGGCGTAGATTTTTCGTCCGAACGCGGAAAACCGGACGCAGAGTGGTGCTCTGTGGAGCAGATTTTCCCGCCGACGTCGCGTGCAAAGATGCGCCGATGGTATGGTACCAGGTATCAGTGCGCCCTCACTTCCACAACAATATTGACCAGCTTGCCGGGGACATCGACGACGTGTGAGCGATGGTCTTGCCTGCCGTAAGCTCCTCCTTCGCGCCAGCGGCAGCTCGGCTGCGGAAGCTGCTCCAGCGCCGCACGGTCAAGCCCGTGGCTGACGCGGCGGTGCTGCGTCGCACCTTGCCGCTGATCTGTGGGACGATCTCTACCTCATCCTGCACGAGTGCCGCCGCGTCGTACTGCGGCCTACGCGCGTGTGACGTTCCCGCCGAAAAGCTCCGCCGCAGCCCGCCGCGTGATGTGCGCGGTGCAAACGGAGCGAGCATCCGCACGAGCGCACTCGCCGTCTCGCGCGCGAGCCCGGCGTGAGCCTCTTGTCCCTGAAATGCGTGCAGAGCGCAGCTGACCAGCTCCATGATGGAGGAGATCGCGTGGTGAACGTGAGGCGGTCGCGCGCATCCTCTGTGACCTGCTTGATGGTCGGATGGACGCACGCGGCAGCTCCGCCTCCCTCTGTAGCTGAGTGCGTTGCCGCATCGTAGGAGCGTGGCGCGCCCTTGATCGTCCTGCGAACTGTCCCAAAATGCGCCACACGCGCCTGAGGAAGCGGTACGTTCTCGACGCCCTGATCGCTCCAGTCTGGCACGCGGTCCACGGGCGCGGCAAAGAGGATAAAAGAGCCGTGCCGTATCCAGCACCGTAGCGGTCGATGTATCTCCTCGGGCGAGACGACGTTGCTCGAGCGACTTTCTGACATCTTTGCGCCGTCCTTGATGACCATGCCCCTGCGTGAGGAGGTTCGTGAACGGCTCGTCGAAGTCGAGCATCCCTGCGTCAGCGCAGCACCTTCGTGAAGAAGCGTGCATGGGGGAGATGGCAGATCGCGTGCCTGATGCCGCCGATGCTACCGACCGGCGGGCGCCCAGCAGCCCACCTTATCGCGGTCGAAAGGGACGCGCGCGTACCTTCGGGTCTGCGCCTAGCGGTGGTAGGGCACGAGGCGGTATAGAGGGCGCCCATCAGTGTCACGTCCGCGCGTCATACACCGCCCGCACTGTGGGACATTTGCAGCGGAGGAAGTGTTCGCTCGACGAGATGCGTGAGACGGCCCTGCCCGGAACGTGAAACATCCTCCGGGAGACGCGCAGGCAGCTCCGCCTCCTGGGACGGCGTACCTCGCCGCTCGGGCAGTTGATGATGGGGATCAGCGCCAGTGGCGCGCTGGCGAGATGAGCGGCCGCAGGCGCGATAGCTGACGCGGCGCTTGCCGTAGCCCTGCGCCTCCGCCTTCGTCCGCGATCGCCTGCATCGCCGCGTGCATCTCCATCCCCGTGAACTTGCCGGAGTTGAGCTTGAGGATGCCTTCCTTTTCGGTGTGTGCGCGCGTCATGTCCTCGAGACGCAGCTTCCGATCGCTTCGGGCGGATCGTGAGGAATCTTGCGGATGCGTATGTACTCCGCGAACATCCAGCGCGCTGATCCTCGCGACGGGACTGCCGCGACCGCACCCGTGCACGTATTCAAAGAGGACGTGGTTCGTGTACCCAGATCTCGACCGGCTCTCCGCTTTGAACGGATTCGTGCAGCAGCGCGTGTACTAGAGGCCTCTTTTTCCGACCCTGCCTCGAGGCGCGCTGTCGGACTGCTTTTGACGCGCGCGCACAGAACGCACGGATTCCTCCGGTCCTGGTGTCGCTGACGGCGCTGTATCCTTCTCGACGAGGATGCTCGGGCGCGAAGCGCGACAAAGGTCATGCCGAAGCCACAGTGTCGGGACGCGTCGTGTAGACGGGAATCTCCGCATCGAGCGCGGGCGCGGGCAGACGGAACTCGAGGCCCTCACCGCGTCCGATCCAGCCTGGCCTGCACTCGTCTTGACGCGCTCGCCAGCCCTGGGTTTGTCGAGAAAGTCGGCGAGGAGCTCATCGTGCATAGTCCGTGATCTTGAAGAACCACTGGGCGAAAAGGATCTTTCTTTCTTGTGCACCTCGGACTTGCAGCGCCAGTCATGCGTCCCTCGACCTGCTCGTGTCCGCGAGCACCGTGCCGCAGGTATCGCACCAGTTCACGGATGCCTTTTCTTGTAGGCAGTGCGCCTTTCTTGTAGAAGCCAGCCTGAGAGAGCCAGCCTGTGCCCCAGCGATAGTAGTCTCCGGCGGCGATGACCTCGCGGTCCCAGTCAGTAAGCGACGCCCAGCGCACGCTGCTGCTTTCTCCATGTTCGCGATGTTCTGCGTACGTCCACTCGCAAGCGGATGCAAAATCTTCTTGTTCTTGATCTGCCGTATCTCTAGCGGGCATGCCGAGCGAGTCGAAACCCCATCGGATGCAGTGACGCGGTACTCCATCTCGTGCGGAAGCGCTGCAATCACATCGCCGACCAGCGTTGCGGACATGCCCCATGGAGCTTTTCCCGACGGCATACGGAAACATCTCCAGGGTGCGTAGGTACTTCGGTTTCGGTTTCGTCGTCCCATCTCCGTGTGCAGCTGCGCTCCAAGTCTCCCAGATCTTCTCGCCGCTTTGCTTCTGCAATCTCCTGCGGACAGCTATCTCCACTCTGCTCGAGCTCCTCCCAAAATATCAAATGTCGCATTACTTATCGAGATGGAGCGGATCACTCGCATCCGGTCTCCTCACGCGTTTCGACGATGCCGCGCGCAGCGCTCCTGGCCTTCTCCAGCGAGCCGCCTCGAACGACGGATCGCATCGACACCGCTCGCGAGACTGCTCTTCATCCGGCCACGCGCCCGTCAAAGCCCTGCCTGGAAAGTCATCGACCTTCGTATCGAACTCCTGATTCCGCGCCGGTTGTTCTTTGATCGATCCTTATCCACATTATGCAGGAGCTCGCGAACCGCCCCATCGGACGCCTGTTTCCGCCGTGTACCCCGGAGAGCTTACGCACCTCCCCGCGACGATTTGCGACCCGCGCCCTGTCCCACCGCAATGTGCGCTGTTCTGATGGCGGCGTTGGAGCGCGAGCAGGTTGATCCGCGGAGATCTCCAATCATGTGCATGACCTGCCTGATCTTCGCATCTTTATCAAATGGCCTGGGAAGCCTGGTGTGGATCGATGCCGCGCGACAGGTTCCTTCGTTTATGGATGCAGTTCTGGCTCGATGCTATCAGTTTTCATCTGGGTTGACGAGATCGAGACGTTCTCGATGCTCGCCATACGTGCCCTGGGCAGACATCTGAGAGCCCTGCCATCTGCTGCGTAGCCGTCGAACTCCTGAATGATTCCCCGCAGATAAAAGGGATGATCGCGCTAGATTGATCTCATGCTCGAGGATACGACTCTGCAAGGCGCGTACCGATGGAAATGATCCATATAGCCGTCACTGAACGCCCAGAGCGGTAGAAGAAAACGCCGTCAGCGTCTCGTTGGTGTGCAGACTGCCACCTCGCCGAACGCTGGCGAAGCTCAAGCAGTGCAATACCGTCGAAGAGATCTGCTCCCGTGCGAGTTCCGGCTGCAAAGTCAGGCGGACGTGGTGATGCAGCGTGGACGGTATAACTGCGCTGATCGGCGCAGGCCGCCCTTTGCGCATGCGGGCGTACTCATCCTCTGGGCATAAGTGTCTTGACGAAGTTCTCCCGCCGCATGAGGAAGATCCCCGCCCGCCGTAATGTCGCTATGGAATTCAAAGCGTTTTTCTGCCGGATCAAACCGCCGCAGCGTCGAGCGGATGAAGTACTGCTTTCCGATCAGGTGAGGCGAAGGTGGTCGTAGCCCGTGAAGTTTTCATGCCGTCTATCCGACACACGCAGATGCTTCACCGTTATTATCGGCAAAGCGGCACGGGAGCGTCGCGCATCGCGACCGTCTCCACCGTGCGGAGTGTCGCATCCGTGCCGACGATCGTCCACTTGTCTGTCGGCCTCTGCCGCCTGCGTCTTGAAAATGGAGGTAGCTGGAGCAGTCGCGGCAAGCTTTGACGACGAGCACCACTTGGCATGGTTCTCGAGAAACCTGTTTGCCGTTATAAATACAGGTGGTATGTGCGAAGTCTCAACCCGCCGCCCGCGCCGCCGCCGATGTAGGCAGGTGCAGGAACTCACTGTCATGAGCGCCTCCAGCACGAACAACGACTCGTCACGCCGTCACGCCGTCCACATAGACAGCGCAAAAGGTGCTGGCTGCAGCACGGGGAACGGAACGCGCCGTGCGCCAACACCTTCGCGGATCTCTTAATGCGCCTCGATCGTCAGCCCCACTGCACCGCGCCGTATGTCCTCGTTGTGCAGGGGAATCGTCACCGTGGGTTCAGTGACTGGCGCGCTTGCGTAGACCCGCAGCAGCGCTTTGCGCGCCCGTCCGCATCCATATAGTAGGAGCGCGTCTCGGCGTATGCAAGCCAGCCCCCGCACGAGGAGATGAGCAGAACCCGAACATACCGTGAGGCGACGCACGTCGTACCGCGCGCGCAATTCTCGCCATGCGGGCGATCGATGACGACGAAGCCGGAGCACGATCGCAGGGCCACCCGGCGCATCGTGGAGTCGCGCAGACGCTCTGCTGTCAGCTCGCCCGCTGCAAGCGAGAGATAGGCGGACTTCTCGCATCGCCTCTGCGCGACACCGCCGAGTCCCGCGAACGGCACTACGTCGCGGCTTTGCGGCAGTCGCCCGTGGGGTGCCTTCGTGCTGGACGCCAACGGTTTTGCCGCGATGCGGTCGGCGAGCTGAAACCTCGGCCTCTCTTCTGTATCAAACAGCCCAAAACATAAAACATTCCTCCCGAGCGAAAAACTCTAGTTTTTCAATTATATCAAGGTGCCCCGCGCCTCGCGCAAGAAGCGGTAAAGCAGACGCATGATTACGATGAGGGGACGCCCAGATAGAGCGCAGAGCGCACTTTGTAAACGCCATGAGGAGGCAGAGCACGCATGCCCAGATCCCGATCAGCGTGACGTACGAAAGAGAGGCATCCGATAGCGCGAGCATCCCGCTCTAGCGCAGCCGCCGATACCGGTCATGGCAAGATGAGATCCACGCGACCGCGCCCGAGAACCCGGAGAGTGGCGAGCAGGATAGGATAGAGCGCCGCATCGACGCAGCGCGTAGAGCGCGAATCACGCCTGCAAAAGCGCACTCGAGCATAGATGCGCGCGAGAACCCCTCAGCGCTGAGCTCCGCCGGAGCGCACGCGGCGCCATATCCCATCGTCGCGAGTGCGGGCACCGTGCAGCCGCGCCGCAGGAGCGAGTTGAGCAGGAAGTGCGCCGCGACACGACGAATGAGAACAGCTCAGAGGTGAAAACCATGCGCCGGCAAGCGCCGCGGCAAGACACTCTTTGAGAGAGACGCGTGATCCCACGGGAGGTTCCGAGACGAGCAGCGTAATCGGTCATGATGTAGAGCGCGATGACGTGCCACGTCACATTGCGCACCGCCGTCGGAATACTGCGCGCGACCCGCCGTCTCTGCCGTAAGTCCGATGATCTCTCCGTCCTCTGAAAATTGACGAGAATACCGACCATCGCTTTCAACGCAATGCTCGGCGGTATCCGGTGGGCAGCCACCGCTGCCGAGCAGGATGTGCCGATATAAGCCCCTCGTCGCCGATGAGCGAGACAGACCAGGCGCGCAACGGCGCCAGAACGCCACGGAGAGCGATGATCGTGACGAGGGCGAGCTGCACCTGCTCGCCAAATTTACCGCTGCACACGATTGGAGGAGGGCGACTGCGTCAAACAGCACCGCCCACCAGATCGTCCTGACCCGGGCAGGAAATGAATCTAAGGATGATGCCCGGCAATCATCCTGAGGGTGGCGCATAGGACACCCACGTCACCCAGTAGGACCAGCCCACACCGCACGCCCACGTCGCCGAGATATTCTCACGCGCGTAGACGACGAATGAGCCCGAGTGGCTGCTCTACCGCCAGCCTCCGGAGACAGAGCATCAGCAGCGAGCACGATGATGCCCAGCAGATGGGAAATTGCCGCCGCAGGCCCTGCCTCGCTCGAGGACGTAGCCGTCAAAAATATCCGCTCCCGATCACACCACCGAGAGAGAGATGAGCTGAAGATGTTCATGCTTCAGCCTCCGTTTCATCGTCGACTCGCCCATTGGCTCCGTAACAACCTTTTCTCCTCGATATATATTAGAGAAAAATGCGCTCATCATACTACAAGAGCGCGTCAATTACTATCATTTATTTGACAAATACGTAAATTTTTTATTATGATTCAATTAAGGAATCGCTGATAAAATGAAGTCCGTCAGATTGCGTAGATTTTTGTCCTGTCGAGGAGACAAACCGGACGCATAGCAAAGGCATGCTGGAGGATTTTGGTCGACACAGACAGGGGCGAAAAAGATGCACCAATATGGCGGTGCTGGAGTTATCAGCGCTTCCCTGGCGTAAGTATGAGGAGCACTCACTATGAAATTCAGAGCTTTTACTGATTGCTCCCGCGCTCGTCGTCGGCATCACGGGGACCTCATCCGCCGCCCCTCAGCGAGCATCGGGAGGCCGCGCAGAACCCGTCCATCGCGTACCCCGTCATCAGTCTCGATGATCAGTGCGGTCGCCGACCGCATCAACGCCGACATGAAGGCACTCGCGGAGACATTCCGCGCCCAGTACCAGAGCGGGGCATTCTTCCGCGGCGAGCTTGGCTATCGCGTGCATCTCGACGACGCAAACTTCCCTGTCCGTGACGTTCACGGAGCTGCGCTACGACCCTGCACGCCAACCAGCCCACGCGCCACGACTACGGCATCGTCTACTACAAGAAGACGGGACAGCGTCTTCCGCTCTCCTTCTTCGTGCGTCACGCCGTCTGATCTCGACGGTGAGGCGGTGAACGGTCACCTCTACAACGAGTACGGACGCAATACGCCGATCCAGCCCGAAAAGTCTGTGCGTCAGCTTCCGACCGACTACTTCCTCGGTGGACGCGGCTTCGTCTGCCCCATCTTTCAGCCGGGTGAGCTGACCGCGAGCACGGGGCCGACCTACGTACTGCTCGATGCGGGCATCGTCGAGTACTTCAACCGCAAGAACAAATGAGTACGGATCGTGACTACACGACCATCACAGGGAGATACCGGAGGGCGGTGTCTCCCCTGTTTCGTAGAAATCCAGCGTTCCCGCTTCCTCGCCCTACGTCATACACGCGGAGGACGAGGACGAGGTGCGCACATGGCTCGCCGCACTGAAAAGGAGCACTACGATGCGCGCCACGCGCCCTACGCCATGGTCCCGGTCGGATGCCTCGCGGCAGCGCTCGAGTGACGACGGCGAGCCGGGCGGGACGGCGGGCAGCCCCATCCTCGAAGCAATCAAGGGACGCGGCATTACGGAGGTCGCCGTCGCCGTCGTCCGCTACTTCGGCGGGATCAGCTCGGCGCTGGGCGGACTCATCCGCGCATACGCCCATGCGGCGGGGCTGGGGCTCGACGCTGCCCCTGCTGCGCATGACGCTCCTGCGCGAGCTGTCCGTCACGATCGACTACGATCTGCTCGCCGCCATCGAGCGCTACATCCGCGCAGAAGAACTGATCGCAGGGGAAACAACATACGCAGAGCGCGTCACGTGCATCCTCCGTATCCCGCCCGACGACATCACACGCCGCACGGCGGCACTGATTGATCTCACGGCGGGGCGTGCCGTCTGCACCTGCGGCGTGACGGCGTATCAGGGAATTCCATGCGAATAGGCCAGAGGGGCTGCTGCACGAGTTTTTCTTCGTGCAGCAGCCCCCTGAGATCTCACAACGCTTTACGGCGTTCATATCAAGGTTGCAGAGAGTAGGTGAAACAGATGCGCTTCTCCGCGTTTTTCCTGACTGCTCATGGTGAGGCGGATCGCATTATGCAGTTTATCGATATCCGCAAAGTAACGCTGTATGAAATCGCGGCTTTTGATGTGCTCGCCCGGAAAAGAGGACCCTCTGCGCAATAGGAGCTGGGCTTATAGCGCGTCTTGTCTTTTTGCAGATACTTTCTCGACTTGCCCTTCGGCGATAATCAGCAGCATCTCAATTTCTGGGCGTGTGTAGATGTTATGCACAGGATAGCGTTCTGCATAGAGGGGTGGGAGTTTGAAGGAATCCTTTTTGGAATCCAGAATCCGCAGGATGTTCACACGCCGTTGGTATGCTCTGATTCAGAAAGGAAGACTGAATCTCAGAGGACTTTCGCTTGCGGGTGACTTCTCTTCCAACCAGATTATCATGAGCAAATACGAGGCTGTTATGGTCGAGCAGCAATTCGATGATTGCCTGCTCTGCCGCGCCCTCGCAGATACAAATGACATACTCTTCTTTTTAAGTGCGTGAAGGTTAATCTATCCTGCTGCATAGATAGTCCTCCAAGGCCCTGAATGCTCTCGTATGACGGAGCCGTTCCTCAATATAGTTCGAGAGTATGACATCGCTTTTTGACATCGTTTCGCTTGACCTCGGAGGCGTAGTTCAGCAGCTCGATCGAGGCATCTGTCTGATTGCGACGCGTGATATAGATGTTATCCTTGCGATCCATGAAATCAAGAATCTCTGCGTAGTGTGTGGAGAAGATGAGGCATGCGCCATACTTGTTGATACGATCGTTTTTGAAGATGTCCGTAATCATACGAACGAGCTCTTTGTTCATGTGATTCTCAAGCTCATCAACAATAAGATACCCACCTGTTTGGAGAACATCCTCAATGAGCATCATGATGTTCTGCCCCTTGATTGTACCCTAGAGGAAATGAGATTATTTAGACTCCATTCACTCGTTACATGAAAGGTTTGAGGATTGTTTTTGAATTTTATGGTATAGGATATACTGTTGTCTATCATAGAGGAAGAAAGTTTCTCTAAGCTGGAATCAAAAACTTGAAGAAGCTCAGCGGTGGGGTGTCCGTATAGCATTAGTGCGTTGTTGTTTGTATAGGAAATCAGTGATTTTATTGCTGGTACTTGACGATCCATCATGATGCTGATAACGATACTATCGTCAAATTTTAAGAAGCCCAACGCGTCCTTTGGTAATTGTGAACGTTGAAGAGCAAGCCTTGTTTGGTCAAAACAGAATACGTCTTTCTTTGATTTTATAGATGCAAGTGGCTTTTTGAAAAGTTGCTCCTCTTTGAAATAAAGCTCTGTTCCCGTACTGCGGGAAGGGGCTCTTTTTCCAATTATAGAATGCAGCTTATAGCAACTATCCCCATGGCAAAAATCTATGGTGATTTTTGTTTCGTCCCGAAGGAGCGATTTATCATAAACAAGGGTATTGAGACTGCCTCGTGCCAAGACAATCGATATGGCGAGATAAATCAGCTTTAGAACTGATGTCTTTCCGGAAGCGTTGATACCGACCAGAGCAGTAAGTTTTTGCGTGTAGAGATTTTTGCGCAACTGAAATACCTGCGCAGGATCAGAAACGCGATCCTCTGCCAGAAAGCTAAACGCAAAGCATCCATCGTGAAAGAGTGGAATATTCTCGTACTGTATACGAAGTATCTTGATAGAATCCATCATATAATCTCCTCCTATGAGGATATTATAGCATAAAACACTATTTATAACCACAAAAATTGTTTATAAATAGAAAAACAAAAAGGGGCTGTTGCACGAGCGCTCAGGATCTGACCCCCAAAAGTTAGATCCTATAACTTTTGGGGGTCAGATCAAAACTCGTGCAGCAGCCCCCTTCTCTGTGTCCATGATTCACTCAATATTACAGATCTCCACCCCGCACTCTCGCAGTGGATGGTCTTTTTCAAATAGTCAATATCCTTGATGAGGATCAGATGCCCGCGCATATCGATCACACCGCACTTCTTCAGCTCGGCGAGCATCCGATTGAGACTCTCCCGCGCCGATGCGGAGTAGTTCGCGAGCTCCTGATCTCGTAAGCGGCACGGAGATCAGGATCCCTCCTCCGTCTCCATCCCGTAACTGTTGGCCAGACGGAGGAGTGTCGAGCAGAGTGCTCCCTTCTTCCCGTAGAGCACGAGGTCGCGGAATTTGAGGTGCTGCTTGCGCATGTGCATCCCGATCAGCTTCAGCAGCGCGACAGCGAGGTGCGGATGCTTTTTCGAGATACGCCTCCAGTACGGGAAACTCGATGGCGTAGACCTCGGCGGCACTGCGTGCAATCGCACTAAAGAGATAGGTCGGCTTCTCCTCATAAATCGGCAGCTCCCCGACGAGACTCCCCTTCGTCGCAAGACGCAGCGCCAGAACACGCCCCGATGCACCGTATTTGACCACAAAGATATGCCCCGAGCGCACAATATAGAAATAGTGTGCCGGCGCGCCCTCACGATAGAGATACGCGCCATCGTGCAGGGAAATCACCCTTGCCTGGAATCGACATCAGTTCCTTGATGAGTGCTTCCTGATTCATCTGCGCCCCTCTCCACGATACCGTATCGTATATATTTATAGTAGCGAAAAAAACAAAAAAACTTCATGTGATATTCGTCACATACAGAGCAAATTTTTCACTATAATTTCATTTATCAACGTTATATGAAAAGGGAGAGATGGTCATGGAAAACAAAGACATTCTCGCCACGCTCGGCGAGAATCCATCCCGGCGCGACATCCTCGCACACTGGGAGCCGGAAAATGAAGTGTTTTGGAAACGATACGGCGAACGCATCGCCAAGCAGAACCTCTACACCTCTACGTTCGTTCTGACACTCGCCTTCGTCGCATGGACGATGTGGGCGACCCTCGCGCCGCAGCTGAACTCCGTCGGATTCCACTTCTCCGACAACGAGATCTTCACGCTCGCCGCACTGCCGGGCCTCGTCGGTGCAACGGGACGCCTCATCTACACCTACCTCCCTGCCATCCTCGGCGGACGCAACTGGACGCTGATCTCGACGGCCTCCCTGCTCATTCCGCTCATTGGGCTCGGCGGCGCGGTCACGGATACCTCGACGACCTACGACACCTTCGTCCTGCTCGTCGGCATCCTCGGCATCGCAGGGGCGAACTTCTCGTCCTCCATGGCAAACATCGGCTTCTTCTTCCCAAAAATCTGAGAAGGGTCTCGCCCTTGGCATCAACGCGGGCATCGGCAACCTCGGTGTCTCCGTCATCTACCTCACCGCACCGATGCTCCTCGGCCTGAGCTTCGGCGGGTTCTTCGGTGCACCGCTCGTGAACGCGGCAGGCCATGAGGTCTACCTCCAGAGCGTCTACTACTTCTGGGCAATCCCGACCGCGCTAAGCCCTCATCCTCATCTGGTTCTGCATGGACAATCTGCCCATCCCGCGCCAGAGCCCGCGCAGCATGATGTCCATCTTCAGCAACAAGCACACGTGGCTGCTCTGTGTCATCTACACCTGCGGATTCGGTTCGTTCATCGGCTACTCCGCCGCGCTCGCACTGCTCGTCAACCGCGAGTTCCCCGAGGTCTCCTTCACCTACGCCGCATTCCTCGGGCCGTTCATCGGTGCCGGCGTACGCCCCATCGGCGGCTGGGTCGCGGACAAGGTCAACAGCGGCTCGAAGGTCACACTCTACTCGCTCATCTTGATGCTCGTCGCCTGCATTGCGACCGTCATGGGCATCCAGTCGCATAACTTCCCGCTCTTCTTCGGGTCGTTCCTCGTGCTCTTCTTCTCAACCGGCTTCATCAATGCTGCATGCTTCCGTATGATCCCATTCGTCTTCAACAATCGGTGACGAGCGAGCTGTGCACTCCTCGCTCGTCACCGGATTTACGGCGGCGATTGCGGCATACGGCGCATTCTTCATCCCAAAACTGTTCGGTTGGGCGTATGGAACGCAGGGCAGCGTTACTCCCGCGTTCAACATCCTCATTGCCTTCACTGTGCTAACCATCGCCATCACGTGGTTCTTCTACGTGCGCAAGAGCGCAGGCATTAAGTGCTGATTTAAGGAGCACGGATAAATTCGGCTCCATCATCTTAGAGATGCACGGATAAACTCTGAACTGCCGTACAAAGGAACAAATCCTTTGTGCGGCAGTTTTTATCCCCGCCCCCATCTTGCGCACAGCCCCCTATGCTATAATGAAAGTAAGATAAAATGAGGAAGAGAGGAGCGCGGCACCGTGGAATGCAAAGCAATCCGAAACATGGCGGACGATGACAATAAGACACTCAACTACAAGATGAAACTCCTGCTGGACATCGGGCAGACCCTGATGGAGAGCGGGGCGGACTGTGCACGCGTCATTCGCGACATGAAACGGGCAGCGGTGCATCTGCGCATCCCCGCCGAGAACATCCAGTCCCACGTCACCTACACCACGCTCATGCTCAACGTCTGCGACGGCGAGCGCTCCTTCACCCAGTTCCGCAAATGCATGAAACATGGCGTCAACCTTGCCGTCCTCGCCGCCGTCAGCAAGCTCACATGGCGCATCCTGCGCGGCAACACGCCCATCTCTGCTGTTGAGCATGCCATCACGCGCATCCGTGCACGTGCGCTCTGCTATCCCCACTGGGGCATCGCCCTCGGCGCCGCCGTCGGCTCGGGCGGTTCGTGCAAACTCTTTGGCGGCAGCTGGGAGGAGTCTCTCATCGCTACCATCGCGGCACTCATGGGCTTCATCGCACACCGTCTCAGCAACAAATACGCATTTAACCCCTACGCCTGCGCCATGATTACGGGCTTTGTCGCAACCATCTTTGCATGGGCGATCCCCGCTGCACTCGGCCTCGGGACAATGTGGTACACGCTCGTTGCGTGCACCATCTTCCTCATGCCCGGCTTTCCCTCTGTCAACGCGGCGAGCGACGTACTGAACCGCTTTACGACATCGGGCATGACGCGCGCCATGGACACCATGCTCATCATCGGCGGCCTGACCTTCGGCATCGCCTTTGCCATCCTCGTCGCGGGCGTGGGGAACATCTCCGACGTCCACATCCAGCCCACGGACACCTACCTCAATCAGGCGATCGCAGCAGCCCTCGCCGCCGGTGGCTTCTCCGTCATGTTCAACACACCGAAGAAACTCCTCGCCATCGTCGCCGTCGAAGGCATCGTCACCATGCTCATCCGCAACGTCCTCATCCTCGAGTTTGGACAGCCGCAGGCGCTCGGTTCCTTCGTGGCGGCGGCGTTTGTCGGCATCGTGGCACTCAAGGTCATCCACATCGTCCACACACCGAACACCCTCCTCATCATCCCGCCCGTCATCCCCCTCATCCCCTGCGTCCTCCTCTACCGCCTCCTCTTCGCCGTCCTCCACATCCAGACCATCTCCGTCGAAGAACTGCTCGAGGCACTCCGCTTCGGCGTCAACGGCATCACCATCATCCTCGCCGTCGTCGTCGGCGTCTCCATCCCGAACATCTTCATCCAGCGGCGCATCGAACAGCAGCAGCAGCGCGAGATCGACGCCATCATCAAGGCTCGTGCATCCGAGCACTGATGCATATCCATCAACGCACAAAAAGACCTGCCCCTCTAACCATCAGATGATCGAGAGCGCAGGTCTTTTTTGATGCACCAGCCACAGGCGTATGGTCAGGACACCCCGGAGCGAGGCTCTATCCCCTTGATCGCACGCAACGCACGCCCCAGTTCCGGCATATCCTCAGAAATGATCTCCCAAATAAGGCACAGATTTACGCCCTCATAGTCATGGACAATGCGATTCCGCAGTCCATAGATCTGTGCCCATGCCACCTCCTGATGTCTCTTCTTGAAATCCACGCCCAGTTTCGCTGTGAGCTCTCCGATCTGCCCGAGATTAAACACACATGCCTCGACGAGCATATCGTTGGCGCGAAGTCTTCGTAAGAAAGACCTGCGCTGTATGCGCATACCTTCTCAGCATAGTGAAGCATCTTGCCAAGAATAATGTCATCGCGCATAAATCTCTACCCCCGTTCGCTTGATTTCCTCGGCGATACGAGACGTTGGCTCGATATGCGTAATATCAAACACATCCATATCCTTACCGCTCAGAGCTTCTCGCAGTTCCTCCACAAGCCCCATGAATTGAAGCCCACGCAAATTACTGTCCACGAGCAAATCTACATCACTTTGGGATGTTGCCGTCCCCTTGCTGTAAGAACCGAAGAGAATCGCCTGTCGAATCCGATGCCCGGCAAAGATTGGCTGCAAGCGTTGTTTTATTTCATCACATGTATAAACCGTCTCCGACATATCCATCTCTCCAATCCGCACACTGCCCGCCATGACTTCCTGTATCTTTTCCGAGCCTCTTCATGTTATACCATACCATGACCTAAAACAAATCACAATATACGCATATATATTTATGCGCTAAGCTTCATCGTCGCTCTCCGAGGCACACTGAAAAAATGAGAAAAGACTGCTGCACGAAGACGAATCGCCTTCATACAGCAGCCTTTTGGTATACGCCATACTGCCCTACGCGCCGAGCAGACTGCCGACGATAATCCCGAGATACGTCCCAATCACATATCCCAGTGTACCGACGAGCATTGCGGGGCCGACCAGCTTATTCCAGCCCTGCGAGATTGCCATCCCTGCCGCCGTCGTTGGCCCGCCGATATTCGCATTGGAGGCAATAAGAATATCCTCCAGATTAAAATCGAGCAATTTCCCGCCGACCAGACAGAACAGCATATTCACAACGACGACGATCAGACAGAACACAAAGAGAAGCGGTGCATTCGTCAGTATCTCCATAATGGACGCGGGAACGCCGATCACGAAGAAAAACATGTAGATAAAGAACGTGCCGATTTCCTGCGCACCGTTCAACGAGGAAGCCTGTTTTTCAAAGAACGTGGCAAAGATCACAGAGATCAGCGTAATCCAGACATACTGACTGCCGAGGAATGTGTTGCACATCTTCGTAAACCAACTGACATTGGGAGGGAATCACCGCGCCGAACGTCACCCCAATGAATTTCGACACGGTAACAACAACGACGGCATAGGTCATGCACATCGCAATATCACGCAGAGAGATATCCTTACGACCCCAATACTTTGCCGCGAGCGTCTTCCCGTCATCGGATGCGCCGTGCTGCTCCACTGCGTCGATCAGAGGATGCGTGTAGATGCGGCGAAAGAATGCATTTCCCGCGATACCGAGAAGAATCAGGAAATAAATTGCCATATTGAGATTGTCCGCGACCGTCGTTGCCGAGACAAGCGATCCACTGACCTTGAACGCATCGGCAAGCGCGGTAAAATTCACGCCGCCGCCGATATACGACCCCGTCATCATCGCCGCCACCTTCGGCAGCCCGTCGATAGCAGAGCCGAGGAGTGCGCAGCCAATCAATGCACCGCAGATCGTTCCTGCTGCACCGATCAGAAAAATGATCACCAGACGTCCCGTCTCATGCCAGATCTTCTGCATGTTGCTCTGTAAAGAAGCAAGGGAATCGCAATCGGAACAGCATAGCCCCAGACAACATCGTCGTAGAGCTCCGCATGGGCAGGTATGACCCCCGCATTGACTAAAACGAGTGCAATGACGAGCGCAATCACCGCGCCCGTGATGCGGGAAGCCCACACATACGTCTGCTCAAGATAAATCGACGCCGCCACAGCCAGCAGCATAACGCTCATGAGCACCCATGTATTCTCCGGGCTGACCAGTGTATTCATAGAGGTCCCTTTCTCATGGATCGACAAAACATCGACCAAAGAATATCACAAATTCCTCAGTTACTCAATATAAACGCGCGGAACACGCGTAGAAATGAGGCAGAGGACTTCATAGTTGATCGTATGCGCCCATGCAGCGACCTCATCTACAGACAGTGTCTCCGAGCCAAACAGCGTACACACATCCCCCACCTGTGCTTCGGGAATATCCGTGACATCAATCATGAACTGATCCATGCAGATGCGCCCCGCAATGGGGCACGCTTCCCGCAGACCTCAACCGCCCCACTTCCGTAGGCACGGATGTAACCATCCGCATAGCCAACCGTCAGGGTTGCGATACGTGTCTCACGCCCCGCTATGAACGTCCGCCCATAGCCGACAGACGCCCCGGGAGGAATCGTTTTAATGAAGACAATCCGTGCACAGAACTTCATGCAGGGATGCAGATCCATACTGTGCACGACCTCAGGCGAGGGCCAAAGTCCATACTGGATAATCCCCGCGCGCACCATATCGAAATCCGCATCAGGGTATTCTAGAACCGCTGCCGAGGCCGCAATGTGCTTTAGAGGAACATGAATCCCCATCGCCTCGATCGCGTCACACGCCTCTTGGAAAAGCTGCATCTGATGCGCCGTAAAGGATTGATCCGCCGTATCTGCCAAAGCAAAATGCGACGACAGTCCCTCCAGCTCCACATTGGGCAGCGCGACAATGCGCCGTGCCATATCCGCCGCATCCTTCGGAGCGACGCCGATGCGTCCCATCCCCGTCTCAATCTTCAGGTGCACCTTAACCGTCTTGCCCTGGCGCACCGCTTCATGTGACAGAGCCTCAACGAGATCCATCTGACAAACCGTCTGCGTGATATTATCGTAGACAATCTCGCTCGCACTCTCTGCGCCGATCAGCCCTAGGATCAAAAGTGGCGTCGTAAATCCCGCCGCCCGCAGCTTGAGCGCCTCCGAGAGTGTCGCTACGGCGAGGTAATCCGCGCCCTCATCGAGCGCAATGCGCGCAACGGCGACCGCACCATGCCCATAGGCATCCGCCTTGATAACAGCACAGAGTTTTGTCTTTTTTCCTATACGCCTGCGTATCTCGCGATAGTTATGGGCGATTGCGCTCAGATCAACCTCTGCCCACGCAGTATATCGCAGCATAGCATCCCCGTCTTTCTAAAGAATCACCAATACATTCTGCCGCACCATCTCGACGCATCTTTTTTCGTACAGTAGCAGAAAATCTTCCACAGAACACGCCTTTGCGTCCGATTTTTCCTCATTCGGATGAAAAAATCTGCGTCAATTTGACAAGTTCCATTGGACCAGCAATTCCTAAAAAATTTTCAAAAAAATGATTAACAGGAGTATATCACAATGATGGACCGTCGGCTATATATGAATAGAAATTCTTGCATACAGAGATTGATATATATCACAGCATTTCCATGTAAATCATAGTTTTTTTATCATACTATGCGAAACAATATCATTCTTTTTTTATTCTTCATACTTTGTGAAAAATTCGCGGAATTGTGAGTTCAAGTCTACTTCAATCGACATTTTTTTACTAAATCTCAATACTTGACAAAAAAATATCTGAATTATGCTAATATCACAATCAAGGTATACCTCTAGAGATTACTTAGTCGTTTCACCCTTCTGTATTTTTATCTATGTAGTAGGAGGAAAAAAAA